>Ga0209273_10000083_pt1 | contig 201565 bp, 163 predicted proteins | sample tdAd471_FD_187126 | JGI IMG/M metagenome (GOLD analysis project Ga0209273, IMG submission 187126) | Marine sediment microbial communities from the Atlantic coast under amendment with organic carbon and nitrate - tdAd47.1 (SPAdes)... | ecosystem: Environmental > Aquatic > Marine > Coastal >... | reverse complement strand
TTAACTCCCCCCCCCCCCGCATCGCAGCGGACCCCTCGAGTTGGGTCTCTATACATAACATCCCTGACGCTGTGCGAGTTGCTCGTCATTTTATTGAATCTTGTTGAATCTCAATAATCAAGATAAGCAAGCCCGCAGGAACACCGATGTTAGTTGCTATCGAGATTTGCTTGTCTAGCCTATTAATGTTCATAGTTTTGCAACCTTGAAATCCGCCGCTTCCGGCCAGGGTGCGGGAAAACTATTATAGCCAATCGAAATCTTCAAAAAACGCATACGAAAGCTCAATTGTAGGACAGCACTAGAAGTAAAAGGCAAAGTCAAGCGCTCACACTAAGATACTATTTTTTAGCTCAGGGTTTTTACACAGTCTGGGTCCATGGCAGACTTTAGGAAAATTCCTTGATTATAAATGTTTCACACCAGTTTCGTGCCATTGCCAGCACTTTGTGATAAAGTTTTCTGCAAAACTACAGGCCATGCGGGAGTAGTGCCCAGCCCGCTACAAGGTTCTTCCATGGGTAACCTCTTGCAAGGACTGAAGAGACGTAAAGTCTTTCTCGTGGCTGCCACGTACGCTGTGGCGGCTTGGCTACTGATTCAGGTATCCGAGTTGGTGCTGCCAAACTTTGATGCTCCGACCTGGGTCAATCAGACCATTATTTATGTTCTTCTTATCTGCTTTCCCTTGCTACTGATCCTTTTCCTGGGTGTTTGAGTTATCAGTCAGTCGCACAAGTAGTCCAATAAACTTAGCAAAAACCCCAATTTTTGATAAGAGAGGAGACAAAAATATGCGTGATAATCATAATGAGTCTACGCCGAGTCACATTTGTGCCTATTTTTACACAAGAGTTCTTGCTCTCTGCCTAAGTCTATTGTTATCAGTTTGCTTTTCGAATGTGTCAGCAGAAGAACTGCGCGTTGGGGATCTTCTTCATACAATATACGGTGACGACGAATCGCCAACAGGCATCCAAAAATCGGGGCTCTATTTTTACCGACCGGATAGCTCTATCCCACCATGCATTGTATCCAAGAATTGCATACATAAGTTAATTGAAGGAGTATTTAGTGGGGTAGTCGTCGACAGCATTGGTAGGATATACATGACTTCTTCACGAGGTATCGTTGAATTTTTACCAGCAACGAATTCACTAGAAGTTATTTTTGATAAGCCTATTATTCATTTGGCAATCGGGCCAAATGGATATTTGTATGGTATGACAGCGGATTACACTGAGTCGATATTGCGTATAAACCCTGATACCGGTAATTCAGAAGTTCTTTTCCAGGTACCAGATACCGGCTTTGGCGTCAGACAAATCGCAGTCACTCGCTATGGAGATGTATTGGTTGCAGCGGAAAACATTTCTGACGGTCAAGAAACAGGAGCAGTTCTTCTGTGGAATAAACAGGCTAACGAACTGAGCGTAAGCGTTTCTAGGTACTGTCAGTGTCGCGCCGCAGGCGTAGCTAGCCTTGGGGAACTTACCTTAGTTTCAGACGAGACGGAAGGCCAATTGATCGTAATTGACTCCGCTAGTGGATCGATTGTTCAAAATATATTTGGCATTAATCCTGGGAGAATATCTAAAGCTGCGAATATGGTGGTCTACGGGATCACACCCAAGACTTCTTGGCAACGCGAATCAATTGATTCAGTGCAGATGTTCAATCTATCTGAGGGAACCCGGACCACTATTTTTTCCGCATTTCGTAGGCATATAAGAATAAATGCAGTTGTAGAATATAGAAATTCCACCATTACGCTACCCCCTACTCCTGAAAAAGACATGGGGCCAGCCAGAATCACAATTAAAAGTAACGGAAATGCAACTAGCGCACAATTATACGGTGGTTTGACATCAGATAATGGTGAAACATTTGCCTCATATTTCAGTGCTGGAGAAACAATTCAGATTCCAATAACCATAGAACCTGAGCCTGTAGATATAGGGGCGAACAGTGAAATATTTGTCGTTGCCTTGGCGGGTGCTAGTTCTTTCTTGGTGACACCCGCCGGGCTAATAAATTGGGATGGAACAATTGGGAGCTTGGTTGCCTTCAAAGAAATAGCTTTAGAGGCAGAAAATACTTTCAACATACTTGATCCTTTCGGTGGCGAATTTGCCCTTACAGAGTCCGAGGTGGGGAGTTACGATTTTTTTATTGGTTACACAGTTGGAGGTGGGGTAATCACATACACTAGCGAACCTATAGAATTAAATGTTTTAGGGTTTGAACCTGAGACAAACCTGATAGGGATCTGGAATTTGATTAGCGTCGATGGGCAAGCACCTGTGTCGGGTGTGTATCTGACTTGGAAATTTACAGAAGATACTGTGACTGCCACGTCGGACCTCAATTGCACGGAAGTTTCTAACTACTCTACATCAGGCAATATTATGAATACTGCGATAACTAGTTTAACCGGTAGTCAATGCGGAAATACAGTTGGTCAAATGTTCACTCAAGAGTTCAAATTAGAAGGCAATTTACTAACATTGGATATAACTAGTGAGGACACTAATTCGCCAGCTTCAATATTTATTTTCGAAAGACAGTAAGGAAAATATGGGTGTTAATTTGCAGCGAATTTTGACCCAGTAATTGCATTTAAATTTGACCCCGAAAACACGTCTAAACCTCACGGAACCAGCGGCACACCGTGGGTCAACTGTTCGATGCAAAAACGGCTTAAAGCGGGTCAATATTGCATGCAAATCAACAGTTTGGTGCCCCGGAGAGGATTCGAACCTCTGACCTGCCCCTTAGGAGGGGGCCGCGCTATCCAGCTGTGCCACCGGGGCCGCGTCGGAATCGCAGTATAGCATGAGTAGGTTTTAATCAGAGCATAGCGGTCCGGGCTTTGATCAAATCAATTGCCATTCGGAAGGAAAGCAAGGCCTCGATTAGCCACGTCCCCTTAGGAGGGCAAGCCTTGTAGGAATCGTAGTTTAGCATGAGCAGGTTTTAACCAGAGCATAGCAGTCTGGTTTTATACCTGGTCGGGAACAAACACCAGCACTGAGCCATTACTGCAGAATCGTTTGCCTGTGGGTTCGGGCCCATCGTTAAACAGGTGGCCGTGATGGCCTCCGCATCTGGCACAACGATATTCAACTGACCCTATGATGCCAAGACCAAACCGAATCTCCTCGATATGTCCTGTGATTGCATCCCAGAAGCTGGGCCAGCCGGTATTACTGTCGTACTTCCACTCGGAGCGAAAAAGCTCCAGGTCACATCCAATACACTTGTAGACGCCGGATCGCTGCTCCTGCAGCAGGGAGCTGGACCCTGGGTCTTCTGTTTCACCCAGAACGAGAATCGAGTACTCGAGATAACTGAGACGATCAAACCACTCATCCTCGCTGATCACTATACGCTGCGCATCAGCCTCATGTGCCAGGGGTCGCTCATTAGCCAGTGCCAGCAAGCCAAGTGACGCCAAAAGTTCCAGCATTACCCGCCGCTTCATTTGCCAATATCCTCAGCTGAAAATTGAAAATAGTAACACGAAAATCTCGCGTTCCATGCTATGTTTGACGTCTTGGTTTGACAACTTAAAACCCGGGAAACTGCATGTCTAAACTGAAATGGCAATGTCTGACTTTCCATAGCCTGACTCCATCACAGCTTTACAGCATATTACAGCTTCGCTCCGAGGTGTTTGTCGTGGAGCAGGCGTGCATTTATCAGGATCTGGACGATCTGGACCAGGACGCCATGCACCTGGTGGGCTATTTTGATGACCAGCTTGTCTGTTACGCCCGATTGGTTCCACCAGGCGTGAAGTATGGTGAACCTGCAATCGGACGTATCACCAGCCACCATTCGGTTCGACGTCGCGGCTATGGGAGGGCGGTTGCGGGGCGGGCTATCGAAATATGCCAGGATATCTGGCCAGCAGAAGGCATCCGAATTTCTGCCCAGCAACGATTGGAAAATTTTTATAAGGAATTTGGGTTCAAGACTGTTTCTACACCCTATCTGGAGGATGGTCTCCCTCACGTGGAAATGATCCGCCCGGGGTAACCTTCGACCAATCAGCTTGGGCTGCTGTTTCTGTCTCTGATCAGCAATTACTTTCCTGCACGCAAACCTGCTCAAATTCCTGCAGCACCTTCTCATCCTGTTGTGGGGCTGCACGCGTAACGATAATTATTGCCAATGATGAAAATATGAATCCCGGCAGCAATTCATATAGATCGAACAGACCACCCTGCAAGTTCGACCACACAACCACCGTTACCGCCCCCAGCCCCATACCAATCATTGCCGCGCGAGCTGTCATCTGTTTCCAGAAAAGAGAAAACAGAATAACCGGGCCAAATGCTGCTCCGAATCCCGCCCAGGCATAACCTACCAGGTCCAACACCCGACTGTTGCGGTCACTGGCAATAAAAATAGCGACCAGCGCGATAGCAACTACCGCCGCCCTGCTGACCAGCAGCAATTCTTTTTCATTAGCGTCAGGTCTAATAAATACCCGATAAAAATCTTCACTGATGACACTGGAAGATACCAATAGCTGTGAGTCTATAGTCGACATGATGGCGGAAAGTATAGCCGCCGAAATAATACCGGCAATCCAGGGATTAAAAAGTGCCTGACTCAGAGCAATAAAAACGGTTTCTGGATTATCCAGTTGCTGCTGTGAAAAGTAGACCATACCGGCCAAGCCGGTCATCACCGAACCCACCAGCACGACAATCATCCAGCTCATCGCCACGCGCCGGGCAGTCACCAGTTTCGAGGCGCTCTCAATCGCCATGAAGCGCGCCAGGATATGCGGTTGCCCAAAGTAGCCTAGTCCCCAGGCTAAAAGCGAAACAATGCCAAGTAATGAGATCCCGGAGAATAAGCTGGTACTGCTGGGATTGACAGCTCTTGCCTGCTCTGCCAATGCAGAAACTCCTCCCGCCTCCTGAATCACCAGAACTGGCGTAATGATCAAGGCAAGCAGCATCAGCGATGCCTGTAAGGCGTCGGTCCAGCTCACGGCCAGAAACCCGCCAATGAAAGTGTAGCCGACTATGACCAAAGCACCGATAGCAAGCGCCAGTCCATAATCCAGCCCGAAACTGTTTTCAAACAGAATCGCCCCGCCCACGAGACCTGAGGCAGTGTAGAAAGTAAAAAACAGCAATATCACCAGCGCCGCAAGTACCCTCAGCAGCCGCGTGGAATCAGCAAACCGATTCTCCAAATAGTCCGGCAAGGTGAGGGAATTGTGTGCATGTTGGCTGTATATTCGCAATCGCTTGCTGACCAGTCGCCAGCTGGCATAGGCACCGCAAACCAGCCCGATACCAATCCAGACTTCGCTGATGCCAGCCAGGTAAACCGCTCCAGGAAGACCCAGCAGCAGCCAGCCTGACATATCAGAAGCCCCCACACTGAGAGCAGTTACCACCGCACCCAATTTACGCCCCCCAAGAATATAGTCGTCTATGTCGTGAGTGCGGTTATAGGCGTTACCCCCGATCACCAGAATCAGTAACAGGTAGGCAGTAAAGCTGGCAAGCAGTGGCAAATCCATGAATGGGAACAAACGAATCAGAGTAAACGATGGCGCATGCTAGCAAATAATACTGATACAGGAACAGCAACTGCGAAAAGCGCACCAGCCGGGCGTTCAGAGCCGATGTTAGGCCAACACCAATTGGATTACGCTAAATGATGACAATATAATAAATGTTTTACTTTACTATATTTGCAGGCCGTGGAATATATTAGTAAATGCTTTACTTATTCCGCCGATAAGTTGGTAGAATCCACTCTGATAAGGGAGTCATGGGCAATGAACCTGGCAGAAAGCCAGAAAACCATCCTGGACCAATTAAAACGATACGGGCCGCAGTCGGTCAAAGTCCTGGCTAAACGCCTGAACATGACGACTATGGGAATTCGCCAGCATCTGCAGGATCTGCAAAAAAACGATCTCGTCACTACCACAACGGAAGCACGTCAAACCCGCGGTAGACCGCTACATCTTTGGCGATTGACCGCTGATGGACATGACCAGTTCCCCACCAGACACCAGGAATTGAGCCTTGAACTGCTTGCTACTATCCGCGACGAATTAGGAGATTCCGTACTGGTCGACCTGGTGGACAAGCAATCTCACAAGACCGCAAATCGCTACAAAGCCTTGTTGGCGGGAATAGACGATTTCGAACATCGCCTGACGGCACTGGCTGATATCCGCACCAGGGACGGCTTTATGGCTGAAGTGCGGCTGTTACCGGACCAGAACTGGCTGCTGATCGAAAACCACTGCCCCATCTGTAGTGCCGCAAAGAATTGCCGCCGTTACTGTGAATCTGAACTTGACCTTTTCAGGGAGCTTCTCGGGGACCAGATTGAGATCTGGCGCACTGAATATTTACTGGAAGGGAACCGTCGCTGTGCCTACAAAATCAGTAGAACTACCGATTAAGGGGCTGCTTAACCATGACCGGCAGGCAACTGACCCGTTGCAGTGATAGAATGCGCCCCCAATAGTTCATTTGAAATTTCACTTGCAAACCCACTTGAAATCAACCTGTTCAGATTCCTCATGAAAAAAAGCCTGGTAGCAGCCCTTGTCGTCGTTGTCGTTATCCTGCTGATTATGCCAAATTTCGTGGGCGGTGGAATTCAGTCTGCGACAGTACAAACCCTGTTGACCATGATTCCCGATGAAGCCAGCCAGGTACTGGACATACGACAAACCGAATTTCAGCGTGGCTGGTTCAACAGCTACGCAAAGATTGAAATCACCCTTGATGAGCTTGAACAACTGACAGGCGAGAGCGCAGCGCTTATTCTGGACATGGATATCAGACATGGGCCGCTACTGTTTACGCCAGCAGGAGTCCGGCTGGGACTGGCCTATGCGGATATTGACCCAAGCATCTCGGGCATTCGTGCCGAGGATATCGAAGCTGCAGGGGAAATTGAGGCGGACACACCACAGGCCAGTATGTTTGCCGGTTTTGACAATACAGTAGAACTTGGCTTTAACCTGGATAATTTGCAGGCCAGAAATCCTGAAGCCCGCCTTGAAGTGGAAGGGCTGCGCGGTTCGAGTCAGATCCTGGCCGACCTGTCAAACAACGCTTCACTGGATCTCAACTTCCTGTCATTCATCATCGAGAACGGATCTTTTAACCTTTCGATACAGAACATGAGGTTCAGCGGCTCTGAATCAGATATAACCCGACCGATCTCGCCGGGACAAAGCAGTTTCACCATCAAACGCATCAGCAGCACCGCTCCCCTTCCGCTGGCAATCAACACAGTGACGGCAGACTATCAACTGTCGCAGGATCCGGCCGCATCCGACTACCTGAATTTGTCCCAACAATTCCAGATCGACGAGCTGGACTGGGATCTGCCTGTAAACTCTCTGCAGTGGCAGTTCGAATTGAGCCACCTCAGCCGCGAGCTGGTGGATAACTACCTGCAATTAATCCAGCAGTCACAGCAGACGGCTGGCGCCAACCCTGGCCAGATCAGCGCCCAGATGACCACTCTGGGCCAGGATCTGCTGCTTGGTTTAATCAGCGAAAGATTTGCCTTTAATAACACCTTCGAGATCAATGCGTTCGATGGAGATCACAGCCTCCAATTGAACATCGACTGGCCTGGACTTTCCGGGCTCGCAGACTTCCAGTCTCTGGACCCGCAGCAGCTGCTGCAAACGGTTCAGATTAGGCTCACACTGGACGCTGATCAGGCAGCACTGATGAACAGCCCATTCGCACAAACGGTAATCGACTATGAGCGTCCAGGCTTCCTGATTATCGACAACGGCCGGGTATTGTCCACTATTCAGCTTGCGGACGGCATACTCGACATCAATGGTGAGTTAACTCCGCTTGAGCAGTTCATAAATCTCTGATGGACGGACCACGAAAAAATCCAGAGTCGATCTTCAGCTACCCGAAATACTGGGCAGAGTGTTTCGGCACCGCAGATTTCTTACCCATGTCGCGCCAGGAAATGGACACGCTTGGTTGGGACAGTTGCGACATTATTATTGTCACCGCCGACGCCTACGTGGATCACCCGAGTTTTGGAATGGCGGTTGTTGGCCGCTTTCTTGAGGCGCAGGGTTTTCGGGTGGGTATCATTTCGCAACCTCAATGGGATAGCGCCGAGCCCTTCAAACAGTTGGGACAGCCAAACCTGTTCTTCGGCGTTACCGGCGGCAACATGGATTCCCTGATAAACCGCTACACGGCAGATTTGCGAATTCGCAGTGAAGACGCCTATACTCCCGACGGCGCAGCAGGGCAGCGGCCGGACCGCTCGGTAATCGTCTATAGCCAACGCTGTCGCGAGGCATACTACGAAACACCGATCGTCATAGGAGGTATCGAGGCCAGTCTGCGTCGAATTGCCCAGTATGATTACTGGAGCGATGAGGTCAGGCGTTCTATCTTGCTGGATTCCAATGCCGACCTGCTGGTGTATGGTAACGGCGAACGGGCCATTGCCGAAATAGCGCATCGTGTGGCTCGGGGTGAACAGCCAGCCGAAATCTCTGATGTCAGGGGCACCGCTTTTGTCCGCCCGGAGAGTCCTGAGGGCTGGACCGAGATTGACTCGACCCGCATAGACTGGCCTTCTAAAATCGATCAAATCCCCAATCCCTATGACTACGATCACAGCGGGGCTGACAAACCCGACTCACAGCCCGATACTGCTGCCATCAAGATCATACCAATGCCTTTGCAAAGGCAGCACGAACTGGACCCGGAGTCCAGTTACATTCGACTGCCTTCCTATAGCAAGGTGAAGAACGATCCTGCCTTGTATGCACATGCCTCACGGGTTCTGCACCAGGAGTCAAACCCTTACAATGCCAGACCTCTTGTTCAAAAACATCAGACTCAGGATGTGTGGATTAACCCGCCTCCGCTACCGCTCGAGACTGAAGAACTCGACGGCGTATTCGACCTGCCTTTTCAACGCCGCCCCCACCCTGCATACGGTGATGCACGTATACCCGCTTACGAAATGATCAAGACTTCCGTCAACATCATGCGCGGATGCTTCGGCGGTTGCACATTCTGCTCAATTACCGAGCACGAGGGTCGTATCATTCAGTCCCGCTCCGAGCAATCGATCCTGCGAGAAATCGAAAAGATACGCGATCAGGTGCCTGGCTTTACCGGCTCCATTTCGGATCTGGGCGGGCCGACTGCCAATATGTATCGGCTGAACTGCAAGTCTCCAGCCATACAGAAAGACTGCCGCCGACTCTCCTGTGTCTACCCAACCATCTGCAAGCACCTTAATACTGACCACAGCCACACCACGCAGTTGTACCGGAAAGCACGCAGCATTCCCGGGGTAAAGAACGTCGCCATCGCATCCGGTCTGCGTTATGACCTGGCACTACGCGACCCTGAATATGTCGAAGAACTGGTCACTCACCATGTCGGAGGCTATCTGAAGATAGCTCCTGAGCACAGTGAAGAAGAGACTTTGAGCAAGATGATGAAGCCTTCGATCAGTGCTTACGACGAGTTTAAAGAACTGTTCGACAAATATTCACGCAAGGCGGGGAAAAAGCAGTACCTGATACCCTACTTCATCGCTGCACACCCTGGCTGCACCGACGAAGAGATGCTGAATCTTGGTCTGTGGCTGAAAGAACACAACTTTAAGCCCGATCAGGTTCAGACGTTTTACCCATCCCCCATGGCACTGGCAACCGCCATGTATTACTCGGGGAAAAATCCACTAAAAAAGGTACGCTACAAAAGCCCCAGGATGTCGGTCTGCAAGGATATCCAGCAGCGCCGACTGCAGAAAGCGTTTCTGCGCTATCATGATGAAAAGAACTGGCCAATGTTGCGCAAGGCCTTGCGGAATATGGGTCGCAATGACTTGATCGGCAACAGCCCTCACTGCCTGGTCCCGGCAGAAAAAACAACCAGGAAGGCAGCTAAGAAGGCAGTTAAGAAAACAACAAAGAAAGCAACAAGAAAAACACCCAGAAACCGGACACCACGAAAGAGCGGGCGCGGCTGAGAATCCAGTTTCGAAAGTGATTCGTGCCTGTAACTTCGCTACGCCCGACCAGAGCTGGCCAGGCTAGTCACCGTTTTTCTTGTTGCTGCGGGCCTGTTCCAGTATCTCTACCATTGTGTCGACATTTCGCTTGCTCATCGCTGCTTCGGTAAAATCTTTGCGCTTGCGTTTCCTTTCCTGCTTGTTACGAATCGCTTCGTCATTGGAATCAGAGCGCTTGCGCGCTGACTTACCGCCACCCGGCTCCGGATTATCGAGATGAAACTCGATGTGGGTAAGAATGCCCCGCAGAATGTTCATTTCCATGCTATCTAGGCGTATGCGACTGAACATTCTGCGCATACGTTGCATAAGTTGTCGGGGGTTGTCGGGATTGTGAAAGTCCAGCCGAACCAGCACATTTTCAAGATGCTGATAAAACTGTTCCACCTGCTCCCCTGTAGCTTTTTCGATGTCCCAGTATTCCTCGTCCGTAGGTGGCCGGTCTTCGGCCATGCGCATGGCACAACGGCGTAGTTCATAACAGATCACCAGCACGGCGGCAGCCAGGTTCAGGGAACTGTACTGCTCGGCCGCAGGAATCTGCACATGGAAATGACAAAGCTGCAGTTCCTCATTAGTCAGACCACTGTCTTCGCGACCGAAAACCAGAGCCACCCTGTTGCGCTGGCAATCCTGGAGTACTTTTTCTGCGCATTGTTCCGGCAACAACACCGGCCATGGTATTTTTCGCGATCTGGCACTGGCGCCAATAACAAGGCCACAATCAGCGATCGCCTCCGGCAGGCTTTCATGTACTGTTGTATTTTCCAGAATATCGAGCGCCGAGGCTGCGCGACCTACCGCCACACCGCTGGGAAACTCCACGGGCTGTACCAATGCCAGCCTGGACAACCCCATGTTTTTCATTGCCCGGGCGCTGGCACCAATATTGCCTGGATGGGAAGTGTTGACCAGAACCACACTTATGTTTTCGTAGTTGAACTTCTCGATTGACACGACATTCCTTATTACACTGGCTGGCCTGAAATTCCCGCCGCGAACACTGTTTACTTTATACCGGCAGCAATATCAAAGTATAACAGCTTGCTTTCAAATCAGAGCCTGATTGCGATCCTGCAATTCATCGGCAACAATAAACTGGTTACTCACCGTTTCTTGAATCTGGTATGATTGCGCGGCTTTTTGATCAGCTCTTACGGGCTGGTGCCCCTTGCCAGGATCACGACCCCAGGAACCACAACCATCATGCATGCCCAGCTCAATATTGCCCTGCGTGCCGCCCGCGAAGGCGCCGTCAGTCTTGCTCGACACTTCGACCGGCTGGATCGGCTCAAAGAAGTGGCTGGCCGGGATCAACGACCAATCACTTCGGCGCACCTGGAAGTTGAAACAGCCATACTGGAACAGCTGCGCAAGTCTTTCCCGAAACACGGTTTCCTTTCTGGCGCAACAGATCTCGATGAAAGCAACGATTCTGACACGGTATGGCTGCTGAATCCGCTGGCCGGAACAGAGAATTTCCTGCGTGGTACACCCGGGTTTTACCTCAGCATTGCCTGCCAGGTTGAACAGCAAGTGAAACTTGCTGTGCTCATCGATCCGCTGCTGAACGAGGAGTTCACCGCAGTACGCGGCACCGGTGCCAGTCTGAGCGGTCGGCGAATCCGGGTTAGCAACAAGATCGACCTAAACGACTGCAATATCGCCGTCGAGTTTTCTAAGGAGCACGATGATGGCCTGGGCGCACTCAGTTTTCTGCAGCAATTACGCGCCGAAGGGGCGAGTCCGCGTACCCACGGAAACCCAATAGTTGACCTGCTATATACTGCCGCCGGACGACTTGATGGTGGGTTCATTCCCAAACCAGAACCGGCTTCTCTTGCGGCAGCGGGACTGATTCTGCAGGAGGCTGGCGGGTTATTGAGTGACGTCACCGGAAATCCAAACCTGTCCGGAGACGCGCTGGTTTTCGGCAATCCGAAGTGCTTCAAACAACTGCTCAAACTGACCAATTGACCAATTGACCAATTGACCAATTGACCACGAATTCACACTGCCGGTCTCATTTGCAGAAACTTATTGCCAATTGCGAGTGACTCGGGTGGCGGTCACGGAATAAGATGGTAAAGTCGCTGTGCTTGTCTGGCAGCTGTCGCTTGATGCCCTAACCAGGAATCAGCTTTTTCAGGCAAAATAACAAAACACAAAAAAAATGCAGGAACAGACCAAGAAGCATAGCCTCAGCCTGGTGGAATCCCCGATTCCCCAAACCCTCCGCCGCATGACGGCACCGATGATCGTCGGCATGGCCATGTTGTTTACCTTCAGCCTGGTGGACACCCTGTTCATCAGTTTTCTTGGCACCGAACCGCTTACCGCCATCAGTTTCACCTTTCCAGTCACTTTCATGATTATGAGCCTGGCGATCGGTCTGGGCATAGGAACTTCAGCGGTTGTCGCCAAATACATGGGGCGGGCCAACTTCGAAAAAGCCAAGGAGGCTTCTACCGTCACCAATTACCTGGCTATAGTCTGTGCCTCTGTCACGGTACTCATTTGCTGGTTGCTCCTTAATGGCATTTTCCGAACCATTGGAGCCAGCGAAGAAATGCTAGTACTGATCCGACAGTACATGGCGATCTGGCTGCCGGGCAGCATCATGCTGGTGGCCATCATGAACAGCAACAGCATTCTCCGGGCTTGTGGCGACACCAAGACGCCTAGCCTGCTGATGGCGGCCAGCGGCCTTATCAATGCCGTTCTGGACCCCGTGCTTATATTCGGGCTGGGTCCAATTCCCGCACTCGGAATTGCAGGAGCAGCGCTGGCAACCCTGATATCATGGGTTATTGGCTTTATCTACCTGAGTTATCTGCTGATAGTACGCCTGGAATTGATCAGTCGTATCATGCCATCCCGGGAAGCACTGATGTCCTCCGGTCGCGAAATGCTCAGGATCGGCCTGCCAGCTGCTGGAGCCAATATGATGACCCCCCTTGCTGCGGGTGTCATGACTGCAATAGTGGCGGGCTTCGGTGAATCGGCGGTTGCCGCGTTCGGCGTCGGCTCGCGCATCGAACCACTGGCTACCCTGCTGATCCTGGCCATGTCGTCTACTCTGCCGCCACTTGTCAGCCAGAACTTCGGCGCCGGGCGCCTGGACCGGGTCGCAGAAGCTTACCGTCTGGCGACCCGCTTCATCCTGAGCTGGCAATTGGGAGTGTTTGTTGTTCTGGCGCTGTTTTCCGGCCTTATTGCCTCGATTTTCTCCAGTGATCCTGAGGTTAGCACTGCAATCAGGCTATATATCTGGATCCTGCCTCTCGGCTACGGTGTCCAGGGAATCATAATTCTTACCAACTCAGCTCTGAATGCCCTGCACCGCCCCTATGAGGCTCTTTACCTGTCATTGGCCCGATTCTTCGTGTTCTATGTCCCCCTGGCCTGGCTGGGATCCCGCTACTTCGGATTGACTGGCTTCTTTTGCGGCGCCGTGATTGGCAACATTCTGATGGCTGCGATCTCGTTGCGGGCATTTAATCGGGCTTTGGCTGCCGAAATAGAGCAGACGGAACAGGCAGAAACCGTTTAAAAGTTTATATCAGGTGTTTACAATCCCACCTGGCTGCCCCAGTGGACTCTAAGGACTTCGGAACGGACCGAGAATGCGTGAAAACAGCCTTTTGCCTGGTGACATAGCTGTTTCTGTCAGTGTCAGGCTTTTGTCTTCCACCTCTATGGGGTGTTGTTGGTCGTTTTCATCGACATATTCGAGGCGGTTGTTGGCTTCCTGAAATGCCAGCATCTGCATGCAAATTTCGTTGTATTCCTCGGCACTGAGAAGCTCCGGCATTTCCTTCATGTTCAGGGTGAATTTCCTGTCCACCATTGCTGACAAATAATGTAGATTCTTCTTGTTCTCTACCAACAGGCCTTCCTTTTCAGCGACTTCGTAAAGAGGCGTGCCCCGCAGTGGTATGTAGGGGAAGAAGAAAAAGAACTCCGGCGCGATAAGTTGATTCAGTCGCAGTGTCTCGCGCATGTTGTCAGCCGTTTCCAGTGGCATACCAACGATATTAAAAGTGAGACGGTTAATACCGGCCTTTTTACAGTTTTCCGCGGCATCGATAATCTGCTGGTTTTTCATTTTCCTACCCAGCATCTCGGCACGGAATTTTTCGTCGCCACTTTCGATACCAAACCAGATAGTATGGCAGCCAGCCTCAGCAGCAGTGCGGCAAAAATCCTCATTCATTACCTCCACTCTGGAGTTAATGGCGAAAGGCAGGTGGATTCTTTCTTTGTAGATTTCGAAAAAAGCCCGCACAAACTTCAAATTTGACAGAAACAGTTCATCCCAGAATTCGAAATATTCGACGTTGTATTTATCACGCAGCCGTACCAGTTCATCCACCATTTTCTCGGGGTCGTACTTGCGCAAGAATGTTTTCTTGTTACGCCATCCTTCCAACACCGGTGTGTTACAGCAATAAGTGCATCGATAAGGACAACCCCGACCGGTCATGACCGGTAACACCAGCTTGCCTTTTGGACCAAAGATCGATGAATTCACGTCATCGAATCCACCGTCTTTCTGGAAGACATCGTAGTCTGGAAATGGCAGTGAGGCCAAGTCGCCTATCTGGTGCGGTTCACTTTCGTAAACCGAGCCGTCAATCAATTTCTCCCACATCCCGTCGACCGGGCCGTCCTTACTGCCACGCAAGAACTGTACGATATTACCCATGGAGTATTCGCCGTCACCCACGCAGATAAAATCGATGTTGGGATTGGAGATGGTCTGTTCCTGGCTGAGCATGGCCTGATAGCCGCCTATCAATATGGGCAGGTTCGGCATCAGTTTCTTCAATTCGGTGAAATAGGGTTCCATTGGAAACCAGTGCGGGCTCATCACCGAAAAGGCAATAAGATCCGGTTTTAACTTCTTGATAGCCCGTGCATAATTGTCTGCTGAATACTTGTTAGCATCCCTGAGGATCAGGATCGGATAAACCTCGACTTCGATCCAGGGAAAATCCCTTTTCAGGTACGCCGACATACTCGCTACCGGCATGGATATTTCGTTTCCATCCGGCGAGTAAAAGCCAAATACCACCCTGAATTTCTCCGACCTGCATTTCCCAAACCAGCGAGACTTATCCTGCGGATAAACGGGTCGCTCGGTACTTACGGCTATTACGTCAGCCTTGGAATTCATATGGGTTCCTTTGATGACTGCAAAGTTGAATCGCTTGACGAACGGGTAAATTCATACGCTGGTCTTCCCTGTCACAGTTCTATCGACCTGGTTGCGCAAGATTATACCACTATTGGACCTGCAAAAAATGCCAACTTGCTTCGCAATAAACCTACATGCAGTAAGGGTATTTGACGACTCCCGTGACAGCTTGCGGTTCATTTCTGAGCAGCGATGCTTTATGCTCACAGCACTTTGCCAGGTCACGGGAAACAGTACCTGGCAGAGAAATTTTAATAAGTTGTAACGTCGGCAAACACCCTATGGACGCCCTGGAAGCGCTGCTTAACAGAACCTCTGTTCCCAAACTGACTGACCCGGCTCCCAGTGAACAATGCCTGGAGAATATCTGCAAAGCAGCATTGCGAGCCGCTGACCACGGTGTACTGCGGCCCTGGCGATTTCTGATTATTTCCGGCGCTTCACGTCACAAACTGGGAGACCTGTTTGTTGAAGCAGCAGCGGTAAGAGATTCAAGCATGGACACTCTGGCCATTGAACGTCTTAGACAAAAGCCACTGCGTGCTCCGCTGATCATCGTAACCATTTCAAGCCACCAGGAAAATCAAAAAGTACCGGTTGTAGAACAGGACCTGTCAGCCGCAGCCGCCACCCAGAACATGCTTCTGGCAGCTTATGCCCAGGGCATAGGAGCTTTCTGGCGAACAGGTTCGATGGCCTACGACCTGGTAGTAAAGAAAGGCCTCGGTCTTGCAGACAATGAAAACCTGATTGGTTTTCTTTACCTTGGCCAGCAGGACTGCGCTACCAGGCGACTGGCCGACCCCGATGTGTCAGAGTACTTCCAGAACTGGTAGGGCCTGATCGTGAAACTGCAATGCTGGAAATGTGGTATCAAACTGCAGGAAATGCGAACCCCCTACTCGCGCTACGAGGAATGCAGTGCCTGCAAAGCGGACCAGCATGTTTGCCTGATGTGCAAGGAGTACGACCCCGCACTGTCTGATGCCTGCCGGGAAGACCGGGCGGACTATGTGCTGGAGAAAGATAAGGCGAACTTTTGTGATTTTTTCAAACCGCGACCCGGTGCTTACCAACAGAAAGACGACAGCCAGGCGCTGGAAGCCAGGGCGCGCCTGGCTGAGCTGTTCGGTGAAGAGAAGCCGGATGCTGAAGCGGAACAGGAAAGTAAGGCCGAATCAGAAGCTGATCGCGCATTGAAAGAACTTAAACGGCTGTTCGGTGATGAATGACGCAAAAACCAACGAAGTATGACACCTTAAAGCCTATGCGAACTACTGTTTTTTCGACACCGATTTTAACCCCGCTACTGCGGCTGCTGGCTGTTCTCATCCTCAAGTTGATGGGCTGGACCGCCGTCGGCAAGGAAATAGCCAACCCCAAACTGGTGTTGATCGGAGCACCACACACCAGCAACTGGGACTTCCCCCTGATGCTGCTGGTAGTGCTAAAGCTGCGACTGAAAGTCTTCTGGATGGGCAAACAGGAACTGTTCCGGTTCCCGTTCGGTTGGCTCATGCGGTGGCTTGGCGGCATCCCTATCGATCGCAGCAAGTCCAACAATGTGGTTGATCAGATGAGCGACGAGTTTGCCAGGCAGCACGAGCTGGTGGTGCTGATTCCTCCCGAGGGAACACGCAGCAAAGTGGACCGCTGGAAGACCGGTTTCTACCACATTGCCAGGAATGCCGGTGTACCAATTCTAATGGGCTACGTCGATGCACCCAAAAAAGAAGCCGGACTTGCCGACTTCTTTTCTCCAACAGACGATGTGGAAAAGGATATGCAGGAAATCAGGGCATTCTATGCAGACAAGGGTGGGTTGAGACCCGAGAATGCCTGACCCTCAACGACCGCACCCTGCTTGCAGTTCAGCGCCTTGAGCACGAATGCCAATACTGAACTGGCATACTGATCAGCATCTACGTTAAGCCGTTTGAATTTCCAGCGCTTCAGATACCACTCCTGTTGCAGTCCCACCGTGTGGACCGCGAGCATTTCAGGATCGTCGCAATGAAAAACACCAAGCTTGATACCTTTCTTGAAATTGTCGACCAGGATCGACTGTGCCTGCAACTCCAGATCCATGGCTTTTTCCTGTTGCTCTCTCGGTAACCCCTTAAGCTCCATGTAACAGAAATAAAACCAGGGATTCATGATTTCATTGAGGTAGGTTTCACCGTAAATAATCGCCTTGAGATGGCTGACGGGATCAAGATCATGCGCGGCAAGGCTACCCAGAACAAGAAGAATGTAGTGTCGCAGTACCGCCTCGATCACAGACGCAAGTTCGTTCTTACTGCCAATATAAGAATAGAGCCCGCCCATACTGATGCCGGTTTCACGACTCAGGTCACGCAGACTCATAGCCTGGAATCCTTTTTCATCAGTCAGACGGAAAGTGGTGTTGAAGATATTTTCCAGATTGGAAATTGCGACATTGACGTTCTTGATCTGCATGTTCTTGCTATGCATTTCAAAAACCGTTTCCCAGACCGGAGTTCCCTCAAGTTCCCAGGCCCGGCGGAATGCGCTCATGCTGATCTCATTGGGCCAGGATTCCGACGTTAGAACTTCGTTGTTTTTAGTCACTATTCAGTTTGCAATTTGCAGTTTGCTTGTAGTTGTCACTGCCCGACGCCAATGCCAGGCACCATAAATAAAACCCCGCCATTCATGACGGGGTTTTCTAGATTCAATCAAACAGTGAGACGGAATTACAGCATTCCTTGCAGAGTCGCCTTGGCTGCATCACCGGGAACATGACTGAAATTTGCAACGATCTCAGCCAGTGCCTTGGCACGGGGATCCGCCTGATCCGCCGCCATGATACGACCCATCAATTCCTTGTCTTCCGCTGAAGCCGCATGCTGCATGTTGTGGACAGCCCGCGCTATAGCTCTGAAACCCTGCCCATTGCTCTCATCGTTGGCCACTTCCATCAACACCGCTTTATCGGCATCGGAAGGAAAATGGTTCAGGTTTACCAGCACCCCGGCAATGGCCCTGGCTGCAGAATCGTTATCCGCCAGGGCTACCTGGTTAATAGAAATGAATGCAACAAACACCATAGATAATCGTAGCAGCAGCACCTGTTTCATTGGGTTCTCCTCGAACAGTTTGTTATCGGACACAGACCCGGCAGTTTAGCGTAAAGTGGATTGTTTAAACAGTATGCAGGACAACGACAGCCAGCACCCGCGTACAGATCTGACTACCTCTTCTAACCTGCCTGCTCACTGCAGATTTTTCGTCATAGCCAATAAGAAATGGCTGCCAGAACACCTGCCACAGAACAGAGAACCAACGATGAGAGCCGCAACAGGCGAGGTGATATCAGGTGCCAGGTGTGCCTGGCGAGCCAGTAGCCAAACAAGGTGCCCGGCAACAGCGGAAGCGCCAGCAGAATCTCCCGCCTGCCAAAATAGCCAACCGGCGCCAGCATGGCGAGAGACATCAGACAACTTACCACGAAAAATGCGGACAGATTGGCGCGCACAAACTTGGCTTCCTGATGCTGCATCAGGAGAGCCATGGGTGGCCCGCCAATCGATGAACTGGTACCCATGAAGCCGGACATAAATCCTGCTGCCAGCATATGCCCATTGGTCGGAGTCAAGGCCACTGTTTTCAGACTGAGCGCCACTGCCAGCAAAACTGTCACTCCCAGCCACAATCCCAGGAGATCCTGATCGATCCAGACAATCAGTGCCGCGCCTGCCAGAGAACCCGGTACCCTGCCAATCACTGCGTATTTTAAACCTCGCAATGAAACTGACTCCCGGTGACCCCAAGCGTTAACCAGAGAGAGCGCAAAGGCACTGACTGTAATTGGAGCGGGAACATAGGCTGGGTCGAGGAAAAACAGCACCGGTGCTGCAATAATGGCCAGCCCAAAGCCGATCGAACTCTGGATGTAGGAGCCGAGGGTTATTACAGATATCGCCAGCAGCAGGTCCATGGTATGAGTCAGCGTCCCCGCTACTTAAAAACCACGGTTCTGTTTCCATTCAGAATTATGCGATGCTCACAATGCCACTTGATTGCCCTGGCAAATGCGGTGCATTCCGCATCCCGACCAATCTGCACCAGTTCATTGACATCAAAGTTGTGGTCAATTTTTTCAACTGACTGTTCAATTATTGGCCCTTCATCGAGATCAGTGGTGACATAGTGTGCAGTCGCCCCTATCACTTTTACCCCTCGCATATAGGCCTGACGATACGGATTGGCGCCCTTAAATCCGGGCAGGAATGAATGGTGGATATTAATAATCTGACCCGCCATGGCATCGCACATTTCAGCAGAAAGAATTTGCATATACCGGGCCAGTGCGAACAGATCGACGCGCTTTTCCCGGATTATGCCCAGTATGTTCTGTTCCTGTTCCTGTTTGTTCCCTGCATCGACTGGCAGGTAGTAATAAGGTAACCCATACCACTCGGTCATTTTTTCCATATCACGATGGTTGGAAACAACCGCGACAATTTCAGCTGGTAAAACCCCGCTGCCCCAGCGATGCAAAATATCGTTCAAACAGTGCGTGTGACGAGAGACTGCCAGTAATACACGGGTTTTGACCGCCAGATCGTAGAACGACCAGCGCATGCTGAACTGCTCACCGATACTAACGAAATCCCGATCCAGCGCCTGACTGCCAGGCAACGCAGCTTCCACTTCTTCGAACTCGACGCGCATGAAAAACTGATCAGTTTCCTTATCTCGATGTTGAGCCGCCTCGGTAATAGTGGCGCCTCGCTGGAAAAGAAAGTCACTGACAGCCCTTACTATGCCGTTGGCTTCCGGACAGGACACGGTGAGGACGTACTTTTTGCGTTCGGTTTCATTCATCGATTGGTCTTGCCTGAATTGGACCCAGCCTCCGGTCCCTGAAACTGGTTATAAAAGCGGCGCAGTTTACCACTGTCTTCAAGCCAGGAGTATAGATACCAGCAGCGTGTTGCCTGAGTCGGCGCCGGTCTTTACAATCGTTGCTCGGATTAACACAAACAATAACAGGTCATGTCCCTATGAAATCACGAGCAGCCGTTGCCTTCGAAGCCGGCAAACCACTGGAGATTGTAGAAGTCGATGTGGATGGCCCCAGAGCCGGTGAAGTCCTGGTGGAAATTAAAGCCACCGGAGTTTGCCACACCGACGCCTTTACCCTCTCAGGCGACGATCCGGAAGGGGCTTTTCCGGCGATACTTGGACACGAAGGAGCTGGCGTTGTGGTGGAAACCGGGCCCGGGGTTACTTCGGTCAGTGTCGGCGATACAGTGATTCCGCTCTACACGCCAGAATGCCGTCAATGTGATTTCTGCCTGAACCCCAAGACCAATCTCTGCCAATCGATCAGGGCAACCCAGGGCCAGGGACTGATGCCAGACGGCAGCAGCCGCTTTTCCGTGGACGGCAAACCCATTCTTCACTACATGGGCTGTTCGACATTTTCCAATTACACGGTTCTTCCGGAAATAGCATTGGCAAAAATTCGCGATGACATTCCCTACGACAAAGTCTGCTACATCGGCTGCGGCGTCACCACCGGTATCGGGGCCGTAGCCTTTGACGCCAAGGTAGAGCCAGGCAGCACAGTGGCAGTATTCGGCCTTGGCGGCATCGGCCTCAATGTCGTACAGGGTGCACAGATGGTTGGGGCCGACCGGATCATTGGCATTGATACCAACCCGGCAAAAGCCGAGTTGGGCAGGCAATTCGGGATGACGGATTTTCTGAATCCGAACGACGTCGACGATGTGACTGCCGCCGTTATCGATATGACAAACGGTGGTGTGGACTATAGTTTTGAATGCATTGGCAACGTCAACACCATGCGTCAGGCATTGGAGTGTTGCCATAAGGGCTGGGGTGAATCGATTATCATCGGCGTAGCTGGCGCAGGTCAGGAAATCACTACCCGCCCTTTTCAGCTGGTAACCGGCAGGGTCTGGCGTGGCACAGCCTTTGGCGGGGCCCGTGGCAGGACCGACGTTCCGAAAATTGTCGACTGGTATATGCAGGGTAAGATCCAGATAGATCCGCTGATTACACATACCCTGCCACTTGAACAGATAAATACAGCGTTTGATTTGATGCATGAAGGATCAAGCATCCGCTCCGTCATCCTGTTCTGATTTTTCGACCAAACTGAGGAATACAATGAAATATCTGCATACCATGGTGCGAGTAACGGATCTTGATAAGTCTCTGGACTTTTACTGCAACAAGCTGGGGCTGAAAGAAATACGTCGGTTCGATCACGAACAGGGTCGTTTCACCCTGGTATTCCTGGCGGCTGATGGCGATGAAGACGCGCAGGTGGAGTTGACCTATAACTGGGATCCTGAACAGTATGGTGAAGGGCGAAATTTCGGTCACCTGGCCTATCAAGTCGAAGATATTTATGCCACCTGTGAACGATTGCTGGCTGGCGGCGTAACCATCAATCGACCACCCAGGGACGGCCGCATGGCCTTTGTCCGTTCCCCGGACAATATCTCCATCGAGCTGCTGCAGGCTGGCACGCCACTGGACCCTGCAGAGCCCTGGGCCAGCATGCCCAACACCGGGAACTGGTAAGTTTTGATTTCTTGAGCCGCCCCGGCGGCTCGATTATCATAGCCGCCCTTATTATCCCGCACCTGCGGGCAAACCTGCGCATCAGGTGCAAACTCGTACACCAGGTGTAATCCCGTACCCGTGGGTACAAACCAGCAACAGAGCAGCCAAAACATGCAGATACTCGACGGTAAGCAGACCTCCGAACAAATCCGCCAGGAAATCGCCAAACAGGTAACCGCCATCAAAGACCAGGGCGGTAAAACACCTCATCTGGCTGCCGTGCTGGTTGGCAACGATGGAGCCAGTGAAACCTATGTGGCCAACAAGGTTAAGGACTGCGAAGAAGTCGGATTCGATTCTACGGTAATTCGCCTGCCGGACTCAGTCAGCGAAGACGAGTTGCTGGCCAGGATTGCCGAACTCAACCAGAACGACGACATCGACGGCTTCATCGTTCAGCTGCCGGTTCCCGACCATATCGATGAACACAAAGTCACCCTGGCCATTGATCCAACCAAAGATGTGGACGGCTTCTGCCCGACAAATGTCGGCAACATGTGTCTGGGACTGCCGACATTCGTGTCCGCCACGCCCAATGGCATCATGGAAATGCTGGCTCGCTACGGTATTGAAACAGAAGGCAAACATTGCGTAGTACTGGGTCGCAGCAATATTGTCGGTACGCCGATGTCCATCTTGTTGTCCCGCAATACCAAGCCGGGCAACTGCACGGTTACCCTGCTGCACAGCCGCAGCCAGGACATTGTCGAACACTGCCGCAATGCAGATATTCTGGTTGCCGCCATCGGTAAGCCAAACTATGTCACAGCCGAAATGGTAAAAGAGGGTGCCGTAGTTATCGATGTAGGTATAACCAGGGTGCCTGACCAGAGCCGCAAGAGTGGATTCCGTTTGATTGGTGACGTGGATTTCGACGCAGTCAAAGATCGCTGCAGTTTTATTACGCCGGTACCCGGCGGCGTCGGCCCCATGACCCGCGCCTCCCTTCTGCAAAACACCCTCAAGGCACGGCAACGAAACGCCTGAACACGGAGCCCCTATGTTCGAGTCACTGACAAGCCTTGATGCCGATCCCATTCTCGGCCTGATGGCGGCCTATCGGGCCGATAACAACCCCAGGAAAATCGATCTGGGCATCGGTGTCTATAAAGATCCACAGGGCCGAACCCCGGTGATGACGGCTGTAAAGGAGGCGGAAACCCGCATCCTTTCAACCCAGGACAGCAAATCCTACGTCGGCCCGGCTGGTGACGCCGACTATGATGAGCTGATCGCCCGGCTATTGCTTGGCGAAGACCTTGCCGATGGACTGCAGGGACGTCGTTTCACCATGCAGGTGCCCGGCGGATGCGGCGGTCTGCGACTGGCTGCAGAATTCATCAACAAGGCCAATCCCAATGCACGAATCTGGGTTAGCGACCCAACCTGGCCAAATCACGTACCGCTGCTGGGCGCGGCCGGACTTAAAATCGAAACCTATCCGTACTATGACTACGAAAACCATGCAATCCGCTTCGAGGAAATGCTTGCGGCCCTGCAGGACGCGGGCGCCGACGATCTGCTGTTGCTGCACGGTTGTTGCCACAACCCCTGTGGAGCCGACCTGTCAAACGAACAATGGCACCGGGTCAAGGAACTGGCCCTTGAGAAAGGCTTCACTGTATTCATCGACCTGGCCTACCAGGGGCTTGGAGACGGCCTGGACGAGGATGTGTTCGGTGTCAGGCTGATGGCCGAAAGCCTGCCCGAGCTTATTGTTGTCAGTTCCTGCTCCAAGAATTTTGGCCTCTATCGAGAGCGCGTAGGTGCCCTTACCGTGATTTGCCACTCAGACCAGAAACTACCCGCTGTTTCAAGTCAGCTGGCGGCCATCGCCCGGGGAATCTATTCCATGCCACCGGATCATGGCGCAGCAATAGTCAGGATCATTCTGCAGGATCAGGATTTACGCAGCAGCTGGGATCGGGAATTGACCGAGATGCGCGATCGTATAAACGGCTTGCGCGCCACCCTGGCTCAACGCCTTCGAGATGCCGGAGTGAATTCCGACTTCAGTTTCATAGAACAGGAAAAGGGCATGTTTTCTTTCCTGGGGATCAATGTTGGCCAGGTCAGGCAACTCATTGACGACTATAGCATTTACCTGGTGGACTCGAGCAGAATTAATATTGCAGGCATCAATGACAGCAATATCGATTATCTGGTGGAAAGCCTTGCAATGGTTCTTGGAGAGAACCAGTAGAAGATTGTCTTTAGACCCTGACGGCCATTACATCGGACTCTATACCCTGCAACACACAATTGGTTGTTGCCCCCGGCAGACTCATCCAGCCTCCCTTCCTGTTGTGGCTGCCGACAATTACCAGATCTGCTTCCAGATCATGGGCAAGCCGCTTGATTTCCGTGGCCGGCTCCCCCATCTTGATGTAAATCTGATCGGGCAATACTGAAAACCTGTTGCGCACCAGCGCTGTGTTCAGTCTGATAAATGCCTGGTCGTGCAGACGACGCAGATCAACATCAAGCATAGCCACGGCGTCACCAGGAAACACAGCATCATCCCGTAAGACATGAACAACATGGACTCTTTCCATTTGCTCGCTGCAGATTTTCCACACCCTGCTAAGCAGCAGGTCGGAGTCTGGGGACAAATCGATTGCCAGGAGTAGTCTGTTAAAAATGGCCAAGACACGTCTCCCTGATGGCTTTCGCCATCAAATCCTGATGCATTGACCAGGGGATAGACAGGAACATTGGCGGAGAGTATACGACCAGACATTGCTCTGGCTGGTTGATCTAAATCAACCGGCAACAAAAATCAGGCAATTCGGACAATCCTTCTGAAGACTGCTTGACGGATGTCAAGGAGCTGACTGAAACCCCTTAAGATTCCTGCTTGTTGGCAGCCGCGCCTCGTTCTGGTGCGCGTGGCAGCTTAAACAATAACAAACACCTGGGTGCTTCAGTCATCTTGCAGTAATATATCGTTCATTCAATATTTAGTCAGCCGTAGGTCCAAGGCGCCCTTGCAGAGGCTCGGACAACGACTTGGCAAATTTGCGCAACATCATTTCCGTGGCCTCCCAGCCGACACAGGCATCGGTTACCGAAACGCCATAACGGATCTCTTCAAGATCGTCTGGAATCGGCTGATTGCCCTCCAGTAGATTACTTTCCAGCATTACGCCAACTATTGAACGATTACCATCAACAATCTGCTGTGCCACATCATCAAGCACCTGCTCCTGCTTCCTGAAATCTTTTTGCGAATTTCCATGACTGCAATCGATCATGATATTTTCTGCAATACCCGCTTTGCGCAATTCCGATTCGCAGTTCGCCACGCTGTCGCGATCGAAATTGGGAGACTTGCCGCCTCTCAGAATGACATGACAATGCGGATTGCCGGCGGTTCGAAATACAGCCACCTTTCCTTTTTCGGTGATACTGATAAAGCTGTGGGTGGCAGATGCGGAACGAATACCATTAATCGCCACCGACAGGTTGCCATCCACACTATTTTTAAATCCAACAGCCGACGAAATTCCGCTCGCCAGCTTGCGATGGGTGGGTGATTCAGTTGTGCGTGCGCCAATCGCCGTCCACGTCACCAGATCCTGCAGGTATTGTGGAGAAATCAGATCCAGCGCTTCGACCGCGATAGGCAAGCCGATCCGTGCGACTTTCAGCATCAGCTCCCGACCGATGCGCAAGCCGTGATCTATTCGGTGGGAACCATCCAGATGCGGATCATAGATCAGTCCCTCCCAGCCAACGGAAGTCCGCGGCTTCTCAAAATATACGCGCATCAGAATCAAAAGCGAGTCCGACAACTCCTCTGCCAGCGGCTTGAGGCGTTCGGCATACTCGATCGCCTCATCAGTGTTATGAATGGAACATGGCCCAACAACTACAATCATTCTCGAGTCATTACGATCCAGAATACTTTTGACAGCACGGTGGCCCTGCAATACAGTATGCAGCGCCTCCCCTTCCAGCGGGAATTCATCTTTCAAATCACCCGGCGCAGGCAATTCTTCCTGATCGATTATGTGCAGGTTGTCTATTTCCTTAACTCGCTTGCTCATTTGCATTCCTGGTAGCGTCGCTGACGAATCGAGTAAACCGCATGATATTTACTCTACCCCAACGATCAAGTAAATTGGCGCCCGTAGCAAAATATGGGGTTGATTATGTTAAAGGCAAGTGAACTTAAAAAAGGTATGGTAATCGAAATTGCCGGTGTTCCGCACATCGTCAGGCAACTGGAAAGCAAAAGCCCATCATCACGTGGCGCTTCCACGATCTACAAAGTACGATTTAACAACCTTCAAACCGGACAAAAGCTCGACGAATCCTACAAAGGTGACGATCTGCTGAAAGAAGCAGATTGTCTGCGTGCGAAAGTACAATACTCCTATCAGGATGGCGATACCTACTATTTCATGAACAGTGAAGACTATACACAATACAGCCTGATTACCGATGACCTCGAAGGGCAACTTGACTATCTGGCTGAACAACAGGAAGACATTATCGCGTTGATTATGGACGGCATTCTGCTCGGTATCGAGTTGCCGCAATCGGTTAATCTGGAAATCATCGATACGCCACCGGCAGTAACCGGATCATCCGCTACCAACCGCAGCAAAACGGCCAGACTTTCTACCGGCCTTGAAGTACAGGTGCCTGAGTATCTTGCGACAGGTGAGCTGGTGAAGGTCAACACCCTCACCGGCAAATTCATCTCTCGTGCTGGTCAAAGCGACCGTTCTTGAGAAAACTGACTACCTGCTCGATCACCTCATTATTGAACATCATCCAGGTATGCGTCACAGGCATGACAATATGTTCTTTCATGCCCGCGACTCGCGTGCTTTCTACAGACACCTTCCCGTCATCCGGCCCCGGTATCAGCGCCGCAAACAATGGGTTAATAGCCTGATTGCCGGCAATGACACCCAGCTCAAATTTCACGCCACCCAGTGAACTGGTGATGCTTTTGTCTCTGGTTCCCAACTGCCAACCGGAAGGTCCGTTAAACAGGCCAAAACCTGGAAATTCTGCCAACGCATCAACCAGTTCAGCTCCCTGATTGGGCGGGCCCAGCATTACCACCCTTCCAAGCCGGGGATCAGTGTGCTCTTTGAAATAATAGCGCACCAGAATACTGCCCAACGAATGAGTGACGAAATGAATGCGCCAGGCTTCCTGGGCACTGCATTCTGTCAGTCCTTCCGAAACCGCCTCCCTGGCCAGCTCCTCCACTGGACGCTCTCGCGACGGATAACCTACGTTTACAACCAGAAATCCCGCCGCACCCAGCTTTCGCTCCATTTCCCCCATGGATCCCGGTGTCCTGGCCAGGCCGTGTAACAGGACCACGCACTCTTCCAGCTGCTGCCCCATCACCAGAGGCGCCTGAAGGGCCAGCAGCAAACAAAGCGCTATTCGTGATATGCTCATTGCCATTACCTGTGCAGATCGCTCATCCTCATTCCGGTCAGATACAGACTGCCCGCATAAACCAGAAAACCACCAACGCACAACACGCTCAACCTGATAATTCTTGTCATGATCTCCCAATCCAGCCAAATCAGCCAGTCGCCGGCAAACCAGATTAAGAACAAAACCATCGCCGTATTGGCCACCACCAGACGGACTGCCAGTAAAAACCAGCCTGCCTGATTCCTGATCAGCTTACTGCGCCGCAAACCGATAAACAATAAGCCGGCATTGAGAAATGCGGCAAGACTGGTAGCGAGCGCCAGGCCTACATGCCCCAGATCCAGACCAAACACCAACAGCATATTGAGCACCATATTCGCCACCATGGCGACTATGCCTACTTTAACCGGTGTACTGGTATCCTGACGGGCGAAATAACCCGGCGCGAAAATTTTTACTCCCATATAAGCAATCAAGCCAAACGCATAAGCTTGCAGACTTACGGTCACTCGCTCGACATCCGTCACGTCAAACCGCTCGTTCTGAAACAATGTCACCAGGATGGGTTCGGCGATCACCATAAGGGCCAACGTCGCGGGAATGGCAATAAGACACACCAGGCGCATTGCCCAGTCCAGAGTACCGGAAAACTCAGCGAGAGATTGCTCGGCATGTTTGCGCGACAGACTGGGCAGCACCACCGTGGCAATCGCGATCCCAAATACACCAAGTGGCAGCTCAACCAGTCGATCCGAATAGTACAGCCAGGAAACCGCATTGGACATCAACAGCGAAGCAATGAACGCATCAAGCAACAGATTGATCTGACTAACCGACACTCCAAACAATGCAGGTATCATCAGCTTTTTGATTTGCCTGACGCCGGGGTGCCTGCGCGAGAGCACTGGAAACGGAAACAAATTGACACGCGCCAGAAACGGCAACTGAAACAACAACTGTACAACACCGGCAATCAGCACGCCCCAGGCCAGCGCCAGTTCCGGGCGACTCATGTAAGGTGCCAGCAGGACAGCACAGGCAATGAGTGATATATTCAATAGCGCCGGCGTCAGTGCCGGTACCGCGAATCGGTCGTAGCTATTCAGAATGGCACCGCTGAATGCGGTAAGCGAGATCAGCAAAAGGTACGGAAAGGTCAAACGCAGCATCTGTACAAACAGTTCAAACTTATCCGGTTGGTCCAGAAACCCATAAGCGATCGGCACTGCCACATAAGGTGCCGCTATCACCACCACGGCAGTGACCAGCAATAGAATCAGGCCGAGATTCCCAGCCACATTATTAACCAGCAGCTGCACATCCTGATGGCTGCGCTGACTGCGGTATTCAGACAATACCGGCACAAACGCCTGATTAAAGGCTCCCTCGGCAAACAGGCGGCGCAGAAAATTGGGAATACGATTAGCCAGAAAGAACGCATCTGTGCCATCTCCCACTCCGAATACTCTGGCAATGACCACATCGCGAACCAGGCCGAGCACACGCGATACCATTGTCATAGCACCGGTGACCCCGCTGGCTTTTAGCAACCCCACGTGTCTACTCGGGTCTTTCTGCAAGTCTTTCTGCGGGTCTGAACTGGCTGGCTGGTTATCGGACATCATTCATACAATTGGCGAAGACGGACCTTTAGGAAGTATTTCGTCTGTTTTCAGTGATTTGTTATAAACTGTTTTCATACATTGTTTTCTAAACGTGCCGCAAGTGCTGCCAGCAGCCGGTGTTGACAACATCACTCGAAAACGGCATAGTGTCGCGCTCCAATTTTGGACCCCAACTCATTCGCAACTGACACCTTCTGCAGTGCGCTGAGCGATTACATAGATTCAGCATTAACAAAGGAGTAACCCTTGGCTAATTCTCCGCAGGCACGTAAACGTGCTCGTCAAGCAGAAATACGGCGTCGTCATAACGCCAGCTTCCGTTCCATGGTCCGCACCAACATCAAGAAAGTTGTCGCGGCCATAGATTCAGGAAACTACGATACTGCCACTGCTGCGTACAATAACGCGGTGCCGGTTATTGACCGGATGGCAGACAAGGGAATTATCAAGAAGAATAAGGCAGCCCGTCACAAAAGCCGCCTCAACTCCAAGATCAAGGCCCTGAAAGCCTGATCGGGATAAAAGAACCGGCGCTGGCCGGTTTTTTTATGGATCGATTTTCTAGCCGGTCAAGACCATATTGTCGCGGTGAATAATAGCTGCTTCACCAGCGTAACCAAGCAGATCCTCAATGTTCTTGCTTGCCACACCCTTGATTCTGGCGATCTCTTCACTACTGTAATTGACCAGGCCACGGGCTATTTCGTTGCCACTGCCGTCCACACAGGCCACCACGTCACCCCGCTCGAAAGTGCCACTGCAAGACCTTATACCGACTGCCAACAGGCTGCGACCGGAATCTCGCAGCACATCTACAGCACCTGCATCCAGTTCCAGTTGCCCTTCAACTTTCAATTGCCCTGCCAGCCATTGCTTGCGCGCCGCAACCGGCTCCCGTTCTGGAATCAGCAGAGTACCAAGTTCCTCTCCCTGCAATACTCTACTTAGCACATCCGGCTCGCGACCGCTGGCGATAACAGTACTGGTGCCTGACCGGGCCGCTAACCGGGCTGCTGACAATTTAGTGAGCATTCCCCCGCGACCCAGACTGCTGCTGGCGCCGGCCATCTTTTGCAAGCCCTGATCCTCTGCCGAGGCCTGTTTGACCAGACTCGCAGCACTGTCAACCCTGGGATCAGCGCTGTACAAACCCTGCTGATCAGTGAGGATAATCATCAGATCGGCATTGATCAGGTTGGCAACCAGTGCCGCCAGGGTATCGTTGTCCCCAAAACACAATTCCGCGGTGGCAACGGTGTCGTTTTCGTTGACGACCGGCACCACGGCCATTTCCAGTAAGGTGGTCAAGGTGCTTCGCGCATTCAGATAGCGCTTACGATTTGAGAGATCTTCGTGCGTTAACAGAATTTGTGCCGCATGTACGCCATGCCGCGCAAAACAGCTTTCATAGGCCTGTATTACACCCATCTGCCCTACGGCTGCCGCAGCCTGTTGCATATGCACTGCCCGCGGTCGGCTTTTCAGGTTGAGCCTGGCAACACCCTCCGCCACCGCGCCGGAAGAAACCAGCACCAGCTTGCGACCTTGCCGTTGCAGGGTCACTAGCTGTTCAGCCCAGCTTTCCATGGCAGACCGGTCAAGTCCGAGACCGTTATTGGTAATCAGCGAGCTACCAATTTTTACTACCAGCCAGTGGGCATTGTTCAGATCTGAGCGTTCCATGGCATTAACTTAGCAATCCAAATCATCAAACTCATCATGTTTATTGCGCTGCGGGCGATTCTTCCTGATCGTCTCCCTGACCTCCAGTTCCATTTCCTGCTCCAGCGCCAACTGCACAGCGGCATAATCTTCATCCTCTGTCATCCGCTGTCGGTGCTGCTCAATCGACTGCATCAATGCTTCGCAGAGCTCATTCAGACCCTGCTTGTTGATTGCCGAAATTGCGAAGGTCGGTTCGGTCCAGCCCAACTGGCTGCGAACCCTTTCTTTAACTTCCTGTAACTGTTCATCGGTTAACAGATCGACTTTATTGAATACCAGCCAGCACTCCTTGCGAGCCAGTGCGGGACTGAACTTCTGCAGTTCAGTCATTATTTTCGCAACGTTTTCTACCGGTTCACTGCCATCAACAGGCAACACATCAACCAGGTGTAACAGCAGCCGTGTACGGGACAGGTGCTTTAGAAAGCGAAAGCCCAGTCCTGCACCTTCTGCTGCGCCCTCAATAAGTCCCGGAATGTCTGCAACTACGAAGCTGCGATCCATGCCCAGACTCACCACGCCAAGATTCGGCACCAGCGTGGTAAATGGATAATCTGCAACTTTGGGCCGGGCCGCCGTGACGGCACGGATCAGCGTCGATTTTCCCGCATTCGGTAGCCCCAGCAGCCCCACGTCGGCAACGACTTTCAGCTGCAATTGCAAAGTTCGGACCTCTCCAGGCGTACCGTTGGTAGTCTTGCGTGGCGCCCGGTTGGTACTGGATTTGAACCGGGTATTACCCAGACCGCGACGACCTCCACGAGCTACCATTATCTGGTCGCCGGCCCTCGCCAGATCGCCAATCAGCTCGTCGGTATTCACATCGATTATACTGGTTCCCGCCGGCACCCTGACCACCAGATCTTCGCCGGCAGCCCCTGTGCAATTGCGCCCCTGCCCAGGCTTGCCGGATTGTGCCCGATAACGTGGATTGAAACGAAAGTCCACCAGCGTGTTCAGGTTGTCGTCAGCCTGCAGATAAATGCTACCGCCGTCGCCTCCATCCCCACCGTCCGGGCCACCTTTTTCGATATATTTTTCACGGCGAAAACTGAGACAACCATTGCCGCCTTTGCCAGCCTCCACGGTGATTTCCACTTCATCGACAAACTTCACAGCGACTCCCTGATGACAGTCCGGCAACCCTTAATTCATGAGGCCCCGAAACAAAAAAGCCCCGTCGTTCGACGAGGCTTTTGCTGGATCGGTTAGAATTACTTAAGCCGTCTCGATACGAACAAACTTCCGATTCTTTGGTCCTTTTACTTCAAACCTGACCACGCCGTCTGCCTTGGCAAACAGGGTATGATCTCGACCACAACCGACATTCTCGCCGGGATGGAATCGCGTACCACGCTGACGGACGATAATGTTACCGGCAGCTACCTGTTGACCACCATACAGCTTCACTCCCAGCCGCTTGGAAATCGAATCGCGGCCGTTATTCGTACTACCGCCTGCTTTCTTATGTGCCATGGTTTACTCCTGCGCTTTCTCTAGGCCTCGATACCGGTAATCTTGACCTCGGTATACCATTGTCTGTGGCCCTGTTGCTTTCGATGGTGCTTGCGGCGGTTGAATTTGATGATTTTCACCTTGTTGCCGCGGGCTTGATTGAGTACTTCGGCAGTTACCTTGCTGCCTTCAACATAAGGCGCTCCGATCTTTACCGATTCACCCTCACCGACCATCAGAACCTTGTCGAAATCGACTTTATCACCTGTGGCTGCATCCAGCTTTTCCAGTTTGAGGACTTCCCCCTCCTCAACACGATGCTGTTTGCCACCACTCTCAATAACTGCGTACATAATACTAAGGCTCCGCTTGATTCATCAGAATGCGCTTCCAGAACGACCCATTCCTACAGGGGCCGGCATTTTACGGGAACCTGGGCTGTCTGGCAAGCCCACCATAGGTGGGTTTGCTGGCTCTCTGGCTGCCAACCCCGGGCGCCCCCGGATTGGCGAAATTTCGGACTCGCTAAGGAGTTAGCTGTCCTTGACAGAGTTTGACCGGCTCCCTAGGATGGCTTCTCGAAAATAACTCCACAAAAACAACGGCATTCAGCACCTATATCCATGTACGAATCCATTCGCGCGCCAGTCGAGGACGACTTCGAGGCGGTCAATCAATTTGTCATCGACCAGCTTTACTCCAATGTTTCGCTGGTCGAGAGTATCGGCCACTACATCGTGGCAGCCGGCGGAAAGCGCATGCGACCGGTACTGGTGCTGCTCAGCTCACGAGCCTGTGATATAGACAACGATGATCATCTCCCCATGGCGGGAGTGATCGAGTTTATCCATACTGCCACCCTGTTGCACGATGACGTAGTGGATATGTCAACGCTGCGACGTGGTCGCCCCACGGCCAACAGTCAATGGAATAACCCGTCCAGCGTGCTGGTCGGCGACTTCATATATTCCCGAGCATTTCAGATACTGGTGTCTTTGCAGAACATGCGCATCATGCAAATTATGGCTGACACCACCAACCGCATCGCCGAAGGTGAAGTGCTGCAGCTCCTTAACAAGCACAATGTCGAAGTCAGCGAAGCAGATTATATGCGTGTAATTCATAACAAGACCGCCATATTGTTCGAAGCTGCGGCTCAATGCGGTGCCATTCTGGCTGGTGCCGGAGAGCACATTGAAGATGCGCTGCGACGCTTCGGCTTACATGTCGGCACAGCCTTTCAGTTAATTGACGATGTACTGGATTACGAAGGTGACAGCGAAAAACTGGGCAAGAATATCGGCGACGATCTGGCCGAGGGAAAACCCACGTTGCCACTGATCTATGCCATGCAACATGGCAGCGAAACCGATGCCAGCCTGATCGCCGGAAGCTTGAAAACCGGCGGCCTGGAATCTCTCGAGAAAATAATCGCCGTAGTGCAGGAATCTGGCGGTTTAAGCTATACCCGCAAACTGGCGCAAGAGCAGGCAGAAAAAGCGATTGCCTGCCTCGAAGCATTGCCGGAATCCAGCTACCGGACGGCGCTGGATTCCATGGCAAGGTTTTCGATCGAACGGGTCAGTTGATCACGCAGTGACCCGCTAACAGTGGCTAATTGTCCACCACGGTAATTGTGACCGGCTCGGATACGATCGGTGGACTATGGGGAATATGTAGATGGTCAGCAAAGATCAGCTGCAGCGTGTGCTCACCGGGCGGCAGTGTCAGGCGGGTCTGGGTTTGTCCTCCACCAAAATGGGTTACCGCGGCTCCCAGCGGCGAATCCAGACTCGGCAACTCCATCCCGTCCACTAACAGATGATGATGCCCAGTGTTCGCGCGTTCCACACCTGCCGGGGCAACTCCCATGCCTGCAAGGCCAAATTCAACCGTGAAGGTTGTGGGAACCACCGCGCCGTTAGCGGGCGACATTATGTAAACGTGCGCATCATCGGGGGAAGATGATCTACTCAGTTGCTGTGCCTCTACTGACATTACCACCAGCAACACCGCAATCAACGCGACTACCGGTTTTGAAAGTTTGCTCATGCAGGACTCCTCGTCACCTGTGTTAGTACAAAACTAAAGCGAAGTAGAGCATATCACACGGTGGCGTGGCGGTAACAAATTCAAAGGTAAACCGTAGTGAAAATGCAAAACTTTACCGAATCTGCTCATCCGTGTTGTAAACTTCCCTTTTAAAAAGAAAGAAGTAGAGAACGCTATGCCACTGGATAGAATCCCTGTCAGTGAACCACTCTTGGAAACCTTAGAAGAAGTGGAAAAGTTTGAGCAGTCTCCGCTGCTGGACAACTTCCCCCATACCGATAGCTATGACATGCTGCGCTTGAGTGCCGAACAGTTCGGCGAAGATCCTGCGCTGGAATTTCTGCTGACCGGCCAGAAAGACGAACAGGCACGAACCGTCAGCTACCGGGAACTGGGACAGCGCATTAACCAGACTGCGAACCTGCTGAATTCACTGGGTCTGCAAACAGAGCAGGCGGCATCCATCGTGCTACCAATCCTGCCGGAAACCCATTTCGCTATCTGGGGTGCACAGGCTGCCGGTATTGCCAACCCCATCAATCCGATGCTCGAAGCTGATCATATCGGCGAAATCATGCATGCAGCAGAATCTCGTATCGTAATCTGCCTGGCGCCCTCGGATCACACTGACATCTGGGAAAAAGTGGTCGCAGCAATAGGGCATGCCGATACCATCACCACCTTGCTGGCTGTCCAGATTCCCGGCTTCACCAAGGACGAAACACCAACCGTTGCGAACCCGGCTATCCAGGTCTTAACTTACCATGAAGCGATCGAGCAACAGGATAGTCAGGCGCTCTCCAGCGGCCGTCATTTCAACGGCGACGACATTGCCGCTTATTTCCACACCGGGGGCACGACCGGCAGGCCTAAAATTGCCCAGCTGACCCATGGCAACATGGCATTTCTTGGCCAGCTGATGCAAATCTATACAGCACACCAGGAACGGCAGACAATTCTGTGTGGTCTGCCACTGTTTCACATTTACGGTGTCATCATCCAGGGCGTCGCTGCATTCAGTGTAGGCTACCGAGTTGTACTGATGACTCCTGCTGGCTTCCGCTCGCCCGCAGCCATGAAGAATTTCTGGCAGCATATCGACCGCTTCCAGGTTAAAAGCTTTTCCACGGTGCCTACAGTTTTGATGGCCTTGTCCCAGATACCGCTGGGCGACGCTGACATCAGCTGTCTCACCAACATCAACTCCGGCGCTGCGCCTTTGTCACTTCCCTTCGAACTGAGTTTTGAAAAAAAATTCGACGTGGAAGTCGCCAACGGTTACGGCATGACGGAAACCACGTCACTGATTTCCCGGGCACCTACTTATCAGCCCCCTGGCAGTGTAGGTATGCGCCTGCCCTACTCCACTATCCGGATTGCACAGATGGACGGCAACCAGGTAGAAAAAGATTGTGAATTGGGAGAAAGCGGAGTGGTCCTCGTCAAGGGTCCACAGGTATTTCGTGGCTACAAACATGCCAGCGACAATGCCAATGCCTGGACCGAAGACGGTTGGTTCAATACCGGTGACCTGGGCTATCTGGATGCCGATGGTTTTCTTTATCTGTGCGGACGCGCCAAGGACCTGATCATCCGCAGCGGACACAATATCGACCCGGAACTGATAGAAGAACCGCTGAATGCGCATCCCGCCATCAACACCTCGATCGCAATCGGGCTGCCCGACCCTTACGCAGGCGAGCTGCCCATGGCCTTCATCGTATTTGAGCCAGGACAATCCCTTACTGAGCAGGAACTGCATGATTATTGCGCCAAACATATTTCGGAACGGGCGGCCATTCCCAAGCGCTTCGAAATTATCAATGCCATGCCACTCACAGCGGTAGGCAAAATCTTCCGACCCCGGCTGAGACAACTGATTACTGAAAAAGCGATATTGGAACTGCTCGAGCAAAACGGTATCGCCGCCCAGGTAAGTACCGAACTGCACAAGCAGAAAGGATTATCCGTTCATGTTCAGCCTGCACAAGAAGACAGTATTGGTAAAACAGAAGAATTACTGCAAAACTTTAGTCTGCCGATCACAATCAGTAGAAATTGATTGAAGGTTCAATAAAAGGAACACATATGATCAACATCCTCAAGCCTGCCTGGCTTCTCATCCTGTCGCTGCTCGTGGTCCAGTGCACCACTACTGGAAGAAGCAGCGACACACCGGAAGAACGCCGCCAGGCAATTCGTGATATGCGCGCCGAAGTATTGGAAGAACTGTTCATGGTCAAACCCGACGTTCGACCCCAGGTCGGAGAAGCAGTTGGTTATGCGGTATTCAGCAATGCCAATATCAATCTTATTCTCGCCAGTTTCGGCGGTGGCATCGGCGTTGTCCGTGACAATCGCGACGGCCAGGAAACCTTCATGCGAATGGGCGAACTGGGAGTAGGCTTCGGTGCCGGCGTCAAAGATTTCCGGGCAGTTTTTATTTTCCATGACGAAGATTCGCTGGATGACTTCGTGGAACGTGGCTGGCTGTTTGGTGGCCAGGCGGATGCCGCGGCCAAAGCCAACGACCTGGGTGCGGCAGTTGCCGGCGAAGCCGTGCTGGACAACATCACAGTCTACCAGCTCACCCAGAGTGGCCTGGCATTGCAGGCTACGGTCAAAGGAACCCGCTATTGGAAAGACACTGACCTGAATTAGTTGCCCGATTTAGATACATATAGCAACTCTTTGAGTTTGCTTGATGGCTCTGCCTAGCTTGACTATTTCTGGGAAACCCCTGTAGCCAATTCCTCGGATGCTAGCGACTTGGGCTATGGTGTATTGCTGCTAAAGCAAGTAGACACACTGAGAGATCCCCCTGGCGCGGCGCTTGCAGTCCCTAGCAAACTCATTGATTAATTCGTTTTTGCACTAACACGTACCAGTGTATCTAGCATTTTTCCCTGACGATACTCTAATCGGAAGCGTATTAGCCTAACTGAGCTTTGCGGTAAGGCAGTAGCTGGCGGGGGATGTTGTTGACGTTGCGTAAAAAGACCAGCGCCGAGCGAAAAAAAATGACCGCATTCCAGGGCATTTTTTGTAGCGAGGGTATCCCGGAGGGACGCGGTCAGCAGCGGCAACAACATCCCCCGGCAGATGCTGCCGTTCGAAGCCGATTTAATAAAGTCTAATTGCGTTTGACTTTAAAGATTTACCACTCCAACAAAACTCAACTACATCGCCGGATAATTGGGTCCACCGCCACCCTCAGGCACCACCCAGGTGATATTCTGCGCCGGATCCTTGATGTCGCATGTTTTACAGTGAACACAGTTCTGCGCGTTGATCTGAAACCTCTTCTGCCCCTCCTCTTCCACGACTTCATAAACTCCGGCCGGGCAATAACGCTGGGCCGGCTCGTCGTAGGTCGGCAGGTTTTGCTGCAGAGGAATATCCTCATCAGTGAGCTTGAGATGACAGGGTTGATCCTCAGCATGGTTGGTGTTGGAAAGAAAGACTGATGACAGTTTATCGAAGGTTATCCTGCCATCGGCTTTCGGATATTCAATTCGATTGCAGACAGCTGCATTTTTCAGCTGTTCATGGTCTTTGGTACGGTCACGAAAGGTAAGCGGAAACTTGCCACGGAAAATATTCTGCTCGATGAATACCAGCGCGCTGCCGACCCAAAATCCGAACTTGTGAAAACCGGAACTGAAATTACGAGACTGGTGAAGCTCCTGAAACAGTTCGGAACTGGCAAAGTGATCTGCATAGGCCGCGGGCTCGGACGCCTGAGTCTCTGCGGACAACTGTTCAAACAAAGTATCCGCCGCCAGCAATCCGGACTTCATGGCAGTATGACTGCCCTTGATCTTGGCGGCATTCATGGTTCCAGCATCACAGCCTATGAGCAGCCCTCCCGGGAAGGACATTTTGGGCAGCGAATTCAAACCACCTTTGATCAGCGCTCGCGCACCGTAACTGACCCGGGTACCACCCTCCAGGTACTTCCTTATAACCGGGTGCAATTTGAGTTTCTGAAATTCGTCATAAGGGCTGATGTGAGGGTTCTTGTACGCAAGGTCTACAATCAAACCCAGCGACACCTGATTCCCCTCGGTATGATAGAGAAAACCACCACTGGTTGCTGCTGCGCTATCACCGACCATTGGATAACCGGCAGTATGGACCACCAGGCCCTGCCTGTGTTGCTCCGCAGGTATTTCCCAGACTTCTTTCAGACCGATACCGTAATGCTGCGGGTCGCTGTCCTTGTCCAGTTCGAACTTGCTGATAATTTCCTTGCCTAGATGGCCCCGGCAGCCTTCGGCCAACACGGTATATTTGGCATGAAACTCAAAACCCGGTTCGTAAGAATCCTTGTGCTCGCCGTTTGCATCAACTCCCATGTCACCAGTTGCCACACCCTTAACGCTGCCGTCGTCGTTATAAAGGACTTCGGCCGCTGCGAAGCCGGGGAAGATTTCCACACCCAGTTCCATGGCTTGTTCGGCCAGCCACCGACACAGGTTCCCAAGAGAAATAATGTAATTGCCGTGATTGTGCATTGTACGCGGCACAACGAAACCGGGAAATTTGAACGACGACTTGCCGTTTGGCAGGTAGTAGACATCGTCACCGGTAACCGGGGTATTGAGGGGTGCGCCACGCTCTTTCCAATCTGGAAATAGCGTTTCAAGCGCCGACGGCTCAAACACAGCACCAGATAGAATATGGGCACCAACTTCCGACCCTTTCTCCAGCACACAAACCGATAGCTCCTTGCCAGCCCCGTTAGCCATTTGCATCAGGCGACAGGCGGTGGCCAGGCCAGCTGGGCCGGCACCAACAATGACTACATCGACTTCCATCGATTCGCGTTGCATAGTTGTTCCTCAATCAGACTCTGGTTGACGATGATCCAGGACCTTTGATCCGCTGAGCATACACAGAATCCCGGAACCGAAAGACCGCGTATTATCCTCAATTCGCTCTGTTGGCGCAAAATCGACGGGGTTCAATGCATTACAAAATGTCACAAAATTGACCCATCCGCTCATTTAGCTGGCCGTGATTTGCAGGCATACTAGCCCGCTTTGATTTTTGGGCCAGCGGGTGACACCGCCATGAAGGCCCTGGCCTGTTGGTCTGAATCGAACCTTCAGATAGAAACCGGAGCCTGGAAGCGATGAAATCAGTCATTACCCGCAGAAATCTTCCTTTCGCCATCAGCCTTGCCACAATTTTTATGGTGTGCACGCCTGTCCAACTGGCGGCCCAGGTGCAACCGATTACCGCCGACGATTCCACGGTTACCTACCCGGCTTCCTATTTCACCCAATACCAACCCTATTCCGTCAACGACATGCTGGATCGGATCCCTGGCATCAACGTGGCCCGTGGGGGCGGCGGACCCCAGGGTGGCCCGGGAAGTTCTGGCGGCTCAGGTCGTCGAGGCCTCGGCGCCGGTGGCGACCAGGTCCTGATTAATGGACGCCGCATTGCCGGCAAGGAAAACGAAGGCAACAATCAGCTTTCCCGTATTCCTGCGAGCCAGGTTGACTACATTGAAATTATCCGCGGGACATCCGGTGATCTCGATGTCAGAGGCGGAAACCAGGTAATCAACGTGGTGCTGCTGCAATCCGAATCCAGCTCCAGCCTCGCCTTCGAGGCCAACATGGACCGCCTGCAGGATGGTACCTATCAGCCCGGTATTAAAGTTTCCGTCACCGGTCAACGCAGCAGGTTGAATTACTTTCTCAGCGCCGAGAAGGAGCCTCGATACCAATTTCGAGATGGCTTCGAGCTCAGTGTAAATGGCGATGGCAGCCTGAACGACACAATTTCTCGTGACGAAACTACCGATGCCTGGCCCGTCACCCTGATATCCAACTTCGGTTACGAATTTACCGATCGCGATACTGCGCATTTAAACCTGCAATGGACCGACAACGACTTCGAGTCGGATACCGATCGAATAATCACCGATTATGCAGTCTCGCCACCAGAACCGGTATTTGAACGTGACGACGAGCCCACCGATGACAGCTCCTGGGAAATCGGCGGTGATTACGAGCACTTTTTCACTAACGGCAGCCGCTGGAAAACCCTGTTCATCGTGAACGAAGCAGAAACCGACAATCTTCGTGAACGATTCGAGATAGAAGGAACAACGGAAACCAAAGACCTGTACCTGGCTAACTTTTCCCGTAATCGGGAACGAATCATTCGATCTTCTTATATTTTCGACCTGGGTAGCACTCAGTCCGTTGAAGCAGGGGTGGAACGGGCTCAGACCATCCTGGACACGTCCCTGCAGCTTGGATTGTTGACCTCAGGGGAAGGCTCTGCGGATTTCGGTGGTCTTACGGAAATTACCGACTCCAACGGTACAGTTGAAGAAATGCGCTATGAATATTTTGCCATCCACAACTGGCAGATCAACGACCGCATGAGCCTGGAAACTACTCTCCTGTTCGAAGACAGTGAGATTTCACAAAGAGGCGATATTTCCAAGTCCCGGGATTTCAATTTTTTCCGGCCCAAAGTGGATTACCGGTTCGATATCACTCCCTCACTGCAATTTCGCGCCAGTGTTGAGAAAGATGTTGCCCAGCTGAGCTTTCGCGATTTTACTGCCAACGTCGACTCCAGCGACGACGACCAGAATGCCTTCGAAGGAAACGCCGATCTGCGCCAGGAACAGTCCTGGCGCTACGAAGCCAATGTGGAACTCCGCCTGCCTGAAGACGCAGGCGTAATCAGCACCAACGTTTTCTACCATGACCTGGATGATCTGATTGACAATATCGATGTTTCAACTGACGACCAGATCCTGTCAGCACGAGGCAATATCGGAGACGGCAAGCGCTACGGATTCAACATCAACGGCAGCCTGAGACTGAGCATTATCGACCAGCCTGACATGCTGGTAACGGCCGGTCTAACCATGGAAGAATCCACTGTAACCGACCCGTTCCTGGGAGTAGAACGGGAACGTTCCATGCGGAGTGGCGGCGGCAGCAGCTACAACATCGGATTCCGGCATGATATGCCGCAGCGAAACATGAACTGGGGATTTCGCTACCGGAAAGGTTTCTACAACGACTATCGTGTTTTTGACATCGACAAAATCGAACAATACCCGCAGGATTCTTTCGTAAACGCCTGGTTTGAAATGCAATCCTGGGGCAACCTGACCTACCGCTTCGAAGCCATGGACAGCGGCTATCGTTGCCGCATTCGCTCCCGCTACGTCGATGGCACGATAGCCACCGGTGTACTCGATGAAATCGAAGACTCTTGCTCCAATACCGGGATAAAGCTGGCAATTAAAGTTCGGGGTACTTTCTAAGGAACCTCAGAACAGAATCCAAGCAAAATCCAGCCAGAATCAGCGAATTTTGCTGTCAATCCAGTGCGCCGCCTTCACTTTTATCAGCAAGCCGATCTGCGATGCACACTTTTCCGAACTAATCTTCAACAAAAAGACAATCTGCCGGGCTGACTAAACTTGTTGTGCCTGGTGACGATACATGTTCTTACCTTGAAAAACCCTCTTAGCTTCGTTCACCGATGCTCAGTGGGCATTCGTCCCTCTCTGACAATTTGTAACAACGTCCGGGAACCGGCACGGCTATACTGCCGCGCCTTGTGAAGGGAGGAGTAGCAAGTCAGCGCCAGACTGACCCAGGCTTTCGCGGAATCTTAAAAGGAGCAATTTCACCATGAGACAGCAGCTCACGAGCAAGCTGATCAAAGTATTCGCCTACTCTCTGGCATTGTTACTGGCGAATCAGGCACTGGCGCAGAACGAAGACAACAGTGACAATCTTGAAGCTACCACGGTTACCTACCCGTCATCTTATTTCGCTGAATACTCACCCGTGTCAGTAAATGATATGGTCAACGTGATCCCTGGCGTAAACCTGTCAAGCGGCCAGCGCGGCGGTAATCGACGCGGCCTCGGTTCCGGTGAGAATGAAGTACTCATCAATGGCCAGCGAATGACAGGAAAAAGTATTTCAGCCCGCGATCAACTGAGTAGAATCCCGGCCGATCAGGTTGATTACATCGAGATCATTCGCGGTGCTTCGGAAGAGCTGGACGTCAGAAATTCTGGCCAGACTCTGAACGTGGTGCTTAAAGCGGCACAATCCCTGAGCAGCATCAACACCGAAATTAACATGGATCGCTACTACGACGGGACCGTCTATCCCGGTGGCAAACTGTCGCTCACCGGCCAGTCTGGCCGCTTCAACTATCTGCTGAGCGCGGAAGCCGAGCCGCGGTATGAAAACCGCCTGACCAATGAAGCGAGCTTTTCACCAGATTACACGCTTCAGGAGACCCGCGATCAGGAGCAGATTCAGGAACGTACCGACGTAACTTTTACTACTGCCCTGAGCTATCAGTTCACTAACGATCTGTTGCAGATAAATGCCAGCTTCGGGGAACGGCAGCCACCTTCAGATACCGATCGGTATATTACCGACTTCACCGGTGACTCTCCGGTAACACGACTGGAACGGGAAGAACGGGAGTTTGACCGTTACGAATGGGAAATCGGCGGCGACTGGGAACACAGCTTCGAGAATGGCAGCAAGTACCGTTTCCTGTTTATAGTCAACGACCAGCAAGGCGAAGGGATTAGAGAAAGATTCCAGGTTGACGACAATGCGGAAGCAGAGAAAGATCTTTATCTCTATAACCTGGGACGAGACCGGGAACGTATTGTTCGAACCTCGTACACATTTAATCCAGCGCCCTCACATGGCCTGGAAGTCGGCGTAGAAGGCGCTCAGACTATCCGTAACAACGGCCTGCGCCTCGGACTGGACATTCCCGGAACGCCGTCAGAACTGGTTGGCGGACTGGTACCGGTAGAGTTCGATAACGCATTCTCCGAAATCGAGGAGATGCGCTATGAAACATTTGCCGTCCATAACTGGCGTCTTAGCGACCGCATGACACTGGAAAGTACACTGATCTTCGAGCAGTCAGAAATTACCCAGACCGGTGATGTTTTTAACCAGCGGGATTTCCAGTTTGTGCGGCCTAAAGTTGACTATCGATTTAACATCACCCCTTCGCTGCAGCTGCGAGCTTCTGTTGAGCGGGATATCTCGCAATTGAGCTTTTCCGATTTCAGCGCTACTTCTGATAACTCAGACGATGATAAAAATACCGAGCAGGGTAATCCGGATATCGTGCAGGAAAAATCCTGGGTTTACGACCTGGCAATGGAATATCGGTTGCCAAATAATATCGGCGTGCTTAACTCCAGCGTGTACTACCGTGACATTGAAGATGTGATAGATCGTATCGATGTGACCACGGACCCCGACAGGCCACAGTCCTCACGAGGGAATATCGGCGATGCAGAAAGATGGGGCATGCGACTTGGGGCCAGCTCAAGACTCGGCTTCATAGGACTACCCAATGCCCTGATCACTGCCAACTTGAGCCTGCAGGACTCCTCGGTTATCGATCCTTTTCTTGGAATCGAGCGGCGTCTGCGCTGGAACAGCCGAGGGTTTGCCGGCATGGGGTTTCGGCACGACCTGCCCACCTGGAACATGAACTACGGCTTTAGTTTTGCAAACCCGTTAAACGGTGGATCCGGCCGAACTACCATCGATGTAGACGACATCGAAATCGATGAGAACGAGCCTAACCTTTCCCTGTTTGTCGAAAAACGTGCTTTTGGAGGTACTACATTCCGATTTGAAACACGGAATACCCTGGACAGCGTGAGTTGCCGGGAACGGATCCGTTACCTGGGCAAGACCGTGGATGGGATCGTAGAAGAGATTGAAAATTCCTGCAACGGCACTGGCAGAGTCTATTCCCTGAAAATACGCCGCACATTTTGATTATTATAAAATCTTATATAACAATTGGTTACATTCCTTTTCTTAAGCGCTAGGGAAGGTGTTGTGCTGGTCTAGCCGCAGCTATTCCACCTTGGTAAAAACCATCATGTGTTGCCAGGGCAGGAAGTCCAGAGTTTCAGTCCAGTCCAGACCGAATACACTCATCTCCCTTACTACCTGTAATTCGGTCATCTTATGCAAGGGCCTGATTGGCACAGTGGGATCTTCACCTCGGTACTCTAACAAGAAAATTCTGCCCCCTGGCCTGAGAGCCTCGTATACTCCCTTGATCATTTCGTACGGATGAGAAAATTCGTGGTAGGCGTCAACCATAATTGCCGCATCGATTGAATCGGGAGGCAAGTTGGGATCATCAATCTGCCCCATGACGCCTTCAATATTATCTACCCCCTCTTCTTGTTTGCGCTGCTCTATCAGAGTCAGCATTTCCGGCTGAATATCGACCGCCAGCACCTTGCCTTCTGGAACCTGACGGGCAATTCGAAAGGAAAAATAACCGGTGCCGGCACCTATATCCGCTACCACATGGTCGGGCTGCAGAGTCATATTGGTCACCACCTGGTCTGGCATCTCCTGCTGGATCCGTTCAGGACGTTCCAGCCACCCGGCTCCCTGATGACCCATAACCAGCGAGATTTCCCTTCCCAAGTAGAATTTGCCAGTACCACCCTGGCTGCGGTTGGGCGCAAACTCATACCCGGGCGCATCCTGAGCGACAGCCTGGAGCGCGGACAGCCACAGGAACAACGAAATAGCGATCAATCGGGAAGACCAATGTAAGTGCATGAATTCACCTTATTAAACAGGAAGTTACAGCGCAAAATAGAGGTATAGGCAGCGCTATCGACAGTCAGTTATGAACAATCGAATTATTACAAACGAGGAGGGTTTTGCAAGAAAAGGCTTCCTCGGCACGAATTCGCGCTTTCGGAAGCCAACTGGGGAGAAATCGTATCAGCAACTGCTAAAGCAGTCGCAACAACCTGTATCCGTTACCCTTACACTTCGGACAGGGAGTATCCTTGCTATCTTGACCTTTGCCATCACAGACGCCACAGACGTCTTTGTAGGGTTGCTTCAGAATCGCTTGAAGCTCTTTTAAAACCTGGGGATGAACCCCTTTTTCCACTATTGCATTCATTTATTAGTCTTCCCTGGACTGCTAATCCTTTATTACCTGCGAGTCTGGATACTCTCGAGGCAAACAACAGGTTCATAGTATGCAAGAACCCTGGGACCGACATTGTTAAGCCAGTCACATATTGCAATTTAGTGAATACTAACTGTTGCAAACCGCCAGCCCGCCACCTATGCGGGTTGTGCTAGAATTTGCGCCTGTTTTTTGTCAATTAGTCACTGAAAAAGGAACAACATGAGCAGGGTATTGGAAGGAATACGGGTACTGGATTTTGGCCGCTACATCGCAGGTCCATTCTGCGCCACTCTGTTGGCCGATATGGGTGCCGAGGTAATCCGGGTAGAAAAGGTAGATGGCAGCGAAGACCGTTTCCTGTCACCAGTAACTGAACAGGGCGACGGTGCCACGATTATGCAGATGGGGCGAAACAAGCTCGGACTGACTCTGAACCCGATGAAGCCGGAAGGCCGGGAAATCGTCAGCAAACTGGTGGCAACCGCCGACGTAGTAGTCGCAAATCTGCCTCCCGATACGCTGAAAGCCATGGGGCTCGACTATGACAGTCTGAAAGCCGTGAAACCCGACATAATTCTGACCATGATCTCGGCATTTGGTACCGGCGGCCCTTATCAGAACCGGGTGGGCTTCGACGGATTGGGGCAGGCCATGTCTGGCAACATGTTCCTGTCTGGAACACCAGAGCAGCCGGTCAAGGCCTACGCCCCTTACGTGGATTTCGGTACCGCCAGTCTCAGTGCTTTTGGTACCGTTGCAGCCCTGTATGAGCGGCAGAAAACCGGTAAAGGACAGATTGTGGAAGGATCGTTATTCAATACTGCTCTAACCATGATGAACAGCACCTTGATAGAACAGGCGATTATCAAGCGCAACCGTGTTGCCACTCTTAACCGATCGCAAACATCGGCGCCGGCAGACACCTTCCAAACCCTGGATGGCTGGGTACTGGTGCAATCAGTGGGCGGACCGCTATTCAAGCGTTGGGTGGAACTGATTGATGAGCCACACTGGCTTGACGACCCACGGTTTGCTACCGATATCAGCCGCGGCGACCACGGCGCCCTGATCAGCGAAAGACTGGCTGAATGGTGTGCCGAACGGACTTCAGCCGAAGTATTGACTGCAATGGAGGAAGCACGCATTCCTGCTGGCCCGGTACTGTCACCACAGCAGGTATTGGAAGATCAACACATTGCCGAAAAAGGGCTTCTCAAAAGCATCGAGTATCCCGGTGCAGACCACCCTGCCCCGGTTATGCAGACCCCGGTGGAGCTCTCGGAAACACCTGGTGAAGTACGACACCGAGCCCCCACCTTGGGAGAACACACCGACCAGATAATGCAGGAACTTGGCTATAGTGCAGAACAGATCGCCGAGCTACATGCACAAAGAGTCATTTAACAGCGCGGTCACCACAACTTAAAAGTTGCTGACGGGCACTCAACACAGGTCGCCGTACAGATCGTAGTCATCTGCTGCGGTGACCTTCACCCTCACCAGATCACCAACCTGCAGGCCTGTCACTTCGTCAAGGTAGACGAGACCGTCTATCTCCGGGGCATCGGCAATGGAGCGCCCGACGGCGCCCTCCGCAGAAATCTCATCGATAAGCACATCCAAGGTCTGCCCCACTTTGGCTGACAGCCGTTTGGCACTGACTTCCTGCTGTACCGACATGAATCGCTCCCAGCGCTCCTGTTTTATCTCATCGGGTACACGTCCTTCCAACTGGTTAGACCTGGCTCCTTCAACCGGTGAATACTGAAAACATCCTACCCGATCGAGCTCCGCCTGCTGCATAAAATCCAGCAATCGCTCAAAATCATCGTCTGTCTCGCCGGGAAATCCAACAATAAACGTGCTGCGAATCGTCAACTCGGGACAAGTCTCACGCCAGCAACGAATTCGGGCCAGGTTGTCCTCAGTTGCCGCCGGTCGCTTCATGGCTTTCAGGACTGATGGGCTGGCGTGTTGGAATGGTATGTCCAGGTAGGGTAAAACCCGCCCCTCTGCCATCAACGGTATGATGCGGTCCACATGGGGATACGGATAGACGTAGTGCAGGCGCACCCAGATACCAAGATCCGCCAGCGCTTCACACAAACCCTGCATGTCCGCTTTCACAGGGCGCCCCTGCCAGAATCCGGTGCGGTACATTATGTCGACTCCGTAGGCACTGGTATCCTGGGATATCACCAGCAGCTCTTTTACCCCGGCATCCGCCAGCCGACTTGCTTCTTCGAGCACCTGATCCACTGGACGGCTGACCAGTTTGCCGCGCATGGACGGAATAATGCAGAACGTGCAGCGATGATTGCAGCCCTCAGATATTTTCAGATAGGCATAATGACGTGGCGTTAACTTGATCCCCTGCGGAGGCACCAGATCGGTAAACGGATCATGGTTTTGCTTTGGCGGCATGACTTCGTGAACTGCCGAGACCACCTCCTCATACGCCTGGGGACCACTCACGTGGAGTACGCCAGGATGAATACTGGTTATACTTCCCGAATCAGCGCCCATGCAACCAGTAACAATGACCTTGCCGTTTTCCTGCAGCGCTTCACCAATAGCTTCCAGTGATTCCTGCTTGGCGCTATCAATGAATCCGCAGGTATTTACCACTACGACCTCAGCATCGTCATAGCTGGGGGCAATATCATAGCCCTCCATCCGCAGTTGCGTGAGAATCCGCTCGGAATCCACCAGCGCCTTGGGACAACCTAACGAAACAAAGCCCACCTTATGAGAAGACGACTGGGATGAAGATACGGGATTGGGTGTGGTGCCGGATGAAGAAGGCTTGTGCTCAGACATTGGATCACAACAACAGGTAAATTTGTATTCTACCTGCAGACACACGCGCTGTCAGAATTTGCTACGCTTATGGCGTTCAGCAAATCTAGCTGGCTGCTGAACGCCTGCCATTCATCCGCTTCAACGCCAACCATTCAAATGCCGCAAACGCCGTTACGATCAGCGCAATATCCACCAGCAGTAAATTACCCAGGCTGGTGATCCGCTCCTGTAACATCAGCAATACCATCGGCGTCAAAACCACCCACGCCAGGTCTGCAGCAAAAATGTAAAGCACCTTGCCACGAGCAGGCGTCTCCTTACGCGCTGCCAGGAACACATCCAGAGCAAACAGCAGCAGACCTGCCCCCAGCAGCCGGAAAGCAATAACCGGTAGATTGATCACATATTCTGCCAGCAGGCCGGGAATCAGAATAATCAACAGGGCGCTGGCTAGGCAAAATGAGGCGTTTGCATACAGAACGGTATGAATTTTCGGCGCTGACATGGCACTTCCTCCCCATTGATTGGACTGGGCACTATTCTATCAAGGCGCCGTTGCTGTGCAATTACCTCGCAGGTAATGGAATTGATGAGCCGGGCACATTATAGTCGCCTCTTCAGTTCTTCACTTTGGCCACACCTGGGAGCATCCTGTGACTGCCGTCGGCTCTTTACTGTCCGAATATCGCAAGCGAAACCACCTTTCACAACTTGACCTCGGCATGATGGCCGACGTCTCCGCCAGACACATCAGTTTCATCGAAACCGGCAAATCGATGCCCAGTCGAGAAATGTTGCTTAAACTGGCAGACACATTGAGTTTGTCGCTGCACGACAGCAACCTGCTATTGAACTCAGGAGGGTTTGCCCCGGTATTCAGTCACTTTGAGCTGGGGGCGCCGGAAATGGAACCGGTTCGAGAGGCACTGACCATGATGCTGGAAAAACAGAATCCTTTCCCGGCCCTGGTACTTGATGGGGATTGGAATATTCTGATGATCAATGCTGGCCAGCAATTTCTGGCTCAACAGCTGGCGATCAAACCAAAAGAAGATGGATCCAACAACCTGCTGGAGCTGGTCTTCGATCAGGATTGCTATCGACCTCATATTGCCAACTGGGAAGAAGTAGCGGGAAACCTTCTGCGTCGTCTGCGCCGCCAGATGCTGGCCTATTCCAAGCCGAGCCATATAGCACTTTTTAAGAAACTGCTATCCATGACCCCACCTCCAGACTGGCAACAGCCGGATTACCAAAGCCAGGAGAGACCGATACTGACGGTCAATATCCGGGTGGGTGACCAGACATTGAAAATGTTTTCAACCCTGAGCCAGTTCGGCACCGCGCTGGACGTTGGCACTGAAGAAATACTGATCGAGAATTATTTCCCCGCTGACGAGAGCAGCAGAGCCTTTTTTCCCAAAAGAGCTGACGAATTCCTGATCTGATAGCGATGCTGGTGCGTATCCTACCCTACCCTTTCCTAGCTTTCACTTGACAGAAAAGAGAACAAGTGCCCGAAAAAACCGTCATCGTCTGGTTTCGCCAGGACCTGAGAATCACCGACAACCCGGCGCTTCTTGCCGCAGCGCAAGCAGGTAAGGTGCTGCCCGTTTATATCCTGGACGATTCCAATGCCGGTCGCTGGCGCCTGGGCGCCGCGAGCCGCTGGTGGTTACATCACTCCCTGACTCGACTGAATCAGGCGCTGGAGAACACACTGCTGGTATGCCAGGGAGATCCTCTGCAACTGATTCCGGCGCTATGTGCAGATCATAACGTCAGCTCAGTTTTCTGGAACCGCTGTTACGAACCCTGGCAGCGGCAGCGCGATACCAGTCTCAAGGCGCTTTTACTCGACAAGGGTGCGGAAGTGCACAGTTACAATGGTTCGCTGCTCTGGGAGCCCTGGCAGGTCTCCAAACAGGACGGTACTCCTTACCGGGTATTCACCCCCTTTTTTAGCAAAGGCTGTTTAACCGCGCCGGCACCACGCCAGCCTTTGAGCGCACCACAAGACTTATGCCTGGTAGATTCACAGCAATCCGAATCAGCAATTAGCGAGCTTGACCTGCTACCCGCAATCAACTGGCATGAAGCGATCGCCGAGGAATGGCAACCCGGTCAGCAAGGCGCTGAAGTGAGACTACAACAGTTTTTGGCCAACGGGCTTCCCCAGTACAAAAAAGGCCGGGATTTCCCTGCCCTGCAGACTGTCTCAAGACTCTCACCACATTTGCGCTTTGGGGAAATTTCCCCTAACCAGGCCTGGCACTTCGCACAACAGGAATACCAGAGTCGCGGGATGGAGATAAACGGTGAGCATTTCCAGCGTGAACTGGGCTGGCGGGAGTTTTCGTACTATCTTCTCTATCATTTCCCGACCCTGCCCACGGAAAATTTTCAAGCCAAGTTTGATCGCTTTCCCTGGCAAAATGATGAGCTGCTATTTGAAAAATGGTGTCGTGGCCAGACCGGCTATCCGATTGTCGATGCAGGAATGCGGGAACTCTGGCAAACCGGTTATATGCACAACCGTGTACGCATGATTGTCGCTTCTTTCCTGGTCAAGAATCTGCTTGTTCACTGGCATCGCGGAGCCGACTGGTTCTGGGACTGCCTGGTTGACGCAGACCTGGCCAACAACAGCGCCAGCTGGCAATGGGTAGCAGGCAGCGGCGCCGATGCCGCACCCTACTTCAGGATCTTTAACCCGGTAACCCAGGGCGTGAAGTTTGATCCTCAGGGTGGCTACGTCCGTCGCTTCGTACCTGAAATAGCCAGCTTGCCTGATAAATACCTCCACGATCCCTCGGCCGCGCCACAGTCTGTGCTCAAGGATTCGGGAGTCGTACTGGGTGACTCCTATCCCCGTGCCATCATCAATCTTAAAGAGTCAAGGGAGCTGGCGCTGGAAGCCTTTCGCAAATTGAGCTGAAAATAAATACGCTAGACGATTAGCTGAACACGTTTCTAGACTGTCACACTAAATCACTTGTCTGTGCACTGGACTAGTCGGTACGATACCGAACGCTTGCACAGCACCAAGTAACAGGCGGAGGCATTTGTCATGATTTTCAAACAACTTTTTGATCAAACTTCCGGGACTTACTCTTATCTGCTGGCTGACGAAAACTCCCGCGAAGCAGTCCTGATCGACTCCGTCTACGAACAATACGAACGGGATTTATCGCTGATTAGAGAGCTGGAACTGAAGCTGCTGGCCTGCCTGGAAACCCATTGCCATGCTGATCACGTCACCGCGGCGTGGTTGATGAAGACTGTCACCGACTGCCAGATAATCGCCTCCGAGCATTCCGGCATCGCCCCGATGGATCGGGGGCTTGCCGACGGAGACGGCGTCGAGTTCGGGGCGCACCAACTCAAGGTTATCGAGACACCAGGACACACAGATGGCTGCATCAGCTTTGTCCTGGATAATGATGTAATGGTATTTACCGGCGACGCGCTGTTGATTCGCGGCTGTGGTCGGACTGATTTTCAACAAGGCTCAGCCAGCAAACTTTATCACTCCATACATGATCGGTTATTTGCCCTGCCCGACGACTGCACGGTATATCCGGCACATGATTACTCCGGTCGTACCGCCAGCACAATTGGCGAGGAAAAGCAGCTGAATCCGAGAATTGGAGGTCGCGCCAATGAAACTGACTTTGTAGGCTTCATGGAAAATATGCAGCTACCTCACCCCAAAAAACTCGACATTGCGGTACCGGCCAATCTTAAAGCCGGCCGACCGGATGACGATCAATTACCCCGACAGCCAGCCTGGGCACCGGTAGTCACCACCTACAGCGGCATTCAGGAAATCTCACCCCAATGGGTTGCCTACCACCGTGACAACGTTCATATCCTCGATGTCAGGACCCTGGTCGAACTGGAAGAGGAAAGTAGTCGCATTGGTGGAGCCCAGCTAATACCAATTGGTGAGTTGCGTGATCGGCTGGAGGAAGTGCCAAAAGACAAACCGGTAATGACCATCTGCCGTTCCGGCAAACGCTCCGTACTGGCGTTCAATGTCCTCAAGAGCAATGGCTGGGATCAGGTGGCAAATATCAGTGGTGGCCTATTACGCTGGGCCGACGAAGGATTGCCGCTGGAATAACACTTGCTGGTTGGAGAATCCTGCAGCCTGGCTCTGCCTGGAAACTATTGCGCACCACTCAACCTGGAGAGATGCGCTTTGAGGGCAGCGTGATCAGGTTTCAGCTCCAGAACGGATTCGAAATACGGAACCATATCAGCGTCATCCTGAGGGATCTCCAGCGTTTCACCCTGTTGCATATTGACCAGTCGGTCACCTTCGATTGCAAGACTGGCCAGGTGTCCCCCGTAATAACTTGATAGTCCACTATCGATAACCAGAACCTTAGCGCCAAAGCGCGGTACGATAGTTGCCAGCCCCGGGGTATGACCAATGACAATCCGCTTCACATCATAAAAATCCAGCACCGCATCCACGTGACCTGCTTCTGCTTCCTCCTCACTACTGGCAAGTCCTCGATACCATAAAGGCCCGCCTTCCGCAGTCGCCAGACCAGGAACCCCAGCCTGGCCTGCCTCTCCGAGGCGCAGTTCCTCAAGCACCCCATCGTTGATTTCCTCCAGCGTCAGGCCGAGGACTTCGGGGCCCAACCCCCCGTGCAGAAACAAGGTATCGTTCACCTTGATTACCGCCTTATGCTCTAGCACCCAACTTCCGTACTCACCATCTGGAGCCCAGGCCATTCTGTGCTCCACATAACCCAGCGGCACCTGCTGATTAAACTGATCAATAAACTCCTGGCTTGGTTCGAATTCCGGGTCAGTCGAGCTGCGTTGTTGGACAACCAGTTCAAAATAACGTTCACGAAGCCGCCCTGAATCGCGACTGACGAACGCTTCGTATTCACCTGGATGCACGTAACGAAGGTCACCTAACATATTCATTGCTTCATGGTTACCAATCAGCACATGCACCTTGCCACCACGACGTCTCGCCTGTCGTTCCAGCTTCTTTAACAATTCGATGACCTTGTCCGTATCCGGGCCTCGATCAGGAAGATCACCAAGTTGTACTAAATGGGTATCGTCCGCTATCCAGTTGCCACGCCGATTTATAATGCCGGCCTGCATAAGCACCTGCTCGAAGTTGTCATAGTCTCCGTGAATATCACCGACTGCCACGATCCTGTCTACATCCTCCCAGGCTTGCTGAGCGAACAGCGACGAAGCCGCCAGCAACCAGGCAATGAGTAGTAATGTTTTAGACAAGTAGCTATTCATCATCACTCCGTAGGCGGAATCTCTCTCCTAACCGCGACACTCACCCAGAATCTCATCCTCAACCTCATCGGGATCACTGATAAGCTCGAAAAAATCTTCCAGGTAATTTACTGCATCCCGCTTGACACGCCCGGACGCAATCGCCGAATTTTCTACCAACGAAACAATCTCCTGCCTGACCTGCAGGAACTCAGGTATAGCTTCTTCAACGTACGCATTGTGAATGCAGTAACCCCGGAACAAGCGTTGCCGATTACTCCGTATCCCGAATGATGGATTCGGCTCGGCAGCATAGGTCGCGTTGACAAATCCCGATGCATCAAAATCGTAAGGTATCGGTACAAAGCTCCCTTCCCGGTCCAGCAATTTGGCATTGTGGCAACACTCGTCGCCCTCTGGCCCGGCAGCCAGGGAAAAATCAGTATTGCCTATCATCAGCATAAAAAGTGCAACCCGAGTTGCCTGAATCGACTCCAGGTCAGACAGGCTGACCCTATTTAAATCAACATTGGTGGCACCGGCACGTTCAGCAACCGTGTCCTTGTGCTCTACCAGCAGGCCAAGATGAGTTCTGCTTTCACCATCGTCGTCGCTATAATCGTAAGTGACATTTACCAGCCTCGTGCCGAACCCGGGCGTTGTCAGTTGTTCGTACATCTGGTAAGCAAGGAACTCCTTGAGGACGTAGTCACTGTACCTGCCCTGCTGGCGACACTGAACAACCAGCTTCAATCGGTTCTGTCCCGCAAATACAGTACCCGGAACTTCACGGCGGCGCAGATCAATCCACAACTGTGAGTAACGACAGACATCCGATCGCAGCCGATAATTACCGCGAACTTCAAACGATGCCTCAAGCTGGACATCCTCACCCTCTCCAGCACTATAGCTCAGAAAACCCTCGTACTCCTGTTCCTTATCGCGCTCTCGGTCGATCTGGCGAAACGGTCCGGTTAACGTGATCTCCAGAACATCCTTACTCTGAAACAACGGCGCCACTTCTGCTCCATTAGCGGTAAGAAGTGGGAATAGACACACAACCAACAAAGCCAATTTGCGTTTCATAGCGATCTCCCGGGATTGCTTTTTCGATTTTACGGTATCGGGACTTTCTTTATTGACTCAATCGAGTGTATCCTCTCACAATTGTGACAGCAACTGTGGGGTAGCTGACAACAACCAGCACGTGCCTTTCATGGAAAAATATCTAGCCATAATTAACAATAAGACCGGCTCTGTTCTCTTTGTTTGCCTTGCGGTGACCTACCTGTGTATCGAGCTCGAATTCAGCTTTGATCTGAATGTTACATTGTTCAGCATTGCCGTTATATTCCCACTGGTATTTACCATACGGCAGTCGTTCCGTCGCAGGGACGAGATCATTAAACTCCTGAGCGTATTCAAATCGTCTCTGAATGCTGTTTATCGATGCTTTGCCAATATAGACAAGCTCGATGCCAGTAAGAAGCACTATGTTGCCCAGTGCCTGCAGGATATATCGAAGGTTTTTTTCGACGCTCTTCAAGGCAAGCAATATGAGGCGGAAAGCGTGCGAACCAAAGTGGCGGATTTATTCGAGCTGATTCAGAGCAACAAGGAATCCATCTCCAATGGAGTTGCCCTTAAAATTATTCGCTTTTTGCAGGATCTCGAGGAAAGCATGGAAAATACGATTGGCATCAAAACCCATGGATCGCCCATCAGTCTTCGTGCTTATTGCCTGGTGTTTATTTACGTGTTCCCGTTCATCTTTATTCCGACACTGGTGTACAACATGCAGCAAGGGGATGCCTGGGTGGTCTACGGTTTGAGCGTTATTCATGGGTTTATCCTGATATCTCTCTATAACGTGCAGGATCACATGGAAAATCCATTCGACCAGGTGGGACTTGACGACATCAACCTGGAAGAGTTTCATTTCCGTCAGCAACAGCAAGAAACTCCTGCCTGAGCACTACGTACATCCCTGTGATTCTTTAAGCCTATTACCCTATAATCCTTCACCCTATGACCCTATGACCCTATGACCTTATGAGAAGCTGTGACTCACTACAGGTCTTGCAATTAGTAATTTGCCAGTCACTTGCGCGCTTCATCCAGCAGCACTGACTTGTTGTCTATATTTGACCGTTCGATATTCGCACATAAGGTCATAAAAGCCCATTCGAGCCGTAAGGGGTCGACATGGCTATATATCTGCATCGGCAATCTGTAGGATACATTCAGCAGCAATGGTGGAAAAGTCTGGCTTTGTCCTACCTGTGCGAAGACCAAGAACATCCGCGAATTGGATTTTATTGCCGAAGCCAAAATTGCCGGGGCACCAAATAATATGGTAATTCTTGACGGTAGCGGCAAAGTGTTGAGCTAAAGAAGGAGAACAACATGTCAAAAACAATAAACCTGGACGAAGACGCATTGCGCAACCAGATCAAAATCAAATACCGGGAAGTTGCCCTGCAGCCGGACAGTAACTTTCATTTCCATACCGGCCGCTTCCTGGCAAGCAAGCTGGGTTATGACGATTATGGCGTTGATCAGCTGCCCGACGCCGCGGTGGAATCGTTTGCCGGTGTGGCAAATCCATTCTCCCAGCGCGACCTGGAACAAGGTGAAAGAATAATCGATGCAGGCTCTGGCGCTGGTTTCGACGCCTTCGTGGCCGCATCCCTGGTCGGAGGAAGCGGTCAGGTCATCGGCATCGACATGACCGACGAGATGCTGGATAAGTCTCGCCTGTCAGCCAGCCAAATTGGTTTAACCAATGTCGAATTCCGTAAAGGTCTACTGGAGCAAATGCCGGTAGAAGACAATTGGGCCGATGCCGTAATCAGCAACGGCGTCATCAATCTGTGTAACGACAAGCTGAGCGTATTCCGTGAAATACTGCGGGTCCTGAAGCCCGGTGGCTTTTTCCAGTTTGCCGATATAGCAAACAGCAAGCCTGTGCCTTCCGCAGCATTGAATAACATCGACCTCTGGACTGCCTGAATCGCCGGTGGCCTGCCGTGTGCAGGCTGGGAAAAGATGCTCACTGACGCAGGTTTCATTGAAGTCAGCGTCGGGGAAGCGGTCGATACTTTCGGCGGCGCTTCCGGAGAAGCCAATGCTAGGCAGTTTGAAGTTTATGGATACTCGTTTCTCGCCCGTTGCCCATTTTGATAAAGGATTCGGGCGCTATCTAGGGAATACCTGATCATGCAAATGGAAAGATTCCCCATATTCGCCATTTTCTTTCCGTCAAAGTCATCCTGGCTACTCTGTGGAGCCTTGAACTGATCGGTAGTTTATAGAGACTATTCTGGTTTTCAACCGAATGAGACTGTTCATTCAATGACACTTGTTATAGCTTGACTAATGTGACATATTTCAAGGCACTTCCAGCAATTTGACAAAAGCTGCGAGAATGTTCAGAAATAACGTACGCAAGACAATGAGAATGATTTTTTGCGCATTCTTACTTGCTCCGACAATTTCAAATGCGGAACCAATTCGATTCGATTGGATTGGGAGTTGGAGCAGCTTCTTCAGTTTTCCATTTGCCTCTTCCTACACTGCCAGCATCGTTTTTGACAACGGATCAACCTCACCGGCCTCGCAGACTTACACCCAATCTGACTTTGTGTCGGCTTCTCTCACAAGCGGCTTCTATACCCAAATCATAGGACCTGATGAAATCACAGAGTGGCTCGTTGATTTCTCCAGCGATGGATCGGGCAGGATTACGGAAGGATGGTTCAATGCAGTTCCTGCGAATGGGGGAAGTTGGCATTTTGATCCCTGGTTTGGTGACGCAAACTTTACCAGTGCGTCGGATATCGACGCTGGATACTTTGAATCCAACACAAGTACCGTGGGAGTTTTGCTGCAATCAGAGCAGGTGGAAACTACGATTCTACTAAATACAGAAGCAACCGAAATCAGGGAAGATTCAGGCACCACGATAGTTTCTGTTATTCGAGTTGGAGAGAACCAATTGACGAGCAGTGTTGATTTTGCCCTTGTTAGCGGAAGTGCGACGGCAGGAGAAGATTTTATAGCTAAAGCGGGTACATTGATTTTTGAGCCTGGAGAAGTCGTAAAAACGGTAGCCGTGGAAGTCATCGACGACGCTGTTGAAGAACCGGCGCCCGATGAAACATTTACGCTGGTTCTTAGTAAGGCTGTTGACGCCGTCCTGGGACCAAATCAGAAAATCCTAAGAATTGTTGATGACGAAACCAATATAATCCCGACCATCTTTGTAGATTTTGATGCTTCTTCTTTCAACAAACAGGTAAACGAAACGGTCGGGACTGCTAAATTGCAGGTCAATCTCTCTGAACCGGCACCGCAATCGATTTCAGTATCCTATGAAGTACAAGCAAGCAGCGCAACTGCCGGTGAGGATTTTGTTCCTTGTAATTGTCCTGAGATTCTTACGATACCCGAAGGCGCTACGATGGCCTTTATCACCATAGCGATCATAGACGACCAAGAATTTGAACCACAGGAAACTCTGGCTGTTATTCTGACTGAAATCGAGTCATCACCAGAAGTAGGTTTGGGTGAATATCGAGAATCGAAAGTCAGAATCGTCAGCGATGACCCTTTTGTCGAAGAGCGGCCAACTGTAGCCCTGGACCCTGCAACCCTTGTTGTGCAGGAAGACACCGGTCCATTCTTCTTGAGCGTGACAAGAAGCGGTGATACCAGTGAGGCCGCCAGTGTAGACTATGTAGTGACGGCAGGTTCAGCGGTCGCTGGAGAGGATTACACTGCAAACAACGGTACCTTGACATTTAGTCCTGGCGCAACTTCGGCCAGTATATTGCTGCGGATCGTAGACGATGCTCTGAATGAATCACCACCAGATGAAACTTTTACGGTGTCCTTGACTAATCCGGTAAACGTTGAGCTGGGAGCAAGCAGCACGCAGATAACAATAGTCGATAACGACGAGAATTTTCCGCCAGCCCTTAGAACCCTGCGTACCGATGGTTTGGATACAAGCGCTGTTACCTATGGCGGGGTTTCTACAGACATGGGTGGCTTCTACATCGAATTGGTTAACGTAGGAGAGAACATAGCTATTTATGTCACCCTTAAACCAACACCCGAAGAAATAGGCAAGAATGCAAGCATAGTTGTTGTGGTAAGATCAGAAGGCAACCATGTTCAGGTTACACCAATAGGTGTTATACCATTGGAAATTACTACTATCGAAGAAACAGTACCGCGTCTCATTCCATTCGCGGAATTGACCTTGACCGAGCGCGTGAATCTGAACTTGCTGCAGTTTCTAGGCGGATCACTGCCCTTGACTGTTGAAGAACTGGGAAGCTACGAAATATTCGTAGGATACACAATCGATGATATTAGCAGTGGAACAGGCATCTTTACCTACAATGATGAGGCAATTAATCTCACGATTGAACAATAGTAGGCTCGAAGCTACAACAGAGCGTCTCTCTAAGATCAGGATTTTCCTGTGAACTGAATTCAGTAGAGTTGATAATTGAAAGTACATCGCACCACACTTATTTAGCAGTCCCCTCCTCCAGATGATATTGCCACACTCCCTTTAAGCGGTTCACGTGACTATTAGGTCGGATGTGAATTTGCCTGTTGTGACCCGGCTTTTTGACGACTTCGCGAAGTCACTTGACCGACAGGTAATCGATTTACAAGCTTTCTAACAGAATGGTTAGTTACTCAGCTTGAAAGTCGTTAACTGCCGCGCCCTTCTTTTCCTTTTCCTTTTCAATTACTGCAGCTGTGGCCGCCATGCTGAATCCAGCCCGCAAGTCCCCGGGCAATGCTCAAAAAGGAGTAATAATAACAACGACGGTGCTGCTTCTTAGCTCAGCTGGAGACTTGTCCGACAATGTTTGAGTACATAGACAGCGGACGCAATAACAATGATTATCCTAGCCAGTAAGTGGAACTGCAGTATCCCTGCTATTCAGAGATTTACAACAAGCACAAAAAAGCCGACCGCTTTTATCGCGGTCGGCTTTATCCCGGAATCTGACTACTGTCGAATACTTGACAGGATGATTGCCAGCCACCGGGTGGATTGAATCTACCCAGCTTTAATTCTGGTTATGCTGGCCTGGCGGCCTTGCGGCGACGTGCCAGCAAGCCAACTGACAGCATGCCAAGTCCCATGAGTCCCAAAGCGCTTGGCTCGGGTGCCGGGGCAGGTGCCTGAGTAGCAGAAAAATTGATCGTTCCACCAGTCTGGTTGCCTGTAAAATCCCACAGGTACTCGCTCGCATCAACACCATCAAGGCCTGCAATACAGTTGGTGAGACCAGCACCAGTACCAGCACAAGGAGTAAGGTCCACGCCAGTGTAATCAAGTACCTGACCAATACCGTTGATTACGATCGCAGAATCAGTCTGGAATGCAATGTTCAGGCTATTAAGACCAAACAGAAGCGGTGCTCCAGTTGCCGCCCAAACGCCTACCAGATTGCCGCTATTCCCTGCGAAAGGATTGATGACCAAGTCTAGAATATTGACACTGGTAATCGGCGCGAAGCTACCAGTTTGAGTGTCGATACTTCCTACAACCGAACCGACACCAACTTCTACCCCTAATGGAAATGCAGCAACGCTGTCGTCGAGGTCGAAATCGAGTCCGGTAGCGGCTCCAAGAGCAACCTGGGTACCTGCTGCGTTGACCGGAATAAAACTTGTTGAGTAGCTGAACTCGCCGGTAATGTGTGCTGCCATAGCACTGCCGGAAAATAAACCAGCGACTGCGACTACGGAAAGCAGTTTAGGTAGCTGGCTCGTTACTTTCTTTAGGATGGCTAAAATTTTCATATGGTTTCCTCCAGTGATAACCAAAGCTGTAATTCAATCCTGTGTCCTCAAACAAGGTAACTTAACTCTTATTGCCTAGTTTAGTTACTACTTACTGCGAACACAGTGAATTATTAGCAAAACCTGTGCCAGTATCTATATATTCTTTAAAAACAACAGGTTATTTTAAAGTAAGAGCTATATCTTAATGGATATCTGTAAAGAATATTGACACCAGTCCAGGGGTGAAAAAGCCAGAACGTACTAACTATCCATGTAACTGATATTATTTCCTTCATTAACAATAAGTTAAGAGGTTAATGAGAATCATTTGGATTGTTTTGCCATGTAAAGAAGACTGACCTTTCTGAAAATAATTCCAACTCACCTCATGAGGATCAGATAGAACGTTACCGCGGCGAGGAGCCACTAAGTACGCGCGCGTCAAAGTTGATTTCGTCAGTCCGAGAACGAAACCTGAGTGTTACAGAAATAGATTGGTTTGCAGCAAGCCACAATGGTGCGTCGTTAACCCGAATCAATGGGCTGTCTTCAGGTTCGGCGCACGAGGTCTTCCCTTTCGAATTGGTGATCCTTACTCCCGGCGAGAGCTTATCCAGAGCAATATCGAACGGTGAACCAATCGCGTGTGAAGACAGGTTCGTGACGGTAATTGTTTGCGTGTAGCGGTTTCTTCTCTCCAATTTCAAATCTGAAAATTCAATATCCACCGTAGAAGAGATATCGTGACCGCAAAGGGTACCAAATACAGTCAGCGCGTTCGACGTCGCATAAACCTTGCCATTGGCTACTACCGGTGGTGCAAACTTAGTGAAATCACCCAGCGAGTCCCGTTTGCCGACCATGTCTGAATTGTAAATTTCCTGGCTGATATCGTCAGCAGGAAAGGCTCTCAACGTTCCTGATGATGCTTGCCCAAAGTTGTTTGTTGATGCTGTCGTCACGGCCCAGACTATGCCGCTCTGTTCATCAGTGCCATTTGCTGAAACGCTGGGTCCCCCGGTCATGCCGGCTTCTGCTGCACTTAGTGCTGAAGGTTCAATCTCGAAACGGCTGTCGATGAATTCATAGGCACGCAGAACGTCTGCTTTGTCCCAGACATAGAGCGTTCCAGATGCCTGACGACCCCAGTATGCCGTTCCGAGAGTCTGCGAACAATCTCTGGTGCCGCAGCCATCGGTCGCTTTAAAGCGTTGTAGTGGAGCGCTATCAACTGTTTCCAGTTTGCCCATGTCATTGCGATTCAGGAGATAGATGACGCCTTCCTTGCCACCGGAAAACAGCAGTTCAGAATCAGGGATCAAGGTAACACCACCGGCACTGATATCGATATTGCGGTGGAATAAAAGTTCATGATTGCTCGGTGCAAACCAGTCGACAGGCTCGAGGTCGGGTCCTGCAAGCTTCAGGGTGCTGCTGCCAAAGTTGCTGATCCCGTCATATGACCCTCCGGCAGTGGAAAAATAAATATTTCCAAGGCCGTCTGCCGCTATCCCGCGGCCAGCCTGCCAAATCCCACCCTTTTGGCCGGTAGGTGTTACTTGGAACACACCCAACCGCTGAGTCAAATCTCTGGCGTTGAACGCCTGCACAAATCCTTCCTGGGTTAATTGCGGATCAGCCGCGTCCGGTACTATATTTGCGAAAGCGATATACAACGCGTCATTGTCGACCAACAAGCCGGACCGTTGTAACGCATAGGGTACGTGGGTAATCGTTCCCTCGGAATCTGCGAAAGGAAATGACATTGATTGAGGTGAATTGTACTTATGGCTGCCATCACTGATATCGATGGCATTCACCCGAAAATTGGCCTCGACTCTTCCACCTACCATTGCTACCGCATAAAGAGTACCCGAAGTTACATCGATATAAGGCGTCCCAAGAATGCCAATACCACCAACAGGCGTGCCAAGGTTTTTTCTCCACAAGGGCCTCGATAGAAAAGGATCATCCGCATCAAACGCGTAGAGCGTATTTCTGGCAGTAGCTACAAACACAACATTGCGTTTTTTACCGGCTATTTCTAAGTTAGAGATGACCAATGGCAGGGCAGTGATATCCGCATCCACTTTCCTTGAAAAAAGCTTACCGAATTTATCAGGCGTTACATTAGATGGATTGAGAATAAATTCCTGAAGATTGGCACCAGTGCGGTTATGATCATACTGGGACATCGGCACATTAACCTGCGCACTGACCCAGCAAGGCACAGCAATCATAATTACGAATATGAATAGTACTGTTCGTACAAAAAAGTCAGTTTTCATATACCTGAAATCTTTGAGAATTATCGATTGAGAGTGCTGACCCACTGCGGGTGGGATGGGATAATCAATCGCGTCAACATGAATACCCGTCCCCCGTTAATGGGGTAGAGCCGCAGGAAATAGGTGTTTGGCGCACCCGAGAGGATTCGAACCTCTGACCCCCTAGTTCGTAGCCAGGTACTCTATCCAGCTGAGCTACGGGTGCATTGCTCATCGCGTAGTATTTCGCGAGGGGTCGTATTATAGCGAAAATATGCAAATTTCATAGACATGAATCATTCCTGTTGCCTTGGGGATTTCGTCATTTGCGCCTTGCTGTATTAAACTGGCACGTATGAAGAAATTACTGCCAATCATCGCCCTGTGCCTGGCACCGGCTGTAAATGCCGACATGGACATGGCTCTGGAAGCATACGACGCGGGGAACTATCCACTCGCACTGGAAGAATTCACCAGACTGGCTGACGGCGGCAACTATATTGCGCAGTTCAATCTTGCCTTGATGTATTTACGGGGTATCGGGACCGAGCCAGACCACGGACGTGCCCTGCTCCTATACCGACAATCGGCTCGACAAGGAGTTCCGGAAGCTGCCTATTACGCTGGCAACCTTTATGAGAATGGGATTGGTACTGAACTGGACCTGGACGAAGCATTTTACTGGTACCATGAATCTGCCGAACAGGACTATGCGCCGGCCCAATACGCTTTAGCCAATATGTACTTCCGGGGGCAATCCCGGGAGCGCGATTATGTTAAAGCCCGGGAGTGGTATGAATTCGCTGCCCAGAATGGCCACGCGGCGGCACAATTCAATTTGGGAGTCATCTACGCTGAAGGCATCGGTACCGAGCTGGATTATTCCCGCGCCTTCGACTGGTTCTATGCAGCGGCCAGCCAGGGCAACGCCGATGCCCAATATAATCTCGGCTCCATGTATCTGACCGGTCAAAGTGTCGATCAAGACTATCAGGAAGCGCTAGCGTGGTTCAGCAATGCCGCAGAACAAGGTTTCGCCCAGGCACAAACAAGTATCGGTATGATGTATGCAGCCGGCCAGGGAACTGAACAGGATTTTCGGCAGGCTCATGGCTGGTTTTTGCAGGCCGCCACAAACGGTGATACTGCTTCCCAGACGCTTCTCGGAAATTTTTACCTCCATGGCTATGGAGTTGAGGTGGATAAAATTGAAGCTCTGAAGTGGTACAAAATAGCCGCGGCAAGTCGACATCAAGCTGCCAACCGCCTGGCAGGACAGCTAAGCACAGAACTGACAGAGCAGGAAGTGGAACATGGCGACAGGCTCGCTCGTCAATGGTTGGAGCAACACTGAAATGGTTCTATTGAAAAATCCCTTAAAGTTTATTCGTTTGGTAAGTACAAGCTTGCTGATTCTTGCTACCAGCCATGCGCTTGCAGATTACGAGGCAGGGCTTGAAGCAGCCCAGAATGGTGACTATGAAACTGCGTTGCGCGAGTTCACCGCCGCTGCCGAAGAAGGCCTGGTAGTGGCGCAGTATAATCTGGCGATCCTGTACTTCTCTGGACGTGGTGTCGAGCAGGATTTTGACCAGGCCTTTCGCTGGACCGTAGCGGCTGCAGATCAGGGCCACACGCAGGCGCAGTTCAATCTGGGCGCACTTTACTATCAGGGCCAGGGGACCAGTCGCGACCGAGAAGCAGCGCTGGAGTGGTACACCAAGGCAGGCAATGCCGACTATGCACCGGCTCAGTACAATATCGGCGAAATGTATTTTCGGGGTGATGGGATAAGAAGGGACCTGGTCCGGGCCCATGCCTGGATCAGCCGAGCTATCGAGAACGAGCATCAAACCGCAGGCGAATTACTGGAAGAAATTGAAGCCGACATGTCGGAAACACAGTTGAGCGAAGCACGGCGACTGCTTGCCAGACTCAAAATCGGCCTGGATTAATAAGAGGATCTTTAACACTGTTTGCTATCTATTCATTGCGGTAGCGGGATAAATTCTTCTTCATCGCCAGGCACCTTGGGGAATTCAGCGTCACGCCACATCTGCTTGGCCTGATCGATACGCTCCTTGCGGCTGGAAACAAAATTCCACTCGATGTAGCGCTCGCCCATTTTCTCCCCGCCAATCAGCGCCAGTCGGGAATTTTCCAGCGCCATCACCCGTACCTCTCTGCCAGGTTCCAGAACTGCCATCTCATGGGCATTAATGTCTGCTCCATTGATCTGGACTTTGCCACTCGCCAGATACACAGCCCGCTCCTCTTCCGCAGGCACAGCCAGGGACTGACCCGCCGCCAGGTCTGCTTCAAAATATAAAGTACGAGCAAAAGTCTTTACCGGCGATGACACCCCGTAGGCCGCTCCCATCAGTACCCGGACGGTGACGCCATCGATTTCCACCTTGGGTAACTCTTTGCCCGGATAGTGATAAAAAGCCGGCTCCACTTCCTCTTCGTCTTCTGGCAAAGCCAGCCACAGCTGCAGCCCGTGCAAGCGATGCTCGACAGCCGCAATCTCCGGCCGTTCTCGCTCAGAGTGCACTATGCCTTTGCCCGCCACCATCAGGTTGATATCACCCGGGCGAATAGGTTGCAGGCTGCCTAAAGAATCCCGATGCAGTATTTCCCCTTCGAACAGATAAGTAACCGTAGCCAGGTTGATATGGGGATGGGGTCTGACATTGATCCCCTCACCCGCCGGGAAAATTGCCGGACCCATGTGATCAAAGAATATCCATGGCCCAACCATTCGACGACCTGCAACTGGCAAGACACGTCGAACCGAAAAGCCACCCAGGTCTTTTTCACGGGGTTTGATTATCCGCTCCACACTATCGCAGGGTCGCATCAGTGTATCTTCTGCTGAGAGACTTTCTTCATTGCGTGCCGTCATTGGATTCCTAATAAAGATCTCATAAAAATCTGGTTATCGATGCAGCACCGCGCGTAGCGCTCGCTCAAGATCCGGCTCGGCAAACTTGAATCCAGAATTCAGCAATCTGGTCGGCAGTACTCTTGCGCCAGTCAGTAAAATTTCTTCCGCCATTTCACCGAATAACAATCGTGCCTGCAAAGTCGGCATAGGTAGAAAAGTCGGTCGCCCGAGTACTTTGCCCAGTACCTGGGTAAACTCTCGATTGCTAACCGGACTGGGTGCAACAATGTTAACGGCACCTGATATTTCTTGCCGATCGATCAGAAAGTCGAAGACTCTGGTCAGGTCGTGGATCGAAATCCAGCTCATCATCTGCTTACCAGTACCGATCACACCTCCCAAACCCAGCTTGAACGGCAGCAGCATCCGTGCCAAAGCCCCACCATCCTCACTGAGAACAATTCCAAAACGGCTATGCACTGTTCGTATACCGGCATTCTCAGCCGCCTCCGTGGCGGCTTCCCATTGACGAGCTATCTCCGCCAGGAAACCGCTTCCACTCTCGCTAGATTCGTCTACTGGCTCTTCGTCGCGCGGACCGTAATAACCAATGGCGGAGGCAGAGATAAGAATCTGCGGTTTTTGTTCCCGCCGCGCCAGTGCTTCACTCAACAGTCGAGTCCCATTTACGCGGGATTCCAGTAATTGCCTTTTCCTTGTTGAGGACCAGCGCTTGTCTGCAACCCCAGGACCTGCAAGATTGATCACCACGTCAAGATTTACAGAGTGGTCCAGATTAATGAGACCTTTGTCAGGTTGCCAGCTGAAAGGATTGACAGAGTGTTCTCGGACAAGTGGAATTACGTGGTGCCCAGACTCACTGAAGTGCTTGGTCAGCGCGTTGCCGATTAGCCCGCTCGCTCCGGTAATCAGAATATTCATAATGTTACGATGCCGTTGACGTTAGAAAGATTACGTCAATTACGACCGGCCAGTTTTTAAATAAGTTCTTTGTTTGCCTATTTATTTTGCAAACAAGTGATTTATTCTGCAAACAAGTGATCAAGGCCGCTGACTTATATGCCGGTCTATACTGACCATACTATTCCTTGTAAGCTCGATCATTTATTTAGAAATATATCAGTTATATATCAATGTATTAGGAAGTCTTTCTAATTTAATTTATTATTTTAAAACATATTCTTCCTCATCAAACACACAACCCTTCAGATCAACATAGCAGCAAGTTCAAGGATACTACCAGGATACTCGTAAGCCGGCTTGATCATCGTTTCGCCCTTACCAAGGCCAGCGCAAGCGAAAATAATTCAGGCCAAATCCCAAGATTCCTTTTGGAAAATGAAATATCGTTAGTTCCAGTGTCTACCTCTGACTAAACTTTAGCGATTGATTTGTGAGATGCTTACAGCAGCGTGAATCTTCATGGCCTTACTATTTTTTGACCGCAGGAAAGAATAATGAAGAAATACCGGCAACTGGCTTTATTCATCGTAACAGCAGCCTTTTTTTATAGCGCCAGCTCTCAGCAAGGTGCGCCGAATGGAGAGTGGCCCACCTACGGTGGTGACCTGGGCCACACCCGCTACTCGGGCCTGGACCAGATTGATGCCAGCAATTTTTCTGATCTCGAGGTGGCCTGGCGCTTCAAAACCGATAACCTGGGCCCGCGCCCAGAATACCGCTTCCAGTCCACTCCGCTGATGGTAGGCGGCGTCATGTACAGTACTGCAGGGTCCCGTCGCGCTGTCGTAGCACTGGACGCCGCCACCGGAGAATTGAAATGGGTTTACAGCCTGGACGAAGGAGAGCGTGGTGCCAACGCTCCCAGGGCGCTGTCAGGCAGGGGCCTGGCGTTCTGGCAGGAAGGTGCTGACAAACGGGTTGTTTACGTCACACCGGGCTATCGCATGATTGCCCTGGATGCAGAAACCGGGCGACCTGTCTCCAGTTTCGGTGACAACGGCATAGTCGACCTGAAACAGAATCTCGACCAGCAGATCGATCTGGTGACTGGAGAAATCGGCCTGCATGCTACACCAATGATCGCCAAGGACGTAGTCATTATCGGCGCTGCCCACCGCACCGGCGGCAACCCCCGCAGCCGGGAGAACGTCAAGGGTTTTGTGCGTGGCTTCGACGTGCGTACCGGGGAACGGTTATGGATTTTCCACACGGTCCCCTTCCGTGGCGAATACGGTTACGAATCCTGGCTTGATGGATCTGCCGACTATACCGGCAATACCGGAGTTTGGGCGCAGATTTCAATTGATGAAGAACTGGAGACTGTTTACCTGCCAGTGGAAGCGGGAACCGGGGACTACTATGGCGCCTACCGCCCGGGTGACAATTTATTTGCTGATACCCTGCTGGCAGTCGACCTCCATACCGGCGCAAGGAAGTGGCACTACCAGCTAGTTCATCATGGCATCTGGGATCACGACATTCCCTGCGCCCCTATACTGGTCGATATCACCGTGGATGGGCGCCTGGTCAAGGCCGTGGCACAACCCACCAAGCAGGCATTCCTTTATGTATTTGACAGGATAACCGGCGAACCCATCTGGCCTATCGAAGAACAACCAGTGGAACGGGGAGACGTCCCCGGCGAGTGGTATTCTGCCACGCAGCCCTTCCCTACCAAACCGCCGGCCTATGATCGCCAGGGCACCTCCATTGACGAGCTGATCGATTTCACCCCGGAGCTAAGGCAAAAAGCCATCGAGATTGCCAGCTGGCATAAGATGGGGCCGATTTTTACCCCACCGGTGGTTAGCAACATTGATGGGCCACTTGGCACCCTGATGGCTCCGGCCATGGGTGGTGGCACCAACTGGCCTGGCGGATCCTTCGACCCTGAAACCGGTATTCTTTATATCTCATCCAATAGCAGCGTCAGTAGCATGGGACTCGTGGAACCTTACCCCGGTCAGTCGGATATGGCTTATATCCAGGGCAGTGCAGTTTCCGGTCCCAGAGTTTCGGCTGGTGCCGGTTCAACTGGCGCCTTTACACCGCCGCCGCGGGAAGTGCCGAGCTCCAGCAGGGGTAATCCACCACGCAGCCTGCTGGTTGACGGCTTGCCGCTTCTGAAGCCTCCCTATGGGGTTATCACTGCCATCGACATGAATGCAGGTGAAATTCTGTGGAAAGTACCTCACGGCGCCACACCCGACCGAATTCGTAATCATCCTGCCTTGCAGGATCTGGATCTTCCCCGCACCGGCCAGGGAGTCTCGATAGGCACACTGGTTACCAAATCCTTGCTGATCGGGGGTGAAGGCGAGGAAACTACCGGCGAAGACGGCGAGCTCAGCGCCTGGTTACGAGCTTACGACAAGGCAAGTGGTGAGGAAGTCGGCGCAGTAAGACTGCCAGCACCACAGACCGGCTCCCCAATGACTTACATGCTAGATGGACAACAATACATCGTCATCGCGGTCAGTGGCCGCCGCAGCACTGGTGAGTTGTTGGCATTGAAACTCCCGTAACCTGGCAGATGATTTGAGGAATCCTGCAATGAAAAATCTTCTTATTTTTGCAGCCGCAATGCTGTCTGCGGTTTCTTTATCTTGGGCTGATACCGTGCCTGGGGAAAGCGGACCTATAGAGATTACGCCACTGATACATTCCAGCGTACAACTTGAATACGATAACCAGGTGATTCTTATCGATCCCTGGGGTGTGCGCGGCCTGCCCAACGCAAAGTCCGCCGATCTTATTCTGGTCACCGATAATCCTGCTCACCACCTGGATATCGAAACCATCAACCGACTCAGCAGAGCGAACACACCTGTAGTCATCCCGGCCAACAGCCTGGAGTCTTTAGCCACGGGTGTAGTCCTCAATAACGGTGAAATGATAAGGATTGCAGGCCTGACGATCGAGGCCATCGCAGCTTACGACATCATCCCCGGTGCCCCTGAACACCCCAAAGGCGACGCCAATGGTTACGTGCTGGAATTTGGTGGCAAACGATTTTTCTTTGCCGGGGTCACTGAATGCGTAGCCGAAGTAAAGGCCCTGCAGAATATCGACGTCGCTTTTCTGCCAATGAATATTCCCATTGGTCGCATGACGCCGGAAGCCACGGCGGAATGCGCAAAATTAATCGATCCGGATGTGGTCTACCTCTACCACTATGACCAGAATTATGCGCGCAGAGTGGTTAGGCCGGATTATCCCACCTCCATACTCGACAGCGGGCTGACTGTCGAGCAATCGCTGGGCCTGTTCGAAAGGTTGATGGCAGATTCAGGCGTAGAAGTTCGTCGGGGTGATTTTTACCCACCCCTGAACTGACCATAGAACAATCTGTGAACCCCTGGCGAACAGCTATTTAGCGCCTAGTCTGGCAGCGCCATCGCCGTCAGTCTGCTGGCGGTCTGCAGTATGATGTACTGTTTACCATCGTGCACCCAGGAACTCATGCCATAACGAGTTACCTCTGGCACTTCCAGCCTGGCCAGTTCCTCACCAGTACCCTTGTCCACCGCAAACAGATGAGGAGTACCATCAGCGCTGACATTGGTGTGAACCAGCATGTTACCCAGCACCACTACCTGAGAGACCGCCCCGGAACCGGTATTTCCGATATCAACACCTTGCAGCGCCGGATTATTCCTTACCCGATCCGGCGTATCGCCAGTGGGTATCATCCACAGGTGCTCGCCGGTATTCATATCTATGGCGGTAATGCGGCTGTACGGAGGCTTCCACAAAGGAATTCCAGTCGGATGGCGCGGACCGGGATTGGCACTGGCTACAGCGTAGTTTGACAACGTGAGTCCAGTTGGCGCTTCGTAATAGGTGTCCGCTTCAGCACCAGTTACCAGCGCTCGTGCCGCGCAGGAAAAGCGTGAAGAAATATAGAGAATACCGGATTGAGGATCGGCGGCCGGCGGGTGAGTAATGTTAACTGCACCATTGGGGCAATGAAGCGATGCCCTGATCCCTGGTTCACCGTTGCGAATCATCGGTGGGTTGAACACCGACCCCATCTTGAATTCAGCCACCGCCGCCAGTGACTGCTGGAATATTTCCGGAGTGAAATCAGCCAGAAGTTCTTCGCTGGAACCAACGTAATCGAACGGTGCCGGTCTGCTGGGAACCGGCTGTGTAACTGACAGCTGCTCCCCTGGCACCGTGGAAGGTGGAACCCGGACTTCTTCAATAGGCCAGACGGGCTCGCCTGTTTCCCGATTGAAAGTATAGACATAGCCCTGTTTGGTGGCTTGCGCGACGATAGGCACTTCACCCTGCACGGTATTAACATCAAGTAAAATGGGTGCTGTCGGCGTGTCATAATTCCACACATCGTGATGCACCATCTGATAGTGCCACGCGCGCTCCCCGGTGCGCACATCCAGCGCAATCAGGCTGGTACCGAACAGGCCGTCTCCGGGTCGGTGTCCCCCGTAGTAATCAATGGTAGGTGGATTGGTAGGAATATAGACCAGACCCAGATCAGGATCGGCAGACATCGGCGCCCAGGACGAAACATCGCCGGTGAAGCTCCAGGCATCGTTCTCCCAGGTTTCATGACCGTACTCGCCCGGTCGGGGAATGACGTTAAATTTCCACAAAAACTCGCCGCTACGGGCATTGTAGGCAAGGATATCCCCGGGTACGTTTTCAATTCGCGACTGGTGATAGCCCTGTTCGGCAGAATTACCCACGATGACCACATCATTGACCACGATTGGCGGCGACGAATTGGTGATATAGCCCCGCTCCAATGGAATGCCTTCGTAGGGGTCATAGGGATGGCCGAGATCAGCTAGCAGGTCCACTACGCCGGTATCAGGAAAACCATCGATTGGTACCTGTCGACCAAAGCCTTCCAGCGGTTCGCCGGTTACTGCATCCAGCGCCGTCAGAAAGAAGCCAGGTGACACAATATAGACAACGTCTCTTCCGTCGATATTGGCATAGCCGACTCCCTTGCCGTAGTCGGCCCGCATGGAGTAATCCCAGCGACCGGTGTCGGGCTCACGATATGACCAGATAGTCGCGCCAGTCCTGGGATCGATGGCCACCACATGCCGACGCGCTCCCGCTACTGTGATAAGACGCCCATTAATGTAACTTGGCGTCGATCTGCCACTCTGAGCTTCGAAACTGGCACCGTCCCAGATCCAGGCCACTTCCAGATCAGTAAAATTTTCTGCCGTAATCTGACTGGCCGTGGTGGATCGTGTATGGGCAAAATCGCTTCCCAGGGTTATCCACTCGACGGTCTCCTCGATCATCTCCTCAATAGCGTCCTGGGCGGTCGCCATGCTGACCATGGACTGCAGCCCCAATACGCCCAGGGCCAACACAAACAATTTACGAAAATTCATACTTCCCTCCGCAGATGCAGCCGGTAATCCAGTGGATACCTGACCCGATATATTATTAGTTACCTTTGGTAAACCTCTGATTAATACTAGAAATTAATCAGAGGTTTCTTAGTTCTGTAATTCCGATGCCGGTAACCTGAGGGCTACCAGCCTTCCGGGTTGACCTCTTTTGACACTGCCAGACTGCACAACGATATATTGAACGCCGTCATGCATATAAGTCATCATGCCATACTGTCCAGGTACCGGAATTTCCACCTGGGCCAGCACCTCACCTGTACGTTTGTCACGGGCATTTAGCACCGGGTTACCCTTTGCATTCAGCTCAGCATCACCACGCAAGTCCTCAGTAGTCTGCACCAGCAAGTCACCCATAACCATCTGAATGGAATGCCCTGTTCCACCGGTGGGAGGAATGTCGATGCCACGCAGCGCCGGGTGATTCCTGATGTTGTCGGGAGTTTCACCGACAGGCAAATCCCACAGTTTCTCGCCGGTGTTCATGTCATAGGCGGCCAGGCCCTGGAATAACGGTTTGTACACTGGCAGACGATCAATGAGTGGGAGAAAAGCACTGTTGCGCCCCGGTGCCCAGGCGGCCACGGTGGTACCTGTAGTAGGGGTATGTCGTTCGCGTCCACGCCAGGCCTCGGCAGACATTCCCGGCAAGCCTCTTTCTTCGTCGACACCGTTGGTCGGCTCCATAAACGCCGGTGCGCTGCAACCACGTCGGTGGGACGCGTACATAATACCGGTAGTGGGGTCAGCGACTGGTGGATGGTAGATATTAAGACCTCCTACACAACCGACTACATTGCGGTAGGGATTGTCGTGATTGGCCGGCAGCGAAGGCATGTAGAGTCCACCCACCAGGAACTGACCCAAAACCTGCTGTGCCTGGCTTCTCAGCTCGGGCGTGTAATCCATGACGAATTCCTCGGTAATACCGTTCAGCACGATGGGGTCCAGTGGTTCCGGCCAGGTGGGATAGGGCTGGGTTGGAGCCGTGTAATTGCCCGGCACCTGGGTTTGCTCAACTGGTCGCTCTTCAATTGGCCAGATCGGTTCGCCGGTTTCGCGATTAAATGCAAAAATGAGACCCTGCTTGGTATTCTGGATAAGCGCCGGTATTTCCTCTCCGTCTACTGTCAGATCCAGCAGAATAGGTGCTGTGGGAATGTCGTAGTTCCATTGTTCGCTGTGATGGATCTGGAAGTGCCATTTGCGCTCTCCGGTATTCACGTCAAGGGCGAGCACACTGCCACCGAACAGGTTGTGTCCTGGCCGGTGCCCGGTATAGGACTGCACCGTGGATGCGTTGGTCACCAGGTAAACCAGACCCAGCTCCGGGTCTGCCGCAGCCGGCGCCCAGGAAGACATATCCCCGGACCAGCGCCAGGCGTCGTTTTCCCAGGTCTCATGACCGAATTCTCCAGGCCGGGGAATAACATGAAATTTCCACAGCCGTTCACCGGTACGGATATCGTAGCCCATAATGTCACCAGGCACATTTTCTATACGGGTCTGATCGTAGCTAGGTTCATGACCGACCAGTACAACCACGACGTCATTGACCACGATAGGTGGAGACGACGCAGTCACCATACCCAACTGACGCGGAATTCCATGGTCGGGGTCATACACTCCTCCACTCGCCTGCCAGTCTGCCCAGGGTTGCCAACCGTCGACCAGATCGGGGATTAAGTCGACAACACCAGACTCTGAAAAACTTGCAACACCGGTCGGTACTCCCCAATTTTCCAACGGCCTGCCAGTGATCGCATCCAGCGCCCAAAGAAAAAAAGCTGGCGAAGTGACAAGTACGACTCCCCGACCATCCAGCTCGGTGTAGGCGACACCTTTTCCGAAATCGGTACGGGGCGAACGCAGGTAACGCATCGTTTCCGGCTCACGGAAAGTCCACACAGTTTCGCCACTGGCAGCGTCAATAGCGACCACCTGGCGGCGCTGACCTGCCACGGTGTAGAGAATACCGTTCACGTGAAGCGGCGTAGAACGTGCCGTATATTCCACGGCCGGACCGAAATTGTCCCCCCGCCAGCTCCAGGCAACTTCCAGGTCAGAAAAGTTGGATGCATTAATCTGGTTCAAATGTGGAGAGGAACGGGTATGGCCTGCATCACCACCCAAGAAGCGCCAGTCGCCATTTTCAACGCCAATTAATTGTGCAGCAGCATATCCAGGCGCCAACAGAATCAAAACCATCGCTATCCACCGGCAGGATTTCAATTTTTTATTTATTGAAAGCGCTGGCCGATTGAAGTTTTTAACCATTTGTTCATTCTTGCTCATTATTTTTACCTGCTTGGTCGGAGAATCGCAGCACCGGATGGTTTCAGCCGGCCTCCGCTCCCTGTCTTCTGTCTTCTGTCTTCTGTCTTCTGTCTTCAGGGCCGCACACGCACGTACTTTTCGAACCGTTGTCTACCAACCTGACCGGCATAGATGTTGCCTTCCACATCGGAAGCCAGAAACTCAATACCGCTACCCGTTGGAACTTCGTAATCAGGAACAAACTCGGTGACGTAGCCGGTTTTTGCATCGCCGATTCGAATGCCGCGCTCCCAGCCGCGATTCCATTGCTCGCCCGACATACCGTCGGCCACGAAAATTCTGTCATTGGCATCGATCCAGATGCCACTGGGCCTGCCATACTGGGTCCAGATATCCAGCAGCTCTCCATTTTGACTGAAAATTTGTATTCGATTGTTACCCCGATCTGCGACAAACAACCTCCCCTGGGAATCCATCTTCAAATCATGCGGATCATTGAAACGCGCGCTTTCCCTGCTTGTGTCATTAACGCCACCGCCAAGTTGCAACAGCAGCTCCCCGTCCGGGGCGAATTTCAAAATGCGGTTATTGCCGCCTCGATGGCCGTCGGCAACCCATACTTCTCCATTGGGTGCCGCAAGTACCGCTGAAGGTCCGTTGAAGTGGGAGCCATCATCACCCGGAACACCTGCCTCGCCGAGGCGCATCAACACCTCGCCGTCCTGGTTTATCTTGAGCACCTGGTGTCCCATGCCAAGTTCGTTTCCGGCCCTGCCTCTGGCATCACCATCCGGCGCACCTTCAGTAATCCAGAAATTACCGTCCTCGTCCATATCGAAGCCGTGAGGCCAGGCAAACAGGCCGGCGCCAATGCTTTTCACTGTGTTACCTTCCATGTCCAGTTTATGTAGTGGATGGAGATCGGATCCCGCACATTGATTTGTGCTGCAGCGCTCCAGCACCCAGATATGCTCTCCGTCCGGGTCAGGCTGGACACCGGTGACCACGCCCATTGGCCTGCCACCAGGCAGCTCACCCCAGTGGTAGACCACCTGGTAGGGATTTTCCTGGGAATAACCAGGCACAGCGAAGGTCAGTAATAAGGCCAGGAGTGCAATTTTTTGCCAAATTTTTTGCATCTTATTATCCTTATGGGTCAATATGTTAAATAATTTACTTTATGTTATTTATTGTTATTTGCTGTTATTAGTCGTTACTTAAGCTGGCCGGCCAGGCGGCTCTTACCAACTTCTGTTTTTGCAGCTTTTTCTGCGGCTACAGGCGCTCTCAGCGCCGGGCTAATCGCTCCATGCTATCACGAACAGAAAGTGCAACTGCACAGTCAGATAGTCAAGCGCACTCGCGCAACTGGCACGAAGACTTTACCTGTTGAAAACAGTATTATCGGGGCGTTAGCATTGAAAACCGGGCGTCGCCTTAAGCCCGCTCCTTAACAGGAAGCTCAGCGAAAAGAAGCTCCATATAAAGTAGCCCAACAATCACGGAGAGCCAAACTGCAATGCACAGAATCCTGATCACAACTATTTCCAGCCTTTTAATTGCTGGACTCACGCCTGCACAGGCCCAGCAAGAGCAAAGCATTAGCTACACCGGGGAAGCAGGCAGAATTATCAACGAGAACTGCGTGGTTTGTCACCGTGAAGGCGGCATCGGACCGATGCAGTTCGAGACCTATGAGCAGGTACGGCCATGGGCACCCCTGATTCAACTCCGGGTTGCCAATCGCGAAATGCCTCCCTACGCCTACGACCAGCATATTGGAATACAGAAACTGCAAGGCGACTGGCGTCTTTCTCAACAGGACATCGACACCATCGTTGCCTGGGTCGACCAGGGCGCCCCTCTCGGCGACGCCGATATCGAGTTGCCGGTGCCTGATATCAGGAATCCTGATGAGTGGAATTTTACCGCTCAATTGGGTCAACCCGATCTGATAGTAGCGTCCGACCCCATCGACATCCCTGCTGATGGTAACGATTTATGGCATAACAACCTGGTCCCTTCAGGACTCACCAGTAATCGTTGCCTTAAAGCGGTTCAGGTCAAACCCCGAGGGGATGCTGCAACAGTTGTTCACCATGCCAATTCCAGACTGGTGGCGCTAAATGAAGACGGTGAGCTGGACCCGGCAATGGAAGGTATGCTGACTGAATACGCAATGGGCAAGTGGGGCGAAGTGATTCCCGATGGTGTATGTCGGATTATCTCGCCGGACTCTATGGTGTCCTGGGATATCCATATGTATCCCGGCGGACTGGGCGCGACCGCACCTGGTACGGTTATCGAAGACAATGTTGTGGAGCTGGGCCTGTGGTTTCACCCGGAGGGTTATGAAAATGAAGTGAAATACCAGCAGGACCTGAAGTCCTATGAGATCGGCATTCCGCGAGCGGAAAGGACTGTTAACCTGGTCATCCCACCCCACGGCCAGCAGATGTACCAGGGTTTTCACTCCTTCGATCACCCGGTTCGTATCGACAGCTTTCAACCCCACGGTCACCTTCGTATGGTCGCCGCCTCCCTGGAGATTTACTACCCGGAAACCGGCCGTACCGAGCCTGTCAGTCAAATCTCCAACTGGAGTGCCACCTGGCACCACAGCCATATTTACGAACCCGATGCAGCTCCATTGGTGCCCACCGGAGCCGTTCTGGTTACCAAGCAGTGGTATGACAACACAGCAGGAAACCCGAACAATCCCGATCCCGACCAGTGGGTATACGGCGGTGACCGCACCACGGATGAAATGACTCACGCCTGGATTGCGATCACGCATCTTGACCAGGAAGGGTATGAACAGCTGAAAACAGAACGCGAAGCAACAGCAGCCACTGACACGAGTGGAACAGAGTAAAACCTCCAAAGGTAATCACAACGCTATGCATAGACTGGACACTTATCTGACTGCTTTTGTCAGAGCGGCCATCGGCGAACTGCGCATCAAATTGTCAGTCGCTATCGCTTGCACATTTTTTGCACCCGCCTTGGCTTTCGCCCAGCAGCAAGCCACCTATACCGAGGCTCAGGCCGCTTCTGGCAACACTCTCTACCGACAGAGCTGCGCCATCTGCCACCTCGAAAACCTGCAGGGGTCGTTCGAAGCTCCATCGCTGAATGACAGTAATTTCAGGAATAACTGGCGCAATCGGCCTGTAGAAGAACTTCTGGCACTGATGGAGACAACCATGCCCCCACAGGCTCCCGGTAGCCTGGCTCCAGAACAATACATCAACGTCATTGCCTACTTGTTGTCCGAGAACACGATCAGTGCGAGTGCAACAGCCTTATCTGAGACTTCCAACGCAGTGGTATTTCGCAGTGACGAAATCGCTGCCGCAGCTCCGGCAATCGAAAGAATACCGGTACCCGGAGAACCTGGCACCATACCGTCTTCGGAATCCCGCAATACGGTTCCTGAAATCGCAACCATCTACAACAGTGAGCGCGCTCGGACCCGGTTGTTTCAGGCAGTCCCAAGATTCAGCAATGTCAGCACTGCAGACCTCGCCAATCCCCCGGCCGGCGACTGGACCTACTGGCGGCGCACTCCCCAGAGTCAGGGTTACAGCCCGCTTGACCAGATCAATACCGCGAACGTTTCACAACTGAGCCTGGCCTGGGTATGGGGTATGGAATCGGGACGCAGCCAGCCTGCCCCGCTGGTCCGCGACGGCATCATCTTTATTCCCAATTTTGGTAATGTGGTTCAGGCCCTGGACGGAACCGACGGCACCTTGCTGTGGGAATACCGGCGCCAGTTTCCAGACGGCGGTCGTCAAGGTGGTCATCTGCGAACCCTGGCGATGTGGGAAGACATGGTTTATGTCGCCACCACCGATGCCCACCTGGTAGCACTCGATGCCAGAACCGGCGCGGTACGCTGGGATGTGGAAATAGACGATGAAAGCAAAGGCTTCTCCAACACCAGCGGCCCTATAGTTGCCGACGGAGTGGTTATCAACGGCATTACCGGCTGCGGCCGATTTTACGAAGACAGCTGCTTCATTACCGGACACGATGGACGTACCGGTGAGGAGCTGTGGCGAACTTACACCATTGCCCGTCCGGGAGAACCCGGTGATGAAACCTGGGGCGGCTTGCCGCTGGAATTTCGTGGCGGCGGTGACGTCTGGATGACTGGCAGCTGGGATCCAGAACTCGAGCTGGTCTTTTTCGGTGTCGCTCAGGCCAAACCCTGGATGGCAGCGAGTCGGGGCTTGACTACCGAAGATGCCGCCCTGTATTCCAACTCCACCCTGGCCATCGATCCTGATGACGGGCGCATTGTGTGGTACCGCCAGCACGTCCCCGGCGAGTCACTGGACATGGACGAAGCCTTTGAACAGGTGTTGATCGATATCTTTGATGAACCCTTCCTGTTGACCATTGGCAAGAGCGGTATTCTGTGGAAGCTGGACCGTCGCAGCGGTGAATTTCAGGGCCTGGCACAGACTGTTTTTCAGAATGTTTTTTCCGAGGTTAACCTGGAAACCGGTGAGGTTCGCTACCGAGACGATATCAGGAATATGCAGATTGGCGACTGGTTGTCGGTCTGCCCATCAACAGCTGGCGGACACAACTGGCAGGCCACCAGCTATCATCCTCCCAGCCAGCAACTGGTGATTCCGCTGAGTCAGTCCTGCATGGAAATGTCGCCCCGGGAAGCTAGCTTTGAAGTTGGAGCGGGCGGCAACCTGGGAGACCGAAGGTGGATGGAAATGCCCGGCACAGACGGCAAGTTTGGCAAGCTGGCATCATACGATGTCGCGTCACTTGATGAAAGATGGAGCATTGAACAGCGCGCACCCTTTCTCACCGCAGCACTGTCAACCGCCGGCGGCGTTCTGTTTATCGGTGATTATGACCGCTATGTGCACGCCTACGATATTGAAACCGGCGATGAATTATGGAACTCTCGTTTAGCTACGTCAGTTCAGGGCTTCCCTGTAACTTACTCAGTAAACGGCGAACAGTATGTTGCATTCACAGCAGGACGCGAAGGAGGCAGCCCCTGGCGAATCGGTAACTTCCTGGCACCAGAGCTGGTCAGTCCCGATGGACACAATGCACTCTACGTCTTCAAACTCAACTAAAGAAACTTAGATCCAAGTCAACCCGTGAAGCAACAAGTTATCCAGATCACGATCACCCTGTTGCTGATTTCACATTCGCCCTGGGTTTCTGCTCAACTCAACGACTGGAGTATCGGGCTGAGCTCTGAGCGCGCACAAATACGCGCACAAGAAATCCACGCAACAACTCCATCGGCACCCACAATCCTGGTTATTGGCGGGCTCGAGGGGCCAGACGGCACACAAAACTCAATACAGTCTGTGCTCGACCAATACAATCAGTTGAGCGACGAAGATAAATCTACCAATCTGCTTACCATTCCGCTGGCAAACCCGGATACGGAAGTGCTTCAGTTCCCGCCAGACGGCAGGGCTTATGCTGAAAACTCTGTATCCCACTCACTTTGGCGCTGGATTGGTGTCCACGCACCGGACCTGGTAATTGTGATCGGACCGGACGGTTCAGGTTTACAGAGGGCAATTGAAAACGAACCGGTTTCCGGGATTGGAACGATCCCGGCCATGCAGCTGAATCCGAATAAATTTTCAATCAACCACATTCTGGAATACTCGAACAGTGCAAGGTCCCCCGCCCGGCAGGAAGCAGATCGTCGCATTGCCAGATCGCCTGACGAACTGGCTCAGCAATTGGCACAGGTCTATGGGCATGACTTTTCGACTCCGGCCTACGTTCCAGGCATGGGCCTGATAGGACGATTACGATTAGGCTATCTCGATGAAATAGAAGAATTGATCGCCACTTATCTGAATGGAGAACCCATAGAGATAAATGGCCCTTCGGTCATGGCCGGTCAACTGCTCTTTGCCGAGCACGCAGAGATTACCGGCAACCCTGTTTCTGAACAATTGGTTATCAATGCCACCAGCCTTGCCTTTGATGAACAAGGCAATCTACGGGAAGCAATGCCCTATCATGCGGAAATGAGTGACTCGGTGTTTATGGCGCCCCCTTTGCTTGTCAAGGCGGGCAAGCTAACCGGCGACTCACGTTATTTCGACATGGCGGCCAGCCATGTGAAATTCATGCAAAGCTTACTCCTGCGAAATGACGGCCTTTACCGACATTCGCCGTTGGCCGATGTTGCCTGGAGTCGTGGCAATGCCTTCCCTGCCTTGGGCCTGGCACTGGTACTGAGTGATTTGCCGGATGACCATCCGGCTTTCGCTGATCTGATGCAGTCCTATCTTGCCCATCTGGAAACCCTGATCTCCTTCCAGGATACTGATGGTCTATGGCGTCAGGTAGTTGATTATCCGGGATCTTTTCCGGAACTGTCTTCGACGTCGATGATTGGGATCGCCATCAAACGCGGCCTCGATCGTGGCTGGCTGGATCATGCCGAGTTTCAGCCTGCCCTCGATCGCATCTGGCGTGCTGTCCTGATCCGAACCAGCTTCTCCAGCGAGTTCATCGATGTCTGTACCAGCACTGGAAAGCTGGACTCGCTGGATGCCTACCTGGATCGTCTGGCTATCTTCGGTCGCGACGATCGAGCCGGCGGTATGATAATGAATCTGGCCATCGAGATGGCCGACTACAACTGAGCTCAAATTGCTCGCACAGCAATCCGCCAGCTAACCTGAATTGAGCCCGTTGCGGGTTGAGCCCGACCAGGTTTGTCTCCCCGAGGCTAGTCACTCAGACGCAAGGTCTCCTGCCTGGCGCGACGCTCGGCGACTGCCTGCGTGTATTGCTCCTCGTTGATGTAAGTGATACCTACCCAGGCATGGCTCATCTCGTCAACGCCACGGCGACCAAACACTACCCACTGCTCCGGATCCGGATTGATCGGGTTATTGGCAGTGTTATCAAACACCGAGGTAAACTGCAGGACTGTGCCAGCAGGTAAAAGTGGCTTCACATCATCTTCGTATATATAGGAGATCTGCCAGTTGTGATTGTACTTGTTCACCTGGCTCAACACTTCCTTGGTGCCGTCCGGGTATATCGCTTCCATGCTCATCACCTTGCCGCGCATGTGCAGGTGAGGACGGTAGCTATGAATAACCGCCGGTGATTCCAGGTAGTGAGTGCCCTGTATGACCTGGTAGCCATGGGGTGGAATCACGATGTCCTGGCCACGGGCCATGCCATTCAATCCGTCGACCCGAAATAATCGCTCACCAATGGTTTCTAACTCAGGCTGATAGTCCTCGGGGTACAACCATAATCCCACTTCGACCACATCACCCGGCACTTCCTCGCCGACTGGAAAATAATGCAGGTTCCAGGCGATTTCACCATCCTTTGGTATGCGCATGCCGGTGCCTTCCGGAAACATCTCCCAGGTTTTTCCAACACCGTACCGTGCCACGCCCGCCCTGGTCCTTCCGCCATCGGAAATCACTTCAGCGTGCCCATGATGGACGACCTTTTTACCTAGCGGGTAGGAGGGTTTGAATTCGGCCGCACGCAGGAATCGCTCGGATTCCAGTCCTTCAAATCGAACCCGCGGCATCCACCACTGATCCTGACCATTGGCGATCACGTCGTAAGGAGCGGATCGCAAAATCAAATCCGGTGGACCAAGCTGATCAACCAGTTGCCATTCCGCTCCTGAGGGGAATTCGATCGGCTGGGGAAGATCGGCAGGATTGCCCTCCGGAGCACCCCCCTCAACCCACGCGGCAATGGTGTCAATCTGTTCATCAGTAAGAGACGCATCGTTCTTGAACTGTTGTATCCCGACCCCCCTGTCCAGATGCCAGGGCGGCATGATGCCCTTGGAGGTTCGATCCTGGATAAGTGTTGCGAACGGACTGACCTGCTGATAATTCATCAGTGGCATGGGACCAATACCATCCGGGTTATGACAGCTCTGGCATTTCTGCTGAAGAATCGGAGCGATATCCCGTGAATAAGTCGGTACTGTCGGTATTTCCTGAGCATTCAATGGCTTGATCAAGCCCAGCAACAGCAGACTCGAAAATAGCACCAAGGTAGTTTTTCTAATAATCATGAGTGGCTCCTCTGCGTTACGATGTTAGTTGCTCACGTTGACATGATAGTAGGCATTTGTATGACAACAGTAAAACTCAAAGGCGGCTATGTTGTCGATGGTCTGCATTCTTACAACATACTGACCAGGCTCGGAAAAACTGGCCTGAACCTGCGTGGATTCACCAGTCGATGCCATGTATTCCTTCTGGTCGAAAATCACTTCTCCTGGCCCACTGTGATGAGACCAGCCAACCCACACTTGAGAATCTGGATGATCCAGCCAGGCCTGCAGCGAAACAGGCTGGCCGACCCGGGTGTTCACAGTACCGGCACTGTGGATGCCCGTACGTCCTCGGACAGCCTTACCGCCCTCCGTTAGCCTGACCAGGGGTGCCAGATCGCCTCGACCGCCGGACCGGGGCTCGTCCATCACATAAGGGGGAATAACTTTGCCAGGCACACTCAGCTCAAAGCGATTGGTTCCCAGGTGCCAAGTGATTCGATTGTTGACACCGAAATCTTCAGGCACGGTGATGGTAAAAGCACAGAATACGTGTCGATAACGGGGTGGCAAAGGATCGAAGTGACTCGGCAGCATGACACTGGACAGATCCAGGCCCGGGTAGTCGGTTTCCAGGTAGTTATTCTCGCCGTGAGGCACGTCCAGAGACTGCTCGGTATTCATGTTGAAATACCCGTAACAAATGGTCTTGGTACCATCCTCATTGGGATACCAGCCGTCATACAGCGGAATCACGGCCTGGCCGCTCTCGCGGATTACGTTGGCAGACCAGATTTGATTATTGATATCAATCTGCTGACCGCTGGCTTGCCCGGTACCCAGCACCGCGGTCAGAAAGATAATATTTAGCGTAAGTTGGCGCATTGGCGAAAACCTCTTACGACGTTCTTTTTGCATTGATACTAGCGGATTTTCGATGACTTGTCTTGACTGGTGGAATAGCAATAGGGGGTTGGCAACAGTAGAGGTGGCGTTTACAGGCACAGCAGCTCCTGCACCAGGAACCCTAAACGAAAAAAAAGCCAGCTGGAATGCCAGCTGGCTTTTTCAGTTTTTCACTTGGCGCGACTAATTGCTTGCTTGCATACGCTCGGCAATTATCTGCTCGTACCCTTCTTCATCGAGGTGAGTCACTGCTATCCAGGCGTGGGACATTTCGTCACCGGTACGCTGGCCCCAGGTCACCCACTGGTCAGGATCAGGGTTGATCGGGTTGTTAGCAGTATTGTCATACCACTGCTTAACCACTAGCACCGCACCTGCAGGCAGCACTGGCGCAGATTCCCGGTCGTAAATGTGGCTGTGATGCCAGGTGGCGCTCCAGTTGGAGATCTGGCTGATCGGCTCGGTTCGACCTGTTTCCGGGTAGTAAATTTCCAGCGAGGCAGCATTCATACGCAGATGACCGTGTGGCTGGAAGCTGTCAATACGGACCGGATGGTCAAAAGAGTGGAAACCCTGAGTCATCAGCGTACCGTGAGGCGCCAGGACCATGTGGCCGTTCTGGTAGCCATGGGTCAGCTGGTAGTTCCTCAGGTCTTGTGAGAAAGCAACCTCTTCATAACCAGGCTCGTGGAACCAGATTCCAATTTCCACCACGTTGTCACGAATCATGGTGCCCGGAGCAGCTCCGCCTACACCACCTGGATACATGTGAATGCTCCACTTAACCGTGGACTCGCCGGGCATCAGACGACAGACGCCGTCACCGGGGATCTCGCCCCACTTGCCCATGGCATATTCAGTCAACATGCCATAACGTTCCAGTTCGCCGTCGTCACCCTCTAACCAGAGGTCGGAGTTGGCGTGATGCACTACTGCTGCGGCATCACCACGTGGCTTCACCTGTACCGCTTTGATACAACGATCTTCGGCAAGCCCTGATGGAACAAACTCGTTACTCCACAGATCATTGCCATTGGCAGGAATGTCGATGGGATTGGAAGCAACAATCAGGTCCGGCGCACCGTACTCTGCTGCAAACGTCCATTCGCTGGGATCCTGCAGATCAGGGGCAGGCAATACCGCATCGGCGTCACCCAGTGGCGCTCCAGCTTCCGCCCAGGCGACGATAGAATCGATTTCTGCCTGTTCCAGACGCCAGTCGCCTTCCAGATCCTGGATGCCGATGTGCTGGTCGTAGGCGTAGGGAGGCATCTCCCGATTGGCGACTCGCAGCGAGATCAGCGGTGCCCAGGGACGAACCTGCTCATAAGTTTCAAACTGCATGGGACCAATACCGCCTTCGCGGTGGCAGACTACGCAGTTTTCATTGATGATGCGGCCAACTTCACCGTTATAGACGCCTTCATGGCTGTCAGGTGACTGGGCCTGGGACTGCAGACCAAACGATGCCAGTGCCAGGCCGAAAACGGCCGCTGACAAGCGATGGCGTTTACCATTGACTTGCATGGGTAACATAGTTAACTCCTCGTTATCGTTGAAGCGTGCAGGGTGCTTCAAACTGGGTGCTATCTAACCCTTTCTGGGCCCTTTTGTCCACTGATTTCGGGCTCTTTTACGGTCATTGGCGGAATATATCCGCCACTCTATCCGATACCTGTTGCGCCTCTCTGCGCCGTGCCGCACGTAACATATTCGCCATGCCGTAATTTCCTTCGTGACAGGCATATTCGAACAGTTGTGAATCAACCTTGGTTATGGGCACTATGGCAGTCAGCTTGTCAGTAAATGTGGCGGGATCTTCTATGGTGAATTGATAATCGATGGTGCGGGGGCCTACCCGCGAGAACTGCTCAGTGAGAACCTTGTTTTTCGATGAACCATAGCCTTCGAAACTCTGTGTCAGCCCGTTAAAGTTACGGGTCACTACCACCAGGGAATCGCCTTCCCAATAGCCACTGGAATCTCCTGACCACATTCCCAGGTCCTGATCCAGAACCGGCTGCTCTCCGAGCCTTACGACCCGAGCATCGTGAATCATCTCAGTCAGAATCACTACGTGATCACGATTCTGAACAATCTGTATATTATTGTTATAAACGCTTGGCATTAACTGTGGTCCGGCATTGAACCCCACGATACAGCGCTCAGAAAGTCCTCGATCTTCAGGTCCGTCACGGGAAATACCACCCACTGCGAAGCGAACCGGCCGCTGTCCGTCGATGCGCCCGGAACCTCCAGGCAGGTGCTCAATACCATCAACCAGTGGTGGGATGCGCCCATTTGCCGGATAAACGATATGGGACGTACGCACCGCCCCCTGCGTATCTATGTTTTCCATCCAGATCGTATCGTTGTAGAAAGCCTCGATTCCAGACGCAGTGCTTCTTAAGGTGTCGGGCCGCCCGATTCTCAATGGCTCGGCCTGCGATGCGGCTATTTCCTCTTCGGTGAGAAATTGTCGTTCACCGTACTGCTCTGGACGTTGCATCGGGACTTCGGAGGAGAAATTCCAGACCCCCTGGAGATCAGGATGGTTCCATTCGGTGCGGGGAACGGTATAGTCGTCAGCAGCGGATGCTGGCTTGGGAAATTGCATCGCCACAACGACGACCACGAGCAATAAGGAAATTTTATCCATGACCTGACATGTGATTGCCAAATGATTGTGTCGCCAAAATAGCCTAACGGGGCTTCCAAGCAAAGGCTTTCTGGACATTCACTGAAACCAGCGCTAGCTTTTAATCTCAGGTTAACTAATTCTCATCAAAGTTTCAGGTTCCTATGGTCGATACTATTAATTCCGAAAGTACTCCCGAAAGCACCCCGAATAGCACTCCCAAAAGCCTCAACATGACACTATGGCTTGGCGGCGGACTTGCCGCACTGCTGATCACGGCGTTTGCAGGATTTCTTGTTTACTCCAGTATCTGTCCCTGCACTTTAACACCGGGCGGGTTTTTGTTCGGAGACCGCGTGGATACTCCGGTAGCAGATTGGAATACCACCAATGCCAATCAGGAAAACCTCTGCCAGTTACAAATCTGGGATGGCATTCGACCCCACTCAATCAACCTGAACTGTATGGCTACGCCGGAAGGAGAGCTTTATCTGAGCTGCTCGGTCTGTGATCGCAAGTACTGGGCATCCAAGGTCGAAGCTGATGAGAAAGCCATCCTGCGTCTGGGTAATCTACTGTACCCGGTGAACCTGAATCGGGAAACCGATCCGGCAACTATGGACCGGGCTTTTCGGGCGAGAGTTTTAAAACTCCAACACACCGACATCGAGACCATGGTTACTCCAAGACCGCCGCTGGATCAGCAACGCTTCGATCATTGGTGGACCTTCAGAGTCACCTACCGCAGTTAAGGAAGCTTCGATACCAGATCGGAACAACAACAAAAATTCGCGCCGTTAACGCCTTATCCATTTTAATAGCGCGCTGCGCTTCTGTTTTCGTCGCACTTTTCGTTGTCGGTAGTACCAATGGAAAATGGCGCTAGAGATAGGCATGAAGCAGTTTGGTACTGGTATGTGTCAGATAATGCAGGAATACCTTACAATCTTATCGGAGACTCAGGACAATACGGTCCGGTATAATCGGAGCCTCTTGCAATAACAAGAATGCTTCCCGGCAAGTATAAGAAAATTCATGCCCGATAAGCCCAATAAGACAGCACAAAGAATGACAATTTACTTGATTCTGTTCCTGATCGTGTTGTTAGCCGCTGGCGGAATCTATTTCAGCAGCACCTACAACGCTCGCGTAGCGAAAGAGCTGAAAAGCAGTCCAGAAGGCGAACGGGCTGCCCAGGTAATGTTGATTACTTTTCCCGACGGTCACTCCACACCGGTCAACTACCTGAGAGAAGGTAATAACGTATTTGCCGGCTCGGACTTCAACTGGTGGAAGAAGGTTGCCGGCGACGGTACCAGCTTGAAAATGTTGATCAAGGGTGAGGAACTTGAAGGCATCGCAACCGTATCCGATGATATGACATACACCTATGAAGTTTTCAAGCGACTTCGCCCGGATGCACCTAAGTGGGCATCGAGACTGGTAGGTGCCAAGCTGGTGGTTATCAGGCTTGACGACCAATACTAGCAATAAAAGCCAAAGCACTAAAAAGAACAGGTAGTTCACGATGAGCCTGCAAAATTTCTCCAGTTACCAACAAGCTTATGACGGCTTCGTGTGGGAGCGACCGGAATACTATAACTTTGCCACCGATGTCATCGATAAATGGGCAAAACAGGATCCCAATAAACAGGCAATTTTCTGGGTAGACGACGAGGGTAACAAACAAACCAGAACGTTCCAGGAAATATCCAGCAATTCAAAAAAACTTTGCAACGCACTGCGAAGCGCAGGCGTGCAGCGTGGCGACACTGTCATTGTCATCCTCGGCCGCGAAGTGGAATGGTGGGAAGTTTTTACCGCCGTGCTGCGCATGGGTGCAATCATTTCACCAGGCACTACCCAGCTCTCCAGCAAGGACATCGAGTACCGTATCAATGCCGCTTCAGCTACCTGCATTGTCACCAATCACGCCAATGCAGAGAAAGTGGAGACAGTTGGCGGCGATTGTCCCAGCTTGAAAACTCGATTGCTCGTTGATGCCGGAGGTGATGAATGGATTAGTTACCAGCGCTGCATGCTTGATTTCGACGAGCATTTCGAACCGGTTGCCACCCGGGCCGAAGAGGAATCCATGTGTTACTTCACCTCTGGAACCACCGGCTATCCGAAGATGACCATACACACTCACAGCTATGCCATCGGTCATCAACTCACCGGACACTATTGGCTGGATCTCAAAGAGTCGGATCTGCACTGGAATATCAGCGATACCGGCTGGGCCAAAGCCGCCTGGAGCAGCTATTTCGGACCCTGGCTTTGCGGTGCCACACTGTTCGTTCATAACGGTGTCGGATTCAGTGCTGTCAGGACCCTGCAGTACTTGGAAAAGTATCCTATCACCACAATGTGTGGAGCGCCTACAATCTACAGAATGCTGGTACTGGAAGATCTTTCCCGGTACCAGTTTTCCACTTTACGACATTGTGTGGGAGCTGGAGAACCGTTGAACCCGGAAATCATCGAGGTCTGGAAGAATGCCACCGGCATTACTGTTCGCGATGGTTACGGACAGACCGAAACGGGGATTCTCTGTGGCAGCTTTCCCAACATCGAACCCCGATTCGGATCGATGGGCAAACCTTCCCCAGGCATTAATCTCGCCATCATCGATGACGCCGGCAAAGAGTTGCCTGTCAACCAGGAAGGAGACATTGCAGTCCTGCTTGAGCCGGAAACGCCACAGGGCATTTTCAAGGAATACCGCAACGATCCCGAACGCACAGAAGCCACCCGGCGTGGCCCCTGGTATATCACCGGTGACCGGGCCTACGTGGACGAGAACGGTTACTTCTGGTTTGTATCCAGAGCAGATGATGTCATTCTTTCAGCAGGCTACCGGATCGGACCTTTCGAAGTGGAAAGCGCGCTGATAGAACACCCGGCCGTTGCCGAGTCCGCTGTCGTATCAAGTCCCGATGAAACCCGGGGTGAAGTTGTTAAGGCTTTCGTGGTGCTGGCACCGGGATCCAATGGATCGGATGCATTGGCGAAAGAGCTGCAGGACCATGTAAAACAGATTACTGCGCCTTACAAGTATCCGCGTAAACTGGAGTTCGTTGATGCTCTTCCTAAAACTGTAAGCGGCAAGATACGCCGCATCGATTTGCGAGAGAAGGAATGGAGTAAATCATGAGAGTCAGCTTCCTTACTCTTATTTTGGGTTACCTGATACCTTTCGCGGGCCTGAATCAGGCTACTGCTGCTGTGAACGAAGCGGATGTGCTGGCGGCGATGAATCAACCAGGACGCCTGCCCGCCGACATTGAACGTGACAATCGCAGCAAACCCGAAGCAATTATACCGCTGCTGAATCTGGAGCAGGGAGATACGGTTGTCGATATCTTTGCCGGCGGCGGGTATTACAGCGAGCTGCTGGCCAGAGCGGTAGGCATGGAAGGTGAAGCCCTACTTCACAATTCAATGGGCTTCGAAGCTTGGGGCATCAATGGTCTCAACGACCGCTTTGCCGATGATCGTGCCCCTGCCAATATCAAGCGCCATACTCGCAATGGCGTCAACCTGATGTTAACCGACGAATCTGTTGATGCTGCGCTTATCGTCATGGCAATACATGACCTTTATGTCATTCCCAAACGCTACAATGGCCAAGAGTATGTCAGGAGCGGGAATCCGGCTAACAGCAGCTACTTTCTGGACCAGGTTTTTACCGCCTTGAAGCCTGGCGGTCGCTTCGTAGTCGTCGATCACCAGGGCAATCCCGAATCGGATCTTGAAACCATTACCGATTTGCATCGCCTGGATGAAACATTCATACGAACCGAGATTGAATCACATGGCTTTGTCTATATTGGCTCCAGTGACGCATTGAGAAATCCCAACGATGACCGTGACAGAATTGTGTTTGATGAGGACCTGCAGGGTCGTACCGATCGCTTCGTGCTGGCATTTGAAAAGCCTGCGGACTAAAAATTGCCACTGAGTTCAAATCGACAGATACATTAGAAGGTTGTAAAAAAAGCCTATTGAATACTTCCGTTCGGCCATAAGGAGTCAATCCATGAACAAAACAATAATCGCCGTAGGATTTCTGAGCTTAGTTGCTTTCAACAACACCTGGGCGGCAGAGAACTATCGGATTCCGCGCACAGAATGGAACCAGCCTGACCTGCAGGGAGTCTGGAACTTCTCCTCTGACGTGCCCTTGCAAAGGCCAACTGAATATGGCGAACGAGAATTCTTGAACGAAGAGGAAATTGCCGCAATACAAGCACGCAGACAGGCAATCGATGAATTCTCTGATGCTGCCATACCCAACGGCGGACTGAATGAAGCCTACAACGACTTCTGGGTCGAGACTGCCGGGATCGGCGACGTGGTTCGTACTTCGATTATTGTTTACCCGACCAATGGCAGACTTCCTCCCTTTGCTGAAGGAGCTCTCGTCGTTCGTGGTCGCCTGGCGCCGGACATAGAAGGCGAACGACCGGTCAGAGTAATCACCGGCGGCATCGGCGACGATGGGCCGGAAGATCGAGGATTATCCGAACGCTGCATCATGGGATTCAATGCGGGGCCCCCTATTTCACCCAGCCTCTACAATAACAACCTGCAGATCATCCAGAATCGTGACCATGTGGTAATCATGACTGAGATGGTGCACGATGCACGTACCATTCCGCTGGGCGAACGCCCCACTCTCGACGAAAAAATCGGTTTGTGGTCCGGTGATTCACGTGGCTACTGGGATGGAGACACCCTGGTAGTGGAAACGCGAAACTTTAACGGCCTGACTCAGTCGTTTGGCCCATCAGGAACATCAGACAACAAGTTTTTAACCGAACGATTAACCCGATTGCGCGATGATACCATTGAATATGAATTCACCGTCGAAGATCCCACAGCCTATGCCGACAAAATCACCGGCATCATACCCTTAACCAAAGTTGCTGGCCTGCTCTATGAATATGCCTGCCATGAAGGTAACTACGGGATGACCAATATTCTTCGCGGTGCGCGAGCTGAAGAGGCGCGCGCTGCAGCAGGTGAACAATGAACAGCATAGCGCAAAGAGTCTTGATTACTTTGTGGCTTGCAGCGCCCTTGCAGGCATTGGCACAAGCCGTACCTGAATTCGAGCTCGACCCCTTCTGGCCCCAGCTGCCTCTTGGCGACAACTGGCTGACCGGTGGCCTGGGCGGTATGTGTATCGACAACCGCGACCATGTCTTCCTGCTCAATCGTCAGAATGTGGTGGAAGACGATCTCGATGGTGCCAGGCTGGCACCGCCGGTCATCGAAGTGGATCCGGACGGTGCGGTGGTCCGAGGTTGGGGCGATCCGGAACTGATCGGCGGCAGACTTCATGACTGTCACGTCGACAGTGAGGGAAATATCTGGCTGGTTGCCGCTGCTACTGGCTATCTGCAGAAGTACTCCGGTGATGGCAGCGAATTACTGATGCAAATCGGCGAAACCGGTATTTATGATTCGTCCGACGGCTCCCGCAGTGGCTCCCCGCTCAACTCAGATCGCGCCCGGTTCTTTCTGCCTGCCGCGGTCGATGTGGACAAGACTAATGGTGACATCTACGTAGCGGATGGTGAGCTACCCGGTGGTAATACCCGAATCGCTGTGCTCGATAAGAATGGGACATTTCTCCGCCAATGGCGATTGCAACGCGCAGCAGGCGAAATCTCCATCGAACTGCCCCACTGTTTAAGGCTGTCAAACGATGATCTGATTTATGTGTGCGACCGCCGCGCCGACCGCATTCAGGTGTTTGACAAACAGGGAAATCTCACTCAAACAATCGATACTACTTTTACTCCTATGACCTCACCCGAAGGTCGCTCCAGCGGCAATCGTGGCAGCGCCGTGGTGCTGGCCTTTTCACCCGATCAGGAACAGCAGTTCATGTATGTTATTAACCAGAACAGCGTGATGGTGGACGTGTACGCGCGAAAATCCGGGAAGCTGCTTAGCAGTTTCGGTGGTGGCCCAGGGCGCTACCGTGGCCAGTTCGAACTGCCTCACGGCATCGGGGTGGATTCGAAGGGCAATGTCTACGTGGAAGAACAGGAAGGTCGGCGTATACAGAAATATACTCTGATTAATCCATAACCTGAATAAAGAATTATATCTTACTGACTAATAAGAGCTTTTTGTAAAAAAAGCGAGATTGGAATATCTCGCCCTTTTTACATACTCACATGCTCACATGCCGCAATCTGACTATTGCAGATCAGGGCATAAGACGTGGCACAAACCTGGTCATTCCTTGGATAGGCCCAACCTCGCCGGCATAAACATTGCCATCTCTGTCTGCAGTTACACCTTCACCCATGGAGCCAACGCCACCCATACCGGAGGCACGCTCTGCGGAAACGTGCTCAGGAATAAAATAAAGCACCTGGCCGTTACGGGCGTTTCCTACGCGTAAACCTTTACGCCAGCCGCCCGGGTTGTAGTTGGGATCAGACTCCGAGTCGATTGCATACAGCATGTCATTGCTGGGATCGATGTGCAGACCACTGATACGACTGAACTGATACCAGGTATCCAGCCATTCTCCTTCCTGGGTGAAAATCTGGATGCGGTTGTTGCCGCGGTCAGCAACAAACAGTCGGCCCTGTGAATCCATGGCCAGCGAGTGAGGTGAACGGAACTGACCATCATCCCAGCCAAATTCACCAAATGAACCAATATAGGTACCGTCAGGTTCCCACATGGTGATGCGGCTCTTGGAGTTAGGACCCGGCTCGCTCTGGAACTGCGCACTATGGGTTTCCGCGATGAAAATGCGACCATTGGGCGCGATCAGCACATCGTTGGGATCAGTCAGGTGTGTAGGTGGATCGCCCACTTCACCTGGTGTACCAATGGTCAACAGCAGTTCACCTTCAGGACTGAATTTCAAGACAGCACTGCCAATATTCGCAGCAGCGGGATTTTCACGCAGCTCGTTCTGGTTGGCGACCCGCGCATCGGCGACCCAGATATTGCCATCGTGGTCTACGTCCATACCGTGGGGCCAAAGGATCTGGCCGGCACCAAATTGAGCCACTACGCGACCGTTTGGATCCAGTTTCACCATGGGATTGATGTCTGGCGTGGTAGCGCAGGAATTGGTACCACAGCGGTCACCAGCCCAGATATGCACACCGTCGACATCCACGTCGACAGCACTGACCGAGCCCCAGCTACGACCGTCTGGCAGCGAACCGAAATTACGCTGAGTTTCGTAAGGATTTGGCAAATTATTTACCGGTTGCTGCCCACCATGGGCGACCGGCTTACCGGTTTCTGCCATGGAACCACGTTGTGCCACGGCACTGGTGGCCGCGACAGAAAGCGCAAGGCCCACCAATCCGGCTTTAACCATCATTCCGGCACCGGATTTACTGTTTTTCATCATTATGATTTCTCCTGACTTCTTTTAGGGTGTTCTTGAATTCTTTACCGTCCTCAGGCGGAACCTGAGAACATGACCTGAAGGAAAACCGTTGTCAAGAAGGGAAAATACTTTAGATGATTCACCTTCTTATCCGGCCCACTGCAGTTTAACTTGCTTAGTGCCCTCTATTACTTCGCTGTGACACGAGGTTTTGCAGGTGACGACAGGGTCCAGAATTGAATCCTTCGCCACTTTTTGGCTTTCCCTGCGCTTGCGACCTCACGTACTATTGTAAATTTTCGGCAATGCTGCCAACAAACAGCGACAAGATTCTCCTTAGTTTCTTTGATAAATCCGACTGGTGAAAAAATTGCAGTCCGCCAACTCCCCACCGCACATATTAATGCTTTCACTGCTGCTGGCTGGGTATGTACTGGCTTTCCCAGTTGCCGCCCAGGACCGACTTGCCGCTCTCGCAGGCGACGGCAGCGTGCTGCTCCATTCGCCAGGCGGAGAGGCAGTCGTGAGCATCAATCCGGATCGAACTCTGGTGCCAGCTTCCCTTGTCAAGATTCCGCTGGCGCAGGTGGCATTGACTACGCTCGGTGAAGACTTTCGCTTCGAAACCCTCTTTTATCACAATGACAGCGGCGACATAATGATTCGGGGCTTTGGTGATCCATTCCTGGTGTCCGAAGAGATTGCCAGTATTGCCAATATCCTGGCGCAGCGCGGCCTGCAGCAAATTCGACGCCTGATCATGGACGACTCTGCCTTCGAGCCCGACCCCGACCTGCCCCTGGAAACAGGTACCCGACAGCCCTACGGTGCCCGCAACAGTGCGCTGGCGGTAAATTTCAACACGGTGAATCTGGCATGGACATCGAACGGCAAGCTGATTTCTGGTGAACAGCAGACTCCCCTGACACCACTTGCCAGTGAGCTTGGCAGGCGGCTTAGTCCCGGCGAACCGCAGCGCATCAACCTGGGTGGCGATCCCCGTGCTGGTCTTCGCCAGGCTCAGCAGCTGTTTCTGCACTTCCTTGAGGAGTCAGGTATCACAGTAACTGATACAGAATTCTATCAACACGCTTTGAGCGATGAGTGGACCCTGTACTACCGACATCCCAGTTCCCGTTCATTGCGGGACATCCTGGTTGGTCTGCTACGTTACTCGAACAACTTCGTCGCCAACCAGCTCTTCCTCACGCTCGGAACACTGCATAGCGATAACCCTGTTACGACCGAGTCGGCCAGAGAAGTTTTGCAGCAACGACTGGCGGATCTATATGGAGAACCCTTTGGCAGTGATCCGGCGTCCCTGCTCATGCTCGAGGGATCTGGATTGTCCCGGGCACAAAGCGCCACTGCCGCCGGCATGATACATATTCTCGAAATGTTCAAACCCTATGCTGATCTGCTGACCGAGACCAATGGTGTGCTGCGCAAGAGCGGCACACTAACTGGCGTCTACAATTTCGCAGGCTACATCCCCGGAACCGATGGCCTGTATCCGTTCGTAATCCTGACTAACCAGCCAGTCAACAACCGCGCAGAAATTTTGCGGATTCTGCAAGGACTTGTAGACTAAGGATCATTGAAAGTTTTGTTCTGATAAACAGGAATAGAGGCTGTATTATATTGTTATGAAAAATTTCGTGCTGCTCCTGTTCATTTGTGTCTTCCCTGCGGGCCTCGCGCAGATTGATGCGCCACCAGCATATCCTCGCGACGGGGCCGCCAAAATGCTGGAGAACGAGCATGTCATCGTCTGGGACATCAGCTGGCTGAAACAGAGCTACCCCGTTCACCGTCATCGTTACGACCATACTGGCGTGTATTACAGCACCGGCGACAGAATCATTACCTCAAGCGCGGGTGAAGTCCGAGAGGTTCACACAGAAGCATGGAACATTTCGTTTCAACTTGCAGGTGTGACTCATACAGAATCTGGCATTAGCGATGAGCCGCTACGCGCCGTCTTCATACAAATCAAGCGCCCTATTACTGGTGAAGCGGAGCGTAATTCACCAACACCTCAGTTCCCAACGGAAAATCCGCTGGATCGCCGTTCGAATGAACGAATCAGGGTATGGGAATACAATCAGGACTTCTCCCGCGCTGTGCGTTCAGAACATTATCATGGCCATGATGCTGTGGTGGTCTGGTTTGACACAGACACGCAACCTAACGTGCATTTTCTCTCAAGAGGCACGATTCACAGCAGCGACATCCCGACGGCCGCAGCCAGAGTGTTTGTCTTTGAGATCCTTTAATCAGGACTTTTTAATTACACCGCTGTGCGCCAACCGGCCTCGGTAGCTCAAGGGGGTCAGCTTTCACTCTTCCCTCACTGGCCAGTTGATCGTATGCGGCCTGCTGCAACATCCTTACTTCATTACGAGACATGCCCAATTCATAACCCGAACATTCATTCTCGCCCAGTGACCGAGGATCGAGTCCGGTAAGATTGCCAAATACGACCAGTGCTTCTAGATAGTAACCGTAGGAACTGGCGTGATAGTGGTCGTAAGTCCAGAGATTAATCTTATCCAGCTCGATGCCATCGTAAGGGTTGGGGTCGGCAATACCCAGATTCATTGCCCTGGTCCAGGCCTCACCTACACCGTTTACCGCGACTATACCCGGGGCTTCTGCAGCAAGTTCGTAACCGGCCCGCACGTCGCGCGCCATTTGCTCTATGGGTTGACCACTCCACGGGCGATCAGGCACATAAGTCTGATCGGCGCGAGACCAGGTCGCTGTCAGATAGACCTCAACCGCCGGGTTTTTGCCGCGCAGGAACTCGCTCATCTGTGCAGCTGTGGCAACCAGTTTACCGGGATCACCCGGCGCCTCAGAATCCAGCGTGCTGTAGCCATGCATCACAACCTGGTCCCAGGGCCGGCGGCCAATCACCCCCAGCTTGTTTTCCAGGTGAAAATCCAGACCGCTTCCGCCTCGGGTTTCCAGATACACCTCGTAGTCGAGACCCGCCTGATCGGCAAACGACTTGAACAGTGCCGGTACACCACCAATGCCCTCACTATTAAGGTCGGTGACGGTATCAGCCCGATAATACCTGACTGCAGAACCGAAGCCGTAGGTAAAGCTGTTGCCGATGAACAGTACGTCTGTGTCGGCCATGGCAGCAGTGCTGGAGAAGAGGAGTACAAACAGGGATATACTTACTTTTTTCATGAAAATGGTAAGGGACAGAGTTATCTTTTTCATCATAGTAGATACCAGAACTGGATAAACTTGCCGAATATTGGCATTGTTGAGCGCCGGGGTCCATAGCTTTACTGGAGGTTTTCATACCTCCAACAATTAGGAACGAAAAAGGGCAGGCTGATTTTTCACCATAGAAGCAAAAATGTAAGAATGATAAAGAAGCAAATGCAGAGCAGAAATGGAGGAATGGAGAAATGGAGAAATGGAGAAATGGAGAAATGGAGAAATGAGCAAATATTGGATCAGATCCATTTTTTCCAGTAACAAAAACTGTTGTGTGCAATACCAATTGTCCCCAGCTAGCAATTTCAAGGAGATTTAGCATGAGAGCTTTTTTAGTGAGTGCGGTACTGGTAGCCACTGCGATAGCGAATCTCTCGTGGGCACAAGAGGTACGATCGGGCGTGTTGAGAACCCCGGACAGTCGATTCGAAAATCTACCAGGCTACAACTTTGAGCCACACTATCTGTCAGTTGATGTTTACCGTATTCATTACATCGACGAAGGGCCAGCCGATGGCGAAGTGATTCTCATGCTGCACGGTGAACCTACCTGGGCTTACCTGTATCGTAAAATGATCCCGCTATTTGCTGAAGCCGGCTATCGGGCTATTGCACCCGATTTAATCGGATTTGGCCGGTCGGACAAGCCCGTGAGCATGGACGTTCACACTTATCAGTTTCATGTAGACACTCAAACAGCCCTGATAGAAGCACTTGGCCTGACTGATGTGACCTTTGTGGGACAAGACTGGGGCGGCCTCATTGGTTTGCGAGTGGTAGCTGAAAATGAGGACAGATTTTCACGTGTCGCCATCGCCAACACGGGACTACCAGACCCAGAGGTTGTAGAAATTCCCGAAGATAGCGCGTTTATGAACTGGAAGCGGCGCAATCAAGCGATGATAGAGGCCGGAGATATTCCTACTGGAATCATGGTATCAAACAGTGTCCAGGATCCATCCGTGCGAATTGCTTATGATGCCCCATTCCCTGACCCAAGTTATAAAGCCGGACCTTTGATTATGCCCCAACGCGTACCAGTCACAGGCGCAGATCCAGGCGCAACAGAAAACGCCGCTGCCTGGGAGATCTTCAGGCAATGGGAAAAACCTTTCCTGACTTCATTCAGCGATGGCGATCCCATAACAGGAGACTGGAAAGCCAGATTTCTGGAGGACGTACCCGGAACAAGAAATCAGCAACATACCACCATACAGGGAGCAGGCCACTTTCTTCAGGAACAGAAAGGTGAAGAATGGGCGCGGCTGATTATCGAATTTATGCGCGCAAACCCTATATAAGCAGGGTATACCCTGGGATCTACAAAGTCAGTGAGAAAACAGTACCCTCGAAATTAACATCCTATCTTCGGTAGAACGGCATGCGTTCGATCACAGGATCCAGCAAAGACCAGTCTCCTTCTATGATTTCATAGCCTTGAGGGAATGGCGGCCCCCGGCGGCGACCATAGGCCTCATGTACCCTGGAATCCTGATAGTAGAAACGAAAAACCATCGGCACAAAGTGTTTAGAAAAAAGGATGGTTTCGAGTCGGCCAGCCCAATACGACAACTTTATTATTTAAGTGACTTGTAGGACCTCAGGTTTATGCAGAAAGCCGAGTTCCACACTTGTCTATTATTATAGCTATGCTTAAATTTGGTTTTCTGTCTGCCGGCAGAAAATGAACTACCTGGAGGACATAGGAGTGACGATTCACTACGGTATTATTGGTACCGGCATGATGGGCTGCGAACACATTCGAAACCTCGCGGCCATGGACGACGTTGAAATCACTGCCGTTGCCGATCCTAACGCGGAATCTCGGGGATGGGCGCTAAAGTACTGTGACAATCGATTTTCACCACGTGTTCATGAAGACTATCGGGAAATCCTGAACGCCGATGACATTGACGCACTGGTAGTGGCATCGCCCAACTATACGCACATCGATGTCATGCGGGATATCTTCAAGACCGACAAACATGTCATGCTTGAAAAGCCCATGGCCACCACCCTTGCCGATGCGCTAGAAATAGACAATGCTGCCAGAACCCACAAGGGTGTGGTCTGGGTCGGCCTGGAATACCGCTACATTGCAACCATCACTGCCCTGCTCCAACATCTGCCGGAAGTCGGGGAAATAAAAATGTGTGCGATTCGTGAACACCGATTTCCATTTCTCAAGAAGGTCGGTGACTGGAATCGCTTTAACCGCAACACAGGAGGCACCCTGGTCGAGAAGTGCTGCCACTTCTTTGACTTGATGAACCAGGTTGTACCTGGCAAGCCATCTCGTGTAATGGCATCCGGTGCTCAGTCAGTTAATCACCTGGACGAAGTCTACGACGGAGAAGTAGCCGACATACTCGACAACGCCTATGTCATCGTGGAGTACGACAGCGGTGCACGGGCAATGCTCGATCTCTGTATGTTTGCAGAAGGATCCAAACACGAACAGAATATCGCGGTGACCGGCGACATTGGCAAAGTGGAAACAACCGTACCGGGTGATGAGCTGTATATCAGTAAACGGGAAGGTAGATCGGGCCGGTCGATCGAAATCGCCATGGATGAGCGGGTAAAACATACCGGTTTCCACCACGGCTCAAGCTTCCTGGAGCATCGCGAGTTCATCAACGCGATACGTGAATGCAAACCACCCGCCGTAACAACCAGGGACGGACTGATGTCGGTTCTGGTCGGACTCGCTGGCCAGCAATCCATTGAGACGGGTCAGGCGGTAGACATCGATTCGCTCTTAAATCAACATACCTAGAACCAGACGACTATGGCATTCAAATCAGCAAAAGATATTCCTCCAATCGGCTTTGGCCTGTGGAAGATTGCTCCCGATAAATGTGAAAACACGGTTTTCGAAGCAATCAAGTGCGGCTACCGACACCTTGACGCTGCCAGTGATTACGGCAATGAAGCCGAGGTAGGCCGCGGTATACAACGCGCTATTGCCGAAGGCCTAATTGCCCGGGAAGAGCTCTGGATCACCTCCAAGTTGTGGAACACCTATCATCGACCCGAGCACGTGCCCGCAGCGTTGGATCGAACGCTGAATGATCTGCAGCTGGACTACCTGGATCTTTATCTCATCCACTTTCCCATTGCCCTGGACTTCGTACCATTCGAGACACGCTATCCTCCCGAGTGGTTTTATGATCCGGACGCAGCAGACCCGGCAATGAAGCCAGCCAGAGTTCCTCTTTCTGATACCTGGCATGCAATGGAAGCACTTAAACAGACTGGTGCTGCCAAACACATCGGTGTGTGCAACTATTCAAGTGGACTACTGCATGACCTGATGAATTACTGCAACACTCCTCCCGAAGTTCTGCAGATCGAATCCCACCCTTACCTCACTCAGGAGAGGCTGATTCGACTGGCTAAACAGTATGGATTGGAAGTTACTGCTTTTTCACCGCTAGGCTCGTTGTCTTATGTGGAACTGGACATGGCCGAGCGAGAAGAGTCGATTCTCAACCAGGGGACTGTGCAGGATATAGCTGCCAGAATTGGCTGCACTCCAGCCCAGGTTCTACTCGGCTGGGGCATCCAGCGAGGAACTTCCGTTGTCCCGAAGAGCACAAATCCAGAACGTATGCGGGAGAACCTCGGCGCCATGGAAGCGAAGCTCACTGCCGAAGAAATGGCTGAAATTTCCGCGCTGAACAGGAATCGCAGATACAATGATCCCGGCGTTTTCTGTGAAGCAGCCTTTAATACATTCCATCCAATCTATGACTGAACCTACTTGCCCCCTTGTCGTAAACAATCAGACTGGCATGACCGAAATGCCAGATGTCCTGACCTGGCTTGCTACCGAGGAAGACAGTCTCAAACAACAGCTCGCAACGACCGGCGCTGTGCTCTTCCGCGGCTTTCCCGTCAAGACAGCCGAAGATTTTGATGCTTTCAGCGCAGCTTTTGGCTACCAGGACTTTACCTATCAGGAGTCCCTGTCAAATGCCGTGCGCATAAACTTCACACCGCGCGTATTTACCGCAAACGAAGCGCCGCCCGATGTCGAGATATTCCTGCATCACGAAATGGCACAAACTCCTGTCTCTCCGGAAAAGCTGTTTTTCTGCTGCCTTTCTGCCGCCGAAACCGGCGGTGCAACGCCGTTGTGCAGGTCTGATCTCTTGTATGCCGCTTTCAAAGAACGCTATCCGAAATGGGCGGAAAAATTCAAATCCCTGGGACTCAAGTACCGAATTCAAATGCCAGCGGAAGAAGATTTCAGATCCGGCCAGGGTCGCAGCTGGTGCAGTACCCTGAGCGTGGACACTGCTGCCGAAGCGGAGGAAAAATTGCGGGCGCTGGGCTACACCTGGCAATGGCAGGAAGACGAATCGCTGGTCACCACTACACCAGTACTTCCCGCTGTAAAACAGCTACCCGATGGCAGCGACTCGTTCTACAACCAGGTTATCGCCGCACACAAGGGCTGGAAACGAGTCGGCTCAAATTTTGACGAGGCTTTGACTTTCGGCAACAACGAACCGATTCCTGAAGAGATGCTTGTTGCCCTGTCAGAAATCGCTGCGGAATTTACGATCCCTTTGGAGTGGCAGGATGGTGATGTTGCACTGGTCGACAATCACCGCGTAATGCACGGCAGGAATCCATACAGCGGCTCGCGTAAGCGCCAGGTCGTAGTTTGCCTGGCACGCGATATTTGAAAACAGAGAACAATGCAAATCAACATTGGATAGAAACGCTTCAGCGTTTGGAGCGTGGCCCCTTTATTCTGCCTGCCAGCTTCTTACCAACTCATCATAATCAACTGTTACAGGCTGCGCTTTTTCATTCTCCAGTCTGGGCTTCGGAGCCCCAGGCTGCGAAAACCAGTAGTCCCGGCTCTGCTGATCGTTAAGCTGCGGCCCACACTCGCCGAGCACACCGGCCCTTTCAAGACGAGACATCAGTCGATCCTGTGCAACCGCCAATGATGTCATGGCCTCCTGCGGTGTTTTAGCGCCCGAGGCGGCGTCACCAATGTTCTGCCACCAGAGTTGTGCCAGCCTTGGGTAGTCAGGGACATTGGTACCGGTTGGAGTCCACTGGACACGGGCAGGCGAGCGATAGAATTCCACCAGTCCGCCAAGTTCGGCAGCACGCTCGGTAAAGCTCTCGTGCCTGATATCGGAATCCCGAATGATAGTCAGCCCCACATGACTCTTCTTTAATGACACGGTTTTCGACGTTACAAACTGTGCATAGAGCCAGGCGGCCTGAGCCCGCTCTACAGGCGTTGACTTCATCAGAGTCCAGGAGCCGGTGTCCTGGTAACCCAGCTTCTGACCTTCCTCCCAGTAAGCGCCATGGGGAGAAGGCGCCATACGCCATTTTGGCGTACCGTCGTCATTCATTACCGGCAAACCCGGGGCTACCATGTCAGCGGTAAAAGTTGTGTACCAGAATATTTGCTGAGCAATATTACCCTGGGCAGGCACCGGACCCGCTTCGCTGAAAACCATGCCGGCGGCCTCTGGCGGTGCGTAATTCTGCAGCCAGTCGATGTACTTGGTAACGGAATACACTGCCGCCGGACCGTCGGTTGCACCGCCACGCTCGACGGTCGATCCCACTGGCCGACAACCATCGACTCGAATGCCCCACTCATCCACAGGTAATCCGTTCGGGCTGCCAACGTCTCCGGCCCCGGCCATGCTCAACCAGGCATCGGTGAAACGCCATCCCAGTGACGGATCTTTTTTACCGTAGTCCATGTGACCATAGACTTTCTGTCCGTCGATCTCGCCGACATGAATGGTGAAAAACTCAGCGATATCTTCATAGGCGGACCAGTTAACCGGCACACCCAGTTCGTAACCATAGCGGTCTCTGAACTGTTGCTTCAATTCAGGGTCTGTGAACCAGTCATAACGAAACCAGTACAGATTGGCGAACTGCTGACTGGGCAATTGGTAAATCTTGCCGTCGGGACCGGTGGTAAACGAGATGCCGATAAAATCATCCAGATCCAGGGTCGGGGATGTTACCTCTGCACCCTCGCCCGCCATCCAGTCTGTCAGGTTACGTACTTGCTGGTAACGGAAGTGGGTACCTATCAGGTCGGAATCGTTGACATAGGCATCGTAGATATTTTCGCCCGACTGCATCTGAGTCTGCAGTTTTTCGACCACATCACCTTCGCCAATCAGATCGTGAGTCACTTCAATACCCGTGATCTCGGAAAACGCCCGAGCCAGGGTCTGAGATTCATATTCATGGGTAGTGATGGTTTCAGATACCACCTTGATTTCCATACCCGCATAGGGCTTTGCCGCCTCGATAAACCAGGCCAGCTCTTCCAGCTGCTGTTGTTCGTTCAGAGTCGACGGTTGAAATTCCGGTAACCAGCGCCTGGCATCTTCAATATCGGCCATGGCCGCGCCGCTCATCGAAAATCCCAATGCTGCCCCTGCCAGTAAGCTTTTATGCGTAACGGTTTTCATAACTACCCTCAACTTCATGTGTTCCAGAATTCATACAAAGACAAAGACCAGGCAGGCAAACAACCCGCTGACCAACACTCCCCACCACAGGCTGCTTCCTGCCAGGGCCAGCCATGCCAGGCAGATGAATGCGCTGCCCAAAAGCGAAATAAACAACCGATCGCCCCGTGTGGTTTCAAACCTGAGCACGCCGACACGAGGACCACCACCAGGACTGAAATACTCCCAGATACACATCGACAAAATAATGGCGCCGATAGTGACAAAAAAGATTGCCGTTGGCTGTGTCCACGCCATCCAACTGAGATCAATCATAAATTCTCTCTTGTGTCGTTTGTCCCTGTTTTTCCGCTCAACACGCTAAGCGGCAGGTAAACATCCGCGAAGCCGCCAGCGAGCTTAGCAAAATCCGGGTCATGTCCCAATTGTTATTCGTCTGTTATTCGGTTGCGGTTTCAATTATTTGGCTGCAGTTCCGATCCAGATTGCTCACACACGGCCAAGAGCAAAGCCCTTGGCAATGTGGTTACGTACGAAATAGATTACCAGCGCGCCTGGGATCAGAGTCAGCACACCGGCCGCCGCCAGCACTCCCCAGTCCAGCCCGGAAGCGGAAACGGTGCGGGTCATGACCGCGGAGATCGGTTTTGCATCCGTGACCGTCAACGTCCTGGCGATTAATAACTCGACCCAGGAAAACATAAAACAGAAAAATGCCGCCACTCCAATTCCTGAGGCAATCATCGGCGAGAATATTTTTATAAAAAAGCGCGGAAAAGAATAACCGTCGATGTACGCGGTTTCATCTATTTCTTTTGGCACCGATGACATGAATCCTTCCAGAATCCAGACTGCCAACGGCACATTGAACAGGCAATGTGCCAGGGCCACGGCAATGTGAGTATCTATGAGGCCGAACGCGGAATACAGCTGAAAGAACGGCAGCACAAAGACCGCTGGCGGTGCCATGCGATTGGTAAGCAGCCAGAAAAAAAGGTGTTTGTCACCAAGGAACCGGTAGCGTGAAAACGCGTAAGCGGCAGGCAATGACACACTGACGGCGATAACCGTGTTCAACACTACGTAAGTAATGGAGTTTATATAGCCACTGTACCAGGAGGGATCGGTGAATATGGTCACATAGTTCTGTAATGTGAAGTCCTTAGGCCACAGTGAAAATGTTGACAGTATTTCCTGGTTTGTTTTAAAACTCATGTTCAATAACCAATAAATCGGCAACAGGAGGAAAACCAGGTAAATCGTCAATGTCGTGCGCTTCAACACCTTCAGATCACTACCCATGACCCCGCCCCCCTGTCGATTCCTGCCCAGCCTGGTCATAATTGATCATCACGGTGTAGAACACCCAGCACACGAGCAGGATGATGAGGAAATAAACCAGCGACATGGCCGCAGCTGGTCCCAGATCAAACTGGCCCACGGCCATCTGTACCAGATCAATAGAGAGAAACGTCGTTGCGTTTCCTGGCCCACCACCGGTAACAACAAAGGGTTCGGTATAAATCATGAATGAATCCATGAACCTCAGCAGCACCGCTATCAGCAGAACGCGTTTCATTTTCGGCAGCTGAATATAGCGGAACACGGACCAGCGCGATGCACCGTCGATTCGCGCCGCCTGATAATAGGCTTCAGGTATGGCGACCAGGCCCGAGTAACACAGCAGCACCACCAGACTGGTCCAGTGCCAGACATCCATTACAACCAATGTAATCCAGGCGTCGGCCACATCTTGCGTATAGTTATAGTCGATACCAGCACTGGCCAGCCCGTATCCCAGCAGCCCGATATCGACCCGACTGAATACCTGCCAGATAGTGCCAACCACGTTCCAGGGCACCAGTAGCGGTAGCGCCATGAGCACCAGACACACGGTTACACCGAACCCTTTGCGTGGCATGGCAAGAGCAATAGCGATTCCCAATGGAATCTCGATCAGTAGAACCAGGGCTGAAAAAAGCAGTGTACGCTGCAGGGCGTTGTGAAATCGCTCGGACTGCGTCAATTCCTGGAACCATTCGGTACCAACCCAGAAAAATTCATTGTTGCCAAAAGAATCCTGAAAAGAGTAATTCACCACCGTTATCAATGGAATGACAGCGCTGATCGCTACCAGCGCCAGTACCGGCAGAATCAGAAACCAGGCTTTGTTATTCTTGGTCTTCATAGCACCTTCGGTTCCGCCAGACAGGAGTTCTGGTAAACATTGAGTTTGTCGGGCGAAAAAACCAGGTGTGGTGATTCCGGAATAGCGCTGCCTTCTTTGACGATGACATTGACGGTCTGATCTTCAACCTGGGTACGTACGACCAGGTGTCGGCCTACGTCTTCAACTGCTACGATCCGGGCTGCCACACCTTCGCTCGGAGACAACGCCACGTATTCCGGCCGGATACCCAATTCCACTGGCCCATCGATAAGCTCGTAGCTTCTGTCCAGTTTGATTTCCTGATTACCAATCCAGGCGGAGTGCCCCTGCAGGTTGACCTCGAAAACATTCATACCCGGCGTGCCGATGAACCGCCCCACGAAGGTATGCCTTGGTTTTTCAAACAGTTCCGGCGGCGTTCCGATCTGCACAACCGATCCCTCGTACATGACAATTACCTTGTCAGCGAAGGTCAGAGCCTCTGTCTGATCATGGGTTACGTAAATCATCGTGTGCTGAAACTCCCGGTGAATTTTTTTCAGCTCGGTGCGCAAATGCCATTTCAGATGGGGGTCAATAACCGTTAGCGGTTCGTCAAAAAGAACAGCCCTGACATCGGTTCGTACCAGCCCCCGCCCAAGAGAGATTTTCTGCTTGTCATCGGCCGACAGGCGACTGGCCCGGTTGTGGGCCCGGTGAGTCAGCTCCAGCATTGCCAGCACCTCACTCACCCGTCGGTCGACCTGAGATTTGGGCAAGCCACGGTTTTTTAACGGGAAGGCCAGATTTTCCGCCACTGTCAGCGTGTCGTACACGACAGGAAATTGAAATACCTGTGCAATATTCCGTTGCTCTGGAGAAAGAGACGTAACGTCGACAGAATCGAACAGTACGCGCCCTTCACTGGGACGCAACAGGCCGGAAATTATGTTCAGCAGCGTGGTTTTCCCACAGCCTGAAGGTCCAAGCAAGGCGTAGGCGCCGCAATCCTGCCAGACTTCGCTGATATTGTTCAGCGCATAGGCCGAATCACCCTGCGGATCGTACTGGTGCGCGATATTCTGAAGCTCAATGGTTGCCACGTTTCAGCTCAGCTCCCTGATCCTGGCATTGGTACCAGTCGCTGCTCATGATCAAACAGAAAAGGGTTACCGGTATCAACGTAAAAAGTGACATCCTGCCCGGCACTGGTTTCCACAATCCCATGAACAAGTGCGACCCAGAAGTTGCCGTCGAATTCAAAATGAATAAAGCTCTCAGAGCCGGTCAATTCTGTTACTGTTGCCTTGCCGCTGAATTCCAGACAGGCATCGGAATTCGGGGACAGACTTAAATGATAGGGTCTGATTGCCAGATGGTAGTCACCGTCAGGCACATTTTCGTACCTGCGACTCAGCGCCTGAAATCCATTACCAGTGCCCCCATTGCGAAATTGCCCTTGCCTGACCTGCAGGTCGATTACATTGAGCGGTGGATCGGAGAAAGATTTCGCAGTCTGCAGCATGGCAGGCTGATTATAGAGTTCAAGGGTAGGTCCATACTGGGTGATCCGACCCTGGTGCAGACAGGCAGTCATGCCGCCCAGCGCCAGCGCCTCCATGGGCTCGGTGGTTGCGTAAACCAGCACTACCCCCTGTTCGGCGAACAACTCCGGCAGTTGACTGCGCAGCTCTTCCCGCAGTTTATAATCCAGATTCGCCAGTGGTTCGTCCAACAGGACAAGGTCTGCCTGCTTGACCAGCGCCCTGGCCAGCGCAACACGCTGTTGCTGGCCACCCGACAGTTCACCAGGCGAACGATCCAACAAATCCTTCAATTGCAACAGCTCAGCGGCTCGTGCCACCTTATCTGCTATTTCTGAGCGAGAGAGCCGGGCAACCCGCAGCGGTGACGCGATATTCTCGAAAACGCTGAGAGTCGGGTAATTGATAAACTGCTGGTAAACCATGGCGACATTGCGCTGCTGCACAGGTTTTCCGACTACGGACTCACCATCAAACAGAATCTCACCGCTGCTGGGAGTATCCAATCCGGCCATGAGCCGCATAAGGGATGTTTTTCCGGACAGCGTTGGCCCCAACAGCAGGTTCAGTTTACCACGCTCCAGCGTCAGGCAGACGTCGTCGATATAGGTTTCCCCTTGCACTTGCAGTGAAACATTACGCAGCTCAAGCATTGATTTAATCGGTACCGAGGGGAACGCTGACAACACGGTAAATTAGCGCATCATGTCTTCAAATACTATGCCATTTGATTGGTAATGTGTGAATTGCGCTTCAATGCAGTAATTGCTGATAATGCCTAAACTTTCTGACGAATTCTTCTGCATGGCATTCGACCGTTTCCGATACCCAACCCTTACCGCCGTGGTAATAGCCAACATGGTCGGCACCGGCGTCTTCACCAGCCTTGGATTCCAGCTGCTGGAGATACGTTCAGGATTTGTTATCCTGATGTTGTGGGCGATCGGTGGCCTGGTGGCACTCTGTGGTGCTCTTTGCTATGCAGAGTTGGGGGCTGCACTGCCCCGGTCGGGGGGAGAGTACAACTTTCTTAGTCGAATATTTCATTCCAGTATCGGGTTCGTGTCTGGATGGATTTCCTGTACGGTGGGTTTTGCCGGACCCATGGCACTCGCCTCCATGACTTTTGCCGCCTATGCGAGTTCAATTTTCTCCGAAGGCCTTGGGCACTGGAGCCAAAGATTTCTCGCTGCCGGATTGCTGATTGCGCTCACGATTATTCATGGGACCAGTCACAGGACCAGCAGCAATACGCAACTGGTATTCACTGTCCTGAAGATTGCCATCATCGTGCTTTTCATTGTCGGCACGGTGTTGCTAGCAGGTACTCCGCAGCCGGTTAACTTCTTGCCCCTGGCGGGGGACGGCACGTTGTTGTTGAGTAACTCCTTCGCTGTCTCACTGATCTATGTAAGCTTCGCCTACAGTGGCTGGAATGCAGCCACTTATCTCAGTGGAGAGCTGGAAAATCCGCAGCGGACACTGCCTGGGATATTGATTGCAGGCACATTCGTGGTCACCGTGCTCTACTTGGGACTCAATTTTGCATTTCTATATGCGGCGCCCATGGACAGCATGGTCGGCCAGGTTGAGGTCGGGGCAATCGCCGCTCAGGCTGCTTTTGGTGAGACTGTCGGACGCTTTACCGGAATAACGCTGGCGCTGTTGCTGATTTCCACGGTCAGCGCCATGACGATAGCGGGCCCTCGCGTCATTCAGGTAATTGGAGAGGATTTTCCTGTCATCAGAACTTTGGGTAAGACCAACTCCGATGGCATACCTGTAAGAGCTATTTATACCCAATCTGCCATCGCTTTGATCTTCATTTTTTCATCGACGTTTGAATCGATCCTGGTATTCTCGGGATTTACTCTGGCGCTGAATACTTTCGTGGCCGTTTTGGGAGTCTTTGTTCTTCGCTACCGGGAGCCGCAACTGGAGCGACCGTTCAAAACAACGCTTTTCCCATTACCGCCCCTGATCTTCTTGTTGCTAATCGGCTGGACCCTGGTGTTCACGCTTATCAGTCGCCCGGTGGAAGCACTATTCAGCATGGGCATAGTAGGCAGCGGTTTAGCCTTTTATTTTCTGAGTACCCGCCTGGCTGCCGCACAAGGGCTGGGAACAGACCGCGAGCAGGACTGATCGTCTACCCTTGAAACAGGAGGCGCGAATTCGCGCCCCTAAGTTTTGATCAGTGTTAGGCAACACTGATTGGCAACTGTCGACTATGCTCGCGCTGTAGGCCGCGAAGATACATTTACCCACCAGGCGCTCAGGTTTTTCAACTCTTCTGGTATGCGAATACCCAAAGCGGCCTTCCCCATCACGAATGCGCACTGTGCCGTTATATCGGCGACCGTGTATTCTTCACCACAAACAAAAGCCCTGCCTGCCAGTTCTTGATCCAACCAGTTCATTCTCGCTTCAACATTTTCCAGTGCCAACTCAGCAACCTGCTCTATCTGTGTCACCCGCCCCTTCCACATTTCACCCGTGTGAACGAAGATGTTAATCATCGGAATCAGGATTTCAAACTCCATGCGCCGGTGCCACATATCCACAATCGCCCTCTCCTTCGCGTCTTTCCCCAGCAAAGGAGGCTCAGGATAAACTTCTTCCAGAAAGCGACAGATGGAAGCTGACTCGCATAGACAGGTCCCGTCATCCAGTTCCAACATCGGCATCTTGCCAAGAGGATTCTTCGCCAAATATTCCTCTAACCGATTTTCACCTGACATCATGTCAACGACAGCGGTTGGAATATCCAACCCTTTCTCGGCAATGAAGATTCTTACCCTTCTGGCGTTTGGTGATGGAGGCAAATCATAAAGTTTCATCTTCAAATCCTATAAACGTTGCTGCTTCGTCGACTGATTTGCGTTCCGATACAACCGCATTGGCAGGAAAGCTATCGTCAGGGTAGCCCATGGCGACACAGATCATGATGACCTGATCGTCAGGTATACCCGCATGCTCTCTCACCACAGGCGATTGCATAATTCCCTGGCTATTGATGACGCAGCCAAGGCCGCGAGACCAGGCGGCATTGACCAGCGCGTTGGTTACACCACCGCAGTCAAAAGGTGCAATGTCGCCACCGTGAATAGATCGATCATAGGTCACTACTACGGACACAGGGGCGTCAAACTGCCGAAATCCTCTTAGCACCCAGCTTTGCCTTCCTTCTTGATCATGCCGCTCAATATTCATTGCCCTGAATAACTGTTTGGCGATCCCTATCTGCCGTTCGCGATGCACACCTTCATAAGAACCGTGATTTCTAAACTCTCTGGAATCGGCAACGCCAGCGAGATTGCGTTCCGTGTTTCCAGCGCGAATTTTGTCGAGCACTTCCCCTGCCACGACGTAAAAATTCCAAGGCTGGGTATTGAGAGAGGATGGCGCCCGCATTGCCACTTCAAGCACTTCTTTAATCAATGCTTTGGGTACAGGCTTGGGCAGGTATCCGCGTATGCTTCGTCTACCTAGTACAACTTCGTCATATTCCAATTTTCGCTTCTCTGCCTAGTCAATCGAGCTTTCGTTCCAACTGAGGAAAACGGTACCACATTACCAGTGGAAATGGCACGATTTAGCAGGGCAGTGGAGCGTTCTGGTAGATCCACACAAAGACTGGTTCTGGATTCTAGCCGCCCTGTCCAATTAGCAATTCGGCGCTCTGCGCTGCTTAGCTTTAAGATCGGCAAGCTGCTAACAGCTTGCGGCCATTAGCTTATTGATGAATTGAGCCATCAGTTGCGGTCTGGCTCTTTAACCAGAGCAATTAGTATTCCTAGAAACAGGGGCGAAAATTCCGATATGGATTACGTAGTTGTCTTGAAAGTCGATAGCTTTATCACCGAAAAAAACCCATAAGTGACCCTAAACAGGTATGTTGTGACATACTATAGCTTGAGTGCCAAGTTCAGAAACCCGAATTTTGAGTGGAATTTACGGGAGTATTTAGGTGCTCTAGGAGAGATCCTGGCAGAGACGAGACTACTTGGCGGTGTCGCAGGTCTAGAGCGAAACCGTCTCAGTCAATTTCCCGGATATTATGGGAGGATACAGGAATAATGTTGGAAAAGTTAAGCCCACTACCCCACTACCCCACTACCCCACTACCAGCTCATTCTCGTTTATATTTAAACAGGTTATAGAACTACCGATTAATAACCATTTTAAATAACAGGGAATTAGCGGGGGAAATGGTGATGCTCATATATCTTTATTGCTGATTTCAGCAGCTAATTGTCGTTTAAAGCAAGTTAATTTGTCAGCACCGCTATCGAACCACCAAACTGAGCCTGCGCCCTCTACCTGCTTATTGCTTTCAGTGCTTTGACAAGCACTTCTGGTTTGTGAATTGAATCATAGACTGGCAATACATTCTTACCAGTATCGAAGAAGCCATAGACAGCTGTTTGTGCGCATCGGACAGAGTACTCCACTGTAAATACACAGTCTTTTGGTACTTCGGCAAACTGTCCAAGGAAGGCAAAATTTGTGGCTCCTTTGGGTATGACCTGAGGACGATCCCCTTTAGCACATGGCATAAAAAGACTGTCAATAAATGGCATGGCTACCGGGATACAATTTACCTTCCCCGATTCTACAATTGGCCTCATCATGTTGCTGATCTTCAAGTGATACCAGAGCTCTTCGAGTATCTCTTCACCGCCACACTCAGACATTTTTTTCTTTATGTAATTTCCTTCTTTGTCAGGGTACAATCCATAGCCCCAGAAAACCTTTACATCTTCTGGCTGGTTTGGAAAGTACGGTTGGCGAGCAATGACAATTGACATTAACCAGTTTGAATCTGTCATTGTCACCAAACCACCAGTGCCATCTGGATTACCCGAAAAGTTTTCTATGTACTCATGAAACGTACTATCTTTGAGAGTCGCGGTGAACGAGTACCATTTTTGTAGATCAATATTGTCGCTGAAGACTCCGGGTTGTCCAAAGGCATTGTCTTTCTTGGCGAGTGCCTCCCAAAGTTTCCATGCAACTGAAGATGATTTATCTTTTAGAGCTGGCGAATCTGTCCAGGAACCCCTGCTAGTACTGTCCGTAATAGAGCCGTTGGTTATAAACACATAGTCAATTTCTCTAAGCCTATACTCATCCCGCTTCCCCTTTCCTCCAATAATATGTATGGCAGTTGCCGTTTTCCTAAGAGCAGACAAATTAAAATCTATGTCGACAACCATTGTCTGTGTATGAAATTGTACGCCTCTTTCTTGTAAAAACCGTTTAAGTGGTAAAACAACAGCGTGGTATTGGTTATATTTCGTACGCATGACGCCACCCAGCGTAGGCAATCCATCTACCAGATGGATGAATCGTTTCATATAGCGTCTCATGGCTGCCACACTACTCCATTTCTGGAATGCAAACATGGTCGCCCAGAGATACCAGAAATTGGTAGTGAAAAATCCCTTTCCAAACCAATCCTCGATTCGGATGTTGTCCAGAGATTGCTCAGAGGTAAATGTCAGTTTCAAAAGGTCGGCCTGATCCTTTAGAGAAAGCCCAAAAGAGGTGAGATCTATTTTTTCCCCTTCTTTGAGTAAACGAGCTTGTGCGTGTGAAACGAACTTTGAGCTGAATTCAAAAGACTCTTCTGTAACAGATACGTTGGGATCATCATAAGACGGAATATTAGACAAAAGGTCCCAGTAGCAAACGAAGTGTTCTTCATGCATTCTTCCTCCGCGCGCAACAAACCCATTCACCGGATCACCGGTACCGTCCAGTGCGCCACCCAAAACGTCATCTTTCTCGAATATATGAATGTTTTCACCAGGCACCCCAGCATCTCTTATCAGGTAAGTTGCGCTTGCGAGTGAAGCGATGCCGCCACCGATAAGATATATTTGCGAATCCTTTGGATTATCGTTTTTTCCTCCCTGCATCGCTTTGCTCTCCTTGGAGAATACAGTTACCTAAAAGCTATCGTCGATTAGGTAGCGGCTCTTACATAATAGAATTTTCAGACTGAGACACCACCCAAAAAATATTCGACATCTCGATGATTTAGGTTGAATTAATAATAAAGCCGTTCGGCATATTGAACGATTTTACGCGGAAATCGGTGTCGCTTATACATTGTTTTAGTAGATTTCATGCTCAGATTCTGACAGATTGCGAGTTAGCTTGTCAGTACCGTTATCTTGCCATACCCTGAGATTGAATCGATGGTAAAGCCAAACCGTATATTGAATGAATTTGGTCGGGAATCGGTGTCACTTGCACATCGTTTGAGTTGATTTCATGCACGGATTCCGCCAGATTAGGAGTTAACTTGTCAGTACCTGAATTATCTTTGATTTTGTCGACACCCATCAAATCCAGCGTACACTTTACCTGCGTGTGATTGATGCTTCACGGTTGGCGGCAAAAATGTTATGCCATATAGGATTGCCGATTTCTATTCTTGTGGTGGGATATATGAACCAGCATTATGACAGTTGAAAATCACAATAACTCCAACGCAGAACTGTGGATTGATAAAGAAGGAGAAGGTCCGTTAATTGCGACAGCAATTCATGCCGGCCACGAAGTAAGGCGCGAACTGCTTCCATTGCTAGCTCTTGACGAGCCTACGAGGGCGCGGGAAGAGGATCCCTATACAGACAGCTTGATAAAGGTTGTGCCATCGTGGATTACCTTCAACCGCTCCCGCTTCGAGGTGGATCTCAATCGCCCTGCTGAAGAGGCTGTTTACCTTGCTCCGGAAATGGCGTGGGGTTTGCACATTTGGGAGCATCCCCTCAGCAAGGAAAACGTGAAGCAATCCCTAAGTGAGTATGATGCCTTCTACCAGGAGTTACACCGACTGTTGACAAAAATCGCAGCCCACCACAAACATTTCGTAGTACTGGATCTGCATTCTTATAACTACCGTAGACCGGGACCACACGAGCCACCCGAGAATCCCGAGCAAAACCCTGATGTGAACGTGGGTACCGGCTCCATAGACCGTGAATGTTGCGGGACTATCATTGAACGCTTTATAAGAGATTTGAGTAACTATGATTTTATGGGGCATCATCTTGACGTGCGGGAAAATGTCAAGTTCAAGGGGCGCCAACTCGCTCAGTGGATTCACGAAAATTTCCCCGGTTCCGCCTGCGTACTGTCCATTGAATTTAAAAAGTTTTTTATGGATGAGTGGACTGGTGTGGGGGATCTGGAACAGATTGAGGCAGTTCGAGATGCTCTGCAAGCAACACTACCTGGCATTCTCGAAGAGTTAAAGGCAATGGGGTAATGAGAACTCCGGAAAAAATCACTACAGAATTTTGTAAAGAGCTGGCAGACAATCTGGCCAGGGGTGTGCCTGTCCGATGTGATCTGCCTCAAGGCGGCCATCTCCATATTGATCGCCAATTGCCATTTTTATGTGTCTATCGTCGCCCCGCTAGACATCTGGATACTGGCACAGAGCAACTGCTGATCAGCCAGGCTGCTTATCTGGTGACCTCTTCGGATACTCAGCGCACTGATGGTCTCAATGAATTGATCAGCACCATTGCTAATGTACAGGCCGAAACCTTTGGTGCATTTCTGTTGTTAGAAATATGGACCGCTACTCCAGGTAAAAACCAGCAATCCCCTCTGTCATTTCGAATAATTGCGCCACCGGTAAATCCTCCGGCAAAACTTCTGGAAGCGATGGAAAGTGCATTGTTACGCGTCCGAATTGCTGGTGCGACGCCTGCTATTCAACTTGATTATCGGGAATCAGTATTCCCACCTGACAGAATTCCCTTGCTCAGTGAAGAACAGCAACAGGCTAACCGATGTACCACCCTGGGACTTGAAATCAGCCCAGTATACAGAGATACAAAAACCGAAGAACTGTATGTCTTTTCTCACAAGGAATTTCGACAGCGTATCAATCGGGCACTAAAGCGCTGTTTTTATGAATTTGCTCACCAGTACACGACCCATCGGCCTGCCCATTTTCATGAACTTGGTCCACGCGCTATTACCAAGGCTGTCCTCAAAGTTGATGAAAAGCTAGCTGAAATCAATAGCAGATTTGACTTGTTATTGTTTGTTTCGCCGGTTAATACAGCTGCCGCATGGGAAGAATTTAAACAGCACCATTACGAGCGAACTGTAGAATTTTTATATCGTCCCCGAACTATCGATCCCGATCTGCTAAAACGCAATCTATTCAAAATTCCGATTGAAAACGTAGAAGATCCAACCCTGTCGTATATCTTTTCAGCCAAGCGGGATGAATTGGATCGTCAGATAACACTGTTGAGCGACCGTAATACGCCTCGTTTTCTACTGGGCAGTCGACAGTTGTTTGGCGATGTAGCTCCTGACTTGATACAACTTGCACGCAGCATTCTGCAGTTGATTCCGCCAGGCGCAACCGGAAAACCTGCGAGCGAGACTTTTGATGCTGAACAATTTGCAACCCATGCCCGCCGGGAGCTGGAATATTACAGGCAACAGGATTTGAACTTGAATTCTAATGTTCAGGTTCGAGATGATATACCTGGCATTATGGTATCCCATGGCAATTTCCTCATCGGTGCCAGTGCTGAAGTTTCACAATTACGTCTTAACGCCACCCTGGCCCATGAAATTGGCACTCACGTTGTGACTTACCACAATGGAAAGCAACAACCATTTAAGGAGCTTTATGCGGGAATGGCAGGCTATGAGCCATTTCAAGAAGGACTTGCCGTCCTCTCGGAATATCTGGCGGGAGGATTGGGAACAGAAAGATTGCGTCAGCTGGCTGGTCGGGTTCTGGCGGTGCATATGGTTACCGAAGGGGCAGATTTCATAGAAACATTTCAGGATCTGCATCGACAATACGGTTTTAGCGCCAAAGGCGCGTTTATGATGACTATGCGTACCTTTCGCGGCGGAGGTTATACCAAGGACGCGGTGTACCTCAAGGGCCTGGTAGAAATTCTTGAATATTTAGCAAAGGGTAAAGAACTACGATCCCTGTATCTTGGTAAAGTCGCACATGAATACTTGCCCCTGATTGAAGAACTGCGCTGGCGCCAAGTGCTTAAACCACCAACTTTGGTTCCGCGTCTGTTCACAATGGATCAGACACAGCAAAAACTGGAACAGCTCGCGCAGGGATTAACCGTTATGGATTTGATTAAGAGGATTTCCTGATGCGAATTGGGATCATTGTTAACGATATAGCAACAGAGTATCCAGGATACACCACGACACATATTGCTATGACTGCTGTGAATCAAGGTCACGAAGTTTGTTATTTCAATGTAGGTGACTTTGCACTTCGCCCTGACGACCATGTTTACGCCCACGCGTTGACCGTTCCACAGGAAAAGCACCGCTCTCCTGCGAAATTCCTCGAGCACTTGCGCGGCAAGGGATTAAAGAACAAGACTGAGATTGATCTACATCATCTAGACATACTTTTGCTGCGCAACGATCCAAGCCAAGATGCATTCACCCGACCATGGGCGAGAATGGCAGGGATTAACTTTGCCAATCTGGCAATGCGTAACAATATCATTGTTCTTAATGATCCTTTCGGGCTTAGTCTGGGCTTGACCAAACTCTACATGGAATATTTTCCAGAACAGGTACGACCTCGAACACTGGTTACCCGAGATAAAAACGAAGCTAAAAACTTTATCGCCTCCGAGGGGGGATATGCTGTACTCAAGCCCTTATTTGGATCCGGTGGCCATAACGTTTTCCTGGTTCGCCCTCATGACACACCCAATATTAACCAGATGTTGGAAGCAGTAGCCCGGGAAGGCTATGTCATCGTACAGGAATACCTACAGGATGCTGTCGATGGTGATACCCGTCTGTTTTTGATGAACGGTGAACCACTGCGTTGCAAGGGTAAAATTGCCGCCATCCACCGAAAGCGTAAAACCGGTGATGCAGATATCCGCAGCAATATGAGTGCAGGCGCCATTGCCGTGCAGGCCGATGTTACGGACAGAATGTTAGAACTGGCGGAACTTGTTCGTCCACGCCTGATACAGGATGGAATCTTTTTTGCCGGTCTGGATATCGTCGGGGAAAAAATATTGGAGATTAATACTGAAAGCCCCGGGGGTATAGGCAGCGCGGAAAAATTCGAGGGAGTACCATTCACGTCTGAGATCATCCTTGCAATAGAGAGAAAAGTGGCTCGGCGAAAGCAAAAGAACGATCGAATCAGCAATATCGAGCTGGCAACGTTTTAATTGCAATCCGGGTACTGGCAAGTTAACGCTTTAACTCGAGACAGTTTGGTGTTACATCGTTTCTTTATAGAAATTATAGGGCTAATATCATTCCATGACTTTCATCTCCGACCTTGTTTCGAGCTATGTCCATGAAGCAAGTATTTCCGCCATTAAGCAAATGGCGATACTCAGTGCAAAGGTTGAAGGCGCGGCGTCCTTAACCTGGGGTTTGCCATCTTTCAGGACACCAGACTACATCCGCGAAGGGGTGAAGACCCGCCTCGATCTGGACCTGGACGCAGGTAAATACACCTTGCCGGATGGCTTACCGGAATTACGCCAGCTGGCAGTTGCAAAACACCTGTCTGATACCGGGATCGAAGTTTCCGCAGCGGATAATGTGATGATTTCCGCCGGTAATATGCAGGCGTTAAACACCGTATTTCACACCATGCTGGACCCCGGCGATGAGATTATCCTGACCGATCCCTGCTTTGCCTCACATATCCAGCAAATTATCCTGTTTGACGGCAAGCCGGTTTACTGGCCGCTGGATGAGGCGAATAACTGGAGCCTCGATCTCGACCGCTTACCGCAGTTGATCACCGAAAAGACCCAGGCTATCGTATTGGTCTCGCCCTCCAATCCGACCGGGAAGATTTTTACCGAGCCGGAATTATTGCAGGTCGGCGAAATTGCCAGGCAGCATAATATCCTGGTGATTATCGATGATCCCTACAGCGATTTTATCTACGAGAACCGAGAGAAATATTTCAATCTCGCCAGTGTCGAGCGCTTTAGGGATCACATTATTTACATGTACACCTTTTCCAAAGCCTATGCGATGAGCGGCTGGCGTCTTGCATATATGATCCTGCCCGGGGAACTTAAACGTGAAGCAATGAAAGTGCATGATGCGACGATTATTTGTACGCCGAGAATTTCGCAACTGGCTGGCATCACCGCACTCGGGCACTCTTCGAACCATAAACAGGAATTTCAGGCTATCCTGAAAAGACGCCGCGACTTGATCGTCGAGCGCCTCACCAATGTACCTCATGTGTTTTCCTGGCAGCAGCCGGAAGGCGCTTACTACATGTTCCCCAAGATCCTGGTCGACCACGCCGATTCGCAATCCTTTGCTATCGATCTGCTAAATAATGCCATGGTGACCGTTACACCGGGAAGCGCGTTTGGCCCATCAGGCGAGCACCATGTGCGCCTTGCCTATTGTGTCGATGAAGATACGATCAACCTTGCTTTTGATCGTATCGAAAAGTATTTTCCTGGTGCCTGAGAAACAGGTAATTCCGGGGGCGGTATTGACAGGTTAACTGCATTGGAGCGAATTCCGAGCTAATCGTTAGCTCTAACTCATTGGTTTTTCGTTGTGGGACAAGCCTATTTAAACTCAAAAGAAAAATCTTCAAGTTAACTTATCAGTACCTGCTAAGAGCTTAAAGCCTTCTTTGTTTACTTCTACTCCCAATTCAATAGCATCGATGGCACGACCTTGTCCCATAGTATCTTCTGGAGTTCCGACCTTATCTGACGTTTTGAATGGTAATAAGGAGGATTCCATACCAGTAAAGAGCACTTACGGCTTGAGCTCGCGTTTATTCGACATTCAATCCTCCCAGCCAAATTTTCAGCTTTTCTAATTAATTCTAGCCGGCTCATCAGAATGACAGTTAAAAAAAGTGAAGCTGTAACCATCACCTCAGTTTGAAAAAGGGCAATGACCGCAATTAGATTAGCTTGTTTAACCAAGTTACAACCTTCTGATTTTCATCCAAAATACGAATATATTGCTTGATCCTCGTCAATAGCAGTAAGAGTTTTTCAGATAGGCTACTATACAGTCGTTGAGTAATTTAAAGTGCTTAGTAGTTCGTGGAATGGATTTTTATGAATGACATTTTTGATTTTGTAGATGAACTGGGCCCGGCCAAGGTTATCCATATTTATGAGCCTTCCATCCAATTAAAGGCCGTTCTTGTAGTCGACAACATCGCCAGGGGGCCGTCCGTTGGTGGTATCAGAATGGCCGAGGACGTGTCTCTCGAAGAATGTCGCCGTCTGGCACGTGCCATGACATTTAAAAACGCGGCTGCCGACCTGCCCCATGGCGGAGGAAAAATGGTGTTGTACGGTGATCCCAAAATGCCCAGGTCGAAAAAGGAAAAATTGCTGCGCGGAATGTCCTCTTTGTTGCGTAACGAAGAAACTTATATTTTTGCGCCTGACATGGGCACGGACGAAGAGTGTATGGCATGGATCAAGGATGAGGTTGGGCGCGTGGTAGGATTGCCGCGAGAACTTGGTGGCATTCCCCTGGACGAGATTGGCGCAACTGGCTGGGGTTTGAGTCATGTTACCGACGTGGCCTTAAACTACTGCGATTTTGATCTACGAGGTGCGCGAATTGTTGTGCAGGGATTTGGTGCGGTGGGAAAGCATGCAGCACGTTTTCTTACCCAGCGGGGTGCAATACTGGTTGCCACCTCAGACAGCCAGGGTACTATCCACAATCCAGACGGTTTGGACGTTGGCCAGTTGATTGAGATTAAACAGCAGGGCAACAGTGTCGCGGATTATTCCAATGGCACAAAACTGGATGGTGATCGCTTGATTGACGTGCAATGTGATATCTGGATTCCAGCCGCAAGGCCGGATGTAATCCATGCGGACAATGTAGGTCGACTTAATACGCGATTAATAATTCAAGGTGCCAATATTCCCATCACCCAAGAAGCCGAAAAAACATTACACAAAAGGGGCATACTTTGCGTACCAGATTTTATTGCCAATGCGGGGGGCGTAATTTGTGCCGCTATGGAATACCAGGGCGCAAATGAGGCTTCCGTATTCCCGGCTATTGAAGAAAAACTACGTCGTAATACTGCGGCAGTGCTGGATAGGAGTAAGCAGGAGAATGTATTGCCGAGGCAAGCCGCACTAGATTTGGCTACTGAACGGGTGAAAAAAGCCATGAACCACCGGCGCTTTTCCCTGTTTTCAACCGCACCAGGATTTGTATAACTGACACTCTATTAGAGGCAGGCACATGTATCGTATCCGATTCCACGGGCGTGGCGGGCAAGGCATGAAAACCGCGAGCCGTATCCTGGGCACCGCCTTTTTCCTGGAAGGCTATGAAGTGCAGGACGCTCCGCGTTACGGTGCCGAACGCCGGGGTGCACCCCTATTTGCCTATGTGCGAGCGGCAAAGCAGGTCATTAACGAGCGCGGCGTGATTAATAATCCTGACCTGGTTATCGTTGCTGACGATACACTGGTCCCTGTTCCGGCTGCCGGTGTGTTGCAAGGTATTCGCGATGATACGGTAATCTTGATCAATAGCCACGACACGCAGGACACCTGGCAGCACCGGCTGAATTTGGCCAGTCCTCTTGTTACCTTGCCAGCCAGTGAAGATATTGAAGACCGCGCCAAACTGTCTTATGTCGGCGCCACCTGTGCCGGTGCTGCGGCGCGTTTGGTTGATGTAATCTCACGGAATGCACTGGCACAAGCAATACAGCAGGAACTCAATTACCTCGATGATGACGTCATTGAAAAAAACCTGGAGATGGCTTTTACGGCTTACGACACCATCGATCAGCAATCAGACGTGCGTGCGTGCGAAGGCAAACCCATATCAGCAAGAGCTTTTTCAGCGCCGAATTTAGTTCAATTACCATTTGAAGATGCACGCATCTCGGCACCCGTCATACATGCAGGTTTGACCAGTGTCCAAGTGAACACAGGTTTATGGCGCACAATGCGGCCTGTTATTGATTATGATCTGTGTAATGGGTGTTGGTGGGTATGCAGCACCTCCTGTCCTGATAGTGCCATCAGTGTAGCTAACGACAAACCGGTCATTGATTACGATCACTGCAAGGGATGTCTGATCTGTGTTGGCCAATGTCCGACACATGCGATTGAAGCAATACCCGAAGCCCAGGCATTGCAACAGGATTCCGCGGCAAATAAACCAGGTAACAATTCTGGCCAACAACCAGGAGCGCCGTCATGAACCGCGTCATGATAACCGGCAATGGTGCAGCCGCGTGGGGAGCACGCCTCGCAAAGGCCGACTACGTTCCTGCTTTTCCTATTACGCCGCAAACAGAGATTATCGAAAACATCGCGGCATGGATTGATAAGAGAGAGATGGATGCCCGTATGGTCACTCTGGAATCGGAGCACTCCATGATTACTGCCGCAGGTGCCGCAGCAGCCACGGGAGTGCGCGTGTTCACCGCCACCTCAAGCCAGGGTCTGCTGTATGGTATGGAGATGATGTATACCGTCGCCGGTTGGCGAGCACCCTTTGTGCTGACTAATGTGTCGCGTGCATTGGCCGCGCCTATCTCCTTGGAGCCTGATCACAATGATATTATGGCGGCAAGGGATTGTGGTTTTCTGCAAATTCACTGCGCCACTTGTCAGGAAGTAGTCGATAACACCCTGATCGCCTATCGACTGGCAGAAGACCATCGGGTGAGACTGCCTGTCATTGTTAATCTGGATGGCTTTTATCTTTCTTTTACCCGGGAGCCAGTTGTATTACCTGAACAGGACCTGGCTGCTCAATTTGTGGGCAAGTACGATTCCGAAAATATACGGTTTCGGGCATCGGCTCCCTCCAGCCAGGCCGTCGCTGTGTTGGGTGGTTCTCCTTATTCCTATTTCCGTTATGAAACACATTTGGCCAGTCTGGAAGCTTTGTCAGTTTATGAAGAGGCTGTCGATGAATTTGCGAAGACTTTTGGCAGGGATTATCCGGCGGTCGAATCCTATCGATGCGACGATGCCCGGTTTGTTTTTGTAATGCTAGGCTGCTTCGCCACCAAAGCCAAAGATGCAGTTGACCAACTTCGCGAAACCGGGCTGCCAATCGGACTTGTTCGCCCACGTTTATTCCGCCCTTTTCCAGCACAAACATTAAAAGAAGCACTTGTCGGGAAACAGGCGGTTGCCGTTATCGATCAGAATATCTCAATGGGTAAGGGTGGTGTACTACATGCGGAGCTGGCATCTGCCTTATACGGTCAGGAGAATACACCATCTATACTAGCCAGCTTCATAGGCGGTCTCGGAGGGCGTGATATCAGTGCCGAAGAATTTTATCACATCGCGTCAATATTACAGGATGCGGTTAAAAACAATGAAACACCCAAAACGCAATTACTGTACACCGAACAGGAGCTGCGAGGCATAAGAAAACTGCAAGCCATTGCCCAGGTTGAGCAACATGAACTGGGGAATCAGCGATGACAGAACAAATCATTACCCGCATGAAGGAGTTACCCTCTACCCATTTACTGGGTACGGGAACACCCATGTGTTCCGGTTGTGGTGGCCTGGAAGCTTTGCATCAAATTTACGATATTCTCGGTGAAAACACTGTGTTTACCAATGCCGCTGGCTGCATGACACTATTATCCGTGTACCCCTTTACTCCGTTTCGCGGCTCCTGGCTATACACCTCCATGGCCTCGGCACCTGCAGGTGCTCAAGGCATCCGAGATGCGCTGGACATTCTGTTAGAGAAAAAACGTATTCCTCCAGAAGAAGATCTGCAGGTGGTTACCTTGACTGGCGACGGTTCTGCCTATGGGATGGGGCTTTCCGCAACATCAGGCACTATCGATCGCAATCTAGATTATCTCTATATCTGTTATGACAACGAAGGCTACGGTAACACCGGCCAACAGGCCTCCGCCGCAACTCCCCATACTGCACTGACATCAACCAGTAAGAGTTCACGTGGCTACCCTGGTTATAAAAAAGATCTGTTTGCTATCTGGACGGCTAATAAGCCTGCTTATGTGGCAACAGTTGTTGGATCGGAACCACTTGATTTGGCCAAAAAAATACAAAAGGCCAAGGGGATAAAAGGACCGAGAATGATCATCGCTCTCTCCCCTTGTCCCACCGGCTGGGATTTTGATCCGCAATACTCAGCGGATATTGGTAAATTGGCAGTGAAAACCGGTATATGGCCTTTAAAGGAGTACGAAGACGGCAAGCTTGTGCACACAAGGGTGCCCCATGAGAGACAACCTGTTGAAGAATACCTGAAACTGCAGGGGCGATTTAAACATTTGTTTGAGCCGCAACGGGATAATGCGGCCATTACTGAGATTCAGGCAAGGATTGACAGCTATTGGAATAATGTGACAGGTAAGCAATAAGTCTTTTTTTAAAATATAACTTTTCAACTGACACTGTAATGGACAGCATTGTGGTCAGCACAGCCAGCACTAAAAAAAGCTATTTTCACCGCGGTGGTGACGAGCCTTTGCTCGGGCTTACCATACCGGAGCAATTTGCCAACATTGCCAGCTGCTTTCCCGAGCAGCAAGCCGTTGCCTCTATACCCCAGGGTCAGCACTTAACCTACCAGGAATTTTCTTCCAGGATCGACCAACTGGCACGGGGTTTGTTGGGTATTGGGTTCAGCAAAGGCGACCGAATCGGCATCTGGTCGACCAATAATATCGAGTGGTTATTGCTGCAAATGGCAACCGCTCGGATCGGTGCCATTCTGGTCAACATAAATCCCGCTTATCGTCCCAGGGAACTTGGCTATGCACTGCAACGCTCGGAAGTTGAAGGATTGTTTATCATTCCATCGTTTCGCACCAGCAACTATGTTGCCATGTTGGTCGAACTGGTCCCCGAATTAGAAAAAGCAACGGCCGACGATTTACAAAGCCAGGGGTTTCCGTCTTTACGCCGCGTTGTTATATATGATCCAACCGATATCAAACACACCTCACGCCCCCATTCAGGATTCACCACCTGGCAGGAAGTGTTGGACGGAGGTAATGACATAACAACGAAACAACTCGCTGACGTTACGGCGTCTCTTGACTGTGATGACGCGATCAACATTCAGTACACTTCTGGAACGACAGGTTTTCCCAAAGCGGTTGTGCTGAGCCATCACAACATATTGAATAATGCCTATTTTACCGCATGTGCCATGCATTTTACCGAACAGGACCGATTGTGTATTTCGGTGCCTTTTTATCACTGTTTTGGCATGGTACTGGCTAATCTGCTGTGTTTCTCGGTGGGCGCCTGCGCAGTCATACCCGGCGAACACTTTGAGCCTGGCGCCGTACTCAAGGCAGTGGACAAAGAACATTGCACCGCCATTCATGGTGTACCAACCATGTTTATTTCCGAATTGGAACATCCCCAATTCAAGAATTTCAATCTGAGCAGTTTGAGGACCGGTATTATGGCCGGCGCCCCCTGCCCGCCAGCGCTGATGCGACGCGTAATTAGTGATATGCATTGTCCTGAAATCCTGATTGGCTACGGTGAAACGGAAGCATCTCCACTGACACACCTGACTACACGTGAAGACAGTCTCGAGCGACGCATCGAAACCGTTGGTAAGAATCTGCCTCACCAGGAAGTGAAGGTTATGGATATCGACAGCGGACGAACTGTTCCCCTGGGAGAAATTGGTGAAATCTGTTTTCGCGGGCATCATGTCATGAAAGGTTATTATGGTGACGAAGAAAAAACCCGCGAGGCGATTGATGAAAGTGGATGGCTACACTCCGGCGACCTCGGCATCATGAATGAAGAGGGCTACGTCAGGATTACCGGGCGCTTGAAAGAAATGATCATCCGCGGTGGCGAGAATATTTATCCACGGGAAATTGAGGACTATCTATTTACTCACCCGAAGGTTTCTGAAGTTGCCGTATTCGGAATCCCCGATGAGTTCTACGGTGAAGAAATCATGGCATGGATACTACTGCAGGCTGGTGAAACCATGACAGAAGAAGACGTGCGTAATTACTGTAAAGGAAATCTGGCTCACTTCAAGATACCTAAATATATCCGGTTCGTAGATGAATTCCCCATGACCGTCACCGGGAAATTGCAAAAATTCCGTATGCGGGAGATTGCACTGAAATCAATAAAAGGGAGCTGACAAGCTATCTCCCTATGTTTCTGCATCTGTACACATATGCGATTTATCAAATCCCGCAAAGCAACCTAGCCCGATTTCCCAATAACTGGAGCTACTGTAATTTTGCCCCAATCCCGGTTTTTTTCTGTTGACACTAACCATAATGCGACCAGTTGGCTTTGTTACGAGAGACATGATGCTGCCGAAGGACTTAGTCAATTTTGTTAAAAATGATCGCACTCATGGCTCAACCGAGTTGGCGTTGATCGCTATCGATGGTATCCGTAAACTTGTCGAGCAGAATGAGTATGAAAATCCTGGTGAGCTGGAAAAGTGTTTACATTCACTCATTGTGGACTTGCAACGCTGTCGACCAAGCATGGCGGCGCTAAATAACCTGCTAGAAAAAATTCTCGATACCCTGTTAACCTCCGGTGCTACCAATATTGACATGTTTCGGTCCACGCTTTTAAACAGCTGTAACGTTGTAGCTCTATCGGTCCGTAAAGCTCAATCTACGGCGGTACAGAAAATGTCTTCTATGGTCGTAGCAAACGATGTCATTATGACTCACAGTCTGAGTTCCACGGTGAAAAACCTATGCGCCCACCTATCAGAATACCAACCTACGGTCAGACTGATCATAACGGAATCACGCCCTGGGGGCGAAGGAAGATTGCTGGCAACTTTCCTGTCTGAGCTCGGCTTAAATACTACCTATATCACTGAGGCCCAGATTGACCTTCTTATGCCTGAAGTAAGTAAAGTGGTGGTTGGCGCCGATGCCGTACTGGCGGATGGTTCGATTATCAACAAATGTGGTACGAATATAATGGCATTATCCGCGCGATACCACTCAGTGCCCTTTTATGTCTGTGCTGAATCGTTCAAGCAAAAATTCGATAACGAGTATGAGCTCGAGCAAATGGGTAGCGAAGAACTCAAGTTCGATGTTGCTGGTGTCGAATTTTGTAATGTCTATTTTGAACATTTGCCTTTCGGCCTTATCACTCAGTGGGTTCGATAAGGCGCTGATAATTAAACTCCCAAACCCAAAAAAAAAAGGGTATTGACAAATTAAAGTACTAAGCCCTTCAAACTCATTCAAAACTGCGCCTTATTACTCTTCCGCTTTTCCCAAGACGCAAAGGCTCATAGCCAGGCATTTTTTCAGTGGATAGCAGCCACCGTGGGCTGCCAAATCCGCGTGCAGAGAATTTTGGGATAATTCCGAAAAATTTCTCACCGAGTAGTCCATGCTGACCTGGCTGATATTGACCTTTCCTCTGAATTCTTGAGGGTATTTGGACGTACTAGGAGAGATTCCAGAAGAGATGAGACTACCTGGCGGTGCAGCAAGTCTGGAGCGAAACCGTCTCAATCAATTTCTCTGATAGTAAGAGAAAATACAGGGAACATACTAGAATATCTCGGCTCCCAACCCGCCTAGCCAAACATTCTCATCAATTTTTTAGTGGATTATAGAATTTTCGTTTTATAACCATTTCCAATTACAGGGGATTAACAGGGAAATTGCCGAATCGTTCTTCTAAGGGAGCTAACTTGTCAATACCCTGACGTAACACCCGAGCAAATTGATTGGCACGACCACTGAGCTCATCGTAACTCAATTGTTGCCCCCCCACAGCTGACGGCAACTCGATCGGGGAGCGTGATCACGGCCTGCTCAAAAGGTGCGTGCAAACACTGCAAGTCAAAGACTTTGTTGCTCAAAGCAATTGCATTGCTGAACAGCTGATGCAAATCACCCCGGGACAACGTTTAGTGCTCATGTTTATCTCTCAGTTAAGCGGACCGAAAATTGCCCTGCAGGTTGCCAATGATATGTTGCTCGAATTGGCGGGCCATCGGCGATCGCCTCAACTTTGTAATCCATGGCGAGCATTTTGATAAAGATCGAACTCATATTTACTGAAATATGGGCGAAGGGACAGCTATGACTTCCCAGCCCAAAGGGCGAGAACTGATCCTTACCAGGATGTTTATTGATAAATCGGTTAGGGTTAAAAGTGAATGGCTCGGGGAAGGACTCGGCAGATTTATGAGATTCCCACAAACATAAGCGAACTAACGACTCTTTCGGGATAAAGCAACCTTCAAAGTTGATATCACGATTAACAATTCTCATCAGTCTCTCACTCTGATTCAACCGTAAGGTCTCCAATACAAAGGCTTCTTGTAACGATACATGCCCCTCATGATCTAAAGTCTTAGCCGCTGCGATGCGCTCGAGTAGTGCAGGATTCTCTGCCGCGTATTTACTCAACCACCGAAACAGTAAACGCATATCGTAGCGCCCCATTTCCACCATATAAATCAGGTTGCCAAGACTAGTTTCGTCGAGCCCCCCAGCGCGGTACATTCTACCAAGAATGCTACGTTGCAGCCCCGACCCTTCATTATCACGATATTCGTCAAGCTGATTGAGAAGGTAGTCGCGAATGGCATTAAAGGTCCGCTTATGTTGATCTCCTGGAACCCATACCAAGCCATTAGGTCCCAATAGGTTGTACATTGTTTCAAGTTTTTCGAAGTAATCCGATCCCGATTGAGCACCAAAGAAACTATAAATCAACAATCGATTGGCGATATTTTTTAGCGTTTTGATATACCGCTCTGGCGGACTATGATCACCTTTTTGTTGGGTTTTAAAGAGCGCTAACTCATCGGCGACTATTTTTTCAAGCAGTGCGGTGTCCCTGGTGATTAGCTGTGAATCAATACTTTTGAATATCAATCGGCGGTACTTCTTGTGATCCTCTCCCTGCATTTTGCGAAGAAAGCCCTTGGCAAATAAAGACTCCAAATCCAACGTTCGAGGCGTTACGTCATTGGCGTGTTGTTCCAGAAAGCGCCGGCACAAAGGCAAACCCACCATACAAGTACAAAATTTTCTACCCGATATAGCCTTAAACACCGGACCAATCCGCTGGGACTGCTTCAGCAAAAACTGTTGGTCGGACCGTTCCGCACGATCCAGTTCGACAAACTCGCCCGGCGGCAAACGCTTTTTTTGCCGCATCGCTTTCCAAGATACAGTGATAATAGGTCGCAGGCCGCGGTCTTTGAGTCGGCGTATTATTTTACCGGTAATAACGGCTGGCGCAGACCACCCCAGCCGGAGAACATTATTGATTTTGCTTGATCCCATCAAGTTCACCTGACTGTAGAAAATTCGGGTACAAAGAAAGCAACACCCGCTCGGGCGTCATCGGAGATAGACTGATTTCACTGTTCGTGTGTTTATCACCATATCGCTGCAACTTGAATGCGCTGATGGCTTGCCTTAGCGCAAAATAAGCCCCAATCCCATACATTAACGGCGGCTCGCCGACGGCTTTGCTACCCAATGGACCGCTTTGCTTGCTGTCGGTTTCGAGAAACTTGATGTCGATAACATTTGGCATGAAGTGATTGTCAGGCACTTTGTATGTTGACAGACTGTTGGAGGCTAGTTTCGCTTCATTATCGTAGCTCAGCTCCTCCAAAGTTACCCAGCCAATACCTTGCGCAAGCCCCCCTTCCACCTGCCCAAGATCAACGCTGGGAATTATAGGCCGCCCCAAATCATGCACCACCTTGGCGGAATCCAAAACATAACTTCCGCGCAAACAATCCACCGTCACTTCAATTAGACTTGTGCCAAATGCATAGTATTTGAAGGGACTTCCCTTACCTGCCAGATTATCAAAATGAATACCTGGTGAGGTATAGAAACCATGGGCCATCAATGCAACGCTCGAACAATAGGTCATCGACACCAGCTCTTGCCAACCAAGTTCGGTGTCGCTGCCATTGACCTGCACTCTTTCATTAACGATGCTTATCGATTCGGGATTCGATGCTAAATGCTTAGCGGCAACGTTCTTTAAACCAATAAGAATTTTTTTACAGGCTACTATCGTAGCGCCACCGTTTAAGTCAGTGGTTGAACTTGCCGCGCTCGGCGAGATGTTAGCTATTCGCGACGTATTGGTACTATTGTAGCGAATCCGCTTTGCTGAGATGCCCAAGGTTCGCGCCGCGATGGCAATCAGATTCGAGCTAATCCCCTGCCCCATCTCAACACCACCAGAGGCTAACGCAACGGAACCATCAGTATAGACATGAACCAAACAACTGCCTTGATTGAGAAAGGTTCTCGTGAAGCTAATACCAAAGCAAACAGGCATTAATGCCAGGCCTTTTTTCTGGCCGTTGTGAGCGGCATTAAACTCAGCCACGCGTTTCTTAGCCCCCCGCAAATCAAAGCACTCCTTTGCCTCGCGCCACACTTTTTTCATACGGCATTCGTTTATGGTTTGGCCGTAGTGGAAACGATACCCGTCACTGATAAGATTTTGTTCTTGAATGAAGTCAGGCTCGACACCCATCTTTTCGGCAGCCCTAAATATGGCCGCCTCCATCGCGAACATGCCCTGTGGCCCGCCAAAACCCCTAAAAGCCGTACTCGGTGGCAGATTGGTACGACAGGGCGCACCTACAATATGCACGTTGGCAATGGCGTAGGCGTTTGTTGAATGCAATATCGAACGTTCTAGAACTGCTGCCGACAAGTCCATATAGGCACCGGCATTTTGATAGTGAGTGACTTGATAGGCCAGTATTTTGCCGTGGTCGTCTAAGCCTATTTTATAGTCCTGTTTATAGGGATGACGTTTGCCCGTCATCCGCATGTCCTCTGTACGATTCAACACAATTTGCACGGGTTGCTGCAGGCAGTATGCAGCGAGGGCAGCCATGCAGCACCAGGGGGTAGCCTGACTTTCTTTACCGCCAAAACCACCGCCAATTCGGCTGACATCTATCTCCACTAGGTTCATGGCTATGCCCAAAACCTGCGCTATGCTTTTCTGCTCAGCAGAGGGGCTTTGGGTGGACGAGTACACTTTGAGTCGGCCATCCTCCTGTGGAATCGCCCGGGCGCGATTGGTTTCCAGATACAAATGCTCCTGGCCGCCTAGTTCTACGCTGCCCTCAACAACGGTCGAGCATGTTGGCCAAGCGGCATCAACATCTCCCTTGCTATATATCCGTGAAGCCTGCAGCATCAAGCCCTGTGCGAACGCTACTCGGGGGCAGCTAACTGCGGCTAGGGACTCGGTCTCCAGTTCTATCAACTCAGCGGCTGCTCGAGCCACACTTGCACTGATAGCGACAACAAGCGCGATGGGTTGACCGTGATACATCAGCTGCTTATGTGCAAATAGCGGTTCATCTTGTATTAGCGCACCAAGGTACCCGTCCCCGGGAATATCATCGAAGCTAAACACCGCTTTGACCCCCGGTACAGCCAGTGCAGAGCTAATGTTAAGTGCAGAGATAGTCCCGTGGGCGATGGGTGAACCAAACACGGCGGCGTGTAGCAGACCTTTCGGAGTCGAGCTGTCATCGACAAATTCTGCTCTGCCGCTGACATGGAGCTTCCTATCATAGTGATTCAAAGACGATATCCTCTGAAATATACTCGGGAAATCCCTTTATAAAGTGGGCAAGCAGTTGCTGGCGGACGAGCAATCGTTTGTAAGTGGCACTGCCACGAATATCGCTGATTGGTGCGATCTCCTTTTGAGCCCATGCAAGTGCTTCGAAAACCACATCAACATCCAATTCTTTGCCCATCAGAAATTGGCTTGTCTTATCAAGCAGCAGCGGGATCGCAGCAACCCCGCCTATCGCAAAACTCGCAGACTTGATTCGTCGTTCGCCTTCCAGCTCAACGACAGCGGCCGAGTTAACTGTAGCGATGTCAAGGTGGGGGCGCTTTGAAATTTTCTCCCAACCGACAATGGCGTTTTTTGAGGGTTTGGGAAATCGAATTGTGTTTAGAATTTCAGTGTTAGTCTTGTTAATTTTTCGATAGCCCAGATAAAATTCACTTAATGGCAATGACCGCTCTCTGTCGTCCTCTGCCAGGACCAATTCCGCGCCTAGTGCGAGCATTAGGCAGGTAATATCGCCAATCGGCGAAGCATTGCAGAGGTTGCCCGCTAAGGTAGCACGAATTCGAATGGGCCAGCTGGCGATAAGCTTATTGTAAAATTGGATGTCTGGTATGGCGTCTTGCACTAGCGGATCGCGGCCAAAACTTTCAAAACTCATTTTAGCATCCACTATTAGCCAATTGTTTTCGACCACAACGGCCGCAGCCTGCACAGTACCTTGGATTAGATTAAGGGCCATCGTTTGTGCTTGAGCACCTTGTTGAATAAAGAAGTCAGTCCCTCCGGCAACTGGGGTGGCAGCCCCACCAGTAATGGAGGCGGCAGCCTTTTCGCGCGAATCAACAAGGGAACTGCGTTGCGAGAGATCGAGCAGCCGTCTTTCAATACCAAGAAAATACGCAGGCAAATCGCCGCGCTCACAGAGCGCCTTGATCCGATCCACTTGCTGAACCAAATCACTTAGGCGATCGGCGATGCGTTGACCCGCTTTTCGAATTGAATTGTAGCCGGTACAACGGCACAGGTTTCCAGATATTGCCTGGTTTAGCCCATTTCGGTCCAGCGGCTGACTAGGGTCGGCAACCCATGCGGTTAGCGACATAATAAATCCGGGAGTGCAATAACCGCATTGTGTCCCACCACATTCAATCATGGCAGCTTGAACCGTGCTTAGTTGTTCACCCCCTGAACCTACACCCTCTAGACCAACAGCGTCTAAGTATGCAGCATCCCTTGCACCCCGTAAGCCTTCAATGGTAACCAGGTGTTTTCCCTGCAATTCACCGACGGGTAGCAGGCAGGATGTCATCGGCTGATATTGCATACCGCTTTTCACTGTATTCTTTTTAAGACTGGGCTCCCCGGGATTATTAACAGAAGCTGACACTAGTTCGCCAACGAGTACGATGCAGGCACCACAGTCACCTTCTCTGCAACCTTCTTTAGTGCCCGAAAGGTGTCTTTGATCTCGAATAAAGTCCAGGGCAAGGGTTCCCGGCGGCACCTCGACTTTGACAAGATCGGTGTTAAGTATGAATTGTATAGGGAATATTTTGCTCATCTTGACCCAAGATCTGCTCTACTTTAGTTCTAGCCTATTAGCCTCTTTCAGAATTTGCGCAGCTATGCTCACCGCAATTTCCTCCGGAGAATCGCTGTCAATGGACAGTCCCGTCGGGGCTGTTACTCTCCGCCAATCCTGAAGATCAAAATTCAGCGAGCAAAGACCTTCCCGTATTTTTGCTATCTTTGCAGGACTACCCATTACTCCAATATAGGGAAACGGGTAACGAAGAATCCCGCCCAACGCATTGACATCATCATGGTACGATGGCGACAAAATCACGGCGAAGGTTTTTTCTGGATGATCGACAAGGCTAGCGCCTGCGGCAAAATTCTCGGAATGTATTATTCGCGGCCCACAGTTCTTCGTTTGAAAAGGCTCGAGGGTAAATAATTCTTTGCGTGGCTCAATGATAGTGACGGCGTAGTCGAGTAGCTTCATTTGCCTTGCCAACGCCGCACCACAGTGTCCGCCGCCAAAGATCGCAATCCTGCGTCGATTCAGCACTGAAAGCTTAACGTGCCAACTGTCCGCCGATTCTTCATAAAGAATGCTGTGACTAATTTCTAAATCGGGCTCACAGTACCACGAATCGGCCGTAATACTTATAACGCCAGAATTACCCGCGACCAAGCAATCTACAACTGACTGCACCGCAGGCAACTGCCTGGGGCTTACTAATGCTATAAGGTTTGATTGGCTGCCGCCGCAAATCAAACCGGAGGCATTTGAATCATCAGTTTTGTGATGCACCAGCGTCTGAACTAGGGTCCGAAACGATCCGCTCGCTAGCGCATCACGACCGGTTCGTAGTAGTTCTTTCTCCATACAGCCACCACCAATTGTCCCAACTTGTACGCCGGTTTCTGTCAACAACAGCATACAACCCGCCTTACCCGGAGAGCCTTTGCTTGAATCTATTACTAAAACAAAGAAAACCCTGCGTTGCGCCCTGAGTTCCGAGGCCAGCCTTTTCCATATTTTCAGCATTCGGCGCGCTACATCCTTTCGAAAATGACTCGGTTATTTCCCAACCGCAATAATACAGGCATTGACAAGTTAACTACTTTGCAGCGAATTTTGAACGAACAATTGATACTAAGTCCTTGATTTAACGTTGTGGGATAAGCCTATGTCAAACTTAAAAGCGGGAATTTCAAGTTAACCTGCCAATACCTCACAGTCTACTGGCCGGTGTGCTTTATGACGACAAACGCAACCCCATGAACCCTAGTCATGCGGTAAAAAACGGGAAGCGATACCGTTATTACGTCAGTCAGGCAATCATCCAGGACCGTGCGGAAAAAGCGGGTTCGTTAGCACGCTTACCCGCGGGTGAGTTGGAAAAAGCGGTGATAAGAAAGCTACAGACCTTTCTCGAGAACCCCATCAAGCTAGCTGAAAAAACTGAGGCGTGCTCTGAGGAGTCAGAGGTCGTCATTGCCCGCGCCAAAGAATTGGCGTATCGCTAGCGGAAGAAGCCTGGACTTGCACGACGATTCCTCACCCAGGTGATAATTTCCAGCACGCGCCTGAAGCTCACTGTGTCAGTTGTTAAGTTAAGAACCAGTCTGGGATTGATGGAAATCCAGTTGTCACAGGAAACTTTTTCTCTGGCGAAAAAGATTTCGTTGAAACGCTGCCACGGAGAATTCAGACTAATCCTTACTCACCCGGATGGGAGTCAGGAATCACAGGTTAATCCCGCCTTCGTCAAAGCGATTAGCCGCGCTTATATCTGGAACCAGTAACTGAAGAATCAGGAAGTGCAATCGATTCGAGAAATCGCGGAACGGGAGGGTTTAGACGGACGTTACATCTGCCAGATTTTGCATCTCGCCAAGCTCTCACCGACTATCATCAACAGCGTTCTTGAAGGGGTTCAACCGCCTGACACGACCATAGGTACCTTACGCAAAATCACTACGCTCGACTGGCGCGAGCAGCTTAGCGCTGTCAGCGCCTAGCTACCTTTTCATCTCCCGATACGCTGCAATTGCTCACGCTTTCGCAAGCCAGATCGCCACGCATTTTTCAGCCATTTACCGCCACCATGGACTACCAAATCGGCCTGCAGAGAATTTGAGGATATTATCGAGAAAAATCTCCCGGAGACGTCCATGCTGGCCGGTCTAATGATCAGCAACCTACTGAATTTACGGGAGTATTAGGGAGTTCTAGGGGAGAACCCAGCAGAGACGAGACTGCTTGGCGGAGAGAGAGGGATTCGAACCCTCGATAGGGGTTAACCTATACGCCCTTAGCAGGGGCGCGCCTTCAGCCACTCGGCCATCTCTCCGGGAGGCCAGAATCATAGCATAAAGGTCGGATTTTGTATTCGTAACCGAACAGGAAATTTCATCGATTTCGCTGCCGAATTTGCAGGTAAGTGGTGAACTGGATAAGGGCTCACTGAGTGAACCTGAATGAAAGCAGATCCGGGAAATTCTGCTCGTTGATGAGCAGCTTCTTGGCCAGGAGGTTGGGTAACTCGAGACAGTCGGGCTGGATAGCCTATTCTTCCGGATCTGAATCGCCGGATTTTTCCTTCTGGATGCGCTGATATATCTCTTCCCGGTGGACGGCGACATCCTTCGGGGCATTGACACCAATCCTGACCTGGTTGCCCTTCACACCGAGCACGGTAATGGTCACGTCGTCCCCCACCATCAGGGTCTCGCCAATTCGGCGGGTTAATATCAGCATTTGTTACCTCCTTTTACCACTCCATTGCCCAGAACGCCTTAGCCACCGAACAGTGTCTAAGAAGTTTCCTACCCATTATTCACGTATTTTGCCGGCTTGAAAACCCTATTTACTGTTCGGCTTCATAATTCGGGTCACCAAGCTCAAAGACCTCGTGCAGTGCCCTGACCGCCAGCTCCAGGTATTTCTCTTCTATTACGATGGATATCTTGATTTCCGAGGTAGTGATGACCTGTATGTTGATATTTTCATCGGCCAGGGTCTTGAACATCTTACTGGCGATACCGGCATGAGAGCGCATGCCTACCCCGACGATAGAGACCTTGGCAATCTCGTCATCGACACTGACTTCCCTGGCACCGATTTCTGGTGCAACGCGCTCTAGAATCTCCCTGGCCTGATTACTGTCGCCCCGTTTCACCGTAAAAGTTATATCTGTCGTACCGTCAGCCGAGACATTTTGCACAATCACATCGACTTCGATGCCCGCCTCGCTCACCGGACCGATAACTTTGTACGCCACACCGGGAACATCAGGCACGCCGCTGACAGTCAGTTTTGCCTCATCTCTGGCAAACGCAATACCTGCAATAGCCGGATCTTCCATATCACTCTCTTCCTCTACACTGATTAAGGTACCAGGTCCTTCTTCGAAACTGGACAAAACCCGCAGTGGCACTTTGTACTTGCCGGCAAATTCAACGGATCGAATCTGTAACACCTTGGCACCTAGGCTGGCAAGTTCCAGCATTTCTTCAAACGTAATGGTCTCCAGCAAACTGGCGTCTTTTACCACTCGCGGATCTGTGGTGTAGACACCTTTCACATCCGTGTAAATCTGGCATTCATCCGCCTGTAAAGCCGCAGCCAATGCAACTGCGGTGGTATCGGAACCACCTCTGCCCAGAGTCGTTATGTTACCGCCATCATCGACACCCTGAAACCCAGCCACCACGACTACACGCCCGGCATCGAGCTCACCGTGGAGTCGCTGGTCGTCGATCTGGCGAATTCGTGCCTTGGTGTGTGCTTCATCGGTCAGTATTTTTACCTGGCCACCGGTAAATGACCTTGCCGGACAGCCACGCTTCTGTAGCGCCATACACAGCAGGGCGATCGTAACCTGCTCACCGGTGGACAACAGTACGTCCATTTCACGGGGCGGAGGAGTCTCGTCAATGGCCTGAGCCAGCCCAACCAGCCGGTTAGTTTCCCCGCTCATGGCAGAAACGACGACTACCACGTCATCACCACGATCACGAAAACCGGCAATCTTGTCGGCTACCGCTTCGATGCGCTCGGTAGTCCCTACTGAAGTCCCGCCGTATTTTTGAACGATCAATGCCATCTTACTCAGGGAACCTCTGATCTGCCCGTAAAAAAAGCTGCAAATTAAACAGTAATGAAGGCCTGATTGCAATCAGGCCGAGTCAAGAAATTCTCGAACATTCCTGACGCTCAGGCTCTTTCACTGAGCCAGGGCCCAACACTCTGTAGCGCCGCCGAAATTGCTGACGGATCACTCCCACCGGCCATAGCCATATCGGGTCGACCGCCCCCTTTGCCACCAACCTGGCTGGCGACCATATTGACCAGTTCACCGGCTTTGATTTTGCCTGTAAGGTCTTTTGTAACACCTGCTACCAGATTGACTTTGCCGCCCTCTTCACTGGCCAGCACAATGACGCTGCCGTCTCCCAGCTTGTTCTTCAACTGGTCTACCGTGTCACGCAGTGACTTGGAATTGAAACCCTCGAGCTTTGCCGCCAGCAACTTGATTCCATTGACATCAACAGCCTGACTGGCAATGTCGCTGCCGGTACTGCTGGCCATCTTGGCCTTTAGCTGCTCCAGTTGTTTTTCCAGGGCCCGGGCCTGGGAGGCCAACTGTGTAACTTTATCTACCAGTGCATCTTCGCTGGCTTTGACAATGTCGCCCAGTTGCAACAGGGTTTGCTCTCTGCGATTTACCAGATTCAGCGCTCCTTTGCCGGTGACTGCTTCAATGCGGCGTACACCCGCGGCAATACCACTCTCACTGACTATTTTAAAGAAGCCGATATCGCCGGTTCGCTGTACATGGCAGCCTCCACAAAGCTCCGTTGAAAATTTGCCACCCATGCTGACCACCCGTACCTGGTCGCCGTATTTCTCTCCGAACAGGGCCAGTGCTCCCTTGTTGCGGGCGTCATCCATACTCATGACTTCCTTGCTGACTTCGCTGTTGGCAAGAATTTCCCCGTTGACCAGTTCTTCAATTGCTTCTAACTCAGCATCAGTCACCGCCGATGGATGGGAAAAGTCAAAGCGCAGGCGTTCTGCAGTCACCAAAGATCCTTTCTGGGAAACGTGAGCTCCAAGGACCTGCCGTAAGGCAGCATGCATCAGGTGCGTGGCAGAGTGATTCAGGGTTATGGCAGCTCTAGCGTCCGCCTCTACGCTGGCGCTGACTTGTTCGCCGACTTCCAACCGACCGCTTTGCAGTCTACCGCGATGAACCAGGAATTCCCCTTGCTTCTGAGTGTCTTCCACCTGAAAACTCATGCCATCGGCCTCCAGCAATCCATGATCACCTATCTGACCGCCGGACTCGCCGTAGAACGGACTATTATCCAGAATCAAGTCGGCTTCCGCTGGCGCGTTTATTGACTGTACTGGATTACCGTCCTGGTAAATTGCCTCAACCTTACCGGCACCGGCCAAATGGTCATAGCCTATAAATTCAGTAGCCTCTTTCAGGTCTATAACCAGCTTATCCAGTGCACTGAAACTGCTGGCCGATCTGGCCTGCTCTTTTTGCACTGCCATGGCTTTATCGAAACCTTCCATATCCAGGGTAAGATCATGCTCCCTGGCCACATCGGCAGTCAGGTCTACCGGGAATCCGTAGGTGTCATATAGCTTAAAAACTGTTTCTCCCGGCAGCACAGTGCCAGACAATTTTTTAATGGCTTGTTCCAATATCCCCATGCCGTGCTCAAGTGTCCTGGCAAACTGCAATTCCTCTTCTTTCAGCACTTTTTCCACGAACGCCTGCTGTTCCACCAACTCCGGATAAGCTTCGCCCATAGCTTCGACCAGCGCCGCAACCAGTTTATAAAAGAAAATATCATTTCGGCCCAGCTGGTATCCGTGGCGAACCGCACGGCGAATAATCCGACGTAATACATAACCACGCCCCTCATTTGAGGGAATAACTCCGTCAACGATCAGAAATGAGCAGGAGCGGATATGGTCGACAACTACCTGTAGGGACGGTTTGGATAAATCCGCCTCACCGGTGATCTCCGATGCAGCCTTCAACAGGATCTGAAACAAATCGATTTCATAGTTGCTGTGCACACTCTGCATAACAGCTGCAATGCGCTCCAGCCCCATACCAGTATCCACCGAAGGCTTAGGCAGCTGATTCAACGCACCATCGGGCTGGCGATCAAACTGCATGAAAACCAGATTCCAGATTTCGACATAACGGTCTCCATCTTCGTCAGGGCTACCCGGTGGTCCGCCTTCTACTTCATCACCGTGATCATAGAAAATTTCAGAACAAGGGCCGCAGGGTCCGGTATCCCCCATTGCCCAGAAATTGTCTTTCTCCCCCAGGCGGGAGAAACGCTGTGGATCTATCTTGATTTCGTTCAACCAGATGGCGGCAGCTTCATCGTCATCTTCGAATACCGTGATCCATAGCTTCTCTGCTGGCAAACCCAGGTCAGCGGTAAGGAATTCCCAGGCAAACTGAATTGCCTCACGCTTGAAGTAATCGCCAAAGCTGAAATTGCCCAGCATCTCGAAGAAGGTATGGTGCCGTGCGGTGTAACCGACATTCTCCAGATCGTTATGTTTTCCTCCAGCCCGCACACAACGTTGTGAGCTGGTCGCTCGGGAATAATCACGATGCTCCTCACCAAGAAAAGCTTCCTTGAATTGCACCATACCGGCGTTGGTGAACAGCAAGGTTGGATCATTGGCTGGCACCAATGAACTACTGCTGACCACCTCGTGACCATTGCGGGCAAAATAGTCTAAAAATCTCTGTCTGATTGCGGCACTCTTCATTTAAAAATCCAGCTTAGTCAAATCTCACGATCACAGGGCCAATCCCCCAAGCGTGGGGATTATAGCGGCTAAATACAAGGAGAGGCAGGGTAATTGATGGCGCCCTGTTACTCCCAACAGATAGCCCTTACTCTAGAAATCAGTCTTCATCAGCAAAGGCTACATTTCCGTCTGCGGACAGCATGACAGCAATGGGCCTGGTTTGGGGAAAGTGAGCCAGGACGATGAACACAATAATAAGAAAGGGCACACAGAGAAACATGCCTACCACTCCCCAAATGTATCCCCACAGCCCCAGATTGAGAAGGATCAGCAGTGGGCTCAAATTGAAAGAGGTTCCCATCATCCTGGGCTCCAGGAAGTTCCCGATGGCCATCTGAAACGAGCCGATACCCACAAGCACCAGCAAAAACTGGCTGTACCCTTCAAACTGGGCCAGCGCGATGACCGCCGGAAATATTGTGGCGATGATTGAACCAATAGTCGGTATAAAATTGAGCAGAAAAATCAGCAGTCCCCACACCGCAGCAAAATCCACGTCCACTATGCGCAAAAAGACATAACTGAGTATTCCGGTAAGGGAGCTGGTGAATACTTTGATGCTAATGTACTTGCGAATGTCCTGCTGTATTGTAGCGATAATGCCTCGGACTTTCTGTTCTCTCTCTGGATTGTTCACCAGGCGGGATATTTTCTTGTCAATGTTACCCTGCTCCAGCAACAGGAAAATGATATAGATAAAAATGATGCCACCATTGGTAACAATCGAGGTAAAGGTACTGGCCAGCGACGTGAATATTGACGGCAGGTCAAGCCAGCCCGGATCAAGGATGAAACCGGACAATCTCCCTGTTTCCTCATCTATCAGGTATTCAGAAAATGGCAGGTTGCGAATGCGTGCTTCGATATTCGCCTGGTAGGTAGGTATTACTCGCCTTACATCGGAAATGCTCGAACCGATGAAATTTACCACCGCCCAACCGAGGGCGACAAACGTCATTATCGATGCCAGCAAACAGATCGGTCTGGGTATGGCAAATGTGCCCAACGGGATGCGCTGAAATCCCCCCGCCAGCAGACTGATCAGGTACCACAGCGCAATGGATACCACCAGCGGCAGCAGCAAAGCTTCGCCCACAATCAGGATGTAGAAAATGGCAATGACCAGAACAGCCGTCGCAGTAAAATTGAGGGTTTTCATCTACGCTTCGATCCCTGTTGCAAGAGTTGCGCATGCAGTCACAGTGTCTGCCGTGCTAACTGCGTGATTTTGCGAAGAATATCACATTTTCAAAGGAGCTCACTCATTACGCTATGTAACTTGCACATTCCTCTGTTTTATAAGGCAAAAAGACTCCCATGGAAGAGCAGGTCAAACTGGACGGCTACTCAAATCTTGCCAAGATTGGCGAAGGCGGTATGGCGTTCGTCTATCGCGGTATTCAGGATTCACTGAATCGTCCTGTTGCCATCAAAATTCTTACTCAAGAACTGGAAGACCATGGCGAAGCACGCAATCGTTTCGAACGTGAATCCCTGATTATTGCCCGCCTCAATCACCCAAACATCATCCATGTTATCGACCGCGGGATCAACGATGACGATCTGCCCTATTTCGTCATGGAATACATCGAGGGCATCGATCTCAACAGTGCGGTCCAGGCCATGCAGCTGGACCACTACAACAAAATGGGCATTATCATCCAGCTCCTGAAAGCGCTCGCATACGCCCACAAGAACAACGTCATTCACCGCGACATCAAACCAGACAACATCCTGGTTGATGAAAACTGCAACATTAAGGTCCTTGATTTCGGTATCGCCCAGTTCTACGAAGACCAGAATGTCCCGAGTGAGAAGACCGTAGAAGGTACGGTCATGGGTACCTACAACTACATGTCACCTGAGCAGAAGGAATCAGCTGACAACGTTACCATCAAGAGTGACCTCTATTCGCTCGGCGTGGTGATGTACAAACTCTTTACCGGAGAAGTTCCGGCTGGCCATTTCCCACCACCTTCCAAGCTGAATTCAGAAGTCAGTCCAGAGCTTGACCGCATTATCCTGCAATGCCTGGAGCCTAAACCCGATGACCGCCCGGATTCAGCCGAATCATTGAAAATTGACGTGCTCAGCGTGATGAAAGGCGCCCATCTCCAGGGTGATCAAAGAGAACGTGCTGAACAGGGAATTACCCAGATAAAAGCCAAGTATCAGTTACTGGACGTATTGCGTGAAGACCGCTATGGCTCTGTTTATCTCTACCAGCAAAAGCGCAGCGCCAACTTGCTTATCATCAAGAAGAAATTGAGCAATTCATCAGGGTTTGAAACCAGTAACAAACTGGCCAAGATTCAACACCAGAACATACTTACCACCCTGGGTACAGCGAAGAATGAACGCCTTTTTATTCTGGTGCAGGAGTATCTCAGTGGCGGTACCTTACAGGACAAGCTGGCATTCGAACTGAACTGGAATGAAACCCTGCGTATTGGCAAGGAAATCTGTCAGGGTATGGATTTCGCGCATAAGCGCCAGATCGTTCATGGTCACTTGAGGCCAACTAACATTCTGTTTACTGACGACGGCCAGGTAAAACTCACTGATTTTGGCCTTCAGGATGACCTCAGCAATGTAGAAAATGCTCACTTCTACAGTCTTGAAGGTGAGTCACAAGGAATCGCTGCCGACATCTACGCCGTGGGTGTCATTCTCTATCAACTGTTCACTGGCAGTCTGCCACGACAGGAACAGAGCAGCAGGCAAAGCTCACGAAAGACGTTCCTGGAACTGCCGGGAGATATTCAGGAATTGATAACGACCATGCTGTCGACTATTCCTGAGCGTCGCCACAAAAACAGTTTCCAGCGTTGTATTGAGATGTTCAATGAACATCTTGAGGTGACAGGATCTTCTTCTCCCAAAGCATTAGTTGTTGAAACAGATGATCAGGTAAGAGAAGAACCGCAAAGCAACAAGGAACACACCGCAATCACCCTGCCTAAGGAACCCGCGGACGCCCAGGATCCGGTGTTTGAGCTGGCTTACCAGCAGAGAAAGGTGCCAGTCTATAAAACCCGTATATTCAGGATATTCGGGGTGTTGATGATTCTTTTTTCCCAATACCTGCTGTTTTTCGATGGCAACCAGAAAATCAGCCAGGTTTACAGCCAGGCGGCAGCTACATTCCAGGATTTTCTAGGAGAATAGCCATGCCCCAGGACAATACAGCAATAGAAATTGCAGCATTTACTGATACCGGATTGGCAAGAGACCATAACGAAGATTGCATTGGGTACGATATAAAGTCAGGGATCGCAGTTTTGGCCGATGGCATGGGGGGTCACCAGGCTGGCGAAATAGCCAGTCGAATGGCAGTGGAGCAGGTGCTAAGACGTCTGAAACTACTGCTGTTGAAACAATCTGACAGACCGATAACCAGTTCTCAGATGTTGGATCTGGTATCCAATACAATTTTAGACAGCAACCGTAAAATCTTCGAGGCATCTGAAGAACTTAGCTCCAGACACGGTATGGGAACCACGGTTGTTGCAGCAGTTGTCGAGGGCTCCCATTTATATGCCGGTCACGTTGGCGATTCCAGGTTATACCTGTTTCGCGACGGAACTTTGAAGAGGATCACGAAAGATCACAGCCTCGTGCAGGATTTGGTAGACAAAGGGTTTTACACTGAAGATGAAGCGAAACTGGCTTCGATCAACCATGTCGTCACCAGAGCGCTGGGAACGGCAGGTGATGTTGAAGTAGATATTTTAAAACAGGACACAGAACGGGATGATCTGTTCCTGCTTTGCTCGGACGGACTGTCCGACATGTTGAGTGACACGATGATTGAACAGGTTTTAAGTGAGTCAGATTTGAATCTTGACGAAAGAGCTCAAAGCCTGGTTGCCCTGGCTAACCAGAATGGCGGCAAGGACAATGTTTCAGTCATCCTGATAAGGGTTCAGTCCAAAGGAACTTCTGAACAGACCGGAGGCTAGCAAGCCAGGTAGCACTCTATTAACTTGCAATCGACCAGGTAAAACTCGATGTCAGGAAAATTAGAATTCAGTTTCAATACAAACAAGATCGGTGAGTACTCTCTCGACAAGGAAGTGATGACAATCGGGAGAAAAGACGATAACGATATCCGTATCGATAATCTCGCCGTCAGTGGTCATCATGCTAAGTTGCTGACTATTTTTGGCGATTCGTTCCTGGAAGACCTGAACAGCACCAACGGCACCTTTGTCAATGGTCGCAGCGTCTCCAAGCATGCCCTGAAGAACGGAGATGTCATATCTATTGGCAAACATGAACTTCGTTATATAAATTACAATAACAACGCCAGTGCCGCACCGGCTGGCGATATTGAAAAGACCGTATTCATCGGCGCCAAGTCTCCCAAGAGCGCTCCGGTCAATGACACCAAGCCCAGCCTGGACGAACGCCTGAAGTCTGCCAAGCTGCAGTTGCTGAATGGCAAGAGCTCTGGCAGGGAATTATTCCTGGAGAAGGAATCGGTAAGACTCGGGAAACCTGGTTTACAGATAGTATCGATCAATCGACGTCCTGATGGCCACTTCATCGTGGCACTGGAGCAGACAGAGGAATGCCGGCCCTTGAAAGTGAACGGTGTTGAAATCGGCTCCCGTTCGGTAAAACTGCAGAATCACGACATTATCGAGATCAACCAGCTTAAGATCGAGTACTACCTCGGTTCTTAAAGCTCGGCAAAAGCATCCAGCATAATCGACGGTGTCAGGATCTGAGGCAGAATCCTGGGTTCTGTTTCAGGATTGCCTGAGTACAGTACATAAAGAGGCACTGACGGTCGATTGAACTCATTCAGTATCTGAGTTATCTCCGGATCTTCGTTAGTCCAGTCCCCCTTCATATAAGTGACATCATACTCCGACATAGCCTGTTGAACGGACTCTGTACCAAGAGTTGTCTGCTCATTGGCCAGGCAGGTAATACACCAGGCCGCTGTCATGTTGACGAATACCGGGCGACCGGCAGACTGTAGCTCATCGAGACGCTGTGTACTGAAAGGTTCAAATCCCTGCACCGCGATCGACTCGGGATCCGAGCCGGCAAAGGAAAGCGCCGGGGCCGGTTGTAAAAACGGAGTCTGCAGCACATAGAAAGCGAGAATCACGCAGGCCGTTGCCATGGCCTGATAACCATAGCGCCAGAAACCAATTAGTCGGGTTTTCTTGAACAGCCAGACGGCGAATGCAAGCAACACACAGGCCAGCAGCACCAGCGCCATGCCAGTTACTCCCACTTGATTACCCAGCACCCAGAGGAAATACAGAGCGGTCGCGTAAAGAGGGAAAGCCATGAATTCCTTGAATGTCACCATCCAGGTTCCAGGCTTTGGCATGAACCGCACCAGGGCAGGTAGAAAAGACAGAATCAGAATTGGCAATGCCAATCCCAGACCAAGTGCTGTGAAAACTGTCATGCTAACCAGCCAGGGTTGGGTCAGGGCAAAACCAAGTGCCGGTCCCATGAACGGCGCAGTACAGGGAGTCGCTACCACGACCGCCAAAACTCCGGTAAAGAATGAACGACGATAGCCGTGGCTGTGATCGGCAAGAGAGCTGCCCGTGCTCATCAGGCTGGTGCCTATCTCAAACACACCTGACAGGCTCAATCCCATCATAAAAAACAGGTATATGATCAGCGCAATGAACCAGGGCTCCTGCAATTGAAAGCCCCACCCGACCAGCTCACCACCAGCTCTCAAAGCGATCAGGACTGAAGCAAGCAACAGGAAGGATAACACTACGCCAGCAGTGTAAACCAGCCCGTCAAGTCGTTGCTTGCGAGTGCTGGCACCAGCATTACTGGCGAACGTAAGTGCCTTCAGTGACAGTACCGGGAATACACAGGGCATTAAATTGAGGATGAATCCACCAGCCAGCGCAGCCAGCATGAATCCCAGAACTGCCAATGGTGTAGTGGGGTCACCAGACGACGAACCGCCGGACGGGGAAGCCAGCGGAGCCACGGTAAACTGATTAGCGTCGGCAGCAGGGTTCACGAAATCGTAAGCTCGACGATTACCCTGCAGGTCCTCGAGCACCAGGGTTCCGTATACTTCACTTAAATCAGTCAGCATGCGGCGAGGCTGCTCATGGGTGATCTGCAGCATGGTGGGCTGCACAGTGACATCCCGCAGCGGCCCGTTCGCTATGACGCGTCTGCGGTCTGGAAAAAACCAGGCGTCGGCGACATCATCAAACACCGGATCCGGAGATTGAAAACCAAGACTGACTCGCTCGCCCGCAGCCGCGATAAGAAACTCGATTTCATGATCTTGTTCAGGCAGAAGCTCGAGCGCTTCTGTTATCACACTGCCACGCCCGGCGTCCAGTTCGGCAACACGCCCCACCGGCAGGGTCAGGTCCAGCCGGTGATTACCAGGAATGCAAATCAATTCGCAGACGAACCAATTGACAGTCGTGGATATTGTTACCTGATCGCCTTCAATCGCCTCGGGCAACTGTACCTGAATCGGCAGAATGACTTCACCTTCGTAACCGTAGTTCACCAGGTCCGAGCCTGGGAACGGTAACCAGTAAGGTGCCGGCCATTGAATATCTCCGATGACGGTCCCCTCGGGAGCCGACCACTCCGTGGCTTCAGTAGCCTCTCCACTATCGCCTGCCATTTTCCAATAGGTATGCCAGCCTTCATCGGATTGCAGCCTGACCGCCAGCCAGTGACTTTCGCCCGGCACCAGGTTGGTAGTCTCCGATAGCAGTTCTACTTCAATCCGGTCATTCCAGGCAATCTGGGTGAGGCTGGGGCTGATTGCATAGGATGTGGTATTTCCGTCGCCGTCGATTACCGCCAGCAAGCCGCTGAATTCAGTCAGGTCTTCGGGAATGCGCCGATGCTGCTCGAAGCTTACCTGCAGACGCTGCTCCTCGATCATGTTCTCCCGGAACGGCGCGTATTTCATGACGCGTCCCTGTTCGGTGAAGAAATAGATTTCTTCCGCCTCGGTAAAAATCGACTCGGGTGCATCGACCATGATGTTGACCTTGCCATCATGGGTATTGAAATGCGCTGTCAGGTTGTGGTCGGTCACCGGCAAGCTGGCCCGGGTATCACTGAACGCGGCTTGCCAGCTCGGATCGATCTGCAAGGAATCGGCAACCGGAAGACTAAGGCTGAATACCGCATCTCCCGGAATACAGATAACATCACAGACCTGGTAATCCACCTTGGTGCTCAACTGGAATTCGTCACCCGAAAAATCTGCTGGTACTGAAACAGGAATGGGTAAAAAAACTTCGCGCTCGTAGGCAAAGGTGACCAGATTGGTTCCTTCAAAGGGTGTCCACTCAGGAGCTGGCCACTGGAGTTCGCCCGCAGTTGCCCCAGGTGGCAGCTGCCATTCGCTGGTAGCGGTGGCTTCACCGCTGTCGCCGCCAAATTTCCAGTAGGTATGCCAGTGCTCAATCGGATCAAGGCGAATCGCCAGCCACAATGTTTCACCAGGGACAACATTGGTGGTCTCGGAGATCAGTTCTACTTCGATCTGTTCAGTGCTGTGTAATTGGGCCAGGGCTGGAAGCCAGAGCATAAGCAGGCTGACCAGGGAGACAATAGGGGTAAGCAGTTTCTTCATCAGGCGATCCAATTCGGCTTAGAGCCCGGGAAACCAGGCCCGCCAGGGGCTTGTGAATGAGCCATGTGCAATCTACCGACAGTAGCAAAAATTGCTTTTGATGTCATTGAATTAGCGGCAATTTTCCGCGAATCCTCTGGGAAATACGATGATCGCGTCACAATTGATGGACCTTGTTATTGATGGATTTCTTCAATAGACCCGAAAATCCGCAAAAATACTCATTCAGACGACGTTGTCAGCGGCAATTTTCTCGAACTGTTCCACCATCAACTGCAGTCTTTGTACGTCACGATACTCGTTGACAGAAAGACGATAAACCAGCCGCAGCTCATCGCCCACCTGCAATCCAGTACTCATATCTGCATTGAATGCGATTGCTTCCAGCGAACAATCACCATTACTGGGCATTAAGGTAAACTTGAGGTGTTTGTCGGCGAGAATCCGCAATTCAAGGACTTTGAATACCCCATCGAACACTGGTTCCGGGAATCCCTGCCCCCACGGCCCTGCGGCCACCAGTGCTTCGGCTGCCGACAGGTCAAACTCTTCATCCTGCAACTCGCCATCGGTAACGATTCGTGCCAGCAGTTCGTCTTCCCCAAGCAGGCTGGCAGCATGTTCGGCAAACGCCCTGCTGAAGTCTTCCAGTCGATTCTTGTCCAGGCTCAACCCTGCCGCCATGGCGTGACCACCAAACTTGCTTATCAATTGCGGATGACGACTGGCAATGGCATCCAGCGCATCCCGAATATGGAACCCCTTGATTGAACGCCCAGAACCCTTCAATTCTTCAACACCCTGTTCCGAGCTGCCCGCATCGGCAAAGGCGATGACCGGCCGGTGAAACTTGTCCTTGACGCGGGAAGCAAGGATACCAATCACGCCCTGGTGCCAATCTTCATTATAAATACACAACCCGGCTGGCAACTGTTCATCATCGAGACCCAAATCATCCAGGTTTTTGAATGCCTGTTCCCGCATATCGTTTTCTATCAGGCGTCGATCGTTATTCAAATCATCTAACTGCAGTACCATTTGGTAAGCGGCATCGGCAGAGTCGGTAAGCAGACATTCTATCCCCAACGACATGTCTTCCAGCCTCCCGGCAGCATTCAGGCGCGGCCCGACCGCAAACCCCAGATCGGAAGCCACCAGGCTGTGTCGTTTCCGCTTGCTGACCTGCAGCAGCGCGAGGATTCCCGGACAGGCTCTGCCGGCGCGAATGCGTTTCAGACCTTCATTGACCAGGATACGGTTATTACGATCAAGAGGCACCACATCGGCAACTGTTCCCAGGGCTACCAGATCCAGTAATTCAGCCAGGTTGGGCTCAGCCATGTTCTGTTCGCTGAACCAGCCTTGGTCCCTGAGCCTGGCTCGCAGAGCCAGCATCAAATAGAAAATGACACCAACTCCCGCCAGAGATTTACTGGCAAACTCACAACCTGGCTGATTGGGATTAACTATGCTTTCAGCGTCCGGCAGCTGCTCACCAGGCAGGTGATGATCGGTAATCAACACTTCAATACCCTCGGCATGAGCAGCATCGACGCCGTCCAGACTGGATATGCCATTGTCGACAGTAATTATCAGGTCAGGTGATCTCTCCGCTGCCAGCTGGACTATCTCCGGGGTTAACCCGTAGCCATACTCGAAGCGGTTCGGCACGATGTAATCCAGCTGCTCAAAGCCGAGGAATCGCAGCGCCCTGATCGCCAAGGCGCAGCTGGTAGCACCATCAGCATCGAAATCGGAAACGATCAACAATTTGCTTTGACTTTGCAGGTGGCCCACCAGCAGCTCGACAGCCTGCTCAATACCAAGCAGGTTTGAGGGTGGCAAAAGATTCGCTAACGACAGGTCCAGCTGTTCGGCGCTGGCGATATCCCGCTGCCTCAGGATGCGCTGCACCAGTGGATGGAGATTGTCAGCCAGCTGCAGCTGTTGATCTGTCGTACGGTGATGAATTACCAGTGCCATAGGTCGGGAATCACACGTCCCGCTTCAGGAAGAAAGCTTATCAGCCAGGAAGCCGGTTACTGCCTGAACTGAGTTATCCACAACCGTGCAGAACTCGGGTCGCTCCATGAGATCCTGCAGGTGAGCAGGCAATGATGGTGTGGCAATGCCAGCGGCATTGATAGCGTCGGAAAATTTTACCGGGTGGGCAGTGGCGAGCGTGATCATAGGAATTTCCCTGGACCGGTTACACTCCCGTGCCGCCTTTACCCCCACTGCAGTATGAGGATCCAGCAGCACTTCACTGTCTTCATGCACCTGCTGAATCATTTCGCAGGTTTGCTCGTCACTGACGGCGCAACTGCTGAAGCATTCCTTTAGCTGTTGCCAATGCTGATCGTCCACCTGCAGGACTTCGGAACCGGAGCGCTGCATGAATTCCGTCAAGCTGTGCGGATCACGACCAAACAGATCGTACAGATAACGTTCGAAATTACTCGATACCATGATATCCATGCTGGGAGAATAAGTCGGCGACAGATCCGTGACTTCATAGCTGTTGTTGCTGATGAAACGATGCAGGATATCGTTGCGGTTGGTAGCGACCACAAGCTGCTTTACTGGCAGCCCCATCTGCCGGGCCAGATAACCCGCATATATATCACCGAAGTTGCCGGTCGGTACGGAGAAAGAAACCGGTCGGTGCGGCCCACCCAGATTCAGCGCAGCATAAAAATAATAGACAATCTGAACCATGATCCGGGCCCAGTTGATGGAATTGACTGCAACCAGTTGCCGGCCTGGCGGCAGAAAACTCTGATCACCGAAGGCGGTTTTAACAATTCGCTGACAGTCATCAAAATTGCCCCGTACGGCCAGGTTGTGAACGTTACTCCCCTGCACCGTAGTCATTTGACGGCGCTGCACGTCGGAAATTCGCTGATGGGGATGCAGGATAAAAATATCCACCCGATCTGAATGACGACACCCCTCCAGAGCGGCCGAGCCCGTATCACCGGAAGTGGCTCCCAGGATCGCCACGCGCTGATCCCTGCGGGTTAAAACAAAGTCCAGCAGGCGCCCCAGCACCTGCAAGGCAAAATCCTTGAATGCCAGGGTCGGCCCATGAAACAGTTCCAGCACCCACTCATTGGAATCCAGCATGGTGAGGGGTGCAACAGCACGGTGAGAGAATTCCGCGTAGCTTGTATCGATGCAACGCTTAAGATCAACTTCTGGAATTGTATCGGCGACAAAAGGACGAATCACCTGCAACGCCAGTTCGCTATAGGAAAGTCCATTCCAACTGGCGATCTCCGCCTCGCTGAACCGAGGTAACTGATCAGGTACATACAGACCGCCATCTGGAGCCAGACCCGTCAGCAGTACCTGCTCGAAATCCTGCGGTTCACCGCCGCCTCGGGTGCTAACGTACTTCACCGGGATTCCTCGCTATCCAGCTCTTCCACACGGATACGGGCGATTTTAGCGGTGACTTCCGGTAATGCCCCAAGCGCTTCGATAGCCTGATCGATCTGCTTTTCCCGAACCACGTCAGTAAGAATTACCACAGGCACCTTATCCGCACCATGAACTTCCGGCTCCTTCTGTATAACCGCCTCGATATTGATTTCGAAATCCTGCAGCACGCTGGATATCTTCGCCATAACACCAACCTTGTCCTGTGCCTGGATTTTGAGATAGTAAGCAGTATCAATCTCGCTGATCGGCAGGATAGGTAACTCGGCATTCAATTCATTGAACGCCAGCGGCGGCATGAGGCCACTCAGAGTCGCCACGTCTCCATCCGATGCAGCCCTGGCAATATCCATAATATCGGCCACTACCGACGACGCTGTTGCCTCTGCTCCTGCGCCGGCACCGTAATACAGGGTGGCACCGACTGAGTCGCCTTTTACCAGTACTGCATTCATTACTCCGTTAACATGAGCGATGAGCCGTTTACTGGAAATCAAGGTCGGGTGAACCCGCATCTCAACACCACGTTCAGTTTTTCTCGCCACTCCCAGATGCTTGATCACATAGCCCAGCTCACGGGCGTATCTGACGTCATCCGTGGTTATCGCGCTGATTCCTTCGGTGTAGGTCTTGTCAAACTGCAGCGGGATACCGAAAGCAATTGAAGCAAGAATAGTCAGCTTGTGAGCTGCATCGATACCCTCTATGTCGAAGGTGGGATCCGCCTCGGCATAGCCCAGTTCCTGCGCTTCCTTGAGCACCTCGACAAAGTCACGCTGCTTCTCCGCCATCTCGGTCAGGATGAAATTGCCGGTGCCGTTGATTATTCCTGCCAGCCACTGAATCGAATTGGCTGCCAGACCTTCCCGCAGCGCCTTGATAATCGGTATACCGCCGGCAACGGCACTTTCATAAGCAATAACGACACCCTTTTTTGCCGCCTTTTCGAACAGCTCATTGCCGTGTAGTGCAATCAGTGCCTTATTGGCAGTCACTACATGCTTGCCGTTTTCAATGGCCCGCTCCACCAGTTGCAGCGCGGGCTCGAAGCCGCCGATGGTTTCTACCAGGACATCTACCTGCGGATCCTCAGCAACCGCAAACACGTCAGTGCTTGAAGTCACATCCGCCGCTTCGTATTGCGGTTTCGGTGTACGGGAGGCGATGTGGCAGACTTCCAGTTGTCTACCAAGTCGGCGGGCAATCTCGGCGCGATTTTCACGCAATAATTGATAGGTCCCACCACCGACGGTGCCAAGCCCACAGATGCCGATCCTGACCGGCCTGTTCGCTTTCGAATTCAAGGTTTCTCCTTGGCAGCTAAATCAGAAAAGCGCGAATTATACTGCAAACCGTTGACTCGCTCAGCACTACTGGGGGATTTTCAGGAGAGTATACACACAATCTGCAGACTCGTGCTGTCTGGTAAAACAACCCGTGTCTGGTCGCGTACTGGTCGAACAGATGAGAGGCGAATTTACTGTTCGAACAGCAGTGCCGCTAGCCGATCGGAATCCATATATCCGGGAATCACCCTGCCGTCTGCCAACACAAGAGCGGGAGTTCCGGAAATGCCGATTTCGTTGCCCAGGGCATAATGTTCCAGCACCGGATTGTCACATTCTCGCTCCGGCAGGTTCTGCCCGTTCTTGGCCTGACTCAGCGTTTTCTGGCGATCAGCTGAGCACCAGACTGAGATCATTTTCTGGAAGGAGCCGGCCTGTGCCCCACCTCGAGGATAGGCGATATAACGGATCTCGATGCCAAGATCCATGAGCTTGCTCATATCACGGTGCAGCGCTCGACAGTATTGGCAATCCACGTCAGTAAACACGGTAATAGCGGCCCGCGTTTGGTCTGGCTTGAAAATGATCATTTCTTCGGCGGGAATGGCAGCAATTTTTTCTACCGTGCGGAACTGCCGGGTTTCGGCGGTAAGGTTAATCAGTCCATCAGGCCCGGACTTGAACATGTCACCGGCAAACAGGTATTCCCCTGTAATATCCGTATAGAGAATCTCTCCAGTACTAAGCTCCACTTCGACCATATCACTTAAGATGGTCGGCTTGAGCGCCAGCACCTGGATCTGATTTTGCGAAGCTGCTTCCAGGGAAATCGCCAGCTTTGCGCGAAGAGCCTGCATAGCCGATTCGTCGGGAATTGTTGACTGAGCAAAAGTCAGTTGACCAAACAACAGCATCAGGAGTGGGACGCAGGCAAAAGTTTTGATGGAGCTTCTCATGCTTTTCATGCTTGTCATACTTGTTACCAGCCGATTTAGTTAATTTTCAGAAAGCCACCGAGCTGCTCTGATCGGAGAATATCCTAGCTTATCGTATAGTGACCGGAAAACTGGCGAAATGTTCGGTAAATCAGCCAAGAAAGGCGTTAGTTTGGCTGCAGGTAATCTGAATATTCCCGCCAGATCGTTAACCTGACGGGAATTATAGGACTGAGGACTCGAGGGAATCTACCCGCAATTTATCATTCTTTATCTTTTTGCTCGTTTTTTTGCTCTTCTGCTTGCTCTGTTTCGGCTGGCTCTTCAGCAGCTTGTGTCTGCTGAGCTTCCTGCTCCGGCTCAGTCTGCGCAACCGGTTCGGCTTGCTGGGCTTGTGCTTCAACCTGCTCTTCAACAACGGCTTCGGGCTCTGCCTGGACCGGCTGCTCGACTGCCAAGCCCGCCGACGGCTCTGTGACCGCTGATTGCGTGGTCTTCTTATCAAGCTTTTCGGAAATACGTGCGGCTCGGCCGGTCAGCTCACGCAAATAGTAGAGTTTGGCCTGACGCACATCACCGCGGCGCTTGACCTTGATGCTTGCAACCAGCGGACTGTAGGTCTGGAAAGTGCGCTCAACGCCCACACCATGAGAGATCTTGCGCACCGTAAACGCAGAATTCAGGGCCCGATTGCGTTTGCCAATTACCACGCCTTCAAAGGCCTGCAGACGCTCGCGATCCCCTTCTTTGATTTTTACCTGCACTACTACCGTGTCACCCGGGCCAAACTCAGGGAGCTCCTTGCTCATCTGATCAGACTCAATCTGTTGGATAATTTTGCTCTTGCTCATGTTTCCGCTCCTGAACGGTCACCCGATTTGGATTCAGCCCTTCGGGTGGCCTGGTATTCCTCTTTAAATTCGTCTAACAATGCCTGTTGTTCAGCATTCAGTGCCTTATCTGTCATCAGATCAGGTCTTTTTAACCAGGTCGCTCCAAGGCTGTGCTTCAGACGCCACCTGCGTATTTGTTCATGGTCCCCGCTCAGCAACGTCTGCGGTACCTTCAAACCAGCCACTTCCTGAGGCCTGGTATATTGCGGACAATGCAGCAGCCCGCCCGTATAAGAATCCTGAGCTGAACTTTCTTCAGCTCCCAGCGCCCCTGGCTGCAACCTGGTGATCGCATCGATCACTACCATTGCGGCCAATTCACCACCACTGATGACGTAGTCGCCGATCGACCATTCTTCGTCGATCTCAGTCTCCAACACCCGCTGGTCAATTCCCTGGTACCGACCACATACCATTACCAGTTGATCCACTGCGGCCAGTTCAGCAACTCCTGCCTGGTCCAGCCGTCGGCCTTGCGGCGACAGGTAAACCACCCTGGTTTCAGGCACCGGGTCTGCTGCTGGAAGATCTCCTTGCAAACCCTGTCTGGCTGCACGGATCGCTTCCTGTAGCGGCGCCGTCTTCATCAACATGCCCGGACCGCCGCCAAATGGCTTGTCATCAACGGTACGGTGCCGGTCATGGGTAAAATCCCTGGGGTTCCAGCATGACAACTGCACCAGGCCGTCGCTGATAGCTCGGCCGGTCACCCCGTATTCACCAATAGCGGCGAACATTTCCGGAAACAGGGTCACAACCGCAATCTGCATGGGCTTTCCCTTTTCCGATCAGCACCCGATCAGCATCCGATCAACTTGTTGGGCGGCTATCTGAACTGCCTGCAATTCAAAGCAGGTAATCAGCATCCCATTCGACCTCGATATTCCCTCGTTCGAGATCGACCCTTTTAACCACAGTTCCTTGCAGGTACGGGATCAGTCGTTCGTGCTTGTCAATACTGGTCGCTGTGGCTTTTACCACCAACACATCATTGGCGCCGGTTTCCAGCAACCGATCAACATTCCCCAACAATTGACCTTCACTATTGGTTACCGTGAGCCCTATTAACTGGTGCCAGTAAAACTCTTCGTTCTCCAGCTCCGGTAATTCCCCGGCCTCGATCTGTAACTCCGCACCTACCAGCCGCTGCGCGCTCTCTGGATCGTCATAACCCTTGAAGTGCGCGATCAGCTTACTTCCCTGCTCCTGCACCTGGTCCATCACCAACTCCGCATGTTGCTGGCCGAGGGTGGTAAAAAACCTCCGGTATTCAATGATATTCAATGCGGGATCGGTATACGAATAAAGTCGCAGCCAGCCTTTGATTCCATGGACCTTACCGAGCCGGCCCAGGGTAATCCTGTCGCTACCGGTCACGTTCACCACAACCGGTCTGTCTACCCTTATGCCTCTGTGCTGGCAGCAGTAGCAGCTTCCTGAGCCAGCTTGGCAACACGTGGACTGGACTGTGCGCCCTGCCCCACCCAGTACTGCATACGATCCAGGTCCAGCCGCAGACGCTCTTCATTACCGCGTGCAATAGGATTAAAGAAGCCAATACGCTCAATAAACCTACCGTCCCGGGACTTCCGACTGTCACTAACCGTAATGTGGTAGAAAGGCCGCTTCTTGGCACCACTCCGGGATAATCGAATTGTGACCATAATAAATTTCCGTTCTAAGAACTTAAAAATCCAGGTTTTCCCGGGGCTTGAAGCCATCTCAATGACAGTTTCTGGCCTTCGCCGGGATAAAAAGGCGCGTATTTTATGCCAATTGCGGGGCTATTGGAAGCTAGCTTTATTTGAATCGTGGAAAATTTCCACCGGCGCCCGGAAAACCACCAGGTGGCCCTTTCGCGCCACCAAGTCCCCGCATCATGTTGGCCATGCCGCCACCTTTCATTTTTTTCATGACCTTTTGCATTTGCTTGTGTTGTTTCAACAGCCGGTTCAGGTCCTGAATCTGAGTTCCCGAGCCCTGGGTGATTCGGCGTTTGCGTGAACCATTAAGGATGTCCGGATTGATTCGTTCCTTGGGGGTCATGGAGTTAATGATGGCTTCCATGCGGGTAAATTGAGAATCATTCACCGCGGAAGCAGCTCCTGGTGGCATGGCTCCCATGCCAGGCAGCTTGTCCATGATGCTGCCGACACCGCCCATATTCTTCATCTGCTGCAACTGCTCGCGAAAATCTTCCAGATCAAAACCTTTCCCTTTCTTGATCTTACGAGCCAGTTTTTCCGCTTTCTGCTTGTCGACCTTGCGCTCAGCTTCTTCGATAAGCGACAGCATGTCACCCATGCCGAGTATGCGCGACGCGATACGATCCGGGTAAAACGGTTCAAGCGCTTCGGGTTTTTCGCCGGTGCCGATGAATTTGATTGGCTTGCCGGTAATATGTCGCACTGACAACGCAGCACCACCACGTGCGTCACCATCGGCCTTGGTCAGGATCACGCCGGTAAGTGGCAATGCATCATTAAACGCTTTGGCGGTATTGGCCGCATCCTGACCAGTCATGGCGTCGACGACGAACAGGGTCTCGACTGGGTTGAGCACCGCGTGCAGGCGCTTTATCTCCTCCATCATCTGCTCGTCAATTGCCAGGCGACCCGCCGTGTCAACTATCAGCACTTCGATAAAGCGACGCTTGGCTTCAGCCAATGCGGCTGTCACGATCTGTTCAGGTTTCTGCTCGGAATCACTGGGGAAAAACTCTATTCCCAGATCGTTTGCCAGAGTTTCCAATTGCTTGATGGCTGCAGGACGATACACGTCGGCGCTGACGACCATGACTGATTTCTTAGGGTTGTTCTTCAGCCACAAAGAAAGCTTTGCCACGGTAGTGGTTTTACCCGCACCCTGCAGGCCAGCCATCAAAACTACGGCCGGCGGTACAGCCTTAAGCTCCAGCTCCTCGCTGGATGCGCCCATTAACTGCTCCAGCTCAGCCTGGACAATCTTGATAAAAGCCTGCCCTGGTGACAGGCTTTGGGAAACTTCCTGCCCCACCGCACGCAGTGTTACCCGTTCGATAAACTCCTTGACGACCGGCAGTGCGACATCCGCTTCCAGCAATGCTCTTCGCACCTCACGTAGAGCTTCCTGAATGTTGTTTTCAGTCAGGGTCGCCTTGCCGCCCAGCTTGCGCAGCGTCGACGAAAGTCGCTCGGTAAGATTTTCAAACATAGGGTCTGCTTCCAGGAAAAAGGCAGGCATTATAGCGGATTAATAAATCAGAGGCTCCCCAATCAAAAATAATCCGTCAGGTACACTGCGCTGGGACATTATCCCATTCCAGTCATCAGCAGAAAAAAGACTTCAACGCCCAGTTCACATATGCGACACTTTTGCCTGTTATCAGTCGGACCGGAAACATGCCGATTACCTTGATCGCAGGCCTACTGGCGTCCCTTTTCTACCTGCTTGGGACCGTTTTCCAGGGGCAGAGCATTTTCGCCAGCAAAAACACCCGTAACCAGGTTTTCAGCCTAGGTTTCATGGCGGTGTTCGCGCATATGATAAGTGTAATTGGCGTTATCAGAACTGCATCCGGCTATCATTTCGGAATTACGGAAACCAGCACCCTGATTACTCTTTCCATTTCCTTGCTGGTGCTGATCAGCAGTCTACGCAAGCCGCTTGAGAATCTGTTCCTCGGTTTGTTCCCGCTGGCGATTGTGACTATCGTTATTTCTCTGGCCGTGCCCAGTAACTATCCCCCAACCGGCATGGCGCTTGGTCTGGCCAGTCATATTCTGTTATCCATTGTAGCCTATAGCATGATCACCATTGCTGCCATGCAGGCGGCATTCCTCGCTTACCAGAATTATCAGCTGAAGCATCACCATGCCTCCGGCTTGATCCGCAAGTTACCGCCGCTACAGGACATGGAAGCCTTTCTGTTTGAACTGTTGTGGGTAGGTGAAATTCTGCTGGCGCTGGGAATTCTGGCCGGATTCTTTTTTGTCGATGACATCTGGGAGCAGGCTGGAATCATTCACAAGACCTTCTTTTCAATACTGGCCTGGATTGTCTTTGCCGGATTGTTGTGGGGACGACATCGTCTGGGTTGGCGGGGGCAGACAGCAATCCGTGGCACCCTGACTGGATTTACCTTGCTGCTGGTTGGATTCTATGGCTCCAAGTTCGTATTGGAGTATGTGTTGAACTAGTGAACACTGATGACCCACAATTAGGCCTGCTGGTCGGGCTGCTCATTTTTCTGATTTTCGCATCCGCCTATTTCTCCAGTTCGGAAACAGCGATGATGAGCCTCAATCGTTATCGCATGAAACACCTGCAACGCTCCGGTCACGCCGGTGCCCGCCGGGCCAGCAAACTGCTGGAAACTCCGGACCGGCTGATCGGCGTAATATTGATTGGCAATAATTTCGTCAACATCCTGGCAGCTTCCATTGCGACCTCTATTGCAATAGCATTGTTCGGTGGTCCCGAGCCATTGATCACTACGGGCGTGCTGACTATGGTGATCCTGATCTTTTCCGAAGTAACCCCCAAGACCATTGCCGCACTGTACCCGGAAAAGGTTGCCTATCCTTCCAGCTATCTTCTGACTCTGTTGTTGAAGTTACTGTATCCCTTCGTCTGGGTGGTAAATGTCATATCCAACCGTCTGGTGGTATTGCTCGGGTTTCAATCCAAAGGGGGTGACAGTCACCTGCTCAGCAAAGAAGAATTGCGCACCGTGGTATACGAATCCGCTGAACGACTGCCACAACGTCGGCACGGGATGCTGTTGAACATTCTCGACCTGGAGAAAGTGACGGTCAATGACATCCTGGTGCCAAGAAACGAAATTGTCGGTATCGACCTGGACGACGAGCTGAACGCTATCCTGGACCAGATCGGCTCCACCCAGCACACTCGCCTACCCGTTTATAAGGGAGACGTAGACAATATCGTCGGCATGCTGCACATGCGCAGTGTCAGCCGCTTGCTGAAGCTGGAAAACATCAACAAGGCGGTGTTGATCCAGGAAACCAACGAACCCTATTACATCCCGGAAAGTACCCCGCTGCACACGCAACTCTTCAACTTCCAGAAGCACAAGAAACGAATGGCGGTCGTAGTAGACGAATACGGTGCCGTCAAGGGCATCGTAACTCTTGAGGACATCCTGGAAGAAATTGTTGGCGAGTTCACCACCGACATGGCGACCAGCAGTCGGGAAATTCACCCCCAGGGCGATGGCAGTTTTCTTATTGACGGCGGCGCCACGGTTCGCGACATAAACAAACTGCTGGACTGGGAGCTGAGCACTGAAGAAGCCAAAACCCTGAATGGACTTTTAATGGAGCTGTTGGAGTCCATCCCGGAGTCTTCCGTCTGCCTTAAGGTTGGCGACTACTTCGCCGAGGTCCTGCAGGTCAAAGACAATATGATTCGAACCGTCAGAATGTGGGAAGACAGAGTGGAAGGCGGGCAGCAAGAGAATGACGAACCTTCAGACTCGCCAGCCGCTGATTCCGAAGGGTGAGCTAGCGGTTTAAGCGACAGGGTTCAAGCTCCGATACAGTCGCGATTCCCGGTCTCAGTGGATCATCGATTTCCAGAGCAATCACATTCACGCCGGAAGTCTCTTGTTCACAACGCATTGCCAACGACAACTGGTAGCCTTCCATTTCGAATAGACGCAAATACCAGCAAGGCAAATCCTTTTTGCTTATGTCTGCGTTTTGCAATTCCGCCTCAATGAACCCCGTTTTGGAAAATTTGATACCCAGCTCCCCCAGAGTCGGCACTAACGCATAGCCGCATGCCTTTGAATAGGCCTCCTTCAGAGTCCACAAGCCGTAAAAACGGTAACGCAGATCATCAGGCGCCAGGTCACACAATTCAGAGCACTCCTGGCTGGTAAAGTACCGCCTGGCGATTGCCATCATGGCACGATTGCCAGACATCCGCTCCACATCGACGCCGATATTTTTATTGCGGGCGACGGCAATTGCCAGCCAGCGACCACTGTGGGAAATATTGAAATACAATGGCGCAGCCAGCAATGGAGCCGCAATAGCCGGTTTGCCATGTGGATTTTTGCTGAAGCGCCACTGTGCCGGCTGGATATCCGGATAGTAACTGGATAACACATACCTTATAGCGGTTCTGCTCAAACAGTATTGCTGACGTTCACGCTGACTCCTAAACACCTGTACCCGATCTCGTTCGCTGTCGTCCAGTACCAGATCATCGGCAGAGTAGCATTCAGGTCGATGGCGCTCCAGATCCAGCAACCAGAGATGTGCCTGCTGCGGATCAAGCATTCCGGAAATTGTGTTGTAACTATCCAGATTGCTCATGCCGGGTCCATTGATGGAAAGACGCAACGCATTTGTTTACTGGCTATGCGTGTCTCCGATGGATAGCCGAAAGCGTTGTTTACGTAGTGTGTACTGCCGATCTTTTTTGATTGATTGACATGACTGTGCCCATAAACATGAATATGCGGCTGCAAGCGTTCTACTTGACGGCCCAATGCAGTACTACCGAGAACCGGATAGACATTTCGTTTATGGAGAGGTATTCGTTCCGGCATCAAATCGATGCGTGGAACGAAATGGGAATAGCTGATGACCGTTGTATTGGACTCTTCCAGTACAGCATTGTTTAACTCAAGAAAATGACGGTTAATTTCTTCGCTCCCCTCAAGGTGATTCGGCCAGGCGCAAGCGCGATAATCCCGCCAGGCTCTGCGAAGATGGCGGTCTGGTTTGGCAAACGAGTAGTCATACCAGCCATGAAGGGGAACAAGCGACAAGCCTCCTTCACGATGGCACTCGATAACAACGTCCAGAGAAAGGCACAGTTCCTGAATGGCGGCGAATTTTGTCAGCGAACATTCAAAGCCAGATCCGTTAACCCACAACTCGTGATTACCCGGGATAAAGCACAGTTTGCGGAATTTGCCCAGCAAGACTTCCAGCGCCTCGGCAAGTAGTTCCATGTCGTCGCTGACATCCCCCGCCAGAATCAGAATATCCTCCTGGTAATCGGAGCTTGAAACAGCACGCAGCCAGGCCAGGTTATCTGGGTAATCTACGTGAATGTCAGAAAGTGCATGTACGCGCATGCTGTATACTCATATCCAATCTCGTTACAACCAATCAAAGCCTGTCAGGCTTAAGCCAAGTCGCTAATCATGCTCATTCCACCAAAGCAGGATCTTGAAGAACTACTGGAACAGATCCGCCTCTGCAATCTATGCGCAGCAGAGTTGCCACATGGTCCCAGACCCGTATTAAGAGCCAGTGCAACTGCCAGAATACTGGTTGTTGGCCAGGCTCCCGGCACCAAAGTTCACGCATCCGGCATACCCTGGAACGACGCCAGCGGTCGACGCCTGCGACAATGGATGGGGCTGAGCGACCAGCAGTTTTATGACGAACAAACTATTGCCATTGTACCCATGGGCTTCTGCTACCCAGGCAAGGGCAAATCAGGAGACCTTCCTCCACGTGCGGAGTGTGCAACTACCTGGCACCGTCCTATACTGGATTTGCTGCCCAACATTCAAATCACCCTGTTGATTGGTCAGTATGCCCAGGGATTTTACCAGCCCGGCGGCTACTCAACACTCACCGAACGGGTTCGTGACTGGCACCGTTTTGCTCCTGATCAGTTCGTACTGCCCCACCCTTCACCTCGCAATCAATTGTGGCTGCGCCGCAATCCCTGGCTTGAAGAACAGGTAGTGCCCGCCATGCAAATGGCTATTCGCCGAGTACTTGAACTTTGAGCTTCTTCTTGACCCAGCTGCGTATGAATTTCGCCAGCGCCATATAATCATGCTCCCGCGGGTCGGTAGCTCGCCACGCCAGACCAATTTCCCTGGATACCTTGTCGTCCTTGAATTGTTTAATTTCCAAACCGGAGTTACCAAGAATATCTGCTTTGACCGCGATATCCGGCAGCAAGGTAACCCCCAGCCCATTGGCTACCATTTCCACCAGGGTGTGCAGACTGGTGCCCTGATAGACCAGATCCAGTTGCGCTGATTCCAGCTTACAGGCTTCCAGCGCATGATCCCGCAGGCAGTGACCTTCTTCCAGCAACAATAGTTTTTCACCTTGTAGTTGCCGTTGATGAACATTAGCAGCCTTATTCAACGGGTGATCCGGCGGCAACAGCACTTCAAACTCATCAGAGAACAGGCTTTCCACGTGCATATCCGGTAGCGGATAAGGCAACGCCAACAACACCACATCCAATTCGCCCTGTTGCAGCCGATTAAACAAATCAGCGCTCAAGCCCTCTTTGAGAAACAGTTTCAGGCCCGGGTAATCCGCTCGCAGATTGCCCAACATTTTCGGTAATAAAAATGGACCGATGGTTGGAATGACACCCAGTCGCAAATCGCCAGAAAGTGGCGCCTGACTGGCCCGGGCAATTGCCACCAGATCTTCGGCATTACCCAGTAACAGGCGAGCCTGTTTCAGCACCTGCTCACCGATCGGGGTAATCAATACGCTTTTTTTGTTGCGTTCAAAGATGGTCACGCCGAGCTGGGATTCCAGTTCCTGAATCCCGGCACTCAGGGTTGACTGGGTCACATGACAGGTTTCGGCTGCCTTGCTGAAATGACGATGTTCGGCAACCGCACAGAGGTATTTAAGTTGCTTGAAGCTGGGTAAGGATGCCATAAACTCTCATCGAGAAAATCGATTTGATGCTGTGAAAAAATCAATTAGATTCTATTACTGATTTATCGTAAGGTACACACCACTTGGCAAAAAGTTCGCTTGATATGTAAGGACTTTAAGGATTTCACAAAGTCCACAAAGGCGGATTTTTGAGAAGTTTGCTAACGACTTTGGACCATTGGCACAACCTACAGGAGAACTGTTATGTCACTGAAAGGATCTAAAACCGAAGAAAACCTGAAAGCAGCCTTCGCGGGTGAATCTCAGGCAAACCGTCGCTACCTGTATTTCGCCCAGAAAGCTGACGTTGAAGGTTACAACGATGTTTCTGCATTGTTCCGCTCCACTGCGGAAGGCGAAACCGGTCATGCACATGGCCACCTGGAATACCTGGAAGAAATCGGCGATCCGGCAACCGGCATGCCAATCGGTGGCACTGCAGACAACCTGCGCTCTGCAGTAGCCGGAGAAACTCACGAGTACACCGACATGTATCCGGGTATGGCTAAAGACGCCCGCGACGAAGGCTTCGACGAAATCGCTGACTGGATGGAAACACTGGCAAAAGCAGAACGCTCGCACGCCAACCGCTTCCAGAAGGCTCTCGATTCTCTGGACAGCTAAGCACGAGGAAAATCCCGGTGTCGTTAGTAACGACACCCGGGACTCTTGTTAGAGAAACTTTTCTATCTATCAACGAGGTAAGTGATGGCTTCTGAATCAAGCAGAGAAGGCGGACTTGAAGCACCTACCCGGCACCCTCTCAATCAGAATGATCCAAAGTTCTGGGATGAGGAAGACCTGAACAAGGAGCTGGAAAGGGTTTATGACATCTGTCATGGCTGTCGACGCTGCGTTAGCCTCTGTAATGCCTTTCCAACTCTGTTCGACCTGGTAGATGAAAGCGACACCATGGAGGTGGACGGTGTCGACGTCGCCGACTACAGCAAAGTAGTGGATCAATGTTATCTGTGTGACCTCTGCTATCTGACCAAATGCCCCTACGTACCACCCCATGAATGGAACCTGGATTTCCCCCATGTAATGTTGCGCGCAAAAGCCATCAAGTTCAAAAAGGGTGACACCAAGTTCCGCGACAACCTCATAACCAGCACCGACCTGATTGGTAGAGTCGCTACCACCCCATTGCTGAGCAGTGCGGTAAATGCCGCCAACAGTAATGACACCTTACGCGGTTTGCTGGACAAGACTTTGAAGATACACAAGGACGCAAAACTACCGCAATACGTCCGACCTACCCTGCGGCAGAATTTCAGCAGTAAAAAAGCAGATGGCAGCTCCGACAATAAGGTGCTGCTTTTCACCACCTGCTATTGCAACTACAACGAGCCCGACATTGGCGCCAGCGTAATCCAGGTTCTTGAGCACAACGGCGTCGATGTCTCTCTTATGGAGCTGGAACATTGCTGTGGCATGCCAAAGCTGGAGCTTGGCGACCTGCAAACTGTCGAACGATTGATGGAAAAAAATATTCCGGAACTGTATGAGAAAGCCAAGGCAGGATACAGCATTGTAGCGGCGGTCCCCTCCTGCGTACTTATGTTCAAACAGGAACTGCCACTGATGTTCCCGGACGACGAACGGGTTTCTGCAGTAGCCAAGGCATTTAATGATCCCTTCGAATACCTGTTCAAGCTGCACAAAGCAGGCAAGCTCAATACCGATTTCAAAAACGAACTGGGCGATATCAGCTACCACGTAGCCTGCCACCAACGTGTCCAAAATATCGGCCCTAAAACCAAACAGGTGCTGGAACTGGTTCCCGGAACTACGGTTAGCAATATCGAACGCTGCTCAGGTCATGACGGCACCTATGGCGTCAAAAAAGAAACCCTGAAATTCGCCAACAAGATCGCGGCCCCTATTGTGCGCCAGATCAAAGAGAAAGAGCCGGACCATTTCGGCAGTGACTGCCCGATAGCTGGCCGGCATATAGAAAACAATCTGGATAACGGCAAGCAGCACGAGCATCCGATTGAGTTGCTCTGCAAGGCTTACGGGCTGGACTAGCTGATTTGCGTCCCGCCAGGTAACTATCAAACCGACCATTGAGGTAACTGAAAGCATTATGAAAAAAATTGCTATTGACGATCTGCAAAGCAACGAGTCCTATGAGGCCCAGCGCCCGGCATTTCGCAAAGCGATGATAGAACATAAGAACAACCGTCGCGTCGAACTGGGGCCAAATGCCACATTACACTTCGAGGACTACATGACCATGCGCTATCAGATTCAGGAGCTAATGCGAGTGGAAAAAATCAGTAGTGTCGACGACATCCGGGAGGAACTTGAAGCGTATAATCCGCTAATTCCAGACGGCAAAAACCTGAAAGTTACTTTCATGATCGAGTACCCGGACGAAAACGAACGACGTCAGCAACTGGCCAGACTGATAGGTATTGAACACAAAATATCTATCAAGGTCGACGGTTCGGACCCGGTATTCCCGATTGCCAATGAAGACCTGGAGCGAAGTACAGACGATAAAACTTCATCAGTACACTTCCTGCGTTTTGAGTTTCCAGAGCAGGCCATTGAGGCGGCAAAAAATGGCGCGCCCTGGTCTGTCCGCTGTGAACACGAAAATTACCAGCACGAAACGAACCTGCCCGACAATGTCAGGTCCTCACTGACCAGAGACTTCAACTGACAGTCGGCAGGTAAGAGCATTAAACACTCGAAAAGAGGTTCAGCGAGCATGAAACAAGTATTGAAGATTCTGATTCCAGCGGTGGCACTGGCTACTTACTCTCTGTCTGTGTTGGCCGAGCCGCCAGTCAGTTCAATCAAAATGATCCACCCAACGAATTTTGGAATCGATCATAGTGAGCTGACAGATATCAAAATGCAGATGCAGGCGGCTATAGACAGTGAGCACCTGCCTGGCGCCATGTTAATGGTCGGCAATAACGACGGCGTCGGCCTGTTGCTGACTGTCGGCACCCAAGGACCAGATGACAGTACGCCGGTTAACACCGATACCATCTGGCGAATCTATTCCATGACCAAACCTGTCATCAGTGTCGCAACCATGATGCTGGTAGAAGAGGGACTGATAAAACTGGATGATCCGGTTGGTAAGTTTATCCCTGAATTCGCCAACCTGACGGTCATCGATGAACAGTCTGGCGACGCTCGTCCGGCTCAAAGCTCCATGACTGTGCAACACCTGCTAACCCAGGAGTCGGGAATTGTGCAAGCCATCTTTGCAACCGGCACCCCACTGGGCGATCTCTACGAGCAGAATGTCACAACCCAGGGTAAAAAGGCTTTCGAGGTAGCGCAGAGCATTGGTCGCCTGCCATTGCTGTTTGAGCCGGGCACCCGTTGGCACTATGGCCATTCAACTGATGTGCTGGGTGCCGTCATCGAAGTGGCAGCAGGACAACCACTGGACCAATTGCTGCACGAGCGGATTTTTGCTCCCCTGGGAATGGACGACACCTCGTTCTGGGTACCAGCCAGCAAAGCCTACCGTATTGCAGAGCCAATCCACGGTCAAATGACCGACAACACCATTGAACGTCCGTTTTTGTCTGGTGGTGGCGGCCTGAACTCGACTATTGAAGACTATGCACGTTTTGCAAACATGCTACTCAATGGTGGTGAATACCATGGTGTGCGTATTATCGAAGAAGACACCCTTAACCTGATGACACAGAAATTCATCGGCGATAGCGTATCCCGTCAGCACTTTTTCTATGGGGAACGCGGCGACTGGGGCCTGGGCTTTCACCTGCAACCCACTACCGATGACCCGAATGGGCCGCACAATTTTGGCTGGCGTGGCATCGGCGGCACACTGTTCGTTGTGGATCGTGAGAATGACTTCTATCTGCTGTATATGGAACAACGTCGCGGTGGGCCGCGAGGCGCACCATTCAGCAATAATGCTGCGCAGCAGGTGATTTACGAAGCCCTGAGGGATTGAGCCGGCTTCTATACTACCTTACCTCGAAGGGCTCAAGGGGCCTGGGGTTGTGATCTTTTCACCTAGGAAAAAAGATCACGATCTGAGCCCCTGAAACCTTAAGGCGGCGGACCTCATTTGGCTCAAGGGGGCGGCGGTGCAAAACTTTTCTCGTCGCTCGAAAATATTTCCCACCTCTGCCCATCACCACCCTTGATCATTACTGGCTCCGATTTTGAGCGTTTTGACGCCAGAATTTGGGTTAGGGTCAGGAACGAAGCCTGCAAAACTCACCCCAGCAGATCGTACTTTCGCAGATAGCCGCGCAATTGATGGTAAGTGAGGTTAAGCTGCTCTGCAGCCTTTTTCTGGTTGAACTGGCACTGTTCCATTGCCTGCTTGATCAGGTCAATCTCGAAATTCTGTACCGCCTCTTTGAAATCAATAGACTGTCCTGCCGGCAGCACGGTTGCGGCTGTGGTAATTTCAGTTTGGTTTGATTTCAGTGGAAGTGAATTGCTATCAGATACCTTAGCAACAGTGCCCACCCTATAGGGAGATTCAAAAGGATTGAAAATTATCGCGGAAATTTTCTGATCGCCATGTTGATAGACTGCGCGCTCAATGACGTTTTTTAACTCTCTCACGTTTCCAGGCCACTCATAACTCAATAGCGCTTTTTCCACTTTACTGGTAAAGCCTGCAAAGTATTCGCCGCCGATTTCATTGACCATTCCCATTGCAAAGTGTTCGGCCAGGATCAGAATATCTTCTTTTCGAACCCTTAACGGAGGCAGCGTGATTACGTCGAACGCCAAGCGGTCCAGCAGGTCATCTCTAAATCTGCCTTGACGGGCCAGGCCCGGCAGGTCCTCATTGGTCGCGGCAATCAATCGGACATTGACCGTCAGTGTTTCGTTGCCTCCCAGTCGTTCAAACTCACCGTATTCAATAACGCGGAGTATCTTTTCCTGAACGTTCAATGAAGTATTGGCCAGTTCGTCCAGGAACAAGGTGCCTCCGTCGGCCCGCTCAAAATACCCCTTTCGTTGTTTGGTGGCTCCGGTATAAGCACCGGCCTCGTGACCGAACAACTGTGCTTCCAGCAATGTCTCACTCATTGCCGCGCAGTTGATTTTTAAAAAATTCTGTTCCCAGCGGCGGGATAAAAAGTGCAGCCTGGCCGCCACAAGTTCTTTACCAGTTCCCCGTTCTCCGACAATGAGTATCGGCTTGTTAAGTGGAGCAACTAATGAAATATGCTCCTGCATCTCCAGGAAACTGGCGGACTCACCGATCATCCTAGGTGACGTTTTATTTTCATTAATTTCCATTATTTACAATAAGTTAGATAACTTTCCTAAATTTATAATTAGCAGTGACAGCCGGCACAGTGCTGTTGACGTCGATGTCCCTCGAATGAAAGTGTATCGCACTATTGCCATGTGGTGAAAATCACCAATTTTTAACAGTTTTCACCCAAGTCGCGAACGACCTGAAAAACTACCGAAAATATTTTCATAGCAGATTCAGTAGGTTAGCAGAGTAATAAAAACTTGGCACAGTCCCTGCTCAAGAGTATTGCAGGTAGCAGTCACTTGGCAGCTACCAGGCTAAAGTTTATTACTGTCGAGGTACGACCAATGAGCATATTTTCGCGAATGACAGACATCATCAATTCCAATATCAGCTCCCTGCTGGACAAAGCGGAGAATCCGGAAAAGATGATCAGGATGGTCATCCAGGAAATGGAAGAAACCCTGGTGGAAGTTCGCAGCGGTACCGCCAAGGTAATCGCCGAGAAAAAGACCCTGACCCGACGTGTCGAGCAGCTGAAACGCCAGGCACAGGATTGGGAGGAGAAAGCCGAGCTTGCCCTGTCCAAGAACAGGGACGACCTGGCTAAAGCGGCGTTGGTAGAAAAAGGCAACACCAATGCAACTATCGAGATAATGGAAAAAGACATAGGCAAACTGGATTCGACGCTGGATAAACTCAGCGGTGAAATTGAACAGTTGCAGTCCAAGCTTAATGACGCACGGGTGCGACAGAAGAGCATTGTCATGCGCACTAAGGCGACTCAATCACGGCTAGACGTCAATATGCAGCTTCACAACTATACTATTGACAATGCCATGGACAAATTTGAGTATTACGAAAGGAAAATCGACGCAATGGAAGGGCAAATGGAAAGTGCCAGTGTCGAGCAGAAGAGCCTGCAAAACGAGTTTGACGAATTGGCTCGCCAGGAAAAGATTGACAAGGAACTGCAGGAACTTAAAGACAAGCTGAACAGGTAGGATAGCGCCATGGGTTTATTCGAGTTCATAATTGCGCTAGTCAGCATTGTGATGGGGTGTGTAACCCTGTGGCTACTGCTGTTCTACGCACGCCGTGACAAGCAACCTAAGGCACCAGGATCGAATGGTCGCTACGACTTGGCTCAGTTGTCATCAATGGCTGAGTCCCTGCAGGAACGCATCGACATTCTTGAATCGATTCTTGACGCCGAGATCCCGGATTGGAGAGAGCAGAATGAACAGCCAGCCAAACCAACTTCGCCTTAACCACGAAGAGCGTCGCTTTCTGGGAGTCTGTGCCGGCATAGCAGACTACCTGGACATGCCGGTGGTGCTGGTGAGGATCATTTTTATTGTCAGCATCATCACCTGGCCCACCCTGCTGCTTGCTTATTTCGCACTTTATTTCTGGCTGGATCGCGATTTAAGTGCCAATAAAGTCTATGAATGGCTGGGCGGAAGCGCGCCAACACAGCACTTTAAGAATCTGGACTATCGCCGGCCGCTTTACCGAAACATGCGGAACAAACGCATTGCTGGTGTTTGCAGTGGTCTCGCCGACTATCTGGAAGTCAGCCCATTCACAGTTCGCTGTGTCGCAATCCTTTCAAGCTTCATCCTTGGCCCCTATGTGCTGCTGGCATACGGTGTCTGCTGGTTTGTCATTGAACCCAATCCAGCCCCTCGTTTGGGCTCCAGAGCAAGTCACCGTCACTACCGTGGCAAACGCCATAGACGACGCAAGAGTCATGGTCTCTCTTCCAGTCGTATCAATACAAACGATGAAGACCTGGACCAGGCAGCTTTCGATGATGGCTCAGACGATCCACTCTACGACCCTGAATCCAGCACGTTCAAAGTTCAAGTGGACTTGCGCAGTAATGGCAAAGGCAACTCCAATGCTGAAAGTCAAAAGAGCAGCCGTCACTCCTACAACGAAAAAGCTGCTGATGAGTGTGCAGACACCTACTATGCTTTGGAAACCCGCCTGCGGGAACTCGAGGCCTTTATAACCTCCAAAAAATTTCGCCTGCACTGCGAAATAAATAGAATTTAGGCTTCGGACCGTTTGGTTCAGACGGCATCTGCCACCTGAAGACTTCAGGACTACGGCCGAGATTTTTCCCACTACTGCGAGAAAATTCTCGACCTCTGAGCATCACCCGCTTTAAGCACTATGCCTCCGTGCGTGACCCCCTATACAAAAGTCTGGCGTCAAAAAGCTCAAAATCGGAGCCAGCCATGCTCAATGGAGGTGATGGGCAGAGGTGGATAATATTCTTGCGCTATGAGAACGAATTCACACCACCCTCCGCCTTGAACACTTCAAAGTCGAATCCACAAAGACTCAAAACTGAATAAGCAGTAGAATATTCCTCAATACTGATGCTTATCAACGAAGGCAAAGCAATTAACCCATGAAATTCTGTCACCACTGCGGCGGATCAGTGTTGCAGCGAATTCCCGAAGGCGATGAGAAATTGCGTTACTGCTGTGACAGTTGTGATGTGATTTTTTATCAGAATCCCAAGAATATAGTCGGGACGTTGCCTACTTTCGAGGACAAGGTGTTATTGTGCAAGCGCGCCATTGAACCGCGTCGCGGCAAATGGACCTTGCCGGCAGGTTTTATGGAGAACGGGGAAACCACCCTGGCTGGTGCGATCCGCGAGACTGCCGAAGAGGCAGGAGCACGAGTAAAAGTGCAACAGAACAATCTCTATACCCTTTTCAACCTGCCCTACATCAATCAGGTCTATTTATTCTTCCGCGCCGAATTGGAAGATTTGGATTTCGAACCCGGCATAGAGTCACTGGAAGTTGGGTTATTTTCCGAAGCGCAAATTCCTTGGAATGAAATTGCCTTCCCGGTGGTAAGGAGCACTCTGGAACATTACTTTCTGGACCTGGCGAACAGCGTATTCCCGGTCAGAATGTTTGACGTGCACTACGATGGCAACCGACAGATAAACACCAATCTGGTGAGCCATAGCCATGACGACTGAATGAGCGAGCAACCAACGCCGACCACTCTACATTCATATGTCATAAGAGCTATTGAGTGATGATCAAAAATATTCGCGGCGCATAAGCTGAGAATGCAGGATTCGAAGTTACTGGCGGGCTTCGTTAATCACGATTGCCACCGGAGAGGTTCCAGCATTCTTGACCGTATATTCAACATCAGTCTCGCGCCATATCCAATCTCCAGGCGCGTCAAGCTCACTGGTAATTCCATCTTCACGAGTCACGTGCACGACTCCCTCGGTCGCCTGGGCCACAAAACCGGAGTGCTGGTGCTTTTGCATTGGCGTTGATGCTCCAGGCTCAAGTTCTATACGATAGGAGCGAAACCATTGGTTTTCCAGTTGTGGCTCTCCTGCGAATCCGTCTGGTCGGTCGTCTGCAGACCGGGCGCCGTCACTGGCATTGACGAAGGCAAGGATACGCAACAACCCTGGCCCATCGTTGGACACTTTATGGGTGAACGGCTGACTAGCGTAGTCGATATTCGCCCGTACTTCACCTTCTCTCGAACCTGCGCCGCTACTGATATAGGTCAGCAGGATAGCCTGATCATGCGTATGGGCAAAGGACTCGTCGCCAGGATTAACCTGCACATCCAGCAGATACAACCCGCCTTCATTATGCACTGTGCGATGCCGAGGCTCCTCCAGCAAATGGAGAACCTTTTCTCCAGCAAATTCATTGTCCTGGGCGAAAACTGCCGGCTGAAATAGCGGCGTCAGACTCGCCAAAACAAAAACCGCTGAAGAGAATATAAAGCATGTCAGAATTCGTTCTGACGTGTAGTGCAACTTTGTGTAGCCTATGTAACCCATGTGACCTCCTGCGACCTCTCGCAATCCTTTTCCACTTCTTCTTAGCTCATACAATTTCGCGCAACGTTGATAGCAATTCAATAGCGCACCGACTGGCACCATCTTCAAGGCTGCACCACTTCGATCCGGACTTCATCTGATCCCTCCACGAAGGAAATGCGAATACCTCGGAAGTCTCTTGGCTCCATAGTAAAATTGCCGCCGTTTGCTTTAAGTTCCTCGGCAGCAGCATCCACATCAGGAAAGTTCCAGCCCAAGTGATCCAGACTACGACCCTGGGCAGGCGCTACGCTACCTTGAGCGTGTCCTGCCACCACCCGGATATTGCCGTATTTGATACCAGACAGAACATCAGCAAAGTTTTCCCTCCCCTGCCAAGATTGTCCTGGTACCACTGCAGGGCCCCTAGGGATCCAGGGTAGCCAGGTGAATGTGATCTTAAGGTGCAGCACAGATAGCACTTTGGTATACGCGCAAATTGTGAGCGTTTAAGGCGTGAATAGCAACCAAATTGGCCACATCCCGGCAGTGATGTAATAGCAAACATGTGGGTTCGTCCTGCTCCTCAGTAGTATGGAAAGGTGATCCCATAGACTTGCCAATCAAGCCAGTGACTGAGGTGGCGTTTCGAAGCAATTGTTGTTGCCAGTATCCGCGCCGTATTACAAATTGGTCTAAAAGTACCACAGTTCTTTTTCTGATTTGGCTCCCGTTTTTGGGAAACCAGGCAACCCAGGTCGAGCCTGTATTTATTCCCACTGTCCGAAACCGGTGTAATCCCAGTATCACTGGCGCTGGCATCACCAAGCCTTGTGAATCAGCAATTTCAGGTAGATACATGACGGAGATACTGGACAACGTTATGCGGCAAAGCTAACTTTAGAAGATTCGACTAAAAGGACTAGGTGATGATAAAAACAATACCTCTCGGTCTACTGCTTGCCGCAGCACTGCTTGGCAGCTCTTCGCTGCTTGCTCAGGCAAGCCGGCAGATTGATTTTCAGCCTCTGACCCAGGAAATTCTCAACAACCCGGATCCTGCCGACTGGCTCATGTGGCGAGGCGGCTACAACAACTGGGGCTACAGCCCTCTTAATCAGATTGACAGAGAGAACGTCAGCCAGTTGCAGCTGGCCTGGTCCTGGGCTTTTGCTCCAGCAGCACCGGGCTCCAATGGAATGCAGGTGGAGCCAACCGTCTATGACGGAATAATGTACATTCGCCATGCCAATGAAAACTATTCCGCCCATGACGCAGCTACAGGGGACCTGATCTGGCTATATACCCGTCCTTTACCCCAGGCTATTACGGGTGGTGAGACAAGGTTAACCGTGCACCGCGGCAGAGGCGTATTCATCTATGAGGACAAACTGATTTCCCATGCCACCGATGGCATGCTGTTTGCGCTGGATCCAACCACAGGAAGATTGTTGTGGGAATCCGCAATGTCGGACTACTCCAGCGGTCAGCAACCCAGCGGTGCCCCTGTGGCGTTTGGCGGCGTAGTGGTAGTACCCTATAACTGTACCGCCTGGACCGCTGCCGACCCCTGCCATCTGTCTGGATACGATGTGAACGATGGCCAGCTTCTTTGGCGCTGGTTTACAAGCCCCACACCTGACGACCCGATGCACCGAAGCTGGGGTGATGATCCTCAGATTTATCCGTTGGAAAAGCGCCGCAACATGTCACCCTGGATGACTCCTGCCGTGGACAGTGAACGTGGCTTGTTCATCTTCGGAGTCGGTTCGAGCGCACCTCAGCAACCGGATCTTGCTGGTACCAACGGCGAATGGCCGGACCGTCTGTATCAGGGCTCTACCGTGGCGCTGGATCACCGCACGGGTCAACTGGTCTGGTGGGCGCAACATCATTCCGATATGTGGAACAACGATGCAGTCTATGACCGCATCCTGGTCGACTCTCCTCTCGACCCAGCTCCGCCCAACTCGCTGGGACAGAATCCAAGCATAATTACCGGCGAAACCCGGGAACTGGTTATCGGTTCATTTGCAAAGGATGCAATCTTCTATGCCTACGACCGCAGCGACGGCACCTTCCTGTATGCAAGGCCAACTGCCTACCAGAATGTAATTCAGGGATATGACGGGACAACTGGCGCCTATATCACTGAACCGGCCGCCATTATTCCAGCCGATAAAGACTACCAGGCAACTATCTGTCGGGAAAATCGCCAGATCCCACAAGGCGCATACAGTCCGCTCACCAATGCCTACTTTGTTCCTGCTTTCAATGGTCCTTGTTCTGTCATGACGGTAAATTCCCTGGAACCGTCATTACAGACTGGATATAACACTTCCTATACGGCTGACGTGCCCAGCCCGGCACCTCAGCTGGGGCAACCGGAAGCTATCGATGTTGCCACCGGCAAGACACTCTGGCGTCTTGAGCGGGAGGCACCACTATATGGCATGTTGACTACCGGTGGCGGTCTGTTGTTCGCAGCGGACACCAATCGAAGATTCTATGCGCTGGATCAGTGGACTGGAGAAATCCTGTGGCAGACCATTCTGAATGGTGCCAGCGACATGGCTCCCATTTCGTTTGCCGTCGATGGCAGACAGTTCGTCGCCGTCTTATCCCCAAGCGGCACCCAGGCGGCTGCGCAACATGCCGGGCAACTTGGCCTGGCGGCTGCAACAGGTGTGCGAAACGTAGGACATACTCTGTTCGTATTCGCATTACCGGAATAGGATTCGACTTATGCATTGCGAAACGAACCTGATGAGTAGCGGGCCTGATAATAAGATGAATAAGAATTTCGCCAGCATCATAATCACCTGTTTATTGACAGCCCTGTTTTCTACCGTCTCACTTTCTCAGGAATTACCTGCCGAGCCAAGCCCACTGGCTTCCTCAAAAGCGGCGGCTGTAACTGGCAAAAGCCACTATCTGATTAATTGCCAGCAATGCCACGACGCCGACGGCCGGGCACTGGCCAACATCGATTTTATTGCTGCCGACCTGACCGCCCCGGATACCTGGTTCTACGGTACTTCGCCGTTACATATTTTTCGCAGTATAAAGTACGGAGCAGGACTGGAAATGCCACCGTTCAAGGACTCACTTGGCGATGACACCATCTGGCTTATCGTCGCCCATGTACTCAATATCGGACCCGCAGAAAGCAGGCCCAGGCAGGATTGAAACACCGGAGCTTCGGCTCCGGTCTGCCAGCCAAACAGCAGAAGAAAAAACTGGAAACCAGAGCTCCAGCTCGAGGAAAAGCCATGACAACCAGACAACCTACTGAAGACAGACGCCCTACTGAAGAAAATAACAACACGTCGTCAATGCAAGACAAGGATTCGCAGGGCGAGACCGACAAGAAGGTTTCCCGTCGCAACTTCATAAAAGGTACCGCGCTGGCAGGTGCTGGCGCAGCAGCCATGCTCCAGACTGAGGAAAGCAGCGCTCACGAGCAGGAGAACCTGGATATCCGCATCCCGGAAGAAATTCCCCGCACGCTGGCTGAAGCTGCAAGACCTGCAAATTTCCCTATGACCGGTGCAGAAGTGTTCGCAAAATTCTGTAGCGATGAGGGCGTAGCCGGATTCTTCTGCTGCCCGGGAAACTACAACATGATCAACGCCATAGCTGCCGAGGGTATTCCCAGCTACGGCGGGCGAAGTGAAGGCAATATGACGTCTGCTGCCGATGGGTTCATCCGCGTAACTGGCGAAATAGCTGCCACTTCAGGCACAGAAGGGCCAGGTTTCACTAATATGATCATGAATATAGGTGCAGCCAATGCGGCACGCACTCCTCTGCTGGTAATTGCCAGCAACAAGACCATCGGTGAAGACGATACCGAGCATGGAATTCAGACTGCTTACCAGCAAGTGCAGACTGACGGCTTGAAGAAGTGGGGTAAACGCATGATCACCCCTAACCGAATTTATGAGTACTCTGCTTACGCTTTTCGGCAACTCAAGACCGGCATTCCCAAACCCGTTCACCTGGATTTTCCGGGGGAAATTTCACGAGCCAGATTCCAGGAACCCGGTGAATTGCAGTACTACTATGACAAGACCAGATACCGTACTGAATCCAAAGCGCACCCGAATCCAGCAGATGTTTCCCGTGCCGTGGAAATGATCAGACAATCGGAGCGACCCATGATCGTGGCCAGTACCGGTGTGTTTTATGACAAGGCCTGGGATGCACTGCTACGCGTTGCCGAGAAAAATGATATTGCCGTCGTGGAATCGGCACCACAGCGAGGGCACTTCTCAGATGGCCATGAACTGTCGGCCACGACAGGACTTGACGCGATTCGCAGTGCCGACCTCGTAATACTGGTAGGCCAGTATTGCATGCCATCTATCGGAGAATTCGCTTTTGGGCCAGATGCCAAGTGGATACGAATTGATCCGGATGCCACGGATATTGGCCGTAACGTTCCTATTGACCTGGGCATCGTAAGCTCTGAAAAGGCAGCACTGGAAGCGCTGGAAGATGCCTTGCCTTCTCGTAATCGCCAGGCCTGGCGCGACGAGCTGGCGGCCGCCAGGAAAGCCTTCTACGATCAGAGTGATGAGTACTATCGTCTGGGCCTGCAATACAGTGCCGATACCGAATCGATTCATCCTGCCGTAATAGGCCACCAGCTGGGTGAGTTTCTTTATGATAAAGACATTGATCGTGAACAGACTACAGTTGTATCTGGTGGCTATGGTATAGGTCGATATACACGTCGTTACCTGCGAGCATTCAGACCCGGTCAAATCTGTAATGGCGCTTACCAGTACGGTGCAATCGGACCGGATATCGGCTACACAGTAGGTGTCGGTGCAGCAGTGCAGAATGGTGTGGGCCCACAGGCAGCTTACAAGGGATCACCGGTCGTTGGGATTACCGGAGACGCTGGCGCTGCCTATTCCATCATGGAATTCGAAACCCTGGGTAAATATCGAATCCCGGCAATCATGATCGTCTACAACAACAATGCATGGGGCGTGTGGACCTCTGGTGCCGGCCGCGGTGCTGTGCGTGCCCAGCACATGTATCTATTTCAGGAAAACTTACGCTACGAAAAAATCGCCGAGGCGCTGGGTTGTAATGGTGAATATGTGAACAGCCCGGACCAATTTACCCCGGCGCTGGAGCGAAGTTACGAGCTGGCTGCTCGAGAAGGAATATCTACCCTGATTAATTGCCAGGGCAAAAAGGAATTCTGGACCAACAACTATCCACCGGCCATGCCAAGGCACTTTGCACCGGGTGCATTAGCGTATTACAAATAAGGACTGGCAAAGGCCATGCATGAAGTAGCGGAAGCGGTAAAGACGGAGCTGCAGGGCTATGCAGATCGCGGTATTTTTCGAAATTTCACGGTCTCCGATTCGGCAAGAGGTGCAGGGATGGATTTTCGGTTCGACTGGCTTACCGAGTCGCCGTTTCTGTTACGTTTGAATCCACGAAAGCCGGAACTGGAACTGAAAGAAATACTGCCATCGGTGCCGTTTCGTTCCAGCATGGATCGAGAATTCAGAGAGTTTCTGAGGGCACGCTGCGACGAGTCGGTTCCTGCTCATCGGCGTATGGACAGTTCGCGTTTCAGCTTTAACTGTCAGAATCGTAACCAAAAATTATCAATACTGATCGGTTTCAATAACGAGGACGCCAGTGCCGCTGCCAGAACAGCTGTCAATCTACTGCACGAAATCTTTAATAACTTCCTGTTGGAAGGGCCTTACCAGAATTACATGGTAGAAGTATTCAATGTTCCGGAAGAGTAACTCGCGTCAGGTATATTGAATATCTGAATTGCAATTGCTTACCCGACGAGAGGACAACGAGAGAACAGCAAGAGGAGCCTGCAATGAAATTTAAAAAAAAATCCCCAGGCCTGACGCGAAGGGATTTTCTCAATGGCTGTGCGATCAGTCTGGCAGCCGGTACAACACTTTCCCCTCTGGATGCGGTCGCCCAGGGATTACTGGACAGTTCTGCGATTCCCGCTGATTACAATCCCCCCACGTTACAAGGGATGCGAGGCAGTCATCAGGGCTCCTTCGAAATTGCGCATGGAATGCGTGATGGCGCTTCCTGGCAGGCTGTCGATGCTGGCGAAGCCGAGTATGACCTGGTCGTCGTGGGTGGCGGTATCAGTGGCTTGTCAGCAGCCTATTTCTTTATTAAGCAAAATGGACCGGAATCCCGGGTTTTGATCATCGACAATCATGACGATTTTGGCGGTCATGCAAAGCGCAACGAATTCTGGCATGAAGGAAGAATGTTTCTGGTCAATGGCGGAACGCTGAATGTCGAAGCCCCTTCACAATACAGCACGGTAGCCGCCGGGCTGTTGTGGGAGCTGGGAATTGATCGAACACGATATTTCGAAAAGAACCGGGATATGTTTTCGTTCTACCGGGATATGGGCCTGAAAAGCAGCATGTTTTTCGATCGCGAAAATTTTGGTTCAGACAAATTGATTGTGGATTACAACAGCTTGCCTATCCAGGAAGCCATGGCCCAGGCTCCTTTGAGCTCGAAGGCAAGGCAAGATGCTGTTCGCCTGTACGGAACGACAGAAAATTACTTCGAAGGCCTGAATGCGGAGGAAACACGAAGGCAGCTCAGCCAGATGAGCTACAAAGACTATCTTCTTAATGTCGTCCAATGCAGCCCGGAAGTTGTAAAACTCTTCCAATCCAGCTTTCACGGTTCCTTTGTGGTCGGACCTGATGCTATTCCGGCTATCTATTTCCGTGACTCGGGTTATCCTGGCTTCGACGGACTCACTCTGGAAGATCTTCCCGAGAACCTGCTGATTAATGAACCGGGTGGTCAACACGGCCGGGAGAATCAACGGCGTGCAAGTCGTGGCGATCCAGATATGTATTTCCCGGATGGCAATGCCACTATTTCACGCTTATTGGTCCGCGCACTAATACCCGAAGCAATCCCTACAGGTGATATGGAGGACATAGTTACAGCACAGGTCGACTATACGCAACTGGACCGTGCGGGCAACAACTGTCGGGTTCGCTTAAACAGCACGGTCATTGACGTTCGTCATTTGAATGACCAGCAGGTACAAACCAGTTTTGTGACCAACGATCAAGCTTACTCTGTAAAAAGCAAGAACGTTGTAATGGCTTGCTGGAACACGGTGATACCCTACCTTTGCCCGGATATCCCGGCACCACAAAAACAGGCACTGTCTTACGGAGTCAAATCGCCGCTGGTCTACACTGGCGTGTTGCTATCCAACTGGCAATCATTCGTAGACGGAGGAATATACAGTACCAGGGCTCCTACCAGCTTGTTTTCCAATGTCGGTCTGCAGGCTTCTGTTCGCATGGGTGAATACCGAACATCGCGTGACCCGGCTGAACCGATCGTTGTCAGAATGTCTGCATACTTCGACGTCCCTGACAGCGATCTGTCGCGTCGCGAGCAACACTTGCTTGGTCGTGAAAGACTGCTGAACACGTCTTTCGACGAGTTCGAACTGGCAATCAGAGATCAACTCAGTCGAATTCTAGGTGACTCCGGATTTGAGCATGAGCGCGATATACTTGGAATTACCGTCAATCGATGGCCACACGGTTATTCCTATTCCTATAATCCCCTCTCGGATCCCTACGAATGGGCATACTCAACAACCTCAGAGCGCCCCGCCATTGTCGGTCGACAGCGCGTAGGTCGAATCGCAATTGCGAATGCTGACGCATCTGCCAGCCCCCACACCGACGGGGCCATCAACGAAGCTTACCGGGCCGTGAATGAATTGCTCGGCTTATAAGGAACAGCGGAAGTGGAAAAGCGAACCTGGGGAAAAGGGGACAGATCTATTTTCCATCACCTTTCTCAATTCAAATTTCCTCCACCAGTGCCCGATTGAGGCGAACACCAAGTCCAGGATCCTGCGGCATCGCCACGTACCCTTCAGAATCAACCATTGGCGGATTATCCATGATGGCAAAACCATTGGTGTAAGGCGCGAACGGTGGATCATGGAGCAGCTCCAGCCAGGGGCAGTGAGGCCAGGTGCCGATCATGTGCAATTGCGCCACCGTACCGAGCTGCCCGCCACCGTGATGGGGAATCACCAGTTTATGGTTGGCCAAGGCAAGAGCTGCTACGGCGCGTAATCCCTGCACTCCTTCGGTAACCAGGATCTCCGGCTGCAGGATATCGTAGACGCCTTTTTCCAGCATCCACAGGAATTCCTGCACCCCGCGATTGTTTTCACCTCCGGCTAGCGGAATATCAACCAGTCGGTTCAATTCCGCCAGGCCATCGAAATCATAACGACGCAAAGGCTCTTCCAGCCAATACACATTAAGCCTTTTAAGTTCTCGAGCAGTATCCAGCGCTCGGGTAAAATCCCACTGAATCCCCGGCTGCCAGATGCCGCTTGACTGCGCCTGGTTGGCATCAGTCATGATGGTGAAGTCATCCCCTACCGCATCCCTCACCATCTCAACGGTACGGATGTCTTCACTCATCTGTTCGTGATGAAGTCGAATTTTCATGCCCTGCCAGCCCTGCTCTTTTAGCTGAACTGCCATGTCAGCCCGTTCTTCCGGTGTCGATAGCTGAATCATGCTGGCATACGCAGGTACCCGGTCTTTTGCTGCTCCCCAAAGTTTGTAAAGCGGTTGATTCGTAGCTTTGCCGATGATGTCCCACAAGGCGATCTCGATGGCCGCCACTTCCCTCCAGTTGGACGCCGCGCCGTTGGTATAGCGCATCTCGTGACCCAAGGCTTCAGTATCGAAAGGATCGCGACCTACCAGAATACGTTTCAGTTGGTTGACGGCAGCAGGGTTCATTCCCGGTGCAATGCCCGAAATGCCCTGATCAGTAAACACTTCAGTGATCGTTCCGCCGCCGACGCGCCTCATGTAAGACCGCCCAGGTGCCCAGGCTGACTCCATCATGCCAGTCTCGGCAACTACCTTCATACGAAACACCCGTATGTCGGTTATTCGCAGACGTTGCGATTGCGCAGCAACCAGGGCCGGCAAGGCAGTAGGCACAAGTGCCAGGGGGATTGAACCTGCAATAAAATCTCGACGTCGCATCAGAGGCTCCTTAAGTATCTACCTCATTGAATCCGTTAATAATCATAGCATGGGGAACGGAAACGCAAAGTTACCCGCAAACCGTCTCCTTTGAGCTGACAGTTGTCCCCTTTAAATTGACCTGAGGCCCGGCTCCTCGTAGTCTTAGAGAGTTTTGTATTAAAAGTCTGAAGAAAATTTCGGGGATTGTCGTCCACAATAGCAACGAACGGCCGAAATCCTTTATCAGAGCGTCTTTAGCCTGCTGTTACCAAGGACGCCAAACCGAGGAGAAAACAGTGAAAAATATTGATTATTTGAAATCTTTACTACTGTCGCTGGCGCTTTTGCCTGTCCTGGGCGTTGCTGCTGAGCGGGTGGGCGATTTCTCACTGCTGGACGAGCAGGGTTATCACCACAGCATGAGCTGGTACGATGACCACGAAGCCATCGCTCTGCTGGTGCATGCCAGCGACAGCGTGGCCACCGAGTCGGCCCTGCCGGCATTCGAAGCCCTGAGGGACGAATACGCTGCCCAGGGCATCGAGTTCATGATGATCAACCCGATGGGGAGATACGATCGTGAAGTGGTGCGTGAGCAGATCCTCGCCTGGGGCGTAGACGGAATACCCGTGCTGATGGACGACGCCCGGGTTGTATCCCAGGCGCTGGGTATTGAACGGACCGGTGAGGTCCTGCTCTACAATCCCAAATCCTTCGAAGTCGAATACCGAGGCAGCGTTGCAGGTGCCGAACAAGCTATCGACGAAATCCTCGCTGGTAGCGAAATCAGTTCTCCCCTGCTGGCTACCACCGGTGAGCCGATCACTTACCCGGTCCAGCCGGTAGTGTCCTATGCCAAGGACGTGGCACCGGTTCTGGCCGAACAATGCGCCAGCTGTCACCGGGAAGGTGGAGTTGCGCCATTTGCCATGGATAGTCATACCATGGTGCAGGGCTGGTCACCGATGATCCGTGAAGTCCTGATGACGCGTCGTATGCCACCTGGCCAGATCGACGGCCACATCGGTGAATTTATCAATGACCGACTGGTAGATGACGAAGACATCCGCAATATCATTGCCTGGGTTGAATCCGGCGCCCCCAAGGACGGTGACAACGATCCTTTGACCGAACTGACCTGGCCAGAATCCAAGTGGGCGTTCGGTGAGCCGGACATGATTCTCGACATTCCCGCCACCGTCGTACCGGCAACGGGTAACGGTGTGTTCACCAACGTGGAAGTGGCCTTCGATATGCCGGAAGACCGTTGGCTGAAAGCCAGCCAGATCATCGCCGGCGACCGCTCTGTCCTGCACCACACGGTAAACCGGCTGGATTTTCCGGGCGAGGACGGCCGCCGAGGTTTTCTCGGTGGAGACCCTAATCCTGACAAGGCCAGTATCACTGCCTATGTTCCCGGCGCCACACCACGCGCCATGCCGGAAAATACCGGCGGCCTGGTGAAGGCAGGTTCAGTGCTGCATCTCAATATGCACTATACGCCAAACGGTCGGGAAACCACCGACAACAGCCAGGTGGGCATCTGGTGGTATGACAAAGACGAAGTGCCAGGAGAGCGCATGAACGGTCAGTGTGCCTGTATCTTCCCGTTCAACTGGACCACCATCCCGCCTTATGATGCGAATTTTGAGCAGACCCAGACCATCACCATTCCCAAGGATGCGCACATGCACAGCTTCCTGCCGCACATGCACTTCCGCGGCAAGTACATGCGTTTTTATGCGGATTACCCCGATGGCAGCCGTGAGGAGCTGATCAATATTGCCAAGTACAACTACAACTGGCAGCTCAGCTATACCTACCAGGAACCGAAATTCATTCCGGCGGGCACGGTTATTACCGCTGTCGGTGCTTTCGATAATTCACCACAGAACCCCGCCAATCCGGATCCGTCCCGAGCTGTGGACTGGGGTAATGAAAGCTGGGATGAAATGTTTTTCGGTGCTATGCAATACAAGTACATCGATCAATAATCCACAGATGCGGCAATATTAAAAAGCCCGGTCAGTGATCGGGCTTTTTTAGTTCGGAAAAAGTTAGGAAGTAACCTGGCTAGTTATAGCACCATCCTTGTGCTCGACAATTCCCAACTGCGAAGATACCCTTTGTCCAGTCTGAAAACTGCATTCAAAATGCGTATTCTCTCTAACAAAATACTCTATCGAAGGCACTATGGAAGCCAAAACCAATAGCGTGACCTCCCCAGCCTTAGTGATGCGCAAGGCAGCACTGGCACTTGCCACGATATTCGTGGTGACCTTTGTGCTGATTCTAATTTCTCTTTACTTGCAAGGAAATTTTGCAAGCATTCTTGCTAACCCGATTAGTTGGTTTAATAGTTTAGACCCCTCCCTCACCTTCGACATTATTCTAACTGCGGCGGAATTATTGGCAGCTGTGCTAGCTATTGCAATTACTGTAGTAGCAATCGTTGTGGAACTCGCGGCCAATAGATACAGCCACCGAATCACTTCACTGTTTATTCGTGAACCAATAAATATCATGGTAATGTGTTTTTTTGTCATTGCCACAATCTATAGTGTCTGGATTGCTCTAACGCTTGATGCAACTGTTGAAAGCGCCACAGTTCTGAACGCAGGCTTGTTAACCAGTATGCTAATGGTAACTACATCACTCGTAGTACTTCTCCCGTATTTTGCCTTCGTCATGTCGTTTCTGTCACCAGAGAACATCGTTCTAAGAATCCAAAAAACAGGACTCGACTGTGTGAGGAACATTGATTCAACAAGCACTAGAAAATCTAAACTGAAGCTGCTTAATGCGGTGGACGAGCTGCAAGATATAGCTAGACGCTCGGTTGAACTTTCAGATCGCGCGGTTGAAATGGCGAGCATTAACGCATTACGCAATATTGTATTGTCTTACCAGGGATTAGTAGCGCACGCAGCGCAAGTTACAGACGACTGGTTTCAAACAGACAACACAATAAGCACTGATCCAGACTTTATATCACTGACGCACCTCGGCCTTGCCCGTATTAATGAGGAGCGCCTTTGGGTCGAAGTGAAAGTTATGCGGCAATATTTGGACTTGATCAGCGATAGCAATCCCAGCTCCCGAGATACCAGCTACCTGATAGCAATTAATACTAGACGTATCGCCACAGAATCTCTCGGTTTTCGACCTGGCCTCGAGCTCGTAGAACTATGTTTAAGATGCTTCAACAGTTACCTCAGAGCAACAATTAACAATAATGACCCTAGAACCGGTTACTTTATTATGAACCAATACCGCATGCTGGCAGAGGAACTATTAATCCAAGGACAGCGTGAGACGGTGAATCAAATAGCCCTTTATCTACAGTTTTATGGGCTTCTTGGATATAAACAAGGTCTTCCATTTTTATTAGAGGTTGCCGCTGAAGATATTGCAAATCTAGCTGGCGGAAGTATTGAGAAGGATTCACTTTTATTAGATGGGCTGCTCGAACTGCTATTAGAGCTTGACCAGGAAATAAAAGACGATCATTCCAAAGAGAGTTTATTGGGGGTTCGACGGGCGCAATTAAAACTTGCTACTCGATGCCTGGAAGCTGGAGATGAGCAGAGAGCAACGAAAATTTGTATCGATCTAAAGAGTGAGAAGCTGGAAAGAATGCAGCAAGTTATACGCGACTTGAAAAAAGAAAATCGAAAAGAGTATTGGGAGTTCACGGACAGAGGAGTGAATTTTTCATACCTGGATCCCAGTTTAAGAACACATCTTTCTACACTGGCCAACATGATTTTTGACTGATTAAGCTATCAGTTTATTGGGCACCCTATTGCTTACATAACTAAGAATAGACCCATAAATTTGAGTATATTTCCAGTAATGCTCAGGATCGAACCCGAGTAGAGGGACGATATTTATTCAGGCAACATCCTCTCGTTAACCGGAGAGGGTGTAGGGACTTCAAAGTCCATTTCATTTAGTTTTTAATTTTTTAATTTGTAATCCGCACCCCGCTAGCACCGGTTGGGCTTAATCGTCCCGGTGCTAAGCAGCATGGCTCACCATTCCAAGATACATAGTCTTACTTAACGAAAATCAACCACCTGCAGTCCTTTTTCACAATGTCTTCAGGAACTCGATCAACGCGTTCTTTTCAGGTGCTTCCAACTCCGTTCCGAACAAATGCCCACTGTTACTATTGCCTTTAACCGATGTTTTGTAGTGAAAGAAATTTCCGCATGGACTATCCGCATCGGATGAAACAAAGCCCGATTGAAATCCTACATTTTCCCAGTCGTAGACATCGTTGCCAGTACAGAACTCATCTGGACGATCCTGCGGTCTTTTCAGCATGTCACGCAGCGTAGGAACCGAACCGTTGTGCAGATACGGCGCCCGCAGCCAAATACCGTCTAATAACCCGTTGACATAACCATGCTGCGGCGTGAAGTTACGCAACTCCCATTGATCCGTGCCAAGTTGATTCAGACCATCCGCCAGCTCGCGGGTGAAATCTAAATGGCGCTGATCATCCGTGCCAATATCCTCCAGCCGCTCGACTGTACCAGTCCGATCGCCCCCTTGGGCATGACAGGTTGCACATTGCTCATTGAATATGCGCTCTCCTTGTTCCAGCAGTCGGTGCTGGATACCTGGAACATCATTGGGAACCCTGTCTGCAAAACGCGGTGGCATAAATTCATCTGCAAAATCTGCTATCCGCTGCACACGCGGAAAATCCAGATATTCGACACGTGGGCCAATGACGGCAAGTGCGGAAACGATATTACGTTCCTCCGGCACTGCGATATTCCCATCCCAGTGCATCAGCATGCCGCTACGAGCCTTGCCATTCCAAAAAGGCGGGAAATCGACAATTCCTTCGACTTTTTGCCTTTGTGGAGGATCAACGTACAATCTTTTGTAGGTTGCCCAAGTATCGACTCGCCCGGGTCCGAACGTGTTTAAGCGCATTACACCATCTTCGGGTGTAACAAAATCAAAATAATCCCGCTCACGCTCTCTTAGCAACCTTGGAATAAACCAAGGTATGATCACGTATCTATATAGCAGCCGTTGACCAAAGCCCAGCCTCTCGTTCTGTTTTGCGAGTGCCGTGTCAACGGCATCCATCACTTTGTCAGTTTCAAATAGCTCTTTATTGCCCATGACGTTGAACATGTACAGGAAGAACTGTTCGATATTCACTGCGTTTCCGGTGCCCGCAAGCACCGTGTGCAAATCGTCTGAAGGGCTATCACGATATGTGGTTAGATGACAGAAAGAACAATTGACACCAACAAAGTCCATACCGAACACTGTTCTCCGGGAGAAGCCGATTGGTCGCTCGAGATGTCTCTGTCCGTCCGCGTTTGCCAAGGGCTCAGGCATACTATCTTCGGTGACCAGTCCAAACGCCGCAAATCCCTCTTTTCCGTTCCAAGGTTTCGCATACATCTGAGGAATAATCTGAGAAGGTGGAGCCACCTCGGGCAGCGCCTGCCAGATCCAATAAGGGATAGGTGCCATGGCCAGCGGATGATCTGACCCAATCGATCCGTATTTAAACTCGTCTGCAGGATCGACGAAATGTTCAGGCACACCGAAACGGTTGTTCCAGAGGGAGATACCAACAATCACAACAGCTGCGATTGCGCCCCACAATACGACTTTTTTCAACATGACATTTTTCTCCCGTCCCTAGTGACAAATGCGTTAAGCATTTATGTTGACCTTGAGGGCGCGTGGATACAACTTCCATACTGCCCATGGTTCATTAATCATCGACAGTTGCAGCCAACTCAGGTCTTCGTTTAACTGGTTAATTGCTGCAGCGCCCCGCTTATCGCCCTCGAGAGCCAAATAAGAGAAATCGAACATCAGTTCCCGGCGCGTCACGTTCAGGTTGTAATTGGCATTGACGAGCCGCTGATAGACATCAAGTGGCTCACGTTGGCCATTTTTGTATACCCGCACGGGCTGCTTGTGTGTCCATAACTGGTAGTTCCACATAAAGCTGCCCAGGATCTCGTGTTGAACTGTGGCAAGGTACATGAATCTAGACACCAGCCGGGCAAGGCTTTCGAACGTCAGGCTGCCCCGTGCGACTCCCACTCCGTTAGGTAACAGGACGTTCAATTCATCGATCCATTCGTTCACCTGCTTATCTGCCCGCACTGCATCGTCGTTGTCGCCCGTTGAGGTATCCGGATAGTAGATTCGTAAATATTTAATCACATTAGAGTGCAGTGTATTGAACAACCGTTCAAGGTTCTCCTGTGTCGGCATATCGAAATCCGCGTCACGAATTTGGCGGGCTTCGGCATCTTTTTCCGGATCGTTTACAATCATGAAATAATCGCGATATGTATCTTCGAACAGCTTGCACATCTCCTTATGGGTAAACGAAAAAACCGTTTCGAAATCGCCTCCTTCAACCATCTGCGCCGGGGTGACATTATCCTGACTCTGGGCGGTGGCATAGATATACGGCCACAGTAAACGCAACAACGGGTGATCCGGTGCCAGCCGGTTACGTGTGGCAATAGCAAACTGGGCGCCGCCCGCCAGGTGAACCCAGTTGAAATGTCGCACCAGGGACAGGTGGGTGTTGACCGCGCACAGCGCAATTGTTTTTGCCTTTCCCCATTTCTTATCCCCGGGTACTACGGTGCCCAGTACGCTATCGATCTGGTAAGGTCGCAACGAACGCGCCACTTCGTCAACCTTGAAAAACACTTTCGCGCCAAGGGGATAGAGGCCTTCGTGACACTCATAGTTGCCAAGCGACTCCAGATCCCACTTGTAGATCCCTTCCTCATGCTTTTCCAGATAACACGCAAACGGCCCTCGCACTGCCAAAGAGCCGAGGTCAGGGCTACCGAGATATTCTGCGGGCAACTCAGGTGCGGGAAACTTGGTCCTGTGCAACCACGTATAAGCTTTCTTCAACGCCTTATCAGGATTTTTATCGATCGGTGGCAGGCCCTCTTGCATTGGTGGGAATATTTTGTACAGCAATAGCTGCAACTTGGTAATCAAGGTTTGTATACCGGACTTTTCATCGTCGGGGATCTCCTCGGTCGGGCAAACACGAATACCTCGAATAGGAACATCCGGGATGACATCCTGCATAGGTACAGGCGTAATGTCCCCCAGTCTTCCGCTTGGAACTGGAATGTCGCGCGGCTTGTTACCCGCCATCTTAATCCAGCCGAAAAAGTCCCAGAACGCTTGCCGAAACCACCACCTGATCAATTGAGCCTCCTCATTGGCAATTGATGAACCTGCTTTGCATCACTTACTGCGGCACCGGGTCTCAACGAGCCACGGGTCACCACTAATTTCGTCATCATAAGCACGCAGCGGATGACGCTCCGGACGCAATCGGCCCTCTGCCCCGGGTTCGTCCCAAGGCTCAAACGCATTCTTGATATTAGCCAAACCTGTGTCGGCAAGACCCGGGTGATGACGTAGTAGTACACTTTTAAAGGTCGCATCGTCAATCCAACGCAGGCCTTCCGCGGTATACACTTCCTCTCGATAGTCATCGGTATAGAAACGATCCGCCTGAAGACGTCGCGTCGCATTGAGTATGAATACTTGGAACATGGTCTCCCCAAAACCAAATCCGGTCGGGCGATGACCCTCTGCCAAGGTACCGACGAGCAGGTCAAGACGCTCGACGGCCTTGCTTTCGTCCGAGCCGTAAACAGATTTGAGCTTTTCTACAATCCCGGCGTCGTCAGTAAGGTCCGAAAAAGATTCTATGGGTTTTAATCCAAGCTGTTCACGAAACTCGTTATATCGAGGGATACCACGCTCGCGCGCACGAACGATATCGACAGTACCCATATCGAAGAAAGGGTTACCCGGAATGCTCAATTCCTGCATGAAGCGAGGGTAGTTATTCAGCACCAGTTGTCCGGGGTGCTGATTGCCAAAAGAGAAAAACAAATCCGCCATCGAGTATCTTGCAGTGATCTTTGGCGAACCGGACTGACGCGAGGCGACAAAGGGCAGATTCTCTACCTCTTCTGGCGCGTGACGCCTGCGCAGCGCAAGCGTTTCTGGCAACAGCGAATGTAAACGATAAATCTCGACAAACTCTTCAGTCAGACCAAATCCCTGATTGTGTTTGTTCAGAGAGTTGCCAACGACTCCACCCAGTTCCGGGTTATGAATATTGATATCCGCAACGGTTTTACGCCCCTTGCCTCTACGAAGCAATTTGGTCAACAGGCCATACCAGTTGGCCTTTAATCCGGAATCGAGCGCCGGGTTTGGAAGAATTGCAGGGGTCCACTCCACAGTATGGATTTTGGCCATGACCGCCGCGTTTATCAGGCGTGCGACATTGAACAGCCTGTTATCATCCCAATCCGGATACGCTTCATACAAATGATCGCAAATCGCATTGTGCTCACATGCAAATAGCGTGTGTAACATCGACTGGCCAACCCACCAGTTACGCTTGAATCCAGTCTCCTCGATACCTTTGTCATCAAGCATCAAAGTGCCGTCTTCGTTAAGCCGAAGCTTGCCACCGACAGAACTCCGCAGCCGGTTCTGCGTTTCCTGGTCGCTGCCGTAAATCTGCGAGCCATCCCACCAATGTGTGACTTCGTTGATTGCGCTCCGAGCCGCCACCTCCCCTTCCGCCAGACGAGTCGGATCTACTTGAGTCTTACCTATCAACATCGTGTCTTGATGGTAGCGTTTTCGTGCGGGATCATCCTCTGCCAATGGAATCTCGTGAACATCGTCGAAGTAAATCTCACCATGATTTATCCAGTCGCTGTTCATAAATTGGATCCAACAGGCAGCCAGCATGTTGAGAAACGGAACTTCCTTCATCGGACCAGTGCGGGTGAAAAAGACTCGACTTATTTCGCGAGGATTGGGCGTCAACAACTTCTCATCCGTTTCCGGGCGGATCTCCTGCCCCTCTACATTAAGCAGGAAGCGGGTACCCGCCGCTCCTTCTTTGGGATCTTTAAGATTGTTCCAACTGCCATCGGCCGTGCGAAAGTGCGTCACTCCGGTTGGAGCGTCTTTACTGTCCTCCAAAAACCCAGTTTTGGCCCCCTTTGGATAACCTGGCTTTAGATTATGTGCATTGAGGCGGTCTCGCATATTGGCTAATGTGAGAATTGCTATCAGTTTCGGCCGATGGTACCACCGGGTCCAGACACGCCCATTATTTCCAAACCAGCCCACGATTGTGGTGGCTATGTGGAAAAACAAGGTGCCGAATATACTCAGAAAGATGGCGACCACTTCTCCCAATATGTGGCGCAGACTTGGGGCAGATATATGATCTTTTTCGGGCTCGGGCAGGGTGGCATCATTAACCGGTGGCGGTGCCAGCAATGCCTCCCGCTCGAAATAATGCAACTCTGGTACAAACTGGTCAACGCGTGCGTTATCGTTGACCCTGGCTAAGGCCAGCATGTCCTTATAGTCAGAGTTGTCTGGATCGGCGTCCAGGGCAGCTTGATAGTGCCTGGCAGCCTCGTCGTACTTTTGTGTTTGGAAATAGGCTAAGGCAAGTAAGGCGTGGGAATCCGAACGCGGAGATTCATTCACCTCACTTTCTAGCAATTCAATTGCTTTATCGTAGTTCCTATGCTCGAGTGCCTGTCGCGCATCACCGAAACCAGAACCAGAAGGAGTCAAGTTCATTATTTTTATGCCACTGTTCCATAGCGGCCCTCCAGACTATACCTTTGGCTAGCAGGGGGTCAATAGCTGTTTTGCTCTATTATTTATCAACCGTTCCAGAGATTTCTAGTCGTTCCAGTCTCTGGGTTCTTCTCGCGGTTCTCGATTGTAATCATGGCGTTGCGTTGAAATAGCCTCATAGACGACCTTGCGCGCCCGATTAATCCCACCCAATGGGCGGTGTTCAGGTAATGCATGCCAAGGTGTGAAGGACAAGTTTTCACCGAGTTCGGCCAACCACCTGTCGTCACAGTCTTGTTGCAATAGCCGGACTGTCGCCACTTTAAGAAACGGTGACACTTTCTCCGACCACTCAACTCGCGGGTCTTCGACAGGCATCGCCTCGGCATCTGTCTGTAATTGTACAGAAAAGTCGAAAATCGCCTCACCGTTTTTAAGCTGGTTTTCAATGGCCAGGCGCAGGTAGTCATCGGAAGCAGCCAGTGGAATCTGATCAGGCTCGGTGAACAGCGGCGTTGCTGCATATTTGACCGCATGGTTGCCGAATAAATAGGGTGTCACGCTGAAATAGCGGATCTGCAAGGGATTGGCGTATTTCTTCATCGTGGTGAGTAAAATCCAGAGCGCCCGGGGATTAGTAAGAGCAAAGCGCAGCTTGGCAAATACCCCTCCGAGGACCGCTTTGGCGATCTGGTCGAATTTCTTCACCGTGCCAGCAGGGAAAACAGGGCAGCTGATTAATATAAAATCGTGGGTCTGTGCGTTACGCTCGCCTTCTAAAAGCTTCTCTCCAGGCACACCCATCAACTTTATAGCCATGCCTCGAATGTCCCGGCGTTTATCGGCTTTAACACTGCTGTCTGAATTAGAAAAGCGAACCCATGCCTTATACGTCCGAGGCTCTGCAAACACACCGACCCGGAAATCCTCCGGCAAATTAGGTTCAACGATAAACTCCGCCTTGACCAGACTATGCATCTTGACGTGTACATCGCGCCGCATGATCCCATTCTTGGCATCTTGTGCGACTTTATTTGCCATAAGTCTGCAAATAGAATCGATGTAAGTGGCTTCGTTCGCCGGGGTTTTCTCGTTAGCCAGCTGCAATTTTTCCGACATTTTTGTTGTCCCTTGTCATCGCGGCAGAGTGCTCGCTAATCAGGCATAAGTCCGTCGCTTTTTAAAGTTGCCAACTGATCGCGTGCCTGCGCCAGGTCGTAACTCGCGTTCATTGATTCCAGCGCCAAAATTGCTTCTTCGTATTCTGGAATTATTGTGCCCGGGTTTGGCGCAATATGTGCCTTTGCCCCCGCCAGACTATACATTGCCGCAGCATAACAGACGTTTGCACCAGTTTCTCGAAAAATGATAATTGCCTGCTCTATCGGTTCTATTTCCCGAAGTCGACGCCCAATCTCCAACAGTGTACGCGCTTTTTCAATAGGAAATTCCGAAGCTTCGGCCGATGCGATGCTCTCCCGCCATCGATCTTGGGCGTCTCTCTCATTCCCGGACAACCAGTAGACAGTACCTGACATACGTTGGGCTTCGGGCAGCCAACGTGTCCTTACATGCGCAAACTTAAGCGCTTTGTCACAAGCTCTGCGTGCTTCCTCCAGTGCCAGATTGCGTTCTGGACCTGTCGATTCCTCTGCAGTCAACAAGCTGGCTAGTGCACAACCAGTCAACAGTTCCACCTGATCAAATGGTCTGAACAGCTTCTCGCGCTTCATGACTTGTGAAGCCTCTGCTAAAATCGCCACCGCGTCTTCAATCTTACCCTGCCGAATCAGCCCCTTGCCCAGCAAGGAACTCAAGTAAAGAAAATTGTCCCAAGCGTGAATTTTAGCTGCCAGCGCCACGCCTTGCCGCATGTTGGCAATTGCTTCGTTTAAAGGTGTTGTTTCTATCTCTGCATAGGCGCGGATCTGGAAACCCCAGCTAGTCAGTTGCGGATCCGCCGCATCCTGCCCCGCCCGCTCAAGCTCAGCAGCCAGTTTCAATGTCCCTGCCAAATCACCTCTACTGCTGGTAATGAATGACAGCATCAATATCGCTCCACCCCACCTACGGATATCTCCGGAGTCCCAGTATATTTCGCCGCCGGTTCGTAAATTTGACTCACTTTCGTCCCAGAGTGCTTCATAGTAGTCTAGAAATCCCAGAGAAAACCGGGCAAACGCTTGTGCCGAGGGGTGGCCTGAACGTTCCGCTACCGGCCTTGCTTTAATGTGATACTTGCGTGCTAACTTAGTCAAGTCATAGGTCATCAAGCCAAAACCTATACTACTCAGGCCTCTGGCCTCCGCCACTGCATAGTGACTGGTCTCACCCGCCTTCAGCTCAAGCAGGCTATTGAGCAGCATCCGTTCTTTATCGAGAAAGTAGTCGATCCAGCCCATAGAGTGACAGATGATCGATATTTCCTCCGCGATTTCAACAGCCAAACGACGCTTGACCGGCCATCCTATCCACTCTCGAAACTGACGCCAAAGATGTCCACCTAGTACTTTGAGAATGTTAAAGCGAATACCCAGACGCGATTTGGGGTAACGCCAGCCCAGCTGCGCCAGTGCCCGTCGATATTGCTTGAGTGCTTCGTCGTAATGTCCAGTGGCGTGCAACGCCGCACCTACCTTACGCGCCAAAGACGCGCGCTGCAGCTGACTTAACTTATCGCCAAAGGCTTGTATGTAGGCCTCTTCAGCCTGCCGAAAGTGTTCGAGCGCTTCACTGTCACCCGCCATTCTTCCCGCCTGATCGCCGGCTTTGAACAGATACTCCTGGGCTTTGTCCCACACCTCGGCGCGTGTGTAGTGGTGCGCTAGCAAGCTCGTGAACTCATCCAGCCGGCCTTCGAACAATGTTTCTATGGCTTGTGCAATACGCTGATGGATCATACGTCTTTGCTCGGCCAGTATACTGCCGTACGCTGCTTCTTGGACGAGTGCATGATTAAAGACATATTCAATTTCAAGTACAGACTGCCCCAGCCTGATCAACTCGGCATGTTCCAGCGACAGGATACTGCCTTCCAGCTGAATTCCTGTATCGCTGATGGCTTTGAGCACCCGCTCGAAGAAATGCCTGCCAATGACCGAAGCAAGCTTGAGAGTCTGCTTGACTTCTTCATCCAAGCGATCGATTCGCGCCAACAGCAGAGCCTGAACAGTACTGGGAATAATCATTTTTTCGACCTGCTGAGTCAGTTGCCAGCCTTGGCCACGCGCATTCGAAACAAGGGTGCCATCAGCCACCAGCGAGCGAATGACCTCCTCGATGAAAAACGGGTTTCCTTCGGTCTTCCGCAAAATCTGTTCGCGGAGCTCAACTGGCAGCTGAAGACTGCGAACCAGATTCGATAGCAGCACTGCACTTTGCTGCTCGGTCAATTTTCCAAGATTGAGTTCTTCAAAATGAAGTTCGGGATTCTTCGCGGCGATGTTTAGAATGCGCACTCTGGCCCTCTCGGGGTCGGGGCGAGTAGCATAAAAGACCAGCAACGGACTCGTCTGAGTCAAGGGCAACAGGTGCTCGACCAATTCCACAGAAGATTGATCCGCCCAATGCCAATCCTCAAGCATCAGCACCACGGGTTGCTGCTGCGCAAGACGTTCGAACAACTGTCTAAAACAGGTAAATACCTGGCGACGCATACCCTGTCCGTCCAGGTATTTGACGCGATCTTCGTATTCAGCTGGCATGCGCAGGGCCAGGACGCTCGCAAGATACGGAATCACTTCCTGCGTACGATCCATGAACAACTCATCCAGCCCTTCTTCCAATTTACGCCAGATTTCTGTCTCGCTATCATCTTTCTGTATGTCAAAGCACTGCTTTAGTACCTCGATTAGTGGCCAATAGCTCAGGGTGCGACCATAAGAAACCGAGCGACCTTCCAGCCACAACAGTTGCTCAGCGTCCCGCCAACTGCGAATCTCTGCAATAAGCCGCGATTTACCGGCTCCTGGCTCTCCGGTAAGCAAGCGGACTCCGCCCTTGCCGGCAATCAATCGTTCCAATTCCTGCTCCAATAACGCAAGCTCCTTGTCACGGCCGACCAGAGGGGAAGCGACACCAAAGCTACGGGCAGGAGATTGACGGTCTTTTATGTCGCGCCCGCCCAATAAATCATAAACCTCGACCGACCCTTCAATACCCTTTAGTGCGTGCCCGCCAACGGGTTTGAAATCGAAATATTCGCTAGCTGCAGCGTAAACATTAGGTCCCACGTAGATATGCCCGGGTTTCGCCAATGCTTGTAGCCGTGCGGCTAGGTTTGTGGTATCCCCCACTGCGGTATAGTCCATGCGCAAGTTGTCGCCAATTTTACCAACGACTACCGTTCCTGTATTGACGCCCATTCGAAATTGGATATCCGCTAGAGCGGCTGTTTCTTGGGATTTTTCGCGGAGGGAAAGAGCAGCCAGCAGCGCGTGCCGAAGGTGGTCTTCGTGAGCAACTGGCGCGCCGAAAAGCGCCATGAATCCGTCCCCGAGAAACTGATTAATTGTGCCGTCAAATCGATGCACTTGAGAGGAAGCCAGTTCGAAGAAAACGTTGAGCAGATCGTGCATGGTCTCCGCGCCTACCCGGTGCGCAAGCGCCGTGGAGTTTTCGATGTCGCAGAACAAAACCGTGACCTGCTTGACCTCGCCTTCGAGAGCCGATTGCGAGTTCAAGATTTCATTGACCAAATGTGGGGGGGTATAGCTCTTCGATTCGAGTTCAGCCAGCGAAATACCGCAACCATCACAGAAATGGCTGGTGGGCAAATTGTCGTTGCCACATCGTGCGCACCGAATCCGAAGCGTTTGACCGCACCCACTGCAATGACGCGCATCCGCACGATTCTGATGCCCACAGGAATGACACTGCATTAGATTTTTCCTAACTCCTACGCTGAGAATTTCAAAGTATGCCTTAGTCACCGCAGTTTCGCGCAGTTCTTCGCTATTCACTTCATGCAGGATGACAGGGGTCATGCGCACAGAAGTGACGTAGACGGGCGTCTATCTAAATAATAAGCCAGACAATCTGAGCAAGACAGAAACGGCTTCGTCTAGATAATGCCCTATACTTATTGGGACTTGTAGAAAGTATCTGTGAAGCGGCAGAATGTCCAGTAGCTAACCATAATCCGTGGGGTGCCCTTTGATAAGTCAAAGCACCCAGGATGTCGCCGACCTTCTTGCTTAGTGCGCGACGCGAACAGATATCTATTCTGTAGCCCTGTCGTGCTTTACCAGGTTGCCGGGGATTACAAACAGTATTTGTAGCACCAGACATAATGATTACGCGCAAGACAGTTGCCCAAACTAAACCACGACAACATAGGATGTGTATTCAAATGCAAGTCATTTGACTAACTTAGCGAAATGACTTGCATAAAAAAATATCGATGTCTTGACGACAAGAGTTTTTTTTTATGTAAAGCTTCCGCTTCAGACACCTATTTACTTGTCGGAGCAGAGATTTCAAGTTGAATTGGAATCCCTGAATTTCACCTGGATCTGTGAGGGCGGCAATGCGAGAAAAAGATATCTCAACAGCGTTACCGGACAAAGTTCTAAAAGACGAACTCGAAACGTTAAAGGCGCGTCGCGCTGTTATCTATGGTGCGCAAAACAAGGAACAGCAGGAAGGCATCAAAGATAATCTTCGCGGCCTGTCGATTTCTGGTGGGGGAATACGCTCATCGACTTTCAGTCTTGGTGTTATACAGGCGCTGGCTGGCAAAAAGCTGTTCAAAGATTTTGACTATATTTCAACTGTAAGTGGTGGCGGCTATACAGGCTCTCTCCTCAGCAGTATTTTGAATTCAACAGATCAGAACCCGGCTAGTTTTCCTTTGCGAATGGCAATCGGTAAAGAAGAATCCAACGCACTGAAACATCTCAGGAATGGAAGTAATTACCTTACGCCAGGTGGTTTGATTGAAAAAACGAGACTGATGGCTGTCATTGTAAGGGGCTTAATACTGAATTTTCTTTTATTTCTACCCTGGATAATGCTGGCCGTGATAGCTACTGAATTCTGGCACGAATACATACCTGAAATGGACTTATACCAATGGATCTATGCACTGCCTCCCACGCTTCGATATGCAGTTTGGTTCGTTGTAGTTGCTTCGGCCTATTTTCTTTTGACAGGGCACTCTTCTCTAAAGAAGAGCTGGAATGTTCGTAATCGCTACGAAAAATTTATTGGCATGTTGCTAATTATGGCTATCGTTCTAGTAATTTTAAAAGCATTTGAATCGGCAATTCACTGGGCAATCCAGATGCAATGGGACGAATTCAGAGATGACTTAGCAAGCCGCACGTCTCTGGTTTCCCTGGTTTTAACTGGTAGCCTGCTAGTCGGCGGGATTTCTGTGATAAAAATGTTAAGTGGCGCATCCCCTTTGGTAGCGAAGATCAGCGTCACTATTGTCGGTCTGCTTGGCCCCGGAATACTATTCTCGGTATACATCTTAATGGTGATTGCTCAAGTAGATTCACCGTTCATTTCATTTGATAAAAGATTCGAAAAGTTTGCTTCGGAAAATGCCATTACTGGGCAGGACACGGGTCAGAGTATTGAGCTTCTCTTAACTCCGAATCAGGTAAAGGCATTTACAACCAAGGATGTTGACTATACAACTGATAGTTCAGAAACAGGAGAGGCAAGAGTTACTGCAATGTTTTGCGAGTCAGGGCATTGGCTGTTCAGCCGACCAGAACAGCAGCTTGATGTTATTGGGGCTGAACATTGCAGCCACGAACGACATGAAGCAGATTCGTTTGATCATGTGCTTCAATTGAGGCCGGTCAGAATTTGGGGGGCCAATGAGCCGGATCAGGAAGTCCTTGACTTTGAACTGTATGGATTGAACCTGCACATGTTTAAAGCTCAAGGCAACACTCACAACAATTCGGCCTGGTTGAGTGATTGGGATTTTTCTCTGGCCACTATACTGCTTTTGATACTTAACCACCTGTGTGTCAGCGTAAACAAGTCTTCACTTCATAGCTTTTTTCGGGATCGATTGTCCCGCCTTTACCTTGTCAAAGAAGTGCAGAAAGAAATTGTTCAGAATGATAATTTGAAATTATCGGAGCTTAATAACCTTGGAACCTATGCTCCTTACCACATAATAAATGCAACTTTGAACCTACAAGGTGATGTAACTGAGAGCCAACGTGGTCGCGATGCAGACTTCTTCTTTTTTTCCAAGCACTATTGTGGTGGACCACATACCGGATATTGCGAAACTCAAAAAATGGAAGCTGAGGATAAAAATTTGAATCTTGGGACGGCAATGGCTATTTCGGCGGCTGCCGCGTCACCTAATATGGGAGAAAGTACGATTCGACCTCTCATTTTCCTGTTTACATTACTAAATCTGAGACTTGGATACTGGGTGGCGAATCCTGCTTATCTGAATAGTAAAAAAAGAATCGGCCATGCACACACGGGTTACCTCTTGAAAGAGGCCATGGGAAATACCACGGCGAATACTTCGCTTGTGAATATTTCTGATGGAGGCCACCTGGAAAACCTCGCTATTTACGAAATGCTTCGTCGTCGATGTAAAACGATAGTCTGTATCGACGGAGAAGCAGATCCCGATCACCTATTTCCCGGTCTTATAACCTTGATTCGAATTGCACGGATCGATCTTGGGATAGAGATTCAAATAGATCTGGACAAGTTGAAACTGGATAGTTCTCTGCTTTGCCATTCACATTTCTCTATTGGTGATATCATCTACGGGGAAGATGCTGAAAAAGGCAAACTAATCTATGTCAAATCCTCGATAACCTCCACCAGCCTGGAAAATCCCTTCCTGGAGAAATTTCGGGCTGATAATCCGGCTTTTCCCCATGAGTCTACGGCTGATCAGTTCTTCCATGAAAAGCAATTTGAAGCATACCGCGCCTTAGGAGAATCAGTGGGAAGAGAACTGGTCAAGCAAATCGAGTCCGGGGCGATACCGTGGCCGGTTCCGATTCACGATTAGCTGTCAGTCAAACATAAGCAGTCTCTAAAGTGGCTGCCAATAAACTAAAATTTGGCTCGCATAGCGACCGGAAAAAGCCTGAAGATTGATGTTCTCCAGGTCAATTGAATTGGCAATGCCATCAATCAAATAGAGTTACGAGCCCTCAATAAAGGAATATCAAAAATGAATTTGCTTACTATTACAGCCATACTTTATCTGGTAACCGGGATATTACATCTCTCGACCATCAAAAGATTTGGAAACACTCCAGTGACCAGGTCCATAGCCTTTTTTGGGGTTATCTATTTGATTTTGAGTTTGCTCGTCTTTATCAATAGTTATAGCTGGGTACCGGTCGCAGCCCTCATTATCACGGCTATCGGCGCCATTGGAGCTGCTACCCTATTGAAGAATCACCCTGATCTTCGCACCTCAAATTTGATTCTTATTGCCATAGATTTGGTAATAATTGGGTTTCTTATTTCGAGCATGTGACTAGAGGTCGAAATTTCATATTTGCAAAGGCAAGATTTAAACTGCGAGCTTATCCTCCCAGTCGCTGGATGAATTGATCTCCCGATTCGGTCAACAACCACAGAAATGCACTGCAATTCAGAATTACGGTAGTCCATAAGACTACCCGAAACTCCCTCTTCCTCGATTTATGCCGAAGCTTGTGTTGCGCCACCAGGCCCCCTGGCCAGCCGCCTAGCAGGGATAGCAGGTGTAGTGTGCTTTCCGGAGTTCGCCATACACCTTTTCTTGCTGCCGATTTATCCCTGGCATAGGCAAAATAAGTAATCAGACTGAGCACCAGATACAAACCGAAAATCTGCAGGGGCAATATGCCCAGAAGAGTAACCACGAGTATCAGCGACAGAAACACCACCGCCACCCTGACCGGCATGGTAGAGCTGCCAATTGACAAAGTCTTTTCCAGGCGGTCGCCCGCTAATGTGGCCTCAATCGCACACGCCCTTCCCTTTTTGTCAGTAGACAGCGTGTAAGTAACTATCTCGTCAAGAGATGGCCTGCGGCTGCGGTTTCGAAACGCGCTTACATGTATAAATATCCGTTCACCCCCTGCCATGGGCGTGACGAAACCGAAGCCCTTGTCATCATTCCAGGTAGTTAATCGTCCTTTGCTTCGCAAAATGGTGTCCGTATTCGATTTGTAAACCTAACTGAATATATCACGCGATCTGCGGTATGAATCGACCACCTATCCAGAGCCTTTAATACGGGTTGCAGGTAACCGCACTAAGAATTTCAGTGGCATCGGATAAAGAATGCCCCAAACTCCCCTCTAAGGGATGGTTATAGACTATTGGCGGTAATTCGCTGCAGCGCTTTGTTCAACTCAATCAGTTAGGAAGATTTTGCTGTAATATAGCCGCCTTCATTAATTCGCAGATATGTCGGCACCATGCCTTTACTAAGACTCAATAAAGCCTCCCTCAATTTCGGCACCCATATCCTGCTGGACAACATCGACTTTCAAATCAGCAAAGGCGAACGTATCGGCCTGCTGGGGCGTAACGGTGTAGGTAAAACCACCCTCATGAAAGTGATTGCCGGCCTGGTACAGCTGGAAAGCGGAGAGCGCTGGCTGCAGCCCGAGACTCAGGTAGCCTGGCTGGAACAGTCTCTGCCCGAGGGAGGAGACAAATCTGTGTATGACATGGTGGCGGAAGGCCTGGCAGATATCGGCGAGCTGCTGTCGCAATACCATCACCTGGTGGCTGACTTTGAAAATGCGGACGTCGCACGGCTGGAACAGGTGCAGAATGCACTGGAAGCCAGGCAAGGATGGAGTCTGGGACAAAAGGTGGACTCTGTCATAAGCCAGCTGCAACTGCCGGCGGATACACCGATGTCAGAACTCTCCGGGGGCTGGCGCAAGCGCGTGGCACTGGCAAGGGCATTGGTACGCGAACCCCAATTACTGCTACTGGACGAACCGACTAACCATCTGGATATCGTGGCAATCGAGTGGCTGGAGCAACAACTGCAGAACTACAACGGCGCCCTGCTGCTGGTGACTCACGACCGTAGTTTTCTCAGCAACGTAGCAAACAGAATAGCCGAAATCGACCGGGGCCATCTGACAGAGTTCGAGGGCAGTTATCAGCGCTTTCTGCGCTTTCGCGAAGAGCAGCTTGCGGCCGAGGAAACTGCCAACAAACTGTTTGACCGGAAACTGGCAGAAGAGGAGGTCTGGATTCGCCAGGGCATCAAGGCACGCCGTACGCGCAATGAAGGCCGTGTCAGTGCTCTGGAGGCCTTGCGCCGAGAACGCAGCGAACGACGCGAACGAGCAGGCAAAGCCACTTTTACCGCCAACCAGGGTGAGAACTCGGGCAAGCTGGTGGTTGAACTGGACAAGGTTACGCAAAGCTTTGGCGACAAGTTGGTAATAAGGGATTTTTCTACCCGGGTCATGCGCGGTGATCGCATCGGTCTGGTGGGTCTTAATGGGGCGGGAAAATCAACGCTGCTGAAAATATTGCTGGGAGAGCTGGCCCCGACCTCTGGTAATGTGAGTCTTGGCACCAATTTGAAGATAGCCTATTTTGATCAACTCAGGGCGCATCTGGACCCACAGAAGAATCTTATCGACAACATCTGCGGTGGCCAGGAATTTGTCGAGATCAATGGCAAACGAAAACATGCCATCACTTATCTGGGTGAATTTCTGTTCACGCCAGACCGGGCGAGGACGCCCGCCAAGGCGCTTTCCGGCGGCGAGCAGAACCGCGCTATCCTGGCAAAACTGTTTATCCGCCCGGCAAATACACTGGTGCTCGACGAGCCTACCAATGACCTGGATATTGAAACGCTGGAGCTGCTGGAGGAAATCCTGCTGCAGTTTACTGGCACTGTGTTACTGGTCAGCCATGACCGCCAGTTCATGGACAATGTCGTGACCAATCTGATGATTTTCGAAGCAGACGGCAGAGTCGTAGAATTTGTCGGCGGATACAGCGACTGGGTACGGTCCGGCGGCAGCCTGGGCGGACAGGACAAACCGATTAGTCGCACAAGCGCACCGACAAACTCATCGACGACTAACGCAAATGGCAATAGCGACGCTTCAACACTCAAGACCCGTAGTAAAAAACTGTCTTATAAGGAACAACGAGAACTGGAACGGCAGCTTACACTAATAGACGAACTGGAAAACAAGCAGAAGGACCTGGAGACTAAAATAGCAGATCCTGATTTTTACACCCGTGATCCTATACACGGTGACGACACCTTGAAAGCCCTGGCGGAAATACAGGAGGCCCTTCAGGCCGCTTACACGCGTTGGGAAGAATTGGAATCAAGGTGAGTATAACGGTAAGTCACATGATTCAGAGTCAGGTCTTAAACTTCTGGGCGAATTAAGAGAGCCACGGGCTTCGAAGCAGATACTCTCCCTTCCAGATTTACATCTCGGTTAGTAATACGTCTGAACTCTGAGCTACACTGGCTTTAACTCCCTGTCGAATTTGTCGCTGAAATAAACCAGGTGGATGAAGGTCCCCACACACCATCTTTCCGCGCATATTTACTCAGGGTTTCTGCCAGAGCCTGTTTAACAGGTTCTTTCAAGACCTCCCCCTCTTCCCCCGCCAGGCGGATAATTTCACCAGCCGGTCCCAGCGCCATGGCAAATTCGACGGCTTCTTGGAGATCCTTGCCAATGCAGATGTCCGCATCGAAGCGTTCGAAGGTTACGCCCTGAAAGCCCGCTCCATGAAGCATATCGCTCACCATATCCGGCCCCGCCATGGAAAATGGTCCCGGGCCACAATGCACCTGATCGGTTTCCTCATGAGAAACTGCCGGTACAATCTCTTTCACGCACAATTCGGCATCGTGGAGCCAGGGATTGTCCTCCCGCTTGCGCCAAACGATCATGTCCAGTCGACCACCCTGTTTCAGGCTGCGATTGATGTTGCGCATTGCAGCGCCGGGAAAATTGAAGAACATGGTACCAAAACGCGCAAAGGCATAATCATACGGACCCTGCAGATCTTCCCTCTCAACGTCAGCGATCAAAAAGCTAACGTTCTGCAGCTGTGACTCTTTTGCTGATTCGACCGCTGCAGTAATAAAATTGGCGGCGCAATCGACTCCAATTGCTTCACCGCTTTGCCCGACACGCTCAGCTATTCGTTGCGTACTGTCACCAAAACCGCAACCGATATCCAGCACTTTTGAACCTCGTGGATGAATCTCACGACCTAGCAATTCCTCACTATGGGCCGAAAGACCGTCTACCAGCAGGTGCTTGAATCGGTAGAATTTTTCGAACAATACCGTGTTCCAGGCTTCGATAACGATATCATTGTCCATGAGCAGATGGTTTTGCCTTATTGATGTAACAGATTATATGGAAGGATAGTGCTTTGAACTACATAAATCTATGTACTGGGAAACCTCTAATGACGTCAATGTACAGCGTCTTTCACTGACACCCACCGGCAAGGTGAGCTACGAGCTGAAGACGCCATTTAGCAATGGTACCACTCATGTAATCTTCGAGCCCCTCGACTTTAGCGAAAATTCAAATGACCAACCCTCCCCGCTGAACGCCATGCCGCCATGACCTGGGCCCAGCGACTGAAGCAATGGGATGGACTCCTCCTTACCCAATCGGCATCTATGTGCTAAGACTGATATTTGATAGAAACAGTCAATGGAAGTAAGAAGGAGCCCACCATGAAGATTAACCGAGTCGGTGTTGATT
>Ga0209273_10000082_pt1 | contig 203283 bp, 178 predicted proteins | sample tdAd471_FD_187126 | JGI IMG/M metagenome (GOLD analysis project Ga0209273, IMG submission 187126) | Marine sediment microbial communities from the Atlantic coast under amendment with organic carbon and nitrate - tdAd47.1 (SPAdes)... | ecosystem: Environmental > Aquatic > Marine > Coastal >... | reverse complement strand
CAAGTGCGCGCCGAGGGAGGGAGCGAAACGGCGCTTTTCCGGTTCGCGACCGACGGAGGGCACCCCAGCGGGGCGCGTGTACCAGACGGGCGGTTCAGGCACTTCAGCGACGGCTTCGGCGCGTCACTGGGAGCATAGGTAGTGGATAGTGATGTCGAAATGGAAGAAGGCCGCTGTGATCGTGGTATACCCCCGAACGGGAGTCAAAGCGGGTTCGACCGCTCGGGGGTATACCACGATTGCAGTGGCCGCTCAGCTGGAAAGTGTCTATCCACCAAGCAACCCCGATAATGTGCGAAGCGCCAAAAAAAAAAGCCTGCCGGGTGGCAGGCTTCGTTATTGGTAGTTCCGCTGTTAAACGGAGTAGTACATATCGAACTCTACCGGGTGTGTGGTCATGTTCAGGCGCTCAATCTCTGCTGCCTTCAGGTCGATGTAGGCATCGATCATGTCATCCGAGAACACACCGCCGCGTGTCAGGAACTCGCGGTCTTCGTCGAGTGCTGCCAGGGCCTGTTCGAAGGTAGAGGCTACCGTGGGAATGGCTTTACCCTCTTCCGGAGGCAGGTCATACAAGTCCTTGTCGGCAGCGTCGCCGGGGTGGATCTTGTTCTGGATGCCGTCCAGGCCAGCCATCAACAGCGCAGCGAAAGACAGGTAGGGGTTGGCCGTCGGATCGGGGAAGCGCACTTCCACGCGCTTGCCCCGGGGGCTTGGCTCGTAGGGAATACGAATGGAAGCAGAGCGGTTGCGGGCAGAGTAGGCCAGCATCACCGGGGCCTCGAAGCCAGGAACCAGACGCTTGTATGAGTTGGTGGACGCATTGGTGAACGCATTCAGGGCGCGCGCATGCTTGATGATACCGCCAATGTAGTACAGAGCGGTCTCTGACAATCCCGCATACCCGTCCCCGGCGAAGGTGTTTTCGCCGTCTTTGGAGATAGACATGTGCACGTGCATGCCGGAGCCGTTGTCACCCACTACCGGCTTGGGCATAAAGGTGGCAGTTTTCCCGTAGGCATGTGCCACGTTGTGCACGCAGTACTTGAGCACCTGTACTTCATCACCTTTTTTCACCAGAGTGCTGAAGCGAATACCGATCTCACACTGCCCAGCGGTACCTACCTCGTGGTGGTGCACTTCTACGTCCAGGCCCATTTGCTCCATGGCCGTACACATGGCTGCGCGAATGTCGTGCAGCGAGTCGACCGGAGGTACCGGGAAGTAACCGCCCTTGACGCCGGGACGGTGACCAATGTTGCCCTCTTCGAACTGGTGGTTGGAAACCCAGGCCGCCTCTTCCGAGTGAATCTGGTACATGGCACCAGACATGTCTACCTTCCACTTGATGTCGTCGAAGACGAAAAACTCCGGTTCCGGACCAAAGAAAGCAGTGTCACCGATGCCGGTGGACTTCAGATATTCCTCAGCGCGGGCTGCAATAGAGCGGGGGTCGCGGTCATAGCCCTGCATGGTAGAGGGCTCAACGATGTTACAGCGCACGATCACGGTGGCATCGTCAGTGAACGGGTCCAGTATGGACGCGCTGTCATCGGGCATCAGAATCATGTCTGATTCGTTGATACCCTTCCAGCCGGCAATGGACGAGCCATCAAACATCTTGCCGTCTTCAAAGAAGTCCTCGTCGACCTCCTTTGACGGGATGGTGACGTGCTGCTCTTTGCCGCGTGTATCAGTGAAGCGCAGGTCAACCCAGCTCACTTCGTTTTCTTTGATCAGGTTCAGAGTGTTCTCTGACATCGAAAGTCCTCCATGGGATGTAAGAAGGCCAGCGGGCCGGCCTGCATGCGTTGTCTCAGGGTGAAGCTGCGCTCCGTCCCCGAATGTTCAGCAGTGTCTGAAAAAGCAAGAGCTGTGCCAAAAAGGTGCTGATTGTAAGCGTATGAATTTGAACGATTTAAAGTTTGCCCGGCATTTCCCTGCGATCGTTATGCGCTATTATGGTGCATTAGTGCTCTATAGTGGTGCACGAGGGGAGGCGTTTTGAGGGTTCAGCGCTTCACCGGCGTGCACGCGTTATCGCCCCATTGAAAATTGTTGTCAAGTATTTCTCTCTGGCCGCGCTGGCCCGGAAGCAGATTGCGCGCTCCCGCCAAAGCCCCTGGCGCGCCCGCTATCCGGCCGATTACAGGCTGCAGGCCCGTAATACTACCCTTTTTCGAGGCCGGGGCTGGTGTATAATCCGCGCCCTTTCCAGTCCCTACAGTTTCCACAGGAGCCGGCTTTTGGGCGCAGCGTCAGATTGCGCCTCCGACTGTGCTCGCGGATATTTTTTGAGGTAACCCCTTGATAGAACAATTGCGCAATATCGCCATCATCGCCCACGTCGATCACGGCAAGACGACCCTGGTAGATTGCCTGCTGCAGCAGTCCGGCACACTGGACCGACGCAGTGAAGGCGCCGAGCGAGTCATGGACTCCAACGACCAGGAGCGCGAACGCGGTATCACCATCCTGGCCAAAAATACGGCTATCAAGTGGAACGACTACCGCATCAACATCGTGGACACCCCCGGGCACGCCGACTTTGGCGGAGAGGTAGAGCGCGTGCTGTCGATGGTGGACTCCGTGCTGTTGCTGGTCGATGCGGTCGATGGCCCCATGCCGCAAACACGCTTTGTGACATCCAAGGCATTTGAGCAGGGGTTGAACCCCATCGTGGTGGTTAACAAGATCGATCGACCGGGAGCGCGCCCCGACTGGGTGGTTGACCAGGTATTTGATCTATTCGATCGGCTCGGTGCCAGTGAGGAACAGCTCGATTTCCCGATAATCTTCGCTTCCGCAATAGAGGGTGTTGCGGGCCTGGATCACGAAGACATGGCGGCAGATATGCAGCCACTTTTTGAAACCATTGTGGACAAGGTTCCCGCACCGAAGGTGAACAGTGAAGGACCTTTGCAGATGCAGATCAGCGCCCTGGATTACTCCAGCTATGTGGGGGTGATCGGCGTGGGACGTATCACGCGCGGCAAACTGACCCCCAATAGCCAGGTGACTATCGTCGACCGTGAGGGCGGCACGCGCAACGGCAAGGTGCTGCAGGTGATGGGCTACATGGGGCTGGAGCGTGTCGACGTGGACAGTGCTGAAGCCGGCGACATCGTTTGTATTACCGGCATCGACGGCCTCAACATTTCCGATACCCTGTGCACGCCCGGCCATGTGGAAGCGCTGCCCGCGTTGTCCGTAGACGAGCCCACCGTGAGCATGACGTTCCAGGTGAACGATTCGCCGTTCGCGGGCAAGGAAGGTAAATATGTTACCTCGCGGAACATCAAGGAGCGGCTGGAGCGAGAGCTTATCCATAACGTGGCCTTGCGTGTTGAGCCAGGCGACACTCCGGACAAATTTAAAGTGTCGGGCCGTGGTGAGCTGCACCTGTCAGTACTGATCGAATCAATGCGTCGGGAGGGGTTTGAGCTGGGCGTGTCGCGCCCGGAAGTCATCCAGAAAGAGATAGACGGCCAGATGCAGGAGCCCTACGAGCAACTGGTTATAGATTGTGAAGAGCAGCATCAGGGCTCGCTGATGGAGGAGCTTGGTCTGCGCCGCGCTGAGCTGGAAAATATGGTCCCGGATGGCAAGGGCAGGGTGCGTCTTGAGTTCGTTATTCCGGCCAGGGGCCTTATCGGCTTCCGTTCGCAGTTCCTGACCATGACCTCCGGCAGCGGCATTCTGACCCACGTTTTCGATCATTATGGACCGGTGAAAAATGCCGAGATAATCCATCGTCAGAACGGCGTGCTGGTATCGATGGTCAAGGGCAAGACGCTTGCGTACGGCCTGTTCAACCTGCAGGACCGTGGACGCCTGTTCATTGATCCGAATATAGATGTGTACGAGGGGCAGATTATAGGCCTGCATAGCCGTAATAATGATCTTACGGTCAACCCCACCAAGGCCAAGCAGCTCACCAACGTGCGCGCGTCGGGCACCGACGAAGCGTTGACGCTGACGCCGCCCGTCAAGCACACCCTGGAGCAGGCGCTGGAATTTATCGAGGATGATGAATTGGTGGAAGTGACACCGCAAAGTATACGCCTGCGCAAGAAGATGCTGCAGGAGCACGAGCGTCGCCGCGCCGGGCGTGTCTAACCACGGCGTTTGCGGTGAAAGCTCTGATACAGCGGGTAAGCTCCGCCAGCGTGCAGGTGGGCGGAGAGACTGTAGGTGAAATTGGCCGTGGCATGTTGGTATTTCTCGGCCTGGACCAGCAGGATGACGAGCCAACTGCATTGAAGATGATCGACAAGCTGCTCGCTTACCGATTGTTCCCGGATGAGCAGGGGCGCATGAACTGTTCGCTGATGGACGTGCAGGGCGGACTACTGCTGGTTTCGCAGTTCACCTTGTCTGCCGATACGCGCAAGGGGCTCAGGCCCGGGTTTTCTGCGGCCATGCAACCGGCACAGGCGCAGGAGCTGTACAACTACTTCCTGCAGAGCTTGCAACAGCGCCATGCGCCTGTTGCATACGGGCAGTTCGGAGCGGATATGCAGGTCAGCCTGTGCAATGACGGTCCGGTCACATTTATGCTGGAGATGTAGCCAGCGTCATTTCCAGGTGGGGTATGCCGTCCAGGTCATACACATCGCCTTCCGTTGCGAAACCCAGGGCCTGATAGAACTGCTGCAGATGTGCCTGTGCGTGAATGCGAATACCTGACTGTGGCCAACGTTGCAGGTTGTGGGTAATGCCGCGGCGCACCAGTTCCTGCCCCAGGTTGTTGCCACGTGCACCCGGGGCAACCACAATGCGGCCCAGTGTGCTTTCAGGCTCCTGCAGTCCGGGAGGCAGGCAGCGTTGGTAGGCGAGCAGGCTGCTATCCTGCCATAGCAGTATATGTATGGCTTCCTGGTCCAGATCGTCGTTATCGACATAGACACAGTTCTGTTCCACGGCAAAGACTTCCTGGCGCAGTTTCAGTGCCGCGTAAAGCTGGCGGTTGCTCAGTCCGTCGAAGTGGGTTGTCTGCCATTGCCTTGACACTGCACTGATCCCTCTTTTCACGTGTTCGGCCTTTCTCCGGTGATGGAGATGTTGCTACTATAGGTACGTTTTTACCGCAATGACAGGGAGCGTCGATGTCGGTTATCAGAGCGTCGACCAGCAGGTACGGCGACCCAGTTGGAGAAACTGCCGATGTTGGCAACCGCGGAGCTGGGCCCGGATTTTGCGATCCTTGGCCAGCAATACAAGAAACTGATCAGCGCATTGGTGGAAGTGGTCAATATGCCCGCGGTACCGGTAGAGGTCGCCCCGGTTGCTGATGGCAACTTCCGCGGGTTTGATGGCAACCAGTTTTACGTGGTTGAACGCGGATCTCTGACCGCGCGTTACCAGGACAAGACCGTCTACTTGCTGGAAGAGGGGGATATCCTGTTGCCTGACATTGCCGGTATGGGCGACGCCAGCGTGGCGGTGTTCTATGGCAGTGATAGTGGCGCGAAGCTGGGCGCCTATCCGGCGCTTGAGTTTATGCGACGCGTATTTGCCGATCAGGCGGCAACCAAGCTGTGGACAAGGCTTCTGGTCACTTACGCCGGCATTATGCTGCGCATCACGGCTGCAAATATCCAGGACCAGGCGGAAGCCACGCCGGGGTTTGAGGTGTACGAGCCCGGCGACGTTATTATTCGGCAGGGCGAACGAGCAGACTACGTCTTCAATATGTCTGCTGGAGTCGCCGAAGTGGTGGTAGACGGTGTGGTGGTGGGGCGCATCGGGGAGGGAGAGATTTTTGGTGCAATGGCGGCGCTTACGCATGCGGATCGCAGTGCTACGGTGCGAGCCAAGACCACCTGCTCGGTAGTGAAAGTTCCCAAGGAGCAGTTCACCGAGCTGATCAAAAACAATCCTGCGACCATTCACAGCCTGTTGATCGATATGGCGAACTCCATCGTCAACCTGAATGAGCAGCTGGTTGGGTTGCGCGGATAGGCTGAGTGTTTATCTTGTAAGTTTTTAGCAGCAGCGTCGCCTGACCAGGTGGCGTTTCTCCGGATCACATCTTTACGGAAACAGCATGTCAGATATTGCAGAAATCGACGAAAACGGCATCGAGCAGGTGTCGCTCAAGCATTACGCTGAAAAGGCCTACCTGGACTATTCCATGTACGTCATTCTCGACCGTGCCCTGCCTCACGTGGGGGACGGACTGAAGCCAGTACAGCGGCGTATTGTCTATGCCATGAGTGAGCTGGGCCTGAAAGCAACGGCCAAGTTTAAAAAGTCCGCGCGCACAGTGGGCGATGTGATCGGTAAGTTCCACCCTCATGGTGACAGCGCGGCCTATGAGGCCATGGTGTTGATGGCACAGAACTTCAGCTACCGTTATCCGCTGGTAGATGGTCAGGGCAACTGGGGTTCACCGGACGACCCCAAGTCTTTCGCGGCAATGCGTTATACCGAGTCGCGGCTTACCGCTTACGCAGACGTGCTGCTTGCGGAACTTGGCCAGGGCACGGTCGATTGGGTGCCCAACTTTGACGGCACCCTTGAAGAGCCTTCCGTGCTGCCGGCCCAGGTTCCCAATGTTCTGCTTAATGGCACTACCGGTATTGCGGTGGGTATGGCGACCGATGTGCCGCCGCACAACCTCAGGGAAGTTGTTGCCGCAACCGTACATCTGCTGGAGTCGCCGAAAGCGACTGTCGCCGAGCTGTGCGAACATGTGCTGGCCCCGGATTTTCCCACCGACGCGGAGATCATTACACCGCGTGAAGAAATTATTGCGCTATACGAAAGCGGCCGCGGTGGCTTGAAAATGCGTGCGGTGTGGGAGCAGGAGAACGGCGACATCGTTATCAATGCTCTGCCTCACCAGGTTTCCGGTTCCAGGGTGCTGGAACAGATTGCCCAGCAGATGCAGGCGAAGAAATTGCCTATGGTTGCGGATCTGCGCGACGAATCAGACCACGAAAATCCGACACGGCTGGTGATCGTGCCGCGATCCAACCGGATAGACGTGGAGGCGGTGATGAACCACCTGTTCGCCACCACTGACCTGGAGCGCAGCTACCGGGTGAACCTGAATATGATCGGCATCGACGGTCGCCCGGGGGTCAAGGGGCTGGACCGCATTATCCGGGAGTGGCTCTCATTTCGCACAAGCACCGTGCGCAGACGCCTTGAGCACCGCCTTGAGCGCGTGCAGCGTCGCTTGCAGATCCTTGAGGGGTATCTGGTTGCCTACCTTAATATAGACGAGGTCATTCATATCATTCGCACTGAGGACAAGCCCAAGCCTGCCTTGATGCAGCGCTTCGGCATTTCCGACATACAGGCCGAAGCGATACTGGAGCTGAAGCTGCGCAACCTCGCCAAACTCGAGGAAATGAAGATACGCGGTGAGCAGACCGAGTTGGAGTCGGAGCGTGATCAGCTGGAGAAAATTCTCGGTAGTGCCGCACGCCTTAAAACGCTGATCAAGAAAGAACTGCTCGCGGTGGCTGAACAGTTTGGCGACCCGCGCCGCTCACCTCTGGTTGAGCGTGGCGAGGCGCGGGCATTCAGCGAACTGGAACTGATGAGCGCAGACCCGATCACGGTGGTGATGTCTGAGAAAGGCTGGATACGTGCTGCCAAGGGGCACGACATTGACCCCCAGGCCCTGAGTTACAAGTCAGGCGACGGCTACAAGATGTCCGTTCATGGTCGCAGCAATCAGCCCACAGTGATTCTGGATTCTACCGGTAGAGCCTATACGGTACCCTCGCATAACCTGCCCTCCGCTCGCGGCCAGGGTGAACCGGTGACCGGCCGAATCAATCCACCCTCGGGCGCAACCTTTGAGGGCTTGATGATGGGAGCGGACGATGCGCTCTACCTTTTGGCGTCAGACGCTGGTTACGGTTTCGTTGCCAGGCTCTGCGACCTGCAGACCAAGAACAAAGCGGGGAAGGGTGCCCTGAACCTGCCCAAAGGCAGCGCGGTATTGCAACCTGCTGCCATTCCCACACAGGAAAATGCCTGGGTCGCTGCAGTATCCAATGAAGGGCGCCTGCTGGTGTTCCCGCTGGAAGATCTGCCGCAAATGGCCAGAGGCAAGGGTAACAAGATCATCGGCATACCCTCAGCCCGCGTGCAAGCGCGAGAGGAATTCGTGGTCGCCGTTAAAGTGCTAACGGAAAAGGATGCCCTGGTGGTTTACGCCGGGAAGCGCCACCACAAGTTAAAGTTCTCAGATCTGGAGCATTACCGCGGCGAACGCGGCCGACGTGGCAACAAGTTGCCCAGGGGCTTCCAGAAAGTGGATGCTATGGTGGTTGAGAGCCAGGGCTGTTAATTGGCGCCTGGGGTGCAGGTGTTTTTCGTATGTTGAACCGGGCCGCTCCTTTTATCGGTTGTTCCGCATGGTCATTTTAAAAATGCCTGGCGCAGCAGTAGTAAACCGCTGCCGGAAAATGTGCGAAGGCCATGGATGGCCGAAGCCCAAGCCTGTCATGGATGACGCGTTTTGGCGATTTTCCGGCAGCGGCTTACTACTGCTGCGTCATAGCCTGATAACGCCAATGCCTCACAAAAACCCAGGATCCATCAAGCGCTTCAGGATCAGCTGCAATTGCCGTTCAAGTAAATCCTGGTACGGCCCGGCAAAGCTTTCCAGCATCGCGTAATCCATCACTTCGGTGGCCTGCAATTGCAGGCGCCCGTCAATATCTGTGTCGTCAATCACAGACGGTGAAAGCAGGATTTTCGGTGGCTTGCTGGCGCAGACGGTCTGTAAGTCGTCCAGGGTGTGCTGCATATACAGGCCGGGATAAATGTCGCGGGCGTCGCCTATGCCCAGCTCACTTTCAGAGATAGCCATGGACATCTTCATCGACAGGGTCATCGACTGTTCCAGCTCGGCCGCCACGGAGCGAATCAGCCAGGCGCAGGAGGCCGCGCGGAAGGGTGCGCTGCCGGCCTTGTTTGGCCCGCTGAAGTAGACCGCCAGAGCAAACTGGCGAGTGACCTGTAGATCTCCACCATAGAACCCCGCCGCTGCATAGATCACCTGGTGCAGGCGATCCGCATAGCGGTGCAAAGACTGTTCGTCCAGCGTATCGACATAGCTGGCGAGGCTCTCAAGTTGCAGATATAAAACCGCCGTGGCGCGATAGTTCTCCTCCCGCGGCTCCGTATCGTTGCGTGCGCGCAGTAGATCCATTGGCAGGGCAGCCGCGCGCTTTTCCAGCAAGCTCAGCTCGTTTGAGCCCGGGCTGGCAGGCGGGGCGTCCTCCAGCGCTAAAGTACGGGACAGGCGACCTATACGATGACCAAGGCTTTTGCCAAAACGTGAACCCACACCATAGGCTGCGAGGCTCAGGAGTATCGAGAGCCCCAGCAGGCTGAGCACAAAGCGCTGGTGCGCCGCGCTGGCAGATTCGCTGCTGGTGGTTACCCTCACTTCACCTGCAACGTCGCTCTCGATCAGTACCGGCGCGCGGTACTGGTTGAGGCTTTGTCCCATTGCCTGGCCCGCTTCACCCAGAGCCTTGCCCTCCACATCAAAAATGGTTACCAGGACGGCGGGAGAGGTGTCCACGAAACGTTGCAGTGAGGCGGTGATGCTGAGCAGGTCACCGGTTTCAAGAGACGTGCTTACGCGCCGGGCTATCTGGTGTGCCAGGGCGTTGCCCAGCTGTGCCTGCTGCTCCCCTTGCAGGTGCTTGCTGGAGATCGCTGCAAGGGCGACCAACGCCAGACTGACCACCAGGCACAGTCCGGCTGCAACGGCTGCCAGCTGTTGGTTAAGAGGGGCGTTTTTCAGGCGATTCAACACGGTAAACTGTCTTGGCTTGTTCGTCCGCAGTATAAACCAGGTACCTTGCCAACAGGGCGTTTTTCTCTGGCTTAAGTCCCGCTTCCTAGTGCGCAGCCTGCCGGGTAGAATATCGGGCTTTTGAGCCAGCCTTGGAATTCCCTTGAGCCAGATCCTGTTAATTACTATCTCCGGCGCGGATCATCCTGGCGTGACCGCAGGGATCACGGCGATTCTTGCCCGCCACAACGTGAACATTCTCGATATAGGACAGGCTGTTATCCATGCCACCTTATCCATGGGTGTGTTGGCAGAGCTGCCGGATGGCAGTCTCCGCCAGCAGGTGGCAGATGAGGTTGAACGCTGCGGTCGCGACCAGGGTCTGCATGTGCGCATAGCAGACGTTGCCGAAGAGAGCTACGGCCAGTGGGTGGAGGCCCAGGGTCGGGCGCGGTATATCGTCACTCTGCTGGCACGCAAGATTACCGCAGATCAGATTGCCAGGGTGACCGAGGTGGTATCACGACACGGTCTGAACATCGATGGCATCAACAGACTCTCGGGGCGCATACCGCTGGGGGACTTGCCCGCCCTGTCCCGGGCTTGCGTGGAGTTTTCCGTGCGTGGCCCGTTGACAGACTCATCTGCCTTCCGCCGGGATCTGCTCGAAGTGGCGGGCGCTCTGGAAGTGGATCTGGCATTTCAGCAGGACAATATGTATCGCCGCAACCGGCGGCTGGTGGCCTTTGATATGGACTCCACCCTGATCGAGGCAGAGGTGATAGACGAGTTGGCGGCGCGTGCCGGGGTAGGCAAGCAAGTCGCAGCAATAACCGAGCGCGCGATGCGCGGAGAGATCGACTTTTCCGCGAGCTTTCGCGAACGAGTGGCATTGCTGAAAGGCCTGGACGAACATGTACTGGCGGAGATTGCCGACGAGCTCAAGATCACAGAAGGCGCCGAACACCTTATATCCACACTGCGCACCCTGGGCTACAGAACCGCGATTCTTTCCGGTGGCTTTACCTATTTCGCCCGCTATCTGCAAAAACGGCTGGGCATGGACTACGTGCACGCCAACGAGCTCGATATTGAAGATGGAAAAGTAACCGGCAGGGTCAGCGGTGCGATTGTCGACGGCGAACGCAAGGCGCAACTGTTACGTCAGTTAGCAGAAGCTGAGGGAATCGACCTGCAGCAGGTGATCGCAGTAGGTGACGGCGCGAACGACCTGCCCATGCTGAGCACAGCGGGTCTCGGCATTGCCTTCCACGCCAAGCCGCTCGTGCAGCAGTCCGCTGAACAGTCGATCTCCACGCTGGGACTGGACGCCATTCTTTACCTGCTGGGCTTTAGTGACCGCTATCAGGAGCGTTTCTGAAGAGCCTAGCCCGCGCCAGTGTCAGCGGCAGGTCAGATATTGCTCCAAAGCGAATCATAGGACGCATCCAGGGGGCCGCTCTTGTCTTCAGCGAGCACTTCACCCAGCTGCTTGATGTAGCGGAAGTCAAACTGCGCATAGCTGGCTGTAGCGGCCACTTGCCGGGTGAGCTGGATGAAGAAGCTTTCACCATTGCGCAGCAGCGAGATTTTTTGCCGTTCCCGAAAGCCGGCCCTGGGGGTGATCAGCGTGTGAGGCTGTCCCACTAGAGTGATTTCCGGCAGTAGAAGCACCCTTTGCGGGGCAGACGTCTCGCCTTTCTTGCTGTGGATCATCGCACCGTAGGCGACGGCGTGCGGACTCAGCAGTTCCAGCCCGATCAGGGTGCTCGCGTTTTCCAGGCGGCTGACCCAGCGGATAACCGCTATAGACCAACTGCTCCCCTGCTCCTCACGAACCGACGCAATGGCTCCGGCGCGGACCTCTTCCGGCAGGCTGCCGCTCCACTCCAGGCAGTAGCCCCCGGGACTGGCGTTAATGGTATTGACCCGGTAGATGGGGTAGCTGCGCTCCGGCGGATCTTCGGCATCTTCATCGGTGATGGCGCGAAGGCTGCGCTCGTCGAGATCAATGCTATGGCTCAGTGCGGCCTCAGCCGCGTTCGCGGAGCTCTCGCGCACGAAATCTTTTTCCGGGTTGGCCCTGCGCCAGGGGTCATGGACTGATTTGTCTCCTTGCAGGAAAGGGTTGCCACCGGTTCTCTCGCTTTCGCTGGGAATATAGTCGTCGCCATGAAGCAGGTGTTCAAAGTGCCGGGTGCCCGCGGCATGGAAGTGAGCGGCGCCAAGACCTACGCTGATGGCCAAAGGCATCTGACTGCGCACGCGGTTGAAGTTGCGCATACTCATACTGCCAAGCGAGTCAATAAGATGGCTGAGCATATTGGAGGGTAGCGTTTGCCCATCGCTGAGCTTGATGCCAGGTTTACCCTGGGCATTGTCTTTGTCGACCAGCTGGTGCAGGTGTTCGATCAGGGCATCAGTGTTGATGTGTCGCAGGTGACTGCTGCCCTGGCTGCCGTACAGCGCGCTGTATAGCGGTGGTTGGTCACTATCGAGATCAACGAGGAATAGCCCTTTCATGTTGTCCTGGGTGCCTATTTCAACATCGGCGCTCCACTGGGCCAGAGCGGTGTAAACGGCGAGCATGTCTGATTGGCGCAACTGGTTGGGCTTGGTGCATCCCAGCATCAGCACCTGTAAATACGTAGCGGTGATTGAGGTGGCGGCACCGCTACTGCTGGTAACTGGCAGTGTGGCCAGACCCTGCCGCTCAGCCAGCGCATAGAGTTGATGCAACGTCAACCAGCCGCCCAGCGCCACGGGGCGATAGAGCTGGAAGCTGAGCAGGATACTGCGGCCGGTGAATTCCAGGCCGCAGCGTATCGCTTCGCCCAGCAAGCGTGCCGGGTTGGCGTCCCGGACGCTGTCCGGATCACGCACTATGTCTACCGCCAGCACGGAATAGGCGCTGGTCAACTCACCGTAGAGATTGTCGGTAAGTTCTGCCAGCTGACGCGGTTCTTCGGGCATAACCAGTGGTTGATGCAAAAACCGCTTGGAGAGATTGGCGAGTGTGACCTGCAGGCTGCCGGATAGAGCCGCCAGAACGTCGTGGCGCACTGTTGGCGGTATTTTGCAGTGATTGAGGTCGCGAAGGGCTGCAAGCAACTGAGTGGCGACCGCGCGGGTATTAGCCACGGGAAGCTGCTGCGCCCAGTTTTCGGCCGCTTCGCGCTCAAGTTTGAAGTGCTCGAACTGCTCCAGGTGTTGTTGCGGAATCTTTAGTCTTATTGGCTTACCGTTGTCCATATCACCGGTCCGGTTTTATCCCTGGTTGCAACCAGATACATGCACCAAGGTTAGCCCATTTTTCGCTGCCGCGGCCAGCGACAATCGCAGCAATCTCCCCAAGACTGGCTCACTGAGGTATCATTGGCGCCCACTTTTTGAGCACAGACTAAACGGTAGCACCATGGCGAACTACTCAACCAATGAATTCCGCTCCGGCCTCAAGGTCATGCTGGACGGCGAGCCCTGCAGTATTCTGGACAACGAATTTGTCAAACCCGGCAAAGGGCAGGCCTTTAATCGCGTAAAATTGCGAAACCTCAATAGCGGTCGGGTCTGGGAGCGAACGTTCAAGTCGGGCGAGTCTCTTGAGGGCGCCGATGTGATGGATCGCACCATGGAATACCTGTATACCGACGGCGAGTTCTGGTACTTCATGGAACCTGATACCTTCGAACAGTATCAGGCCGATGCCAAGGCGGTGGGCGATGCGCACTTGTGGTTGAAAGAGCAGGAGCGCTGTGAGGTGACGCTGTACAACGATTCACCGCTGTCCGTTGCGCCCCCCAACTTTGTAGAGCTGGAAATCATCGAGACAGACCCCGGTCTTAAGGGTGACACTGCCCAGGGCGGCAGTAAGCCGGCCACACTCAGCACCGGTGCCGTAGTCAAAGTCCCCTTGTTTCTCAGCCAGGGGGAAGTGATCAGGGTGGACACCCGAACCGGTGAGTATCAGGGTCGCGCCAGCAAGTCCTGATCCGGCAGTGAACTGGCAGCCTGCGGCAACGCCCGCGATGCTGCGGGCACGCGCGACTCTCCTCGGCCGTATCCGGCATTTTTTCGCCGAGCGCGATGTGCTGGAAGTGGAGACCCCCCTGCTTTGCAGTGCAGGCGTTACCGACCCTGCTATCGAGCCATTTGTGGTAGAGCAGGGCGCGTCACTGGTTGCTGCACGGTTTCTGCAATCTTCTCCCGAGTACGCCATGAAGCGGCTGCTGGCAGCGGGCAGCGGCCCCATATACCAGCTTGCCAGGGCATTTCGCGACGGCGAGGCGGGTGGACGGCATAATCCCGAGTTTTCTCTGCTGGAATGGTATCAACCTGGCTATGACCATCATCGCCTGATGGGTGAAGTAGCCGAACTCGTGCAGGCCTGTCTGGGCGACAAGCCGGTGCAACACTATTCTTACCGGGCCTTGTTCCAGCAGGAGTTGGGCATCGACCCGTTTGTGGCCGAGCCTGCTGCGCTGGAGGCACGCGCTCGCGAGGAACTGGATGTGGGCTCCGTCAGCGGTGACCGGGACCTCTGGCTGGACTTACTCATGAGCCATCTGATTGAGCCGGTGCTCGTCGGTCGTGGCCTGTGTTTTGTCTATGATTATCCCGCGACGCAGGCGGCGTTGGCTCGTGTGGACACCGTCGATGACGTGTTGGTCGGACATCGGTTTGAGCTTTATGTCGATGGTCTGGAGTTGGCAAACGGCTATTGGGAGCTGACCGATGCACAGGAACAACGACGGCGCTTCGTTGAGGATAACCGTCGTCGTCGGCAGCGAGGCATGGCAGAACGCCCGCTGGATGAGCAGTTATTGGCAGCCATGTCTGCCGGGCTGCCCGCATGCGCCGGGGTCGCTCTGGGAGTTGACCGCCTGCTTATGCTGCGGGCGGGATGTTCCGATATCCGTCAGACTCTGGCATTTGACTGGGCCCGCAGCTAGCGAACGAAGTCGCTATCTTCCAGGTTGAGCACGGCGGGCCCATAGCCATCGATGAACTCGGCGGGCAAGCGCCGCGGCCGTCCACTGGACACTTCGATGCAGGCAAAGCGCATGCCGCCACGGAGCAGGGTAACCCCGTCGTCAGCCCGAACCACCTGAAACCTGCGCTGCATCGTGAGCCGCCTGTCCCAATTGACGATCCAGGTGCCGATAACAATGCTTTCGCCCTGCCTGGATGCCTGCAAATAGTGATATTCACTGTGCGTGATCGCCATGGCCCTATCCAGTCTCTGGTAGGCGGCCAGGTCCAGTCCCAGGGCTACGGAGTGAGCCCAGGCGACGCGCTCACACCATTTTACGTATACCGTGTTATTGGTGTGTTGCAGTCCATCGATGTCCGCTGCCTGTACCACTTCGTTCAGGGTGAAGGGCTCGGCGTAGTCCCAGGTTACCGCGTTATCGCTCATTGGCGTGCCTTTTGAGTACTCATTGGTGCATCTTCCGAGGCGGGCATGAGTGCCACGTGGAGGTAGCCATAGACAATGGCGATGACCGGGCACAACAGGTTGAAAAGTGCGTAGGGAGCGTAGCTGATGGTGGCTACACCCAGGGTTGCCGCCATATATGCCCCGCAGGTGTTCCACGGTATCAACGCGGAGGTAAGCGTGGCCGAATCCTCCAGCGTGCGCGAGAGGTTCAATGCAGACAAGCCACGCGCTTTATAGGCATCCCGGTACATGCGCCCGGGCAACGCGACAGCAATGAACTGGTCGGCGGCGAGGGCGTTGGTGCTTATGCAGGTGAGCACGGTAGTGGCAATGAGTGACCCCACACTCTTTACGCTGCGCAGGGCAACATCGAGCAGGTAGGCGAGAATACCGGTTCGTTCCAGTACGCCGCCAAACCCCAGTGCACTGATAATCAGCCACACTGTGTTGAGCATGGACTCCATACCCCCCTTGCTTAACAGAGCATCGAGGAACTCGTTGCCGCTGCTGGAACTGAAGCCGGCGAACAGCGCGATCCAGATCCCTTTAATCTGCACGAACAGATAAGACATGTCGCTGGTGTCACCCGCCAGTGCAGTCACCTGCTGCGGTTGGAAGAGCAGTGCGAATACAGCACCGGCGAGGGCGCTGACCACGATGGCGGGGAACGCTGGAAAGCGTTTGAATACCAACAGCAGCATCAGTGCCATCGGCAACAGCAGATGCGGTCCGATGTTGAACTGACTGCCCAGCGCCTGCTGCAGCGAGGCAATTTCCTGTGGTGTGGCCCCCTGTGATGAGCCGAGCAGGTAAAAAGCCAGCAGGGCGAGCAGGAAGCCTGGAATTGTAGTCCACAGCATATGGCGGATATGGGCGAAGAGGTCTACACCGGTTACGGCGGAAGCCAGGTTTGTGGTGTCGGACATGGGTGACAGTTTGTCGCCGAAATAGGCCCCTGAAATAATGGCCCCGGCAGTGATGGCGGGAGACAGCTCGAAGCTGCCGGCAATGCCCATCAGGCCGATACCCAGGGTGCCAGCGACGGTCCAGGAACTGCCGATGCTGATGGCGACAATAGCGCAAATTATGGCGCTGGCGGCATAAAAGTAGGATGGATTGAGTATCTGTACGCCATAGTAGATCATCGCAGGCACCGTGCCGCACAGTATCCAGGTGCCAATGAGCATGCCCACGCTCAGTAGTATCAGGGTCGGCCCCAGGCCTACTGCTATGCCCTGGACCATGCCTTCCTGGGATTCGCGCCAGCTGATGCCGTTGCGGCGTGCAACGAGTGCCGCCACGCAGGTGGCCAGAATCAATGCAATCTGGTTGGCACCATAGGAGGAATCCGCGCCGAACAGATAAACCGAACAGGCCAGCAGGATGACGAGGAAGAGGATGGGCGTCAGCGCCTGGGCTGCGGTGATGGGTGTGTTCTCGTCGCTCATGCTGTATGGGCAGAGGCCTTGGGTCAGGCTCGTCAGAATGCCTGAAATTCAGTTGGCGGTACAGCGGTCGGTGTGAGTCTGACAGGAAAAACTCGATGGCGTAAACTAGGCGGCGTTATGCAGAGATGGTTTTTTGGGAAAGCTCACATGCGTTTAAAAACCCTGTTCCCCGCGCTGGCCGCGACGGGATTAATTCTGGTGCTGGCCTCGGCGTGTGCCCAACCAGACAGCGGCCCCGCCAGCGTAGAACCGTTGTTGGAGAATGCAGCCAATGCCAGTGGCCCGGGCGAGTTGACCGATATCAGGGTGCGCACGCTGCTTGAGTGGTTGCAGGAACCCTGGGGTATGGATTTCCTTCCGGATGGCCGCCTGTTGCTGGCGGAAAAGCCCGGTACGCTAAAGATAGTGACACCCGGGACCTGGAGCGTGCGCAATGTGTCCGGCGTGCCCGCAGTGGCAGATGAGGGCCAGGGTGGGCTGATGGACGTTCTGGTGCATCCGCAATTCACCAGCAATCAATGGGTTTACCTCAGTTATTCAATAGCAGCGGAAGACGGCTTTACCACGCGAGTGAGTCGGGCCCGATTGCGTGATGCTGCGCTGGAAGAACTCGAAGTACTGTTTACTGCCGCGCCGGTGTTTGCTGAACGCCGGCATTTTGGCTCGCGCCTGTTGCTTGACCAGGGGCTTCTTTACATCACCGTGGGCGACCGCGGCAACCGGAGTAAAGCCCAGAGTTTGCTCACTCACAACGGGAAAGTGTTGCGGCTCACCGAGGATGGCGCCATTCCCGCAGACAATCCTTTTGTTGGTCGCAGTGATGCACTGGCCGAAATTTACAGCTACGGTCATCGTAACCCCCAGGGCATAGCCCGTCGTCCCGGGACCCGGGAGATCTGGGTTGCTGAGCATGGTCCTCAGGGCGGTGACGAGATCAATATTCTCAAGGCGGGGGCCAACTACGGCTGGCCGGTGATAACCTATGGAGAGGAGTACGGTGGTGGCGCGATTGGTGAGGGCACTCACAAGGCGGGTATGGAGCAGCCACTGATTTACTACGTGCCCTCAATAGGCACCGGTGGCATCGCTTTTTACAACGTGGATACCTATCCAGGTTGGGGGCCGTCACTGTTGGTGTCGGGGTTACGCCTTGCACGGATCAATCGCCTGGAGTTGGACGAGCATGGCCAGCCGGGAAAAGAAACCCGGTTGCTGGGGAATCTTGGTATGCGAGTACGTGATGTCCAGGTGGGTCCTGACGGTATGGTCTATGCGCTGGCGGACCGTGCCAGACTGATCCGCCTCGAGCCGCGCTAGGCTTTGCCCCGGCAACCGCAGGCTCCCCGTGAACTCCCTCCCCACTACTACCGGGACAACTTCCACTGCCTGCTGGATACAGTGGAAGACCAGTATGGTGATCTCCTAAGCCCTGCTGAAAGCGCTTTTCTCGAGGCTTACCGCAGTGTCAGCTTTGCCGCTCAGTGCCTCTATGTGCGACTGGTTTCGCGCGTAGGCCCCTGGTTCCGAGAGTCGCGACTTCACTACCCGGAGCTAGGCCGTCCAGGGCCGGTTCTCGATGAAATGTTGCAAGCAGGGCTTGCCGTGCAGGCGCGGGAGTTGTCAGTGGTGGAGCTGGGCGGATTATGCACTGTCGCTGAGCTTGCGGATATCTTTGCCCTGCCGGTGACAGCGAAGGCCAGCCTGTTGCAGCAACTTGAACAGCTCGAACCCGACAGCCGCGTGCTGTTGTCAACTCTGGAGTCTGCCGACGCTGCGCGGGTGCTTGCGCCGGCGCAGGGCGACGTGGTCGCACTGTTGCAGTTGCTGTTTTTTGGTAACCGTCGCCAGGGGCTGACCGACTTCGTGCTAAGTGATCTCGGCGTGGCCCAGTACTATCCCTACAAGCTGGATCGCAGTCAGCGGCTATTTCCTGATCGCATTGCGCTGGATGCTTTTCTGGACTGTGCCACGTGGGAAGATCGCTGGCAGCGACTGCGCGAGCAGGATGATACTGACGGCATGCGCGAATTGGCCCTCTCCCTGTCGACAATGCCCGCTCGCCATCCAGACGTGCAACGTCACTGGGATCGCCTGTACAACCGGGTCGCTCGTCAGCTTGAGCGGATGGCAGAGAATAGCCTGGCGTTGGCCTTGTATGAGGCGAGTGGCCGGCATCCGGCGCGCGAACGCAGCGTTCGCTTGATGGAAAAATCTGGCGAGTACGCGAAAGCGGAATCTTTGTGCCAGCTGATCATTGCGGACCCCTGGTGCGAGGATGAGAGAGATGCGGCGGGTCGCATACTGCCACGTTTACGCCGCAAGCTGCGTGGGGAACGTACCCCCAGGCGCCCTGACAAATTTGCGGAGGTCTGCCTGGCTTTGCCATGCAATGACCAGCGCGTGGAAAGACAGGTTGCCCGGTGCCTGCAAGCGGATTGGGAGCGCGTTCATTATGTTGAGAACAGCCTGATGAACGCGCTTTTTGGACTGGCCTTCTGGGAGCAGATTTTTGCCCCCGTCCCCGGTGCATTCCACAACCCTTATCAGAGCGTACCGGCCGACATGTACCAGCAACACTTTCGCACGGCTCGAGCGGATCTGATTGCGCAGCGACTGGCTGAGTTGTCGGCAACAAGCCTTCGGGAAGAGTTACCGCGCCGATTCCGTTTATACAGCGGCTTGCAGTGTCGCTGGGTTAACTGGCGTGCGATCAGCGAAGAGCTGGTGTCGGCGGCTGCGGCAGTTATTCCCCGCGAGCACCTTCTCGCCATCTGGCAGCGAATACTGTTTGATCCGCGAGAAAATCGGCGTGGCTTTCCCGATCTTATCGCGCTGGGCAGTTTGCCGGGCCAGTATCAGATGATTGAGGTGAAGTCACCCGGCGACACGCTTCAGGATAGCCAAAAACGCTGGCTGCGGTTCTTCAGCGAACACGATATTCCGGCGACGGTAGCACGAGTGACCTGGTCAGATGGCTGAATTCTGCGTCACCGTCCGCGATCTGGTGGCCTTCTGTTATCGTCGTGGCGACATCGACCACCGGTACACACCCTCGCCCACGGCCGAGCAGGGCATGGAGGGCCACGCTCGGGTTTATCGTCGCCGCGCTGCCAGTTACCAGCGTGAGTATCCAGTGAGTTACCGGTACCACAAAGCGGGGCAGGAGCTGTTACTGCGCGGTCGGGCGGATGGTTATGATCCGCAGGCCGGTATGCTGGAGGAAATCAAAACCTGCAGGGGGGACCCGGCCCGCATTCCGGACGCGGTCAGTCGTCTGCACCTGGCCCAGGCGCGAATTTATGCGGCCATCATTGCCGAGACCGATAATCTGCCGTCGCTGGAGGTCAGGCTTACCTGGCTTGATATCGATACGGAAGAGGAGCACCCACTCTCCCAGCGCTATCAGCGGGAAGAGCTGCGGATATTTCTCGCCGAAGCGCTGGCCCGGTTTTCCCGGTGGCTGGCTGTGCTTGCCGAGCTGCGTGAACAGCGCCAGGTCAGCCTGCAGTCGCTGGGCTTTCCCTATGGTGACTTCAGGCCCGGGCAACGTGACATAGCTGAATTGGTATACAAGTGCGTGGACCAGGGCGGGCAGTTGATGGTTGAGGCGCCCACCGGTATTGGCAAGACAGCCGCAGTGCTTTACCCGGCGTTGAAAGCCCTGGGCAGCGGCAAGCACGATGCACTGGTATTTGTCACGTCCCGCACAGTGGGCAGGCGCGCAGCTCAGGAGGCGCTCAAGCGCATGGGTGAAGCAGGGCTGCGTGCCTGCAGCCTCAGCCTGACGGCGAAGCACGCGATCTGTCTGTCTCCTGGCTCGGCGTGTCATGGTGATGATTGCATTTACGCCAGCGGTTATTACGATCGATTGCCAATGGCGCTGGCCGATGCCGTACAGGCGGGTGTGCTGCGACGGGAGGAGGTGGAGACCATCGCCAGGATGCATCGTGTTTGTCCTCACCAGTTGGCCACTGACCTGCTGCCGTGGGTGGATATCGTGATTGCCGATGCGCACTATGTCTACAGCTTGCGACCTTTGCTCGGTAGACGCATGGAAGAGAGCAAGCGCTGGACTGTGTTGCTGGACGAGGCACACAATCTGCCTGAACGCGCCCGCAGTATGTTCAGTGCCCAGCTGGGCAAGGCGACGCTGATGACGGTGAAGAAAGCTGCTCCCGGGGCGGTGGGCAAGGCGCTGGCAAAACTCAACCGGGCAATGCTGGCGTTGCAGCGTGAGAACTGGTCCGGCGCCGAGGAAGATATTCGAGACAGCCTACCCCCGGCACTGATCAACGCTATGGGTGAGGTGGTTACCACGGTAGTAAAGCGCATGGCCGAGGACATCCGCTTTGCGCCCGCAAATCCGCAACTGATGGAGTTTTTCTTTGCTCTCTTGCAATGGCTGAGAGTGGCGGAACAGTGGGGCGACGAATACAGGTTGGTGCTATTACGCGGCAAGGGTAAACAGGGGCTGTCTATGGAGCTCAGTTGTCTGGACCCTTCACGGCTGCTGGCACGGTGTCACGCCCGTAGTCATGCGGTGGTGGTGTTTTCAGCGACGCTTTCACCTCGTGTATGGATGCGCCAGCTCCTTGGCCTGGACGAAACAGCGGTTAGCCGCAGGCTGGAATCGCCTTTTCATCCCCGGCAGCTAAGGGTGGAGATAGAAACCGGAATTGATACCCGCTATCGACAGCGTCAGGCCAGTGGGGAGCAGTTAGCGGCGAGGATCAGCCGCTTTTTATTGGAGTTGCAGGGCAATTGCATCGTCTACTTTCCGTCCTACCACTACCTGCAGACTACCCTGGAGTCACTGCAGGCGATGCAGGGCCTTAGCGGCAGGACGCTGTGGGAGCAACATCGTGATATGGGTGAATCGGCGCGCGATGGTCTGTTTGACTCGCTGGGGGAAGCCTCGAACGTGGCCGCCTTCTGTATTCTCGGCGGGATTTTCTCCGAGGGAATCGACCTGCCCGGTGACCTGTTGTCAGGTGTAGTGATAGTGGGGGTGGGCATGCCGCAGGTGGGTCGCGAAAGAGAGATGCTGCGCCAGTGGTACCAGCAGGCCTATGGGCAGGGTTTTGACTACGCCTATCTTTACCCGGCTATGCAGAAGGTTGACCAGGCCCTGGGGCGGGTGGTGCGCTCTGATGAAGATCATGGGAGAGCCTTGTTGGTGGACGTTCGTTACGGCCATAGCGCCTACCGTGAATTGCTGCCTCCCTGGTGGACGTATGAAAACAGCCCCTGAGCGCCTCCAGAGTGGTTGTTCTGGTCTATATTGTTGGGCTCTGTGGCGCTTGTTTGTCGCCAAAGAATCCGTACATTAGCGGATCGGTCGCGTATCCGGGCAGAATGTGGCGCGAATGCCCCTGAATAATTCATTCAGCGGGTGAATATTAGCCATAATTCCGGTGCCAAAGACACTGTGCTAGAGTGTGCGGCCGTTTGAAACCGGGACGGTGACAGGCCATGGTCCGCGAGAGGCCAGCCAAAGGTGCCGTGACACGGCTAGAACAACAAACTCAGCAACGGGGGTTACACCGCAATGCGTATCGCAATACCCAGGGAGACACAGCCGGGAGAGAACCGGGTGCCCATCACTCCCGATGTGGCCAAGAAGTTGGTCCGCATGGGGGCTGACCTTGTCATCGAGGCCGGCCTGGGGGTCGGCTCCGGATTTCCCGACGAAGAATATACCGAGGCTGGCGCCAGCGTATCCAGTGATCGTAAGGAGCTGTTCTCCAGCGCAGACCTGCTACTGCGCCTGAATAAGCCCACCGTCGAGGAAATCGCGCTGATGCAACGTGGTTGCATACACATCAGCTATCTGGACCCTTTCAATGAACGCGAATTGATTACCGCGTTCAAGGACGCCGGCGTGACGTCTATTTCCATGGAGATGATTCCCCGCACCACGCGCAGCCAGAAAATGGATGCCCTGAGTTCACAAGCCAACCTTGCCGGTTACGTGATGGTGATGAAGGCTGCGACTCATCTGCCGCGTATCTTTCCGATGATGATGACCCCGGCGGGCACACTCAAGCCTGCTAACGTATTTGTTATCGGCGCTGGCGTGGCAGGGCTGCAGGCCATTGCTACCGCCAAGCGTCTCGGCGCCAAGGTGACTGCCTTTGACACCCGGCCGGTAGTGGCCGAGCAGGTGCAGTCGCTGGGCGCCAAGTTCCTGGAAATTGACCTGGGAGAGACTGGTGAAACGGCAGGCGGTTACGCCAAGGAGCTCACCCCGGAACAGGTTGAAATGCAGCGCCAGGCGCAGAAAGATGTCATTGCCAAGTCTGATGTGGTGATTACCACTGCCCAGGTCTTCGGGCGCAAGCCGCCAGTGCTGGTCACCCAGGATATGATCCAGGGTATGCAACCGGGCTCGGTCATTGTCGACATGGCCGCCGAGACTGGCGGTAATGTAGAGGGCTCACGCCCCGGCGATACGGTGGAATGGTCCGGTGTCACCATTATCGGCACCGGCAACTGGGCCGGTGAAGTTGCCCGTGACGCCAGCCAGATGTACTCCGCCAACCTGTTCAACCTGGTGGAGGACAACTGGTGCAAAGAACAGAAACTGTTCCAGGTGGATTTCAATGACGACATTCTCCCGGGCTGCATCATCACTCACGGTGGTGAAGTGACCAATGAGACTATCAAGAACATTATGGAAGGGGAGTCGTAATCATGGTACCTGCTGTCGTATTCCTGACGTTTATTCTGATGCTGTCCATTTTCCTGGGCTTCGAACTGATCAATAAGGTCCCGGCCACATTGCATACACCACTGATGTCCGGCGCTAACGCGATCTCCGGTATCACCGTGGTTGGCGCTATCAGCCTCGCCGGTACCGGCCATGGCGATGCCGCTCAGTGGTTCGGCTTTTTCGCGGTAACGCTTGCCACCATCAATGTGGTGGGCGGTTATCTGGTGACTGATCGCATGCTCGCCATGTTCAAGAAGAAGGGGAGCTAAGGCTTTATGGATATCACGATTCAATTTGCCTATGTTGTTGCTGCGGCGCTGTTCATATTCGGCCTGAAGCAACTGGGCTCGCCCGCGACTGCCCGTCGCGGCAACATGATCTCCTCTTTTGGTATGTTGTTGGCCATTGTCGCCGCGCTGCTCGACCAGGGAATTGTCGATTACCAGTGGATCGTTATCGGCATCATCATTGGTGGCGGTATCGGCGCAACGGTGGCGCGGATGGTGGAAATGACCTCCATGCCGGAGATGGTCGCATTGTTCAACGGCTTTGGCGGCATGGCCTCGCTGCTCGTGGGTATGGCAGCCATCGCTCCCGACTCAGCCACGTTTACGCTGGTGACTATTGTCTTGTCCATTCTGATTGGTGGTGTCACCTTCACCGGGTCATTGGTCGCTTACGGCAAGTTGAGTGAGCGCATCAGCAGCGCCCCGGTGCTGTTTGCCAAACAGCAAGTGGTCAACGGCCTCATTGTGGCCGGTATTGTCATCAGCGGCCTGCTTTTCGCGAACAACCCGGACACCGGTTTCTGGCTGTTCCTGGTCGTGGTCCTGTCCCTGGCATTCGGCATCATGGTGGTGATTCCCATTGGCGGCGCGGATATGCCGGTGGTTATCTCCCTGTTGAACTCCTACTCCGGACTGGCCGCCTGCGCAGCCGGCTTTGCGGTAGACAACAACATTCTTATCGTTGCCGGCTCCCTGGTAGGCGCCTCCGGTATTATCCTCACGCAAATCATGTGTAAGGCGATGAACCGCTCGCTCAGCAATGTGCTGTTCTCCGGGTTCGGCAGTGGTGTGGTCGAGACCGCCGAAGTCGAGGGCGAGATCAAGCCTATCTCTGTTGACGACGCTTACTACGTGTTGGAAGCGGCTTCCAGCGTGGCCATTATCCCCGGTTACGGCATGGCTGTTGCCCAGGCGCAGCACGTCGTCAAGGAACTGATGGAACTGCTGGAGGAGAACGGCTGTGAGGTGAATTTTGGGATTCACCCGGTGGCGGGGCGTATGCCCGGTCACATGAACGTGCTGTTGGCCGAAGCTGATGTACCGTATGACCAGCTGTTGGAAATGGACGACATCAATCCGCGTATGGAAACGGTTGATGTGGCGATCGTTATCGGTGCCAACGACGTGGTTAACCCCGCTGCCCGCGAGAACGAGGGTAGCCCGATCTATGGCATGCCGGTGATCAATGTCGATCAGGCGCGCACGGTATTTGTGCTCAAGCGCTCCATGGCCTCTGGCTTCGCCGGTATCGAGAATCCGCTGTTCTATAAGGAGAACACGCGGATGCTGTTCGGTGATGCAAAAGAGTCAATTGGCGGCCTGATACGCGAATTCAGCTAAGCGTATTCATTTGTGTTCCCAGCGCCGGCCTTGTGCCGGCGTTTTTCGTTGTGCCGGCCTATATGTGGCCGCCCCCCCTGAATTGTGCAGCCCGGTATGCCAGATTACGCCATCGCAAGTACTGAGGCGGATCAATGACGCTCGGGGCTGCAATGTTTAAGCTTCAGGCCTATTCTGAATAGAAACAGGTTGATAAGGAGAAGGGCGATGGCAGCTTCCCGAACCGGCTCGCAGAAGGGGGCCACGGCAAAGAAGAAGGCCGCTACCAGGAAAAAGAGCGCCGCTGCAAAACGACCGGCAGCCAGCAAGAAAGCGCCGGCTGCGGCTCGCAAACGGGCAGCCGCGAAAAAATCGCCAGCGCGCGCCACTGCCGCCGGGAAATCATCTCCAGGCGGCGCCGGTTCGGCATACAGTCGTGCCGCGTGGGATAGAAAATCAACACCAGCGAGCTCGGCGCCTGAGCAACCCCTGATGAAGACATTGCGCGCGGAGCACCGTCATATTGCCACGGTCATGCAGCTGTTCTCAGAGCAGATGCAGGCGATTGAAGCCGGAGACCAGGTAGATTCGCATGTGGTTTTTGAAGTGATGGAGTACATGGCTACCTGGCCTGACCGCTACCACCACCCGCGTGAAGATCTTATCTACAGTCGCGTGGCGGAGCTTGATGCCAAAGCTGCAGATGATGTGGATACGCTACAACGTGATCATGACCAGGCAGCCCAGCGCAGCAAACAGTTGTTGAAAGACATAGAGGCGTGGCGTGAGGGTGACCTGAGTGGCGCTCAGCTGGTAAAACGTGGTCGTGAGTACATCAGCCATCAGTACGAGCATATGAATGTGGAGGAGAAAGTCGTATTTCCTCATATTGAGGCCGTACTCAGCCTCCGGGACTGGCGCGAGCTGGCCGAGGATGATGAGGTGCACGCCGTTTCCATCCCGGTGTTTGGTCCACGGGTACAGCGCGAATTTCGCAATATGGCGAGGCGCCTGCGCCGCGGGGTACGCCGCAATGTGGAACGCGGGGCGGTGGTGGAGTGGGTTGGTATTGAAGCCCTGATGGAATCCCTGGAGGTGTTGTCCATGGCGTACGATTCCACCCGTTCTGTTGCCCGTAATCACTGGCGACAGGCCCTTGAGGAATCCATAGAGCTGTTCCGCGAGTCGCCGGTTACGGCACCGCTACGCTGTTCGCTGAACAATGCCAGGCTTGGTTACAGCCTGCTTGAAGGCGTGCTGGATATATCCCGGGAAGTGCTCGATGACCTGGGCAAGGTGAATGAGGAGCGCAAGGAACGCATCGACCTGTTTGATCGTTAACGTCTAGTCTTTCGGATCGCGGAACTGCAGCCGTGCCAGGCGCCCGTAGAGGGCATTGGTCTTCAGTAACTCCTCATGGCTGCCACAAGCCACTACGGTGCCGTGATCCATAACCGCTATCTTGTCTGCGTGGAGGATGGTAGAAAGCCTGTGTGCGATGATCACGGTAGTGCGCCCGCGCATCAGTTCTTCCAGCGCTTTCTGCACGTGGTGCTCACTCTCGGTATCCAGTGCGCTGGTTGCCTCGTCCAGCAGCAGTATCCTGGGGTCGTTGAGAATTGCGCGCGCCAGTGCGATCCGCTGGCGCTGCCCGCCTGACAGCCGGACACCCTGTTCGCCCAGATGACTTTGGTAGCCCTCGGGCAAGTCACAGATGAACTCGTGAGCGTGGGCCTTGCGCGCCGCGGCGATAACGTCCTCTGCTGTAGCCTCCGGCTTGCCGTAGGCGATGTTGTAGTGCACATCTCCGGTGAACAGGGCCGGCTGTTGCGGAACCAGAGCGATGAGCTCGCGCAGCTGCTGCAGGCCCAGTTCACGAATGTCCCGGCCATCCAGCGTGACTTTGCCCTGCTGGGGATCGTAAAAGCGTTGTAGCAGCTCAAAAACTGTCGATTTACCCGCGCCCGAGGGCCCCACCAGGGCCAGGCTGCGTCCGGCGTCTATAGGCAGTGTAAAGTCCTGCAGTGCCGCCACATCCGGTCGGGTCGGGTAGTGGAAGGTCACAGCTTCGAGGGCCAGCCGGGGTTGCGCGCTTTGCTGCCAATCCTGCTGTGCTCCCGGGTCGATGATCAGGCTTTTCGTCGCTATCAGTTCTACCAGGCGTTCGGCCGCGCCCGCCGCGCGCTGCAGTTCTCCCCAGACCTCGGACAGTGTGGCAACGCCGGACCCGACCATAACCGCATAGAATACAAAAGCTCCCAGTTCGCCGCCGCTCATTCGACCGCTAATCACATCCTGGCCACCTTCCCAGAGCATCCCGGACATGCCGGTAAAGAGCAGCGCGATGGCGGTGCAGATGAGCAGTGCGCGCTGCCGTATGCGTCGGCGCGCGATGGCAAAGGCCCTTTCCACCTCTGCGGAAAAAGCCTCGCTTTCATATCGCTCTCGCGTGTAGCTTTGTACCACTCTTATATGCTGAATGATCTCACCGGCATAGCTGCCGACGCTGGCGATACTGTCCTGGCTCTGGTTGGACAGCCGACGCACACGTCGACCGAAAATCAGGATAGGCAGCAACACCAGTGGCACGCCTATGCCGATGATCAGACTCAGTTTCAGGTTGGTGACAAACATCATCACCAGCGCGCCTGCCAGGGTGAGACTGCTGCGCAGGGCCATGCTGAAAGAGGAGCCTATTATCGTTTGCAGCAGGGTGGTGTCGGTGGTCAGGCGGGACATTATTTCACCCGAGCGATTGCTTTCGAAGAAGCCCGGGTGCAGGTGCACAATATTCTCGAAGACCGCCTTACGCAGATCGGCGCTGACGCGTTCCCCCAACCACGATACTAAATAGAAGCGAACGAAGGTGCCAAGGGCCATGGCCGCCGCTATGGTCAGTAACAGCGCTATCGCTGAACGCAGATCCGCGCTGGAGCCGCCGCCAAAACCCTGGTCAATAAGCACCTGTAGTCCCCAGCCGAGGGACAATGTAGCTCCGGCCGTGAACAGCAGGGCAATGCTGGCGGCGACCAGTCTGGCCTTGTACGGCCAGAGATAGCGGAACACCGGGATGAGTGAACCCAGTGCCCCGCGTGATGTACTCAAGTCGTTGCGCCCTGGTTGCTCTCAGGAACCGCCTTTGGTTCCTGTTGCAGTTGTCCGGGACCGGTGAGCTGGGTACCCGCGTGTTCCATGACATCGAGTATGCCCAGATTCAGCTCTTCGGCTACAGCCAGAAATTCCTGGAAGTCGGTGGTCGCTACACCGGCGTCGAGGCGCAGGATGGCGTTGCCATCGACAATGTCTTCAAACCTGACACTCGCCGTTTCCGCCATCACCTTTTCATGCCCGGCTACCAGCTGGCGTACGCCCTCAAGGACCTTGCGCATCTGCCCGGCGCTGGGAACCTGTATGTGGTACCGCCGGTAAAAGCGAATGCGGTCGCGTTCGGAGTAATTTTCTATCTCTACGGAGGAAAACATGGAGTTGGGCACCACCACCATGGAGCGATTGAGCGTACGGATAATGGTGGAGCGCAAGCCTATCTCCTCTACGGTGCCCGTGACGTCTCCGAAACGACACAGGTCCCCCGCGCTCACCGGACGCGCCGTGTACAGGGTGATAGCGCCTATCACGTTTTCCAGCGTCTTTTGCGCTGCCAGCGCCACTGCCAGCGACCCTACTCCGAGACCAGCAAGAATCGTCGACATGTCGTAACCCGCCTGTTTCGCCCAGTAGAGTGCGATGATGGTGGCGACCAGTATTTTCACGATAGTGGTGAAGGGTTTCAGCAGGGCGACATAGTGCGTCTTGCCGGCGTGTTGCATCTTGCGGATCTGGTAATCGCGCAGCAACGACAGTATTCCCATGATCAGTACGGTGAACGCAACGTAGTCTATACCCGAGGAGTCCAGCAGAATGCGGGCGGTCATCGACAGCCCGAGGTGGTCTATTAACTCGCGGGCGATCAGGATAAAGATGAAGAACCGCATCGGGCGGCGGAAGAACTGCCTGATGCCCAGCGGGAAACGGTTGGGTATCAGCAGCGCAAGGCGCATCAGCAGGTAACTGATGATACTGGCCACTGGCCATGCGAGCAGGAAAAACAACACCAGGCCGGCCACCTGCCAGTTCTCCATGCCCATTATCCGAAAATCAGGCAGCCAGCGGCTTAGTTTGATTGCGGCATCGCTGTAGCCCAGTTCCTCCCACATATCGGGAATTCTGGCGACCGTGGCATTTGACAGTTTCCAGATCCTGGCGCCTTTCCCGTCAGGAACTCGCTGCAGATAGATGGGAATCTCCTCGTTCATCAGCCGCACCGTGCCTATCTGGTCACGGTAGCTGGGCAGCCCGTCATCCAGCCTGCCCTCGGGGCTATCGCTGAGCGTTGTCAGGTTGATGATGTTCTGACGATTGAACACGTAGGCGAGGGCTTTCAGCAGGTCTTCATCGGAATAGGCGCTTATCTCCTCGTCGATGTACCTGCGATCGAGGAAATTGCCCAGGGTCTCGTGGTCTTTGCGACGCATGGCCTCGCGCAGGCCCAGCATGGAGGCAAGAGGCGTAGCCTGTTCCCGCATGGAGTCGGGGTCCGATGCGCTGCGTTCCTCCAGTAACTGTGCGGTGTCCTTTTCCGCCTCAATTAATTCCCGCGCCGAGAGGTCCGGCTGTTCGAGTTCCGGCTGTGCCTGGGCAATAGCAATCGTAAGCCAGGGTAACAGTGCCAGGGAAAGGGAGAGTGTGCGCAGCATGCAGTTTTGCTCCTGTTTTCAGGTCGCGATTGTAGTCGCAACGCCGTCTTTTACCCTAGGAAGGCGCGGCGCTTCTGTTGCGTTGTATCAGCCGGCCGAGAAATACACCCAGTTCAAACAGAATCCACATGGGTATAGCCAGTAAGGACTGGGATATCACGTCGGGTGGGGTCAAGAGCATACCGAATATGAAACATCCGACGATAATGTAGGGGCGCTTCCTGGCCAGCTCATCTGCAGTGGTGATGCCAGCCCAGATGAGCAGAACTGCTGCGATCGGAATTTCAAATGCGATACCGAAAGCAAAAAACAGCTTCAACACGAAGTTAAGGTAGCTGTTGATGTCGGTCATGATGGTGATGCCCTCAGGGCCGACGCTGGTGAAGAATGCAAATATAAGGGGAAATACCACGTAGTAAGCGAAGGCGGCGCCAAGGTAGAAGAGCGCCACACTGGAAACCAGCAGCGGAATGGCAAAGCGCTTTTCGTGTCGGTACATGCCGGGCGCGACGAAACTCCAGATCTGGTAAAGAATATAGGGAACAGCAAGGAATATAGAAGCGACCAGCGTCAGTTTAAACGGAGTCAGAAAAGGCGAAGCGACCTCGGTGGCTATCATACTCGCGCCTTCCGGCAGCAGCTCCCGCAGCGGCTGCGACACGAACGCATAGATGTCGTTGGCAAAAGGGAACAGGCAGATAAACACAACCAGCACCGCCAGCACCGCTCGCAGCAGACGATCACGTAGCTCGGTGAGGTGGGCTACCAGAGGCAGCGGCTGGTCTGCGGAGTCAGTTTCGGTTTCACTCATTCCGGCTTGGCTCCGGAAGGGGGGTCCTGGGGCTTGAGCTGCGGCTTGATGTCGTCCACGGCGTCGCGGATTCCGGACGTAATGCTGGCGGAATCCTGCTGCAGCTGTTGCCCGGTTTTCTTCAGGTCGCGCATTACTGCATCATTATGCAGCTCCTGCTCTACTTCTCGCTTCACGTCATTGAAGCCACGCTTGATGCGGCTCAGCCAGGCGGCACCTGTGCGTATCGCGCCGGGCAGTCGCTCCGGGCCGATGACCAGCAGGCCCACGATCGCTACGATTACCAGCTCAGTGAAACCGATATCAAACATTCAGCGTTTACTTCTCTTTCTTGTCAGGCGTTTCTGCGGCATCGGCTTCCGCTGTCGGCTTGTCACCTTCTTCGTTGTCGTCGGTCATACTCTTGCGAAAACCTTTTACAGCGCTTCCCAGGTCTGACCCCAGCGTACGCAGTCGTTTGGTGCCGAAAAGCATGACGACGATCGCCAGGATAATCAGCAGCTGCCAGACACTAATTCCACCTATACCCATTGTCTTCTCCCGTATTAGTTAATCGATTTCAAGCCTGCTCGCGAGAGGCCTTTTCATCCAGTCCGGAAATGCCGAAGCGTTTCGCGAGACAGGCACTGACGTCGTCAATCTCTACCTCCAGGTGCGAAAGCATGACCATGCTGTGGAACCACAGGTCGGCGACCTCTCCAACGAGATCTGCCCGGCTGCCACCTCTCTCAAGATCTTTGGCTGCGAGGATCGTTTCCGTCGCCTCCTCTCCCAGTTTTTCGAGAATCTTGTTGAGACCCTGGTGGTGCAGACTGGCAACGTAGGATGAGTCGGGTTTCCCCTCCTGCTTGCGTTGTTCAATGGTGGTTGCCAGTTGCTGTAATATATCGTTCATCAGTTTTTGCTTCCGCTCGCGGTGCCATATAGCTCAGCCGGGTCCTTCAGTATCTCACCGGTTACCGTCAGCTCTCCTTCATCGTTGGCCACGCGGTAAAAGCAACTGCGTCGGCCAGTGTGGCAGGCTATGCCGCCCAATTGCTCTACTTTCAGCAGTACCGTATCGCCATCGCAATCGATGCGCAGTTCCTTCAGTTGCTGCACATTGCCGGACTCCTCTCCCTTGCGCCAAAGAGCCGCTCTGGAGCGGGAGTAGTAAATAGCACGGCGCTCCTTCAGCGTTAGCGTTAACGCCTCAGCATTCATCCAGGCCATCATCAGCACTTCGCCCGTCTGCCAATCCTGGGCGATTGCGGGAACCAGACCCTGCTCATTCCATTTGATGTCTTCGCTCAGGTTCATCGTCAATTCCACATGGGCGCCCTATTATGGCACAGCTCAGGATTTACGGGGCCAGAGCAGCGCCAGCCCCAGGCCTGCCAGCAGCCAGCTCCCCAGCGGAGCCTGGGTCAGCTGCTGCCAGGCTCCGGGAAAGGCGCTGAGCACAGCCGCGCCGCACACCACCGCGGCGGCGAACTGGCGCCGGCGACGCCGGACGTTATCATCTGCCTGTTGCTGAAGTCTGTGGACACGTTGTTGTTGTGCACTGAATCGCTGTTCCAGTTCCCGGGAGTTTTGCAGGTTGTCCATGACAACATCGGGCAGTTGCGGTAACTGTTCCAGCCATGAGGGTGCGTGACGCTGCAGACGCCGGAGTACGGATTGTGCCGAGTAGCGCTCGGCCACCCATTTTTCGAGGAATGGCTGCGCCGTATCCCACAGGTTCAGGTCTGGATACAGCTGCCGGCCAAGGCCCTCTATGTTGAGCAGGGTCTTTTGCAGCAGCACCAGCGAGGGCTGCACCTCCATATCGAAGCGGCGTGCTGTGCGGAACAGGTACACCAGGAGTTCGCCGAAAGAGATCTCGCTGATCGGGCGCTCGAAAACCGGCTCGCAGACGGCTCGCATAGCGGACTCAAAATCCTGCACGCGAGTGTGCGGGGGCACCCAGCCACACTCTACGTGAAGTTGTGCGACCTCGCGGTAGTCGCGGCGAAAAATGCCCAGGAGGTTACGCGCCAGGTAATACTGGTCCGATTCAGACAAGGCGCCGATGATGGCGCAGTCGACAGCGATGTAGCCAGGGTCTGCCGGGTCGGTTGCATCGATAAAAATATTGCCCGGATGCATATCGGCGTGGAAGAAGCTGTCTCTGAGTACCTGGGTGAAAAATATCTCGACACCGCGCTCGGCGAGCAACTTAAGATCGACATTTTTTGCTCTGAGCGTATCCATGTCGGTCACCGGGATGCCGTGGATTCGTTCCATGGTGAACACAGACCTGCAGGTGTAGTCCCAGTAAACCCTTGGCACATAAACCAGCTTGCCGTCTTCAAAATTGCGTCGCAGTTGTGAGGCATTGGCTGCTTCGCGGCCCAGGTCCAACTCATCGAGAATGGTCAGCTCGTAGTCGCTGACGACTTCCACCGGGCGCAAGCGTCTGCCATCCGGCAGGTAGCGCTCCACGGCTCTGGCGAGCGTGAACAGCAACGCCAGGTCCTGGCGAATAACCGGCTCAATATCAGGGCGGACCACCTTCACTACGACCTCATCGCCGTTGTGCAGCGTGGCAGCATGGACCTGCGCGACGGAAGCAGACGCCATGGGGGCGGTCTCGAACGTGGCGAACAGTTCGCCAACGGGCTTACCCAGCGCAGTCTCTATGATTGCAACGGACTGCTCCTCAGGGAATGGGGGCACGCGATCCTGCAGCCTGGCGAGCTCATCGGCAATGTCCTCAGGCAGCAGATCGCGACGTGTGGACAGCATTTGCCCAAATTTTATAAATACCGGGCCCAGGTCCTCCAGGGCCCTGCGCAAGCGCTCTCCCCGCGACATATCGGGCACGCTACCCAGCCGCCAGGGGGACGCGCGCAGGGCCAGTCGAGCGGGAGCCGGCATGTTGTCTGCCTGTAGCAATTCGTCCAGGCGATAGCGGCCTATTGTGCGAAAGATCTTGATCAGGCGCAGGGTGCGTGACATGTCAGACCTTGCTCGCCTGTTCCTGCAAGCGTTTTCTCAGCCGGACAGTGCGCGATTCCAGTCGCTCAACCCGCATTTCCAGCTCGTGTACATCCTGGTAGAAGTCTTCCAGTTCCAGCTTCGGGGGCGTCAGCCTGGCCTCTTCATGAATGAACTCTTCCAGCTGACGGCTTAAGCCAGCTGAAGCCTGTTTACCCCAGCTGAAGGTTCTGCGCAGTATTTCGGCCAGCTGGTGGCCGGCCACGTCTCCCAGTGCATCAACCAGCGGTGCCTCCCAGTCGACGTTCAGGTTGGAGAGAATACCCTGCAGTTCGATCAGCGAAGCGCTGTCGCCGTGAAGCTCCAGATGCCCGTTGATCAGCGTGGCCGCCGGGTCGCTGGCGGCGGCAAGTTCGGCGAAATCGGATGCCCTGCCTTTGATGGAGGTGGTAACGGGGCCCTCGTAAAGTCCCATCAGGCGGATGCCGTCGCCCGCAGGCTGCAGGAAGATGTCCAGCTCCGGAGCGGTGCAGTGAAGTGCGAATACGCTGTCCTCCAGTTTCGCCAGTGCACGTGAACCAGCCGGCGCAAGCTCCAGCGCGCGATTGAGTGCTGCTTCCGCTGCGGCCAGTCCCGCTGTGTGCAGGGTAGGGTTGATATCGCTGCTCATGTTCAGGCCTTGATGCCCCGGTGCAGGGCAACGATCCCGCCGGTCATGTTATGAAACTCGACCCGATTGAAACCGGCGTCCTGCATCATTTCCTTGAGTGTATCCTGGTCGGGATGTACGCGAATGGACTCGGCCAGGTACTGGTAACTCTCGGCGTCGTTTGCCACCAGCTTGCCCATCAAAGGCAGGATGCGAAAAGAGTAGGTGTCATATGCTTTGCTCAGCAACTCGCTTTGTGGTTTGGAAAACTCCAGCACCAGCAAACGCCCGCCAGGCTTGAGCACGCGCAGCATGGAACGCAGCGCAGTTTCCTTCTCGGTGACATTGCGCAGGCCAAAAGCGATGGTGATGCAATCAAAACTGTCGTCGGGGAAGGGCAGGAACTGGGCATCGGCCTGTACGAACTCGATGTTGCCCTGGTGGCCGGTGTCCAGCAGTTTGTCACGACCAACCTCCAGCATCGACTGGTTAATATCGGCGAGTACTACGCGACCTTCCGGGCCGACGATGCGTGAAAACTTCGCCGCCAGGTCACCTGTTCCGCCAGCAATATCCAGCACCGAATTACCTTTGCGAACACCGGACAGCTCGATGGTAAATCGCTTCCAGACGCGATGAATGCCAGCGGACATGAGGTCGTTCATCAGGTCGTAGCGAGAGGCTACCGAATGGAAAACATCCGCGACCATGCCGGCCTTGGCGTCCTTGTCGACTTCCTTGAAGCCGAAGTGTGTGGTTTTTTTTGCGCTCATGGTCCCTCCTGCAAGCGGGCCATTGTAACCCGATGCGGGCTTCGGGTCAGCGCAGATGTGTTGGTCAGAGTTCCAGTTTCACTACCTGGACATCCGGATCTCGAGTGGCCCCGGCGGCCTCCAGGCGCTTCAGGTATGTCTGCCAAAGCGTTGCCTGTTCGGTGCAAAGGTAGTGGAGGTAGTCCCAGGAGTAGAGCCCGGTGTCGTGGCCGTCGTCAAAGACCAGCTGCAAAGCATAGTTGCCTATCGGGCGGATGGCGGTGATGGCCACGTCAAGTTTGCCGGTTTGCAGCACTTCCTGCCCGGGGCCATGACCCTTTACCTCGGCCGATGGAGAGTGAACGCGCAAAAACTCGCAGCTCAAGTCATAGCGGCTGCCATCGGCCCAGGACAACTCCAGGCTGCGCGAGCGGGTGTGCAGCTGTATGCCGGTGGGTCGGTTTTGCTCGCTCACTCAGGGAATCCTCAGAGTATGAATCGGGACAGGTCTTCGTCGCTGCTCAGTGCTTCCAGTTGACTGTTTACGTAAGCTGCGTCGACCTGCAGGGTGTTGCCCGCAAGCCCTGCATCCGCGGCCCCGAAAGAGGCCTCTTCCAGCAGTCGCTCCATTACAGTGTGCAAGCGTCTTGCGCCTATGTTCTCAGTCTTTTCGTTTACCTGCCAGGCTGTTTCGGCAATACGCCGCAGGCCGTCGTCGGTGAACTCCACGCTGACACCCTCGGTGGCGAGCAGGGCCTGGTATTGCTCCGTCAGCGATGCATTGGGCTCGGTGAGAATCCGCTCGAAGTCCTCGGCGGTGAGTGAGCTGAGCTCCACGCGTATGGGCAGGCGCCCCTGAAGTTCAGGAATCAGGTCAGACGGCCTGGCAAGGTGGAAGGCGCCGGATGCGATAAACAGGATATGATCGGTTTTGATCATGCCGTGCTTGGTGCTGACAGTGGACCCTTCTATCAATGGCAGCAGGTCGCGCTGCACACCCTCGCGCGATACGTCAGCGCCGGCCCCTTCACTGCGCTTGGCAACCTTGTCCAGTTCGTCAATGAAGACAATGCCATTCTGCTCCGCCGCTTCCACCGCCTGCTGTTTGAGCTCGTCCTCATTGACCATTTTGGCGGCTTCCTCGTCACACAGTGCAGCAAAGGCGGCTTTTATGGGCAATTTCTGGGTTTTCCGCTGGCCGCGCGACATGTTGGAAAACATGCTCTGCAACTGGTTGGTCATTTCCTCCATACCGGGCGGCGCCATGATCTCCATGCCCATGGCAGGGGTGCTGACCTCCAGTTCTATTTCCTTGTCGTCCAGTTCGCCCTCGCGCAGTTTCTTGCGCAGCAACTGGCGCGTGCTCTCGCCGGTAGTACCCTGGGCGTCACGCGCGGGAGGTAGCAGGATATCGAGTATGCGCTCCTCCGCAGCCTCTTCAGCGCGAAAACGCACGCGCGCCATTTCCTCTTCCCGCAACATTTTGATCGAAACGTCCACCAGGTCGCGGACAATTGACTCCACGTCGCGACCCACGTAACCCACTTCGGTGAATTTGGTGGCCTCAACCTTGACGAAGGGCGCCTTGGCCAGTTTGGCCAGGCGCCGCGCGATTTCGGTTTTACCAACACCGGTAGGACCGATCATCAATATGTTTTTGGGGGTGATTTCAGCGCGCAGTTCTTCGTCCACCTGCATGCGCCGCCAGCGATTGCGCAGGGCAATGGCGACGGCCCGCTTGGCCTCGTCCTGGCCGATGATGTGTTTGTCTAGTTCCGAGACGATTTCCCGGGGGGTCATGTTGGACATGGTTACAGCCTTGGTCAGAAGGTCAGTTCTTCGATTGTGCGGTTGTGGTTGGTGTAGATGCAGATGTCGCCGGCGATGGAAAGGCCTTTTTCAACGATCGTGCGGGCGTCCATCTCGGTGTTGTCCAACAGTGCGCGGGCGGCGGATTGGGCGAAGGGGCCGCCGGAGCCGATGGCAATCAGGTTATCTTCCGGTTCAATCACGTCTCCGTTACCGGTAATGATCAGCGACGTTTCCTTGTCAGCCACAGCGAGCAAGGCCTCCAGTTGCCGTAGAGCCCGTTCTGTCCGCCAGGCTTTGGCCAATTCCACGGCCGCGCGCACCAGGTGGCCCTGGTGTTTATCCAGTTGCGCTTCGAACAATTCAAAGAGGGTGAAGGCGTCGGCGGTGCCGCCGGCAAAACCGGCGATAACCTGGTCTTTGTGCAGGCGTCGTACTTTGCGTGCATTACCTTTCATGACGGTATTGCCCATGGATACCTGGCCGTCGCCACCAATAACCACGCTGTTGCCCCGGCGAACCGAAAGAATAGTGGTGCCTCTGTATTGTTCCACGCCTTTCTCCTTGTGCAGTCAGCGGGATATGGGGGTTATTTCGTTTCTTTCAAGTCATCTGGCCTGCGCCTGATGGCAGGCAGGGCTGGTAGCTCGTCATTGGGACTGACAACGTCCCGGGCGGCACAGCACGAATTGCATCGGGATCAGCCATTGACACCCCCGGCGTCAGCAGCCAGGTGAAAACCGGGCTTTGCTTACGAGCGAGGGTCAACCATTGCGCTTCAGCAACAAGGTATCGATGTTCTGCGCCGCGGTCAGGCTGCGCGCCTTGGACATTTTCGAGCGCGACTGGAAGGGACCCAGATAGACGCGAAACCAGCGCCCGTTTTCGCCCGTGGCCTCCTCCACTGTGGGTTCCAGGCCCAGTAACAGCAGCTCCGCCCGGCGGCGGTCAGCGTCTTCGCGCTGACGGAAAGAGCCAGCCTGTAACAGGTAATAAGCCTGCGAAGCAGCGGTGGTTGGCGCATTGCGGTTGGGTTGCCGCTGGGGTTGTTCGATCTCGATGGTTTGCTCAGGGAGCATGGTGTAGAAATCAAAGCGCGGTTTCGGTGGTTCCTGGGGCGCGGTGCCGCCGCCCTGTTCGGCAGAGCTGTCCGTCATCTTGCCGCCGGGCAAGGTGCCCAGGTAGAGCAGAAAGCTGAGAAAGACCCCGCTCAGCAGGCCCGCAGTATACCAGCGCCAGCCACTGGGGGGCGGTGAGCCCGAGGGCCTGGATTGTGCGGCGTGCTGCTTGCGCGCTGGCGCTTTCTTACGCGTGCTGCTGCTCTTCTTGGCGTAATCCCTGCTCATTTACATTGACTCTGGGGCGGACACACCCAACAGCGCCAGGCCGTTGGCTATCACCTGCCGCGTGGCGGCAGACAAGGCCAGGCGCGCATCGCGCAGCGGCTTGTCGTCCACCAGGGTCTTGTGAGCGTTGTACCAGGCATGGAAGTCGCCCGCCAACTCCTTCAGATAGTTCGCCACTGTGTGCGGCTCGAGGGTCGCAGCGGCATTGGCCACCACCTCCGGGAAGCGGTCGAGGCGTCGCAGCAGGGCTTTTTCATGCTCTTCCTGCAGCTCTTGCAGGCTGCCCAGGCCGCTGTCAGCGTCCCAGCTGTCGCCCTGTTCCGTCAGCTTGCGCAAGATCGAGCAGACGCGGGCATGCGCGTACTGGATGTAGAAAACGGGGTTGTCATTGCTCTGTGACAGTGCCAGGTCGATGTCGAAGGTTAGCTGTGAGCTCGGGCCTCTGGCCACCAGGAAGTAGCGTGTTGCATCACGGCCAACCTCGTCGATGAGCTCGCGCAGCGTGACGTAGCTGCCCGCGCGCTTGGATATTTTCACTTCCTCGCCGTCCCGCATAACGGTGACCATCTGGTGCAGCACGTAGTCGGGCCAGCCTTCGGGAATCCCCTGCTGCAGTGCTTGCAGCCCGGCCCGCACGCGAGTCACGGTGCTGTGATGGTCCGCGCCCTGTTCATTGATGACGCGCTGGAAGCCGCGCTCCCATTTATTCAGGTGATAGGCAACATCCGGCAGGAAATAGGTATAGCCGCCGTCAGTTTTGCGCATCACACGGTCTTTGTCGTCGCCGAAATCGGTGGTACGCAGCCACAGCGCGCCGTCCTTTTCGTAGGTGTGGCCGTTGGCGACCAACCGTTCCACTGTCTCCTCCACAGCCCCGCTTTGGTAAAGAGAAGACTCGAGAAAGTAGAGGTCGAAGTGCACGGCAAAGGCCTTGAGGTCGAGGTCCTGCTCGCGCCGCAGGTAGGCGACGGCAAACTTGCGAATTGCGTCCAGGTCATTGGGGTCCGCAGCCCCCGTAGCATGCTGGTCCTGGGCGTCTATTGCGTCTCCGGCCAGGTAAGAGCGTGCCACATCGCCGATATAGCTGCCGCGATACCCGTCATCCGGCCACTCCGGGCTTTCCGGGGTAAGGCCCAGGCAGCGCGCTTGCACCGAACGCGCCAGATTATCGATCTGGGCGCCCGCGTCGTTGTAGTAAAACTCGCTGGCGACATCCCAGCCGGTGGCTGCCAGCAAGCGGCAGAGACTGTCTCCCACAGCAGCGCCGCGCCCGTGGCCCACGTGCAGCGGGCCGGTGGGGTTGGCTGAGACAAACTCCACCTGCACACGTCTGCCCTGGCCCACGTCGCTGTGCCCGAACCGGTCGCCTTGTTCAAGAATGCTGCGCACCACCGCCTGGTTGCTGCTGTCAGAGAGAAAAAAGTTGATGAACCCCGGGCCCGCAATCTCGGTGCGCGTCAGCAGATCAGATGAGGGCAGGGCCTCGCAAATTTGTGTTGCCAGATCGCGGGGGGGCCTTCGGGCCGATTTGGCCAGGGTCAGTGCAATATTGCTGGCGAAATCACCGTGGCTTTTATCGCGGGTGTGGTCTATCTGTATCTGCGGTGTGATGTCTGCGGGTAATTGGCCCTGCGCAATCAGCGCATCCAGCGCCTGCTCAATCAGCCCGGTGATGTGTTCCTTCATTGGGGGGAAGCTACCTGTCTCTGTCGTGGGCCCGGTGTGGCCGGGTCGCAAGGGGGGCATTATCGCTGGAACCCGGCCCATTGGCCAGTTCAGAACATGTCCTGGGGATCCACATCCAGCGACCAGTTCAACCCCCTGGATACGCTTTGTTGCTGGGCCAGCTCAACCAGTACTTTCGCGGCAAGGCGGGACAGTCTGCGCTCGGCCGTGTGCACCAGTAGTTGACTGCGAAAGCGTCCGGCGCGTCGCTGCATGGGAGCAGGTAGCGGGCCTATCATCGTTATTCCGGTGGGCAACTGCGCCTGGGCTGCGGCGCGCAGCTTGCCAAGAAACTGTTCTCCGTATTCTGCGTCGGTACAGTCGCTGCGCGCGATAAGCAATTGTCCTGCGGGCGGCAGCGCGCTCTGGCACCGTCGTTCCAGCATGGAAAGGGCCTGCTGGTGATAATTTTGCGTAAGCATGGCCATCAGTGTGGGGTGGTCCGGATGGTGCGTTTGCAGCAGCACGCGCCCGGGCGTATCCGCGCGCCCCGCGCGCCCGGCTACCTGCGTCAGCAACTGAGCAGCCCGCTCTTCACCGCGGAAGTCGGTGCTGAACAGCATGGCATCCATGTCGATGACGCCGACCAGCGACACAGCGGGGAAATGGTGACCTTTGGTGAGCATCTGCGTGCCCAGCAAGATACAGGGGTCTCCGCGATTGATCTGATCAACAAGTGTCTGCATCGACTCTCGTCCCTGCATGGAGTCACTGTCTACGCGGTATAGCGGCCACTGGCTGAGGTGATGTGCCAGCCATTCCTCCGCCTGTTCTGTGCCCAGCCCAAGAGAGAGCAGCTGGTCGCTGCGGCATTGTGGGCAGCGCTGCAGCACGGGACGGGTGGTGCCGCAATGGTGGCAGCGCAATCGTCGCTGTTTTCGGTGCAGGGTGAGCCTGGCATCGCATGCCGGGCATTCCGCGACCCAGCCGCAGTCATGGCACTGCAGGGTGGGCGCATATCCCCGCCGGTTGAGGAATAGCAATACCTGCTGCCGGTTCTGCAGACTGTGTTCTATCGCCTGCAGCAAGGCAGGCGAGAATCCGGCCTGCAGGGGGGACTTCCTGATGTCCACGGCTTCCAGGGTGGGCAACTGGCTGCTCCCGGCACGCTCGCGCAGGCGGTGATGGATATAACGCCCCTGCAGCGCATTGTGCAGGCTTTCCAGCGACGGTGTCGCACTGCCCAGTATGATGGGACAGCCCTCCAGTTGTGCGCGCTTTACAGCCACGTCCCTGGCAGAGTAGCGGAAGCCGTCCTGCTGTTTGAACGACTGGTCATGCTCCTCGTCGACGACTATCAGCCCCGGTCGCGCCAGACTGGTGAACACGGCCGATCGCGTGCCAATGACAATGTGTGCGCTGCCACTGCGTGCCGCCTCCCAGGCGCGGTAACGCTGGGCGTCACTGAGCCCGGAGTGCAGTACCGCGATCTCGGCCCTGAAGCGACTGTTGAAGCGCGCGAGGGTCTGCGGTGTAAGCCCTATTTCCGGGATCAGCACCAGAGCCTGGTCTCCCCTTTCGAGGCAGTCTGCTATGCGCTGCAGGTAGATCTCCGTTTTGCCGCTACCGGTAACGCCTTCAACGAGATGGCAGCTGAAGCCGCGGTCGTTGGCGCGCATGCCGGCCAGCACCTTTGCCTGTTCGGCGCTGGGGTTGAGTGCCTCGCCAATTGCGGCAGCGCTGTCGCCGTGGTTGATCTCGCAGCGCTGGATAAGCCCTTTATCCTGCAATGTCTTCAGAATCGGGGACTGGATCCCGGCCTGTTTCAGGCTGTTTGTGCCCAGCTGCTTGCTATCCTGCAGCATTTTCAGCGCCAGGGCCTGTTTGGGGGAGCGGGCTAGGGCCCCTGACGGCAGCCCTTTGCCACGGTTGCTCAATTCCCAGCCGGCTTCATCGTTACTGCGGTGCGCGCGCCCCTGTCGCATTGCCTTGGGAAAGGCTGCCTGAAAGACCTCCCCGGGCGGATGCTGGTAATAGTGGGTCGCCCAATTGCACAGGGCCAGGACGCCGGGACTGAGCAGCGGTCCGGAATCCAGCAAAGCAGTCGCCTGCTTCAATGCGCTTTGCCCCAGCTTGCTGTCAGCGCTCAGCTCAACCAGATAGCCTGTTACCTGGCGTTTTCCAAACGGGACGTGCAGGCGCACGCCGGGCTTCAGCGCTTCTGCCTCAACGTTATCGGGCGGGAGGTAATCAAACAGAGTTCTCAAGGGCGTGGGAATGGCCAGTTTGAGTACAGGCATGATGGCCCTTGAGTTGGCTTGAGGGTGACGGACGAATGTAGCGAGAGTATAGCAACCCGCAGACGGGGGAGGCCATGGTGAAAGAGCCGCTGGTCCCACCGAGGTTGAAAATGCCCTGTTTTAACTTCTTGCCAAACCGGCTGTGTCTGGTAAGATGCGCGCCTATTTTTTCTCTGGACCGTGCCTTCAGGCCGCCGACTCCAGTAACGCGATGCGGTGCCCGGCAACGGTTCGGGTGGCGGCATCAGACAGCGAGGAGCTTGACCATGCAAACAGATATTCACCCCAAGTACGAGGCGATCACAGCGACCTGCAGCTGTGGCAACAAGATCGAGACACGCTCTACGCTGTGTAAGGACATTCACATCGACGTGTGTTCGCAGTGCCACCCGTTCTTCACTGGCAAGCAGAAAATCGTCGATTCCGGCGGCCGTGTTGATCGCTTCAAGAAACGCTTTGGCAGCCGCGGCAGCAAGCGCTAGCAGACACCGTGCTGCGCTTGGCCGCAGTATCAGGAAAGCGCCGGATTCATGTTGGACCGGCGCTTTTTTTATGCCTGCTTGTCGCCGCCTGTTCTCGCAGTGAGCAGGCTGCGGAGGGGGTTGCCCGGCAACTGACCTGCCAGGCGCAGACTTCCGTCCTGGAGCAGCGCATCGTGGAGCGCGTGGTAGATGGGGATACCTTACACCTGGTCGGTGGTGACAGGGTCCGGCTGATAGGGGTCAACACGCCCGAGCTGGGCCGCGATGGCGGCGTCGATGAACCTCTGGCCCGCGAAGCCAGGTCAGCGCTCACTGCCATGCTGGGTACCTCGTGACAAGTCTGGCTTCAGGACGGTGCCCAGGGTCGCGACCGCCATGGGCGACGGTTGGCCTATGCTTTCGACGGGGAAGGCAACAGCCTGTCGGGGCAATTGATTGCCTCGGGCCTGGGTTTTCACGTGGCCATCGCCCCCAATACGCGCTACGCGGCCTGCCTGAGTGAGCTGGACGATGCCGCTCGACTTGCGCGGGCAGGCGTCTGGAGTGAGCCTGCATTTGCTGCTCGCGGTGTGGCAGAACTGGGCCGTGACCAGGGCGGGTTTGTGCGCGTGCGTGATCGCGTGACCCGGGTGTCGTTCAAGCAGAACGGGTGGTGGGTGCAGCTGGGGGGGAAGCTCGGCGTACAGATTGACGGAGACGCCAGACGACTGTTTTCGCAGGAAGATTTGCGCTCCCTGCACGGTCGTCATGTTGAAGTGCGAGGCTGGCTGATACCCATGCGGGGAGACTGGTGGATGATCAATCTCGGCCACCCCGACATGCTGCAGCGACTGTGACTTTGGGTAAATTAGTCACCTTGTTACCCCCGGGGCTTTTCTATATCCTCGGAACCCATTTTTCACCCAGGCGCAACCCATGTCCAAGGATCTGAACCAAGCCGCACTCGCCTATCATGCCGAGCCTACGCCCGGTAAGATCAGCGTGGAACTGACAACCGCTGCCGAAACCCAGCAGGATCTGGCTCTAGCCTATAGCCCGGGCGTTGCCGAGCCTTGCAGGGCCATTGCGGCCGACAGGGACAATGCCTATCGCTATACGGGTAAGGGGAATCTGGTTGCGGTGATCAGCAATGGCACGGCAGTGCTCGGGCTGGGCAATCTCGGTCCACTGGCGAGTAAACCCGTGATGGAAGGCAAGGCACTGCTGTTCAAGCGGTTTGCCGGTATCAACTCTATCGACATCGAGGTGGATACCGAGGACGCGGAAGAATTCATCGATACGGTGGAGCGCATAGCCGATACCTTCGGCGGTATCAATCTTGAGGATATCAAAGCGCCGGAGTGCTTTGAGATAGAATCCGCGTTGATAGAGCGCTGCAACATTCCGGTCTTTCATGATGACCAGCATGGTACCGCTATTGTGACTGCGGCGGGCCTGGTAAATGCGCTGGAAATCCAGGGCAAGCGTCTGGAGGATGCTGTTATCACCTGTCTTGGTGCCGGTGCAGCTGCCATCGCCTGCATGCGTTTGCTGGTCAGCCTGGGTGCCCGCCGCGACAACATCTTCATGCTGGATCGCCGTGGTGTGATTTACGACGGCAGGGAGGGCGTCAATGCCTATAAGCAGGAGTTTGCCAACCACACCGACAAGCGCAGCCTGTCCGACGCGATTGCTGGTGCCGACGTTTTTATCGGCCTGTCAGGTGCCGATCTGCTAAGTACCGATATGTTGAATTCAATGGCCGAAAAGCCGATTGTCTTTGCCTGCTCGAACCCGGACCCTGAAATCAAACCGGAACTGGCTTTGCAGACCCGCAACGACCTGATTATTGCCACCGGTCGCTCTGATTACCCCAATCAGGTAAACAATGTGCTGGGCTTCCCGTTCATTTTTCGCGGCGCCCTGGACGTGCGCGCGAGCTGTATAAATGAAGAAATGAAAGTAGCGGCGGTACACGCTCTTTGCGAATTGACGCGCGAGCCGGTCACCCCGGCGGTGTTGGCAGCCTGCGATTTGCAATCGCTGGAATTTGGTCCTGATTACATTATCCCCAAGCCGCTGGACAGTCGCCTGCTCAGTCGCCTGGCTCCCGCGGTGGCCAGGGCCGCGGTGGAAAGTGGGGTGGCCGGTGTGCCATTACCCGAGGATTACGCACCCGGCCTGTAGGCCGCAGCAAAAGTCGGCGCCTCCGGGGCTGGGGCCTGTCTGGCTCCTTAGAAAATATCCCTCAGCAGGTCATCCGTGCCCTGTTGCGTGCCGCCTCCCTGGTCATCCTCGTGCAACTGTCGGGGCACGTGCTCTTCACGGAAGTACTCAAAAATGGCATCTGGCTGGCGCGATCCGGCGAGGGCGCCCGTCTGTGGGTCTATACGCACGTTCACCAGCCCTGGCGGCAGGGGTCTGGACTGTTCTGGGCTGTCCCGTAACGCCTCACGCATGTAATTGATCCATATGGGAAGTGCTGCAGTACCGCCAAATTCTCTCCTGCCAAGCGGCGTATAGCTGTCAAAGCCCACCCAGGTTGTCGTCACCACATCGCGATTGTAGCCGGAGAACCAGGCATCCATGGGGCCGTTGGTGGTGCCTGTTTTGCCGGCGATATCCCGGCGCTCCAGCACCAGTGCACGACGGCCGGTGCCGCGGGTGATAACGTCCCTGAGAATGCTGTCGAGGATAAAGTTGACTCTTTCTTCCATCACTCGCGGAGCGGGCGGAGGGCCGGCCTCATCGATGCTGTCACGGGCCAGTATTTCTTCCATGCTGAGCTCGTCTGTGGTCTCGACTGGCAGTCGCTGGTCGCAATCCCTGCATACCGTCAGCGGCCTGGCCTGATGGATGACGTCGCCTGCCATGTTCTCTACCCGCTCGATGAGGTAGGGCTCCACCTTATAGCCGCCATTGGCAATCATGGCGTAGCCAGTGGCCACTTCCAGAGGGGTCATGGTGCGAGTACCCAGTGCCAGTGACAGGTCCGGGTTGAAGTTCTGGGTGTCAAAGCCGTAACGGCCCACGGCGTCGATCAGTTCGCGCACACCCAATTGCTGCAGCAGGCGAATGGATACAAGATTGCGCGATTTGGTCAGCGCCACACGCAAGCGGGTGGGGCCATAGAATTTGCCGCCATCGTTTTCCGGTCGCCAGATGTCCTCCAGTGAATTGTCTTCCATCACTACCGGGGCGTCGTTGATGATGCTGGCTGCGGTAAAGCCGGCTTCCAATGCGGCGGCGTAGAGGAATGGTTTGAAATTCGATCCGGGTTGACGTTCTGCCTGGGTTGCCCGGTTGAATTTGCTGAGCTCGAAGCCCATGCCGCCGACGATGCTGATGATAGCGCCGTCCTGCGGCCGCAGTGACACCAGCGCCGCCTGTGCTGCGGGTACTTGCGCCAATTGCCAGTTTCCCTCGGGGTTGCGGGCAACACGTATCAGATCACCGGGGCTGAACAAGTCAGCGGGAGTTTGCGGAGCTGGCCCGGTTCTGTTTTCGCTGATATAGGGGCGCAGCTCGGACATGCCATTTTCCCAGAGCAGTTCCGAGTCGCTACCCTCTGCAGACAGTAACTTCACCCGATCGTCGAGGACTTCCAGTACAACCATGGGTGTCAGATCGGCAATGCTGGGGATGCGCTGTAACTTTTGCAGCCAGTAGGTGACCGGCTCTGAATCGAGGCTTTCCGGTAGTGGCCACCTTTGTTCCGGCCCGCGATAACCATGGCGGCTATCGTAGGTGAGCAGCCCCTCCACAACCGCCTGCCTTGCCACTTGCTGCAGCGGGCGGCTGATGGTGGTGTAGACATGATAGCCGTCGTTGTAGGCAGACATGCCGTAGCGCTCCAGCATCTGCTGCCTGGCCATTTCGGCAGCATAGTGCGCAGCGAAGGAGATCTGCGCACCGTGCAATTCGGCGCTGATCGGGGCGGCTATGGCCGCCGCGTGATCTGCCGGAGAGATATAACCCAGCTCCAGCATGCGGCCGAGAATCCAGTTACGGCGTTCACCTCCCTGCGTCGGGCCGCTGACCGGGTTGTTCCGCGACGGTGCTTTGGGTATCCCCGCCAGCATGGCGTGTTGAGCGAGGCTGAGTTCGGCAATGCCCTTGCCGTAGTAGACCTGGGAAGCAGCCTCGAAGCCGTAAGCGCGATGTCCGAGAAATACACGGTTGAAATAAAGTTCGAATATTTCCTGCTTATTGAGCGCGCGCTCAATCTCAATCGCCAGGAGGATCTCGTTGAACTTGCGCATGAAGGTTTTTTCCAGCGACAGGAAGTAGTTGCGCGCCACCTGCATGGTGAGGGTGCTTCCCCCGGATCCTTTTTCCCCGGTTATCAGCAGCTCTGACACAGCCCGCGCCAGGCCCATGACGTCGATTCCCCGATGTTCGAAAAAGCCATCGTCCTCGGCAGCCAGCAGTGCCTGCACGAACTGTTGCGGAATCTGCTCGTAAGACAGCGGGCTGCGCTTCTGCTCCCCGAACTGCCCGATCAGGTCGCCTTCGCGGGTGTAGACTCGCATCGGTGTTTGCAGCCTGACATCGCGCAATGTTTCCACATCGGGCAGGTTGGGACTGAGATAGAGGTAGATACCGGCGGCCAGCCAGAGCCCGCCAAACAGGCCCAGAAGGGTGGTACGCAGAAGAAAGTAGAGAAAGCTCATTTAATATCTTTACAAAACAGTGGCTTGTATTACTGTAGGTAACAGGGGCGGGCATGTGTTTGGTAATTATATGCCTTTTTTGGGTTTGGATATATTTCCGACTGTGTTATACCTTTTAATTAATGTATCGGTGCATAAAAATATCCTAAGTTAGTGATACTGATAGGGAAAAAAGTTGCTTGGTCTAATAGGGAAAAGAAAGGCGACACCGGTTCTGGGGATTGATATCAGCTCGACGACAGTGAAGTTGTTGGAGCTGAGTTATTCTGGGGATCGCTACCGCGTGGAAAGCTACGCGGTGAGTTCGCTGCCGCAGGACGCGGTCATCGAGAAGAACGTCAACGATGTAGATGGTGTTGCCAACGCCGTCCGCAGTGCCGTGGCGCAATCCAGGACAAAACTGAAAACGGCGGCTGCCGCTGTCGCCGGTTCGTCTGTGATAACCAAGATGATCGACATGCCCAGCGGTCTCAGTGATGACGACATGGAGACCCAACTGACTCTGGAAGCGGATCAGTACATTCCCTATCCATTGGAAGAGGTGGCCATCGACTTCGAGGTGCAGGGTGAATCACCCGAGGGGGCCGGTCAGGTAGAGGTGCTTCTCGCAGCCTGTCGCAGGGAAACCATCGATGCCCGGGTAGAAGCGCTGGAAGGTGCAGAGCTCACGGCCAAAATCATGGATGTGGAGGCCTACGCCATGGAGCGGGCCTTCTCCCTGATCAACCATCAGTTGGAGCTCGATGCCGATGCCACGGTCGCCGTGGTGGATATAGGCGCAACCATGACCACCCTGAGCGTGCTGAATAACGGGCAGACTATCTATACGCGTGAGCAGTTGTTTGGCGGCAAGCAGCTTACGGACGAAATCATGCGCCGCTATGGCCTGCCTCTGGAGGAGGCCGGCCTGGCCAAGAAGCAGGGCGGTTTGCCCGACGACTACGAGCCCGAAGTGCTTGAGCCGTTCAAGGATGCCGTGGTACAGCAAGTGGCACGCTCGCTGCAGTTTTTCTTCTCTTCAAGCCAGTACAACGATGTGGACTGCATCATTCTCGCCGGTGGTGTGGCTTCCATGGAGGGCCTGCCGGAGCTGGTGCAGGAAAAATTGGGTACGCCCGCCTCTGTGGCCAATCCCTTCGCCAATATGTCGATTTCATCCAGGGTGAATGCGGTGGCGCTGTCCAGTGATGCCCCGGCACTGATGATAGCCTGTGGCCTGGCCTTACGGAGTTTTGACTGATGGCGCAGATTAATTTACTACCCTGGAGAGAGGAGCGCCGTCAGGAGCTCAAGAAAGAGTTCCTGGTTACCCTGGCGCTGGTCGCCCTGCTGGGCGGAGGCCTGGTTCTGCTGGCTGACCGCGTGGTCAATGGGCAGATTGAAGAGCAACGGGCGCGCAACAACTACCTGACCCAGAATATTCGTGAGCTGGACAAGAAGGTGGCGGAAATCAGCGAACTGGAGAAGCGCCGCCAACAACTGATCGAGCGGATGCGGGTCATTCAGGAGTTGCAGGGCAACCGCCCCATTATCGTTCGCATCATGGACCAGATCGTACGCACAATTCCTGACGGTGTGTTCTACACAGGCCTGTCCACCCAGGCGGGGAGCATTTCTATCAACGGTATTGCGGAGTCTAACAACCGGGTTTCCAGTCTGATGCGCCGGCTGGACGGTTCCGATTGGCTGGCTGCGCCAAACCTGGACAAGGTCAGTGCGGCACCATCTTATGGAGATCAGGCGACCACCTTCAATTTGTCGGTGAAGGTAGAGTTGCCCAAGCAGGACGCTGAACAGGGAGGGCAGTGATCGATGGCATTTGAAGATACCATGCGCTCCCTGCGGGAGTTCGATGTAAACGATCTTGATTTCGAGAACGCAGGTTCATGGCCGTTCCCGATCAAATTGTTAATCTGGGTTGTGATTCTGGTGGGCGCACTGGCGTTCGGTTATTACTACCATATCGAAGATTTGCAGGTGAGTCTGGATGGCGAGCGCAAGAAAGAGGAGCAGCTGAAGAAAGAGTTCGAGGACAAGGCGTTCCGTGCCGCCAATCTGGACGCCTACCGGCAGCAGATGCGCGACATGGAAGAGTCTTTTGGTGCCCTGGTCAGCCAGCTGCCCAGCGACACAGAAGTGCCGGGCCTGCTCGAGGATATTACCAACAAGGGCCTGCTGAACGGCTTGAACATCGGCACGATTGACCTGCTGCCGGAGCAGGCCAAGGAATTCTATATTGAGTTGCCCATCGCGATAGTTGCGACGGGGTCGTATCATGACCTTGGCGCCTTTATCAGTGGTATGGCGGCATTACCACGGATCGTCACCCTGCATGATTTCCAGATTTCGGCCCCCGGTGGGGATGCCAACAAGCTGCAGATGAGCATCACGGCGAAGACCTATCGCTACCGGGATGATGAGGTATGACGATGAAACGTATTACCCGCATCTCGATGCTTGTTGTCGCCTCAATGCTTGTTGCTGCATGTGGTAGCAAGGATTTCTCTGACCTCGATGGATTTATGGAGGAAAAGCTGGCGCGTCCGGGCGGTATTATTCCGCCCATACCCACGTTCAAGGCTTACGAGGCTTTTTCCTACAGTGCTACTACCTTGCGCAGCCCGTTCGAACGCCCGATTGAGGTTCGACAGATTGCCCAGTTGCAGGCGGTCAGTGCGATCAAGCCTGACGAGAATCGTGCCAAGGAGTTTCTCGAGCAGTTCACCTTCGACTCGCTGACGATGGTGGGAACCCTGGAGCGCGATGGAACCAACTGGACCCTGATACGTGATCCACAAGGTGGGGTACACAGGGTAACCAGCGGAAATTACCTCGGGCGTCATCACGGCAAGATCGTGGAGACGGCGGAGACTTACGTAGCTGTTGTCGAGATCGTGAGTGACGGCAGTGAGGACGGTTGGGTAGAGCGTCCGCGTACAATCAAGTTATCCGGCATATAAGCCGAAGGCCATGGGTGATAGCCATGTCAATTAAAAAACAACTTCTGGGGACAAAGGCCGTGGGGAAAGGAACGATAAGGATGGGGAAATGGATGCGCCCTGTGACCGGGCTGGTGGTGAGTCTGTGGGCGATGACGGCCATGGCCGAGCCCACGATTACAGATATTGAATTCAGCTCGCGCCCGGGAAGCAAATTTGAGGTGCGTCTGGACTTCAGCGAGACACCACCCGACCCCAAGGCCTATACCATCGAAAAGCCAGCGCGAATTGCCGTGGACTTCCCCGGCACCTCCAGCAGCCTGGAGCGCAAGCGTTATCCGCTTTCCTACGGCAATGCGACAGGGGTTGTGGTACTTGAGTCCGGTGGTCGCACCCGCATGGTGGTCAACCTCGTCAAGTTGGTACCCTATGAGACCAGAGTGGATGGCAATAGCCTGTTTCTGGTGGTAGGCCAGGACGGTGGGGATTACGCCAAGGCGGCGACGGACCCCAACCAATTGCGCACGCAAGTCGTAGCGGTGGCGGATGCCGAGTCCGAAATCAGCGATCTGCAGTTTCAGCGCACCGGCGACGGTGAAGGACGCCTGACGCTGGAGCTTACCAACCCCTCCGTCGATGTTAACGTGTTCAGCGAAGCCGGAGACGTCAAGGTGCAGTTTCTCGATACCACCGTCCCCGAGCGGCTGATGCGTCGCTATAACGTCACCGATTTTGCTACTCCTGTTGACAGTATCGACGTGAACACCACCGAGCGCGGTGCCACGCTTACTCTGAAGACGACGGGAGACTTCGATTACCTGGCGTATCAGACCAACAACCAGTACATCCTCAGCGTCAAGCCTTTGAGCGCCAAGGAAGTGGAGGAGCGCCGCAACGAGTTCACTTACGTGGGCGATCGTATCTCACTCAACTTCCAGGACATCGAGGTCCGTGCGGTGCTGCAGCTTATCGCCGACTTCACCGAACTTAACCTGGTGGCCAGCGATACCGTTGCGGGGCGTATTACCCTGCGTTTGCAGAATGTGCCATGGGATCAGGCACTGGAACTGGTGCTGAAGACCAAGGGTCTGGACAAGCGTCAGATCGGCAACGTCCTGATGGTCGCGCCGGCCGCTGAAATTGCTGAGCGTGAACGTCAGGAAATAGAGGCCAACAAACAGATCGCCGAGCTGGCGCCATTGCGCTCAGAGTTCGTCCGTATCCGCTATGCCAGTGCGGCCGAGGTCGTGGGCTTGTTCCAGGCCGGCTCAGAAGAGGGCGGTAGCCTTATCTCCGATCGCGGCTCTGTGGTAGTGGACGGTCGCACCAATTCACTGATCATCACTGACACGGCCGTCAAACTGGCGGAAATACGCGAGCTGATAGAGAGAGTGGACATCCCTGTCAGGCAGGTGATGATTGAATCACGAATCGTGATTGCCCAGTCCGACCTTACCCACAACCTGGGTATAGAGTGGGGCGGTGGTTACATCGATGATGTGAATGGCAACGTGTTGTCCGTTTCCGGCGACGCCGCCAACGTGGTGGGAATCAATAATTCCATTATCGGTGGCACTACGCCCACCGTGAACTACCCCGGTGCGCTACTGGTGGATCTGGGCGTTGCCAGCACCAGTGGATTTGCACTTGGTTTCACCAGCGACGACCTCTTCCTCACTGCAGAGTTGTCGGCCCTGGAGGCAGCAGGTCAGGGCGAGGTGGTATCCCAGCCCAAAGTCATCACGGGTGACAAGCAGCAGGCGACTATAAAGTCGGGTACCGAGATTCCCTATCAGGAAGCGGCCGCTTCAGGCGCCACTTCAACATCCTTCAAGGAAGCCGTGTTGGAACTGGACGTTACGCCCAATATCACTCCTGATGATCGCGTTATGCTGGACCTGAACGTCAAACAGGACTCCGTGGGTGACCTCGTTCCCAGTGGCCAGGGCGGCTTCATTCCCTCCATTGATACCACCGAGCTACAAACCCAGGTACTGGTGGGCAATGGCGAGACCGTGGTGCTGGGCGGGGTATTCAAGACCGAAGATATAGAGACAGTGAACAAAGTGCCCTTCTTCGGTGATATTCCTTACGTTGGCGCGTTTTTCCGCAGCGAGACACGCAACAACACCAAGACAGAAACCCTGATCTTCATCACGCCTCGCATTCTGGCGGATACGCTCCTCGACTGATGCCCGCACTGCAACGCGTATTTCTTGTCGGCCCCATGGGGGCCGGCAAGTCCACCATTGGCAAATATCTGGCTGATCACCTCAAGCTGCAATTTGCCGACACCGACACTGAAATTGAAGCACGCACCGGCGCAGACATTCCCTGGATCTTCGATGTAGAGGGAGAGGAGGGCTTTCGCGACCGGGAGCAACAGGTGGTGGAAGAAATGACCCAGTGGGACAATACGGTGCTGGCAACGGGAGGTGGTGTGGTGTTGCGTCCTGAAAACCGCAGCGCGCTGGGTGGACGCGGGTATGTGATCTATCTTTATGCCAGCGTTGATGAGCAGGTCAGGCGAACACGCCGTGATCGCAAGAGGCCGCTGCTGCAAAATGGCGACCCGGAACAGACACTGCGCAGTCTCATGGAGCAGCGTGACCCCCTGTACCGCGAAATAGCCGATCATGTGATTGAAACGGATGGCTGCAGCCCACGCACGGTGGCGCAACGCCTGGTGCGCGAACTCACTGCCTGAAGACAGCACCGATTCCCCGCAGTATCATGCGTGGCCTGGAATGAAGAGGACTATCCTGTGTCTTTGCTGATGCATACGCTGCACGTGGAACTGGGTGAGCGCGGCTACCCCATCTATATTGGACGCGATTTGCTGGATGAAGATGGGCCGCTGGCCCGTCATCTGACAGGCTCACAGTTCGTCATAGTGACCAACGAAACCATAGCCCCGCTGTATCTGGACCGGTTGCGCTCTGCGCTTGGCGAACGCGACCTGGTGACTGAAATCATTCTCGCGGATGGGGAGCAGCACAAGACGCTGACTACGCTGAACGAAATATTTGATCGGGTCATGGCAGACCGCCATAACCGATCCACTACCTTTATCGCACTTGGTGGTGGGGTCATAGGCGATATCACCGGCTTCGCTGCTGCCTGTTATCAGCGCGGCGTGAAGTTCATCCAGGTGCCCACCACACTGCTGGCCCAGGTAGACTCCTCTGTTGGCGGAAAGACCGCAGTTAACCACCCGCAGGGCAAGAATATGATCGGGGCTTTTTACCAGCCTCAGGCCGTACTCATTGATATCAATACTTTGCACAGTCTCCCGCCGCGTGAGTTCGCTGCTGGTCTAGCCGAGGTGTTAAAGTACGGACTGATTCGCGACGAGTCGTTTTATCATTGGTTACAGGAGAGGATGCCAAAGCTTCTGGCCCGCGAAGAAGCTGCCCTGGCCGAGGCGATCGAGCGCAGTTGTGCCTGTAAAGCAGAGGTGGTCGCCGCGGATGAGCGAGAAGGCGGGTTACGCGCGATTCTCAATCTGGGCCATACTTTCGGACATGCTATAGAAACCGCACAGGGTTACGGCGCCTGGCTGCATGGCGAGGCCGTGGCCGCAGGCATGTTGATGGCCATGGAACTCTCCGCCAGGCGTGGCTGGATCGCGGCTGAGGAGGTACAGACCTTCCGCGCGCTGCTGCAGTCTGTCGGGCTGCCTGTGGTGCCACCCGCTGATATGACATCGGCACAATTCCTGGACCTGATGGGCCGGGACAAGAAAGTCATCGACGGCAATTTGCGTCTTGTCCTGTTGCGCGCGGTCGGTGAAGCGGTGGTTGTAGACGATGCCACCGGGGAGGAGTTGGCCGAACTGCTTGCATTCTTCCTGAAGGGGGCCTGAAAGCCGTCTTTACAGGTGTTTGTCGCCCACCGGCCATCTGTGTAAAATGACTTCCCCCTTTCGCCCATGTCTCTGTTTTGAGCCGGGCTTCCGGTGTAACTTTTTGTTTTTATTAGATATTCTGGAATGACTATGAGCGCAGGCCTTTTTAGACCTGAAGAGTTTCGCGACAATTGCGGATTCGGACTGATTGCACACACTTCCGGCGATGCCAGCCATCGCCTGTTGGAAACAGCAATTGAGTCCCTGACGTGCATGACACACCGTGGTGGTATCGCCGCAGACGGCAAGACCGGAGACGGCTGTGGTCTGCTTTTGCAGATGCCGGTGAGCTTTATGCGGACCCTGGCCGCAGAGCATTTTGAGGCTGCGCTGGACGACTGTTTTGCGGTGGGGCAGATATTCCTCAGCCAGGACGCGGGTAAGGCGGAAGCGGCGCGCAAAGCCACCGAAAAGGCGCTGACTGATCAGGGACTGGCTGTGCTGGGCTGGCGCGTAGTGCCCACGGATGATTCGGTCTGCGGCGAAATAGCACTGCAGAGTCTGCCGCGTATTGAGCAGGTGTTTATCAACGCAGGGGGGCTGACTGAAGTCGAAGTCGCCACTCGCTTGTTCGTTGCCCGGCGCAAGTCCGAGATGGCCTGCGAGGGAGATGAAGATTATTACATCGCCAGCCTGTCAGGCCGGGTTATCGCCTATAAAGGGCTGGTAATGCCAGTGGACCTGCCGCGCTTCTACGCGGATCTAGCCGATCAGCGTCTGCAGACGGCGATCTGCGTGTTTCACCAGCGTTTTTCGACCAACACCATGCCGCGCTGGCCGCTGGCGCAGCCCTTCCGGCTGCTGGCTCACAACGGTGAGATCAACACAATTGAGGGTAACCGTAACTGGGCGGAGGCGCGCACGCCTTTCTTTGAGACCGACCTGATACCCAATATCATGGATATTGCGCCGCTGGTTAACAGGACAGGATCTGACTCCTCCAGCCTGGACAATATGCTGGACGTACTCTTGACCGGGGGTGTGGACATGGCGCGCGCACTGCGCATGCTTATTCCACCGGCCTGGCAGAACATGGAGCTGATGGACCCGGACCTCAAGGCGTTCTATGAGTACCACTCCATGCATATGGAGCCCTGGGACGGACCCGCCGGTATTGTGCTTACCGATGGTCGCTATGCGGTGTGTCTGCTGGATCGTAACGGGCTGCGCCCGGCACGCTGGGTCAAGACCAAAGACGGGTTTATCACCCTGGCTTCCGAAATAGGTACCTACGACTACAAACCAGAAGACGTGGTCGCCAAGGGGAGGGTGGGGCCCGGCCAGATGATCATGGTCGACACACACACCGGGGAACTGCTGCAGACAGAGGATATCGATCAGCGTCTCAAATCGCGGCAGCCTTACAAGCGCTGGCTCAAGGAAAAGGCCCAGCGTATCGAGGGCACATTTGGCGGCGAGATGATATCGGGTATAGAGCGCGAACAGCTCGATGCCTACATGAAGATGTTTCAGGTAAGTTTTGAGGAGCGTGACCAGGTCATGCGACCTCTGGCCGAATCCGGTAACGAGGCGGTTGGGTCCATGGGTGACGACACGCCTATGGCGGTACTGTCGCGCAAGGAGCGGTCGCTTTACGATTACTTCCGGCAGAAATTTGCCCAGGTCACCAACCCCCCTATCGATCCTCTGCGCGAAACGATTGTGATGTCGCTGGAGACCGATCTCGGTGGCGAGAAGAACCTTTTCCTCGAAGGACCAGAGCATGCTGACCGGGTCATTCTGTCGTCGCCCGTGCTGTCGCAGGGTAAGTTCACTACCTTGCTCAACCTGGACCGACCCGGGTTTTCAGTGCACAAAATTGACTGTACCTACGATACGAGCGACAGTTCCCTGCAACAGGGAATTGAAACCGTTGTCACTGCCGCCGAGGACGCGGTGCGTGCAGGAGCCACTATCCTGATCCTGTCTGACCGGGCGATCGGGAAAGACCGCTTGCCGGTGCACAGCCTGTTAGCGACCGGCGCGGTGCATCACCACCTGATCAAGCGGGGATTACGCGCGGAGGCAAATATTGTGGTGGAGTCCGCCAGCGCGCGTGACTCCCACCAGATTGCCTGCCTGCTGGGCTTCGGCGCTACCGCGATCTACCCCTATCTTGCCTACAGCGTACTGGAAGAACTGATTCGCTGTGGTGAGGTTCTTGGTGAACCGAGTATTTGCTACAAGAACTACCGCAAAGGCATCAACAAGGGCCTGCTGAAAATCATGTCCAAAATGGGCATTTCTGCTGTCAGTTCCTATCGCGGAGCACAGCTTTTCGAGGCCGTGGGCCTGGCTTCCGAAGTGGTGAACACGGCCTTCTGCGGTGTGGCCTCGCGCATTGAAGGCAGCGGTTTTGCCGAGCTGGAAAAAGACCAGAAGGCGCTCTCTGCCAGGGCATGGTCAGTGCGCAAGGGCATAGAACAGGGCGGTTTGCTGAAATATGTGCACGGCCAGGAATATCACGCTTTCAACCCGGATGTTGTGATGGCCCTGCAACAGGCCGTCGCCAGCGGCGATTACCGGGATTATCAGCGTTACGCTGCGCTGGTGAATGAGCGACCCACCGCGACGCTTCGCGACCTGCTTGCACCGGTGGAAAGTGCAGGGATCAGCCTGGACGAGGTAGAACCGATAGAAAATATCCTGCCTCGCTTCGATTCAGCCGGTATGTCCCTGGGGGCACTCAGCCCAGAGGCCCACGAAGCCCTGGCAGCGGCCATGAACCGCATTGGCGCGCGCTCAAACTCTGGCGAAGGGGGTGAAGATCCTGCTCGCTTCGGCACTGATCGCGTGTCAAAAATCAAGCAGATTGCATCGGGTCGTTTCGGCGTAACGCCTCATTACCTGGTGAATGCAGAGGTATTGCAGATCAAGGTCGCCCAGGGAGCCAAGCCGGGTGAAGGCGGGCAGCTGCCCGGCGGCAAGGTGAATGAGCTGATTGCCCGCCTGCGACACTCGGTTCCCGGCGTGACCCTTATATCACCGCCGCCGCATCACGATATCTACTCTATCGAGGATCTGGCGCAGCTGATCTTTGACCTCAAGCAGGTCAACCCCTCCGCTCTGGTATCGGTGAAGCTGGTTTCCGAGCCCGGCGTTGGTACCATCGCTGCCGGCGTCGCCAAGGCTTATGCCGACCTGATTACCATTTCCGGGTATGACGGGGGAACCGCAGCCAGCCCCCTTACGTCCATTCGCTACGCTGGCTCGCCATTTGAGCTGGGACTGGCGGAAGTCCAGCAGACCTTGCGAGGCAACAGTCTGCGTGGCTCTATCCGCCTGCAGGCAGATGGTGGCCTGAAGACGGGCCTCGACGTGATCAAGGCTGCCATTCTGGGCGCCGAGAGTTTTGGCTTTGGTACAGCGCCTATGGTTGCGTTGGGTTGCAAGTATCTGCGCATATGCCATTTGAACAACTGTGCTACTGGAGTCGCCACCCAGCACGAAAAACTGCGCGAGGATCATTTCAAGGGCACGGTTGATATGGTGGTGAACTTTTTCACCTTCATCGCCACGGAAACCCGCGAGTGGATGGCAAAGCTCGGTGTGCGCTCGCTGGAAGAGCTGATCGGCCGTACCGATCTACTGACGATACTGCCGGGGACAACCGACAAGCAGGCGCGTCTGGATCTTTCCCCTGTGCTGCACAAGGATGCTGGCTCAGAAGGCCAGCCCGAGTTTTGTCAGGTAGCTTCCAATGACCCCTTCGACAAGGGTGAAAAAGCCGAGGAGATGGTGGCCGCGACCCTGTCGGCGATTGAGTCCCGCTCTGGTGGTGAGTTTGAGTTCACCGTTTGCAACTGTGACCGGTCTATTGGAGCCAGGCTCTCCGGTGAAATTGCGCGTCGCTACGGCAATCATGACATGGAGTCCAATCCGCTGGTGTTGCGTCTCACTGGTACAGCCGGGCAGAGCTTTGGCGTGTGGAATGCCGGTGGCCTGCATATGTACCTTGAGGGCGACTCCAACGACTATGTGGGCAAGGGGATGGCCGGTGGCAAACTGGTGATCTACCCGCCGCGTTGCAGCGAGTTCAAGTCTCAGGAGACTTCGATTATCGGCAACACCTGCCTTTACGGTGCCACCGGTGGTCGGCTGTTTGCAGCAGGTATAGCCGGAGAGCGATTTGCAGTGCGCAACTCAGGTGCTCACGCGGTTGTGGAGGGCGCTGGTGACCACTGCTGCGAATACATGACTGGCGGCAATATCACGGTACTGGGCTCGACAGGGGTTAACTTTGGCGCCGGCATGACCGGTGGTTTCGCCTATGTGCTGGATACAGATCGCACCTTCATCGACAAGTACAACAGTGAACTGGTGGAAATTCACCGGGTCAGCTCCGAGTACATGGAGGCCTACCGTAATCACCTGCGTAGCAATATCCGCGAATACGTAGAGGAAACCGGCTCGGAATGGGGTGCCTACCTGTTGCAGAACTTCGAGGACTACGTCGGTAAGTTCTGGCTGGTCAAGCCCAAAGCAGCGGAGTTCGACCGTCTGCTTTCACGTCTGCGCAATACCGATTAACGCAGGGCAGGAGTAAGTTATGAGCAATCGTCTGGGAAACAGTTTTCAGTTTATCGACGTCGGTCGCAACGACCCTGACAAGAACACGCTACAGTCGCGCCGCAGCGATTATGTAGAAATCTACAAGCCTTTCACCAAGGATCAGGTGGCGGAGCAGTCGCACCGTTGCCTGGCCTGCGGTAACCCCTACTGTGAATGGAAATGCCCGGTGCATAATTTCATTCCTGATTGGCTGAAGCTGGTGACGGAAGGCAACCTGTTTGAAGCGGCGGAGCTCAGCCACCAGACCAATACCCTGCCGGAAGTCTGTGGCCGCGTTTGTCCGCAGGATCGTCTCTGCGAAGGTGCCTGTACCCTCAATGACGGCTTTGGTGCTGTCACTATAGGTGCTTCAGAGAAATACATTACGGATACTGCGCTGGCTATGGGCTGGAGGCCGGATCTTTCGCAGGTCGTTGCTACCGGGAAGAAAGTCGCGATTATCGGTGCCGGTCCGGCGGGCCTTGGTTGCGCGGACGTATTGACTCGCAGTGGCGTGAAGGCAGTCGTGTATGACCGTTATCCGGAGATAGGCGGCCTGCTCACCTTTGGTATCCCCGAGTTCAAGCTGGAAAAGCAGGTCATGGTGCGTCGTCGGGAAGTGTTTGAAGGAATGGGCATCGAATTCCGCCTGAACACGGAGATCGGTACTGATGTGCAGATCGGTGAACTGATGGAGCAGTATGATGCCGTGTTCCTGGGCATGGGTACCTACACTGCGATGAAGGGCAATTTCCCCGGAGAGGATCTCCCCGGTGTGTATGAGGCGCTGCCCTATCTGGTGGGTAACGTGAATCATAATCTTGGCTTTGAGCAGGATTCAGAGGCCTACGTCAACCTCAAGGGGAAGCGTGTCATTGTGCTGGGCGGTGGCGATACCGCGATGGATTGTGTGCGCACCGCTGTGCGTCAGGGTGCGGAAAAGGTTATCTGTGCCTACCGTCGTGATGAGGAAAATATGCCGGGTTCGCGTCGCGAAGTGAAAAATGCCCGCGAAGAAGGCGTTGAATTCCTGTTCAACAGGCAGCCAATAGAAGTGGTGGAGTATTTTGGCCAGGCCTGCGGCATTAAAGTGATTGAGACCGAGTTGGGCGAAGCGGATACGGACGGTCGTCGTCGTCCCCAGCCGATACCGGGAAGCGAGGAAGTACTGGAAGCAGACGCGGTAATCATCGCTTTTGGTTTCCAGCCCAGCCCGCCGCGCTGGTTTGAGGACGTGGAAGTACAGACCAATGAATGGCAGGGCGTTATCGCTGAGGAAGAGCAGGCTTACAAGTTCCAGACCAGCAACCCGAAAATTTTTGCCGGTGGCGACATGGTGCGTGGTTCGGACCTGGTGGTCACCGCTATATGGGAAGGTCGACAGGCGGCTGAGGGCATTCTCGACTACCTGGAAGTATGACCGGAGAACGCGTCAATGACTGAACTGAAAAACGATCGTTTCCTGCGCGCGTTACGCCGGCAACCGGTGGACAGGACCCCGATCTGGATGATGCGTCAGGCCGGTCGCTACCTTCCTGAATACCGCGCCACGCGTAAGCAGGCCGGCTCCTTCCTGGATCTTTGCAAGAATGCCGAGCTCGCCTGTGAAGTGACCATGCAGCCCTTGCGTCGCTATCCCATGGATGCGGCAATTCTGTTTTCCGACATTCTTACTGTTCCTGACGCTCTCGGCCTGGGCCTGTACTTTGAGGAGGGCGAAGGTCCAAAGTTTCGCAAGACGGTGCGCAGTGAAGCTGACCTCGCCGGTCTCAACAGCATTACTGCCGAGGATGACCTTGGCTATGTGATGAATGCCGTAAGCACTATTCGTCAGGAATTAAACGGAATGGTGCCGCTCATCGGCTTCTCCGGTAGCCCCTGGACGCTGGCCACCTATATGGTGGAGGGCGGTGCTTCGAAAGATTTCGCCAACGTCAAGGGTATGGCCTACGACAAGCCCGAATTAATGCACGGCCTGCTGTCCCTGCTCGCGGACGCGGTGGCGGACTACCTGTCGGCGCAGATTCGCGCCGGAGCGCAGGCGGTGCAGATCTTTGATACCTGGGGTGGCAGTCTTTCCGCTGGCGGTTACAAGGAGTTCTCTCTCAAGTATATGCAGAGAATCATATCCCGCCTGCAGTCTGACGCGCAGACTCAGGACGTGCCGGTGATAGTCTTCACCAAGGGCGGCGGACAGTGGCTCAATGCCATTGCCGGCTGCGGTGCTCAGGGCGTGGGGATAGACTGGACAACAGATATCAATGCGGCCCGCAGTCAGATCGGCGACCGGGTGTGCCTGCAGGGTAATATGGACCCAACCATGTTGTTTGCCTCACCAGCGAGAATTCGTGAGGAAGTCGCGGCTATTCTTGCCGGCTTTGGCCATGGCTCCGGACACGTGTTCAATCTGGGTCACGGCATTACTCCCGGGGTCAACCCGGACCATGTCACCGCCTTTGTAGAGGCTGTGGTGGAGTTGTCACCGCAGTACCATCAGAGCAGCTGAGAAAGTCCACCGGTGAGCGTTCGCCTTCGCCTGCCGGCGGCTCCCGCCGTTCCCGGGGCGGCTGAGCCGCTCCCGCAGACGCCTTCAGGCTATGTCAGATCGCCTCCGACACATCGTTGCCGTCGCAGCAAAAATCGTGATCCATGTCCAGCGCAGGGGCTTCTGACCCGGGCCGGCCTACTACCTTTGCCGGCACACCGGCGACTGTTGTATGAGGAGGCACGTTTTCCAGTACGACGCTGCCGGCGCCAACCTTGGCGCCTTCGCCCACGGTTATGTTGCCAAGAATTTTGGCCCCGGCGCTGATCAATACGCCATCTCCGATCTTCGGGTGCCGGTCGCCGTCTTCTTTCCCGGTGCCGCCCAGGGTAACGGACTGCAGAATGGAAACATTGTTGCCGACGACGGCCGTTTCACCGATAACCAGTCCAGTCGCATGGTCAAGCATTATGCCCCTGCCCATCCTTGCGGCGGGGTGTATGTCTACGCCGAACTTGACCGACACTCTGTTCTGGAAAAACAGCGCCATCGACTGCCGGTTGTTATGCCACAGCCAGTGGCCTATGCGGTGGCTCTGCAAGGCGTGGAAGCCCTTGAAATACAGGAATGGTATGTAAAGCTCATGGCAGGCCGAGTCGCGGTCCACCACGGCCAGCAGATCCGCGCGCACCGCATCGGAGATGCCTCTATCGGCGCGCATTGCGTGCAACATGACTTCGCGCAACAGTAGCGAAGTCACCGTCGGGCTGTCCAACTGACTGGCCAGGTGGAAGCTCAGTGCGCACTCAAGGCTATCGTGGTTGAGAATAGTAGAGTGCAGGAAACTGGCTAGTACAGGCTCTTGCTGTGCGTTTACCCGGGTTTCTTCAAGAATTCTTTCCCACACCGGGTCCTGTTGCTGCTTGGACATGACGCTACCTCCTTTGCGACCCGGGACTTTAGCCTATTCGTCGGGTTTCGTCACGGCCGGGCCGGCTCGATAACACCACAGCTGGTGTCCACTGCGGCGGTATTTTTCTTCAAACAGGGTAAGAGGTGGTTCGCCGGTGATCCGGGTAAGGTATCCCCGGCGCCCGGCAAGGTGCATGGCCACACCAAATTCTTCCGCGTACAGTTGCCAGTTGCTGCGCAGTTCGACGGCACCGCCCAATCGCAGCAGCAGGGCGAAACTGGCGTGACCGTGAACGCGACGCTGCAGGTGTTTGCCCTTTGGCCAGGGGTTGGGGTAGAGCAGATAGTGGTGTTGCACGCGGTAACCGTCGCGCCACAGCAATTGCCAGATATCCTCTGCACTGGCGTGCAGCAGCAGGTAGTTCCCGTCATGATCAGCCTGGTGCCTGGACAGGCGGTGTGCGGACTGGTCTATGCCGGCTACCAGCGCCTGGGGGTGTTGCTGTGCGAGCATGCGGGTGCTCTGGCCGGTGCCGCAGAACGAATCCAGTATCAGAGGTCGCGGATCCCGTTGTAACGAAGCTGCAAGCTCGGCATAGGCTCGCTCCGAATGTGTTGCAACGGGACGTTTGAATTCGCTGTGAAGATGTCGCGAAACGGTTCTGGCCAGCCGCGGATGTGGCCCGGACTGGTTGCTGAGTACCGTTCGTGAGAGCTCGAGGCTGCTTTGTGGCATGAGCGATGGATGCTTATTCATTGATGTTCGTCACCTTGGTTGCCATGATAACGCCTCATACTCACGTAAACACAGCGAGCAATACGTATTCATGCGCAAGGATCTACGGCCGTGGTGGCTGAAAAAGCGTTACCTGCGATTCCGCCATTGGTATGCGGAGTACTTTCTGCGGCCAGAATGTGAATCCCTGGGGCCCTACCACACCATAATGAAGCCCTGGTATGTGAATATATCAGGCAACAACATCTCCATCGGGCGTTCCTTCACTGCCATAGGAGAGCCCATGCACCAGGTGGAGATTGGCGTATGGGGTCGCGAACAGGGCCAGGGTCGTGTCGACATCGGCGACTGCGTTTTGATGAGCCCGGGGTCGCGTATCAGTGCCAGCGACGAAGTGGTTATCGGCGACGGTACCATGTTCGCCAACGGCGCCTATGTGACGGATTCGGACTGGCATATGATCTATGACCGCACTGAACGTGATCCGCATCCGACGCCAGTGCATATTGGTCGCAACGTGTGGCTGGGGGATGGGTCTTGCGTCCTCAAAGGTGTGACCATTGGTGATAACTCGGTGGTTGCTGCACGCGCCGTAGTCACCCGCGATGTGCCAGCCAACGTGGTCGTTGCCGGTAATCCGGCAAAAGTAGTGAAAGAGCTGGACCCCGAGCGGGGTTTTGTCACGCGTATGGACTATTTCGCCGACCCGGAGGCACTGGAGCGCTTCTTCGACGCGATAAATGAAGAAGTGCTTGCGGACAACAGTATCTGGCGCTGGCTGTGGTCGGTGATTTATCCGCGTTCAAAAATCCGTTGACCCGGCCTATTCGGCATAGAGTGTTTTCACACCATCGGGGGTGCCCAACAACAGCACGTCCGCTGGCTTGAGCGCAAACAGGCCGTTGGTCACCACACCGGTAATATTATTGATCTTTGCTTCTGTCGCCAGGGGTTGGGCTATGGGGAAATTGTAAACGTCGAGTATGATGTTGCCGTTATCGGTGACCACTCCATCACGGTATACCGGGTCCCCGCCCAGTTTAACCAGCTCACGGGCCACGTAACTGCGTGCCATTGGAATGACCTCTACCGGGAGGGGGAAAGTGCCGAGGGTGTGCACCAGCTTGGATTCGTCGGCGATGCAGATAAACTCCCTGGCGACGGCGGTGACGATCTTTTCACGAGTCAGCGCCGCGCCTCCTCCCTTGATCAGTTGTAACGCGCGATTGGCCTCGTCGGCTCCGTCAATGTAGAAATCCACCTGGTCCACCGCGTTCAGGTCGTATACGGGAATGCCATGGTTTTTGAGACGCGCTGCGGATGCCTCTGAGCTGGCAACGGTTGCATTGATATGACCGCGTATCTCAGCCAGGCAATCGATGAACAGGTTTGCGGTTGAGCCTGTGCCTATGCCGATGACGCTATCGTCGTCGATCTTTGGCTTGATGTATGCCAGCGCCGCTGCCGCCACTGCTTGCTTTAGTTCATCCTGCGTCATTATCTGGCGCTCCTGCCTGTTGGCAAAAGCCCTATTATAGGCCACAGTGTTGCCAGCGGCAGTAATATTGCACCCTCGCCGGGGTGTAAAACTCTTCAGGCTTCTTTAACATTGCCGCTTTTCCCCAATACTGGATACGAATCGATGCCCCAGTCATACATCAAGCGCATTCTCGATGCCCGTGTCTACGACGTGGCCAAAGAGACGCCGGTGGACCTGGCCGAACTGATGTCTCGACGTCTGGACAACCGCGTCTGGTTAAAACGGGAAGACCTGCAGCCAGTGTTTTCCTTCAAGTTGCGCGGTGCCTACAACAAGATGAATCGGCTCAGCGAAGAGCAGAGAGCTCTCGGTGTGGTTGCCGCGTCAGCCGGGAACCATGCTCAGGGGCTGGCGATGGCGGCCCAGAAACTGAACGTCAAGGCGAGCATTGTGATGCCGCGCACCACGCCACAGATCAAGGTTGATGCGGTACGCCGCCGTGGGGCGCGGGTGATACTGCGTGGCGACTCCTATGACGAGGCGGCTGAATATGCCATGCAGCTGGTGGCGGAAAAGGGGATGACCTATGTTCACCCGTTTGATGATCCGGACGTGATTGCAGGTCAGGGTACGGTGGGTATGGAAATCGTACGGCAGCACCAGCAACCGCTTGATGCGATATTTGTTCCAGTCGGTGGTGGTGGTTTGCTGGCGGGAGTGGCGGCTTACGTGAAATACGTCTGGCCGCAAACCAAAGTAATAGGCGTTGAACCCGAAGACGCGGCCTGCCTTAAACTGGCACTGGAGCGGGGCCGCCGCGCGGTACTCCCTGAGGTCGGTTTGTTTGCCGATGGCTGCGCGGTGGCGCAGGTTGGCAAGGAGACCTTCCGCGTTGTGCGTCACCTGGTGGATGAGGTGCTCACCGTTGGGACCGATGAAATGTGCGCCGCGATCAAGGATATCTTCGAGGATACACGCAGCATCGCTGAACCGGCCGGGGCTTTGGCGCTGGCTGGGCTGAAACAGTATGTTGAACGCGAGGGTGTGGCGGATGCAGACCTGTTGGCGATAGTGAGCGGCGCCAATACCAATTTCGATCGACTGCGCTACATATCGGAACGCACGGAAATCGGCGAGCAACGCGAAGCCGTATTGTCCGTGACCATTCCTGAGAAGCCCGGCAGTTTTCGCACCTTCTGCAATGCCCTGGGCAGGCGAAATATTACCGAATTCAATTACCGCTATGCAGATAGCGCCTCGGCACAGGTTTTTGTCGGCTTGTCTGTTGTGCCCGGTGGTGAAGACCTCGCTGAGCTGCTGGCAACTCTGAGCCAGAAAGGTTACGCCGTGGCTGACCTCACTGACAATGAGGTCGCCAAGCTGCATGTGCGATACATGGTGGGCGGGCACGCTCCCGGAGCGCTGGAACACGAGCGCGTTTACCGGGTTGAGTTCCCGGAGCGCCCGGGTGCTCTGGCGAAGTTCCTTTCAGGGTTAGGCCAGCGCTGGAATATTTCCATGTTTCATTACCGAAACCACGGCGCCGCTTTTGGACGTATCCTGGTTGGCGTCGGCGTTCTGCCCCAGGAGCACAAGGAGTTTGCCGCGGCCCTGGAGGATATTGGTTTCCGCTTCTGGGACGAGACTGATAACCTCGCGTATCAATTGTATCTTGGTAGACGAGACACCTGAGCGGGCGCTAACGGGTGGGAAAAGGCGGAAAAATGGCGGAAAAGGCGTCATAACCCAGTTTTCTCAGCTCATTTGTGGACATTTTCTATTTTTGTGAAATAATTACAAAGGTTAGTGCTTGTTTCTCCCGGTGGGCGCTTGCGACAAGGGCTCAGCAAGGAAGTCCCTTCCGGGGGCATATTAGAAGAGAGTAAGTGGAAGTGAAGCGTAAACCAGATCTGATGGTAATTTTGATGGCGGTATTTGGACTCGGTGTTGTCGTGACCCTGATGTTGCCCATGGCGGCAAACAATACGGTGGCTGAGCCCGCTTCCGGCCTGCAGGCCGGCGTTATCATCAACTAGCGGCCTTTGGCTGCTGTGCAGTCCACCAGTTCTTCCTCTGTCGCCACATAATCCAGGCTGATATCCCACGTCTCAACCGGTAGCACCGGTACGTGCTGGCAGGCGTACGCCAGACCGATCTTGAGGATCGGGCCTGCGCCCTGCAGACTGCGATCGTAGAAGCCGCCGCCCATACCCAGGCGTGCGCCACGTCTATCCCATCCCACCAGAGGTAACAGAATGGCGTCCAGCGCCTTTGCGTGGACTGCCTCGGCCTGCGTCAGGGGTTCTGGAATCCCGAATCGATTGGGAGCCAATTCATCTTCCGGCGCCCAGAGTGCAAAAGCCAGAGTGTTGCGTTCGCGTATAACCGGGAGGTAGATGTGTTTACCCCGCTCGCGCAATAAGCGGACCGCGACAGCAGGGTCGATCTCTCCGTCGGCAGCGAAATAAGTGGCAATGTGATTGGCCTTGAGCAGTGCCGGCAGTGTAGTGAGGTGTTCTCCCACGGCTGCTGCAGCGTCGGCGCGCTGCGTGGCATCCAGCGCCTGCCGTTGCTGTCGAAGTTGCCGACGCAGGACAGCTTTCTGGCTGGAGTGTGTGTGCATGGTAAGAGATTCCCGGCGTACCGCTGACAGCGCTGCCCTTGAACCCGACGGTTCAAGGTGGAGGCGCCTGCACTGTATAAGGCTTTCCGGTCATGCCGGACTTGCACACCAACAGCAACGAGAGGCCCCCGGATATAACATTATCGGCTCGAGGACTGTCTGCCTGGCGCATACGCCAGGGATCCGTGGATAGTATACCGCAGGCCGTGCTTGCAGTTCGCCCTTGAAATTCAGGCAATTTTAGGGAAGGGTCAGCCGATTTCGAGTTGGCGGAGTTTGTAAAGAGCGTCATCCAGTTTGCGGTTGATGCCGTCGACAGCGCTGGTGTCGGCCGCCGCGCGACCCGCATCACCGTGGTCAGAGGCCTGCAGAAGCTCGTAGCTGATATTCAATGCAGCCATAACAGCGATGCGCTCCAGGCCTATCACCTTGCCTGTTTCACGGATACTTCTCATCTGTTTGTCGAGGTACTTCGCCGACACGACCAGCTCCGCCTCCTGCTCCCGGGGGCAGGCGACCTGGTAGTCTTTATCGAGTATTTTTACCGTGACGGTGTTGGGTTGGCTCACCGGGTTACTCCATTGTGCGCAGACGATTGATCATGGCTTCCACTTTCGAGCGCGCCAGTTCATTTTTATCGATGAGGTCCTGACGTTCCTGTTGCCAGCCAGCGTTCTGGGCCTTGAGCAGCTGATTTTCCCTGTTCAGCTCGTTGCAGAGTTCGATCAGCTGATCGATCTTCTGGTCCAGAGCCTGCAGTTGTTTTTCTGCCATGGAGTTTTACTGGTGTTAGCCTTGTAGGGACTTTACTATAAGGGCGCTTCTGGTTCAGGTCAACGTCACAAAAGCAATGAAAATCAAAGGCCTGCCAGACTTTGTTACTTTGTGTTGTTACCCGTCTCAGCGCGGGTGCGTTATCAGGAATATGCCATGCTGTACCAACCGGAAGATGAGGTCGCCGTTTTCGACTTTGACGAAGTCGCAAATCACCTGCTCGACCAGGGTCTCGACCTCTCCCCCTCAACCTTGCATGGTTGTCTGTGCGGACTGCTCGCAGCCGGGGCTCCGGCCCAGGCGGAAGCCGGGCTTGCGCTGTTGACGCAGGCACTTGATATCAACCTGCATGGCGAGTTGGCCGGCCAGATGATGCAGCTTTACGAGGTTTCTGCCGCTGCCCTGATCGACGAAGAGTTCGACTTCTACCCGCTGCTGCCTGATGATGACGTCGATATCGTTACGCGCACCGATGCGCTGGCAGCATGGGCAGGGGGCTTTCTCGGCGGTTTTGCCCAGGTCAACAAGACCCAGGTGGGGCAGGACAGCAGCGAAATTCTCAGGGACTTTGCGGCCATCGCAGAAGCCTCAGTGGACGACCAGCATGACGAGGATGAGGAAGAGTCCGAGAGCAATTTTCTGGAAGTGTCAGAGTATCTGCGCTTTGCCGCTCTCAATGTATTCATGGACAGCCGCACCGAAACGGACAGTGGCGGCAGTGCCTCACTGCACTGAACAGCCCGGTCAGGCAACCTCCTGAGAAGCATGGCAAAGCTCTATGAAAATCAGTAACAGCGAATATGCCCGTCGCCGTCGCAATCTGATGGCGATGATGGAGCCAAACAGTATTGCCATCATCCCCTCCGCCCGGGAAGTGCGGCGCAGCCGGGACACCGAGTATCCCTTCCGTCAGGACAGCGATTTTTATTATCTCAGCGGCTTTAAAGAACCGGACGCGGTTTTGGTACTCATACCCGGCCGTGCCCATGGTGAGTTCGTAATGTTCTGCCGTGACCGCGACGAAGCAGGCGAGTTATGGCATGGGCGTCGTGCTGGCCCCTCCGGGGCCTGCGAGCAGTTTGCTGCCGATGATGCGTTTCCTATCGGAGATGCGGACGAGATATTGCCCGGTCTGATTGAGGGCAGGGATCGTGTTTACTACTCGATGGGCAGAAGCACTCGTTTCGACCGGCAGATAATGGAGTGGGTCAATACCATCCGCAGCAAGGAGGCTACGGGGGCGGTGCCACCAGGGGAGTTCACCGATCTCGACCACATGCTGCATGACCTGCGTCTGGTCAAGAGTGCTGCGGAGCAAAAACTCATGCGCAGGGCGGGAGAAATCACCGCCGGCGCCCACCGTCATATCATGGGGCAGTGCAGACCGGGCATGTTTGAGTATCAGCTGGAAGCCGAGTTGCACCATCAGTTTGCTTTAGGCGGCGCCCGCCACCCCGCCTACCTCAGCATTGTGGGTAGTGGCGCCAATGCCTGCACTCTGCACTATGTTGAAAACTCAGCGAAAATGCGCGACGGCGACCTGGTGTTGGTTGATGCAGGTTGCGAATTCGAATATTACGCCGCTGACGTTACCCGGACATTTCCGGTCAACGGCCGGTTCAGTCCCGAGCAGCTGGCTATTTATAACCTGGTACTGGCTGCCCATGACGCCACGATTGCGCAGGTAAGGGCCGGTAATCACTGGAATCAACCCCACGATGCCAGCGTTCGCGTTATCACCGCTGGCCTGGTTGAACTGGGCCTGCTTGAGGGCGAGGTGGATGAGTTGATCGAAACGCAGGCCTATCGCGATTTCTACATGCACCGCGTGGGACACTGGCTGGGTCTGGATGTTCACGATGTGGGTGACTATAGAGTGGGCAATGAATGGCGGGTGCTCGAAGCGGGGATGGTGCTGACCGTAGAACCCGGAATCTATATTGCGCCGCAGGCCACCTCGGTGGCGCGCAAATGGCGCGGTATCGGCGTGCGCATCGAGGATGATGTGCTGGTCACTCGCGAAGGCTGCGAGATACTGACCGAGGGTGCACCGAGAACGGCCGCTGAGATAGAGGCGGTGATGGCCGCGCCATGAAGCAGCACAGGGATATTGTTATCGCCGGCGGTGGTATGGTCGGTATCAGCCTGGCGCTATATCTCGCGGAGGTGTTGCCTGCGTCAATGCGAATTTGCCTGGTGGAGGGGTTTGCCTTTCCCGATCCGCTTCCCGGGCACCGTCCTGACTATCATCCCGCTTTCGATGCGCGTTCTACCGCCCTGAGCTACAGCAGCCGACTGATTTATGAGCGCTTGGGTTTGTGGGACGACTTGCAACAGTGGTTGTGCCCCATAGACACTATTCACGTTTCCAACCGGGGTCGTTTTGGCAGCGCCCTGATGCGCGCCGAAGATTATGGCTGGCCTGCTCTGGGATACGTTGTTGAAAATGCATGGTTGGGCAATAGTCTTGTGCAGGCCTTGCACAAGCAGGGAGCGGTAGAGTTGATCAGCCCTGCCAGAGTGGTGGGTGCCCGCATGGAGAGTGGCCGTATGCAGCTTGACCTGGAGGGAGAGGGCCCGGATTCACTGGATGCGGAGCTTCTGGTGGTCGCTGATGGGGCAGCCTCCGGGCTGCGCGAAAAGCTGGGTCTTGCTGCCACCGAAAAACCCTATGGGCAACATGCTCTGGTCGCCAACGTGGCCTTTGCGAGGCCGCACAAGGGTTGTGCTTTTGAACGTTTTACTGAACAGGGTCCGTTGGCGTTACTCCCCCTGATGTCGGTGCCCGGCGCCGAGCACCGCAGCGGTTTGGTCTGGACCGTCGCCCCGTCTGAAGCTGAACGTTTGCAGCAGTGTTCAGACCAGGAGTTTCTTGCCGCCTTGCAGGAGCGCTTTGGCTACCGCCTGGGTCGCATGCAACAGGTGGGAGAAAGGCACGCCTATCCACTGTCACTGGTCAAATCCGGTGAGCAAGTGCGTCATGGCGTGGTGGTCATGGGTAATGCAGCCCATGCCTTGCATCCGGTTGCCGGTCAGGGTTACAACCTGGCGTTACGCGACCTGGCCGAGCTCGCCACGGTGTTGGCGAGTTCGATTGAGCAGGGGCAGCGGCCGGGCGATTTGCGCACTTTGCAACGCTATGAGGAGCGACAGCGTCAGGACCAACAGCGGACTATAGAGTTCAGCGACCGCCTGCCATCCCTGTTCATGGCCGGGGACCCTGTTGTTGGCCTCGCTCGGGACCTGGCTCTATCGGGCCTCGATGTTCTGCCTGCATTGAAGCGTGGGTTCGTTGATTATGCGGCGGGCGTTGCCGCCATGGGGGAATAGCCGTGCCTGCGCAGCACGAGTTCGATGTGGTTATTGTCGGTGCGGGGATAGCCGGTGGCGCGCTGGCCGTGGCCTTGAGCGGCAGCGGGTTTTCCATAGCGCTGGTGGAACCGCGCCCGATGACAGTCGAGCCTTTGCCGCGAGAGCCGGGACTACAGAATTTCGACGCCCGGGTCAGTGCCCTGACACCGAAGTCTATCACTCTGCTGCGCCAGCTGGGTGCCTGGGAGGACATCGCCGCTTACCGGCACTGCCCCTATCAGCATATGAATGTCTGGGACGCTGAAGGCACCGGCCGTATAGAGTTTGATTGCAGTGAGGTGAAAGTACCAGCGCTGGGTCATATCGTGGAGAATCGGGCCATCGTCAACAGCCTGGCCTCGCGCATAGCGGCGAGCAGCGATATTCATTGCTTCAATCCTGACTCCGTTGCCTCCTGTGAGCGGGATGCAGACGGTCTGGTGCAGGTGGTGCTGGACAGTGGGCAGCAGCTTGCCGCCGGCCTGGTGGTGGGGGCCGATGGAGCACTTTCTGGCGTACGCGAGATGTTCGCTTTCAGGACTCGTGAATGGGACTATGGACACAGTGCGCTGGTGTGTACTGTGCAAGTGGCAGAGTCCCACCAGGATACCGCCTGGCAGCGTTTTTTGCCCACGGGTCCGCTTGCTTTCCTGCCACTGCCGGGCAAACAGGACGAGCACTACTGCTCCATTGTGTGGTCACTACAGGAGCCGATGGTTAAAGAGATGCTGTCACTGGACACAGAGTCTTTCTGTGCCACCTTGTCCAACTCTATTGAACACGCTCTGGGCCGAGTGCTTGATGCCAGCGCGCGCTTTGCTTTTCCCCTGCGCCAGCGCCATGCGGTTGACTATGTGCAGCCAGGTGTCGCGCTGGTTGGTGACGCTGCACACACTATTCACCCGTTGGCTGGCCAGGGTATCAATCTTGGCTTGCAGGACGTTGCGGTGCTGGCGGAAGAGCTGTTGCTTGCGCAACGAAGGCAGTTGTCTCCGGGGCGATTGGATGTGTTGAGCCGATACCAGCGGCGGCGCAAAGGTGAAAACCTGCTGATGATGGGAGCAATGGACGGATTCAAGAGGCTTTTTGAGGAGTCCTCGCTGCCAGTTCGTTGGTTGCGCAATGCCGGCATGCGCGGGGTTGCACAACTTCCTGCGCTCAAGCAGAGGCTGATGCGTCACGCCATGGGTATCGAATAGTCTGTATTGTGTTTCCCCTTCTCCCCGTTAAAATGATCGGCCCAGCGTTGCCGCGATGATAATTTAAAGGATCTTTCCATGAGCCACACCCCAAGTGAATTGAAGTACGCCAGCAGCCACGAGTGGGCCCGTCGTGAAGAGGACGGCAGCGTAACCGTGGGTATATCCGATCATGCCCAGGATGCGCTGGGAGACGTGGTATTCGTTGAGCTTCCCGAGGTGGGTGGCACCCTGGCGGCCGGAGAAGAGGCGGGCGTTGTGGAGTCGGTGAAAGCTGCGTCAGACATCTATGCGCCGATAAGTGGTGAGGTGTTGGCGGTAAATGAGCAGCTCGAGGACGAGCCCGAGACGGTAAATTCAGACCCTTACAATGACGGTTGGTTTTTCCGGCTGCAGCCTTCGGATGTGAGTGAGCTTGATGCCCTGCTCAGCGCTGAAGACTACCAGAGCAAGTGCGACGAGGAAGACTGAGGCCGCTGCGGTTACTCCCTTCAGGGACGACATGACTACAACGGACCTATTCCTGCGCAAGGGCGCAGACCGGCGCTTGCGTGGCGGGCATTTGTGGGTTTATTCCAACGAAATCGACAGCAAACGCTGTAACCTGGGTGATTTCCTGCCCGGCGACCTGGTTGCCGTGCGCAGCGCCGAAGGCAAGCTCTTCGGGTCGGCCTATATGGAACCGCATGCGCTAATCTGCGCCCGCATATTTGCCCCGGGGGAGCTGTGTAATCTGGACTCTGCCCTGTTCTGCCGACGGTTGGCGTCTGCCCTGGCCGGCCGTCAGGCTGCCTTCGACAAGCCTTTTTACCGACTGGTGTACGGTGACAGCGATCTCCTGCCCGGTGTGGTTATTGATCGTTTTGGCCAGCACCTGGTCGTGCAACTCAACAACGCCGGTATGGAGCGCTATCGCGAGCCATTGCTGCAGGCCTTGCAGGAATTGCTGCAACCAGAGGGAGTGTTGTTGCGTGGCGATAGTCGCAGCCGGCGCGAGAGTGGCCTGGCCGCTGACATCGAAGTAGTCGCTGGTGAAGTGCCGGAGCAGGTGCCGCTGGAAGAAAACGGCGTGCAATTCATCGCCCCGGTGCACGGTGGCCAGAAGACCGGGTGGTTTTACGATCATCGCCTGTCGCGTGCGCGACTGGCGCCCTGGGTGTCGGGCAAGTCGGTGCTCGACGTATACAGTTATATTGGCGGCTGGGGGGTGCAGGCTGGCGTGTTTGGTGCCAGCGCGGTGTGTTGCCTCGACAGCTCCGCGGCAGCTCTGGAAGGCGTGCGCATCAACGCCGAATTAAACAGCATTGCGGGCAAGGTGGCCGTGCGTCAGGGGTCTGCCCCGGAAACCATGGCTCATATGCAGGTCGAGGGCCTTTCCTTCGACGTGGTGGTGCTCGACCCACCGGCGTTTATCCAGCGGCGAAAAGACGTGAAAAAAGGCATGGCGGCTTATCGCCGCATCAATGAGCTGGGTCTGCGCCTGTTACGGCCGGGCGGGCTGCTGGTGTCTGCGTCCTGCTCCATGCACCTTGCCCGGGCCGACCTGGTGACCGCCATGCAGCAGGCCGCGGTGCGTGCCGACTGTCAGTTACGGATCGTGGAACAGGGCGCTCAGGGGCCTGACCACCCCATACATCCGGCAATCCCCGAAACCGAATACCTCAAGGCAGTTTTTGCGCGGAAGCTGGACCTGGACGCCTCCTAGCGCAGTGATATCACAGGCCAGCCAGTGTGTTGCGCATGCGCGTGCAGCGTCGGGTCGGGGTCTACGGCGACGGGATTGTCCACCAGTTCCAGCAGTGGCAGGTCGTTGTGCGAGTCACTGTAGAAATAGGCCCCTTTCATAGAGGTTTCCCGTCCTGCCAGCCATTGCTGCAGGCGTGTGATCTTGCCCTCCTTGTAGGAGGGCGTACCGGCAGGTTCTCCCGTGTAGCAGCCGTCGACTATCTCGGCTTCGGCAGCGATCAGCTCATCTATGCCCAATGCCGTGGCAATGGGGCGGGTGATGAACTTGTTGGTTGCGGTGATGATCAGCAGCTCGTCACCGCCGTTGCGGTGGTCGGCAATCAACCTTTGTGCCTTGGGTAACATGATGGGAACAATCTTCTCTTCCATAAACTGACGATGCCATGCCTGCAGGGTTTGCATGCTATGTCCTTTCAGCGGGCCCAGGGCAAACCGCAGGTACGCGACGATATCCAGGGTGCCTGCCTTGTAGTCTGCGTAGAATTGCTCATTGCGTGAGGCGAAATCGTCAGCGTCTACAAGCCCTTTTTCGCACACGAACTGCCCCCAGAGATAGTCGCTGTCGCCACCGATGAGAGTATTGTCGAGATCGAAAATTGCCAGGGCCATGGCCGCATCACCTGAGAAGAGGGCGTCAGCATAGCGTTTGCCGCGGGAGGAGTAAATTTCTCAGGGGCTGGAAAGTGTGGAACAATAAAAGTCCTATGATATAAGCAGTAAGTAACCAACGTGATCGACAAAGACGGCTTTCGGCCGAATGTAGGAATAGTGCTGGCCAATGATCGGGGCCAGGTTCTGTGGGCGCGCCGCGTGGGTGGCCGCGATGCCTGGCAATTTCCCCAGGGCGGTATTAACCAGGGTGAGTCCCCGGAGGAGGCCCTGTACCGCGAACTGGAAGAGGAAGTGGGCCTGGCCCGGGACGCGGTGGAGTTGCTGGCGGCAACCCGAGGCTGGCTGCGCTATAAACTGCCCAGGCGCTTTATTCGCAAAGGGCAGAAGCCGTTGTGTATAGGCCAGAAGCAGAAGTGGTTCCTGCTGCGTATGCTGGAGGAAGATGATGCGGTACGACTGGACCATAATGTGAAACCCGAGTTTGATCACTGGCAATGGGTCAGCTACTGGTATCCTCTTAACCAGGTGGTGGCCTTCAAACGCGAGGTTTATCGCCGGGCAATGAAAGAGCTGGCCCTGCCACTGGGGCACCACACAGAGAAATGGGCTGATAACTAGATGCTGGAAGTGCTGCGCCATATTGTTCAGGAGGTCAACGCAGCGAGCGGGCTGGAGGAGGCCCTGGAAATCATCGTACGCCGTGTGCAGAAGGCCATGGGTACCGAAGTCTGCAGCATCTATTTGCGCGATCCTGGCGGCGAGCGCTTTATCTTTCGCGCCACAGAGGGGCTGAACAAGGATCAGGTCGGCCTGGCCAGTCTGGCCTCCGGCGAGGGCCTGGTGGGCACTGTGGCGGAACGGGAAGAGCCGCTGAACCTCGAAAATGCGGAAAACCACCCCAGTTTCCGTTTCTTTCCCGGCATCGGGGAGGAGTCCTTCCACGCCTTCCTGGGCGTGCCCATTATCCACCAGCGGGATGTGCTGGGTGTGCTGGTAGTGCAACAGGCGGAACGTCGGCGCTTCGACGAGAGCGAAGAGGCCTTCCTGGTCACAATGTCTGCGCAGCTGGCTGCGGTGATAGCCCATGCCCGGGTTAGCGGTGCCCTGCTGGCTACTGCCGCATCTGCCGGTGCGCCGGCCAAGATTTCCGGTGTGGCAGGCGCGCCCGGCATTGCCATCGGAACGGCGGTGGTGGTCTCACCGATTGCCGATTTGTATGCCGTTCCGCAAAAGACCATCACCGACCGGCGCGGCGAGTTGCGTGCGTTCCGCTATGCCCTGAACCGTGTGCGTGAGGATATCCAGGCGGTGGCGGATAACCTGGGCGGTGAATTGAGTCGTGAGGATCATGCCTTATTCGATGTCTACCTGGGGATTCTGGATGATTCCTCCATAGGTCGCGAAGTGGTAAGCCTGATTCGCGAGGGCAACTGGGCCCAGGGTGCGCTCAGCAAAGTGATGATTGAGCACATCCGCCACTTCGAACGGATGGAGCACAGTTACCTCAAAGAGCGGGCTGTGGACGTGAAGGATTTGGGTACGCGAGTACTTGCTTACCTGCAAGCCTCTGATATAGAAGAGAAGGTGTATCCTGAGAACACGATCCTTGTGGGTGAGGAGCTCACTGCATCCTCACTGGGTGAGATACCCAGAGAGCGGCTGGCCGGGCTGATTTCCGTTCGTGGCTCGGGCAATTCCCATGTCGCCATACTTGCCCGGGCGATGGGCATCCCCACCGTTATGGGGGCCGTGGACCTGCCCTACACGCGGCTGGACGGACGCGAACTGGTCATTGATGGCTATAACGGCACAGTCCACCTGAACCCGCTGCCCGAGGTGCTGGCTCGCTTCAAGGAAGTGCTGGATTCCGACCGCGAGCTGAGTAAAGATCTTGAGTCCCTGCGCGACCAGCCCTGCATTACGCTTGACGGTCATCGGCTGCCACTGTGGGTCAATACAGGGTTGATGGCCGACGTTACCCGCTCCCTGGAGCAGGGTGCCGAGGGTGTGGGGCTGTATCGCACGGAAGTGCCTTTCCTGCTGCGCGAGCGCTTCCCGTCGGAGGAAGAGCAGCGGCAGATCTACCGCAACCAGTTAGAGGCCTTTGCCCCGCGTCCGGTCACCATGCGCACACTGGACATCGGTGGTGACAAGGCTCTGCCCTATTTCCCTATTGAGGAAGACAACCCGTTTCTGGGCTGGCGCGGCATTCGAGTCACCCTGGATCACCCGGAGATCTTTCTGTCGCAGGTGAGGGCGATGCTCAAGGCCAACGCTGGATTGGGCAACTTGCGCATCATGTTGCCTATGATCAGCAGTATTTCGGAAGTGGATGAAGCGCTGGATCTGGTCTACCGCAGTCACCGGGAAATCACCCAGGAGGGGGTGGAAGCGGAAATGCCCCTGATCGGCGTGATGGTAGAAGTACCCTCGGCGGTTTACCAGGCCCGGGCCCTGGCCAAGCGCGTGGATTTTCTGTCCGTGGGCTCAAATGACCTGACCCAGTACCTGCTGGCGGTGGATCGCAATAACCCCCGGGTTGCCGAGCTCTATCATTCCATGCACCCGGCAGTCCTGCAGGCGCTGGTCGTTGTCGCCGACGCAGCGCATAGCGAAGGCAAGAATGTCGGCATCTGTGGCGAACTGGCAGGTGACCCTGAAGGCGCAGTTTTGCTGCTGGCAATGGGCTACGACATCCTCTCGATGAACGCTACCAGCTTGCCGAAAGTCAAAAAAGCGCTGCGTAACGTCAATCTGGCCGAAGCCAGGGAACTGCTTCAGGAGGTGTTGCAAATGGAACATGCGACGGAAATTCACAAGCGACTGGAAGTATTTCTCGCTTCCCATGGCATGGAGCAGTTTATTCACAGTCCGGTGGATTGACCGTACCTTCAGGGCAGTGACGTGGATGTTTCTCCGGTTGCATCCCCGGCAGGAGAGAAGCTCACTTCCCGGCAGCAGATAGTGCCGCTGGCGTCCTTGATCAGTGTGGTTGTTGCCCGCGTGCCGTAGTGGGGGCTAACGATGAATTGCGCAGACAGCAGTCGCTCCATTTCACCATCTAGAGCCTGATCCTGCAGTTGCGCGTTCGATGCCAGCTCGCGGCTGGATACCGCGCGCGCCAGACCCTGGTGGCTTGGCGTGGTGGCCAGTTCCCGGCGCAGTCGTTGTTTGCCTGCGACGACTTTGGGCCAGGGCGTGTCCAGGCGGGCGTTACTCAGCCCATAGATACCCGGCTGCAGCCGCTGCGGTTGCGCCCCTGCCGCGCTGTTGGTGAAATACCACAATGCCTCACCTTCCCCCAGCAGCAGGTTGAAGCCTGCGTACTGGTTGGCGATTGTGGCGATGGCGCGCAGGTATTCCTCGGCTGATTGGGAGCCAGTGAGGTAGTTTGCTGTCAGCTCGCCCCGCGATCGCGCTGCCGGGCCGGTGTTGGCCGGGTCCCGAAAATTGGTAATGGCGGCAAAGCGCCCGGACCGGTCCACACCCAGCCAGGTGCCGCCCGCCTGCAGGTCGCGACCCGCAAACACCTGCGGCTGATCCTCCCAGAAAGTGGCCGCAGCAGTGGGGCGCGCGTGGAATTCATCACGGTTTGCCGCGACCAACAATGGGTAGTCTTGACAGGCTTGATGGGCGAACAGGATCAGGCACATGGGTGTTGCGGACTCCGCGGGTTGAGGTAAATAATTGTGAATCGCTGTTGGCTGCATGATAATACGACCTTGTCCTGTTGGTCTGCCCATGCTTCCTTATCCTGAAATCGATCCCGTCGCCGTCGCCCTTGGCCCGCTAAAAATTCACTGGTACGGCCTCGCATACCTCACCGGTATCGCTGCTGGTTGGTGGCTGGCACTGCGCCGTGCCGGCCAGCCCTGGAGCCCGGTGAAGCGGGAGCAGGTAGATGACCTGGTGTTTTTCGCCGCTCTGGGGATCGTGCTGGGCGGGCGAATAGGCTACACCCTGTTCTATGGCGGTCAGCGCCTTGTTGATGACCCCACCTGGGCCCTGCGCCTCTGGGAGGGAGGCATGTCCTTTCACGGCGGTTTTCTTGGTGTACTGTTTGCCATGTACCTGTTCGGACGCAAGCGCAACATAGCCTTCTGGCGACTCATGGATTTTGTCGCACCGCTGGTGCCCATCGGCCTGGGTCTGGGCCGGCTGGGAAACTTTATCGGTCAGGAGCTGTGGGGCAAGCCGACGGACGTGGCCTGGTCCATGGTATTTCCGGCAGATCCCCTGCAATTGCCGCGTCATCCTTCCCAGCTGTACGAGTTTGCCCTGGAGGGCTTGCTACTGTTCGTCCTGTTGTACTGGTTCTCTTCCAGGCCTCGCCCGACCTGCGCCGTGTCCGGGGTGTTTTCCCTCGGCTATGGCAGCGCGCGTTTTCTGGTGGAATTTTTTCGCGAGCCGGACGCTCATATCGGTTACGAGGCCTTCGGCTGGTTGACCCGTGGGCAGCTGCTCAGCCTGCCGATGATTATCGTGGGCCTGGCCCTGTTGTTTGTCGCCTATCGCGGCAGTAATCGAACCCGAAATGGAAGCACGTGATGAAGCAATACCTGGACCTGCTGCAGGACATAGTCGAAAACGGTGTAAGCAAGGGCGACCGCACCGGCACGGGTACGCTGTCGGTATTCGGCCGGCAGTTCCGGCATGACCTCGCCGACGGATTCCCCCTGCTGACAACCAAAAAACTGCACCTGAAGAGTATCATCAACGAGCTTATCTGGTTCCTTAAAGGCGATACCAATATTCGTTGGTTGAAGGAAAATGGTGTTTCGATCTGGGATGAGTGGGCAACAGAAAACGGTGACCTGGGGCCGGTATATGGTGCGCAGTGGACGGCATGGCCCACGCGTGACGGGGGCAGCATCAACCAGATTGATTACGTGGTCGACTGCCTGCGCAACAACCCTGACAGCAGGCGAATCCTGTTCCATGGCTGGAATGTAGAGTACCTGCCCGACGAGGCCGTCAGTCCGCAGGACAACGCAGCGGCGGGTCGTATGGCATTGCCGCCCTGTCACTTGCTTTATCAGTTTTATGTGGCCGGTGGGCGGCTCTCGGCCCAGCTGTACATACGTTCCAGTGATACCTTTCTGGGCCTGCCCTACAACACCGCCAGCCTGGCAGTCCTCACCATGATGCTGGCCCAGCAATGCGATCTTGAGCCGGGGGAGATCATTATCACTACGGGCGATTCGCACCTTTACAGCAACCATCTTGAGCAGGTGCGTGAACAGCTTTCCAGGGAGCCAAGGGCGCTGCCCCGGCTGAATATCCTGCGCCGCCCCGCCGATATCTATAGCTACAGCTTCGAAGACTTCGAGTTGCTGGACTATCAACCACACGCGCACATTGCGGCGCCTGTAGCGGTTTAGCATGCCCGGGGTTGAGCTAGCCGTCATTGTCGCTGCGGCCGACAATGGAACAATAGGCAGCGACAATGCCCTGCCCTGGCACCTGCCGGAGGATTTGCGCTATTTCAGGCGGGTCACGCTAGGGAAGCCCGTGGTGATGGGGCGCAAGACTTATGAGTCTATCGGCAGGCCATTGCCTGGGCGCACCAACATCGTGATCACCCGCAACAAGGACTGGCACACCGAGGGCGTGCGCTCGGTGCACAACCTTGATGAAGCACTGCGGCTCGCCGAGGAAATCGCAGTAGCTGACGGCGCGAAGGAGCTTATGGTGATCGGCGGCGCGGAAATATACGCAACAGCGATCCCCAGGGCAGATCGCCTCTATCTCACGCAAGTGCATGCCAATGTGCCAGGCGACGCCCGGCTGCCGGAGATTGACTGGACGCAATGGCGAGAGGTCTCGCGCGAGCGGTTTACGGCAAGTGACGGCAACCCCTACGACTACAGTTTTGTTGTTTTTGAACGCGAGGTCTGAGCGGGAACCTGATTGCCGGGTTGTTACCGCGGGCTATATTGGTTGTCTTTTGTGTTACCCAATTACCCACAATGCACGTGTTAACCCGTATGGGGGGCGCGATAATTGAAATGGTCTGCACATTTAGTTTAAATTTCGCTCCTCGGTTTACCGACTCTGGTTTATCCACTATATACATAGTTCCGATACCGGTTTATCAGAGCCGTCTCTTTTTGTTGGACACAGGAAACATTATTCCCATGACTATGCATCGATTGAAAAATGCAGTGATTGCTGCACTGGTTGCTGCGGGGGCCCTGCTGGGTTCTGCAACAGCCGTGCAGGCCAGCACGCTGGACTCCATTTTAGACGTGGGTGAGGCCAAAAACTCGGCCGCCCGTAAATCCCAGGCCAAGATCGATCGCCTCGCGGATGAGACTCGTGATCTGCTGAACGACTACAAGACAGTCAACAAGCAGATTGACGGACTCAAGGTCTACAACACCCGGCTGCAGCGTCAGATTGACAATCAGGTCAAGCGCATTGGCCAGATTGATAACTCAATCGACCAGGTAACGGTCATTCAGCGCCAGATGACACCGCTGGTGATCCGCATGATCGATGGCCTGGAAAAGTTTGTGGAACTGGACGTGCCTTTCCACATGGACGAGCGTCAGCAGCGTATTGCTTTCCTGCGAGCCAACCTGGATCGCTCCGATGTCTCGGTGGCTGAGAAATTCCGCCAGGTGCTGGAAGCGTACAAGATTGAGAACGAATACGGCCGCAAAATCGACGCCTACAAGGGCAGTGTTGAGATCGACGGTGTAGAGCGCGACGTCAACTTCTTCCGTGTGGGTCGTGTGGCCCTGTTGTACCAGACTACTGATACCGAGATTTCCGGTGCCTGGGATCAGGGCAGCCGGACGTGGGTTCCCCTGGAGCGCGGCGAATACCGCAACGCCATTATGAAGGGGCTGCGCATTGCTCGCAAAGAAGCCTCCATTGACCTGTTGAACTTGCCAATCCCCGCACCGGAGGCCCAATAATGAGCATTAAATTTGTGAAGGCCGCCGCCATTGCCATGGCGGGCACGTTGGCGCTCTCTGCCGGCTCCCTGCAGGCGCAGGAAGCCCAATCGCTGGACGAACTGCTGCAGTTTGTAAAAAAAGGGCAGGTTCAGGAGCAGAAAGAGAATCGTGCTCGCGAACAGCGTTTTGCCAAAGACAAGGCGAATCAGGCTGCTGAGCTCAAGCGCGCCGAGGCTGAACGCGCTCGCCAGGAGGAGCTGTCAAGCCAGCTGGAGAACCAGTTCGAAGAGAATGAACTGCTGGTTGCAGCGAAGCAGAAACAGTTGAAGGAAAAGCTGGGTACCCTTGCGGAACTGTTCGGTCACCTGACCTCTACCTCTGGCGACCTTGCCAGCAACCTGGAGAATTCACTGACCAGCGCCCAGTATCCTGGTCGTGAAGTGTTCCTGCAGGAGCTGATCGACAAGATGAGCGGCTCCGACACGCTGCCCAGCATCGAGGAGATCGAGCGCGTCTGGTACGAGCTCAATCGTGAAATGGTTGAGTCCGGGAAAGTGGTTTCTTTCAGCGCCCAGGTGGCCAAGCCTAACGGCGACAAGGTCGATCAGAAGGTGGTGCGCGTAGGCACCTTCAATGTCGTATCGGAAGAGGGCCAGTATCTGCAATTTGTGCCTGCCAAGGGCAGCCTGGAAGAGCTGTCTCGCCAGCCCTCTGGTCCCTACATCGGCTGGGCCAAAGATCTTGCCAATGCCACTGACGGCATGCACAAGTTCGGTGTGGACCCCACCGGTCCTACCGGCGGTTCCTTCCTGGCAGCTCTGATCAACAGCCCCAACCTTGAAGAGCGCTGGCATCAGGGCGGTTATATCGGCTACGCGATCACTGCAGTGGGTGCATTTGCATTCGTGCTGGCACTGATCAGGCTGGGTTACCTCGCCTCCGTCAGCTCCAAGGTCAGCAAGCAGCTCAAGAGCGACAAGGCCAACGACAACAACCCGCTGGGCCGTGTGCTGAAAATTCATGAGGACAACCCCTCAATGGATTCCGAGACGCTGGAACTTAAACTTTCAGAAGGCATCCTGAAAGAAACGCCCAGACTGGAATCGGGCCTGACGCTGCTGAAAATCATCTCGGCGGTAGCGCCCCTGATGGGCCTGCTGGGTACGGTTACCGGTATGATCATCACCTTCCAGGCTATCACCATTTTCGGTGCGGGCGATCCCAAGGCGATGGCTGGTGGTATCTCCGGCGCCCTGGTGACAACCGTACTCGGCCTGCTGGTGGCGATTCCGACGGTGCTCCTGCACACCATCGTGAACGGTCGCGCCCAGCGTATCATCCACGTGCTGAACGAGCAGACCACCGGCATCATTGCGGAGCACACCGAGGCCAACCAGAGGAACTGATATGTACTGGTTTGATAGTGCGTATGAGGCCGTTGCCCGCTTCATGGACATGGGCGGAAACGTCCTCTGGTTGATCGCCATCCTGCTGTTCGTGATGTGGGCACTGATCTTCGAGCGCGTCTGGTATTTCACGGCAGGCTGGAAGAAAGATGTGGCGCAGGCGATTGGTACCTGGGAGGGACGCTCTGAGCGGAAATCCTGGGAGGCGCACGCGATTCGCGAGAAGCTGATCTCCCAGTCGCGGATGCAGATCAACCAGTATCTCCCCGTTATCAAGACCCTGGTGGCCCTGTGCCCCCTGCTGGGTCTGCTGGGAACGGTGACGGGTATGATTGAGGTCTTTAACATTATGGCGGTCACCGGTGGTGGCGACGCCAAGTCGATGGCCGGCGGTGTATCGCGGGCTACCATCCCCACGATGGCCGGTATGGTAGCGGCCCTTTCCGGGGTGTTCGCGAATACGTATGTCACTCGGGTTGCCCAGCGCGAAAGCGAGTTCCTGGAAGACAACCTGACCACCGATCACTAAGAGAGCACAGACAATGCGCAGGAACAATAGAGCAACTGCAGAGGATGAAGCCCAGATCGACCTGACGCCCATGCTGGACGTTGTGTTTATCATGTTGATCTTCTTTATCGTCACCGCATCGTTCATCAAGGAAGCGGGTATCGAGGTAAACCGTCCTGAGGCGTCCACTTCCCAACCGAAAGAAAACGTGAATATCCTGGTTGCGATCAGCGCCAATAATGAAATCTGGATGGATAATCGCCGCATTGACGTGCGCGCAGTGCGCGCTAATATCGAACGTCTGCACGCTGAGAACCCCAAGGGTGCTGTTGTGGTGCAGGCCGACAACAAGTCGAACACCGAAACGGTGGCGTCTGTATTTGATGCCGCCCGTGAAGCGGGAGTCTACGATGTCTCTCTGGCTACCGAGGATGATTGATCTGTTATGAGTCGTAATCTGACAAGGTTAATCTTCGGCGCACTGCTGGCCTTGCCGGTGGCCGGTGGTCTGTTCTTTATCATGCAGTACCTGATTGCCACAGCCGATCCCAAGATCGACGACAGCAAGTCGCGCAAGGTGGCAGACATCCACATGCCCGAGCGGGAAATCGATACCAACACCAAGGAGCCAAAGCCCGACAAGGTGGACGATCCCGAGGAGCCGCCACCGGATCTGGATACGCCCGACCTGGATATGAACATGGACGTGGATGTGGTGAATACTGCACCGCAGGCGTCTATCGACGTGGAAATCAGTTCCTCCGGCATGTCGCAGGGCGATGGCGAGTACCTTCCTATTGTGAAGGTAGCGCCCATCTACCCGCGGCGAGCGCAGACACGCGGCATTTCTGGCTACTGCATCGTCGAGTATACGGTGACCACATCGGGTGCCATTCGTGATCCGGTAGCGGTGGATTGCCAGCCTTCGGGCGTATTTGAGAAGGCCTCTGTGAAAGCGGCTCTCAAATTCAAGTACAAGCCCAGGGTTGTCGACGGCGAGGCTATCGAGGTGGCAGGTGTGCAAAACAAATTCACTTACGAGCTGGAACAGTAATAGGGTTTAGGTGTTATGAAATTGCTGAAATACCAGACATGGACGCGAGCAGTGCTGCTCGCGTGTCCCGTGCTCGTAGTGCAGGTTGCGCTTACGCAGCTGCATAGCGATGCCGGTTTTTCTCCTCTGTCCTCCGCGCATGCGCAGCAGAAGGAAAAGGACACACGCGAGACCAGGCGAACGCCCGCGTTGCGCAACAAGGTTTATGAGAAACTCGCAGAGGCCCAGGCCGCAGCGGAAGCCAAAGATTTATCTGGCGCGATCAAAATCCTTGATGGCATGGTGGCGGCAGGGGGCAAGAAGGCGCTCAACAGCTACGAGTTGGCGAACGTGTATAACCTGTATGCGTTTATCTATTACAGCCAGGAAAATTACAGCAAAGCTCTCCAAGCCTACGAGGAAGTGGTTTCCCAGCCCGACATACCATTGGCTATGGAAATCAACACGCGTTATACGATAGCCCAGCTTTATTTCGTGCAGGAAAACTGGAAGCGTGGTATCGACGCGTTGCTGAAGTGGTTTGACATGACCGAAACGCCAAACGCCAATGCCTATGTCCTGCTGTCCCAGGGCTACTACCAGCTGAAGGATTATGACAAGGCCCTGCTCAATGTTGAGAAAGCGATCAGCATGTACGACGAAAAGGGTAAGCTGCCGAAAGAGCAGTGGTACAACCTCGCCCGTTTCCTGTACTTCGAAAAGAATGACATTAACAAGACCGTAGATGTGCTGGAGACCTTGCTGACCCATTATCCCAAGAAGCAGTATTGGGTGCAGTTGTCTCATATGTACGGAGAACAGAAGAAGGAATCCGAACAGCTTGCTGCCATGGAAGTAGCCTACGACCAGGGTCTTCTCGACAAGGGCACCGAGCAGGTCACCATGGCCTATCTGTTTCTCAATGGCGATGTTCCCTACAAAGCAGCCAAGGTGATGGACAAGGGGCTGAAAGCGGGAACCATCGAGGATAAGTCCAAAAACTGGGAGGTGGCTGGTAGCGCATGGCGCCAGGCTCAGGAGGTCGACAAATCCATTCCTGCCATGGAGAAAGCAGCGGCCAAGTCAGAGACCGGTGAGCTCTATGCGCGCCTGGGTAACATTTACCTGGACGGCGACCAGAATGAAAAGGCGATAACGGCGATCAATAAGGGACTGTCGCGCGGTGGGGTCAAGCGCCCTGATAACGCGAGGCTGGTTCTGGGCATGGCGTATTTCAATACCAAGCAGTACGACAAGGCCCGTGAAGCGTTCAAGGCAGCCGCCAGGGATGAGCGGTCCGAGAAGTATGCCGCTCAGTGGATCAAGTACATGGAATCCGAGCTGGAACGTCAAAGGTCGTTGGCAGAGGGTTAAACGTCCTTTGCCACGCCGTGGGTGATGGTTGCTGACAAGGCAAAAAAAAGGAGCTCCAGGAGCTCCTTTTTCTTTTTCGCGGTGTAGGTTTACAGCGCGATGACGTTTTCCGCCTGAGGGCCTTTCTGGCCGTCAGTTACGTCGAACTGGACTTTCTGTCCGTCCGCCAGTGTGCGAAACCCATCGCCTTTTATGGCGCTGAAATGTACGAATACGTCGGGACCGTCCTCGCGCTCGATGAAGCCGAAGCCCTTGCTTTCGTTAAACCATTTAACGGTGCCGGTTGTTGAAGACATAGAATATACCTGTGTTACGTGCCGCGCCGTTGCCAGCGCTGCTGATTTTCAATTGTTTACGGTTTGCGAACGGATGATCCTGACGGCTCTTCTGTCACTTTCCACATGTTGCTGATACCTCAGCATTCTGAGTGTAGCACCTGAATCGGGACCCTGCTGCGTACGATAAAAAATTTATTTCGGCAATAATACGGCTTCTGCTGTGCCCCCGTAGCTGCATTAAGGCCGGTTTCATCTTGCCCGGACAGGGTATAACCTTTGGGCAGGCTCTCGGTCATGGAAGCAAATGTGCGGGTATTGCTTGTAGAAGATGATTTGCAGCTGGGGGAGTCCCTGGAGACGGCGCTGCGTCTGGAGCACTATGCCGTGGATTGGCTGCGCAGTGGCGACGCTGTTCGAGCGACCCTGGGTGCCACCCCCTATGACCTCATGGTCCTGGATCTGGGGCTGCCGGGGGTGCCGGGCATGCAAGTGCTCAGACAGGTCCGTGCGGACAAACAGGATATCCCGGTACTGCTGCTGACAGCGCGCCAGACCCTGGCAGACAAGGTCGACGGGCTGGACTCGGGTGCCGACGACTATCTCACCAAGCCGTTCGAAATAGAGGAGCTGTTCGCGCGGATACGGACCTTGCTGCGCCGAAAGGGGGGGCTTCGCAGTCAGCAGCTGGAGGCCGCTGGCATTGCACTTGATCCGGTTGACCGGGTCGTCACGTTCGCCGGTGAGGTGCTGGATTTGACGGCGCGCGAGTATGCCATTCTGGAGATACTGGTGCGCAACGCCGGCCGCTTTGTGTCGCGACCTCGCCTTGAGGAGGGAATATACAGTTGGGGCGAGGAAGTAGGCTCCAATACAGTGGAGGTTTACATCTCACGGCTACGCAAGCGCTTCGGCAGTTCCGCGATCGAAACCATGCGTGGCGTCGGGTATCGCATTCCACGATGAGAGCATCGCTGCAGCGCCGCCTGACCTGGATTCTGCTCGCGCTTACCCTGTTCGCATGGGTAGCCTCCGCCGCCCTGACCTACTTTTACGCCAACCGTGCGTTGCTGGGGCAGGTTGATCGTCAACTGGAACAGTACGCGGACCTGGTCACTTACATAACGCGTGTGTTTGAACGACAGCTGGCCCAGGGGCAGCCATTGTATGAAGCCTGGAGCGGGCATGACTATGATCAGGCGCACCTTGAGCCGATTGTTATCGAAGCGCTTGCCAGTCAGGGACTGGCGCCGGCAATCAATGTCTGGGAAGGCGAGAGTATGATTGCGCTGGTTGAGGGGTCGCCTCGCTTTCCGCGCCCCTCGGTAGAAGGCTTGAGGTATCTGGAGCGTGATGGTGAGAGTGGCCAGTGGCGAACCCTGAGCCGCTGGGATGAAGAGACGGCAGTGTGGATACTGGTGGGTATAGAGCTGGGCTTGGCGCGGCGCGACATGCTCGGTACCTTGACCAGTGCGCTGGTACCTTTGTTGGTGGTGCTGCCACTGACGATTGCGTTCCTCTACCTGGGTGTGTTCCGCGGCTTACGCCCTTTGCGCAACCTTGCTGAGCAGATCTCGGAGCGTAAGCCGGGACTGCTGGATGCGGTGCCCACAGAGGATGTGCCGTTCGAACTGGCCCCGGTGGTGCGTTCATTAAACGATTTGTTTGCGCGGCTGGCGAATGCACTGGAGAGTGAGCAGCGTTTCACTGCGAACGCGGCGCACGAGTTATTGACACCACTTGCGGCCATTAAGACCGAAGTGCAGTTGTGCCAGCGTCAGTTGTGTGAGGAGCCGGCGGCCAGCATGCTGGCGCGCATCACCCAGCGCGTCGACCGGGCCAGTCACACGGTGGAGCAATTACTCACCCTCGCCAGGGTCGACCCGGAGGCACCGCTACAGAGAGAGGAGGTCAACCTCGCCGAACTGCTTACGGAGGTGCTGGCCGAGACTGGCCATCTGGCCGCAGATAGGGGTCTGGAGGTGCAGGTGGATATAAAATTGAAGGATAGTATCAAGGGGAACAGCGAGGCATTGGCAATTCTCATGCGCAACCTGTTGCTGAACGCCATCCGTTACAGCAGTGGCGACCCGCAGCTAAGGGTAACCCTCTCCCCGCGTCAGGGTGACGTGATGCTTGAGGTGTGTAACGACTGTGACCCGCTGTCAAAGGCCGAGCATGCCCAGCTCAGCGAGCGTTTTTATCGTGTGCCGGGCAGCGCTGGCATCGGGGCTGGTCTGGGGCTCTCTATTGTCAGTCGTATCGCCTCACTGCACGGGGCACGCCTGCAGACAGGCCCCGGCAGCGATGGCAGGGGTTTTTGTGCGCGTGTCTGCTTTCAGCTCGCGGGCTGAGCGCAGCCCGGCTGATCGCAGTCCGACTGTACGCAGTCCGACTAAAACGGAGCGTGCGCAGCTCCCAGCAGTCCCGGGTACTCGGCGGTGACGATGCTGACCGGTGTCGCGCGCAGGTGCTCCCCCATCGCGCCCTTGCTGTGCATGCGCTCCAGAAACTCACTGGACTGTAGAAATCCCGCGATGCGGGGCGCGATGCCTCCTGCAATGTAGAGTCCGCCATAGATACCATTGGCGACAAGAAAGTCCCCGCAGGCTGACCCGAGTAGCGCGCAGAATGTTCCCAGGGCTTGCTGGCAGTGAGGGTCTTTGCCTTCAAGGGCTCGCTTTGATACCTCCGCTGGCTCCAGGGGTTCTGCCGTTGCGCCGGCGATGTGTGCGATCGTCTCGTAAAGAGTTACCAGCCCTTTGCCAGATACCAGCAGTTCAGCGTAAATGTTGCCGTGAATCGGCAGCAGTTCCCGAAAGATGGCCAGTTCCAGGTCTGAGCCGGGGGAGAGTCCCATGTGGCCAGGCTCAGCAGCAAACGCGCAGGGCCTGCCCTCTATCCACCGCAGGGCGGCTCCTCCCAGGCCGGTGCCAGGGCCGACGGTACAAACGTCTTCATGGTCGCGTGCCTTTCCCGGCTGAACAGGCGTGAGGTCAGTGGCCTGCAAGTGCGGCAATGCGTGCGCATTGGCCTCAAAATCGTTCAGCCAATGCAGGTGCTCAAAGCCAAATTGATGTCCCAGTTCACAGCGGGAGAAGGACCAGCCGATATTGACCATCTTGACCCGGTCCCCGGCCAGCGGTGCGGCAATGGCGAAACAGGCATTGGCCGGGCAGGTCTCCTTGAGGTTGCTCTGCCACAGGCCGAGTATATCTTCCAGCGAGGAGTGATCACTGTTGCGAAACGTCGCTACGCTGCTGAACCTGCCGCTGCTTTCATGAAAGACAGCCAGGCGGCTGTTCGTGCCACCGATATCGGCGACCACTCGTGACTCAGCGGTCATCAGGTGACGGGGAGAATCTTCATGATATTGGTCGATCCCGCCCGCCCCATCACCGTCCCCTTGGTGAGCAGGATGGAATCCCCTTTGAGCAGATAGCCGCCGTCCATCAGAAACTCTATGGCACGTGACTCTACTTCCTCAGCATCGAAGGCTGAAGCATCGAAGAACAGTGGTATCACGCCGCGACACAGACACAGCTTCTGCAGTGTCTGCGCGCCACTGCTGAGACCATAGATTGGCAGACCGGAACTCAGTCTGGACATCAGCAGCGGCGTACTGCCGGATTCGGTCAGGCAGGCGATGCCGCGCACATTGCTGTAGTGGTTAGCAGCATAGATCGCTGACATGGCAATGGCTTCCTGCGCGTCGGCAAACTGACGGTCCAGTCGGTACCGTGACGTGCGCGTGACCGCCTGTCGCTCTGCGCCCAGGGCCGCATCAGACATCGCCGCCACCACCTCTACCGGATAGCTGCCCACTGCTGTCTCGGCAGAGAGCATCACCGCGTCAGTGCCGTCAAGCACCGCGTTGGCCACGTCAAACACCTCGGCTCGAGTGGGCATGGCGTTGTCAATCATCGACTCCATCATCTGTGTGGCAGTAATCACCACGCGGTCCATTGCCCGGGCCCTTGCAATAAGTGACTTTTGAATGCCTATCAGTTGGGCGTCTCCCACCTCAACACCCAGGTCGCCTCGCGCCACCATCACACCCATGGACGCCGTGATAATGCCGTTGAGAATCTCTTCATCGGCGACCACTTCAGCGCGCTCGATCTTGGCAATTATGCCAGGGTGCAGACCGTGGTTTTCCAGCAAGCGCTTTGTCTGGTGAATATCTTCTGCTGAAGAGACAAACGAGACGGCGACAAAATCCGGTTGGACAATACTCAGGTCGTCGATGTCAGCCATATCCTTGCTGGTCAGTGCGGGTGCTGCCAGGCCACCGCCCAATCTATTGATTCCCTTGCGTGAGCTGAGTTTGCCGCCTATCAATACGCTACAGTCCACGGCAGAGTCGCTGACAGTGTCTACCCGAAGCCGTATCCGTCCATCATCCAGCAGCAGGGTGTCGCCCCGGTAGACGCTGCTGCACAAGTCGTCATAGTCCAGACCGACACCGTGGAAATCTCCCTCACCCTCGCCCAGCGTGAGATCAAGGCGGAAGCGGTCCCCCGGGGATAGCTGTATAGCGTCATCGCGAAAGGAACTGATACGAATTTTAGGTCCCTGCAGGTCAGCAAGAATGCCGACGTAGACGCCGGCAATGGCAGCCTGTTTACGAATGCGAGCAGCAACACGCGCGTGCTGTTCTGCGGTGCCATGGCTGAAATTCAGGCGAAAGACGTCAACGCCTGCAGCGATCAACTTGGCAATCATGTCCTCTGACTGGCTGGCAGGGCCGATGGTGGCAACGATCTTAGTGCGTCTGTTTACCTTGGGAGTCACGCTGTTTTCCAGGATTGTTTCCAGTGGTGCCGCCCTGTAGCAGTCAGGCGGCCTGCCCTTATCAGCAGGACAGGTTGAACGAAAGATAATGCCTGTTTGTGTCGTCCAGTGCCAGTGGCAAAAACCCCGCTAGCGATGCTTGTCAGAGTAGCTGCCATATACGCTCTCGCGGCCGTAAGACACTTCCAGAGACTGGCGGTCTCCGCGGTTCAGCCCGGACACCACCAGAGCATAGGAATTATCGATCATTCGTTCCAGTTCGCTGTCAGGAATACTGCCGTCCAGCACTACCGTATTCCAGTGACGTTTGTTCATGTGGTATCCCGGTAGAACGGCTGAAAAGATGTCGCGCAGCATCTGGGCCTCATCAGGGTCGTATTTCAGATTGATCCGCGCACAACCTTGCTCCATCGCCAGCGTCGCATACATCTTGCGGCGAACTTTCATTACCGCCACGTCAGGTCCAAAGGGAAAGTCCTCGGCGCCCTCCGGTTTGCTCAAAAGATAGTCCCTGGCCTGTTGGTAGTTCATTGCGCGGTAGTCAGTGTTGCGAGAAAAGCGACGGTAAGGTCCGGAAAGTCAGTAAACAGGCCATCTACTGCGGCATCAATGAACAATGCCTGATGAACTGCCTGGATGGTTTTTGCGCCCGGCGGCAAATCGTCCGTGCGCAGGGTATAGGGGTGCACCAGCAGCCCGTGCTCGTGAGCCAACCTGGCCAGCCCTGTGGGGGCAAGGTTGGCATCAATCACCTGCGGTATCCAGGGTCCTATGCCCTGTGCATAAGTGGCGATTCGCTGGATGCCCTCCGCTGTGAGCATGGCTTCGTAATCGACACCTCCGTCCTCTCCCCAGCTGTTGTCACCAATCAGCTGAATCAATGGCAGGGTGGTGTTTGCACTCAGCCACTTGAGTGTGAGGTCATCAAAGCACTGCAGGAAAACCTGATTCTGCCTGTCGGCGTAGCCCTGCTCCTGCAGCACGTCCAGCACAGCCTGCGCCAGCTTGTACCCCTGGCGCTGGTGCCACTGCGGTGCCTTCAGTTCTATATAACGCCCGGTGGATACGCCCCGACTGAGGTCGAGGCCATCCAGAAATGCCAACTCCTCAGCAAGCGTGGGCAAGCGGAAATGGCCCTTCCCCAGGGGAAACCTGCCGGGAAAGTAGGCGCGCTGGTTGCCATCCTGATCCACGTAACTGCGTTCATGCAAACGTAGCTGACGAAGTTCATCAAGGTCGAAATCCAGGGCGTAATAGCGTCCGTCCTCGCGCGCGCGAGTCGGAAAGCGCTGTGCTACATCCGTCGTGCTTTCAAGGTGTATATCGTGCAGTACTACCGGCACGCCATCGCGGCTAAGTACCACATCCTGTTCGAGAAAGTGAGCACCCATGCCATGTGCCAGTGCCTTGGCCTCCAGCGTGTGCTCGGGCAAATAGCCGCTGGCACCTCGGTGGGCAATGACAATGGGATCACTCATCGCGGCTGCGCCCGGTAACCACAGCAGCCCGAATAGCAAGTCACGGTATCGCACTCCCTGTTGGCGGCGTTGATCAGGGCAGGGCGCTAACCCAATCGCCCTGTTCGAACCATTTCTCTCGCAGCTTGCCAAGAACGCCGGTCCTGGCATAGGCCTCCAGGTAGTTATCCACCAGGTTCTTGAATTGGGGGTCGTCACCGCTGATAGCGATACCTACGGGCTCGATAGTGAGTGGCTCTTTCAGGGTCACCAGTCCGGCCTCGCGATGTCGCAGCACGGCGAGCTTGCAGGTAGCCATGTCTGCAACCATTGCGTCCACGTCGCCGGCTATGAGCCGGGCGACTCCCTCGTCCGTGCTCTCGACTTCGGTCAATTGTGCATCGGGCAGGTTCTCTCTGACGAAGGAGGCACTGGTAGAGCCCTTGAGGGCGGTTACTTTCAGGTCCGCGCGGTTCAATGCTCCGCTATCCTGGGCCTGTGCCAACACGGAATTTCGCGTGAGAATTGATTTACCCGACATCATGTAGGGTCCGACGAAGTAGGCCTTCTCCGTGCGCTCCGGGGTAATGGAGACGTTGGAAATCACCATATCCACCTCACCTTTATCCAGAGCGTCGAGAAGGTCACCAAAGGGAATGACCTGGATGTCCAGTTGCACGCGCATGGCGTTAGCCAGTGCCTTGGCCAGATCCACGTCGTAACCCATCAGCCCACCCTGCTTGTTTACTGCCGTCATGGGAGGCTGATCCCCGGACATTCCGACTTTTATAGTCTTGAAGTCGATGATGCGCTGCAGTGTTTCGCCGGCGCCTGCTCCCTGCAGCCCAATCAGCATAAGCAACACGCCTAGCAGCAGCTGTGGAAATAACTTTTTCATTGGTTGCGCTTCCCTGGTGTCTGAAGCTTGCAAGTATTGCACCTGATCCGCTACGTAGCCAGTGGATTAGCGCGTACTACTTGCCCGTGGACAGGGAAACCCTGTAGATGCCGGCTTCTCGCGAGGAATCGAGCACTGCCGCAACGGCCTTTACAGTCGACTTGTTGTGCGCCTTGATAATGACGGCGGCCTCGGGGTTCTCGGCTTTGAGCCTGCTGATATTCGCGCGTACGGAGCGCGCATCGACGCGCCTGCCCTTGATCCAGATTTCATCGCTTGCACTTACCTGAACCGTGATGTTCTCCGAGGGCTGATCCGACTGGACGTTGCTGGTCTGCTTCCTTTCGACGTCTACAGCACTTTCACGAACGAACGAGCCCGCTACGATGAAGAAAATGAGCATGATCATCACCACATCCAGCATGGGAGTGAGGTCAATCTCCAGCGTCCCGTCGCCTTTGGGCGGGCGTGCCCGCTTGCGGTGAATACCCCGATCATCGACACCGGTATGATCCATCCACATTTCCATATCGGGACCCTCTATCCTGGGCGTTTAGCTAACGCTTTCCAGCAGCATAGGTAAGCAATGCAGGTACGCCAACTTGAAACCGAACAAAAATTGATCACTGTCAAGATTGATCCACCGTCGGCTTTACAGTGTCCGTACCGCGGGAATGTCACGCTCAGCAAGTTGCAACTTGGCAATCGAAGTTGGAGCTGCTAAAACTAGCGGATGAAAAACGCATCGCAAATGAACGATTCACGCACCCCGTCTCCCCCTTACGGCTACTCCCGCGAGTGCACGCACAGCCGTGAGGAACAGATACACATCGTTGCTGAATTTCATGCCCACAAGATTCGCCCCAGCCGCATTGCCTACAGGGTGGGCATTGATATCGCCTTTATCGAGGAATTGATCGCCGGAGAGATAGAGCAGGACCGCTTCCCCCGGCTGGTGGCGCATTATCGTCAGCAGCGATTCCGGCAACGCATGCGTGACAGCCACTCCCGGGCTGCTGTGAGTCGCTACGAGCAGCAGCAGAAAATAGAGCGTGAGTTCCAGCAGGAGCAGGGGCTTTAGACCAGCCGTTACCTGTCGTTCACCGCCCGATTCCATTGCTCCAGTCTCTGTATATCTTCTCCAGTACCCGTGGTACTCACTGAGATTCCTGCCACAGCATCTGGCCCATGTGATATCAAAGCCCCGCCGGCTGCCCACCATTATTCGGCAGCACGCAAATCCTCCAGCCTTCAAAGCTTAACAATAGTGAAACAATAGCATCACATTGGTGTCACGTTTTCTTCCTAACATGCGCGCTTACTCAACTTTTCGGAAGCGGGTTCGATATGGCCGCTTTCCGGTTCTGCAATCGTTAATGGGGGATAAACATGGCGTCTCAAACAAGAATGAAGCAGTTCTTGCTCGCGCTCTGCGTGGTTTCGCTTACGGCCTGTGGCGGCTCGTCATCTGACAATGTGTCGCCAGGGCAAGTCGTCGTAGAGGTGCCGGGTGATGGCGGTGATGGTGGCGACGGGGGGAACGGTGGTGATGGAGGTGGCGATGGTGGTAACGGTGGAGACGGCGATGTAGTTCGCAGTGTCATTCCCTCTGCACTGGAGTCAGCTATCTCGCCTTCCGGCGAAACCGCCACCGATGGACGCGAAATCTACGATATCGATGTGAACGCGCTGCCAGCTGGCAAGCTGGATCCACAGGGTTTACTTCTTGGCAACGATGTCATTTTTCGTATCAGGGGCGGCGCCCTCAGCGTAAGCAACGGTTAAAGGAGATTGACCAGCATGAGCCGTACTAAACTCTACAGCACCGTTACCGCAGGTCTTTTACTTGCCACCGGCTACAACGCTCAGTCGCACGCGCAGTCCTGCGTACTGGAGATCGCCCCGGGTGCCACCATAGTGGGAGCGACCAACGAAGATTTCATTGTCATCGAGCAGGGGTGCCAGATCGATGCCGAGGGCACGGCAGAGCAGCCCATTACTTTTACTGCCGATAAAGCCGTCACTGGTGAGGTTGAAGATAACGAGAGAGGTTTATGGGGCGGTCTCGTAATAAACGGCTTTGCGCCCATTAACGACTGTCCTGAAGGAGTGGAAGGCGGTACGGCTGAGTGCACGAAGGAGGGCGAAGCCAACTCCGGTTTGTTTGGTGGCGATAATCCTGCCGACAACTCCGGCATCCTGAAGTACGTCGTCGTCAGCTATGCCGGCTCGAACGTTGACCCTGAGAACCAGTTGAACGGCATCGCATTTCAGGGCGTTGGCTCTGGCACTACGGTGGACTTCGTCCAGGTACATAATAACCTCGATGATGGCATAGAGTTTTTTGGCGGTACCGTCAGCGCCCGTCACGTCGTACTGACCGGCAATGCGGACGACTCACTTGACTGGACAGATGGCTGGCAAGGCAGCATTCAATACCTGTACATGGAGCAGACCGATTCCGGCGACAACCTCATTGAAGCCGATAACCGCGAGGGCGATGAAAATGCCAATCCGCGCTCACTGCCTTCCATCAGCAACATGTCAGGATTTGGCCTGGCCGGCGAGAATGGTCTGCGCTTCCGTCGCGGCACGGGCATCAACCTGACCAATAGTTTTGTTGTCGATTCGGGTACCTGTCTGCGCGTCGGTGGTGAGTCACGCAACCTTCTGGGCTCCGACCTTAACATCGCGGGTACCAGTTTCGGCTGCGCCGAAACCCACCGGGATGACGATGACGACGCGGTGGCAAACTACCTGGCAACCGCAACTGAAGTGTCCACGTCCGGGGGTAGCGTTGATCCGGTAACACCCATGGGCAACTTTTTCGAACAGGCTGATTTTGTGGGCGCTATCGGTGGTGATGACTGGACTTCTGGCTGGACTGTGCCCGGCTCGGTGAGCAACTCCGGCGGCGGTAACCCGGGCGTCGGTTGCCCTGCGGGGACAACCGAAAGCGCCGAGGAGATTGCTGGACTGAGCGTTTGTGAACTCGAAGGTGTCATCAGCCAGAACCTGACTCTGGCCGCCGGCAAGCTGTATCAATTGAACGGTAAGGTAGTCGTCGGTGGCGACAACGCTGATTCTGCGACCCTGACTGTGCAGTCGGGCGTGACGGTGTTTGGCGGTACCAGCAGTGACTTCCTGGTGATCTCCCGCGGTTCCGAACTGGTGGTAAATGGTACGGCTAACGCGCCAGTTACCTTCACTGGAGTAGACGATCTGCTGGGCAATGTGGACGAGAACACGACTCGCGGTTTGTGGGGTGGCGTGGTTATCAATGGCAACGCGCCCATCAACGACTGCCCTGAGGGCGCGGCAGGCGGCACGGTGGAATGCACCAAGGAGGGCGAAGCCAATTCCGGCCTGTTCGGTGGCAATGACCCGACTGATTCAAGTGGTAGCCTCAAGTACATGGTGGTCAAGTACGCAGGCTCCAATGTAGATCCCGAGAATCAACTCAACGGGATCGCGTTCCAGGGCGTGGGTTCCGGCACTGAGGTCGACTTTGTGCAGGTCCATAACAATCTCGACGACGGCATTGAGTTCTTCGGTGGCAACGTGAGCGCCAGGCACGTGGTACTCAGTGGTAATGCTGACGACTCCCTCGACTGGACTGACGGCTGGCAGGGGTCTATCCAGTACCTGCTGATTAATCAGGCAGATGATTCTGCTGACAACGGGATCGAGGCGGACAACCGTGAAGGTGATGAAAATGCCCAGCCTCGTTCCTTACCCCTTATCGCCAACATGACCATTGTTGGTAATACGGGTGAGCGTGGTGTGCGCTTCCGTCGCGGTACGGGTGTTGAACTCTACAACTCCTACATAACCGGCAACGCAACTTGTATTGATGTATCGGGGGAATCACTCGGTTTGCTGGGAAGCGATCTGGTAGTGGATGGCGTTTCCTTTGACTGCCCCGAGGTGGTCGATGGCGACAACGCCGAGTTGCAGGCTTACCTGAACGCCCAGGAGAATGTGTCTCAGAGCGGTGGCGCTGTCAGCGCGGTAGACGTGTCCGGCAGGGGTGAGCTGGAAAACGCCGGGTTTATCGGCGCGGTGGGAGACGGCAATGACTGGACTGCGGGCTGGACAGTCGGTTCACTCGACACCGGCATGCCCGACTTCCCGGTTGCGGAGGGTTGCCCTGCAGGTACCACGGAAGGATTCCCGGTGGCTGGTACGCCCACCTGTCTGCTGCCGGAGAGCATCATTGCCGATATGCGGCTGACCTCAGGTAACTTCTATGTCCTCAGCGGCAAGGTCGTTGTCGGCGGCGACAATACAGACTCGGCGGTGCTGACCATCGATGCAGGCACCACCATTATTGGTAACGATGCGGAGGACTTCCTGGTCATCTCGCGCGGTTCCCAAATCGTGGCGAACGGCACGAATGCCATGCCTGTCACGCTGACAGCGCTGGCAGATGTCCAGGGTGCGAATCTGGATAACACCCGCGGTCTATGGGGTGGTTTGGTAATAAACGGGAATGCGCCGATAAACGATTGCCCTGAGGGCGCAAGCGGCGGAACGGTGGATTGCACCAAGGAAGGGGAGGCCAACTCCGGATTATTCGGTGGTGCGGATCCTGGCGACTCCAGCGGCAGTTTAAGGTACGTGGTGGTCAAGTATGCCGGCTCCAACGTGGACCCGGAGAACCAGCTCAATGGTATTGCCTTCCAGGGTGTTGGCTCCGGCACTGAAGTGGACTTCATACAGGTACACAACAACCTGGACGACGGTATTGAGTTTTTCGGAGGCACGGTTAACGCCAGACACGTGGTGCTGACCGGCAACGCTGACGACTCTCTGGATTGGACAGATGGCTGGACGGGTAGCCTGCAGTTCGTGCATATCGCGCAGGGCAGTGACTCCGCAGATAACGGTATAGAGGCAGATAACCGTGAGGGTGATGAGAACGTTGCGCCCCGTTCCAACCCTACGATTGCCAATATGTCTATCGTGGGTAACAGCAACGAAAGGGCAATCCGCCTGCGTCGCGGTACCGGTGCGGACCTCTACAACGTGATGGTCACGGGCTCGGCGACCTGTATCGACGTGGATGGCGATACGTCCGTGGGGCTACTGGGTATGGATATCAATATCGAAAGCGCCTCCTTTGCCTGCCCTGAAGTAGTGGACGGAGATAACCCGGAGCTTCAGGGCTATCTCGATGGGGCAGTGAACGTTACCCAGGATGGCAGCACACCGCCCGCAGCGACGCTGCCCGCCGACGGTTTCTTCGAGCAGTCTGACGTTGTCGGATCCGACATCGACAGCTGGAAAGGCAGCTGGGTCTTTGGCCTGTAAGTGAGAGTGCACGCAATGAAACGTAAGCAACTATCACTTGCTGTGCTGGCAGCGCTGGCGGGAACCTCCGCCGGCACGTCAGCTCAGGAAGCAGACACAATCGACACGCCACCCACGCTGCAAATTGAGGAGGTGTTTGTTACCGGCCAGTTCATCCCGGACGAGAAGCGGGACACATCGGAAATATCCAATGTGGTGGGTGAGGAGGACATGAACATCGTACCGGAGACCAACGTCGGGGCCACCCTGTCGCGGGTTTCCGGCCTGAGTCTGGTGGGCGGGAAGTACGTCTATGTGCGTGGCCTGGGGGAGCGTTATTCTTCCACGCTGCTGAACCGCTCGCGCATCTCCTCGCCGGTGCCGTTTCAGAAGACGGTGCCACTGGATATCGTCCCCAACAATATCGTCAAGAGTCTGTTGGTCCAGAAGACCTATTCGGCGCAATATCCGGGCGATTTCTCCGGTGGCGTGGTCGACATTCGCAGCAAAACCATTCCCGATGAAGACTACTTTTCAGCCAAACTCACCATGGGCTCCAACTCCGAGTCCACTGGGGGCGACGGCATCTTTTACCGGGGCGGTGAGAATGACAATTGGGGCTGGGACGATGGCACTCGCAAAATTCCGCGCAATGTACAGCAGCTAAGCAGTGAGGAGTTCGAGGCGGTTGACTACCCCGAGAAGGCCAACCTGGGCGCCAGTTTTTATAACAAGTGGGACGTCTATGAGCGCGATCTCGATCCTCTGTACTCGGGCGAGGTTGAATTCGGCAAGCGGCTGGACTTCAACAACGGCAGTGCGCTGGGGGTATTGGCGAACGTCAAATATAGCAACCTTTGGACCAATACAATCAAGGATCTGGCGCGCTATGAGTTTACGGGAGTCGATGGCAACAGCAACCAGACGGTCGACTACACTCGCTGGATTACCAGGCAGACGGTCAATTTGTCCGGCTTCCTGAACGTTGGTTATGAAATCAACCAGGATCACTCTGTCTCGTTTACAGCGCTGAATCTGCGCCAGTCTGAGGATGAGGTGCAGCAGGACCGTGGCTTGTCCTCTGAGGACGATGTTACCGACGGCACCTTTGTGGAGAGCTATCGGCTGCAGTGGACGGAGAACGAAATCCAGTCCTTCCAACTCACCGGGGAACACTACTTCACAGGTCTCAACGATATGTTGCTGGAGTGGCGCTGGGTCGATGGTTCGGGCTCACGCGAGGCGCCCGATGCGCGCAGCTACACCTACGCCGAGGAAAATTCGGGGGTGATGGCCATTGTTGATCCCAGTCGTCAGGCCGCAGGTGATTTGCGTGATGTCTATCAGGCGCCAGACCGAAGTTACAGTGAACTGAATGATGACATTGAGGATTACGGCTTCGACATCGAACTGCCTGTCAGCTTCCTGGACAGCGTTATCAAGGCCGGCTATTCAGATTACGAGCGGAGTCGTGAAAGCGAGGACCGACTGTTCCGCTTCGGCTTGCAGCCTTCTGCACCGGAGTTTGTCGCCTGGATGACACCCAGTCAGTTGTTCAGCAATAACAATTGGGCTAACCAGTATCTCACGGTGCGTGACTTCTCTGCGGGACAGGCAAATGCCTCGGGCATCTTCCCGTTCGCAGAGTCTTCCGAAGAGGTGTCCGCTTTTTATGCCAGTATCGATGCACAGGTTTTACCTGCGGTGCGGGTGCAGTTGGGTGTGCGTGAAGAGGATACCGACATCAACGCAGACGCCTGGGGAGGTAATACCGAGCCTGGCACCGAGAACCTGGTGAAAAGATCCTATGCGGACACGCTGCCCGGTGGCTCGGTTACCTGGGAGTTCCTGGAAAATATGCAGGTGCGCCTGGCCTATTCAGAAACCGTCAACAGGCCCAGTTTGCTGGAAATCACCGGGTCTACCCTGCGCAATCCCGAAGACCAGAACCTCTACCGGGGTAATGTTTTTCTGGAGCCCGCCGATGTAGAGAACTTTGACCTGCGTTGGGAGTGGTACTTTGGTGCCGCAGACGAGATGTCCCTGGGGCTGTTCCGCAAGGACTTCACCAATCCCATCGAGCTGGCGAAAATTCAGGCCCAGGGTGACATTTTTACCTGGTTCAACGCTGAGGAAGCCGAACTGGAGGGCATGGAGTTCGATATTCGCAAGGATCTCTATTTCGGTTCCTGGTTCGACCTCAATCCGGTCTGGGACGGGTTCCGCGTTTCCGCCAATCTATCCTGGATTGATTCTGAAGTGACCTTGCTGGGGAGTGGCGAAACTGCAGCGGACGTGCCGCTGACCGGCGGCCGCCAGATTGCCCCCCTGTTCGCCAACAAACGTCAGATGACGGGGCAGTCAGATTTGCTGGGGAATGTCCTGCTCTCTTTCCAGGATTACGATACTGGCCTTGTCGGCAGTATCGCTTACAACTTTACCGGTGAGCGTATTGTCCTGGTAGGCGACAACAACTCGCCGGATATTGTTGAGGAAGATCGCCATCGCGTAGACCTGCTGCTGAAATATGCTTTCGAGTGGCAAAACGCTCAGCTTGAGGTGGAGGCCAAGGCGGCCAATGTATTGAATGCCGAGGTTGAGTGGACTCAGGGAGGGCAGCTCTATGAACGCTGGGAACCGGGCGTCACCTGGAGCATTGGGCTCAAAGCAAGCTTTTAGTAACGAACGGGGGCATTGAATGCCCCCTTTTACATCTGTTGCGGCGATCAGGCTCCAACGCTGACCAATTCTGCTTTGCTTGAGCCGTTGCTGTCCTGCTGGTATCGGTACTTCACGGCACTGCCGGATCGGGCGTCTTCGAGGCGTGGGTCTGCCGGGAGTTTGAACTCCATCTTTTCACCGCGGCGCACGCGACAGTTGGCGTCCTCGTCGTAGCGTGTGGCAGAGTGGAACTTCACGTCGGTCTGTTCCTGTCCCGCCTCGCCGGATTTGTACACCGTACCTTCAAGCAGGCAGTCTTTTTCCGCTCCAGCCTGTGCCGCACCCGAGGCGACCATCAGCGTGAGTGTTATTGCAGCTGTCCTTAGAGTTCTCATTGCTTGTATCTCCGTTAATACACCGGAACAGGCTCAGCTGCCTGCCACCGGGAGAAGCGCCGCCAAGCGGGCTTCTGCATTCTTGCGTTATAACGCCGTGACAGGTCAGTGTCAGGCAGTGGTCAAAGGATAACCAGAAAGATGTTCAGGGTTCTATCGTTGTCATAAAAAATTCACAATCAGGTCATACAGGTGTAACAAAGTTATATGTCACTCCGCTGCCTGCCTCCAGGGCGGCGCAGCGTGTAAGAAAACGGTCATCTTGTTGTAAGAATTCGCCTGTAATGTCGCGGGATGGTCAGGCAGAAAGAATGCCTGAAGATTGTAATAGTTAATAGAATCAGCGACTTATGCGAAACTCTCTGCTCGTCAGTTCATTTTTCCTGGCACTGGTGTCACAGCAGGCATCCAGTCTCTCCCTCGCACCGGAAGAGTTCAGTGCATCCCGCGAGCTGGCCTGTGTGCTTGCAGAGCAGTCGCTGGGATACCTGGACGAGAAAGAGTACGGCGCGCGCACGCACACTGTGCTTGATGGCTTCGGTGAGGGAGAAAGAGACAATATACTTGCCAAGGCGCTGGGTTATGTTGACGGCCTGATGTTTGCAGTTGATGACAGCGATGCAGAGCAGGTCAGCGACCGGCTGCGAACGTTTGTGCAGAGTAAGTCCTGTGAGCACGGCGGTTATTACCGCGCAACAGTCAGCCTGTAGGCAGACTGCCTGGCCCGATAGCCCGGTCTAGCGTTTACCGCCATTACATACTTCACGAAAGCCAGCGGCGGTAAACGGAATCATGTGATCGTAGGCGGCGCGGAAGTCACTGGACTGGCATTTTCCCCCGGAGAGCTTGTCGATGCGCCCTGTCTGCGCGAGGGTTAGCGTCAGGGCACCGGAGAGATTGTGATAGCACCAGTACAGGTCCTCGTCTCGGGCACCGGGAAGCGCCCTGCGCAGCGCCTCAATGAACTCGAGTACCAGTTTGTCGAATAATTTCGACATCATTTTCTGGCCCCAGTAAGGCGAGTTATTCACGTAGGCTATCAAGGCTAGGTAATGGGTCCAGCCCTGGTCGCCGGTCTCCTGGGCTATTTCCAGCGGCCGTAAAAAAGCCTCTATTATTTGCTCCACATCGGGCCCATCCGGGCCTGACTGGTCCTGGCAGCTGCGCAGTGCATTCAGCCGCGCTTCGTTGAGCTCTACTGCACGCCGCTGGAATACCGCGTTGAATAAATCGAGCTTCTTGCCGAAATGGTAGCTGGCAAGCGCTACATCCACGCCTGCGCCAGTGGCTATCTGGCGCAGGGTGACGCCGTCGTAGCCGCGCTGTGCGAACAGTTCTTCGGCGACGTCCAGGATGCGTTCGCTTTTTGGGCTGGGCGTTTTTCTGCTCATGTATATCCCCGTCGTTTTCGCCGTCGAGATTATCATAGTTGTAAATTCAACGCTTGTTGAATATGCTGCTGTGCAGATAAATGACAAGAAACGACAGGTGGTTTATGACTCCGGACATTTTCAAGTACGTTCTGGTGGCGGCGTATGCGTTGCTGGTGTATTGGCTTTCCTGGCTCGGAATGCGCCGAACCCGTTCAGTTGAGGGGTTCTCTATAGGCAATAAGGACATGAGTCCCTACATTGTCGGCATCACCCTGGCAGCCTCAATATCCTCCACCGCAACATTTGTGATCAACCCCGGTTTTGTCTATGTCCATGGCCTCTCTGCCTACCTGCATTATGGCGTCGCCGGGTCACTGGGAATACTGACTGCATTTCTGGTGCTGACCCGTGGTTTCCTGCGCCTGGGAGAAAGTAGCGCTGCCCTGACCATCCCCCAGTGGATCTACTACCGTTACAATCACCGCGGTTTCAGTCTGTTCTTCGCCTTCATCAATCTGTTGTCGATCACCTTTGTGGTGCTGATTCTTGTCGGTTGCAGCTTGCTGGTAACGGGGCTTTTTCCAGTGGAGCAGAAGACTGCGTTGATCGTGGTGCTGGTGTTCGTGTTTTCCTATGTGCTGATGGGCGGAACCTATGCTCACGCCTATACCAATTCCCTGCAGGGCGTGATGATGATGCTGGTTACCGCTGTCTTGTTTGTGCAGGGCTGGAAATACTTCAACGGCGATTTTTTTGGCGCGCTGCAGAGCATCGGCAGCGAGTATGCATCCGCTTTCAACAGCGGCAGCAATCTGTATTTTGATTTCTTCTCCGTGTTCATCAGTGGCTTTGTGATCACGTTCGCCCTGATGCTGCAGCCGCACATTCTCACCAAAGTGTTATATCTGCGCAGTGAGCGGGATATCAACAAGTTTATCGGCACTACCGTAGTGGTAGGTTCCCTGTTCATGCTGATGCTGATGATTGGCTTTTATGCGCGACTCTCCGGTCTGGAGGTAGAGGCCCAGGACACGGTGGTCCGTGAGTACCTGTTGCAGGAGTTTGCCACCTCAGTATGGGGAGAGTATGTGCTGGTGTTCATTTTTATCACCCTGCTGGCAGCGGGCATGAGCACACTCGACGGTATCCTCGTTTCCCTGTCCGCAATGGTGGTCAATGATATTGTGCATCCGCTCTTCGGCGACAGGCTGGATGGGCTGGTGTTGTCCCGTTGGGTGCTGGTCGGCGTTGGTGTGGTGGGCGTGACGCTTGCCTGGAACCCGCCGCCGCTTATAGGCCTGTTTGCACAAAAAGGCGTTTACGGACTGGCGGCCGCGTCACTGGTGCCGGTGCTCTTCGGCGTGCTGGTGCGCCGTCATATTTCACTTTGGGTGGTCGTGGGCTCCGCGGCAATCGGGCTCATTCTGCACCTTGGCTTCAATACTGTCGGTGGAGTCGAAAATCCCGCTATATCAGCTACCTACGGTATTTTCGCGTCACTCGCGTTCGGGCTGCTGGGTCTCTTGCTGACGCGCAATTCGCTTCCCGCCCAGTCAGCTTGATACGGATTATTTGCCCGAGGAGGCTTGACAATTCAACGGTTGTTGAATATGTTCTACCAAAATTCAACAACCGTTGAAAAAGGTTGTGGCTGTATCGCAACAGAATAACGTTAGACGAAGCATAAATTTATAACATCCCTATAGAGGTCTTCATGATGAAACCAAGTATCGCCCGCACACCGCTGTTTGCTGCAATTGCCCTGAGTACCGCTGTTGGTTCACCTGGCGTTCTCGCACAGAGCCAGGGGGAGAAGCTGTCGCTGGAAGAGGTAGTGGTAACGGCCCGGCGCCGTTCAGAGAACTTGCAGGACGTACCTATTGCGGTAACGGCTTTGTCAGGTGATGCGCTCAAGCTCAGGGGTGCTTCCGATATCACTGAGCTGGCGCAATCCGTGCCCAGCGTAACGCTGGAACCTTCGCGCGCAACCAACAGTACACTCACCGCGTTCATCCGTGGTGTGGGACAGCAGGACCCTCTTGCTGGCTACGAGCAGGGTGTCGGTCTCTACCTGGACGATGTGTTTCTGGCCAGGCCGCAGGCCGCGGTGCTGGACATATACGATGTGGAGCGCATAGAGGTGCTGCGTGGCCCGCAGGGCACGCTGTACGGTCGTAACACGGTTGGCGGTGCAATCAAGTATGTCACCCGCCGATTGAGCGATGAGTTGGAGGGTTCGGTGAAAGCCTCTTATGGCTCTTACGACCAGATGGACCTTGTCGGCACCGTGTCCGTGCCTCTGGGTGAGAGTTTTCGTGTAGGTGGCTCCGTCGCGTCATTCCAGCGTGATGGCTACGGCGAAAACAAAACCACCGGGGAAGATCAGTACGACAAGGACGTTTTCGCCTACCGGCTGAGTGCCGAATGGCTGCCTACCGAAGATATTCTGGTGCGTTTTTCCTACGACGACACGCAGGATGACTCCAGTGCCGTTGCCGGGTATCGCCCCTTCCCTGGTGCCGTGTCCGGCGCGCCGGTGCTGGGCGATATCTACGATTCCCTGGCTGGAGCCAGTGACAATATCTCTACCAGCGGCATAAAGGGCAACAACGAAGTGGAAGCCGATGGCTGGATGATCGCGCTGGACTGGAATCTTGGCGACTACTGGACTTTCCGCTCCATCACCGCTGATCGCGAGGATTACACCGAGTCCGTAATCGATTTTGACAGCCTTGCGGTTGACGACTTCGACGCGCCGGTAATTTATGACAACGAGCAGTTCAGCCAGGAATTCCAGCTGCTGTTCAACGGCGAAAAAATGAACCTGGTGACGGGTTTCTACTACATCGACGCCGAAGCATCCAATGACTTCGACGTGGTGTTGGGTCAGCTCGGTCGTGTGGTTTACGGCTCGGAATTGACAGCATACACCGGCGGTACGGTTGAGACCGAATCATGGTCTGTGTTCGCTGACCTGACCTGGAACTTCACCGACAAGCTGGCCCTCGCTGTGGGCGGTCGCTACACCGAAGACAAGCGCAGCGCGGATGTTTTCCGTGGCAGTTATCTCGGTGCCGGCGGATCGCCGTTCTTTGGCAATGACGATGCATTCCTGCTCGCGGTCACCAGCGATTATGAGGCGGAGCGTACATTCTACGACTTCTCGCCGCGTATCAATGTCAGCTACCTGTGGACCGACGACATCACTGTCTACGCCGGCTATAGCCAGGGTTTCAAGGCAGGTATGTTTGATCCAAGGGGAGCCAACCTGCTGACTCCGGCGGTAGAGAAGGGCGTTGACCCGGAGCAGTTGGATTCCTATGAAATCGGCTTCAAATCTGTGTACTGGGATGGCCGGGCGGTAACCAACATCGCTCTGTTCTACTCCGACTACACCGATATGCAGGTGCCCGGTTCGGTAGGCATAGACACCGATGGCGATGGCATCAATGACGACTTTGTCGGCACGCTCACCAATGCCGGTGAAGCGGAGATTTCCGGTATCGAGATTGAGGGCAACTTCCTGTTCACCGAGAACTTCAGTATGCAGGTTGCCGCTAGCTTCCTCGATGCCGAGATCAAGGAATGGATTGTCAACGGTGTTGACGTGTCCGATCAGCGCGAGGTGCAAAATACACCAGAGGAAATGGCGTTTGTGGGCTTTACCTACAACACGATTGCCATGAATGGTGAACTGATCCTGAACGCCAACTGGTCCTACAAGGGCGATATCACCCAGTTTGAAGCCCCCGCTCCGGTATTGGACCAGGACGCCTATGACGTGATCAATGCCAGCGTGGTGTGGATCAGTGAAAGTGAGTCCTGGTTGCTGGGTTTGTACGGTAAAAACCTGACTGACGAGGAAATCAAGACGGCGGGCTACTGCTTCGGGTCTGGCGGCTGCGCAACGACGCTGGGTCTGGAAGACAACACATCTGTGTTCTACGCGCCGCCGCTGACGGTGACTGCCACAGTAGAGTACCGTTTCTGATTGCGAGTGATCGGGGCGACGATGCCCTGGCTTTATGGCCGCGGGCTTGCCCGCGGCTTTTTTTTCGCTTTGCAACGGAAGGTGTACAGCTGTGAACAGATTCGATTCAGCCGCCCCGCTGTTGCCTGAGATACTTGCGCTTCACGGCAAGTGGCGCAGCAACAAAGAGGCCGTAATCTGCGGTGACGAGCGCTGGACCTGGGGACAGTTCTGCGCGGCCAATCACCGTTTCGCGCACGGCCTCGCCAGTCATGGTGTCAATCCGGGCGATCGCGTAGGGATCGTCATGTCCAACGGAATCGCCATGGTGCAGGCTATATATGGCACGATGGCCGCTGGTGCCTGCTCTGTACCGATTAATTTGTCTGTCAGCGATGATGCGCTGGCCGGCATGCTGGCGGATGCGGGAGCCGTCGCGCTGGTAGCAACGGCAGATCAGCTTGCAAGACTGCAGGCGGTGGCAGGCAAGCTGCCGGCATCACTGACACTCTTTATCACTGATGGCCCTGCCCAGTCTGGCTGGATCGCCTTTGAAGATCTGTGCGCTGGCCAGGCGGAAACACTGCCCGCAGTGGAGATTTCTGGCGAAAGCCCTCTTAATATCATCTACAGCTCGGGCACCACTGGCTTGCCCAAGGGTATTTTGCATACTCATCGTGGCCGGCGCGACTGGGCCTATGACCTGGCTATCGCGCTGCGTTACAACGGGTCTGCCCGTACCCTGCTGACCATCGGTCTCTATTCCAATATTTCGTGGGTTTCCATGCTCTGCACCCTGCTGGCAGGGGGCACCCTGGTAGTGCATCCGGGCTTTGATGCCGCAGCATTCCTGCAGACGACCGAGGCAGAACGTATTACCCACACCTCCATGGTGCCGATACAGTTTCAGCGAGTTATCGAAAATTTGAAAACGCAGGGCGGCGATGTCAGCAGTATGCAGGCGATGATGAGTTGCGGCTCGCCACTGCACGAAAGTCTCAAACAGGATATTTTTGCAGCATTCCCCTGCGGTGTTATTGAGTTGTATGGACTCACCGAAGGCATCATCACCACCCTGGAGCCGGAAGAAGCGGCAGGGCGTTGGTCCAGCGTGGGAAAACCATTGATAGGCACCGACATCTGTATTGTCAACGACGATAACCAGGTCGTGGGTGCGAATCAGTCCGGTGAGATCGTGTCCCGAGGTCGCATCTCCATGCCCGGCTATTGGGGCAGGGAAGAAGCTACCCTGGAGGCGGAATTTGTCGATGGAAACGGCGTGCAGTGGCTGCGCTCCGGCGATATCGGTTACCTCGACAGCGAGGGCTTCCTCTACATTGTTGACCGCAAGAAGGACATGATTTTGTCAGGCGGGCAGAACATCTATCCTCAGGACATCGAGGCCGTGCTGTTCGAGCATCCGGGGGTAGACGACGTGGCTGTCATCGGCTTGTCCAGCAAACGCTGGGGCGAAACCCCGGTGGCATTGGTGGTCCCCACGGATGCCGATGCGAATCCTGTGAGCATTCTCAAGTGGGCCAACAGTCGTCTGGGCAAGCAGCAGCGGCTGGCAGATGTCATATTGCGTGAGGCATTGCCCCGCAACCCGAATGGCAAGATACTCAAGCGTGAGTTGCGCGCGGAGTACCGGGAGAATGAGTATGGCTAATTATCGCGATCTCTATTACCAGAGTACTGATGGGCTGCGTCTCTACGCCAGGGATTACCCTTGCCGGGATGAAAGCAACGCCGACCCGTCTGCGGTGCTTTGTATGCATGGCCTGACCCGCAACTCTGCCGACTTCGCTGGCCTTGCGGATCACCTGAGTAACACTTTCAGGGTGATCTCCGTGGATAATCGCGGGCGCGGACTATCCGAGTACGACACTAACGTCGACAACTACACTCCGGCCACCTACGTTCAGGATATGTTCACTCTGCTCGCCGACCTCGATATCGACAAGGTCATCCTCTGCGGTACCTCTATGGGCGGGCTGATGTCTTTCATCATGGCGGCCATGGAGCCGGCGCGTGTGCGCGGCATGATCATTAATGACATCGGTCCGGAAGTGGCACAGGAGGGACTGGATCGCATAAAGGCTTATGTTGGCAAATCCGAGCCGGTGAGCAATTGGCAGCAGGCCATTGCCCAGGCGCAGGAAATCAACGCAGCAGCCTTTCCGGATTTCAGCGATGAGCAATGGGAGGAGTTCACCCGTGGTATTTATCGCGATGAGGGTGGAGTACCCGTACTGGCCTACGACCCCGCTATCTCACAGCCTATGTCAGATGAGCAATCTGCAGCAGTACCGCCCGACCTGTGGCCGCTTTTCGAAGCCAGCGCGTCGATACCAATGTTGCTGCTCAGGGGAGAGAGTTCAGATATCCTTGCGCCCGACTGTGTAGCAAGCATGCTTGAGAAGCATCCGGGTTTGCAGTTTGTGGAAGTGCCCAATCGCGGTCACGCGCCCACGCTAAACGAAGCGGTTTCACGTGCCGCCATAGACGCCTTCCTGAGCGCCTTGACCTGAGTAGCGCGCCCTGAGCAATAGCGCCCGTCTCAGCAGATCCTCGGCAATTGCTCCCCGTGTAACCAGTCCACCACGCGGTCACCGCCGATGTGGGTGGTCATGCGTAAGAGTAGCAAAGGGTCTTCTATGACTTCGCCGATGATGGCGGCATCCCGGCCCAGCGGTTGTTGTTGCATGGTTGCCAGCAGTTCGTCAGCGACGTCGGCTTCACAGATGACCAGTAACTTGCCCTCATTGGCCACGTTGAGTGGGTCCAGGCCCAGTAATTCACAGGCACCGCGAACTTCGGGGCGCACTGGCAGGGCAGTTTCCTGCAGTTGAATACCCACGCCAGACTGCTGCGCCACCTCGTTCAGTGTAGCCGCCACGCCCCCCCGCGTGGGGTCGCGCAGCACCTTGAGAGAGGGGCCTGCGCGGGCCGCCATGACCGCCACCAGGCCGTTGAGTGAAGCCGAGTCAGACCGTAGCTGCGTGCTGAATGACAAACCCTGACGCAATGACATTACCGCTACGCCATGGTCCCCGATAGTGCCCGATATCAGTACTTTGTCGCCCGGGCGCGCCCGATCACCGGACACGTTGACGCCCGCAATAACCCTGCCGATACCGGCAGTGTTGATGAACACGCCGTCGCCCTTGCCACGCTCAACGACCTTGGTGTCACCGCTGACGATCTGTACCCCGGCCTCACGTGCCGCTGCGGCCATGGAGTCTACAATGCGCGCTAGGTCAGCCAGTGGCAGGCCCTCCTCAAGGATGAAGCCTGCTGTAAGGTAGAGCGCTTCGGCGCCACCCATGGCAAGATCATTGACGGTACCGTGCACCGCCAGGCTACCGATATCGCCGCCCGGGAAAAAAAGCGGCGAAATGACGAAGGAGTCGGTAGTCATGACCATGTCTTGTGCTGGCACGTGAAAGCGGGCCTGGTCATTGGCCTGGTTCAACAGCGGGTTATCGAAAGCCTTGCGAAAAAGCAGGTCGATCAGGTCGGTCATGGCACGACCGCCGGCGCCATGGTTCATTTGCACGGTGCCCGAATGCAGGTCCAGCCGACGCGCCTGACGTTGGCCCGGCAAAAACTCTGACTGACCGCTCACGCTTTTCTGACCTCGCCATGGACGCCTCTTCGCTGCCCCGGGGGCGCCAGTGCGTCCTGGCGGAAGCGACCATAGGTGAAATAGGCGGCGCAGGCGCCTTCGTCGGAAACCATGCACGAGCCAAGGGGACTTTGAGGGGTGCAGGCGGTGGCGAATAATGCGCAGTCCTCCGGCTTCTTGCTACCGCGCAGAACGGCGGGGCATTCGCAGCCTTTGGTGCCTTCTGCCGCGACATACTGCATGGCGAAGCGATGCTCCGCATCGAAGTCCCGGTAGGCGTCGGCCAGCGCGAGTGCTGACCGGGGTATTTCCCCCAGGCCGCGCCATTCAAAACGCTCTCGCAGGGTAAATACCCTGGCTACCAGTTCCTGGGCGCGTCGGTTACCCTCGGCTGTTACCGCGCGGATGTACTGGTTCTCCACCTCGGCGCGCCCGTCATTGAGCTGTCGCACCAGCATCAGCAGCGACTGCAGTACGTCCAGCGGCTCAAAGCCGGCGATCACTACAGGTTTGTGGTGGCGGTCGGGACAGAAGCGGTACGCGTCGGAGCCGATGATGACGCTGACGTGAGACGGCCCGATGATGCCGTCTATAGCGACGGTGTCTGAGTCCCCGGCGGGTGCGCCCAGTATGGCGCCCATGGCCGCCGGGGTAAGCACGTGATTGCAGAACACGGAAAAGTTCTGCAGCTTGTTTTTTTGCGCCTCCACGATGCCCAGCGCAGTGGGTGGGGTGGTGGTTTCAAAACCAATGCCGAAAAACACCACCTGTCGCTGCGGATTGGTACGGGCCAGTTCCAGTGCATCACTCACCGAGTACACCATGCGCACGTCTGCGCCATCGGCTTTGGCCTGTAACAGCGTACGCCGGCCGCTGCCGGGTACCCGCAGCATATCGCCATAGCTGGCGAGGATCACCTCGGGGTGCTTTTCCACCAGGCGTCTGGCCATGTCCAGGCGACCTATGGGCAGCACGCAGACCGGGCAACCGGGGCCGTGTATCAGTTCGATATTTCCGGGGAGCAGGTCGGGTACGCCATAACGAAACACCGCATGGGTGTGGCCGCCGCAAAACTCCATCAACCTGTAGCGGCGGGCCGGATCAGCTTCTGCGCACAGCGCACGGGCAAGACCACGGGCGCGTTCGCCGTCGCGGAATTCGTCCACGTATTTCATTGCCGGGCGTCCTGTAGCAAACCGGCCTCGGCCATGGTACGCAAGGTTTCGGCTGCTTCCTCTTCATCCAGCTTGGACAGGGCATAACCCACGTGCAGGATGACGTAATCTCCCTGTTGCAAGTCCTCCACCAGGGCGGTGTTAATCTCCCGCTGAATGCCGCTCACCGATGCGATGGCGTGCTCCGCGTCAAGGATCTCGTCTATCTGAACGGGTATGGCGAGACACATGGTGTTCTCTCCCCTTGTAAAAGCCTGTTCATGTATCGATGCTGTACTGAGCCACCCAGGCCTGACCCAGGCTGATACTGCCGTCGTTGGTCGGCATGGCTCGTGGTTGCAGGACACGTAAACCGTTAGCGTGAAGCTGTTGCGGCAGGTCCCGCATCAGGTAGCGATTGTGAAAGCAGCCGCCGCAAAGCACGATAGTGTCCAGCCCCGATTTTTCAGCTGCCTGCAGCACCCACGCCGTCAGTCCGCGCAACAGGGTGCCGTGAAATTCGCGCGCCCCCCGGACTGGATCGCGGCAGTCAGCGAGTCGCTGCAACAGGGGGCGGAAGCTCAGCACCGTTGCATTCAATTCGAAGGCGTCGGTGGCCAGCAGTTTTTCAGCGACCAGTGCTTCCAGTAACATCGGCGCCTGCGCTTCGAAACTGCATACCGGGCTTATGCCCAGCAGGCCGGCAGCTGCGTCGAAAAGTCTGCCCCCTGCGCTGCTTACCCCGATGCTGCCGCGGCTCAGCCATTCGGCCAAAGCGCTCGCCAGCGGCTGGTCTGCAAAGCGGGTGGCAATTTCGCCGCCTCGCCCCAGCAAATGCAATGCACCAGCTGCCATACGCCAGGGCTCGCGCGCCGCCCGATCGCCGCCGGGCAAAGGCAGCGGTTCCAGGTGGCCAAGTCGTTTAACGCGATCCCGGTTCACCCATAATAACTCGCCGCCCCAGGCTTCGCCGTTGTCGCCTTCACCGTGACCATCAAGCGCCAGGCCAAGTACCGGGTCTGACATGCGATGCTCTGCGAGCACTGCGGCCACGTGTGCGTGATGATGCTGTACTCGCACCAGGGGAAGCTTGCGTGCCAGGCTGATCTGCTGAGCCAGGTGTGTGGAGGCATAGTCCTCGGCGAGATCACAGGCGAGCAGCCGTACCTCTTGCTGCAGCATTCGCTCCATGGCCTCAGCGGTGGCAGCGTGAAAGGCGATGGCCGCGGGTGTATTCAGGTCGCCGATGTGAGGCGAAACATGGGCCTGGCGACCACGTGTCATGGTGATGGTGGACTTGAGATAGGCACCCAGGGCGAGCGTTGCGAGGCCTTCCCGCTCCAGTTCGATAGCGTGGGGCGTAAAGCCTCGCGCGCGACGGACAATACTGCGCTGTCCATCGACAATGCGCAGCACGGAATCGTCGGCCCGTGCGGCTATGGACCTGTCGTGATGCAGGAACAGGTCAGGGACATCGGCAAGGCGTGATGCAACGTCCCGCGCCTCGGTCAGCAGTGGCTCGCCGCTGATGTTGGCACTGGTCATCACCAGGGCGAGCCCGTTAGCATGCTCCAGCCAGGCGGTGCCGGGGGGGTGCTGAAGTAGTGCGTGGAACAGGAGATAGTGCAGGCCAGTGTAGGGCAGCATTACCCCGAGCGTTCCCAGTTTGCCGGCGAGCTCGTCACTGAGTTCCCTCGTCCCTGTTGTTGCCGGCAGTATCACCACGGGTCGTTCCGCGCTCTGCAGCGCTGCGTTGGCTGCATCGTCCAGATCGCAGTACTGCGCAGCACTTGCCCGGTTGAGTACCATGATGGCGAAGGGTTTGCCATCGCGCTGTTTGCGTTGGCGCAAGCGCCGTACCGCGCTGGCGTTGCGTGCGTCGCAGGCAAGGTGATAGCCGCCGACACCTTTGATGGCGACAATTTTCCCCTGAAGCAGGGCGCTGGCAGTCTGTTCCAGGTTCTGTGACAGACGCGGGCCACAGTCGTGACAGGCGATTGGCTCGGCGTGAAAACGACGGTCGGCCGGGTCGCAGTATTCTGCTTCGCAGGCTTTACACATGGCAAAGTCCGCCATGGCGGTGTTGCCACGGTCGTAGGGCAGGGCGCGGGTCATGGTGTACCGCGGCCCGCAATTGCAGCAGGCGATGAAGGGATGCAGGTAGCGACGATTGTCGCGGTCGAACAGCTCGCCAAGGCAGTCTGCGCAGGTGGCAAGGTCTGCAGGGATAGCGGCGCCGCCCGCAGCGCCGGAGCGGGTATCATCTATGCGAAAATCCGTTTCGTCACCAGCGGCTATCGGCTGTGCAATCAGTTTGTCTATCCTCGCCAGTGGCGGCAACGTTAGTTGCAAGGTCTTCATGAAGGCGTCCAGCTCAAGACCCTGTGCCTCAATCAGCACGCCCTCGGGATCGTTGCGCACGAAGCCGGTGATGCCGTGCAGCTGGGCGCAGCGAAACACGTGGGGGCGAAAACCAACGCCCTGAACGATGCCGCGCACGCGTATGGCGCGTCGCCGGGCGGGCTGTTGTTGTCGCATGGTAGAGGCTTGCATGCTCTCAGGCGCTGGCCGAGGCCATGCTGCGCGCAGCGTTCAGCCACTGTAGCCAGCTATCCATGCCGGTGTTGTCTTTCGCCGAAATCTGGATGACGGCAATTGACGGATTGACTCTGCGGGCGTTGGCAATCAACACATCCACGTCGAAGTCCAGGTAGGGCAGCAAGTCCACCTTGGATACCAACAGCAGGCTGGAAGCCGCGAACATATTCGGGTACTTCAGCGGCTTGTCCTCACCCTCGGTGACTGAAGTGATAACGACCTTGTGGGCTTCCCCCAGGTCAAAGCCGGCGGGGCAGACCAGGTTGCCCACGTTCTCGATGAACAGCATGCCGTCAGTAAGCTGCAGCTTGTGAAACGCACTGTCTACCATTTGTGCGTCCAGGTGGCAGCCCCTGCCAGTGTTGACCTGCACTGCGGGAGCGCCGGTTTGGCGAATGCGGTCTGCATCCGTAGTGGTTTCCTGGTCTCCTTCGATAACCGCTGCGCTTGTCGTGGGCAGGAGTGCCTGCAGCGTATTGACCAGTAGTGTGGTCTTGCCTGAGCCCGGGGAGGACACCAGGTTCAGGGCGAGCACCCGGTGAGCGCGGAAGTGCTCCCGGTTGTGGGCGGCCAGGGCATCGTTCCTGGCGAAGAGGTCCTGTTCTACCCTGACCAGATGTGAGCGCTCACCGGGGTCGTCGCGCAGCGCCTGTTGCTGAGACTCGCGGGCGGGTGTGCCCGGGCCGGCAAACGGTTGGTTACCACCCTGCTCTATCCGTGCTTCTCCTTCACCGCAGCCACAAACTCCACACATCAGACTACCTCCAGTTCTTTCAGGCGCAGTTCTTCGCCCTGTTCCACGATCATACCGAAGCCACCACAAACTGGGCATGGGTCGCCGCGCCGCTCTACGGTGACATGTTCCGCGCAATCCGTACACCAGGCGCGTCCAGCTATCTCCTCAATCCGGAGCGTTGCACCAGCCGCTGGCGAGTCCAGTGCCGCTACTTCGAAGGCGAAGGCCAGCGCCTGTGGCTCAACATGGCCCAGCACTCCCACCTCCACATACACCGTGCGCACCTGCCTGAAGCCGCGTTGGCGCTGCTGGTCGCGAATAATGTCCACCAGGCACTGGCAAAGTGCGGCTTCATGCATTGTTACTGTTCCTCGCTCGCAGGTGAGTGCACATGAATAGGCTACAGCCTGCAAGCCGTCGCTATACCTGTATTGTACGACAACATGGCGGCAGGCATGCTTGGAAAGCGATGCCACCTGACCTAACATGAGCAGAGGAAGTATGGTGGCAGGATACGGAGCGTAGAGATGACCAAGGAAACCCTGGGTCGCTGGCATGAGTTTGTCGCCAGCGCTGATCCTTCGATACTGACGGAGATCATTGCTGAAGACTGTGTATTCCTGTCGCCTGTGGTGCACACACCACAGCAGGGGGGAGACATAACCCGTCTTTATCTCACGGGCGCGATGCATGTGCTCAAGGATGGTTTTCATTACGTTAAGGAAGTGACCAGCGGCGCGCATGCTGTGCTGGAATTTGTTTGTACCGTGGATGGCCTGCAGGTGAACGGTGTGGACATCATTACGTTTGACGAGCAGGGCAAGATCTGTGAATTCAAGGTGATGGTGCGGCCGCTGAAGGCGATCAATGTATTGCACGCCAGGATGGGAGAGATGCTGCAAAAACTTTCTGCGTGATGTGGTTTGGGCGCCGGGATGAGTGCGCGGTCAAGAAAGGGAGAAGAGCAATGTACGGTAAGCGGTCTGGTACGCCATCACTTTTGACGGGTCTTGCTTTGCTGTTGTTGGCGGCCTGTGGCGTGGAGGAACCGCACTCAGCGGCACAACCCGCTGGTCAGGAGGGGGAAAAAGTGTCGACAATTGAAGGCGAAGTGTTTTACCGGGAGCGTATGATGTTGCCCCCAGGTTCGGAGCTGGAAGTGCAGTTGCAGGATATCTCCCGGGCCGACGCCCTGGCCAGGGTGATGGAGACAGTGATGCTGCCGCTTGAGGGAGCGCCACCCTATGCCTTTGCAATTGACTACAATCCGCAGGAGATCGACCCCCGCATGCGTTACGCCCTGCGGGCCACGATAAGCCGCAGTGGGCGCCTTTTGTTTACCAGTACTGATTACATCGACCCGTTTGCGCAGGCGCCCCTGGAGATCATGTTGCAACGGGTTGCAGAACCTGTAGACAAAGCCAGCGCTGAGGCGGCTCCGGAGCAGACCTCCGGCGATGCTCAGGAGGGTGAGCGGGCAGTCTGGGTTTTGCAAACTCTGGCGGGCTTGCCGGCAGGGAAAGGCGCCGGCGGCCAGTCAGTTGACTTATCCATGGACGCCGACTCCCGGAACGCCTCCGGCTTTTCCGGGTGCAACCGCTACTCGGGCAACTACAGCACCCAGGGAAAGTCTGCCCTCGGCACTGCTATCAGCTTTGGGCCTCTGGCCGTCACCAGGCGCCTCTGCCCGGAGGGAGGTGAGCTTGAGCAGTCTTACCTGAAAATGCTGGAAAGCGTAGATGCTTACCGCATGCAGGGTGACACGCTGGAGCTCATGCATGAGGGCGACATCGTCGCCACATTCAGCCTGCGTTAGTCCTCGCCGGATCGGGCGTTGGCGGCCGTGGTGGGCCTTCCGCTGCTACAGCTTGCCCCTTCAGGTCAAAAATGACTTGGCAGCAGCGCTGTTAAAGCGCATATAATAGCGGCGCTATGACAACACCGGCTCCTCACAACCTGACGCGCAAGAACGCGGCGCGGCCCCTGGCCAGAGCGCTGGCTCTGGTGGCGTTGCTGTGTTTCGGTGCGCTGCAGGTGCAGGAAGCCGGTCACTGGCATGAGCCAGGCGATAGCTATGCACAGTGTCTGTTGTGCAAGAGTTCCTCTGCGGTGGCCCTGCCGGCTGATGCACCCGTTGACCAGGCCCTGGGGCTTGTCGCTGGCGTTACTCAAATTGTCTCTGCTTTCTCGCCTGCTGGCGATGTTTCACCTTTTCTTGCTCGCGGACCCCCTCTCTCCTCCTGATACAGCCTTTTTTTTCTCTTATCAGGAGCTAGACGATGAAACGTTTAATACCCCTTGCCGTGGCTGTGGCCGCGGCAAACGTTGCTGCCGAGCAGCAGCCCATGGAGCATGTGCTGGTTTCAGTGCCGCTGCATAAAAAAACCGCCGAAACCGCATTGCCGGTGACTGTTCTTTCCGGCGAAGCGCTGAGCCGGGCGGCGGCCAGCACCATTGGTGACACCCTCAGCAATACACCGGGACTGGCCAATGCGTCGTTTGGTCCCGGCGTGGGTCAGCCGGTAATTCGCGGCCAGCAGGGAGCGCGGGTAACCGTGTTGCAAAATGGCACCAGCAGTGCCGATGCGTCCAACCTGTCGGCGGACCACGCTGTCTCGGTGGAGCCACTGCTGGCGGAGAGTATTGAGATCCTGCGTGGCCCCTCCACCCTGCTTTACGGAGGGGGCGCCATCGGCGGCGTGGTCAATGTACTGGACAATCGTATCCCCACCTCCTTGCCGGAGACGCCTTCAGGTGGCCTTGAGTACCGTCACGACAGCGCCTCGGATATGGACAACGTGGTGGCTCGCTTCGACGGTGGAAGCGGCAACTTTGCGTTTCATGTTGATGCCCTGTACCGCGACTGGAGCGATCTGGAAATACCCGGATACGCGGCTCGCGGCGAAGACCATGAGGACCATGAAGAGGACCACGAAGACCACGAAGAGGAACACGAGGATCATGAAGAGGATCACGGTGACGAAGGGCGCAAGGGAGTTGTAGAGAATACTGGCGGGCGTACCAAGAGCCTGACCCTTGGCAGCAGTTACCATTTTGCCGATGGTTTTTTTGGGTTGGCGGTTAATCGGCTGGAAAACACTTACGGTATCCCTGCGGGCGCGCACCAGCATCATGACGAGGAAGAGCATGAGGAGGAAGAACACGCCGACGACGAGGAGCATGAGGAAGAGCATGGCCACGGAGAGGGCGTCATTCTGGATGTGGAGCAAACACGCTACGATGCTGCGCTGCACTGGCACGAACCGGTGGCTGGCGTCGAAGTGTTTCGCGGTTTCCTCACCTACACAGACTACGAGCACAAAGAGATCGAGGGGTCCGGGGAGGTGGGGACCACCTACGCCAATGAGACCTGGGAAGGACGTCTGGAACTGGTTCATGAGACCATGGCAGACTTCCACGGTGTCTTTGGTATTCAGTTAAAAGCCGGTGAGTTCAGCGCGACGGGCGAGGAGGCATTCATTCCCGTTACCGACAGTAGGGAGATTGGTCTGTTTCTGCTGGAAGACTACCATCGCGGCGACTGGACCTTCGAGTTGGGTATGCGCTTCGACCACGACGAGCGTGACCCCGATACTGCGGCGGCACGCAGTGCCAGTTTCAATGCCCTGAGCGCATCGGCATCGGCTTTGTGGACTATTTCAGAGAGCTGGCAGTTGGGCGCCGCGCTGTCGCGGGCAGAGCGTGCGCCTTCCACGGAAGAGCTCTATTCCAACGTGGAGGCACTGGATAATGATTCGCTGGTGGTGCATGCCGCCACCAACGCCATAGAGATTGGCAGTGTTGACCTGGACACCGAAACCTCGAACAACCTCGATGTGAGTGTCGATTGGCTGGGGGACGGGCACTATGCGTCAGTGACCGTCTTCTACAACGATTTTCGCGATTATATCGGCCTGCTGGCCACCGGCGTCGAGGTTGATGAAGTGCCGGTATTTGCTTACGCGCAAGAAGACGCGCGCTTTTACGGCGTGGAAGTTGATACCCGCTTTACCCTGGGTAATGTGGCCGGCGGCGACCTGTACCTTGGTCTTTTCGGCGACATCATGCGTGGCGAACTGGACAACGGAGACGATGTTCCAAGGCTGCCCCCGCAACGTATCGGTGGCCGGCTCAGCTGGTCTTCAGACAGCTGGCAGGCCTGGGGGCAGGTTGTCGATGCAGCCGACCAGGATCGCGCAGGGCCCAATGAAGAGGAGACACAAGGCTACACGCGTTGGGACATCGGCGTAGACTATCGTTTGCCCGTTGGCAGCGGTGAGTTGGTGACGTTCGTCAATTTCAACAACCTTACTGATGAAGAAATTCGTCTGAGCACCTCCTTTCTGCGCGACGTGGCGCCGGAGGCTGGCCGCTCTATCGAAGCTGGAATCCGTTTCAGCTTCTAGCGAACTCACCTGACAAGACACGAGGCAGGGGTGTCAGAAGTGCGAACTTTTGCCACCCACCCCTGGGCTCCATCCCTGTATAATCCCCGCCCCTCCCTTTGGGGGCGGCTTTTTCTGCCGCCCAAGGAACTGACATGTCCGCGCAACCGGCAGTAACCAGTTTTGCACAGCTGGAACTTCCCGATCCTCTGCAGAAAGCCCTTACTGATGTAGGCTACGAAACCCCTTCAGCCATTCAGGGCGCCACCATTCCAGCCTTGCTGGCCGGCCGCGATGTCCTCGGGCAGGCGCAGACTGGCACCGGCAAGACCGCCGCCTTTGCACTGCCCGTGCTGGCGAATCTGGAGAGCGCCAGTAAGTTGCCCCAGGTACTGGTGCTTACCCCAACACGGGAACTGGCCATACAGGTAGCCGAGGCTTTCCAGAAATATGCCCGCTACCTCAAGAATTTCCAGGTATTGCCCATCTACGGCGGTGCCGATTACCGTGGCCAGCTGCGTCAACTACAGCGCGGTGTGCAGGTGGTTGTGGGGACACCGGGCAGGGTTATGGACCACATGCGCAGGGGGTCACTGGACCTCTCGGCGCTGCGCACATTGGTGCTTGATGAGGCCGATGAAATGCTGCGCATGGGTTTTATCGATGATGTCGAGTGGATTCTCGAGCAGACTCCCAAGCAGCGTCAGGTCGCCCTGTTTTCCGCCACGATGCCAAAGGTGATACATCGCATCGCCCAGCAGCATCTGCAAAACCCGGTGGAAGTCGCCATAGAAGTGCAGACGGTGATTAACCAGTCGATACGTCAGCGAGTCTGGATGATGGCTGGCGTGCACAAACTCGATGCGCTCACGCGTATTCTGGAGTTGGAGGATTTCGATGCGGTCATCGTATTTGTCCGGACCCGGCTGGCAACAGCGGAGCTGGCGGAAAAACTGGCGGCGCGAGGCTATTCCGCCGCGGCGCTGAACGGGGATATTCCGCAGAAGCAGCGCGAAGCGACTATCGGCAAGCTGAAGTCCGGTTCTATCGATATTCTCGTCGCTACCGATGTGGCGGCGCGAGGTCTTGATGTGGAACGCATCAGCCATGTCATTAATTACGATATTCCTTACGACGTTGAAGCCTACGTGCACCGCATAGGTCGTACCGGTCGTGCCGGTCGCGAGGGCGACGCCATTCTGTTTGCGGCCAATCGCGAGCGACGCCTGCTGCGTGCAATTGAAAAAGCCACCGGTGAGACGATCGAGCAAATGCAGCTGCCGAGCATGGAAGAGCTCACTGACAAGCGTATGTCACGCTTCAAGCAGCGCATCAGCGAGACCCTTGATACTGCAGAGCTCGATCTGTATCGAAATGTGGTAGAGGAATACCAGGCCGAGTACGGCGTGCCGGTCATCGACATTGCTGCTGCACTTGGTGCCCTTGCCCAGGGGGGCAAGCCCCTGGTTGCCAAGGCCGCCAGGGCAGCGCGGCCAGAAAACGGAACCGAAGAGCAAACGGGCAGGAAAGAGCGTAAGCCGAAGCGCGATGAAGGAGGGAAGAAAAAGCCGTCTGCGGGCAACAAGGACTCGCGCCCCGTGCAGGGTGATGAGCATCTGCCGGGCAAGGGCATGGAACGGTATCGCATTGAGGTGGGCCAGGAGCATGGCGTCAAGCCGGCAAACATTGTGGGAGCCATCGCTAATGAAGCCGAGATAGATGCACAGTACATCGGTCGCATCGATATCTTTGAAGACCACAGCACAGTGGACCTGCCCGAGGGTATGCCCAAGGAAATCCTGCGGCACCTGCAATCAGTATGGGTCAGTGGCCAACGCCTGAAAGCCAGGCGCCTGCAGCCAGCGTCCGGCAAGCAGCACAAGCGGCGCAAACCCGGTGCAAAGCCCGGCGGCAAGGACGCTGGCAAGCGGCAGTCGCGTTGATTTTTTGCTAGAGTGAGGCGTGAACCACAGGGCGGAGTTGTATGAACAAGCGCATAATCGTCGGCATCAGCGGCGCTTCGGGTATCGTTTACGGTGTGCGGGCACTTGAGCTGTTGCGCGATTGCGGCGTCGAAACTCATCTGGTGATGAGCAAATCCGCAGAACTCACCCTGCATCATGAATTGGAAATGTCGGCGAGTGACGTCAAGGACCTTGCCAGTGCTGTGCACCCGGTCAGGAATGTGGGCGCAACGATTGCCAGTGGCTCCTTTATCACCGCAGGCATGCTCATCGCCCCCTGTTCCATTCGCAGTATGTCAGAGATCGCCACCGGAGTGACCTCTTCGCTGCTCACTCGCGCCGCCGATGTGGTGTTGAAGGAGCGGCGTCGGCTGGTGTTGATGGTTCGTGAGACACCACTGCATACAGGTCACCTGCGCACCATGACCCAGCTTTCCGAAATGGGCGCGGTAATCGCGCCACCGGTGCCCGCGTTTTATACGCGCCCACAAACGCTGGACGACGTTGTCACCCAGGGTGTCGGTCGTGTGCTGGAGCTTTTTGACTTGCCGATGGAGCAGGTAAAGCGCTGGCAGGGTTAAGGGCGGTGCTTTCTCCCTGTATCGTGAGTTCCCGGTGTTTCTGCGGGTAGCTGCTTCCTTTCCCTTCACTGTTCGTTGTTGCAGCCGTGTCAATCAGCTGCAGCGACACAGCTGCGCCAGCTGATGCCGCTGTTATTTGGCGTGGTCCTGCTGGACCTGATCGGTTTTGGCATTGTTATCCCTATCCTGCCCTTCCTCTCCCCTCAGCTGGGTGCCGGAGAACTGGATATTGCCCTGATCATTGTCACCTACGCCGCCTGTGCGGGCATTTCCGGCCCCTTCTGGGGGCGTTTATCGGACAGGGTGGGGCGCAAACCGGTGATCATGATTTGCCTCGCCGGCGGCGCCCTGGCCTACGTAGCACTGGGGCTGGCGGATGAACTGTGGATGGTGTTTGCTGCCCGTGGTTTTGCCGGCCTGATGGCCGGCAACTTTGGTGTTGCCTCAGCAATGATGGCCGACATCACCGGGCCCGAAAATCGCGCGCGGGGAATGGGGCTGATCGGTGCGGCCTTTGGCCTGGGCATGATTCTGGGCCCGCTCCTGGGAGGGCTGTTGGCGGGAGACAGTGGCAGCTTTGTATTACCCTGCCTGTTCGCCGGCGTGATGTCCGTATTGGCGATTATAGCGGCTGCGCTGTTTTTGCCTGAGTCGCTGTCGCGGGAGAAAATAGCGGCAAACCGCCTGCTGCAGCGCAGTGGCGAGCAGACCTCCATGCTGGCCATTTTACAGGCCGGTGGCAACCACGGCTTCGTATTCCAGTTCGCCGTACATACCGCCTGTGTCAGTTCGGCCACGTATATTTTTCCTCTCTGGGTGGCCGACTTGCTGGCGTGGACGGCCCGGGATGTGGGCCTGGTGTTTGGTGTGCAAGGGGCGATCATGGTGGTCCTGCAGGGCGGTGCGATGGGCATGATGGTGCGCGTGCTGGGTGAGTGGGGGCTGTTACGCATTGCGGTACTGATGTTCCTGGGCGGTGTCCTGCTTGCGACCTTTGCAAGCTCTACGCCCACCATGGTCGCCTCTCTGTTCCTGTCCATGTCTGGCGCAACACTGTGCATGCCCTTGCTCAATACCCTCATCACCCAGCGCACGCCGGCCGCGTTTCGCGGGCGTGTTATGGGTACCACCGCAGCCGCCTCCTCCTGGGGCAGGGTGGCCGGCCCATTGTTGAGTGGTCTGGGTCTTGGGCTTATCGGTTACTCGGCAACCTGGGGTGCCTGGTCGCTGGTGCTGATGGGCTATGTGTATTGGGTGATACGGGAATCACGCCGTGCTGCTGATAGTGCAGATGCGCTACCCCCGCCTTGAGCCATTTGCCCAGCGCGGCATAGATCACGGAATGACTATTTAGTATTTGCCAAAGCCAGCGCGCGGTGGCTAGAGTGAGGGTGTAGCAATAAAGGACTGCCGCCATGACCATGCCGGAAATAGCCCCTCAGTTGCTGCAGGACTGCCACTATCTTGGCCGCCTGCCAGCGACCGCGCTGCTGCTGCACCGCAACGCCAGCCTGCCCTGGTTTATTCTGGTGCCTGATACGCGGCTGGAGGACTACCTGGACCTGCCTTCTGAACACGGTTGTGCGGTGCTTGCAGACTGTGTCGCCGTGTCTGGTTTCATCAAAAACGTGCTCGGTTTCAGCAAGGTCAACTTTGCCGGCCTGGGCAACGTGGTGCCACAGATGCACCTGCATGTTATTGGCCGGTCTGCGCAGGATGATTGCTGGCCGCAGCCGGTGTGGGGCAATTTGCAAGATGGTCCACCCTACGCCCTGGAGCAATTGCAGGAGTGGCAGATGTCACTGGTGCGAATGCTGAATTTGCACCCTGCTGAACTGGAAGTCTGATTTAGCCCATGAAAAAAAGAGTTTTGGTCACTCACCAGCTACCAGGCGAGCGTATTCGCGAACTTTCCGCGCATTGTGAAATGACGATATGGATGGACCCCGGCCTGCTGACTGCCCAGGGTTTGCGCGAAGAGTTGCCTGGCTGTCACGGCCTGGTGTGCCTGCTGACGGACCGTGTGGACGCCGACCTGATTGCAGCCATGCCCGATCTTGAGTTTGTGTCCAGTATGTCTGTGGGTGTGGACCACGTAGATGTGCCGGCTTTGACAGCGCGTGGAATACCGCTGGGGCACACGCCGGGGGTGTTGGTTAACACCACCGCGGACACGGCATTTGCCCTGATGCTGGCTGCTGCCCGGCGCGTGGTGGAAGCCGATCATTTTATTCGCATGGGGAACTGGACCAAAGAGAATGCCTGGGCCCCGGACTTCTTTACCGGCAAGGATGTCAGCGGCGCAACCCTGGGTATTGTTGGTCTTGGTGAAATCGGACAGGCGGTGGCCAGGCGAGCATCCGGCTTCGGTATGAAGGTGCTGGCGTGGAATCGCTCAGTGCGGGAGGTGCCCGGTGTCGAGTCAGTATCCCTGGAGGCGCTGTTGCAGCGCAGTGATTTTGTCAGTGTTCACCTTGCCCTCAGTGACAGCACGCGTGGCCTGATGGACGCGCGACGGATCGCCATGATGAAACCGGGGGCGGTACTGGTCAACACAGCGCGCGGCGGTATTGTTGACGAATCCGCTCTGGCCCAGGCCCTGGCCAGCGGTCGCCTGGCTGCTGCGGCGCTGGATGTTTTCGAGAGTGAACCTGTGGCGATGGACAACCCGCTACTCGCCCTGCCCAATGTGGTGGTGGCACCTCATATTGGCAGCGCTACCACCCAGACGCGCGCCAGCATGGCTGATATCGCGATAGACAACGCCATTGCGGCGCTTACCGGCGAGCCCATGCCCCACTGTGTTAATCCGGAAGTTTATTCAGACTGATGTGCAGCGGGCAGTGAGCGTAAGCCCCTGCTGATGCCGGTTTCGAGGCTGCGCTGCATGGTTTGCGTGTCCACCCGGTTCACGTCGTCTACGATCTTTGTCACCACCACTTGCCAGACTTCCTGTTGGCTGGCCATGTCGTTGAATTGAATTGCAATATTGTTTGTGGTCTGTACGCCAGCCAGGGCGTTGGCGTTATCCACCATGGCCTGGTTGATCTGACGATTCGGTCTTGCTGAAGGGATAGGGTCTATGCCGTTGCTGGCATCCTGGCTGCTGACGCCTTCTCGCAGCGCTGTTGCCTGTAAGTAGTCAACGCTGAACTGCGCGCGCCCGGCATCCAGTACATAGCCTTTTTTCTCCAGCTCGGCGTTTACCAGCTGGCGAATCATCGGGTCCATAACATAGAGTGGGTCTGCGGAGGCGCCAGTATTGGCCAGCGGCTGGCTTCGCCATTTGTAGAACGTGTAGTTGCCCGCGACAAACCGTGCCGTGTCTTCGGGGTGCGTTTCGATGGTAGTGCAGGCGGCCAGGGCAAGTGGCAGTAACAGGGTTGTCAGTAAAGTGAAACTGCGCATGCAGCGCCTCTCTTGTCAGCAGTTGAGGGTTGTCCTGCCATGTTAGCAGGCCGCGAGCCGGGCAGCCAAATCGCGAGTTGCCGCACCCCGGTCGCCCGGCCCGGCCCGGCCCGGCCAGGCCAGGCCATGAGTATTGCGCTGCCTACTGGTTCGCGCTGGTCGCGGACAGCAGTCGCCTGGCCCAGGTGTCCAAAGCGTTGCGCGTGTCCATCGTCGCGGTAACCGTGTTGGACCGGTGCCACAGTCCCGGACCAAGCTGCTGCCGGTCCCGGAACACTGCCAGTAGTTGCGCGCTGGCATTGTCAAAGAGTCGAAATTCCACCCACGCCTCACCGGAGTATTCAGACAACAATACAACATGGCCCGAGGCATTCTGCACACGGTTGAAGTCGGCGCGCGGAGCGATGCGGATCAGCCTGGAATCGATGCGTAGCGCTTGCGCTGCCGGCGGCGTTGACTGCATACCTGCTGCGGCAGCGGCGTTGTTTATTGCATGATTCCAGGCCGCTGCGAGCGACGCCTGCCGCTCGGCGGTCATCTCCCAGTCCAGGTTAATCCGGCTGCCGACTGAGCTGCCGGGCTGGATGACTTCTGCCCCGGCGGATTGCATGGGGGTAGCGGAGATAGCCGAGTAGTTCTCAAGACCGGCGTCAGGCCTGACCCAGGCTTCGGAGAAGCCTGTTCCTGCCAGGCGGTAGAGCCCACTGAACTCTGTGCTGGCTTCCTGCTTGAGCCCGGAAGGGGCGCTGCATGCAGCCACCAGGGCAAGTGCGCAGGCGGCCAGGGCAAGTCTGGGTATTCTCATCCGGTTTCCTCCTGAGTGGCCAGGGCGCTGTCGGCAGCGCCACAGGCCGTAGGGCCGCATTTCAGCGGTGAACTGTTCAACGGCATCTGCTAGCATACGTCCATAACTATAAGTTATTTCTGCGAGCGGGATAAATGATTTCACGAAAACTGATCCGTACAGACCTCAATCTACTGGTTGCGCTGCAGATTTTGTTGGAAGAGCGTAATGTGACCCGCGCTGCCGAGCGTCTGTCGGTCAGTCAGCCGGCGCTGAGCAAGACACTGCAGAAACTGCGCGATTCCTTTGAGGATGAGCTGTTCACCCGCACGGCTCATGGACTGGTTCCCACGCCCAGGGCGGAAGAACTCGGGCTGGAACTGCCCGCCTTGCTGGAGTCAGTGGAGCGGGTACTGGGTGACGCAGAGTTTGATCCCGCTACCTATTGCAGCAGTTTCAAGTTGCTGCTGCCCCCCATCCTCTGTGAAGCACTGTTGCCTGGCCTGGTAACGGAACTGCACCAGAGCGCTCCGGGCGTGCAGGTTATCACCTCGGAAATCACCCCTGACTATCAGGAGAAGCTCAAGAAAGGAGAAGTGGATTTTGTGGCTTTCCTCGCGTTGGATACCGACCGGGATATCCACGCTGAGCCCATTACTACCCTGGCCCCACGTTGCTACATGCGCTGTGATCACCCGCTGCAGCAAAAAACGGATATCCAGCTGCAGGATTTTCTCAGCTACAGTCACCTGCGTCTGTATCTCCCTGGCCTGTCCCGGGAGAACACGTCAATGGTCGACGACGTGCTGGGACAGTATGGCGTGCATCGCAATATCGCTCTGGAAACCACCCAGTTTGCATCGGCAGTGGGCGTCCTCGCGCGCACCGACTGCCTGCTGGTGGCCAATGCGGGCTTTGAGGCCAGTGGCCTGTACAGCAATCTTATTGTCGGCAGGGAACTACCGGCGGAATTGCAGCGCATGATCCGCAATACGCACAGTTCCAACCGCGGCAAGATGTCCTTGCTACGCCACACCCGCACCTCGCGCAGTGCACCGCACCAATGGATGCGGACATTGTTGATGAAACATCTCAGCGGCCCCGGAGAGCCTGCAGAACCGGCGCAACAGCTCAAGGCGATAAAGTAAGCAGCACTGCGCGTAATCTGCCTTGCTGGATTGCCAGCTTATTGCGCGCCGGATAACAGGAAACCGTCGATGCCGGTCAGTTTGTCGAATTCGTAAGCGCTGATCAGGAACAGGTAGGGATACTCGCTGCTGCGGACAAAGTGCTGTTGCTGATGCTTGAACAGTTCCAGGGTGACGGCGCCTGACAGACTCTCGATCTGCAACACCAGGGCCGCCTCTTCGGTTGCGACTTCAGCGGCTATTGCCGGCGCAGCAATATCCTGTACCTGCAGATTTTTTAACGCGTTTACCAGCGCCTGTAACTCGCGCGGATCGGGTTTTTTCCCGCTCCCGAGTCGCCATTCCCCGGAGCTGCGCTGCACACTGTAGCCGTCGGCGGCGATGGCGACCGGTGCGCGTACCTGTAGCAACCGTGGGTCCAGCCACTGTCCGGGCGTAATCGGTAGCTCGAACAGGTTCAGGTCCACCGCGTAGATGTTGTCGTCGTCATCGTTGCGGGCATGGACTTTCCGAAAGCCTGGAGACGTGCCCAGAAACACCGTACCCAATTCCTGCTCCAGCGCGGACAGAACCAGTTTACGGCGGAAGTGGTAGTGTGCGACCTGGAAACGCTGGCGTGCCGCCAGACTGTGGGCAACTGACCAGCCGGGATCTTCACGGGTGAGTTGCGCCAGCAGTTTTTCCACTCTAACCGGATCAGCCGGCAGGTTGTCCAGTGCTGGTAACAGCCAGCGGTCGCCCACCCTGCGCAGGCTCAGGCTGTTGCCCTTGCCGTCGGTAAGGCTGATAGCGTCTACGGCGTAGGTCCCGGGGTCGATAAGGGCGCTGCTAACCGCCCCGGATGTAGCCGTCGTCTCTCCACGGTGCAGCATTGTTATTACGCCAAGCTGCACCAGCAGCAGTATCAGCAGCGTTGCGCCGACGCGATTCACAGGCCCAGCTCCCGTGCAAAACGGGCGCGCCTGCGCCTGGCCAGCAGCCAGTTGATCATCGCGAGCAGAAGCAACCAGCATACGGCGGCTGCGTAGTTAAACAACTCCAGTGAAAGTCTCAGTTCGTCTGCCATAGGTGGTAGCGTGCGATTGAAGTGCCCGCGCGAGCGGATCCTGAGTAATTGCTCGTCCTGCAGAGCCCAGTCCAGGGTATTGCTGAACAGTTCTATGGGCCCCAGGAAGCGCGTGCCGGAGGCACGCACCTGCGCGCCCAGTACGCGGTCACTGAGAAAGTCGTTGGAAGGGAAAACAATAAGACGGGCAGATTCCGGGGCTTTCTTCAACAGCGTGTTGATGCCGGGCTCGCTTGCTTCACTGTCGGGATCGAGAGCAGTCTCCGGCGGAGATTGAAAGAAGGAGTTGAAGCGACCGGTAATGGCGGCGCCCAGCAGATAGCGTCCGGTCTCTGCCGGCGCCTCCCAGGCCTGACCATCCCGGGGTGTTATAGCGCGGTCTTTACTGAGCCAGGCATTAGGGCTGCTCCAGAGTAGCTGGCTGAAACGCATACCGCTGCGCCGTTCCACCTCCAGTGGCGATGCCCATGCCATGGTTAGCTGTGGCAGGCTGCCGATAAGGGGGTGGCGGGCAAGTGAATCCCCCCGTATATCGAGAAAGTAGGGGTAGTCAACAATACGCACGTCACGAAACTGTTGCTCGCCGCTGTCTCTCAGAACCGGCGCCGGAAACCGTGCGTGACGCTGGTCCAGCACCAGGCTGTCGCCTATGCGGACGCCATGGTGTGCGAGCCATGCTTGCAGTTGGCCGGTGGGACGGTCGCGCAAGGCCAGCTCGCCCTCGTCCGGCTCGACCGTGTAGGGCGAAGTGGCAAGTATTACCGTACCGCCCCGCATGAGGAACTGGTCCATGGCGTAAATCGCCATTTCGCTGAGCTGGCCCGGCGCGACCACCGCCAGAATGTCTGCCTCCGGGCTTATCGTGCCGTCGTTGAGGTTTTCCCGCAGCATTCGGTAATCGCGAGTGATGGTATTTTCCAGCGTGGCGAAGCCGGGGCCGCCTAGATTGTAACGCTCCATCTGCGCATGTACCTGCGGGGCGGCCAGGGCAACCGTCTTGGTGAAGTTGCTCGCAAAACGTTTAAGCCCGGAGTCCAGCGCTTTGCGAAACTGGCTCGGGTCAAAGCCTGTGGTCGGCAACTGCACTACCTGATGTTCATCGGCCAGGGTCAGGTAGAAGTAAAATGGCTGCTCAGGGTTCAGCGCATGGGTCATCGCGGTGAAACCCCATTCGTCCTCAATCATGCGGGCCAGGGAGCCGTCATCCTGCTCCGGGTCCAGGAAACGGAAGCTGAATTTGCCCGCCGAAGCTTCCGCCGCCAACTGCAGCTGAGCGGCTATTGACTGCCGATAGTTGAGTAGTTGATCCGGGAGCCTGGCGTCAGCGGATACGTAGGCGATGAATTCCACCGGCTTGTCGATGCCGGCAAACAGGTCGCCGCCGGCGCGGTAGTTGAACAGGACTTCGCGGATGGCGCGGGTGATTTCGAACTCCGGGTTGCGCAGCAATACCTCGGACTGACCGTTGGCTCCTGTGCGCACCTCTATCAGGTCAGAGAACGACAGCACCTGATGTTCACCACCGTAGTCGACCAGAATATTGAAATAGGCATTGACCAGCGCAGACTGATGGCGGTCAGCCACCTGGAAGGGTGTGGGGCTTATGCCGTAGCGTTTATTGGCCTCGCTCTCCAGTTCCGGGTGTTGCGCGGGATCGACAAATTCAACGCGTACCTTGCCGTCCGCAGTGGCTGCATATTCCCCTATGAGGTCCCTCAACTGGGGTTCCAGCGGGGCGAGCATGGGATGGTTGCGCGCGCTGAAGTAGCCGCGTATCAGCAGTGGCTCCTGCAACTGTGATATCAGCTCACGGCTGGCACTGGATATGGAGTGCACACGTGACTCGGTCAGGTCCCGGCGCATGTTGTCCAGGCGGGGCGTCCACAGGTTGAGCAGCAGTAGGTTGGCCAGCAGGAGAATAATGCCTGTGCGCCAGTGGCGCTGCCTTGGCGTGCCGGCAAATCGTGCCCAGCCCTCTTTTTCCAGGGTATAAACATTGAGGGCGATGAAGGCGACGAGCAGGCTGAGGTAGTAGAGCAGGTCACGCAGGTCGAGCACGCCGCGGGTGATGCTGTCGAAGCGAGAGCCGCTGCCCAGTTGTCGCAACAGCCGGGCAGTTTCACTGTTGAAAAACTCGGTGAATACGCTGCTGCCCAGCACGTAAAGCAGTCCGCACAGGGCGACGCTGCCCAGCAGGCTCACTATGGGGTTGTCTGTTCTGGAGGAAACAAACAGGCCGATACTCAGGTAAGTGCTGCCCAGCAAGGCGCTGGCCAGATAGCCTGCCCATACCGGGCCCCAGTCGAGCTGCGCGATGAGACCCACGGTAATGGGTAGCGGGGTAGTGGCGGCCAGGGCAAGCAGTAACAGTGTCAGGCAGGCAATGAACTTGCCCAGAACAAAGCGCCAAAGCGCGGTAGGTTGTACCAGTACATGTTCCAGCGTGCCGCTGCGTCGCTCTTCGCTCCACATACGCATGGTGATGGCGCTGCACAGGAAAACAAGCAGCACTGGCATCCACGCAAAAAGCGGACGTATATCAGCGATATTGCGTGCAAAAAAGGATTCGACCCAGAACACCACGAACAGGCATACGGCAGCGAATCCGCCAAGGAATAACCAGGCGGCGGGGGAGGCGAAGAACAGCGCCAGTTCCTTTTGCGCCACCCGGCGCACTACGCCGCTACTGTCCATCGCCCATGACCTCCAGAAACACCTCCTCCAGTGGACGTACTCCAGGCTCCAGGCCGTATAGACGCCCGCCTGCCTGCAGTACGCATTGCGAGATGTTCCCGGCAGCTGTATCCCGGTCACAGCCTTCGCGCAGTTGCAGGCGGTATTCCCGGCACTCACCGCTGTCGCCCAGCGCCGTCACTGCGGTTACCTGCGGCAGTCGCTGAAGCATGCCTGTGAGGTTTTCCAGGCTGTCGTCAGTGCGCAGGATCAGGCTGTCGGTGCTGTGCAGGGCCTGCAGTTCGCTGTCCAGTGCCAGTTGGCCGTTGCGCAGCACCAGTACTCTTTCGCAGACCGCGTCCACTTCCTGCATGATGTGAGTGGAAAGAATAATGGTCGCACGGCGTGACAGCTGCCCGATCAACTCGCGCATATGTTCTGTCTGGCGGGGGTCCAGCCCGTTCGTGGGCTCGTCCAGTATCAGGAAACGCGGTCGCCCAAGCACTGCCTGGGCGACGCCTACGCGCTGCTTCTGTCCGCGGGAGAGCGTGCCAATCTTGTCCACAGCGCGGCTTGTCATTTCCGTGGAGATAAGGGCTTCGCGCACTGCGCGAGAGCGCTCCTTGCGCTCTATCCCCTTGATCGTGGCCACGTAGTCCAGGTAGTCAGCGACCATCATGTCCGGGTAGACCGGGAGATTTTCCGGCAGGTAGCCCAGTTGGCGTTGAATGCAGTAGGCATTCTGGCCCAGGTTCTCGCCGTTGACGGTAACGCTGCCCGTGGTCGGCTCGAGATAGCCGCTTAGCATTCGCATGATGGTGGTTTTGCCTGCACCGTTGGGGCCCAGTAGCCCCACTACCTGGTTGTCCCCGATGGAAAAGGACACATTGGATACAGCTGTATTACGCCCGAACTGCCTGCTGAGGTGGCTGGCTTCTATCATTGCGAGGTACCGGGGAGCGGGCTCAATCGCCCTGCCACGGGTCGCGCATGGTGACGAATTCCTCGGCGGCTGTCGGGTGAATGCCAATGGTGTTGTCGAAGATGGCCTTGGTTGCACCCGCCTTCATCGCGATGGCGATACCCTGCATGATTTCGCCTGCGTCAGGGCCGACCATGTGTACGCCGACCACGCGGTCAGTTGCTGTTTCCACGATCATCTTCATGAAGCTGCGTTCATCCCGTCCCGAGATGGTGTGTTTCATCGGGCGGAAGGACGACTTGAACAGAGTGATCTCGCCGAACAATTCTCGCGCCTGTTCCTCAGTAAAGCCCACAGTGCCGATGTTGGGCTGTGAGAACACGGCGGTGGGTATGAAATCATACTCCGGGGTGGCGTCCTGGCCGCCAAATTCGCGACGGGCAAATGCCATACCCTCCGCCAGCGCAACAGGCGTCAACTCCATGCCACCGGTGACGTCACCCAGCGCATAGATAGAGGGTTCACTGCTGCGAAACTGTCCGTCGACAGCAATAGTCCCGTCCTGATTGAGATCAACGCTCACGTTTTCCAGCCCCAGCCCGTCAAGGTTGGGCTTGCGGCCCGTGGCGTAGAGCACGGTATCTGCCTCGATCACACTGCCATCTGTCAGCGTGAGTTGCAGCCCGGAGGGCGCAGAGCTGATCGCCGTAACATTGGTCTCAAAGCGCAGGTCTACGCCGCTCTTGGCTATTTCCTGTGCCGCATGCTCGCGGATGTCGCCGTCGAATCCGCGCAGGAACAGCGGTCCGCGGTACAGTTGGGTGACGTCTGCGCCCAGGCCATTGAAGATCCCGGCGAACTCTACCGCGATGTATCCTCCTCCCACAACGACAAGACGCTGCGGGAAGTGTTCCAGGTCGAATATTTCATTCGAGGTGATGGCCAGCTCCCTGCCGGGAAAATCCGGGATGTGTGGCCAGCCCCCGGTGGCAATGAGGATTTTGTGCGCAGTGTAGTGCTGGTCACCCACTGCAACTGTATTGGCGCCAGTTATCGTCGCCCGTCCGTCAATAAGATCGGCATCCACGCCGGAGAGCAGGTTTCGATAAATGGCGTTGAGTCGCGAAATTTCGGTCTTTTTGTTGTCGCGTAGTGTGCTCCAGTTGAATTCAGGCGCCGCGCTGTCCCAACCAAACCCTATTGCATCCTTGAATCCCTTGCCGTACTCGGAAGCATAGACATACAGCTTTTTGGGCACGCAACCCACATTGACGCAGGTGCCGCCCATATAGCGGTCCTCCGCCACAGCAACGCGCGCACCCATCCCGGCTGCCATGCGCGCGGCTCTGACACCGCCCGAGCCGGCGCCTATTACGAACAGGTCGTAGTCGTAGTTGGCCACAGTAGAAGTCCTCCAGGAAAAGAGCCGTAGTCTAACAGCAGGGGCGGGCGGGACTGTACTATGCAGCGCATAAATACCAACTATCGCAATGCACAATAAATTACATCTGCCGAGGTTTCGAAGCGCATGCCGCTCGATTAGAATTAGGCCCCCGCAATCTTCGGCCCGGCGAGGCCGCGAACGACAGGAATAATCATGACTAGGATTTTTGCTCCTCTGGGCCTTTTACTGATTTCACTTTGTTTCACCGTGCAGGGTGTCACCGCGGAAGAGGCGGTCGCGCCCGAAGCGGCACCCGCCGCGGATGAAATCTTGCTGACTAACGGCTCCCGAGTGTTGGGTGCGGTGACCGGCGTACGTGACGGCGTGGTGAGCGTTGACACTGACTTTGCTGGTACCCTGGAGATTCCCGTAGACAAAATCGCAAACCTGCAAACAGCAAACCCGGTGGTGATGCAGCTTGCGGACGAGTCCGTGGTCGAGGGCCAGAAACTGATCATCAACGACAACCAGCTGGTTGTTGCTGACTCCTCACCGCGTGCGCTGGACGAACTGTTGCTGGTCAACCCGGAGCCCTGGGAACTGGGCTACGGATATAACTGGACCGGGCTGGTGAGTTTTGCCTTCGCCCTGGAGCGCGGCAATACCAAAACTGATGAGCTCGATTACCGCCTCGAATCTGTATGGCGCAGTGATGATGACCGCTACACGGTGAAGGCTTTCGGTGAGATCGACAAGGCTAACGACGTGAAAAACGCGGACAACTGGTCCATCCTGGGCAAGTACGACCGTTTCCTCGATGGACCTTACTACTGGGGCGTGAACGCCTCGGCGGAGTCCGACGAGTTTGCCGACCTGGATCTGCGCTGGTATGTAGGTCCGTATATCGGACGAGAGTTCTACACGGATCCCGTTTTTACCCTGGAGGCCGAGGTCGGCCTGTCCTATGTTAACGAGGACTTCATCGTTGCCGAGGATCAGGAATACCCTGGCGGCAACTGGGCGTTCCATATCACCAGCGATTACCTGGGCGGAGATTCCCGGTTGTATATCGACCAGTTGGGTATAGTGAACCTGGACAAGGCATCCGACGTTATCGTCAATACTACATTTGGCCTGGGCTTTCCGCTGCTGTTTGGGTTGGAAGCCGCCGCAGAAATCCGCCTGGAATACGATGCCGGTGCTGTAGAAGGTGTTGAAAAACTCGATGAAACCTATGCTCTGCGTGTGGGTTACACCTGGTAAATCACCGGTCTCGCATACGCACCGCCGCTGCCAGTTGTTGTAGCAGCGGTGCGGTGTCCTCCAGAGCGAGACAGGCATCAGTGATGCTTTGCCCGTAAAGCAGCCCCGAACCATCGCCTATGGGCTGATTGCCCTCTACCAGGTGCGACTCCAGCATTACGCCACGAATAGCCCTCTGCCCCGTCTGAATCTGGTCGCAGAGGCTGGATATCACCAGCGCCTGCTTGTGGGGATCCTTGTCGCTGTTGCCGTGGCTGCAATCCACGATTATCGATGCAGTAAGGCCAGCGTCTGCCAGAGCCACTGCCGCAGCCTGCACCGCATCCGGGCCATAGTTTGGTCCCGTCTGCCTGCCGCCGCGCAGAATCAGATAGCCGTGTTCATTGCCTGTGGATTGCAGTATTGCCGGTGTGCCTTCCTTGGTGATGGACGGGAACCAGTGGCTGTGACTGGCCGAGCGGATGGCATCGATAGCGACACCAGTCTCACCCGTGGTGCCGTTCTTGAAGCCTACCGGCATTGACAGCCCCGAGGCCAGTTCCCGGTGCACCTGGCTTTCAACGGTGCGCGCCCCGATCGCCCCGAAACTGACCAGGTCGGCATAGTACTGACCAAAAGTGGTATCGAGAAACTCACTCGCTGCCGGTAATCCCAGCGCCGCCACATCCAGCAGTACTTTGCGGGCCAGGTGCAATCCCTTGTTGATATGGAAGCTGTCGTCCAGGTCCGGGTCACTGATCAGTCCCTTCCAGCCAACGACCGTGCGGGGCTTTTCGAAATAGACCCGCAGGACCGGAAATATCGCATCTCTGAGCGGCGCGCAGACCGCGTCAAAGCGTTGCGCGAAATCCAGCAGTGCGGCCGGGTCATGCACTGAGCAGGGGCCTGTGATGGCGAGCACCCGCGGATCATGTCCCGACAGAATGGCTTCAATTGTCTTCCTGCTCTCGGCGATCATCTCTCGCTCTGCAGCGCCCAGCGGCAGTTCATCTGCCAGCACGGCAGGGGTGATCAGGGGCCTTGCCGAGCTGATACGGATGTCGTCTGTGCTTTCGTTCATGGCTGTACTGGCTTTTGTGTGTGAGTGCTTGCATACCTGCAAGACTATAAAAAAGGGCGACTGTGTCGCCCCAGCTGCGTGCTCAGGCCTATCTGGCGCCTTTGATCAGGCTGCGGAACCAGTCCGCCCAGGTTTCATGCTTGTAGTCGGTGAATTCGCCGGCATCCATAAACATGCCGTGCTCATTACACTCCTCGAACCAGATGTGTGGTTGTTTCGGGTCTGAGCGCTTCTCCATGTCTTTCGCGCAGCGCGGGCAGGCGATGTCTTCCACTGCATCCCACTTCTTGCCCTCATTGGGATCACCTTTGTCGAGGGCGTCGCCCATCCACTTGCCTTTGAGTCTATCGGCTTCGCCGGTATCGAACCAGATACCTTCACAGTGCGTGCAGCGATCAATCACCACGTCGCCGCCATAGGTGACTTCGTCCATACCGTGGCCGCACTTGGGGCACTTGAGGCTGTGTTTTTCTGGGTTATATTCCATGTGCTTCCTCTGTTAGCTGTTTGCGATGGGTCTCTGAGCATGGAGCCCTTACGGAAGGCAGAGTCTAGCCCAGGCTGCGGCAGTTGTCCTCCCCCGCGGCTGGGCAAAATTGCCGGCGCAACATCCTTTTCAGCTACGTTTAATCTTCTTTCCTATTATAGAGTGGCGGATTGGCCAGGTGCCTTGTGGTAGGTGACGTGCCAAAGACGGAGAATTCCTGATGAGAAACGTGCAGAAAGTAATCAGCGGCTTGTGCCTGATGTTCGTCGGCGGTGCTGTGTATGCTGCCGATGCGAGCACAGCCGGCAACGCACACTACGTCACCTGTGTGGCCTGCCATGGTGATAACGCGCAGGGCGACCGCGCAATGGGTGCGCCGCGGTTGAACCACCTGCAGGCGGTTTATATCGACGCCCAATTGCGTAAATTCCGCAGTGGCCTGCGCGGCGGTGAGGGTGCTACCGACGCAGCGAAACAGATGGCGGCAATGGCGGCAGTACTGCCTGATGAACAGGCGATAGCCGATGTGTCAGCGTATATAGCGAGTCTCGACAGTGAGGCGTCAGCGGCAACGATCGAAGGTGACGTGGCACTCGGTGGTGACTACTACAACCAGTTTTGCGGTGCCTGCCACGGCGCTGCCGGCGTCGGCAACCCGGCGCTGAATTCCCCGCGCCTTGCCGGCAGTGATGACTGGTATCTGGAAGCGCAGATACACGCTTTCCGCGCCGGTCAGCGAGGTGCTCATGCGGACGACAGGACGGGCAGGCAAATGCGTGCCATGGCGGCGATTCTGCCCAACGAGCAGGCGATCAGGGATGTGGTCGCCTACCTGCACAGCGTCAGCCAGCAGGATTGAACGTGAAGAGGTTGATTGCCTTTTGCTTTACTTTTGTTGCCAGCGTTTGCAGTCAGGCCGGTGATGAGCCAATTGTCCTCAATGTGGATTGTCCGCCAGGCTTTGAACTCAGCGCGGGGCATTGCGAGTTGCGCAGCCTCTACCAGCTCTACCCCTCACTTCAGAATGCCGGTGTTGGTGGCCTGAAAACCGGGCTGCCGCAATGGCGTGATGGCTTCACTCCACGGCAAACCGACCTGGGTCGCTATCTATTCTTCGACCCGGTGTTGTCCCGCGATGGCACGGTGAGCTGCGCCACCTGCCACGCCCCGGACCCGGGTTTTTCTGACGGCCTGGGCCGCAGTGTGGGTATTGACGGCGCCATGCTGTCGCGGTCCGCTCCGAGCCTGTGGAATGTGGCGTTCCTCAGCAGCTTCTTCTGGGATGGGCGCGCAAACTCGCTGGAAGGGCAGATGGTGGGGCCCTTGTTCGACAAACATGAGATGGGCAGCAATCCACAGCTGTTGTTGTCTACTCTCAACGGCATTCAGGCCTACCGTGAGTTGTTTGCACAGGCGTTTCCGGCTGATTTTGTCGACAAGGACGCCAGCATTCGCCTGGAGCAGGTCTACACAGCTATCACGGCCTTTCAGGTGACGCTGGTGTCACTGAACAGCCGTTACGACCAGTATGCTCACGGTTACGCCGACGCCCTGACCGAGCCGGAAAAGGAGGGCCTGAATATTTTTCGCTCCTTTGTGGCCCGCTGCGCCGAGTGTCACACGCCGCCACTGTTCACCAATCAGCAGATTGCCGTATTGGGCACACCCGAGCCCGAGGGCATGCCTTTTGACCCGGGCGCTGCGGTCCCGATGAACGAGCCCAGCCAGCGCGGCGGGTTTAAAGTTCCCAGCCTGAGGAACATCGAACTGACCGCGCCCTACATGCACTCCGGTCGTTTTACTACCCTGCGCGAGGCGGTGTCTTTCTATACCGGAGGCCGAGGCCATGCAGTGCCGGAAGGCGAGGAGCTGAAGATCCACTGGCATATCTGGGAACCGAACCTCACGGATGCAGAGCTGGATCGGCTGGTGGATTTTCTCAAAACATTGACAGACGAGAGTTTCAAACCGGAAACACCGCAGCGCCTGCCCTCGGGCCTGCAACTGATGCACAATCAAGTCGCCGGAGCCGGCGAGTTTGACAACGGAGTAGACGACCATGAATAAGATATTAGCCGCAGTCGGCGCGCTGGTGCTGTTAGGCGCAGGGTATTACCTGGGCAATGCCAACCAGCCGGAGCCAACCGTCATCAAGGTCCCGGCACCAAGCAGGGGCGACTTCGCCTCCGCAGGAGCATCTGAAGTTGCCGCAGCGGCGGGTAAGGTAAGCGTGCGTGCCTGGGAGACACCTACCAGCGGTGAAGTCATCATCGTCAAGGATGGTGAATCCATACAGGAAGCAGTCAAGGCGGCTGAGCCCGGTGCCGTCATCAAGATCATGCCCGGCACTTACAGGGAAACTGTTTACGTCGACAAGGACAACATCACGCTGTCTGGCGTCATCGAACAGGGCAATTATCCGGTTATGCACGGCGAGGGCGTACGCAACGACGCGGTGCTCTACTCCGGCAACGGCTTTACCGTGGAGAACCTTTACATCACCAAGTACAAGGGAAACGCGATCATGGGTCAGGCGGGGAATAACTACATCATCCGCAATAATATTATTGTCGACACAGGGGTCTATGGCATTTTCCCCCAGCTGGGCAAGAACGGCATTGTTGCCCACAATGTAATCTCGGGTATTGAAGACGCGGCTATCTACGTGGGAATGTCCGATAACGTAGACGTTGTTTACAACCAGGTATTTGACAGTGTTGCGGGCATTGAAATAGAGAACAGCCGCTCCGCGCTGGTTGAAGGCAATTTCGTGTATAACAACACCGGCGGTATCCTCGCTTTTATCACCCCTGGGCTGCCCATCAAGACCTGTGGTGATGTGATCATTCGCAATAATTTTGTGGTCGATAACAACCACGAGAACTTTGCCATTCCCGGTTCGCTGGTTTCCAATATTCCTCCGGGTACCGGCATGCTGGTAATGGCCTGTGATGACGTGGTGATAGAACAGAACATTATCAGCGGGAATGATTCAGTAGGCGTGTTGTTCACCGACTTCTCGCTTGCCGGCAACGCAGCAACGGATCCGGATGCCGACCCCAATCCAAATCGTCCCAAAATTCTCAATAACATCATGCAGGACAATGGTAAGAATCCCGCACCGCTGGTGCGTGCGTTTCTCGCTACCCAATTGCAGACGCGGGGCCCTGACTTTGTCGATACGGTAGGCATGGATGACGGCTGCATACTCAACCCGGAACGTTTTCGCACGCTGGGGCTGGATAAGTACGGTGATTGTGACTTTGCCAACACCAGGACCGTGCTCACCTACACCTTGCCCGAGCCGGTACCGCCGCGTGTGAATGAAACCAACATGGAAAAGGGCAAGCTGGCGTATTATGGCGTTTGCGCAGGTTGCCATGCCTACGGTTCCAGGATGATTGGCCCACCCACACAGATTATTCAGGCGCTGTATATGGATAACCCCGAGGGTATTGCAGCTTATGCAGCTAATCCGGTGAGGAAGCGTGACGATTATCCGGAGATGCCTCCGCAGGGACACCTGGATGAAGAAACACGTTTAGCCGCCGCAAAATTTATGTTGGGCCTGACCAGGTAGTGGTCGGTGTTGTGATGACAAAGCCACCCTCGGGTGGCTTTTTTGATTGCGCTATCGAGCTGTGTCCAGCGAGGTTTGTTGCGAACATCGCACGATGGACTCAAGCAATTCACGAAAGCATTTAAGGGCATGATGTAGGTCAAAAAATGTACGTTACTTATGTAGTGTTTCGGCCTACACTGGTTTTGCGGTATCTATTCAATAAACGGAGCGAGCGCAGCAATGCTGGAAAAAGAACTGGCCCAGGCCACCAAGATGGCTTCTCAAGCTAACAAAAAGGTGGAGCAGCTTCGCAAGAAGCTTGTTTCTGAATCAGAGAAATCGCATGCCAAAGCCAAGCGTGAATTACAGGCAGCGCGCAAGCGACACACTGCGGCGAATGCGCGGCTCAAGAAAGCGCGCACAGCACTGAAGAAAAAAGCCACGCCGGACAACCAGAAGAAAGTGGATGCATTGATGAAGCAGGTGCAGGATCTTGCGGAATCAGTGGGGCGTATTGCCAAGGCCGCGTATGAAGCCGCGCAGCGCTACACGTCGGTGCGTGCTGACGTAATGCTCGAGGAGCGCAAAGCCAAGGCTGCCGACCAGGCCGCGGCAATGGTAGAAAAAGCATCAGCCAAGGCTAAATCGAAACCCGGCAAGAAAAAAGCGCCTGCCAGGAAGAAAGCCGCCGCCAAGAAGAAAGCGGCACCCAAAAAGAAAGCAGCGCCCAAGAAGAAGGCGGCAGCGAAGAAAAAAGCTGCCGCCAAAAAGAAAGCGCCGGTGAAGAAAAAGGCCGCTGCGAAGAGGAAGGCAGCGCCCAGGAAAAAAGCCGCCGCCAGTTAACTCGGTCTCCTCTGCCGGTCTTTTTCCAAGGCTGAGCTGACTCACGCGGATCTGATACTGCCGCGTGAGTCCCGTTCCCTGCGTCCCCGCAAGGGGCGTACTCTCTTTTACCCTGTCGCCGGCACTTTGCCGGTCTGTTTATGCGCACCATTGTGGCCGACGGCCTCACACCGCTGGGCTTGCGCGCCATATAAATATAATATGACTGTCTTAAAATAATGAGGGTTTCGCCATGAGCCTGCTTAATGCCTTTTTCTCATGGGTGCTGCTGTTGTTGGCAATCGCTCTGTCCGGCTGTAGCAGCGAACCCGAAGGGAGAGGCGAGATACAGGGTGTAGCGCTGCCCTCCGAGCTTGTAGCCGCGCGCGCTGCAAGGCAGCAGAACGCATTGCCTGGTAATGACAGTCGAATACTGTTTGGCGACCTGCATGTGCATACAACCTTCTCCCCTGACGCGTTTCTGTTGTCCACGCCGTTAACCGGCGGTTCGGGCCTGCATCCGCCGGCGGACGCCTGTGACTTTGCGCGCTACTGTTCCGGTCTGGATTTCTGGTCTATCAATGATCACGCCGAGGGTCTCACCCCGCGTCGCTGGGCCGAGACGCGGGAAAGTATTCGTGAGTGCAACGCCTCGGCAGGTGATCCAGGCAACCCGGATATGGTGGCCTTCCTGGGTTGGGAGTGGAGCCAGGTCAGCACTGACCCTGGCAAACACTATGGGCACAAGAACGTAATATTTCTCGATACGGCAGAAGGACAGGTGCCGGAGCGGGCAATTGCAGCGCCGCGCGAGAAACTGTCGCGACCTCCAATGGGGCGGGTTGCCCAGTTGATGATGTCGCTGATGGACTTTGAGAACCGTGAATTCTATCTCGGCATTCAGCAGTACTATGACGAAATAGCGGACACACCCCTGTGCGCAGGCGGTTTGGATGTACGTGGCTTACCCGCGGATTGTCTTGAGGTCGCGGAGGACCCAAGGGCGCTGTTCACCAAGCTGGATGAATGGGGCTTCGACAGTATTGTGATTCCGCATGGCAATGCCTGGGGGCTTAACACGCCCGCCTCGACCACCCTGGACAAGCAGTTGAGCCGTCAGCAGCATGACCCGCAGCGGCAGATACTCTTTGAAATCTACTCCGGTCACGGTAACTCAGAGGAGTACCGGAAGTGGCGTGCGGCGGTAAAAGGTGGCGATGGAGGCCTGGTCTGCCCCCAGCCCAGCGACGATTACCTTCCCTGCTGTCATCGCGCCGGAGAAATTATACGCCAGCGTTGCGAGGATGCGCAGGAGAGTGCGGCAGAGTGCCAGCGACGGGAGTTCGAAGCCCGCCAGCATTTTGTTGATGCAGGCAACTCCGGCCATCTGACTGTTCCCGGACAGCAGGTGACCGACTGGCTGGGCTGCGGTACCTGCCCGGACTGCTTCAATGAGCCCATGGATCATCGGCCCGCAGCCACCGCGCAGTATGCCCTGGCAATTACTGGTTTCGAGGCGGGTCGCGGACCCTTGAATTTTCGCTTTGGTTTTATCGGTTCCAGCGACAATCATCGTAGCCAGCCGGGCACAGGTTACAAGGAAGTCGCGCGTAAGTTTATGACTGAATCTTTCGGCTCCAGTAATCCGCGGATTGCCAGCAAGATCGGTGATCAACGCGAGCCGCAGCCTTTTTCTGTGCCCCTTGCCGCTGACAACAGCGTGGGTTTGCAAACGGCGCGGAATATGGAGCGGCAGAACTCCTTCTGGCTCACTGGTGGCCTGGTTGCCACGCACAGTGGCGGGCGCGACCGCCTCGCCATATGGGACAGTCTCAAGCGCAAGGAAGTGTATGCCACGTCCGGCGACAGAATACTGCTCTGGTTCGATCTGCTCCAGGGCGATACTGCCATGCCCATGGGCTCTGAACTTGGCAGTGCCACCAATCCACGCTTCAGGGTGAGCGCAATGGGCGCTTTGCGGCAGCAGCCAGGGTGCCCTGACTACGTTCACCGTACGCTGGGCGACGACAGGGTGACGTCCTTATGCGGAGGCGAGTGCTATAACCCGGGTGATGAGCGCATGCCCATAGAACGCATCGAAGTGGTGCGAATCCGCACCCAGCGCAACGCCGGCGAGGATGTGGATACTTTAATAGAAGACCCTTGGCGCTCCTTCACCTGTGAGCAGTCAGGGCCCGGGTGCAGCGTGGAGTTTGTGGACGAAGAATTTATCGAGGAACAGCGCGAGACAGTGTATTACGTGCGTGCCCTGCAGCAGGTTACGGAAATGATCAACGCCGATAATGTGCGCTGCGACTACGACGAGAATGGAAACTGTATTGCCGTCGACCCCTGTTACGGCGATTACCGTACCGCCGACACCGATGACTGTCTGGCACCCGCGCAACAGCGAGCCTGGTCATCGCCAATATTTGTAACCCCAACCGAGGAGCTGCCATGAAACGTCATCTGCTATACCCCACACGAAGCCTTGGGTCGGCCAAAGCATGGCTGTTGGTGTTTCTTGCGTTGCTGTGTGCCGGCGGCCTGTGGCTGTACCTTGATGACTCGGCCGGCTCCGCGATGAAGAAGACGGCGCAGCTCGCGGCGCTGGATGTAATTGGCGACGCCGCCACCAGGCGCCTTTCAGAGGCGCAAGGCGAAACAACGCACGGCAGCGCTGTTGATCTGATCAAGCAGCCCATCGAGGTAAAGCGTATCGCTGAAAACGTCTTTATGGCGACGGGGGTGGGCAACGTGATCATGGTGACCACCAGCGAGGGGAACGTGGTGTTTGATACGGGCCTTGTATTGCAGACGCCGAAACAGCTTGCTGCGTTGCAGACGGTGTCAGATGCGCCTGTGCACACCATCGTGCTTAGCCACTCGCATGCGGACCATATCGGCGGCACGCGGTTCTTCGCCGAACAGGACACGCGCATCATTGCCCATCAGCAGTTCACGGAAGAGCAGCGTTACCTGACCGAGCTGGAGCCTTACCAGTACCAACGCAATCGCACGCTGTTCCCCTGGATGCCCGCCTGGGAAGACAGGCCCGATATCGCCATGATGCGCTACGGCGGCATTCAACCGGACGTAACCGTGGATGACTGGGAGAGCTACAGCTTCACTCTGGGTGGCGTTGAGTTCCAGGTGTTTGGCACACCAGGAGCAGAGGGCGCTGACAACCTTGTGATGTGGTTGCCGGAGCAGAAAATTCTCTTCAGTGGCGACTTTTTCGGTCCCCAGTTTCCACAGTTCCCCAATGTGTTCACCATGCGTGGCGAGAAAGTGCGCAAGCCCATGGAGTATGTGAAGTCTCTCGAATTCCTGCTGCCGCTTGGCGCAGAGACAGTCGTACCCAGTCACCACAGCCCCAGTCATGGCGCGGCTCAGATTCGCGCAGATATGCAGCGCATTCGTGATGCGGTGCGCTATGTGCATGACGAGACCGTCAGCGGCATGAATGCCGGCAAGTCGGTTTACCAGTTAATGCGAGAGATCAGGCTGCCGCCGGAACTGGAGCTGGTGCAGAATCACGGCAAGGTGGACTGGGCGGTGCGCAGTATCTGGGATTACTACATGACCTGGTTTCATTTCGACAGCACCACTGAGCTTTACCCGGTGCCGGCCAGTGAGGTCTATGCGGACCTTGCGGCGGCAGCCGGTAGCGACAGCCTGTTGCTACTGGCGCGAAGCTATCTTGAAGAGGCGCAGCCGGTGAAAAGCCTGCACGTGCTGGAAGTGCTGCTGGCGGGCCAATCGGATTACGATGAAGCGCTGGCTTTGCGCGCAGAGGCGCTTGCCATGCTCTTGCAGAGTGCGCGGGATGGGTATGGCAACGATTACGAAATCTTCTGGTTGCAGGCGCGCCTGGCCGACACTGCAGCGCGCCTGAGTCCCTAGCCAGCGCAACAAGGCAGGCCCGGGAAGGCGCTGCCAGGCAATTGAGGTGCTCAGTCGGTGGCGCTTCGCTGGGGTGACATACCGGCACGCTCCCGTGCCTGCGCATGTCGCGCCTGTTGCTCCAGGGTAAACCGATAGGCCGTGTAATACTTGTAGATATTGGCCACGTATTGCACTGTCTCACGGCCTATCTCCTTCGCGGCGACCAGTTCCACGTTATCGAACCAGACGTTGGGGTCATAGCCCTGCTCGGCGGCTTTTCTGCGCATGCTGATCATGCGCGCCGGGCCGGCGTTATAAGCGCCCAGCGCAAGCAGGGTGCGATTGACCATATCGATATCCGGGTCGTCAAAATACCGATTGCGCAGGAAATTCAGGTATTTGATACCCGCCTCGATGTTGGCGTCCACCTCTTCGATGTTGGGAATCCCCACGTTCTTGTCTCTGGCTGTGCTGGGCAGTAGCTGCATCACGCCTATGGCGCCCGCGTGACTGCGGGCACTCTGGTCCAGTCGCGACTCCTGATACCCCTGGGCAGCGGCCATGAGGTAGTCCACCTCATACTGACTGCCGTACTTTTTGAACAGGTCGTGCAGTACCAGAAAGCGCTGGTAGTCGTCGTCATTCAATGCGTTGGCAGCCCAGTCGAAATCCCGAATGTAGCGGTTTCTCAGTATATTGCCGATCATGGTGCCTTCACGGTTCTTTTTCAGGAACGCATTGGTGGCTTCGGCCAGCAGTGGGCTGTTTTTGCGGAACGCCCAGGCGAGACGGCCGCCTTCGCGGAAGACGATGTCGTCGCGCACTACCGTGTTGGTAAACACATCTTTCCACAGCACCGGTTTGTACTCATCGACAATAACCCAGGGCAGCAGGCCTTTGTCCACCATCTCGATGAGGTCGTCGTCTTCCAGGAACTCCGAGACCAGGGAAATGGTAACCGGCTCCTTGCCTTCGGCGGTAAAGCGACGGTTCAACTCTTCCACGCTCTCGCGATAGCTGCTGGACTGTCGCAGGTATACCGTTTTTCCCGAGAGGTCATCTATAGAGGCCAGGGGCTCAGCGGACGGGCCGGTAACGAGTATCTCCGATAACGGCTTGCTCACGGGAATACTGAAATCAATTACCTCTTGCCGTTCAGGCGTAATAGACAGGCCAGCGTTGATGATGTCGCCCTGTCCGGCCAGCAGTGCCGGGATCAACTGGTTGCGGGCAACCGGGATGATGGCCACGTACACCTTCACGTTTTTGCGTCCCAGGCGCTTGTTGATTGCCGCTTCGAAGCGGTCTGCCATCTCCTTGGTCAGCCCTTTTTCCTGGCCATTTTCTTCCAGGTAATAGCGCCCTGGGCTGTATACCGTGAGCATACGGATAACGCGGCGCTCCTCCATGGTGTCCAGGTCACCGGTCCAGGCCTCGCGTGACACCTTTGGCACTGCTATCGCCGCCTCCAGGTCTGCAGGGGCAAACGGCAGGGATTCGCTGTCGGCGTCTGTGGCTGACTCGCTTGCGGCGACGATGGTGGTCTCCACCGGCCTGGCATCTGCGCTGTTGTGAGAAGTGGTGTCTTGGTCGGAGCTGGTTTCTCCGCAGGCAGCGACGCTGCCAAGACAGGCGATTAAGACGAGGGTGTTGAGTGTCTTCATAGAGCCTCTTCTGTCACTGATGGGAGGTGTCGCAATGTTCCGTGGTGCGCTCCATTCTCGCTCGCATGGGAGCCCCAGGGCAAGCGTTGCGGCCGGTCAGCCCGCCGTTTGAGCACCGTCAACCGGTAGCGCGATACCGTTGATAAAGCGGGACTCAGGTGAGGCGAGATAGGCCACGGCAGCGGCGATCTCTTCCGGTTCGGCGCCCTCAGTGAGCGGCATCAGCTTGCCGATAAGGTCCATGTCGGCGTTCTCCGGCATATTAAAAGCGGCGGTGAGAGGTGTTTTCACAAAGCCCGGGCACACGGCATTTACCCTCACGCCCTGCTTGGCATATTCAAGGGCCAGAGACTTGGAGAACATCAGCACACCGGCCTTGGTCGCGCAGTAGACAGAATTGTAGGCCTGTCCAGTGAGGCCTGCTGTGGACGACATGTTGACGATGTTGCCGCCGGTTTGCAGAAGCTCGGGCATGGCTGCCCGGCACATGAAAAAGACGCCATCCAGGTTGATGGCGTTTGCCCGGTGCCACTGTTCGTCAGTGATGTCTGTCAGGTGTTCACACAGGGCAATGCCGGCGATGTTGCACAATATATCCAGCTTGCCAAAGCGTGACACACAGGCTTCAACCACGGCGTTGCAGGCCCTGGAATCCGTGACGTTGAGCTCGGCAACTTCGCTCTGGCTGCCGGCAGGCAGCGCGGCGACGGTTTCACTCAATCCGTCCAGGTTGATGTCCGCGAGGAACACTGCCGCGCCTTCAGCAGCGAGGCGGATTGCGGTAGCGCGGCCGATGCCTGAGGCGGCACCGGTAATCAGGGCCACCTGGTTGTTCAGTTTCTGCATAGTGATTCTCTAGGTCCGGAGAATGATTTTTCCCATGTGGGCGCCACTTTGCATGTATTCGTGGGCCTGTGCCACCTCTGCCAGTTCAAATACACGGTCGATCACCGGTTTGACGCTGCCATTGGCCAGGTGTGGATAGATATGCTCGCGGATTTCACGCGTCATCACGGCCTTCTGTTCGAAACTCTGGGCGCGCAGGGTTGAGCCGGTCAAGGTGATTCGTTTCATCAGCAGTGGTGCAAAATTGACTTCTGCCTGGAATCCGCGAATGAAGGCGATAGAGACAATGCGCCCTTCCGGGGCAGCGACATTGATATTCTTCTGCACAAAATCACCGCCGGCCATATCCAGGATCACATTCACCCTGTCTTTCAGGCCGGCCTCGGTGAGTACCTGCTCAAAGTCCTGTGTTTGGTAGTTAATCGCCATGGTCGCGCCCAGCGCTTCCAGCGCGTGGCATTTTTCTGCACTACCGGCGGTGGTATAGACCTCAGCACCTGCGGCTCGCGCCATCTGGATTCCCAGCGTGCCTATGCCGCTGGCCCCGCCGTGTATAAGCACGATTTCCCCTGCTTGCATTGCCGCGCGCTGGAATATGTTGTGCCACACGGTGAGCAGAGCTTCGGGCAGCGCGGCGGCCGCTTCCATGCTGAAGCCATCCGGTATTGGCAGGCACTGCCCTACCGGCGCGATGGCATGGTCGGCATATCCGCCGCCATGGGTGAGTGCACACACGGCATCTCCCACCTGCCAGGTGTCGACGCCCTGGCCCAGCGCAGATACCCTGCCGGCGACTTCCAGCCCCATAATGGGTGACGCATCCGCCGGCGGCGGGTAAAGGCCCATGCGTTGCAGCAGATCGGCGCGATTCAAGCCAGCAGCAGCAACCTCTATCAGTAGCTCTCCGGGGCCGGGTGCGGGTGCCTCGTCCTCCTGAATGCTCAGGCTTTGGTCGTCCGGGTCTATCGCCACGTAGCGCCTGCGCGGACGTTGCATACTATGCCTCCAGAGGCGTGCGCCAGCCGTGTGGGTCATCGGCCGTGCCGCTTTGTATTGCGCACAGCTGTTCCCGCAGCCGCGTAGACCAGGGCCCCATCTGGCCATCGCCAACGCGGATGGTTTCGCCCTCGTAGACCAGCTCGCCAACCGGTGTCAGCACGGCGGCGGTGCCGGTCAGTGCCGCTTCGGCCTGCGGCGCGTGAGCCAGCAGCTCCGCCACCGAGAAATCCTCCTCGCGCACGCTCAGGCCTGCGTCTGCGGCCAGGGCCAGAATGCAGTCACGGGTGATGCCCGGCAGAATGGAGCCGTCCAGAGGCTTGGTGAAGACCTCTTTGCCCACGATGAGAATAAAGTTGGCAGCGCCGGTTTCCTGCACCACGCCTCCCGGCGCAAACAATACCTGGTCGGCTCCCAGTTCTTTTCTCGCCTGCACAATCTGGCGCATGGCTGCGGCATAATTGCCGCCGGTCTTCACCGCCCCGAAACTGGGGGTGCAGCGCTGCATCCTGTCTTCCACTTTTACCCGCAATGGTTGCAGCCCGCCCGCGAAGTAGTCTCCCACGGGGGAGGTCAGCACGTAGTAGAGCGCCTTCTGCGTGGGACGCGCTGCTGCGCCTATGTCTTCTTCCGTGCCCAGCAGCGTCGGCCGCAGGTACAGGGCGCCGGGGTAGGCCGGTATCTCGTCGGCTACGGCGGCGACGGCCATGTGCAGGGAGCGGGTCAGCGCTGCTTCATCGGGGATAGGCAGCAGTAACTGCGCTGCGCTGTTGAGCATGCGCGCCACGTGACGATCGGGCCGGAACAGGTGAATGTCGCCGGACTCGGTACGGTAGGCTTTAAGCCCCTCGAAACACTCGCTGGCGTAGTGCAGCACGTGAGTAGCGGGATGCATTGAAAAAGGCTCGACGGGCACGACCTCAGGGTTGGACCATTGTCCGTCTCTGAAACGACTGGTGACCATCTTCGCCGTGAATTGTGTGCCGAACGCCGCCATGGTTCTCTTTCTCTATTTTATTGCAGTAAGCCAGTGATGATACCGCGAGATGGAGGTGAACGGAGCACCGGGCGGGGACAAAATCCGGAACTTTGTCACAGCCTGCGGCGAAGCAGCTGTTTTGGTCTCGTCGCCGCCCCTGTCACCAGCAGCAGAGCCTGTTCACTATGCCTGTTTCACCGCCCCGGACGCCAACAGCGACTCCACCTGCGCGGCAGCAAAACCGAACTCCTCCAGTATCTCGCGCGAATGTGCACCTATCGGTGCTGGAGGGCGGCTCACCTCGCCCGGGGTGCGGCTGAAGCGAGGGGCCGGTGCCGGCTGCCAGACCTTGCCATCATCCAGGAAGGTGCCGCGTGCCTGGTGGTGCGGATGGTGACGTACCTCCTCCATCGACAGCACGGGGGCATAGCAGATGTCGGCATCGGCAAAGAAGGCATCCCATTCGTCGCGTGTCCTGCGTTTGAACACCGCAGTCAGCTGCTCCTTTAGCTGCGCCCAGTTCGCCATGTCCCACTGGTTCTCCAGGCCCGTCACCCGGGGCCCCAGCTTGTCCAGGAGAGCCGCATAGAATTGCGGTTCTACCGAGGCGATGGTGACGTACTTGCCGTCTGCGGTTTCATACACTTCGTAGAAGTGTGCGCCTGAGTCCAGTATGTTGGTGCCGCGTTCATCGCTCCAGAAGCCAACCTGATTGGCGGCGTACACGCTGGTCATCAGCGTCGCTGCGCCATCAATCATCGCAGCGTCCACCACTTGTCCCTTGCCAGAGCGGGTCGCTTCCAGCAGTGCGCAAACCATGCCGTAGGCCAGCATCAGTCCGCCACCGCCAAAGTCACCCACCAGGTTCAGTGGAATGGCAGGCTTCTCGCCGGCGCGACCCATCGCGTGCAAGGCGCCGGTCAGTGCCACGTAGTTGAGGTCGTGGCCCACGTCGTCAGCCATGGGGCCGTCCTGGCCCCAGCCGGTCATGCGCCCGTACACCAGCTTCGGGTTGTGTTGCAGGCACAGTTCCGGTCCCAGGCCCAATCGCTCCATGACGCCAGGGCGGTTGCCCTCCAGCAGCCCGTCCGCCTGCGCCACCATGGCGAGCACGGTCGCGACACCCTCCGGTGTTTTCAGGTCGATGCCAATACAGCGCTTGCTGCGATTGAGCAGGTCAAGGTCTGTAGACTGCTGTGCCGCGAACAAGCCTCCACCCGGGCGCTCTACGCGAATCACGTTTGCGCCCATGTCGGCCAGGGACATGGCGGCAAAAGGGCCGGGGCCAAGGCCGGCTATTTCAATAATGGTCAGGCCTGCTAAAGGTCCCATGATGACGGCTCCTGAATTAGAGTGGAGCTGGCAGTATGTGGCGTGAGAATTACCTGGACAATGGCGCCTCGTGCGCCTGGCTGTTGTCTTTGCAGATCAGTTTGTCGAACAGGCGCCGCGCTTCCTCCAGCTTGGCAAATACCGGGTAGTCCTCGTCCAGGCACCAGCTGACGGTGATCATGTTGAGGGTGCCCACCACGGTGGTGGCGAGCATGTCCGCGGAAAACCCGGTATTAACATCGCCGAGCTCTACCCCGGACTGGATCAGCCGGGTGAAACTGGCCATGGACGAATTGCCGATTTCCCGCTGTTGTTCCTGGTCCTCGGCGAACGCAGTCGGGCCTACCAGCACCAGTTGCCGGTCGATCGCGTTCATTGCGGCAAAGCTGGACTCAATGTAGTCGATCATCGCCTCCAGTCGTGCTCGCGTGGTGTGATGGTTCTCCATCAGCTGGCGCAGCATGGTCTCGGAGCGGCTGTACAGACGGCTGATACCCAGGCCGCCCAGCAGTGTGTGTTTGTTGGGGAAGTGGCCATAGAAGGTGCGCCTGGCGACATCTGCCTTCTGGCAAATCTGCTCAATGCTGGTTTCTTCGATTCCCTGGCTCTGGAACAGGCTATAGGCCGCGTCCTCGATGCGCGCGCGGATCTCCTGTTTGCGTTTTTCCCGGCGGCCAAGCGGCGCGTCGATGGTTTCCATGAAAAATCCGTAATGCGGTTGCATTCAGTTCAGTATTAAACTATTTTGTATACAAATGTGCAAGTTTGCGCGTTTGTTGAGCTATTGCCTGGCTAGCTTTCGCACCATTACTGCCAAAAGAAGCAGGTGAGTCAGCAAGCACCCGGACACGTCCCGTCAGGCCTTTAACGCCTGCTGGCGAGTGACAACTGTAGTGAGACACTCTGGTTGCGGATGCGTACCAAGCGAACAAGTAGCAGTCAGAATACACAGGTGAGAGTAAACATGTCAGACCGTTTGTTGGTCGTTTCTACCGATTGTCACGCAGGGCTTCCTATTGCCGACTACAAACCCTATGTAGACAGTAAATACCACGACATGCTCGACATGGCGGTGCCGGTGACCGTGGACATGATGGACAAATCAGAGTCCATGTTCCTGATCAAGGAAATCAACGACGCATGGCGGGCACCTATCCAGAAAGAGCTGACCGGCGCCTGGGATTACCAGCAGCGCGTCAACATGCTTGCCGGCGACGGTATAGCGGCAGAAATTATTTTCCCCGACGGCATCACCGAGAAAAACACGCCACCGTTCGGCGCCGGGCTGGGCCTGTCACCCAAGGACATGGTGCCCGAGCTGCAGTGGGCGGGCGCCATGGCCCACAACCGTTGGCTGGCCGAGCTCTGTGCCCATGACCCCGCCCGCCACATCGGTGTGGCCTCCATTCCGCTATTGTGGGACGTGGACCAGGCCGTAGAAGCCGTGCGCTGGTGCGTAGACAACGGTCTGCGCTCGGTGATGATTCCCACCATGTGGTACAACAACGACGCCTATCACCATGTGAAGTACGACCCGTTCTGGGAGATCTGCGAGGACCTGGGCGTGATTGTCCACTTCCACTCGGGGCCAGCGCCGCATGCGGAATACTTTGGCCCCGGCTTCCCGGTAGAGGATGCTCGTGACCAGCTGCCTGGCGCCATGGGTATCTACGTCTCAGAGGTAATGTGGTGGATGTACCGGCCTCTCACGTTCATGATCTGGGGCGGGGTGTTCGAGCGGTTCCCGCGGCTCAAGGCAATGATCGTCGAGGGAGGCACCATGTTCATGCTGCCTCCCTGGCTGAAGCTGATGGATTTCCAGTACAACGAGGGGGATATCTCCGCGAAACTGGGCGACTTCAAGAGCCACCTGTCCATGCCTCCCAGCGGCTACTTCGCCCGGAACATTGGTATCGGCGCGTCCTGTGTCAAACGTCCCGACATTGAGATGCGTGATGAAATAGGCCTGGAGAAAGTCATGTGGGGCAGCGATTTCCCGCATCCGGAAGGCACCTGGCCGAATACGCAGGAATACTACAGGGAGACCTTCAGCGGGCTTCCCGAAGCAGACGGTCGCAAGATCCTCGGTGAAAACGCCGTCGAGTTTTATGGGCTGGATCGTTCACGGCTGCAACAAGTGGCCGATGAGATCGGGCCAGACGTATCCATTTTTAACTGAACACCAGAGATAGCGGAGAAGCACCATGACTATCGTCGAGCCCTGTGAATCAAAGACCAACACCACCCCGGATTTCCCCATGGGTTGGTATTCGGTGGAGCGCTCTCACCAACTGGCCATAGGCGAGGTCAAGCCGATCAAGGCATTTGACCGGGAGATGGTGCTGTATCGCACACGCTCTGGCAAAGCAGCAGTGCAGGATGCCTTCTGCCCGCACCTTGGTGCCCACCTGGGCCACGAGGGCCGTGTGGTTGCCGAAACAATCCGCTGCCCTTTCCACGGCTGGCAGTTCAATGCCGACGACGGAAAGTGCTCCCACATTCCCTACTGCGACGAAATCCCGGAGCGTGCCCGCGTGCGCACCTGGCATACGGAGGAGCAGAATGGCGAAGTGTATATCTGGTTTCACCCGGAAAATACCGGGCCGCAGTGGCCGCTGCCGGAGTTGCCGGAGCTGGGAGACCCTGCCTGGACCACGCCGCGTTACACCGAGCACCTTGTTCCGGCGCACGTGCAGGACATCTGTGAGAATTCCTGTGACCCGGTGCATTTCCAGTACGTGCACAACCAGACCACAGTGCCTGAGTCCGAGGTCACCATCGACCCGGATGGACGCACCATGCACCTGCATTCGCATATGAAGGATGCCGATTACCCCGGCCATCTGCATGCTACGACCTATAGCCCGGGGTTTGCCATGGTGCGCAACACCTATGGCCCCGGTGCCGAGATGATCATGTATAACAGTGCCCAGCCTATCGATAACGGGCAGACGCTGATGCGCTGGACGCTGATTGTACGCAAGGAAATCGAGGACTTTGCCGGTGATGACGTGATGAAAGGCATCATCGATGGCTTGAGCGATGACTACCCGATCTGGGCCAACAAGGTGCACCGTCGTCGCCCTGTATTCTGTAAAGGTGACCAGACCCTGGTGACATTCCGCAAGTGGGTCAGGCAGTTCTACACCACCTCACAGGACCAGCAGGAGATCGCTTGAAAGACTTCAAGAATAAAGTCGCGGTAATTACCGGCGGCGCCAGTGGCGTAGGGCGCTCACTGGCCTTCGCGCTGGGCAGGCGGGGAGCGAAAATTGCAGTAGGTGATGTCGACGCCAGTGCCATGCAACAGCTCACCTCCGACCTGGCGGCGGAAAACATTCCCGCCATCGTTGAGCACTGTGACGTCACCTCGCTGGATAGCCTCAATGCGCTGGCCGACGCCGCCACTGAAAAACTGGGCGGCCTCGACCTGGTATTTGCCAATGCCGGTATCGGCGCCGGTGAAACCGGCGCCATGTGGGACTACTCTGAAAAAGACTGGCAGTGGTGTCTCAACGTCAACGTGTGGGGCGTGATCAACAGCATTCGTGCATTCATGCCGAGGCTGGTTGCAGCGGGCAAGGAAGCACACTTCGTGGTAACAGGCTCGGGCAACGGCGCCTACATCATTTTACCTGACGCGCCCATATACACTGCCAGTAAAGCCACCGTTCATGCCATCACTGAAAACCTGCACTACCAGTGCCAGGCCGGACAACTGCCGGTCAAGGTGAGTGCCCTCTTCCCCGGGCCGCATGTCGTGGACACCGGCCTGTTCAATTCCGGCAGGGTGCGCCCCGAGGCTTTGCAGAAAGACGTGCAGGGCAACGAGTCGGGCATCAATTCGGTGGACGACATGAAGAAGATGGCGGCCGAGTACGGCATAGAGTTGCAAACCACCCATCCGGACGAGGTGGCCGCCATGGCAATCAGGGGGCTCGAACAGGATGCCTTCTGGCTGCTGGAGACCACTGAAGACACGGACGCTAAAATTCGTGCCCGTGCAGAAATGATACTGAATCGCACCACGCCGGTTCCGGCAATGGTGGGATAAACCCATAACGAGCTGTCATTCCCGCGCAGGCGGGAATCCGGATAGGTCTGTCTCTGCCACGGCAGAAGCAGCCGGGTCCCGCAATAACGCAGAAAGGTTTGCGCGGTAATGACAACGGGAAATCGAATCCTCTCCTGTGGGGGGATATAAGAAGCAGGAAACAGAACAATGACCAATCAATCAGGTGCACCCCAGGGCAATACCGGCGATATCGTCAACTGGCCCATGCTCAAAATTGTTTACCGCACGGACCCGGAGGCTATTGCCAAACTGTTGCCGCCGGGAATTGACCCGGGCGCCAACCCCAACGTTAACCTGACAATCTACAACTTTCCGGTACCGGACGAGCCCGAGTACGGCATCGTCACCACCGTTGACGCGGATTACAACGGCACGCCAGGGGAATACACCCTCGGCTACGGGATAGACCAGGAGTCGGCCATTTTTATAAGTCAGGAAACCAACGGCCAGCCCAAATACCCCTGCACCACTGAATACTACCGTCTTGGCCCCCAGGTGACCGCTCGCTGCATTCACCACGGCTACACCTTCGTTGAATTCAAGGGTGTGTCCACCGGCCCGGTCGACTTTGAAGAAGAGTGGGTGCAGAACGAGTGGTGGCTGAAATACTCCCGTGCGGTGAGCGTGGGTGGCCCGGCCACGGGTTTCGATTTTCCCCCTCATGTCGTGCACGTTATGAGCAAGTACGGCACAGCGTGGAAAGAGGAAGTGCAGGGCGAGCTGGTGTTGCGCGACAGTCCCTGGGACCCGCTTGCCAGCCTGCTGCCAATGCGGGAGCAGCTCTCGGCGCACCTCTGGTGGCCCATATTTCTCGATCGCCAGATTACCCTGGCCGGCGAACTGGATGCGGAGGCTTTCCTGCCCTTCGCAGATACGATTTCAGGATCACGCTGGCCTGGAGAGAACGGCGGCCCCAGGCGCAGTTAAGCGCTCAGGCTCTTTCTCGTGAGCCGCCGGCTGGCCGTTGCGACTTCCCTGCGGCCCTGGCTGCCGGCAATGGCGGGCATGACCTGCCTCGGCCTGGGTATCGGTCTGGTATCCATGTTCGGTTTCTTCGTGCCCCACCTCTCCCGGGAATTCGGTGTAGGGGTGGCGGCCATCAACATGGCGCCGGTGGCACTGTTGCTGGTGCCGGGCATTCTGTCTCCTTTCCTCGGTAAGCTGGTTGACCGCTGGTCCATACGCGGGCTGATGCTGCTGGGCAGTGCGGCCTCCATGCTGTCGCTGCTGGTGCTCAGCCAGGCGCAATCCCTCCTTGTCCTCAGTTGTGCTTTCCTGCTCTTTGCCGTGGGCCTGGTATGCTACGGGCCGTTGGCCGTGAACGCACTGATGGTCAAGCTCTATCCGGGGCGTGAAGCGCGCGCTCTGGCGGTCGCATCGCTGGGTATCAGCGTGTCGTCGATCACCTTGCCGGTGTTTGTGGGGGCGGTGTTGCAGGTACTGGATTGGCGCAGCAGCCTTGCGCTGCTGTCGCTGGCGATGCTCGCAGTGCTCTGGCTGTGGGTGCTTGTGGCCGTGCCCCCCGGAGTGGTGGCGCCGGTGGTGGCGCAGCGTCAAAGCGTTGGCAAGGACATTACCCGCCGCGCGGAATTCTGGTTGATCGGCAGCCTGGTGGCCATGCCCCTGGGGGTGATGCTGGTGCTGGCCATCTGTTATCCGCCGCTGCTGGTCAACCGTGGCTTTTCGGCGGTGCAGGCGGGCCTGTTCCTGTCGGTGGCGGGTGCCTCGGGCTTCTGCGGCAAGTTGTTTGTTGCCGGATTTGCCGATGCCGTGCGGCAGCATACGCGCTGGCTGGTAGCGTTTCTGCTGCTGGTTATGCTGGCCGGCTTGCTGTTGCTGGCTACGGCTCAGAGTACCGAGCGTCTGGTTGCCTGTATAGCCTTGCTCGGTTTCAGTGGCGGGTCGTTCCTGCCCTTGCACCCCTATATCAACAGCCGTTACTTCAGCCCGGATATTATCGGCAGGGTGAACGGAGGCCAGTCGCCGTTTTTTCTGCCCCTGGGGCTGACCGCGCCGCCGCTCGCCGGCTACGTGTTTGACCAGACCGGCAGTTATGAGCTGGTCATTCAGGGTCTGGCGGCACTGCCGCTTGTGGGCCTGGTGTTGCTGCTATGCCTGCCGCAGCCAGCTCGCTGACAATTCAGGGCTGAGTCAGTCAGTGCGAGCGGGCTTCAGTCTGTGGGTAACTCGGGGTGGGTCAGGGTGAGCATGTATTCCGCCGCCGCGCCCACGTCGTAGTCAGTGATGTAATCCGCATTGCCGTGTGCTGGCATTTTCAGGTAACCGTGCTCGGCGTGTTCCAGCAACACCGCGTCCCAGAGACGGGAGCGCCGCTGCCAATCGCCAGCCTTGCCAACCACCGGCGCACCCTCGACTCCGGTTTCGTGGCATCCGGCGCAGACTCTCTCATAGGTACGCTTGCCGTCATCGAGACGCTCGGAGCCTGAGGCAATCGGGGCCAGGGCAAGTAGTGCTGTGCAGATGGCGGCGGGGTAATAGGTGGCTGTCATCGCTCTGGTCCTTGGGGTTACTATGCTCAGTGTAGCAGAGCCGGGTTGTCTTACTGATGCGATTTGAGTCAATGCTGCACGGGCGGGCACCCGCCTGGCGGCGTTAGGTGATAGCCGGTTGCGGGAAAGACAGGGGCAGTTCGACAGTGGAAAAACGCGCGTGGATGTGAAGATAGGCATGGACCTGCGGCTGTGGGCGCCGGCTCCCGGCGTCGAGCAGCTGGCGTTGCTGGATGTTCTTGTCGCACAGGGTTATGAGGGCGTGGAGGTGCCGCTTGCCGGGCAGAGTCGGTCTTCGCTGAAACTGCTGGCGGTGGCGCTCCAGGACCTGGGGCTGGCAGTGACGACCAGCACGCGACTGCCCGCCAACGCCAACCCGCTGTCGGCGGATGCGGAGGTTCGTCGCGCTGCCGTGGAATACCTGGTGGAGCGGCTGGAAGAGTCGGCATTGCTGGGCAGCGAGATGCTCAGCGGCGGTATTTTCCAGGCCCAGGGGGTGTTCAGCGGCAAGCCGCCAACTGACCGCGAATGGGAGTGGAGTCGCCAGTGCCTGCGCGAGGTGGCGGCACATGCTGCAGGTCTGGGTATTACCCTGGGGCTGGAATTCCAGAGTCGCTTCGACGCCTACCTCATCAACACGGCGTCTGCTGCAGCGCGCATGTGCCGGGACGTGGGCCTGGACAATATAGGCGTGGTCTACAATACGTTTCACGCACACCTGGAAGAGTTTAATCCAGCCAGGGCGCTGCCTGCCGCTGGAGAGTATCTCGCCCATGTGCGCCTCAGTGAAAGTCACCGTGGCGAACTCGGACGGGGACAGGTGCAATTTGCCGAGACCTTCGCCACCCTGGATTTTCTCGACTACCGCGGCTGGCTGGTAGTGGAGGCACTGGCACCGGGAGTGGGGCCTGCCTTTCCCGAGAACCTGTGGCGCAGCGGCTTCGACAGCCCCACGCAGTTGAGTGCCGACGCCATACGCTTGGTGCAGCAGATCTTGCGCACCCAACGGCAGTAAACCTGTAGTTTAGTTAGCTACGGCCTTGCGTTTCAGCCCATTCTTTGCATTACAATTCTTTACGCGGCAGCACTGGCGCGCACTGCCCTTGGCGCTAGACTCAATGGCAGACTCGATAAAAACAGGAATATTCCAGGGGGTCTTATGATCATTGCCCGTTGTCTGTTATTGGCCTGCCTTGTACTGGGGCTGGCCGCCTGTGGCGGCGGTAGCAGTGGCGGCTCGTCCAGCCCGGCCCCCGAGCCGGTGCCAACCCCTGTGCCTGACCCGGACCCGGACCCCGATCCGGATCCGCCACCACCGTCGGTCACTCTGTTGACCGGCATGGAAGCCGCCTCCCGCCTGGCGTCCAGGGCGACCTTTGGTATGAACCTTGCCGGTATCGAAGAGATCAATGCGCTTGGGGAGGAAGCCTGGATTGAACGTCAGTTTGCAGAACCCATCGGCTATCACGACCCGATCGTTACAGAGCTTGAACTGCGTCAGGAAGCCGGCGACCTGGCACCGATAGAGGCAGAAGTTGAACAAATACAGTTCGTTTTCAGGCGCATGGCCTGGTGGCACCAGACGGTAACGGCGCAGGACCAGCTGCGCCAGCGTGTGGCCTATGCCCTAAGCCAGATCATGGTGGTGTCTGACAACCTCGACGACCTGGTGCTGTACCCGCACAGCCTGAGTGACTATTACGACACCCTGCTGCAACACAGCTTTGGCAATTTTCGCGACCTGTTGCGGGCCGTCACCCTGCACCCTGCCATGGGTGTGTACCTCAGTCATCTCGGCAATGCCCTTGCAGACCCGGAGGCCAATCGCTTCCCCGACGAGAATTACGCCCGCGAAGTGATGCAACTGTTCACCATTGGCCTGTACGAGTTGAACGTGGACGGCAGCGAGCAGCTCGATGACGAGGGGCGGCTCATCGCAACCTACGACAACGACGACATTCGCGAGTTTGCCCGGGTATTCACCGGTCTCAATTTTGGCGAGAGCACCGGCCCCTGGGGGCGGCGCCTGCCTAACTTCCGCGCGCCCATGCAGATGTTCCAGGCCTACCATGACCCCGGTGAAAAGGTTCTCCTGCGTGGCCAGGTGGTGCCGGCAGGCCAATCCGGCATGCAGGATATCGAAGACGCCCTGGATAACCTGTTCGAGCATCCCAATGTAGGCCCCTTTATCGGTCGGCAACTGATTCAGCGGCTGGTCATGTCCAATCCCAGCCCAGCCTATGTGCAGCGCGTGGCAGAGGCATTCAATGGCACAGGTGGCGGTGAGCGGGGCGACATGCGTGCTGTTATTCGCGCGATTCTGCTGGACCCTGAGGCCAGGGCTCTGCCGGATGTAGAAGGCAACACCGGCAAGCTGCGCGAGCCGTTGCTGCGGGCGGTAGCGCCTGTGCGGCAGTTGAACGTGTCCAGCCCCGACGGCTTCTATGCCAATAGTGGCTTTGGCGTGCAACAGACCATAGGCCAACATCCCCTGTCCGCGCCCAGTGTGTTTAACTTTTACCTGCCGGGCCACAGCCCGCTTGGCGATATAGCCGCGGCCGGCCTGGTCGCCCCGGAATTCCAGATCACCAACAGCACCACGGTCGTGTCGGTATCGAATTTACTGGACGGTGCCGTGCTGGAGGGGCGCTGGAACGATCTGCCCGTGCCACCCTTCCTGCCCGCGCGGGCTGACCTTGGCGAGTACCTGGCGGTGGCGGATGATGCGCAGGCCCTGCTCGATCGTATCGATCTGGTCATGGCCTACGGCACACTGTCAGACGCAACCCGTGAGAGTACTCTTTCGTCTATTGAGGTGATCGAGGATCTCGAGATCAGGGTCAGGGCAGCGCTTTACCTGGTGCTGGTTTCACCAGATCAGGCGGTGGAACTGTGAGGAGGCACCAATGATAAAACGCAGGACATTTCTTGCCCACAGTTGTGGGCTGGCCACGGTCACCGCAGCGTCCTCGCTGTTGCAACTGGGTCTGGCGCGCAGCGTAGCGGCGCAGGGGGCACAGGACTACCGTGCGCTGGTGTGCATACTACTGGCCGGTGGCAATGATTCATTCAATATGCTGGTCCCCACGGACGGCGACCAGTACGGCGAGTACCAGTCTATACGTTCGGACCTGGCACTGCCGCGCGAAACCCTGTTACCGCTGGCAACAAATGCCGCCAATGGCCGCAGCTATGGCCTGCATCCGGGTATGGAAGGCCTGCAGCAGCTGTTTGCGGACGGCGATGCCGGCCTGCTCTGCAACGTGGGCACACTGCTGGAGCCCTTTGATGCAGGTGCGATCGCCTCCGGTGCATCGCGCACACCGCTGGGTCTGTTCTCACACTCTGACCAGATACAACAGTGGCAGACCGCTATCTCCGATCAGCGCAGCGCCCAGGGTTGGGGCGGGCGGGTTGCCGACCTGATGCAGGGTCCCAATCCGGCGAACGGCATCTCCATGAACATCTCGCTCTCCGGCAATAATATTTTCCAGAGCGGGGCCACTGTTGCCGAGTACAGCGTGGAGGCCTCCGGCGATGGCGCTGTAGGGCTGAACGGCTACAACGATGGTTCCGAGGTGGGCGAGTTACGCCGACAGTTTATCGATGGGCTGCTGGCTACTCCGCCGCGCCACATACTGCGCCGTGAGTACCGTGACCGGCTGGCCGGCAGTATCGACGCACAACAGTTTTTTGTGCAGTCCATGCAGGCAGCGCCGCTGCTCAGCACCGCGTTCTCGAATGATCGCCTGTCTGCCGCCCTGCGCCAGATCGCGCGTATCATCTCGGTGCGTGAACAGATCGGCGCGCCGCGCCAGGTGTTCTTTGTTACCGCCGGTGGCTGGGACCATCACGACAACCTGCTGGGCAACCAGGCGGAAATGTTGCCTATGGTGAGCCAGGCCCTGTTGTCCTTCAGGGATGCCTTGCAGGAACTGGATGTTGCCGACCAGGTCACCACATTTACCACCTCGGACTTTGGCCGCACCCTCACCTCCAATGGTAAAGGCTCAGACCACGGTTGGGGCGGTCACCATGTGGTCATGGGAGGCGCCGTGAATGGCGGCAGTTTCTACGGCGAGTACCCCGAGATCTACCCGGGCAGCCCCCTGGACGTAGGGCGTGGCATCTACGCCCCCACGACGGCCGTGGAGCAGTACTTTGCCGAGCTGGCGCTGTGGTTTGGCGTGACCCCCGGGGAGTTGGATACCGTGCTGCCGAACGTGCGCACGTTCTACAGCCCGGAATCGGGAGAGAGCCCCCTCGGCATTCTCAGCTGAACCAGCGGTTTATATTGTTTGACGTGCTTCAGCCAGCGGCTGTCAGGCCCGGTGCAGCTGCTATCATGTAGCCAGAGCAACTAAACCAATAAGGCCCCAGCCATGTCGTTGTCTGTACGCGAACTCCGTCACCGTTTGTTCCTCACACTGTTGCGTGTCATGACCCCGTTCATGTCCGAGGACCGCAATATTGCCTTCGCCGGGCCCGGCAGCAGCCGCCACCTGTGCCTGCATATCGCCAGTCTCGGTGTCAGCAAGGTACTGATCGTGACGGACAAACCACTGCGTGAGCTGGGTGTCGCCGAGCAGGCGACCGGCGCACTGCTGGAAGCGGGCGTGCCGGTGGCCTGGTATGACGGGGTATTGCCAGACCCTACCTACGAGCAGGTGGCCGCTGGCCTGGCGGTATTGAAAGCAGAACAATGTGACGCCGTGCTGGCCATCGGGGGCGGTTCTGCCATGGATACCGCGAAGATGATTGCAGCCTGTGCCACGTCCAACGAAGACCCCAAAACCTGGAAAGGCCTGGGCAAGGTCAAGCACGATGCACTGCCTATCTTCGCCATCCCCACCACGGCCGGCACCGGCTCGGAGGTGACCTCCGGAGCGGTGGTCAAGGATGCCGCCACCCGCGCCAAAAGTATTATTTCCGGTCCGTCCATGTTGCCCGGGGCTACTGCCCTGGATGCAGAGTTAATGCTCGGGCTGCCGCCGCACATTACCGCCGCCACCGGCATGGATGCCCTGACCCATGCCATCGAAGCCTATATCGGCGTATGGCAACGCGGCACCAGGCTGGAGGATGGGCGTATTGCGGTGCGGCTGGTATTCCAGCACCTGGTGACAGCGTATCAGGAGGGCGGCAACCTCGCCGCTCGTGAGGGTATGGCACTTGCTGCCTACTACGCCGGTATGGCCATCAACCAGGTCTCCGTTGGCAGTGTTCACGCCATTGCCCACCAGCTCGGTGGTACCTATGGCATTCCCCACGGACTGGCCAACGCGCTGGTGCTGCCGCATGTGCTGGAGTTTTGCAGGGAGGAGGCGGAGTCGAGCCTGGCGGAGTTGGCGCTGGTAATCGGTGCGGGCGAGCAGGGTGAACCGCCTTCGCAGCTGGCGCACAAGTTTATCGCGGCCGTGCGTGAGTTGCGTACCCAGGTCGGTATTCCGGATCGCTCGGAGTTAATCCAGCGTGCGGATCACCAGGATCTTGCCGTTGCCGCAGCTGCCGAGTGCATGGGTTACCCGGTGCCCAGGTTGCTGGATGAGGCCACGGTGGTGGCCATACTGAACCAGATAACCGGCTAGAATACGCTGGCGCCGGACTCGGCTTCGCTGACCGCACGCCGCATAAAAGCGAACAACTCACGGCCGGTACCCTGTTCTGCCGCGTTGGATTGGCGCTCGGCCGGGCTGCGCCGTGACCACTCCTGCTCCGGCACCAGGCAGTGCAGTTCGCCGGCCTCCGCGTCCAGGCGCAGCAGGTCGCCATCGCGCACTTTGGCTATGGCGCCGCCGTGCAGCGCTTCCGGGGTCAAATGGATAGCCGCCGGTACTTTGCCGGATGCGCCGGACATGCGGCCGTCGGTTACCAGCGCAACGCGATAGCCCCGGTCCTGCAGAACGCCCAGGTAGGGGGTCAGCTTGTGCAGCTCCGGCATACCGTTGGCAGCCGGCCCCTGGAAGCGCACTACCGCGATCATGTCCTGCTCCAGCTCCCCTGCATCAAAGGCCTCTTTCAGGGCGCTCTGGCTGTCGAACACCCGCGCCGGTGCCTCTACGCAGCGATGCGTTGGCGCCACGGCGGACACCTTGATCACGCAGCGACCCAGGTTGCCCTCCAGTAAACGCAAACCGCCCTCGGGCGAGAACGGGTCCCCGGCCGGGCGCAGCACCTCGGTATCCGCGCTTTGGCTGGCGCCCTGCACGTAGTGCAGGCGACCCTCGGTAAGCTGCGGCTCCAGCGTGTAGTGTGCCAGCCCGTCACCCCAGTTGGTGCGCACGTCCGCGTGCAGCAGCCCGCTTTCCAGCAGCGTGCGAATCACATACCCGGTGCCGCCTGCGGCGTGGAAGTGGTTTACGTCCGCGCTGCCGTTGGGGTAGACCCTGGCAACCAGAGGGATGATGGCAGACAGTTCGCTGAAGTCCTGCCAGTTGATAAGCACGCCAGCGGCACGCGCGATGGCAACCCAGTGAATACTGTGATTGGTAGACCCCCCCGTGGCCAGCAGTGCGATGATCGCATTGACGATGCTCTTCTCATCCACCACCTCCGCCAGCGGCGTATAGTTGCTGCCCAAGGCGGTGATCTGGCACAGTCGCTCGGCCGCGCCGCGCGTGAGTGCATCGCGAAGGGCCGTGCCGGGCGGCTCAAAAGCGGCGCCGGGAATGTGAATGCCCATCACCTCCATCAGCATCTGGTTACTGTTGGCGGTGCCATAGAAAGTGCAGGTTCCCTGGCCGTGATAGGCCGCAGATTCCGCTTCCAGCAGCTCCTCGCGACCGACCTTGCCCTCCGCGAACTGCTGGCGTACGGCGGCTTTTTCCTTGTTGGAAAGCCCCGAGGTCATGGGGCCTGCCGGTGCAAAAATCACCGGGAGATGGCCGAAGGACAGTGCGCCTATCAGCAGCCCGGGCACAATCTTGTCGCATACGCCCAGGCAGAGAGCGCCGTCGAACATATTGTGCGACAGCGCAATGGCGGTGGCGCCGGCGATCACGTCCCGGCTGAACAGGCTAAGTTCCATCCCCGCCGTGCCCTGGGTGACACCGTCGCACATGGCCGGTACGCCACCGGCTACCTGTGCGGTACAGCCCATACCGTGGGCCGCCTCCTTGATCAACCGTGGATAGGATTCCAGGGGCTGGTGCGCCGAAAGCATGTCGTTGTAGGCATTGACGATGCCAATATTGGCCGCCTCGGTCAGCTTCAGGCTCTGTTTATCGCTGTCGTTGCAGGCGGCAAACCCATGCGCGAGATTGGAACAGGACAGGGTGCCGCGCCGGGGGCCCTGGGTGCGCTGCTTGTCCATACGCGCCAGGTAGTCTGCCCGCGTGTCGCGGCTGCGTTCGATAATGCGCTCGGTGATAGCGCTGAGTCGGGGATCAGTCATCAGGGTGCCCACCAGATAGTTGCAGGGTTTTTCTGCTGCCCGGTTATCGCAGCAACGGGATAGTGTTTGGCGCCGGCCTCGGCCAGTACGGCCAGCTTTTCCTCGCCGGTGATATGCAGGATGATCTCGCTGGCGGCCAGCACAGCGGGCAGGGTCAGCGTAATCCGTTGATGCGGCGCGGTGACCGGCTCGCAGGCGGCGAGAAGTTCATTGCTGTTGGCATCCAGCATCTGCGGCAGATTACGCGCCTGGGGAAACCACGATGCGGTGTGCCCGTCAGTGCCCATACCCAGTACGACGCAGGTGAAGGGCAGGGGAAGGTCTGCAACACGCGCGCTCGCCAGGGCAAGGCCGTCCTCGGCGCTTGCGTGATGCGTTTTCAGGCCGGTGAAGTGGGCACTGGCCGCGTTCCCCTGCAGCAGCTGTTCACGCACCAGTTGCTCGTTGGACTGCGGGTCGTCTACGCTTACCCAACGCTCGTCCACCAGGGTGATGTGAACCTGCTCCCATGCCACTGCCTCCAGCGCGAGCCGGGCAAGCAGGCCACGGGGCGTGCTGCCGCCGGAGACGGCAAGACTGGCAGCACCGCAGCGCGCTACCTGCTTGTTCAGTGCATCGGCAATGTGGCCGGCCAGGGCGATATCGAGCGCGTCGCGGCTGTCGAAGCGGTGAAGTTCATTCATGCCAGCTGAAACCGTCTACCGCGACCAGCGCGGTGGCAGCATTTGGCCCCATGGTGCCGGCGTTGTAGGACTTCACCGGTATGGCGTTTTCTTCCCAGGCCTCGATGATGGAGTCTATCCAGCGCCACGCGGTTTCCACCTCGTCGCGGCGCATGAACAGGGTCTGGTCGCCATGCAGGGCGTCCAGCAACAACCGCTCGTAGGCGTCGTAGCTACTGTGTTTTTCCTGGGACTCGTCGGTGAGATGCAGCTCCACCGGCTTCAGCCGCAGTTTGCTCGCCAGCCCCGGTTTCTTGTTAACCGTATGCAGGCTGATGCTCTCCTCGGGCTGCAGGTGGATCACCAGTTTATTGGTCAGCTCCTGCGGGTCATTGGCGAACAGGGAGAAAGGCTGCCGCCGGTATTCAATGACAATCTCTGAATAACGCCGGGTGAGGCGCTTGCCCGTCCGCAGGTAAAAGGGCACTCCCGCCCAGCGCCAGTTGTTGATACTGGCCTCAAGCGCAACAAAGGTTTCGGTGTTGTCGGCGTCGTGGAAGGCCTCTTCCTCGAGGAAGCCCTTCACCGCCTTGCCCCTCACTGCGCCTGCGGCGTAGCGCCCGCGCACCGTGCGTGCTTTCACGTTGGCAGGGGTGATGGGTTCCAGGCAGCGCAGAACCTTCATTTTTTCGTCGCGGATATCCGCTGCCCGCAGGCTGGCGGGCGGCTCCATGGCGACCAGCGACAATACCTGCAGCAGGTGGTTCTGCACCATGTCGCGCAGCGCGCCGGTGTCTGCGTAGTAGCTACCGCGGCCGGCCACACCAATGTCTTCGGCAACGGTGATCTGCACGTTGCTGATGAAGGTGTTGTTCCACATGGGGTGAAACAGCGCGTTGCCGAAGCGAAGCGCCAGCAGGTTCTGCACGGTTTCCTTGCCCAGGTAGTGGTCGATGCGAAACGTGGCTTCTTCATCGAATACCTGGGCGACCTGCTCGTTTATCTGCTGGCAGGATGTCAGGTCATGCCCCAGGGGTTTCTCCAATACCACGCGGCTTTCCCGGTTCACCGCGCCGGCAGCCTGCAGTTGCTGACAGATTTCCCCGTACAGGGAAGGCAGCGTGGCCAGGTAGAAAAGCCTGCCGGGAGCACCGCTTGAATCCAGCAGGTTGGTGAGCGTCTGATAGTCTTTACTTTGGCCTGCTTCCAACTGTACGTAGCAGAGCCGCTCGCGGAAGGTGGCCCACACCGCCTCATCCCAGTCTGCGGCGGGCAGGAAGCGTTGCAGGTTTTTCTGCGCTTCAAGATGGAATGTTTCGCCATCGATTTTGCTGCGGCCAGTGGCGATGATCCGGTGCAACCGGTCGGCGAGCTTGTCGCGGTGCAACTGGTAGAGCGCGGGGAGTAACTTGCGCGTGGACAGGTCTCCGGTGCCACCAAAGATAATCAGGTCAACCATCTGACTCATACACGTCCCTCCTTGAAGGGGTTGATGTGTTGTTGTGTCGATACCCGTGGCAGACGCTGCTCAGGTTGGCGTCAGCTGCCCTGTCGGTATTCGCGGGGCGAGCATCCATGCCAGCGCTTGAAGGCATTGCTGAAGTTGCCGGGCGCGCTGTAGCCAAGCAGAATGGATATCTCTTCCAGCGGCAGGGTAGAGGTGGCGAGATATTCCCGCGCCAGCTCGTAGCGTACTTCGGCGAGAATGTCCTGGTAGCTGCTGTCTTCCCGGCACAGTTTACGCCGCAGTGTACGGCTGGTCATGTTGAGTTTCTCGGCGACGTAATCGATGTCCGGGAAATAGCCGGGCCGGGCCACAATCAACTGGCGCACCTTGTCTACATAAGTACTGCCTGAGCGCATCCTGGCCAGCAGCAATCGACATTGTTGCTGGCACATGGAGCTGGTTTCACTGTCGCCCATCGGCAGCGTGCTGTCCAGCAGCGCGGCGTCTATCTGCAATTCCGAGGCCGGTGCCGAGAACGATACAGGGCAACTGAAGTGGCGCTGGTAGATATCGCGCCGCTGCTCACCGTTATGCATGAGTTTTACCTGCACCGGTTGCAGGGGTTGGCGCACCGCGTTGTGGCTGCCGCTTACCGCCGCAGTCAGGTCACGATCAACGTAATAGGTGACCAGGTCTTCCGGGATGGGAATGTCCGGTGAGAACCGCAACAGGCCGCGCCCGTTTTCCACCAGGAAGTTTACGTCGAACAGGGTAAAGGTGAGCGGGCCATAGTTACGCACCACAATCATCGCCTGGCGCAGGGTAGGTGCGCTCATGAAGGCGTAGCCCAGCAGCCCGTAGGACTCCAGCTGGTACTCTTTGCCCAGTAACAGTCCGAGCATGGGGTTGTCGGTCAATTCCAGCAGGTTGCGGTGGAAGCGGAACTCCTGCTCAAGAGTGAATGGCAGGTCGCTGCTGCGGGCCAGTTGCTCTTCGGTCAGGTCGGTGCCGGCGAGACAGTCGGCGCTGTTGAATCCCATGGCCCGCATTGCTTTCAGGGCCGTCGGCAAGGCCTTGATGTGATGGCTGGTGTTGCTCTTGCTACCCATTCTCTGCGTCTCTGCCAGCATAACGACGAGACTATGTTATAGCCGGGCCAAGAGCAAGAGAGTATGTCCTATTTTAATAAGTTTTTGTCCCTGGCGGATATTCGTCTTCGCTGCCGGGGGCTCTATAGTTTGGCGCTATAAGCAATAACCTACAAAGGAGGCCGGCAATGCAAGGCGGCAAGGCAAGACAAAACCCCTCGGTTGCGGTGATTGGTGCGGGGATGACGGGCATTCTCATGGCCATCAAACTGCGCGAGGCGGGCATCACGGATATCACCATACTGGAAAAGGCCGACAAGCTCGGTGGCACCTGGCGAGAAAACACCTACCCGGGGGTGGCCTGCGATGTGCCGGCACATATGTATACCTACAGTTTCAGGGGCAACGCGGAGTGGAGCCACCGCTTCGCCCGAGGTGCCGAAATACAGCAGTACTTCCAGCAGGTAGCCGACGAGCAGGGCGTGTCCGGGCAGATTCGCTACAATGAGGCACTGGAGCAGTGCCATTACGTAGACGGCAAGTGGCAACTGGGTACCAGCAAGGGCAACCACCTGGAGGTGGATTTTGTGGTGTCTGCCACCGGCATCCTGCACCACCCGGCCTACCCGGACATCCAGGGCCTGGACAGCTTCAAGGGTGACATGTGGCATACCGCTCGCTGGAATCATGATGTGGACCTGGCTGGCAAGCGCGTTGGCATTATCGGCACCGGCTCCACCGCCTGCCAGGTGATTGGCGAGATCGGTAAAACAGCGGGCCAGCTGACGGTGTTTCAGCGCACTCCCCAGTGGATCATCCGCGTGCCGGACAAAACCTACACCGACGCTGACAAATCCCGTTTGCGGGGCAAGCAGGAAAGACTGGCGGCCCTCAGCAGGCGCTATGCCTTTGTGCTGCGCAATACCTTCAGCAAGGCGGTAACCGGGAGCAAACTGCAACACGCGTATTTGTCGTGGATGGCCAAGCGCAACCTGCGCAGGAGCGTGCGCGACCCGGAGCTGCGTAAGAAACTGACGCCGGATTACCCCGTGGGCTGCAAACGGCTCATTATCAACAGCACGTTCTATGACGCCGTGCAGCGCGACACTGTAACGCTGGAGACAAACGCGATAGAGCGCATCTGCGAATCAGGCGTGGTCACCACCGACGGGGTGACCCACGAGCTGGACGTGCTGATACTGGCCACCGGTTTTCATCCTTTCAACTTCATGCGGCCCATGGACCTGCGCGGCCGCGATGGCCTGACCATAGACGAGGCTTGGTCGAAGAAAGTGCAGGCCTATCGTTCCCTGTGCCTGCCCGGCTTCCCCAATTTTTTCCTGATGCTTGGCCCCAATACGCCAATTGGTAACTATTCGGTGATTGCCATGAGCGAGGTGCAGGCGAACTACGTGTTGCAGCTGATCGACCTGTGGCGCCGTGAAGAACTGCCGCTGGTGGAGGCCTCAGAGCAAGCCAAGCAGCGCTTCAATGCCTATCTGCGCGAGGGCATGAAGAACACAGTCTGGGTGGGTGGTTGCCAGAGCTGGTACCTGGACGCAGACGGCGACCCGGCCATGTGGCCCTATTCCTGGCAGCAGTGGGAAAGGGAACTGCAGCAACCGGACCTGGATGACTTTGTGCGCATGGCGCCCGAGGAGGCAGAGCCGCTGCGGCCGGCCGCCTGAGTCTACTCGTCGTAGTCCGCCGTCTCCGGGATCTGCTGGTACCAGTCCACGCCTTGCGCGTCCTGGGTGCGGGTGATCCGGTGGCGGCCCAGCAGGCAATTCAGGTGGGCCAGCGTCTCGCCGGTAGCCAGGCTGATATTGCTGCCAGAGATCTCGCGTTTGAACAGGGCCGGAAAGCAGTCCACCGCCCGGCAGGGTTGCTCCATAAAATTAAACAGCTTTACCAGGTCCTGTTTGTGCCCCTCGATGATCTGGCTCAGGCGCACATGCAGGCCATGGAAAGGCGCCTCGTGCGCCGGCAACACCAGCAGGTCGTCCGGCAGAACGTCGCGGATAACCGCCTGTGAGCGCAACCATTCTTTCAGTGGGTCGCCCTTTGGCTCGGTGGGATAGACGCTCACGTTAGGTGAAATACGCGGCAGAATCTGGTCGCCAGAGATGACCAGTTTCAGCCCGGGGCAATACAGCGCTACGTGCTCCGGCGAGTGACCACTGCCCACAATAACCTGCCAATAGTGTTTGCCAATGGTAATAGTCTCCCGGTTGATCAGGCGGCGGAAGCTGTCTGGCAGGGCATGGATAGCGCGGCCGAAATTGCCAAACCTCTGTTTATACTGCTCCAGCCATTCATCTTTCCAGCCCGCTGCGCGATAGAAGCGCAGCGCCACCTCCGGCGCCTGGCGCCCGGTGTCTGCGGCCATCGCCCGGCACATAAGAAACTCTTCCCGTGACATCCACAGCTCGCAGTTGAAGCGCTCGCAAAGCCAGCCTGCCAGGCCCACGTGGTCCGGGTGCATATGCGTGCAGATCACCCGGGTTACCGGTTTGCCCTGCATAAAACCGGCGAACAGTGACTCCCAGGTGTCGCGGGCGCTCTCTATGCCGAGGCAGGTATCGACGATAGTCCATCCCTCTTCGTCTTCCAGCAGCCACAGGTTGATATGGTCCAGCGACATGGGCATTGCGAAGCGCACCCAATAGACGCCCTCGGCAATTTTCAGCGGCTGGCCTGGCTCAATATCGGGCTTGCGCCCAAAGGGATAGTCGAGACCGCGATAAGTCTCCGGAGTGTGCTCTTGCATGCTGTATCCATTGCCATAGCGAGGACACCATGGTGGTGCCTGACGGCGGCGCTGTCCAGACTTGCAATCTGTGCTGAGGATAGATAGCGGATTGTGGAGATTGAGCCTTGGTGCGGCGTTCCGTGTTTCGAAGGAAAGTTGTAGTGTGTGGGGGAGATCGCTTGTATTTAGCCTACCCCCGCAGATAGGTTATGGGCATCAATTTTGCCATGGTTGTTCCCCCTATCTGCTGATATATGCGCAGCGATGATCGGCATGAGGTTGATTTGGAAGGAGTTTGCCGGAGTATGATAAATTCCTACGGGGAGAAGTATTATGTATGCCCCGTCTATAGAATTAGCTGGTAGATGCCCGATAACTTAGAGGAATCTTCAACGATGACAATTAAGAAGAAAACCTATCGAAATGGCCCCTTCAAAGATTTTATTGCACAAGGTACTCAAGTTGGAAACGTACTTTACATGGCGGGGCAGGTGGGGATTAGCGATAGCGGAAATGTTCCAGCAAATATTACAGAACAGACAGCGATTGCTTACTCAAATATGAAACATGTTTTATCTCAGTTTGGGGCGGATCTTGAAAATGTTGTCGATGAAACGTTTTTCGTTACAGACATGAGTGAACTGATGGAGAACGTAGAAGCAGTCTACGGCGAAAGAGAATCTGCATACGGAGGCGTGCCCGAAGTTAGTCAAACAGTTGTTCAGGTAGGCGCACTTGTTCAACCGGAACTAAAAATTGAAATTAAATGCATCGCTCATCTGTAAAGAGGCATCTAACAAGTCGCTCTTGATGGCTATTGAACTTCACCCGATAAAACGGGCACCTCTACCTAACGAGGAGTCCGAACATGCCGAGGTATTCACGACCTAGAAAGACCTGGCAGTACAGCAACGAGTTCGAGGCCAAGGCCGTACAGCTTTCACATCTTGATGATGTAATAGTGAAGGACATAGCGGATGCCCTGGATATTCACCCCTTCATGCTATCGCGCTTGAGGAAAGAGTTCCGGGAAGGAAAGATCGTGGCAGAAGACACTAAGCTAACCGACCTCGACATGGAGAAGAAGGAGATGGATCGCCTTCGTCAGCTTGAGCGGGAGAACTCCCGGCTTAAGAAGGAGAGCGACCTGCTAAAAAAGTGGCAACGGTATTTGGCGGAACAACATCAGAACGGATCTAACTTGAAAGCTAGAAGCAGAGAAGAGTTGGCGGATTACGTGAATCGCGGAAACAAAGTGAAATACGTGTTTTTCTGGGGTCACCAGAAGTCCAAGAATGGGGTTTCCAAGAGCTGCTTTAGTCAGTGGTATGACTCGCCATATGAATGCGATGGCCATAATTTTATGACCGCAGAGCATCATATGATGTATCAGAAAGCAGTTTTGTTCGGTGATAAATCCGCTGCCGAAAGGCTTGTATCCGCTAGCGACCCAGGAGAGGCGAAGGCGATAGGCCGGGAAGTTTTAGGCTTTGATCAAGCCAAGTGGGATCAGCATAGATTTGAAATAGTCATTTCAGCAAATATGGCTAAATTTAGCAGTAACCCTGAGCTCAAGGAGTTTTTACTCAAGACTGGCAATCGAGTGCTCGTTGAAGCTAGCCCGGTCGATAAGATATGGGGCATCGGTCTAACTGAAGATAACCCAGCCTGTGAAAATCCAAATCAATGGAAAGGCGCTAATCTGCTGGGGTTCGCATTAATGGAGGTGCGTGATCAACTATCGTAGCCAGTCACGCTCAACAAGATGCTCAAGCGGGACGAAGTGCCGCGCACTTCGCCCCGTAGCTGAGCGTTAACTGGTCTTAGTGCATGATCACACTAGATGATTTGGATTATCCGTTCTTTGCGCTGTTGGTATCAGTCGGGATGTTAGCTATTCTTTGGTTTCCCGTACTGTGTTGCTACATTTTTTCTCGCCGGAGAAATTTGAGCGATGCCAGGAGCTTCTCTTTATACGGAGGATTTTTTGCACATGGGATGTTTGCGATTCTAACCTCAACGATTGCCATACCTGGCGTTATGCTTTTATCTGCTGTGGTTCCTACCAACTGTCTCTCACATCCAGACAATTGGTTATGTGTCGCATCTGATCAAGCCAGTGATTGGCTGGGGATAGGTGTTCCGCTGTTATCAGTCATTTTCTACATCTTTATCCCAAGATACTTCTACACCAGAGTATGGGGCAAATGAAAGGCCACCGGTTAACAAGGACGGGAAGTCTGCTCCCCTTCAGTCGCCGGACCCACGTGCCGTGGTCTCGCTGCTGTTGGCGTTGAAGGTTGCTCGTGCTCTCCGCATACTCAAACATCTACATGCCGATTCAGGCTTATACACTCGTAGCGTTATCGTCAAAGGCTTTGTACTCTAGTGGTTCACGCTTGGCGGGTCTGATTGTGGGAGCTTCTTCCGGAGTGCTTGCCTTTGTGTCCTTTATGGCAGAAATTTGGGGTGAGTGGCCTAAGGAGGTCGTCTATGGCCCTCAGGGAGAGTTCCTCTGGTTCAGGGGCCAGCCGAACGCATGGCATGAAGCCCTTGGGTATTTGTGGGCACCATAGTTACTACTAATGACAATCGGTCTTTGTGTTCATGCGCGCAGAATCGCAACCCTCAACAAGTAAGGGTTTGGAACGCAGCAACCTTAGCCGGTATCTGTTTTATTGAGGAGTTCTTCTATCAATAAGAGGCTCTCGTTATTCTGGCTCTTCCTTGTTCTTGGGTACTACGTATGGAAAATGCTCTTCCTCAAATACCCGATTGAGAATATCGAAATAGTAGTGTTAAAGGAGAAGGTACTTTGCACCAATCGGGGCGCCTGCACACAATTGGTATCATTTCGCGATGATCGAGACAGGCTCGAAGAATTCAGTACCAGCCGGAGGCCTTGGCTTAGGAAGGGTGACCAAATTGTGCTGACGCGCCAACGCCAGAAAACCTATGGAAGAAATGCATCTATTAAGTACCGGTACCGATTTCCCGAAGTACATAATGAGTAAGCCACCGGACGGCTTTGCCATCGGTCCTTTGGGCGTTACGCGTAAGGAGGCACTGTGTCGCTAGGTGGATTGGGAGGTCGAGCCGCTTGGGAGGCAATGCAGCCAAAGCGGCGCCGTTGTGAGCGGTGCGGCCTATACTATCGAGAGAGTCTGGACAGATGTCGTTGGTGCGGCGACCTTGATGAAGCTGGCCTCGCCAGGTTGCTAGCGAAGAAGGAACGTGTTCACCGGTCGAACAAGTCTCTTGGGCAGATATTCTTCATGATCGCAATTATCATCGCGGTAGGCCTGTTTCTGCTATGAAGCTGTCTCACGGTAACAAATCAGGACTGCAAGTGCGATTCGCGCCGTAACGGCCGCCATTCTATCCCCAGACGATGGGAGGGATTTTTATGACTGATCATTCCGGTTCTTGTCTGTGTGGCACCGTGAGCTTTGAGATTACCGGTGAGTTCGATAGCTTTTACCTGTGTCATTGTCAGTACTGTCAAAAAGATACGGGGTCGGCTCATGCGGCAAATTTATTCTCGCAGTCAGCTGGATTGGTCTGGCGCTCGGGTGCAGATGCTGTGACGTCCTTTACGCTTCCGGGCACCCGCCATAGTAGGTGCTTTTGTAAGTTGTGTGGCTCAGCATTGCCCAATACCCAGGTCGCAGGTTTGCTTGTCGTGCCCGCCGGGTGTCTGGATACTGATACCCCATTGTCGCCAACAGCGCACATCTTTACATCCAGCAAAGCTGCCTGGGATGGAGAGTCAGGAGAGTTGCCAAAGTTCGAGGGGCAGCCATTCTGAGCTAACAGGACGGAAGTAGTCGGGAAATGGCCATGCGCGCGCCAAAGAAGCCTAACACCCTAATAATGCATGTGGCTTTGCCCCGGCTGGGGCCTTGCCCAGACTGCCGACTTAGAATGTTCGGCTACTCGCACCTGCGGGGCAGGATGCCATAGTTCAAAAGATGCTCGGCGAGCAAAAATCTATACTTAAAGCGGCAGTTCTGCTCGCGCCTGCTGTAAAAGGGGGGGTGACTCCAAGTTTGAAGTTAAAGCGATTTAGAAACCAATTTTTCAAAACCTTAAAATTCGGAAGGATCACTCATGGTCTTTCTCAAAGCGAGGAAGAAATCGAGTCCAGTTTATTCTTGGATGACCGGCTTGATATGCAACAGGTTCGAATATTCGCGGATAACGTACAGGCGGAATCTAAACGCGCTCAACGTGATCTGGCATCAGAGTATACGCCTTACTATGAGTCGTCAGATATACCTGTTGTGGTTATTGGGTCTAACGCAGACTTACTCTTTCCAGAAGAGGATTTGATCTCAACAGCAATATCGTATGGTACGAGCCCTGTTGTTATGGAGATAATGTGTCATGACATGATGATAGACCCCGAATGGGAGCGAGGTGCAATTGAAATTAGGAAATTTACTGAACGAACTCTATAACGAGGCTCGATTGCGGATAAGAACGCTTTGCGTTTTTCGTCTGCAACTAACAGCGTTCATGCGTCCCGGAGTAGCAGGCTAACCAATGAAAAATATCGTAGTGTTTGCATTACTAGCCTTCGGTGGATGGAAGCTTTATCAGTCGCGCGAGCCAGTTCCTGTGATAGAGGTCAATGGCGACGCTACTATACAAGCTGCATACTCTTCTTCATCATCAAAATATAGATGTGACGGTCGGCAGTATTGCAGTCAGATGAACTCCCGGGCTGAGGCAGAGTTTTTTATCAACAACTGTCCTGACGCCAAAATGGATGGTGATGGAGATGGAGTTCCCTGTGAAAATGATTCCAGGTTTTAACCAGGAGGCAGCGCCAGCAAGGCAGGGTTGTAAAGTGCTTACTGCTCGGGACGCGCTGACCGCGGATCTTAGTCTGAAGCGTTGTGCGTCAAAATCATGAGTGAGTCAAAGTTTGCACAAGGCATCCTGGATCGACGGGATAAGGGCGCGAGTTTTTCAGCGCTTATAGCATCGCTCAGGGGAAGAATGATTTTCAGGTTACTCCTACTTGCTGGTTGCTTCATTCTCTATGAGCAAACTGGCGGCACGTTAATCTATGCGGCTGTCTTACTGCCAATACTGATAGTTGCAACTCTGAGAGTGAGTTAAGATAAGCGAGAAGAGACACATTTCACCTTATCAAGCGGCGTTGCCGACTGCGGCATGTACGGCCCTCTTGGTAGTCGCTCCAAAATTAAACCTTGCTTTCTAAGGACGATATGAGCATAGCGCTAAAGTTAATTGGCTTATTGGGGGTGTTGCTGTTTGGTACGCCATTCCTGGTGACGTTTGTTTCGCCTGAAGAAATTGAAGAGTCCGCGAAAGGGTTTGTGAAAAGTCAGATCGAAAGGGAAATGCGCGCTACGCAACAAGCTATTCAGGAAGCATCAGTAACAGACGCTGCAATGGATATTGCTGTCAGAATGGGTCTGGAGAAAGATAAAATTCAGGCTAATCTGGATAATGATTTACCTGAAATAATTGCCAGTATCATTGCATCCATGTGTGGGGATGATTGCGAGAAGAAAAAAGCTGTGGCTGAATCTGTAACGTCAGGTTATGTGGAAAGAATCAAGGATATTCAGGTTGCTGAAAGCACGTTACACGATGTCGTAAAGGGGAAATATCGGAAAATCGTCAACAACCTGATACTCGATCTAAGGATATTTCTTGGCTCAAATCTGGCAATTTCTTTTTTTCTCCTCGCCATCTCCTTTTTGAAGCCGGTTACCGTGCGACACTTGTTCCTACCTGGGCTATTGCTTGTCGTAGCAACAACAGTATCTTCAAGCATATATATTTTTGGCCAAGACTGGTTTTATACCATTTTATACAACGACTATACGGGCTTCGGTTATCTACTGTATCTGGTAATGATATTTGGGCTCCTGATCGATATATCCTTTAACAGGGCTAAGGTCACAACTAGAATTATCAATGGCACAGCAAACGCTGTTGGCGCAGCGTTTTCGGTAGCTCCGTGTTAGACGCATTCAGGGAGTCAAGGCGGCAACGGCGCTTCGGACGGCGACGGCCAACCGGCCGCTGCTGCCGTGTCTTTCGTCAGGCTACAAACAGGAGATTGAACATTGATAATTGTTTTGGGCAGCGTCATCGTTGAAGAGGCTAAGGTATCTGAAGCACTCGAGCAGAGTAAAATGCACGTTGCCAGATCCAGGGAGGAACCTGGCTGCATTTCTCATGCGGTTTATCAAGATCCCGAGGTGAAGGGTAAACTAGTCTTCGTGGAAAAATGGCAAGATCAAGAATCACTGGCTCAGCACTTTCAGGTTCCCGCATCTGGCGAGTTTGTAAAATCAGTTAGCGAATATGCCGTTGAGCCTCCATCTATGTCAGTATTTAAGGCAGAGCGGGTGGAAATGTGAACTTTCGTCAGTCCAGCATGGAAGGTAATTCGCTTCCATCGCTCGCCGGGCGCGCTTACAGCGCACCCGTTGCGGGCGGTTACGTCTCACATGAACCGCAAGTTGTTCCGGCAGAAGTTTTTCCGCCCCATAATTAGATAATATGACGCCACCGTGTGAATTGGCTTTGAACTCAGGCGTTATGTGTTCAGGAACTATGCTCCAATGGAAAAAGTAAATGGAATCGGGGGGGTATTTTTCAGGTCTGACTCCCCATCAGAATTGTCAGACTGGTATGAACGCCACCTGGGTGTAGCCGGTGTTCCATCAAGCTATGACGAGTTGCCCTGGGAGCAAGAGGCCGGGCCTACAGTGTTTGCGCCCTTTGAGTACAGGACAGACTACTTCGGGCGTGAGTCACAGAACTGGATGGTTAATTTTCGGGTGCGTGATCTGGATGCAATGGTCGCTCAGCTGAGGACTTCTGGCATTGCGGTCGAAGTTGATAGCCAGAACTATCCAAATGGCAGGTTTGCGCGTCTGCATGACCCGGAGGGCAATCCGGTAGAGTTATGGGAGCCCAAGACGTGAGGTACCATAGAAGCGTTGGTAACAACCGGGCAGCAAGTTACATTGTATTCACTTCGCGTTGCGTCGTTCGCCCGTGTCACGGGCCCTGTTGTGAGCGTCACCTGTTGCCAGGGTTCAGGCTGTGAGAAATATTCTAATATTCGGAAATTCAGGATCGGGCAAATCCACTCTCGCCAGGCAGCTTTGCCGCGCAGAGAATTTGTCCCATCTCGATCTTGATACTCTGGCCTGGCGGCCTACAACGCCCCCACAGAGAAACCCTTTAGATGTGTCGGCAGTAGAAATATCAAACTTTATAGACTCAAATGAAGGTTGGGTAATTGAGGGCTGTTACGTCGATCTACTGGAAATCGCTGCGCCATTCTCAAATGAGATTGTATTTATGAATCTGCCTGTTGCTTTGTGCGTAGAGAACGCCAGGAAGCGCCCATGGGAACCCCACAAGTATGAATCCAGACAGGCTCAGGACCAGAACCTGAATATGCTTGTTAAGTGGATATTACAGTACGAGAATCGTACCGATACACTTTCAAAGGCTGCTCATACCAGATTTTACAATGACTATCCAGGCCGCAAGAAAATGATCACCGCTAATGAGTAGGACGTGTAAATCTTAAAACAACAGCGTGTGCCCAGGCGGCAGCTAAGTTCTTAGGGCGTTTGGAGGTGTATGCAGTATATAGCGCTTTATACCCACCATTTTGTAGGAGGCAACTATGATCCGAGGTTCCTGTCATTGTGACTTGGTTTACTGGTCGTTCGATGGTGTGCCTGACGGGGCAACCGTTTGCAACTGCACGATCTGCAGGCGTTACGGTGTATTGTGGGCTTATGACTTCGAAGGAGAAGCCATTAAAGTCTCGGGGCCAACTGAAACCTACATCCGCGGCGAGTCTATAGAGTTCCATTTCTGCGCTAAATGCGGCTGTGTGGCATATTGGCGTTCTCAACAACCAAACGAGGAGGGCCAGCGCCGCATTGCTGTGAACCTGAGATTGGCTGAGCCGGAGAATGTAGCGGCGATTCCTATCGATCGATTCGATGGACTGGAGAGTTTTGAAGATCTGCCCCGAAATGGAAGATGTGTCACGGACTATTGGTTTTAAGCCAATAGAGTCGGCAGTGAACGCCGACTAAGCAGCTGAAGCGGATTAGTGCCACAAACTGTGGCACTTGGCATGATCTTCAAGACTGGACCGGATCGACACATGAGAGCACATCAAGCCTCCGTCATGAACATTGCAAGTTGTCACAGGCCATGTCGTCAAAGGTTGTCTATGAAGATCCTGAGTATGTTCCTTTGCGTAGTTTTCGTCACCGCTTGCACAGACAAACTCCCGGTTGACGCTAGTCAATCTGCTGACGACGAGCCAGAGTTCTTTAAGGTCGGCAGGTATGCAGCCGGTCCACTTACGCTTGGTGAGTTGCAGATTAATATACCGGACGAGGTCGATAAAACGCTCGATGATAGCAGGAGAACGTGTTTCTTTGACGCGGTGACACGCCTGGCAAATGAGGCTGGCGATCCAGCAGATATCGAGCCCGATACTCTTCCTTATTGGCGCGGTGAAGTCGATAAGAACGAATGGGGACAACTCAGCAAGTATATGCAGCGCGTTCTTTTAGCGCAGGCTATCATTAGTTGGGCGATGATTGAGTGCTGACTCACAGGTGCAGGACGAAAGCTGCCGGTCAATACCTGAATATTGAAGTAAAAGGAAAATTAGCAATGCACAAGGTGTCTTTCTGGCTGCTCACATGCTGGCTTCTGCTACCTGGCAAACTCGCTGCCTGTACAGAGGACGCGACGGCGATCCGTTACCTGGAGGCCATCGAAACAATGCAGTGGCAGCGCATGCGCTCTCTTCTGGCGGTTGATGCTTTATATACAGATCCGACCATGGTTCATTTTGACCGTGATGCTATCTCTATCCAGGGCGCAGAGAACATCGTGGCTTTCTGGCGGTCCTCCTCTGAAGATTCCGGAACCAACCAGATCAATTACGAGATCACGGCTTGTTTTGAAACCGCGGGTTATTACATTGTGAACCTGGATATCAATACTCTCGTCTCAGGCAGACTCTGGAACGTAAACAAACGTGAGATCGTACTGTCCGGCAGAGTTATGTCTGTCATACATGTTGCGGATGGGCGTGTGATCGAACATCATGACTATGTTGAGTACTCAAATGCGGATCGCCTCGTTGCCGAACTCCAGAGAAAGTATGGGAGAACTGGTCCCGATACCGATGAAGCGAATTAAAACAGGGCGCGATCATTTCCTGGATCGTTTACCGGTCCTTCTGATCGCACACCATCGCGTTTCGGATATTCATCATCCTTTGCCTGCTTGAGTTACAAGTATCAGGAAGCACAAGGAACCCAGTATGTATTTATGCCAGGTAAATACTTCAGAAATACTCTACCCAGTGACCGATCCACGGTTCCTGAGATTCTCAGCAGGAGCCAGAATAATTAATCGTAAGATCAAATCTGCGAAAGGTTTTATATGCGGAGAGCAAATCTACGACAATGACAGGCTATTCATCACAAGATCTGTATGGGAGTCTCCAGAAGATCTGGTGTCGTTCATTTTTTCCGGTACTCATCGTAAGTTTATGGGAGAAGCGTCTACCTGGTTCAAGTCTTCTGAGCAACCGTCGCTGGCTTTGTGGTTTAGTTCCGATCCAGCACTTCCCGAGCTTGATCTGTGCGAGAGAAAACTGGAGCAATTAAGAGAATTTGGAGAGTCAGATAATCTTAAAGGAGTAAAATGGCTTTCTCAATTCGCCTGTCAAGCCCCCGGCACTGCCGGTGCAGGACGCGCTAACCTGCGCCTCAGCCCAAAATGATTTTCACCCGGAGGATGAATGGAACTTAATCAGGTAACCTTACCCGTCAGCAATATGGAAGACGCGGTCCAGTTCTACCTTACGCTGGGTTTTACCCAAATAGTGGATACACCTCATTACGCTCGCTTCGCCTGCCCAGACGGCGATGCCACGTTCTCTCTATCGCTGGAAAGCGGTGAGTGTGAAAATCATGCCGTTATCTATTTCGAGCACAAAAATCTTGAAGAACTCTGCCAGAGCCTCGCTCGTAGAGGCATTGTTTTTGAACAACAACCGACAGAGCAGCCGTATCTTTGGAAAGAAGCTATAGTCAAAGATCCGTCCGGCAATAAAATCAAGCTGTACTGGGCTGGAGAGAACCGGCTGAACCCACCGTGGAAGGTGAACAAACGCGCATAGCTAGGCGTTGCTGTATTGCGCTGCTGTCTTAAGTCTCCCTCGCCGATTCCTCGATCTCCGTTACTTGCTACTGAGTACTGCGCCTTTGCAACGCTTGTTCCTGCGCAAGACGATTTCGCCACTTCGCGATAAACTCGGAGTCCGGTATCTTTGAGTCCAGTCTATCCAGAATATGCGCCAATACTACAAGCGGGTCGTCACCTGAAGCCGGGCCCATGGTGCCCTTCACCGTCAGCATGTGCTCCCATGCCTGTTTGAACGTCATCGACCTGGCGTACTGGACCTGCTTTCCTACCTCGCGTCCGGCCCACTGGTTGGCTCCCGGTAATTCAGGAACCACATTGCGAGGCGTGTTGATAAACTCGTGACGAAGGTGCTTCGATATCGTCTCCAGGTCGACCGCCGAAGCGGTTCCTTCAGCAAGTTTCATCGCGAATTCACTTTCGACCAGAAACGCAAATTGATAGTAGACGGCCACGTCCACGATGTGCCCGAAATCCACCTCGCTACGTGGATACAGCTTGTTGCTGCCGGCTACGCGGTACATGGGTTCAACAGTGCCGTCGGCTTGTCGTACCATTTCTACGAGGGGCGGATCGAGGCTGGCCCAGTAGGCATGCAGATCTTCGTCTGGTGCGTAGCCGTGCCCGAAGCCTAGCTTGTCGCGCCAGGACACAGCTCGTCTTTTTTGTCCCAGCTCCTGCAAGAAGTCTCCGTAGAGATTGGACAATGTTGCACCGGGTATTTCCATGCCTGCATACTGTTGCCTAACGTCCGACCAAAGGCGTTTACGCAGAGTGGATTCGCCTGCCTCGGCAGCAGCACGGTACTTCTCCACGCCGCGCTTGGGCATACGAACAAGGCGGCCGCCGTTCTCGATGAAGCTTAGTACCGGGCCGTGAGCCACTGTAGGGCCGAGCGAACCAGCGCGTGACGTCAGTTCCTCGGTGAGGTCCAGAATGGGGATAGGCGGCACTGGAAGGCCGTCCGATGCCGTACCGACAAGCGCAAAATCCCCAAACAAATCATCCAGCAGGCGATCAGCGGCGACGCGGTTTACGGCGTCCACGGTGGGTCCGGCGGCAGCATTGCTTTGTGTAGTGAAGTCCGGGAAAACGCGCCGCCCTTTATGGAGCAAGTTCCCCGAGGAAGCGTGCCGGGTGAAACTTCCACCCTGCGCTTGCAGTTCTCGAAGTCGTGAGGGCAAGGTGTCGGGTGCGTTCGTGATCTTCCCGTTGGGGTTCAGGTGCAAATATCGTGCAGCCCACGCCGGCTGCCATTCAAGCGGTATATCGGCGCCATTCGAAGGCAGCACCGCTGCCGCTGCCAGTTGTTCGCTCGATTCGACATCAACCCGCCCCGTTCCCGGCGCGGACTCGACATCGCTCCCAGGTGGCGAAGTGGCTGATCTGCCGCCATTGGCGGGTGACGTGGCCGCTTCGGAACGATGAAGACTGACCCCACTGTTCTTTCCTTCCCAGGTACGCGTCCGACGCGAACCGACAGCGCCGGGATGAACGCCGTCCGCAATTGCGCCCTGCCCATCGCTGCCATAGCGAGCGGCGTCGGACAGTCCATTGTCGAGGTTCGTTGGGGAGATAGGCCTGCTGAGATCCATTGCGCTCTCAGCGTAGCGGGATACATCGTCACCTGGCGTTATCGATTCAGATATCGTGACGGGCTCGGGCGTTCGTTCAAGATTCGACCGGCGCAAGATGGATCTCGATAACCCCTTCGTACTCGAGCCCGGTAATGCGCGAACCATCTGTGTTGCGCCACCGATGTCTAACGCCATGCAGCCAATGGAAAACGCGAAAAACGAGATCGTCCAAAAGGCCGACTCATCAGTTTCCATCTTCTGCAAACTGGGTTCCAGCCTTTGTAACAGCGCTTCGGCTTCTGCTGCATCAGATATCCGCAGGCTTTGGAACAGGTCGGGAATATCTTCGCTGATAACAATCACTATATCGACAGAGAGGCACAATATGGCGACGCCCGCGGCGCCCAATGGCCCCAGGGTCGCTAACCCTACAGCCATGATTGTAAGCTGGAATGCGGTCAGCAATAAAAGCGACAGGTTAAAAGGTTCTCGAGGCCGGCGTTCGGTGAAGCTCAAGGTCGCAATTCGCGCAAACGCCTCCCCCGAAGGATCATCTTGCGGAAATGGGACAACATAGGCCCGCAACTGCTCGGTCACGCTAAAGTATAATGGCGCCATCAGATCATAGGCACGGCTGGGGTTTTCCAACTCCAGCCACATCAAGGACGTCTCGGATAACGCAGTAGATAAAGCTCCGGAACAGATTTCTACGAGATTCCGTCCTGCGTCTTGCGCTGCCACTGTGGTAGAGGAATCTCTGCCGACAAGAGCCAGGGCAACGAGGTGCGGCATGTCGAACATCCCCTGCAACAGGCGTAAGATCGGGTGTGCCTGTTCAAGGGCGTGCGCATTGGCCAGGTCTTCCGGCGAGCAAGCACTTCGGGGTCGCCATCGGGATGTTGGGCGCGGCGCGGCGCCTGGTGGGTAGCGCACGCCAGGATCTTCATACTGCGTAGCTGCAAATCTCGCCCGGTCTTTCGGTTCCATGTAAATTTCATCGAGGTCCGATGTGTTGGACAAGCCAAGATGGACGTCCGAGCGCAGCATGAGGTAACTGGCGGCCGCTAGCGCAAACTCGGTACTGGCCTCCGCTGTGCTGTAGCGGACCAGTTGGGTTTCGACACATAACGCGCGAAACGCATCGATTCGGGCAGCGCGCTCACGCGCCGCGCGTCGGCACAACAAGTTCAATGCAGTAAGATCTGAATGGAAACTGGGGCCACCGGTTGCTCGCGTGGGGTAGACACGGGCCTCTGTGCTCCGTGCTCGCTCATAGGCTGCGGCAAACGCTTCTTTGTCCGTTGGCGAGTAGAATATGGCGTTGAGGAGCAGATACGTTGCAGGAAAAGCCGGACTTTTTCTGACAAAGTCCTTCTCCTCAACGAGCGCCTGGCATTGTGCCAACCTTTCCAGCATCGCAAATTCGCCTTCCAATAGCGGCGGCGGTGCTTCAAGAAAGTTGCCAAGCTCAATCAGGCTGGTCTGTAGCGGTGTTTCTTCCATCAGCTATCGTCGATATTGATGTTCGCGCCGCCTTGAATCTGAATGATCTTGTCAATTTCGGGGTCTGATGTGTCGCCATCCAGCACCCGTTTGGCGCGGCGTAGCATCTCGATCTCCATCAGCTTCGCATCGATGGCGGCCTTGTGAGCATCAGCTGCCCGATGTTGCAGCTTGAAGTCTTCCAACACTGGATGCGACCCTGGCAGTGACTCGATGAATAACTCCCCAGTAGGCACGGTAACTTCCTGTGAAACCTTTGATGCGGCCTCTAGTGCCTCCACCAGCCACTCACCGATCTCGTGTTGCTTCTGTTCGTCCTCTCCTGCCTTTTCCCAGGCGCAGCGGGCCAGGTCCAGCGCCTCCTCGGCGGTTGGAATCTCACCCTCTATGTCGGGATCGACCAAACCCAATTCTGTATCGAGAAAATCCTGGATCATATAGGTCGAAATGAGATTGGCCTCTTTCAATCGAAAGATTGCGTAATTGCCGCGAAAGCCGAGTATCTGGTCCAGATCAGCGACCTCGTGCAGTGCGCGGCGATTAAGTGGTGCGCCTAATATATCCTTGTCTATATCGAGGGTTAGATAATCTTTCTTGGTGGAACCCTGTCCCGCCGGACCCTGCGGGAATAATTTTTCCAGCGCGCCAGGTTCGATCTGGGCTCCGGGCTCTCCGTTGGCTTTTTTTGAGAATCCCAGGGCGTCGTCGCCCCAAGGCACTTTCACATCGTAGAGGCGAAGGTACCTCTGGTCCGGATTTTCTGCCCGCCAGATCGCCTGCATGTAGTGCATGATATTTGTTTTAATGTGTAGCAAGAGCTGATCGATCATCGTGCGGCGATCCAGGCGGTTGCGCACTGCTGACAGATAACGTTCGGTTGCTCGCTCCAAAGCCGCGATTCCTTCGCGCAGCGCGCTCTCGGACTGAGCTCGATCAAGGTCCGCCCAATCAAGTGCCTGCCTCGCAGAATCGCGCTCCGAGCCCAGCGCCTCTCCAGTCAGATCGGTTGTCGAGCCGCCGTCATCGTCCTTCTTACGCGGATCGAAAAGCATCTTGGCTAGCACACCACCTACGCCGGTGGTTACGCCTAGCGCGGCATATTCCAAGGCCTCTCCCAAATTGTCTTCGATGTTGCCACCCCCGCTCTCTGAGGGCGTGGCAGTTTTTATTTCCTGGGCTGCAGCGAGTACGGCGTCGCGGGCATAGTCGCGTAGATCGGTATGCGCTCCCATCTGGCGACGCAACTCCGAGACTACGGCGAGTTGGGTCTTCCACTGCGCCTCCAGAATTTCCACGGCCACTTCGTCCCCGGCGAAACTTGTGCGCAGGTTTTCCAGTACCGGAAGAAACTTCAAATCCAGCAATGCCCGGCGAATGATCCACTCGTACTTCAGTACCCAGGCCTCGTCGATACGGTCGGGATTAGGCACTCTGAAAGCCACCAGGATGACGGGAATGATCTCTTGCAAGCGGCTTGACACCTCGAAACGCCGCTGTAGCTCGTAGAAGAGGTAGGTAACGCTTATCTCACCATTTGGATTGGAAATCTCGCGTACCTGCGAAGTCTCGATGCCGCGGGTCTCTTCGGTGGATACCTCCACTTTGTGCTCGTCGCGGAACTCCTGCGCCATTTTGCGGGTGCTCTCGGCAATATCCTTCTTCACCGTCGAGGAATCGCTGCCGGTGTCGGAAGACAAGGTGCCACCGAAATTGAGGCTAGTGGAGCCTGTTACGCCATTGCCGAGAAAGCCCGCTTTACCGGAGGCCGAATTGTTCGAATCCAGGCGTGCCCCGGCACTCATGCTCTGCTCGACGCGTCGATGGATGTCGGCTTCGCTGCGCGACAAAAGGTTGAATTCCTCGTTCCTGGCTGTCAAGGCGCTCTTTGAACGGCTGCTCTTATCCGTAGTGTTGCGAGTCTGCTTGACCGTGAAACTGCGCGTCTCACCTGGTGCAAGGGGCAGGGTTCCCGATAAATCTCCGGCCTGATAACTCAATGGCTGCCATTTCTGGCGATAACGGCTGATGATTCCATAATTGACGCTGTCTGGAACAAACACATCGAACTGGTAAGGCTGGTTAACCCGGTTCTGTAGTGCATTAATCAGCGCCATTGCTCTTCCCAGAGGTGCTGCCACGTCGCCATTGTCTAGCGCCAACTGGGTCGCATCGAGAAGGTCACCTGCCGCTCCCTGAGCCAGTTGTAACGTTGCTACGTCGTATACTGTCCTGGGCTCCAGGTCTTTCGGGACAAGTCCCGAAAACGCTGTGCCGGACACCCGCGTCTGGTTGGGTTCGAGAACGGTATAGGTGACCTCGCTCTTCCCCTCTTTCGAGCCAGTGATACTCCAATCCAACAGCCGGTTGCCATACTCTGACTGGATATCTGTCAGGAACTCGTTGGGTTTTTCCGCCCACTCACTTTTATCCTCTTCCAGCCACTTGTCCTGTTCTGCATATTCTGACAATGCGTAAAGCGTCGAAAGCGTCTCCTGGTCGCTAAAGCTCATAGCGGACCACAGGTGCGCAACCCTATCGCCAAGCCAACCGATAATATCGTGCGGGGTGGTCAATTCCGCTGAGGCCGCCGCCACCACCTCGCCCAGGTCAGTGAGCAATTGCTCCAACTCGTTGGTCTCGGCATTGCTATCGTCGGGCTTTTTGTAGTCAACCAACGAGACGACCCGGTCGTAGAGTTCGGCAACCTCCTCGCGGGTCATGTCACTGAGGGCGGCTGTCCAGCTGTCACGCCACGCGACGTGCAGAATGTCAAAGTCAAAGTAGGCCGTCTGGTCAGCCGGCCCGGCTGCCAACGGGCGCGCAAGGTTCGCCCGGATCGCGTCGGCATCGGCTCGCGATGAGAGTACAGCCTCAACGGTCTCGGCTCCCATGATGGCTTTCAAGTGCGCCTCTACAGAAAGTGGTGTCGTATTGCTGACTTCCGCTTGCGCCTCTACCTCTCCGGCTGCCGACCCTTCCTGCTGGGCCCCCGCGGCCTCTTCGCGAAAGGCCCGGGTCTTTCGGCTGTTGATGCAGGCCGACAAGGGATTACGGGTGCGGCGCAAGTGTCCTGCGCTGGTTGCACCCGGCACTCCCGCCAATAATGCCGACGGTGAGATCGACTGCAGAGACGTATCATTGGTGGCAGGCGCGCTCAGACCTCTGCGATCGCCGGCCAGGGGTGCCAGTTCGGCCAAGCGTTCGCGCTCTATGCGCTTGATTCTCTCGGGACCTGCTTCTCCTATCGGAATAAAGTTCTCTCCGCGACGAGCACCATCCAGAGATCGCTGCCCAAGAGATGACGCTGCCATCTCGCGAGCCTTTTTCCGTTTCTGAAGGCGCTTGTCAACCGCGGTTTGCAAAGCGGGCTTTACTTTCTCTCGGACCCGTTCTTCTTGTTGCTCCCGCTCCGTGAGACGTTCGGCGATAGAGATATTTTGTGCCAGCCACGCCTGCGACGACGCGGGCTCGCGCTTCCGTCGACGGAATGAAGATGGGAAAGGTGATTCTGGCTCTGTTAACCGCGGCTCGACGGTAGGCTTGACAGGTGCCCTGTTTGGTTCTGTGTCTCCGTCGCTTTCAGACCGGAACAGCGTGTCGGATATTTCGAATACGTGAGTTTCCGGTGGTAGCTCATTCGACCGCACCAGCAACTGTGCAACACGTCGCCATGACTCTTCTCCAGGCTTGGCCAGCAGAAGTACCGCGACCCCTTGCCTCTTCTGGCGTCGCTGCAACGGCACCTCAAGGGGTTCGTCCAATTTAATTTCTGATTCGAAAGCGGCGTTGCGTGTTTCCCAGTCGACTTCCTTATCGCTTTGGCTCACGGCTATGACGCGAAGTTGAAAAACCGTATCTGCCGGAATAGTTCCGGTACTGCGCAGAATAATGCGTGTCACGAGCACCTCCTGGGGTGATACGTGGCTTCGGCTATATTGAAGCCACAATACTCAGAATAGTTTGAAATGTTTAAGGGCGGGCCGCAACAATTTATTGGTTTCTCGGCTCACACCGATCGCAATATAGAACCTGACGTAAAGCGAGAAAAATCTGGCGAAAAGTACAACAATATTGCTTAGAGCGGCGGCCTACCAGTGATCCAGCGCGGATTCTGCGATAGCCTTGCTAGGTGTGGCGCGTGGAAAAGTTACTCTCTGCACGTTCGCCATGCCGGTGTGCCAGGCGTTATGTCAATTTGACACAGGGTGAGTCTATTTATGTTCAGAGGTCAGGGCCTTGCGAAGCCCCAAACTAAATCGCTGGTCGGGGCCCTGGTCGCTGCTATCCTGGTTGCCTTAGGATCACAGGCCTCCCCCATGCTGGGGTATGCTTTCGCGCTGTTGGCCATGCTAATGATCATCGTCGCCCTGCATATGGAGTCGATCTGGCCAACTCAATCGAGAAAGGAAAACACACTGGTCTTCTCGGTATTCTGGGGGTTAATGCTCGGTGGTATCTTGCCTTTTGTTGTGGGCGTCTTCCTGGAAGGTGGATTATCTGCGGTATATGAATTGTTCACGTCATAGCTATGATTCTTCCCCATGGCTTAGCTATCGCGTGATGGTACTCGGGCTGCCCGAGGCGCTGGAGAAACAGGGATAGCCAGTGTCCGCGCCAGTTCTGAATACTGATCATCTCATAATCAGGGCCTTTCAAAGAAAGGATCTGGAACAGTTTGCTCGGTATCGCGCATCTGACGCTGTGGCACGGTACCAGAGCTGGACAGACTTTACCTACAATGATGCGGTCGAGCTGTTTGAAAGTACGGATTATTCAACATTTGGGCGGCAGGGGAGTTGGTATCAACTTGCTATAACCACCTGCCAGGAAGATGAGTTGGTGGGTGATCTCGCCGTTTTTTTTGCAGGACAGGATCAAGTCGAGATAGGGTTTACGATCGCACCCCAGCACCAACACCAGAATATTGCATCAGAGGCCGTCTCCAGATTGCTGGATTACTTATTCGGTGATCTCTGCAAGCACCGGGTGGTAGCGACCACCGATGCCAGAAACACGGCTGCAAATAGACTTCTGGAAAAATTGGGCTTTGGCCGCAAAAGGCAACTCACTCAAAGTGTTTTCTTTAAAGGCGAGTGGGCTGAGGAGTATCGTTGGGTCTTGCTGAGCTCTGAAGAAAAGTTCACCTGAACGGGCAATGGACTGGCAGGCTGCAATAGTGCTGAAAGGGTGATGCAGAGAGGGGTTAGACGTTGCACGAAATTGAGCTACTTGTTGATCTCCACAAGGGCGCTGACCGGCAAGGCCCCGGAGGCGATGCTGAGACTGTAAAGGCCATTGATCTTGCTGGTTTAGATCGAGATGTGCCATTGAGTATTGCTGATATTGGCTGTGGCACGGGGGCCTCTGCGCTCGTGCTGGCGCGCTTACTGAACGCCAGAATTATAGCTGTAGATTTTCTACAAGAGTTTCTGGATGTGCTTTCGGGCAGGGCGCGTCGCGCAGGTATGGACGATAAAATCATCCCGCTTTGTGCGTCAATGGAACGACTCCCGTTCGAGAGCGAAGCGTTCGACGTGATCTGGTCTGAAGGCGCTATCTATAATATTGGGTATGGAAAAGGTCTTGCCGATTGGAGGCGCTTCTTGAAGCCGGGCGGTCTGCTTGTTGCCTCAGAGATCACGTGGCTAACGACATCTCGACCCCCACAGATTCAGAATTACTGGGACAACCAATACCCGGAAATAGATACCGCATCGACAAAGGTAAAGATGCTGGAAGAGAATGGTTATTCGCCTATCGGCTATTTCGTTCTGCCGGAGCACTGCTGGCTGGCAAATTACTACGATCCAATGCGTAGCAGTATGAGCGCTTTTCTCAATCGGCACAGAGGCAGCGAAAAAGCCCGCGATATTATTGAGGCAGAGCGCCGCGAGATTGAGCTCTACCTGAATTACAAAGCATACTTCGGTTATGGCGTATACGTCGCAAGGAAGCTGGACGGAGCATATTCTCTGCCCGATGTATCAGAATATAGACAAGGCAGTTAAGAAGCGCGGTCAGTCGTGGGCAGTTTTTCCCTGGCTGCGCGGTCTAACCCACTCCTCTTTCATTGCCTTCCCAGTACTTGGCCCTGACGGCTTTCTTGTCGGGCTTGCCTACCGGGGTAAGCGGAATGCTGGCCACGAAGTCCACGGACTTGGGTGCCTGCACGGAGCCCTTTTTGTCTTTCACCAGCGCCTGTAGCTCGGCGGCGAGTTGGTCCGAGCCCTCTATCCCTGCTTTGGGCACTACAACGGCTTTCACGGCCTCGCCCCATTGCTCATCGGGCACGCCGACCACAGCCACCTGGCCAACAGATTCGTGGGTGGCGATAACGTCTTCGACTTCCCGTGGGAACACGTTGAAACCGCCGGTGACGATCATATCCTTGGTGCGATCGACGATATACAGGAAGCCGTCTTCGTCCAGACGACCCACGTCACCGGTGTGCATCCAGTCGCCGGCAAACGCCTCGGCGGTCTGCTCCGGCATGTCTTTGTAGCCTTTCATGATAAGCGGGCCGCGCACACAGATCTCGCCAGGTTCTCCCGGTGCAACCGGGTTGCAGTCGGCGTCCAGCAGGGCCACGTTTACCCAGGGCGTGGGCCGACCGCAGGAGGCAAGACGCTCGGGTTTGTTCAGGTCGTGGTCAGCGCGGCGCATGTTGGCTATGACCATGGGGCACTCGGACTGGCCGAAGAACTGGTAAAAGATCTGCCCCCATTTCTCCAGGCCTTCCTTGAGCCTGGCGGGGCTCATGGGTGAGGCGCCGTAGAAAATGGTTTCCATACTGTCCATGGAGCCGTCGGTGGCGCGCGGCGAATCCAGCAGGAAGTAGAGCATGACCGGTACCAGCATGGTGCAGGTGATTTTGTGGTCGCGCACCATGTCAAAGAAGTCGTCAATACCAAAGCCTTGCATCACGTAGAAGGCGCCGCCGTTCTGGAGTACGGGAATGAAGAATGCGGCGGCGGCGTGGGAGAGCGGTGTGGCGATGAGCATGCGTAGTTCTTCGGGGAACTCCCACTCTGCCATTTGTATCTGGGTCATGGTGGCGCTGACCCGGTGTGGGCTCATCACCCCTTTGGGCTTGCCGGTGGTGCCGCCGGTGAACATAACGGAAGCGATGTCCTCGGGGCCGATATCAGGCGCTTGCAGCGGTTGTGGTTCGAAGCCTGCAGCCAGGGCCAGGTAGTCTTCGCCCACTTCAGTGGGTCCAAAGGCAAGCAGGTTTTTAAGCTGCGGTACTTTCTCCTGCAGAGCGCTCGCAATCTCAGAGAACACGGTGGGGTCGAATATGAGTGTGTCGATTTCGGCGGCTTCAAGCACATAGGCGTGGTCATCAAGCGAGCCTAGTGGGTGCAGGGGCGTGCCAATGCAGCCGGTCAGTTGCATGGCGGCGATATTGGACAGCACTTCCGGCCGGTTGGCGGAGATCACCGCCACGCGGCTGCCTACTGCCAGCCCCTTGCTTTGCAGGGCCTGAACCAGCTGGCTGGTTTGTTCGCGAACATCGCGATAACTGGCGACCTTGTCGCCCAGGTAGAGGCAGGGCTCGTCGTTATAGCGGTTAAGGCCCTCCACCAGCAGGTGCGGCATGAGGGGCTGTTGGTACAGTTTTTCTGGATTCATTGCATCAACCTGAGTAAGTGTGTGCTGACGGGTTTATTGGGTCCGGGCAGCACTGTGGCAGTGTGTAGTAGAAAAATGCCACAGCGCCAGTCGCCGGACAATGACGCCGGCGCTCATATTCTGCTGTTGTTTGCGATCAGGGTGAGCCATTTTGCCAACCATTAATGTCCGCTTGGAAACTGGTTGCACTGCCAGTCTGGGGCAATACTGTGGCTTTGTTTCCCGGAGGCTTCCGCCATGAAAATTGACAGTTCACTGATGTTCGAGCCGGCTAAAGTCGCACAGATGGCGGCAGAGCTGGAGAGTGCGGGTTTCGACGGTGCCTACACGTTTGAGGGCCAGAGTGACCCGTTTATTTCCGTAGCCGCCGCCGCGATGTCGACCTCGAGAATGGAGCTTATGACCTCCATTGCCGTTGCCTTTGCGCGCAACCCGATGAACCTTGCCTATCTGGGAAATGACCTGCAGAACCTCTCCGAGGGACGCTTCATCCTCGGCCTTGGGGCACAGGTCAAGGCGCACATTGAGCGTCGTTTTTCCATGCCCTGGAGTAAGCCGGCTTCACGTATGCGTGAAATGGTGCAAGCGGTACGCGCCATCTGGGACTGCTGGCAAACGGGTGAGAAGCTGAAATTTGAGGGTGAGTTTTATCAGCATACCCTCATGTCGCCGATGTTCGCTCCCCAGGCCAGTGCCTACGGGATGCCGAAAATATTCGTTGCCGGGGTGGGCCCGGTAATGACCGAAGTGGCCGCGGAAGTGGGCGACGGGTACTTCCTGCATCCGTTTAACACGGCCCGGTCCACGGACGAGCTCTCATTGGCTGCGATCGATCGAGGCCTGGCCAAAGCCAACAAACAGCGAGCTGACTACGAGGTTGCTGCCCAGGTCATTACAGCGACCGGCCTGGATGAGGAAACCATGGCTGCGGCGGTTGCGTCTGCGCGCAACCAGATTGCCTTCTATGCGTCTACACCCGCCTACCTGCCCGTGCTGGCGTGTCACGGCTGGGAGCAACTGCATACCGAAGCGCAACAACTGATCAGGCAGGGGGACTGGGGCAAGCTCAACGACCTGGTCGATGACGACATTCTCAATACCTTCGCCGTTGTGGGTACTCCCGCTGAGGTTGCCGAAAAGATAAGCGCGCGTTTTATCGGCAAGGCGCAGCGTATTTCGCCGGTGGTGTACCAGCCGGATGTACCGCTGCTCAGCGCGTTGCGCGGCGAACTCGCCAAACGCATGTGAGCTGAGTGCACAGCCCTGAGTGCTTTTCTGGGCTATTATCTGGCTTCATGCATTCCTGTACGAGCCGATGATGAGAACCTTCTGCAGTCTGATAGTCGCTACTCTATTGTTATCCCTGGTGCAGGGCTGTTCCAATGTGCAGCCGAAAGAGAAGGAGTGGAGTATGTCTGCTGAACTGGGTCCGGGTGGTCGTCCGGTGGGTGAGGTCTGGTCGCGCAGTCCGGTCTATGGCAGTCGTGGCATGGCGGCAACAGCGCATCCGCTGGCGTCGCAGGTTGCCCTGGATATTCTCAAGGAGGGCGGGTCCGCAGTTGACGCGGCCATTGGCGCCAACGCGGCGCTGGGATTGATGGAACCCACCGGCAACGGGATCGGCGGCGATATGTTTGTGATCATCTGGGACCCACAAACACGTCGGCTGCACGGCTACAACGGCTCCGGGCGCTCTCCCAAAGGGCAGACACTGGAGCAGTTGCAGTCGCGTATTGCCGCCATGAAGGCGCGGGGAGAACTGGCGGAGGACTTCGCCGGCATTCCCTCGCATGGCCCGCTGCCGGTGTCGGTGCCAGGTACGGTAGACGGCTGGTTCGCCATTCATGAGCGCTTCGGTCGCCTGCCCATGAACCAGGTGCTGGCGCCAACCATCGATTACGCTCGCAGTGGTTTCCCGGTTACCCCGGTGATCTCCCATTACTTTTCGCGTAGCTGGGAATTCTTCCGCAGAATCTACGCCGACAGCCCCCACCTGGAAAATATACGCGAGACCTGGTTCAAGGGTGGTGCGGCAGTGCCTGCCGGGGGCATGTTCAGCAATCCGGACCTTGGCAACACCCTGGAGACCATTGCCCTTGAGGGGCGTGACGCGTTCTATCGGGGCAGCCTGGCGCGGCGGATGGCGGCCTATTTCAGTGACATGGAGGGCGGCCTGGCCTACGAGGACCTGGCTGACCACCAGGGTGAGTGGGTAACCCCGGGCAGTGTTAACTACCGTGGCTATGATTTGTATGAGTTGCCACCCAATGGTCAGGGCTTCGCTGCGCTGCAGATGCTGTCCATTCTGAAAAATGTCGACCTCACCCAGTGGTCACGTGGTTCGGCTGAAGTGTTTCACTACATGGTGGAGGCCAAACGGCTGGCCTTTGAGGATGTTGCGCGCTATTACGCGGACCCTGCCTTCTCACCGGCGCCGCTAGCGAGTCTGCTTTCCGACGCCTACGGTAAACAGCGCTTCGCGTTGATTGACCCTGCCAGGGCCTCTGCGCAGTTTGCCCCGGGAGAGCCCGCGCTGGAGGGCGAAGGCGATACCACTTACCTCACGGTGGCGGATGAGAGCGGGATGATGGTGTCCCTGATCCAGTCGAATTATCGCGGCATGGGGTCGGGTATGGTGCCCGACGGCATGGGCTTTATGTTCCAGGACCGTGGTGAGCTGTTTTCGCTGGAGCCAGGCCACGCCAATGTTTACGCGCCGGGCAAACGGCCGTTCCAGACCATCATTCCCGCCTTCCTGATGAAAGACGGTGAACCGGTAATGAGCTTTGGGCTGATGGGCGGCTCCATGCAGCCACAGGGTCATGTGCAGATTCTGGTGAACATGCTGGACTTTGGCATGAACGTACAGGAAGCAGGCGATGCTGCGCGCTTTCTGCACGATGGCGGCCGGCAACCGACCAGCGTAGACGGCGATCCGCTGGGTACGCTCTACCTGGAGCCGGGCGTGCCGGCGCAAACGGTGGAGCGCCTGCAGGCCATGGGCCACAAGGTGAAGATCGACGCCAGCGGTGTGCGCTTCGGCGGCTATCAGGCCATTGTCGTGGACCGCGAAAGTGGCAGCTATGCCGGGGCCACGGAAATGCGAAAGGATGGCACCGTGGTGGCTTGGTAGTGGGGTGTTAGCGGCGCGGTAAATTACTGCCCGGCTCAGGGGTAGGTAAAGCCGGTGCTCTCCTCGGTATAAGCCCACAGGCGCTTGGCTGCGGCATCGTCACGTCCCCAGGGCTTGGGCTGCTTCTGTTTACAATTGGCAAAGTACGCGCCACTCACGTCGCTGACTTCATCGCTGGTGCACAGGTAGATTGAGGTTTCCGCGCCCTTGTCTGCCGAGCGAAAAAACGGTTTGAGCAACAGGGGAAGGATACGCGCGGCCAGGCCCTTGTTTTGCGCACCCAAAGACGTGGAGACAGCACCGGGGTGCAGGCAGTTCACGGTAATGGGCTGGCCCTGCAGCCGTTCCGCCAGGCTGCGGGTGAACAGTATGTTGGCGAGTTTGGACCTGCCGTACTCGCGAAAAGTCTTGAATGACTGCTCTGCGTGCATGTCGTCAAAGCCCATATCCCTGACAAACTCATGCGCCGCTGAAGCAACGTTCACAATGCGCGCGCCCGGCGCCTCCAGCAGCGCCGGCAGCAGCATCCCGGTGAGCACAAAGGGGGCAAAGTGATTTACCGCCAGGGTTTCTTCAAAGCCGTCTACAGTGATCTTGCGCGATGTATTGACCACACCTGCATTGTTGAGCAGGATGTTCACAGGCCGCTTCTGTTCCAGCACGGCCTGCGCCGCCTCGCGCACGCTGGCCAGGCTGGCCATGTCCATTGCAACCAACGTGGGTTCGCTGCCCCCGGCTGCCACAATGGCTCTGGCCACCGCCGCGCCCTTGTCCAGGTTGCGACAGAGCAGGGTGAGCTGCGCGCCTTGTTCGGCCAGTATGCGCGCAGAACTTTCGCCTATCCCGGCTGTCGCGCCGGTAATAACAATGTGCTTGCCGGTAATGTTCATGTTGGTCGGGTCCTGTTTTATTGTTGCAATAGGGTTATCGCTTGCCAGCCTGCTCGGGCCGAAAAGTGGGTGCTACCAGATCTCTGGTTGTTCGCCAGGTTTGAGGGTCGCAGGCGCACAGCAGGCCCCTGGTAGCGGCGGCGGGCCGATAGGGTTGGCCATCCAGCCGCGCTGCGGTGCCGCCGGCCTCGGTGACAATGAGTACGCCCGGTGCGTGATCCCAGATCAGCGTACGGTAGTAGAATGCAAACTGGTAGCGCCCGGTAGCCAGGGCGCGGTAGTCGTAGCCGGCGCAACCGCTGGCGCGGGTCTCGCCCAGCTTGCGCGCACCGGCCTGTGCATCGGGGGTGAGTTCATCGGGAAGGTAGCGAGTGGAAAGCGCGCCGGAGATGGCCTGAGTGGATTCGGGAAATGCGCTCAGCCGAAGCGGTTCGCCGTCCAGCAGCGCGCCTGCGCCGCGCTCAGCCATGAGCATGGAGTCGGCGCGCGGATCATAGATCCATGCGCCAAGGGTTTCCCCGCGCTTGAGCAGGCAGACCATCACCGCAAAGGGGCCGCTGCCCGAGGCAAAGTTGTTGGTGCCGTCCAGCGGGTCGATCACCCACACCGGCCGCTCGGACTCCAGCGCAGCCATGACTCCCGGGTCTGCGTGCACGGCTTCCTCACCCACTACCAGTGAGCGCGGCAGCAGCGTGGTCAGCGCCCGGCTCAGGCGCTGCTCACAGTGCCGGTCGGCATCCGTGACCACGTCGTTGCGCCGCTTCTCTTCAATCTGGTGGTCTTCAAGATTGCGCCAGAGGGGGAGGATGTCCTCAGCCGCCGCCTCGCGAATCAGCGCACAGATTTCATCGTGGTCGATGGCTGTCATCGCCTGCGCTTGCCTGGAACAGCGACTTCATGGTTAGTTTGCATATTCGCGCAGTACCGGTATCTGTGTGCCTATTCGAGCAGTGCGCGGCCCGGTATGGAGCTTAGCAACTGCCGCGTGTAATCCTGTTGTGGCCGTTCGAACAAGTCCTCTCCGCTGCCCTGTTCAACGATCTCGCCCTTGTACAACACCAGAATGCGGTCAGCCAGGTGTCGCACCACGGCCAGGTCGTGTGAGACGAACAACATGGTCAGCCCGTACTCCTTGCCCAGGTCCTGCATCAGGTCGAGTATCTGAGCCTGTATGGTTACGTCCAGCGCCGACACCGGTTCGTCTGCCACGATAAATTCCGGCCGCGTTGCCAGTGCCCGGCCGATGGCAATACGCTGGCGCTGGCCACCGGAAAACTCGTGCGGGTACTTGCGCACAAAATTGCGGGCCAGGCCCACGTCGTCCATCAGCTTGAGCACGCCGCTGGCCACGGACTTGCTGTTCTCAATGCCATGCAGCAGCAGGGGCTCCGCCAGGGTGTCGAACACCGTCATGCGCGGGTTCAGCGATGCGAATGGGTCCTGGAAAATCATCTGCATGCGCCGGCGGAACGTCTTGAGCCCGTTACCTTGCAGGGTGGTAACGTCCGTGCCGTCGAAGTTGACGCTGCCAGAGGTGACCGGCACCAGACGCAAAATGGAACGACCAATGGTGGATTTGCCGGAACCGGATTCGCCCACCAGTCCCAGCACCTCGCCGCGCCGGATGTCGAATGAAACGTCATTCACCGCCTTCACCGGCTCTTTGTTCCTACCCTGGTCGAACCAGGTGCACAATTTGCGCACCTCAATCAGCGTGTCCGGCTCGTTGGGCATGGGGGCTTTGCTGTCAGCGGGGATAGCGGCCAGCAGTTTCCGGGTATAGGGGTGCTCGGCGTGATGGAAGATATGCTCTGAGTCCCCGCCCTCGACAATCTTGCCCTGTTGCATCACCACGATCTGGTCCGCAATGTCCGCGACGACGGCGAGGTCGTGGGAAATAAAGATCACCCCGATATCGCGCTTGGTCTGCAGGTTGGCAATGAGCTTGAGAATCTGTGCCTGAATGGTGACATCCAGCGCGGTTGTCGGCTCATCGGCTATCAGCAGCTTGGGTTCATTGATCAGCGCCATGGCGATCATGACCCGTTGCCGCATACCGCCGGAAAACTGGTGAGGATAGTTTTCGAAGGTGGATTCCGGGTCACGTATGCCCACTTCGTCCAGCAGCTCAATGGCGCGTGCCCTGGCTTGCTCCTTGCTAACCTGCTGGTGGTAGAGCAGCGGCTCCATGAGCTGTTTGCCAATGGTCATGAACGGGTTCAGGCAGGTCATGGGGTCCTGGAAGATCATGGCGACATCGCGGCCGCGAATCTCGCGCAGTTGCGCCTCGCTCATCTGCAACAGGTCCTGGCCCTCGAACAGGGCGGTGCCACCGTCAATGCGCCCCGGCGGCATCGGTACCAGCCCCAGCATGGAGTAACAGGCAACGGATTTTCCCGAGCCGGACTCACCAATGATGGCGGTGATCTTGCCCGTATCAACGGTAAAGGAGATACCGTCTACGGCCTTGTTGGTGCCCATGCGGGTGACGAAACTGACCGCCAGGTCCTTGACTTCAAGCAGGCTCATCAGTCTTTACTCCTGCGCACATCGAGTGCGTCGCGCAGCCCGTCGCCGAGAAAATTCAGGGAAAACAGGGTGATGGTAAGGGCGAGGCCCGGGAAAATCAGTAGCCAGGGAAACTCTTCCATGGTCTCTGCGCCGTAGGAGATGAGCAGGCCCCAGGATGTTTGCGGTGGCTGTATACCCAGGCCAAGGAAGCTGAGGAAGGCCTCCAGCAGCATGACTGATGGAATAGTCAGTGTGGTGTAGACAATGATCGGTCCCAGCGCGTTGGGAATCAGGTGGCGGCGGATGATGGTTCTGGGCGGGAGCCCGAGGGAAATGGCGGCTTCAACAAACTCCTGCTGGCGCAGCTGCTGCACCTGCCCGCGCATGATGCGCGCCATGGTCAGCCACTCTACCGCGCCTATGGCCAGGAACAGCAATAGAATGTTGCGCCCGAACACCACCATCAGCAGTACGATAAAAATCATGAAGGGCAGGGCGTACAGGATATCCACAAGGCGCATCATTACCGCATCTACCTTGCCGCCCACATAGCCGGCGATCGCTCCCCAGGTGACGCCTATCAGCAGGGCGACGGAGGTGGCGACAAAGCCAACCGCCAGGGACACGCGACCCCCGTACATGATTTGCGTGAGCAGGTCGCGGCCGAAAATATCAGTGCCCAGCCAATGTTGTGCCGAGGGCGGGCTGGCGCCCAGTTCCAGGTTCTGGGCATCGTATGCGTACGGTGCGATCCACGGCGTGAGCAGGGCGATGAGGCTGAAGCCAACAAGAATGATACCGCCGGCCAGGGCGAGGCGGTTTTTGCGCAGCCTCAGCCAGGCGTCGTGCCACAGGGAGGACCCTTGTTCTGCGTCGGCGATGTCAGTAATGATCTCGGTTGTCATATTACTGCTCCCCGAACTGTGCCCGCAGGCGGGGATTCATCCAGGCAGCGAGAATGTCTGACAACAGATTGAATAGGACAATCAGTGTCGACAGGAACACCGTGGTTCCCAGGATCATGGTGTAGTCGCGGTTGAAGGCTGCCTGCACGTAGAAACGCCCCAGGCCGGGTATCTGGAAAATGGTTTCCACCACGAAGGATCCGGCAAGCAGGCCGGCAAACGCGGGGCCAAGAAAGGTAACAACCGGTATCAGGCCGCCACGCAGGCCGTGCTTCACCACGACTTGCCACTCTGGCAGCCCCTTGGCCCTTGCTGTGCGAATGTAGTCCTGCGACATGACTTCCAGCATGCCTGCACGCGAGAGTCGGGCGATATAGGCAGCATAGGCCGACCCCAGGGTAATTGCCGGCAGAATTTTGTCACCCGGGATATCGCCCCAACCGGAAACGGGCAGCCAGTCCAGGTAGATGCCAAATATCAGCACCAGCAGCGGGCCCAGCAGAAAAGACGGCATGCAGATGCCTATCATTGCCACCGTCATGGGTATGTAATCCTGCCGGGTATTGGGTTTGAGTGCCGCAATCACCCCGGCCAGACCGCCGATGATCACGGCCACCAGCAGCGCATAAAACCCCAGCTCGGCTGTCACCGGCAGCCCTGCGCCGATCAGCTCATTGACGCTGCGCCCGGGGTACTTGAATGATGGGCCAAACTCGCCCTGGGCGAGGTCACCGAGATAAGCGGTGTACTGCTGAAACAGCGGCAGGTCCAGCCGGTACTGGGCTTCCAGTGCCGCTTTCACCTCGGGCAGCACGGCTTTTTCGGCGGAGAAGGGGCCACCCGGTGCCACGCGCACCAGGAAGAAGGTTACGGTGATCACGGCGAGGATCACGGGAATTGCCTGGAGCAGACGGATGCCGATAAAACGCCACATTATTGGGGGTTCTCCATTTTATCGTTGCTGTCCCAGTTCGGGTCCAGCCACACGTACTTGAGGTTCAGTGAATCCATCAGGTTGGACGGCATATCCCGTACGCTGGGGTGCAGGAGTTTCTTGTTGGTATAGGTGAAGATCGGCAGGATGGGCATCTGCTCCATCAGCATGGTCTCCGCTTCGTAAAAGATGCGGTAGCGCTCTTCCCGACTTTTTGCCTGTGGCGCCAGATTGAGAATCATCTCGTCATAGCGGGGATCGGCGAAGCCGGTATTGTTATTGCCTCCGTCGGTGATGTAGAGGTCGAGGAAATTATTCGGGTCGACGTAGTCGCCTATCCAGCCACGCCGTGCGATATCGAAATTCATGGTGTCCACGGAGTCCAGGTACACCTTCCACTCCTGGTTGGAAATGATCACGTGCACATTGAGCACGTCCTTCCACATCTGCTGCAGCGCGACCGCAATCTTGCGATGATCCTCGCTGGTGTTGTAGATCAACTCTACCTCGGGCCAGCCCTCACCGTCGGGGAAGCCGGCGTCGGCCAGCAATTGTCGTGCCTTGTCCGGGTCGTAGTCGAACAGTTTGGGCGGGTTGTAGCCCAGTGTGTCTGGCGGTGTGATGCTGTAGGCCGGATAGCCGGATTTCTGCAGCACGGTGTCTGTCAATTTTACCCGGTCGATCGCCAGCGACAGGGCTTTGCGCACGCGCACATCGTTCATCGGCTTACGCTTGGTGTTGATCAGGTAAAAATAGGTGCCCAGGTAGGGGGACTGCACGTAGGGCGAATTGTCCATGGCCTGGTAGACCGGAATCTTGTCCAGTGGCACCGTCGCGGTGCTGTGCAACTGGCCGACCCGGAACATACGCTCTTCGGAAACCAGGTTCTCGGTGGGGTAATACACCACGCCATTGAGGCGCACCTTGTCGCGATCCCAGTAGGTGTCGCTTTTCTCTACCACAATGCGCCGGTTCAGTAACCACTCCTTGAGGTTGAAAGGACCACTGTTGACCATGTTTCCCTGCCGCGTCCACTTGGTGTAGCGGTCGGTCATGGCGCCGTGTTTAAGAATGGTTTCCGGGTGTACAGCGAAGGTGGAGTAGTGATCCATCAGTTGCAGGAAATACGGTGTGGGCGCGTTCAGTGTTACCTGCAGTGTGCGCTCATCCAGTGCTTTCACGCCGACATCGGCGAAGTCCTCGACCTGCCTGCGCGCGAAGGCTTCTGCATTAACGACGGGGAAAAGCATGTAAGCGTACTGGTTGCCCATGGCCGGGTGCAGTGCCCTGTTCCAGGACCACACATAGTCACTGGCGGTGATCGGTTCGCCATTGGACCATTTTGCCTCAGGGTTGATATGGAAGGTGTAGACGGTGCCATCTTCGGAGATGTCCCAGGACTGGGCGACACCCGGCTCTGGTTCCAGGGTCCAGGGGTTTTTTACTGCCAGGCCCTCGAACAGTGCGCGTACCAGCTTGTTTTCAGGAACGCCTGTTACCACGTGAGGGTCAAGGCCCTGCGGTTCCGAGCCGTTACCGAAGTGCAGAATGCCTTCGCGGTTGCCTATTTCGACGTTGGATTCACCGCCTGTGCAGGCGGTAAGGAAAGACGTGGTCAGTAGTAGCGGTATCAGCCTGCGGAAAATCGGGGTCATTCTTTAACCAGTGTTGTGTTGCGTGATGTAATTATAGGTGTAAAACCGTGCTGTGGGTGAGACGAACTCGCGCGACTGTGCCTCAAGACCAATTTTGGCTGTTGTTTGAAGTGCCTGTGACTATGGGCAGTTTGCCTGCAGATCGTTACACTGTTCCTTTACAGGTTGCCGGACTGGACGCCATGACGCGACTTATAACCGCCTTTATTTCATTGTTGCTTGTTTTTCCCCTGGTCGCGCTGGCGTCACCTGAGGGGCAGCCCGATGCAGCGCAAGCAGAGAAAACCCTGCAGGATGCAAGGTTACGAGCGCTCAGGAAAGTGTTCAGGGAAAAGCCCGGTTCACAGCAGGTTCTGGAGAGCGCTGTTGGCTATGCGGTGCTTGTGCGGGTGGGGCTGAATGCTGGTCTGGCCTCTTCCGCGCACATAGGCGGAATACTGCGCCACAATCGATCCGGGCGTGACAGCTATTTTAGGGTCGAGCCGGCAACCGGGTACGAGGGCGTATTTATTGAAGACCTGTCGATGATTCTGGTATTCCAGAACGCTGAAGCATTTGGCCGCTTTGCAGCGGGCGATTGGCTGGTACCTTCGCTGGCAGATGCCGAGGTGGAGGATTTGGCGGGAGCCAGCCTGCTGACCGCCGCACCGGATACGGCGGCCTATATCCTGGCCGGCAACCCTCCGGTCGGCTGGACAGCTCGCGCTCTCCCGGCAAATTGAACCAGGCGCGAGCCCGCCTTTTCCGGTTCTCAATCCGCCAGAGGCAATCCGAGTCGGTTCCACTGAATCATGCCTCCGGCGAGATTTGCCGCCTCGCTGATACCCGATGTCAGCAGTATCTGGGCGGCCATGGCGGACCGCTTTCCTGACTGGCAGATGGTAATCACGGGTTTATCCTGCGGCACCTCGTCCAGTCGCGCTCTCAGCTGCTCCAGTGGAATGAGCCTGGCCTCTGGCACATGCCCCAACTCACCGGCGTACTCACCCTCGCTGCGCACATCCAGCAGAAACACGTCGTTCAGGTGACGAGCCACCCAGTCCGGGACGATTTCGGGGATACCGGCAAACGTCACTGTCACCGGCCCCCAGCTGATGGCGTCCGTCAGTTGCTCATCGTCGGGCCGGCCGCCGCGCAGGTTGGCTGGCACCGCAATATCGATAAGGCGCGGGTGCGGCAGGTTCATGTTGTTCATATAGCCGACGAAATCTTCTTCATGCGCCTCGCCGCCGATGCGCGGATTAAAGGTCTTTTCCTCGCCCACGGTAGATACGGTTCTGCCGTCATAATCATGACCTGGGTAGATAAGGCAGGTATCCGGCAGGCTAAAAATTTGCTCTCGGATACTGTGCCACAGGGTGCTGGCGCTGCCGGCCTGGAAGTCTGTGCGTCCACAGCCGCGGATCAACAGGCAGTCTCCGGTGAAGGCCATATCCTGATCTCGGGTGACAAAGGTCAGGCAGCCATCTGTGTGGCCGGGTGTGGCGCGCACCGAAACCGACTGATTACCGAAGGCGAGTACATCACCGTGGCTCACCGCCACATCGACATCCTCCAGTTCAGCGCTGCGCGCGATCACGGATTGTGCACCCTGACTGTGGCGCAGCAGCCAGCTGCCCGTCACGTGGTCCGCATGTACGTGTGTATCCAGTACATAGCGCACCTTCAAGCCAAGTTCGCGAATCAGTGCGGTGTCTCTGGCGTGCTGTTCAAAAACCGAATCTATAATTATGGCTTCCCTGGTTTCAGGGCAGCCCAATAGGTAGGTGTAGGTGGACGAAGCAGCGTCGAACAACTGGCGAAATAGCATCCTGGACCCCTCTTACTTTAGTAGAACGTAATATTACCATGAGCGCGCTATGGGCTTTCTATTGGGACACCCACCTCAGGCCGCTTCAAAAAAATCTTTCAGGACACCCACCCTGAGCAAGCCAAACTTACAGAAAGATTGTGAACAAATGCGTTAATCGAAGATGGTATCTGATCTGGCCGTGGCTGAGTCTAGGGTCACCTACCTGAAAATATGAATGCAGGGCCACAGTGTTTGGTTGGAACTGTGAGAGTCGGCGGTTAGCCGCGTCAGGACCTGACTAGTGGTCAGCACCGAATTGCTGACGCAGAAAAAACGGTGCCCTGGCGTCAGCCATACACCTGTTTCAACAACCCGGCCCCCACCGTGCGTAAGCGCCCGGTAGCTTGAGCGAAGCTGCGGAGTCTCTCAAGGTTGC